>Ga0180216_1000001_pt1 | contig 646354 bp, 531 predicted proteins | sample eDN3rd37CBELigMG_FD_128879 | JGI IMG/M metagenome (GOLD analysis project Ga0180216, IMG submission 128879) | Enriched Miracle-Growth compost microbial communities from Emeryville, California, USA - eDNA 3rd pass 37_C BE-Lig MG (version 2)... ...
ACCGTGCCCGCCTTCGTCGCCTTCCAGCCCCAGATCGCCTACGAGTCGGCGATGCTCAACAACGACATCCTGGCGATCATGTTCACCAGCGCCGTGATCTGGATGCTGGCGGTGGGACTGAAGAAACGCTTCCCGATCTGGAATGTGCTGCTGATCGGACTCTTCTTCGGCCTCGCCATGCTCTCCAAGAGCACGTCCGTCACGACCGTGGTGTTGATCGCCTTCGCCATGGTGATCGGCCTGGGCTGGAGGAACATCCGGGAATGGATCACGAAAGGCGCATTGGCCGCCGCCGTCGCCGGACTGCTCGCCTGGCCGTGGTTCCTCTATATGATGCGAACCTATGGTGATCCTACAGCCCTCAACCGCGTGTCCGATCTGCAAAGCTGGTGGAACTACGGTGGCTCCGGAAAGGGGCGGTCGATCTGGTCGATGCTCTCCGACAAAACATTCTTTTGGAATCGTTGGGAAGAGACCTGGGGAGCGTTCGGCTGGCGCTTGATCCAGCTCGATACCAACAGCGCGACGCTGCTGCGGGTCTTGCTCTGGCTCACCCTGTTCGCCACCGTCGGGCTGGCCATCTACGCCCTGCGCTTCCTGCGCGAACACCGGCGGGGGACGGACAGCCCGAGTGACCGGCCGGTGGACGCGACCCTGGCGCTGGCGCCCTGGCAGGTGACCGCCCTGCTGACGATGGGGCTGACCTGTGTGGTGGCCTACTACGCGATCCTGCAGTTCGGCACCACCTTCTCCCTGACCCAGGCCCGGTACTACTTCCCGGCGATCATCCCGGCGGCGCTGCTGTGCATGCTGGGCGTTCGGTCGTGGGTGCCCCGGCGGTGGCTGTCCGTTGCCGGGGCGGCGACCTTCCTCGGGCTGGTGCTGCTCAACCTGCTGATCTTCACCGCCTATGTCATCCCCTACTGGAACCCGACGGTCTAGCGAGGCGGGGAGAATCGATGACAAACATCGCCCGTACGCGATTGAATCCTTGTTATCGGTCGGGGTCTGCGTGGCGCTCCCAGGTTTGCCCCGCGATGACTGTATCGATTGCACGCGCCAAGTTGCGTGGATCGCTGTAATTCATGGCGTGCGAGCAACCTGGCAGGATGATGTGCCGGGCGTTCGGCATTCGTCTTGTCATATCCTTGACCCATGCCGCTGGCACAATCGGATCAACTCCGCCGCCGACAACCAGTGTTGGTTGACGGACGTTTGGTAGACGCGCGAGCTGTTCCGGACCATCCAGCATGGTTTGATGCAGCATCGCCAACGAGCGCCGGATGCCGGCCCGGAAGAAGTCGGGGAGCCAAATCCGCCATAATCGCTGCTTTTCCCGTGGGATATCGATCGCTCCGCGCAGCATCAGGTGGAGCGAGCTCCGTACCTCGGGATCCAGCGTCGGTGCGACCAGCACCATGCCACGCACGAGATCCGGACGATCGACGGCGAGCAACGTCGATATCTGGCACCCGAGCGAGTTGGCGACGAGGATCGCGCCCTGCAGGTCGTGGAGGTCCATCCACTGTGCCAGACGAGTGGTAATGGAGGGAACGGTCCAGATGCGGCGGGAGCGTGACCGCCCGTAGCCGGGGAGATCCGGCACGAGAATGCGATACCGGTCGCCCATCTCTGCGGCGACCGGTCGGAAGTAGGCGCCGGAGACGACCAGGCCATGGACCATTACGATCGGGGGCATATCTGGATCGCCGGTCGGCGAGATCCTGGCGTACCATGTCTCGTCATCGATCGTCATCCACTCGGCGATCCAGTTGCCCCCATCCGGCCAGGGTTCCGGCAGCGGACTGAGCGACCGGGAGGTCCACCCAGGCATCTAGCGCAATGCCTCGAGCGCACGCCGGGCCCAACTGGAGACTTCCTCTGTCAACTCGATCGTCGGGAACTCATCTTCGCGTAACCAGCGCATGCCCTCCAGGACATCCGGCATGATGCCGGGCTGCGCATCAACCGGGCGGGCGAAGTAGATGAGGTCGATATGTTGATGACTTGGCGAGATATCTTCCAGCTGAATCCCCTCGGGGCGCACCAGTTGCTGTGGCGCAGCCGGATCATCGACATCGACCCCCTTCGGACCGATCAGCTCGATGATGAGCCCGGATTCTTCCTCCACCTCGCGCAGGGCCGCTTCGTCCGGCAACTCGTGCGGTTCGATATGGCCGCCCGGTGGCAGCCAGAGTCCCAGCTTCCGGTGTTTGTGCAGCAACACATGATCGTCATGAATCACGAAAACGGCAACGGTGAAATCTCGTGTGATCGGGGGCATGTCCTACCTGTCATGGTCAATCGCAAACGGTCAATCACGAAGTCCCGCTGTCCCCGGCCGGCGTATCCTTGTCGTCCCGATCGGGGGTGGCAAGCCACGCCGCGTCGGACGCCGCCTGCCAGGACACCCGGTCATCGTCAGGAGGTGGCGGTGCTTGTGGTTCGGGCCAGGAATCGTTTTCGGGCTCGGTGGTTGGCGCCGGTGGTGGATCCGGCCATTCCGGTGCAGGGGTGCGGAGCGCCCAGGAGCGGAAGCTCTCCCACCGTACTTCCGAGGCAGGACGAATGTCATCGTCTGCCAGGAGCTGCAGCGCGAGGCTCGCCATTCCGGCGATGAGACCGTGAATGACGACGATCAATGCCCAGGCGGCGATCCAGCGATCGACACGAACGTGGGAAGGGTTGGCCAGAAGGTTGAGCGCGAGGAGCGCAACGCTGCCGACCGCGAAGATGCTGATGTGCGCGCGGACGAAGGCAAATCGCTGGACCCGGGACAGCCAGCGGTTGACCTCGCTGGGCGGGGTCTCGGGCCGGATCTGCCACTCCGGCTGAATGACGGGCTCCTCTTGGGTGTGCATGATCGTCCTGTTGGCGGTGACTGGTGGGTGAACCTGTCTCCACGCGTCAATCGGGCTATGACGAACCACTCGCGGTCATGATGATCCCGCGAGTGGTGATCATGGTAGCACCCTGCGGAGGGACGCCGTTTTTTGGAGGGGTGTTGGTCTGTGAATCAGGTCAGGAGGGTTTTGATCCGCTCGAGCTGGCCGTGATCGCTTTGCACCAGCTCCTGAGTGTGCTGCAGGATCGATGCACCATCGTCGGTCTTCTCACTCCACTCCGCATCGCCCAGATTGCCGAGCAGTGACAACGTCGTCTCGCGGGCCGTGCCGAACTGCGAGATGATCTCGGCGGTCGTGTCCTCGTCTACCGCGTCCGGCGCAAGACGCTCGTCGTCATCCGGGTCGCCAATCACGACGCCGGTGACCCGTTGCTTCAGGGCCTGGGCGAATCGCATCTCGTCGTATCGCATGCGCTTGACGATATCTCGCACCGACCCCTGGCCCTTGTCGGTCGTCAGTGTGCTCTCCGGAATTTGCCGGACATGCACATTGAGCTCCCGGTAGGTATTGACCAAGGCGGAGATAAGGTCGCTATGGCTCGGGGCCTGCGTCGCTTCGGCTTCCATTGGCATGCTGTCCTTTCACATGATCGACGTATTCTCTGCCCTGCCTTCTGCACGCTTTGTGCCTCCGTGCCTTTTCAGCGCTTCCGGTTTTTCATTCAATGGTGACTGGTGGCACATGTGGTGCCATATACGGAGAATTGGATGGTAGACTACGGGCAGGAGAGGGCCCTCACCACTCCGCATCTACATCGACGATCGTCGGCGGCGCATCCGCGCCGATGAGCCACGCCACAGCCCGGGAAGTAATGAAAGATGTTCACGATGAGCACCAAAAATCCGTATGCCCCGAAGCGTGAGCAATTGCGAACACGGACCCCGATGCGGTGCCCTGTCTGTCATGGCGAGCTGCGCAAGGTCGTTGTCCGGGATATTGGCGGTCTCGCACCACACACAACCTGGCAGATCCATGCGGGCGAATGCCCGGAGCACGGCTGGTTCCAGGCCGAGGTGGTCCGCCGGCCCCCGCGCGAGATTTTCGCCGTAACCCGTCCGTTTGGCGCGGCGCGGCGGATGGTTGTCAATGGTCACGAGTATTATGCGTTTACGACAGTGTGGAGCAGCCTTTCTGGCGAGGAGAAGCGCCAGAAAACTGACCCGCTCGAAGAGAAGTACTGGGTCGCATTGCCGCTGGCGGACGCACCTGACGCTTGACTTCGGAGTTCCGGGCCGCCTGAAATGCGCAACACCCGCTTTCGCGGCTTCTTTTCCTGAGGCTGCGCAGGCGGGTTTGTCGTGTCCGGCCATGTCCCGCTAGATGACAGACATCACATTGATGTGGTGGGAGAAATCTCTTTATGGCAACAGGTTCACCACTGCCTTCGCGGCATCGCGATCCCGATAGTCCCGTCGATCGTCCGCGGCGCGTCGGAGCTTCGCTGACACCGGTTTCCTTGTTCCTCGTGCTCGTGTTGTTCTGGGTTCTCACCCAGACGGGACTCGTGCTGGTTCTGGGGCTCATGTCGCTGTTGCTCGGTACCGTGCTGGAAGGACCGGTTGGACGGCTGGAATCGCGACGGTTTCCACGAGCCGCCGCAATTGCCACGGTGTATGCCGCCCTGATCGGCGCCGTGGTGCTGCTCGTGCTCCTCATCGTGCCGGTCGTGCGCGATCAGGCCGGGGAGTTCCGCGAGCAGGTGCCGGGACAGATGCGCGAGCTGGAGCAAAGCTGGAGCGACAGCAGCAATCCCCTGCTGAGGGGGCCGGGCCGCGATTTCCTGCGGAGCGGGATCCAGTTCGTCGAGCAGCCGACCTCGAATGTCTCCGAGGGCACAGCCCAGCGCGCGATCCCGATCGTGACGAGCGTTGGCGGGGGCCTGGTGTCGACGTTGACCGTTCTGGTCATCACCTTCTATTACCTGCTGGAAAAGAAGCTGATCCGGCGGGTGATCATTGGACAACTGAGCGATAAATACCAACCCCGGGTCGATCGGCTTTGGACGGAGGTCGAAAACAAGGTCGGCGGCTGGATGCGGGGGCAGTTCGTCCTGTGTCTGATCATCGGAGGCGCCGCGACCATCGCTTACGGTGTCATCGGTCTCAGTTTTTGGCCCTTGCTCGGTTTGTGGGCTGGAATCACCGAGATCGTCCCGATCGTCGGGCCGTGGCTCGGCGTCATTCCGGCGATCATCATCGCCCTCACCGAAGGCTGGCAATCTGCCTTAGTGACCGGCATTTTCTTTGCCGGACTGCAGGCGTCGGAGAATTGGTTCCTCGTCCCGCGCGTGATGCGGGGTGCGGTCGGGCTCACGCCGCTCACGGTGTTCTTGGCAATCCTCGCCGGAACGCAATTGATGGGCGTGGCTGGCGCCGTCCTCGCGATCCCCATCGCCGCGACGATCCAGGTGATCCTCACCGACTGGCTGGATCAGCGGCGGATCGAGAATGGGGCTGCAGCGTCCGCCAGTTCCGGCTGGCGCTGGATGCTGAACCGCAGCATCGGTCGCGAGCAGGATACGTTGGAGAGGGCCGCTCCCCCGAGTCACGACGATGACGAGGATGACCACCAGATCGTGAGCGAGCGGGATTACCCCGGCGTCGAGAACCCGGTGGTGCAGGAACCCGTCGAGGAAGAAGACGAGGTTGCGGAGGACGAGTCCGCCGCGACCTGGCCAGGCACGCCGTGGCGGGCGAAGGGCGGCGATGCCGGGCAGGCCGGCTCATCGCGTGGGTGGCGCGGTATGGCGCGAACATCGCCGGCGACGGATGACGACCCGGAATAGCGGGACCGGATAGTGAATGAGGTACCGGCAAGGTCCTTGCAACACGGTACTATCGAACTATATCCACGCTCGTGCGTATATATCGGTCGCCAGAGGAAGGAACCTACCCATGATCGAGAACCAGCTCGGTGATAACGACAAGGTGTACGGGACATTCGATCTCAATGAGGTCATGAATGAGTTCCCTCCGGACCCGAACAGCCAATCTCTGCGCCGGGCGGAAATCCTTGTCAAGACCGACACCCTGCGTGTGGTCCTGATCACGATGCTGAAGGGGAGCAGGCTGCACGACCATACCGCGCCGGGACCGATCACGATCCAGGTGCTGAAGGGCAGCATGAACGTCTCGGTGGAGAGTGCCTCGCAGGTGCTGACGCCGGGCGAGATGGTCGCGTTGGGTCCTGGTGTGGTCCATGCGGTCGAGGCGGTCGAGGAGGGCGCGTTCCTGCTCACGATCGCGCATCTCAGCCGCATTCCCGATCAGGGTGGTAACGACGACATCCCGGCGATGAGGTAGGGCTTGTTCCAGCCCGGGGGCGAGGCGGACTCGGCCCCGGCGCTCCCGGACTCATTGCCTTTTCGCTCGTCTGTTCCTCATTGCGTCCGGATGCGGCTCCGCTATCCCGGACTCGGTGAAAGGGCCGCCACTCCTCAAGGGAAACTGGGCTTCCCTCCAGCACTATGCTCCGCATGGGGATTCTTCGCTGCGCTCAGTGCTGCGTAAATGCAAAACAGACATGTCTCTGCGCCTCCATCCCCATCATCCCGAGCGTAGTCGAGGGATCTTTGATCCAGGCTGGACCGATAGTTGGATGAAGCCAAGATCCTCCGACATCCTTCACATTCGTTCAGGACTCGACCGCTTCGCGATCTCACGGGCTCGGGATGACACAGGGAAGCTTGGACGCACCATTGAGCGCAGGGAAAAGCCTGTCCAGAGCGCGCGGTGCAGGGTGTGCCATGATCGGCCGAGACGCTGCCGATACAGCATGATTTGCACATGACGTCTCTTTTCGGTGAATTCAAGGTCCCGATCTTCCTGAAAATACGAAAAATTCTACGATCACGTGCCGTGTCGCGAACAGCTCGACCGACCGGCGTCGGCAGGTATGATGTGCTGACGACATTCTGGTACTTCGACAAGGCGATGCGATGAGCGACGATATCTCGACATGGACGAGCCGGTTGCGGCAGGAGATTCCCGGAACGGTCGCGGTGATCCTGAAGGGCAGTCACGCTCGTCGTGCTGCCGGTACGTTCAGCGACATCGATTTCGATGTGCTCGTCGTCGGCGAGCCACGTGATGAATACCTGGCGTTTTTTGAAGAGGATGGTGGCGGGAGGCTGCGCCACGTGTCCGTCGCGGTGCAGGAGTACGATGCCTGGCTCGCGGAGGCGGAAGAGCCGGTCTCATGGAGTTACGGTCTTTCGGTCGAAGAAACGACGCGCCTGTTGTGGGCACGAGACGAAGAGGTGCGGGCCCGGCTGGATCGTCCGGCGAGGGTGCATCCTCCCGAGGAGCCGGAGCTTGAGGATTTCATCGAAGCGTGGGGCAAGATCAGAAACGCATACGATCGTGGGGACGACCTCGCGCTGCGACTCTCTGCCTGGAAGCTGGCGCGTCTTTGTCCGACGTTGTTGCGACCGCTCAACCCCGATATCCAGCCGCAGAACCGGATCGAGGCGATGCGGGCGGTGCTCGCGTTTCCTGTCGCGCCGGACGAGTATCGCGACGACCTGCTCCGTTGCTTCGGGCTGAGCGGCGAGGCGCTCTCCGGCGATGACGTGCGCGCGTCGGCGCGGCGGCTCACCTTCGGTACGATCGGGTTGCTGATGGCGCATGTAACGATTGTCGGAGCGCTGCTCCCGGACGATCTCGCTGCCGCCCTGGCGGATGGGAGACTCGCCCGATACGTTCGCCAGGTGTCAGGAGAGGAATGATGCAGGAACGGGAACTCGTTATCCGTGTGGTTGCGATGCCGGCCGATACGAATTCGTCCGGCGATATCTTCGGTGGATGGTTGCTGAGCCAGATGGACCTCGCCGCCTGGGTTTGTGCCCGTAAGCTGACGCCGCATCGTCTGGTGACGGTCGCGCTCGACAAGGTGATCTTCCATCGACCGGTCTATGTCGGCGATTGCGTGATTTGCTACGCGCAGGTCGAGCGGATCGGGCGGACCAGCATCAGCATCCACATCGACGCGCTCGTCGAGCGGGCGGACGGAACCGCCGAAGAGCAGGTCACCGAGGGGCGCTTTACCCTCGTTGCGATCGGTGAGGATCGTAAACCGGTTCCGGTTCGGGCGGAGTAGGGGAATCCCTTTTCTTCGTATACGCGTACGGTCACTGTAGAGGTCCGTATTTGGGGACGCGAAGAGAGGACAACAATGCCGGGACTCCTGTTATCCCTAGTTATGCTGTTTGGATTGGTTGCGCCGGGGACACCAGCGAGCCAGCCTGCCGGTTGCAGCGATCTGGAAACCTACTTCACGACGGCAGGCAAGCATATCAGGGATCAGTTGTCGACGCTCCTCGCCGACGATGACTGGAGTCAGGCGTTCGATCACGCCACGTCGAGAGCAAACGAACCGGATATGAGCATCCTCGCGCTCGACAGCGATGAACTCGATCCGATCATCGACCTCATCTCCGTGCCGGGTAATGCGCTGGGTGAGATGACCGACGAGAGCGTGCCGCCGCTCGCGATGGAGCTGCACGAGTCTGCCTTGCAATACCATCGGGCGATGCCGGAGATGCTCCGGGCGACGAACAGGGGCGGCGCCGTCGCGTCAGTGCCGTTTCAGGACACATTCGAAGAAGCGGCAGCCAACAATCGCGCGGCGCAGCAGACAATCCGGGGTACCTGTCCGTCCCTGATCGCGGATATCACGTCGTTCGGCGACACGAATAGCGTGGTCGATCTCAACGATCTTCTCGCCGACCCCCGCAGCCTGAACCCGGACATACTCGACGACATGACGAATGATGGTCTGCGGGCTCTGTCTTTCTCGATGCTGTTCTTCATGCAGGACGATGACGCGCCGCAACAAGATGCGTCCGCACCCCCATCCAGCGGCAACAGCGAGACCGGTGAGAAGCGTGGCGGGACGGGGTTTGCCAGGATCGGCGATCCGGCCCCGGACTTCGAAATGGAGACGTTCGATGGCGACACCTTCCGTCTCTCCGAGCATCGGGGCGAAGTAGTGATCGTCAACTTCTGGGGATCCTGGTGCGATCCCTGCCGGGATGAGATGCCGGCGTTCCAGAGCGCCTGGGAGACCGCGGATCCTGATGTGACGTTCGTGGGCGTCGGCTCCAAGCGTGACCCGGAGGACAAGGCGATGGCGTTCGCGGATGAGTTCGGGGTGACCTACCCGATCGGACGCGACACCGAAGGTGGGACCGCCGCGAACGGGCAGATCACGAAGGACTACAACATCATGGTCTTCCCAACCACCTATATTGTCGGCCCCGATGGGAATATCTCGGCGATCGTTATGTACGCGATGGATATGGACGATCTCGCCGGGTACATCGACCAGGCCCGGAATCCATAGACCTCGCCAGGTTCACTCATGATACGCCGGTCGATTATCCGCCGAAGATCGGCTCGATCGCCCCTGACAGCGGCCCTGCCGGGGACATGAATCTGGGCGAAAACACCAGCGGGGCATTCGTCGGCGTTGGTGTCGGTGTATCGGTCGGTGTCGGGCTCGGCGTTGGCGTCGGTGTGTTGGTGGGCGTCGGACTCGGTGTTGGGGTTGGCGTGTCGGTCGGTGTCGGACTGGGCGTTGGCGTCGGCGTGTCGGTGGATGTGGGACTTGGCGTCGGGGTATAGGTCTCCATCGGCGTATTGGTCGGGGTCGGGGTATCCGTGGCAGTTGGCGTGTTGGTCGGCGTGCCAGCCGTCGTGGGCGTGCCGGTCACGGTCGGCGTCGCCGGGTTCGTGGGCGATGCGATCGGCTGTGGTGTCGTCGGTGGTTGTGTCGGGACCGGCGCGGGTTGCCCGCCGCCGTAGGCAAACAGGGCGATAACCCAGCGGTCGTAGGAGGTGGATGGATCGGGCGCGTCCGGGATACCCGCCTCATCGTGGCGGATCGAGACGCCCGGTCGCAGCGCATCCTGCATGACCTCTTCCTGCGCGGTATCCACGGCACGATCCTTGTCGAGATTGACCAGAATCATGGTCGCATCGCCGGCCGGTACATCGAGACGGCCGATGATCGAGGCATCGTCGTCCGTACGTGGCGCCCATTCCGGCAGCAACTCGGCGACCAGAACGGTGGCGCGCTCGCCATCGGCGGAGCGGAGTTGCCATCGGTCGCCCTCGAACATGGCGAGCGCGTCGTTTCGTTCGACCCGGAGGGTTTCGCGACCGTTGACCTGCACGAGCGCGGTGCCGCTGGCGGTCACGAGAATACCGTTTCGGGCGTTGAATGCGGTATCCGTTTCATCCAGCGTCAGAACCGTGATCTGCCAATCGTAACCTCCACCGGGGAGATTGAGCTCCACGGCGGCGAGAAGATCGACGCCTTCCGGCCACACCATGCGCGACGCCCGGGTGCCATCGTTCGCCGGCACGCTTTCGACGCCCAGCGCGAGGTGAACCGGAATCGCTATGAGGATTGCCAGGACCGAGAGCAACAGCAGCGGGGACAACCGACGAGCGCCCATCATGCGATTCCCTCTTTCACGGAATGGATCAGGTAGACGAGTGATCCGGAACCTGGGACAGAACCATTGGCGAGACGAAATCATGCCTTGACTGGGGAAACCTGCTCCGATTCTATCATGGCGTTTCGCGAATGGAAGAAGACGCCGATCCCGTCATTCACTGGCCCGATCGGCGTCCGCCAACTCCTGCAGGTCGTCCAACTGGCGCTGGAACATCGCCCGCGCCGTATCGAGCAGATCGAATACCTGCGGATCGACGACGCTGTAAAACACGCTCGTCCCCTCTTTGCGGCCGACGACGAGTTGCCGGGCACGCAGCACGGACAATTGCTGGCTCACCGAGGGCATCTCGATGCCCAATTCCTGTTGCAATCCGGAGACGGTCTGCTCGCCTTGCCGCAGGATCTCGAGAATCCGGATACGCACCGGGTGTCCCAGCGCCTTGAACAATTCCGCCTTGTATCCCTGTAGCATCATGGCTCCTGAGTACTTTATTAGTTGCATATATATGAATATAGTATGATTGGAGTAGAGTTGTCAGGTCATGCCGGAGAGTTGTGTCAGCTGGCGGGCATATGCTCCGGTGTGGCTGCCCCCCATGCCTCTGCAGGTCGCCTTCTTTCCGGGTTTGCCGCCCGGAGAAGGCTCGAAACGCGGGACGTGCGGGGTTTCGCGTGTTCAAGCCAGACAAAGGAGTCCGTTCGGTCAATGATCGCTATACTCTCCGCCCATCGCGCCGGTCTGTTGCGACGGGAACACTGGGTCCGGAACATCCTCGCCGGGCTCATCGTCGGCGTCGTCTCGCTCCCGCTCTCGATGGCGTTCGCGATCGCCTCGGGCGTCAAGCCGGAGCAGGGCCTCTACACCGCGATCATTGCCGGGCTCTTCGTGACGCTTCTCGGCGGGAGTCACGTCCAGATCGCCGGTCCCACCGGCGCCTTCATCGTCATTCTGCTCGGTATCGTCACGACCCACGGTATCGCCGGGTTGCAGGTTGCCACGCTGATGGCGGGCGTCATGCTCGTCCTCATGGGGATATTCCGCATGGGCGCCATCATCCGGTTTATCCCCGCGCCGGTGATTGCCGGATTTACCGCCGGGATCGGCGTCATTATCTGGATCGGTCAATGGCCGTCGTTTTTCGGGATCGACGCCCCGGGCGGACGTCATTTGCACGAGCAATTGCCGACGTTGGTTCGGTCCCTGCCCAACCTCCATCCTGCGACGACCGGGTTGGCCCTGCTTGGACTCGCGATCCTGATCCTCTCGCCCCGGCTCCCTGGGCTGGGGCGGGTCCCCGCGCCATTGGTCGCGATGACTGTCGTCACGTTGGTGCAGCAGGTGGCTGGATTCGGCGGGGTTGCGACGATCGACAGCACATTCGGTGGCATCCCCATCGGTCTTCCCTCGTTCACCCCGCCGGAGATCGGTCCTGCCATGATGGTGGACCTGATCGGGCCAGCCTTCACGATCGCGATGCTTTGTGCGATCGAATCGCTGCTCTCGGCGGTCGTGGCCGATGGCATGACCGGTCAACGGCACGATTCCAACCAGGAGCTGATCGGGCAGGGCGTCGCGAATGCCGCAAGCTCCCTGTTCGGCGGGATCGCGGCGACGGGGGCGATCGCCCGGACGGCGACGAATATCCGGAACGGCGGAACGAGTCCGATCGCCGGAATCGCCAGCGTCCTGACGTTGACGCTCATCATCCTGCTCCTCGCGCCGTTGGCCGGTGCCGTCCCGCTCGCCGCGCTGTCGGCGATCCTCTTCGTGGTTGCGTGGAACATGAGCGGCGCGCGCCACTTCATCCGCATGGCACGCCGGGCTCCGATTGCCGATGTCGCAATCCTGCTGGTGACATTCGGGCTGACGATCTTCGCCGATCTGGTGGTGGCGGTGAATGCCGGAGTCTTGCTCGCGACGGTGCATTTCCTGCGAAGGATGTCGACCGCGGTCGATGTCCAGCCCGAAACCGTGACTGCCGAATCCGGGAAGATGGTGTCGCCGCCGGGTGTGCTCGTCTATGCGATCAACGGACCGTTCTTCTTCGCGGCGGTTGACGCGTTCGAACGGGCGCTCGCCTCAACGCATTTGGAGCCGCAAACGCTGATCGTCCGCCTCGGACGCGTTCCGTTCATCGACATCACCGGCATCGAGGCCCTTGAGGAGGTAATCGCGACGATGTTGGAGCGAGGCGTCCTCGTTGTGTTCTGCGAAGCGAACCTGCGAGTACGCACCAAGCTGGAGCGATCGGAACTCATCCCGCATTATCCCGGCGTTCGGTATACCGATACCCTGGAGGAGGCGCTTGCCTCCGCCGAGCCAGTCCCGGCTGTGATCGACGAATCAGTCGGTGTGCCAGGATGAGTGGTCACACCGATCAGGTCCATCGTCCCGGACGCGATTCCGTTCATCTCGTCGACCGGAGGTCGATCCCTACTTCTTCTTGCAAACCACCTCCTCTGTCACCCCGACTATGCCCGGGATGACGAATACGGAATCCGGATGATTTGTTGAGGGTTGGCACGACGCGAGCGCAACGGATGTAGGGTCGGATTCTTATGTCCGCCCAATCCCTCGCGGCAAGGGCGGACATAAGAATCCGACCCTACGCATTGATCTTCTCGTAATTCTCTGCAGGTCCGAGATTGCGATTTTGGGGCGTTCCATGGTTATTATGGCAACAGATGCCCCTGACTGAGTCAGCCTTTCTCGACGTCGATTTCCACGAGCGTCGTGACGTTCGGAGGCGCGACAACCGAACGAACGAGGATGGTCCTGCGCCCGTCCAGCATCTGACCGAGCGAAAGGCTGGTCCAGATCTCCGTCGTCACGCCGACGATGGAACCGGGGCTTTCGTTGCGCTGGAATGTCTGTCGCAACCTGGCATCGTGCGGAAGCAGCGACAGCGTCATGGTCCGTGCCAACTCGGGATCCATTCCTTCGGCATACTGGCTGTTCTCGAGAGGGATGTAGAAGTAGTCGATGATGCCGACATCGCTCCCGACGTGCATTTTCGCGCTGAAGGCGGGGTAGGTGTAGATCATGTAGGACTGACCCGCTTCGCCCGGCCCGAAAACCGCCTCCCAGTCCGCCGCCGTCATCCCGATTCCGCCGGATTCGATACTACCTGTCTGCCCGGCGAAGACGCTCCGGCCTGAGACCAGCGACAAACCAGTGGCGGCGAGCAAACGGGTTGCGTGCCTCCTCGACCAACGAGCGTTCATGACATCCTCCCTGAAATGAACTTTCGGCTTTCGATCGTGGTGAATAGCTGTCGCCATAATACAGAACGGCCGGATGGAATTCGTTCCATCCGGCCGAGACCCGAGCGTGGAGACGAGAGGCTGTTAGCCCTGATTGAGCGAAGAGCCGACCTGCAACACGTCGCCGGAGTCGTTTCCCGCGCCAAGGACGAACAGTAGCACCAGCTCGTTTTCCGACAGCGCCCATGTTGACGTCCCCCATCCCTGGGGCCGATCCGGGACAGCAAACGCCTCGTAGGCGGCCTGGAGTTGGGCGCCCTGGGGCAGGATGCTTTCGGCGAACGCCATCGCATCCGCTTCGCTGACGCCTTCGTACGAGATGGCGTTGATCGTGAAGACGATGGTATCCGGCCCCTCGGTGCGATGAGAGAGGACCACGACGTCGTCCCAGGGAGCGATATCGTAGACGCCGGAGTACGTGCCGGCCGCCGCTGTTCCGTCATGACCGGGGCCGTGCGCTTCCTCCCACTCATCGCCGGTGGCGCCGACGCCGACGCTGCCTTCGGCGGGAGCAAACTGATCCGCCCCGTTCGGAATCGCCAGGGAGACGGTCGCGCGGACAAGCGTGGTCCCGTTGTCCGTCGCGGTGCATGTCTGCATCCGGGTCGCACCGGAGCCAGCCATGTTCATCGACGGTGCGTTGAACTCCTCGAAGACCCAGAATGGGACCTGTTGCTCGTCATCCGGGATATTCCAGCTGGCGAGCGAGATCGCGTCATCCGGCAGCAGGTTCAGGAGTAGCCCGCGTGCATCGACGGGATCGACGCTGCCGTCGTCGGGGATGGACATGTCGATGAAAACGGCGACATCGGCCTGATAGTTAACTGCAAGCTCCGAATTCTCCAAATACGGATTCGGATAGATGACGAGATCGTCGGACTCCGTCCCTTGTCCGTATTTGTCCTCGAATGGTTGTCGGGGCCAGCCGATGCCGCCCGTGCTCTCCGGTCCGATGGTGGCGTCCTGCGCCAGGGCGAGCCGGCCGGATGCGAGTGCTGCGGCGGCTGCGGTCGCCGTGCCGACAAATCGTCGTCGTGAGATGGTGAATGTCATGAGGGTTCTCCCGTGTGTGTCTCAACGCCGGTCCCACCCTCTCGCGACGCATAAACCTTTCCATCGGTTTCGGTTGGTGACGATACATATCTCCGAAACATGGTCGGTTCGTATACAATCCGCCTGAATGGCTTGTTTCGATCACGCGGGGAGACGACATGGCAGACATCGTACGAATGGGCGTTGTTGGCGCTGGCACGATTGCCCAGCGGGGCATCATGCCCCACCTCAGCCAGGAGGACATGCAGGACAAGGTGCGCTTGCAGGCAGTGTGCGATCCGGTGCCGGGCCGGGCCGAGGCGATGGCGGCGAAGTTCGACATGCCGCATCACTTCGAGACCTTCGAGGAGCTGCTCGAGCGCGGGGATGTTGACGCCGTCACCCTGTGCACGCCGATCGGCCTGCATTACGAGCAGGGGAAGATGGCGCTCGAGGCCGGCAAGCATATCCATTTCAACAAGACGATGACCACGACCGTCGCCGAGGCGACGGAGTTGATCGATCTCGCGAACGAGAAGGGGTTGAAGATCGTCGCCAGCCCCGGCGAGGTGCTGCGGCCGCAGGTGCAGGCTGTGCGCCGGGCGCTTCAGGATGGCAAGATCGGTATCCCGGTGTGGGCGATGGCTGGCGCCGGATTCGGCACCTACCATCTCGATGAGCCGGAGCGCCAGAATCAGGGCAACGCCCCGGCGATCGATCCATCCTGGTACTTCCGCAAGCCGGGCGGCGGACCGCTGTACGATGTCTCCGTCTACGCATTTCACGGTCTGACGACGGTGCTCGGTCCGGCGAAGCGCGTTTCCGCGGTCAGCGGTATCCGCGTGCCGGAGCGTACGTTCCAGGGCAAGACGGTGCAGACCGAGGCCGATGACAACACCGGGATCCTGATCGATTTCGGCGAGGGGCTTTTCGCGCTCGGGTTCGGTACCACGGCAGGGTCGCCGAACTGGTGGTTCACGGGGACCTATTTCGGCACCGAGGGCAAGATCGAGGGCTTCAAGGTCAACGGCGAGGAGCTCGAGTACCCGGAGCGTCCGCTGTACGACGAGGCAGGCGGAGGTGTCCGTGGCGCGCAGATGACGCTGCCCCATGTGAAGGGCGCCCATCGCGACATCGACGAGCAGCATGTTTTCGAGGATATCGCCCAGCTCATCGACTGGATTCGCGATGATGTTTCGACGCCGGTGACCGCGGAGCGCGCCCGTCACGTCATCGACATCATCGAGTCCTCGTTCCGTGCGGCGGAAACCGGACAGACGCAGGAGCTCACGACCACGTTCGAGCAGTAGTCCCTTTCGAGCGAGGCGAAAGGAGGGCGGCCACCGGTCGCCCTCGTTTTCTGTTTCCACGAGCGGAACGGGCGATTGCGTTTTACGACGGACAGCTCCTGACCGCTTTCCCGGGTATCGTTGGCGCGTGGCCGAAAGATGGCACAAGAAGGGAAGCGACAACGCGTGGAAATGATCTCGCTCGAGGACGGCGCAATCCTCAGCCAGCGCCAACTGAACCGGACGTTGCTGGCCCGGCAACACTTGCTGGAACGGTCATCAATGTCCGCCAGCGCGATGATCGCGCACCTTGTCGGTATGCAATCGCAGGTGCCGACCGACCCCTACACCGGGCTCTGGACGCGCCTGCACGATTTCGGTCCGGACGATCTCTCCCGATTGATGCTGGACCGGGACGCGGTTCGCGCCTCGCTGATGCGCGGCATGATCCACGTCGCCACCCGGGATGACTATCTTCGGCTCCAACCGGTGATGATGCCGCTGCACGAGCGGGCGATTCCCCGGATCGCGGGTACGCGTATTGTTCCGGCGGAGGTGGTCCCGGCGATCCTCGCTGCCGGTGCGGAGCTGCTTCGGTCCGTGCCGATGACCAGCAAGGCCCTCGGAGCGGCGATCCACGGACGATTTCCCGAGCACCTGCCCGCATCCCTCGCCGCAGTGTGCCGTTTCGGACTGCCGTTGGTTCAGGTGACACCGCGCGGAATTTGGGGCGCGAGTCACCAACCGACGTGGGCCTTGGCGAGCGAGTGGCTTGCCGAACCGGTTCCCGATGACCCGACCCCGGATGAGGTGATCGCGCGCTATCTCGCAGCGTTCGGTCCGGCGACGATCGCCGATATCCAGGCGTGGTCGGGGTTGACCGGTCTGCGGGTGGCGATCGCGAGGATGCGACCCAACCTCCGCACCTACCGGAACGAGCAGGGGCAGGAAGTGTTCGATGTCCCTGGCGCACCGGTCCTGCCCGGCGATGTCCCTGCTCCCGTCCGTTTCCTGCCGGAATTCGACAACGCGCTGCTCTCCCACAGGGATCGCACTCGCATCATTTCCGAGGAGCGGCGCAAGGTGATCGGGACGACGAACGGTCGGTTTCAGGCGACGTATCTCCTGGACGGGTTCGTTGCCGGGACGTGGCGAATCGAGTGCACCGGCGATTGCGCGACGATGGTTGTGCGGCCGTTTGAGTCGCATTCACGTGAGGAGATGGCGGATCTGGAAGAGGAGGGGCGGGCCTTGCTGGCGTTTCTCTCGGATGCGGGATCCCGGCATGTCATGGTCGAGCGGGATGACCGAGGCGTAAATTTCTTAAAATAGTCTATTCATCGATCAAGAGAGATTCCAGAGTGTCCAGAAGAGGATCGATCCTTGATATTACGATATCCCAGAGAAGATTGAAGTCTATAGAATCGTATCCGTGGGTGATCCGGTTTCGTGTGTCAACGACACGTCTGAATTCAGGAATGGAGGTTTCAAGAGTTGGGTCGATTTTCTCCGCTTGGTGTAAGGCTTCACCCACGATTTCAATGAGCTTCCACACCGCCAGACGGAGAATATTGTCCGCAAGGAATTCTGAACGGCTTCGACTTTGCCCGATACGCTGCAGTTGATTGCAGGCATCGAATGCGTCATGCAACCGCTTGGTCACTCGCTCGCTCATAGACGGGCTCCCGCGAGCGCTCGACCGAGCGCCTGAAGTAGGGGTTGCGGATGGAGTCCTCCGTCACGAGATCGATGGCGTATCCGAGCAATTGCTCCAGTGCGTTTGCGAAATCCAGGAATCGTCCCGAGACACCCAATTCGTAACCCCCGAGGTCGACCAGAAAGTCTATGTCGCTTGTCTCTGGGTCGAATTCGCCCGTAGCCGCCGAGCCGAAGACATCCAGCCGCTTGATGCGGTATTGGCGGCATAACACCGCAATCTCGTCTTTCGCGTTATCGATAAGCTCGATCATTGCGGACACCTCCTATATTTTCATTATAGAAGGTGCCCGGTAGCGAGCGGGGAGTATAACCCGGCTTGCCTATCCTTCCGCGATCTCGCACCAGTCGATGATCAGCTGGGTGAGCACCTCTACGGCGGTGAGGAGATCGGGAATACGGATGTACTCCTCGGGTCGGTGGGCGAGGTGGACGTCGCCCGCGCCGTAGACACAGGTCGGGATATGGCCGATCTCGGTGAAGAGGCGCATATCGGTTCCGGCCGAGTAGGCGATGATCTCTGGCTCGGCGCCGAGGATCGTCGCATGGGCAGAGCGGACGGCCTGCGCGATCGGGGCTTCCGGCGAGATTTCGGCCGATGCGAACTGACCGCCGAACCACTCGACCGTTGGTGGATGATCCTTCATCCACGGATCGGCTGCGGCGACGGCGGCGATGCGCTCTTCCGCCTGCCGCATCATCCCCTCGATCGTCTCTCCGGGGAGGAAGCCGAGACGGCCTTCCGCGATCAGGGTATCCGGCACCGTCGAGGCCCACTCGCCGGACTTGATGACGCCGACGCTGATCGGGAACTTGTTTTCCATGTGGTCGTAGAGCGGATGGCTCAACGTGTCGTTACGCTCCTGCTCCCACGCCATCAGATCCTGGAAAACCGGGATGAACTTCTCGAAGGCACTGACGCCGTCCATCCGGCTGCCGCCGTGCGCCGATTTTCCGTGAACGGTGATGCGGAAAACGAGCGATCCGCCGTGGGCGACCATCAGCCGGAGATCGGTCGGCTCGGTGATGACGACCGCGTCTGGCTTGTATCCCCTGAGGACGGTCGAAAGCGCGCCGACACCGCCGTCTTCTTCCCCGATTGACGTATTGAGGAACAGGTCACCCTTCAGGGTGATGCCGAGATCGTTCAGGATGCCAGCTGCGGCGATGAAGGAGGTGACTCCTCCCTTCATGTCCGTCGATCCGAGCCCGTAGAGGCGGTCGCCGTCGATCTCGCCCCAGGTGTCATGCTTCCAGGCGGCTGGATCTCCTGCCGGTACGGTATCGATGTGCCCTTGCAGCATCAGGGATTTGCCGCCGCCGGCGCCCTTTCGCATGCCAACGACGATCGGTCGATTCTCGAAGGTCGCCTGTTGGCCGACGTGGATCACCCACGGCGCGATTTCCTCGGCCGAGGATTCCCATTGATCGATTCCGAGACCCCGGGCTTCCATCGCCGCGCGTGTTTTGTGCTGGACCGGTCCTTCGTTGAGCGTGATCGATTCGGTGCCGACGAGGTCCATCAGGAGGGCGACGATATCGTCGCGCCGGGCGCGGACGGCGTCGCGGATTTGGGCGGGAGTGGGCATATTCTACGTGACCTTTCAGATGATAGGAAGGGCGAACGGGGCCGCTGTCGCTTTTCGGCCGCGGAGGCGACCTCACCCCACCGGCCTGCGGCCATCTGCCTTTACATGTCTATTTATCCTTTTTGAGAACATCCGGATTGATGATGTACTCGGGACGCTCTCCCTTGAGGACGGCGAAGAGGTTCCGCGCGGCGAGGGTGGCCATATTGTCCCGGGAGCTTACCGTGGCCGAGGCGATGTGTGGCACGACGGTGCAGTTTGGCATCGACACCAGTGGATGATCGGCCGGAAGCGGTTCGGGATCGGTGACATCCAGCCCGGCGGCGAAGATATCGCCCTCTCGCAGTGACTGGACGAGCGCGTCGGTATCGACGACCGGGCCACGGGCGGCGTTGATCAGGATCGCGGTCTTTTTCATGAGACCGAGCTCGCGGGCGTCGATCAGGTGATGCGTCTCGGGTGCGAGCGCGACGTGGAGAGATACGAAATCCGCTTCTTTTAACAGATCGTCAAGCTCGACGAACTGGACATCGAGTCCTTCGGTGTCCTTCGTCTCCGGAGAACGGTCCCACGCCAGAATCTTCATGCTGAAGCCGGTTGCCATGCGGGCGACCTCGCGGCCGATCCGGCCGAAGCCGACGATGCCGAGCGTCGCCCCATAGACGTCCTGTCCGAGCAGGAGCAGCGGTCCCCACGTCTTCCATTTGCCGTCGCGCACGTAGTCGACGCCTTCCGGGATGCGCCGGGCGGTTGCCATCAGGAGCGCGAAGCTCATTTCCGCCGTCGTTTCGGTCAGCACGCCGGGCGTATTGCAGACTGCGACACCGTGCTTGGTGGCGGCGTCAACGTCGACATTGTCGTACCCGACGGCGAAGTTCGAAACGACGCGGAGCGTTGGGTGCCGATCCAGCAGTGGTCCGTCGATGCGGTCGGTGAGCAGCGTCAGGGCGCCATCGACGCCATTCAGGAGCGAATCCAGTTCCTCGGGCGAGGGGGGAAGCTCGTCCTCCCATTGGCGAATCTCGCAATGACCGCGAAGCAGGTCGATGCCGGCTTCGGGAATCGGGCGGGTGACCGCGACGAGTGGTTTCGACGTCATGAGAGGAACCTTTCCTGCGATGGTCATCGGTGTATTGCGCCTGTTGCATCAAACCACACGGAAGAGCAGGGTTCAACGGGAGGACAGCGAACAGGAGGAGAGGTAGCGATGGAGAAGACAATCGACGGACACGAGGTGAGGCTGACGAGCCTGGACAAGGTGATGTACCCGGAAACGGGTTTCACCAAGGCGGATGTCATCGGGTATTACGAGGCCGTTGCCGATGTCTTGTTGCCGCAGCTCCGGGATCGTCCGGTGACGCGCATCCGGTATCCGGACGGTATCGGTCACGATCGATTCTTCGAGAAGAACGCGCCGAAGTATATGCCGGAGTGGATCCGTCGGTTCACGATCTCGGCGAGCCCGGGCACGGAGAGCGAGCGAGAGGCGAAGCAGGTCCGCTATCCGGTGATCGACGATCTTGCCGGGTTGCTCTGGGTGGCGAATCAGGCGGCGCTGGAGTTGCACACTCCCCAATACCGCCTGGGACCACGCGGAGGGGTGCGCAATCCGGATCGATTGGTGATCGACCTCGATCCCGGCGAAGGGACGGGGCTTGATGAGTGCGCCGAGGTCGCGCATCTCGTTGCCGACCGTTTGCGGGAGGACGGATTCGTGCCGGTGCCGGTCACCAGCGGCGGCAAGGGGCTGCACTTGTACGCGGCGCTCGATGGTACGCGGCGCGCGATGGCTGTCCATGAGTATGTGATGACGATGGCGCGCGAGTTCGCGAGGATGTATCCGGAGAGGATCGTGGCCGTGCAGGATACCGACGCGCGCGCCGGAAAGGTGATGTTCGACTGGAGCCAGAATCATCCGGCGAGATCGACGGCCACGCCTTACACGTTGCGTGGCAAGCCGGCACCGACCGTCGCGGCACCGCGGACCTGGGAGGAGATCGGCCCCGGGCTGGCGCAACTCGGTCCGTCCGAGGTCGTTTCGCGCCTGCGGGAGATGGGCGATGTGCTGGCGGAATCGGGGCTAACCTGAGGATGCAACGCATGGTGCGCTGGAAGGACGGCAGCGATAGCCTTTTTGTGCCTGCCCGTTTTCTCAAGCCGTTTACTCAAGAAATCAGCCGGCGCCCGCCAGTTCTCCCCGTCCTCCCGAACCCTCGAGCGGGCCATCCCCATCGCCATCCCGACCACACGAGTGAGCCACCCCTTTCCCTGTCATCCCGGACGCGTGAGGAGCGCGCCTCCCTTTCCCCGTTATCCCGGACGCGTGAGGAGCGCGCTTCCCTTCCCCCGTCATCCCGAGCCCGTGAGGTGACGCAGTCGCCGAACGGTGTCGAGGGATCTTTGCTCCACCAGACCGCGCTGATCGCCTGAGGCAAAGATCCCTCGACACGTCGCCCCTCGCTCCGCTCGCGGCTCCGGCTCGGGATGACGGTGGGGGGAGGCGGACGAAGGTGCGGGAGGAGGGTGGGGTCGGAGAGGCGGCCTCTCCGGCTGTCCACAGGAAGAGGCGGCACAAGGACGCGGTAGCCTGGATGCTACGAATCCAGCCGCGATACGGTATCCTTGTGACGATTCTCACGAAAACGTGTGGGATCGCTTCATCTCATACGTTGGAGGGGAGTATTCCCACGAGGCGGTGTCGTCATCACGGCAGGGCGGTCTTGCCTGGCACCGACCACCGGCGCGCGTTGTGCGCGATCGGCGGAAGAGACCTCCGGTGGCCGTTCAACAGCACCTGGAGAGTGTCGCGTGCACGTTCCCCTGATAGTTTGGGTCCTGACAATCGCGGGCGTTGTCGCCCTGCTGACGTTCGATTTCTTTACTCACATTCGCAAACCGCATGAGCCGACGATCCGCGAGGCCGGGTTGTGGACCGCGATCTATGTTTCGCTGGCCGTCCTGTTCGGCATTGGCGTCTGGATCGGCTGGACGCACCAGCACGGGATCGAGTTCTTCGCCGGATACCTCACCGAATACAGCCTTTCGATCGACAATCTCTTCGTCTTCCTGATCATCATGTCGACGTTCGGGGTGCCGCGGCAGTACCAGCAAAAGGTACTGATGGTCGGTATCATCCTGGCGTTGATCTTCCGCGGCATCTTCATCGTTCTCGGCGCGGCGATCATCGAGAACTTCAGCTGGATCTTCTACATCTTCGGCGTCTTCCTGCTCTACACCGGCTGGAAGCTGGCGCAAGGCGAGGACGAGGATGAGGAGTACAAGGAAAACGCCTTTATCCGGATCGTGCGGCGGATCTTCCCGGTGACGAACGACTACGTCGGTGATGCCGTGGTCGTGCATCAGGATGGACGCCGGATGATCACGCCGATGGCGATCGTGATGCTGGCGATTGGCTCGACCGACCTGCTCTTCGCGTTCGATTCGATCCCGGCGATCTTCGGACTGACGCAGGAGCCGTACATCGTCTTCACAGCCAACGCCTGGGCGTTGCTCGGGTTGCGGAATCTCTACTTCCTGCTCGGCGGATTGCTGGAGCGGCTGGTCTACCTCTCCTATGGGCTCGCCTTCATCCTCGCCTGGATCGGCGTCAAGCTGATCGTTCACGCGATGCACGAGAACGAGGTGCCGTTCATCAATGGCGGAAACCCGATCGAGTGGGTGCCTGAGATCCCGACGTGGCTGTCGCTGGTCGTGATCATCGTGACGGTCGCCATTGCCGCCTTCTTCTCGCTCCGGAAAACCCGGGCGGACGCGAACGGCGTCGCCGCGGAGTAGGCGCCTCGATCGGGCAGACGGGCATTAAATCGGGATTCAGACATGGGACTCCGGGCAACATCGCCCGGAGTCCCATGTCTTTTCTGGCGGTCTTGGCACGCGTCGATTGCATAGGGGCGCATGGCCGAAGGCTCTGCACACTATCGACCGTAGATCGATCATATTCGGAATGGCGGAGGAGGAGCGAGATTCGCATCGTCTTGGGTCCCGTGCCCAAGACATCTGCCGGAGGGTCGTAACCTGAGCGAGAGCCGAGTGGAGGCTGTAACGCCCGACACGGACTCTGCCCGGTGTCCTGGTGCTGCCACTCTGCGGCAGGTCTCGGGCACAGGACCCGAAACTACAGGGAAAGGTGTTCCCGCGCGGCCAAGGCCTTTCCTACGTTATGTGACAAAAGGGGTAGACATCATCTGTATCGTGGAGATGGGCCCCATGAGTCACGGGCGGTTTGGAGTTTCTTTTAAGACGAGGTATCAATGAACCACTCAGCGTGGATGTCGATGCGCAGCGCGATGCAGGCGCAGGACGACCTCCGACCATTTTCAAAAGCGACGCTGAAGCGTATTAGCCGCTTCGCGAAACCCCATATGGGAAAGCTGGTCGTTTTCCTGATTCTCAGCATTGTGACGGCGGTGCTGGCGGTTGCGACGCCGGTGCTGGCCGGTCGGGTGATCAACGCGATCACCGAGGGCGCGGACAAGGGCGTGGTGATCCGCCTCGCCGTCCTGATCGCGGCGATCGCCTTCGCTGAAGCCGGGATCGGGCTGGTGTCCCGCTGGCTGTCGTCCAGCATCGGTGAGGGGTTGATCCTCGACCTGCGGACGGCCGTCTACAACCACGTCCAGAAGATGCCGATCGCGTTTTTCACACGGACGCGGACTGGCGCGCTGGTGAGTCGCCTCAACAACGACGTGATCGGGGCGCAGCGGGCCTTTACGAACACGCTTTCCGGCGTCGTGAGCAACGCCGTCATGCTGGCCCTGACGCTCGGCGTGATGACCGGCATCTCCTGGCAGGTGACGGTGTTGACCCTGATCCTGCTGCCGATCTTCGTGATTCCGGCACGGCGGATGGGCGCGCGGCTGGCTGCTTTGCAGCGGGAATCGGCCGATTACAACGCCACGATGAGCACGCAGATGACCGAGCGCTTCAACGCCGCCGGGGCAACGCTGGTCAAGCTCTACGGGCGGCCGGATGACGAGGCCCGGCAGTTCGAGACTCGCGCCAGCCGGGTGCGGGATATCGGCGTGCGAACCGCCATGTTGCAGTTCGTCTTCATTACCGCGCTGACCCTGGTCTCCGCGCTGGCGCTCGCGCTTGTCTACGGTCTCGGGGGCTACTACGCGTTGCAAGGAAAGCTCGAGGCAGGCTCGGTCGTCGCGTTGGCGTTGCTGCTGACGCGGCTTTACGCGCCGCTGACCGCCCTCGCGAATGCGCGGGTCGATGTGATGAGCGCGTTCGTCAGCTTCGAGCGGGTGTTTGAAATCCTCGACCTGCCGCCGCTGATCCAGGAGAAGCCGGATGCACGCGACGTGCCGCCGGGACCCGTCTCGATCGAGTTCGATCACGTTCGATTCAGCTATCCCACAGCGGAGAAAGTGTCGCTGGCATCGCTCGAAGAGGTTGCGACGCTCGACACCCGGGGCGGGATCGAGGTGCTGCACGATATTTCGTTCCGGGTCGAGCCAGGGGAGATGGTGGCCCTCGTCGGCTCGTCCGGCGCCGGGAAATCGACGATCGCCCAGCTCATTCCTCGGTTGTACGATGTTGACTCCGGAAGCGTCCGGCTTGGAGGCGTCGATGTGCGCGATCTGAGCTTCAATGCCATCCGCGACACGCTCGGGATGGTCACGCAGGACGGCCATATGTTCCACGACACCCTGCGGGCGAACCTGACGCTCTCTCGCGACGCCACGGACGACGAGTTGTGGGATGCCCTGCGCCGGGTGAATATGGCGCGGCTGATCGAAAGCCTGCCGGACCAGCTCGATACAGTTGTCGGCGAACGCGGCTTCCGTTTCTCCGGTGGAGAGCGGCAACGGTTGACGATCGCGCGATTGCTGCTGGCGCAGCCGAGAGCGGTCATCCTGGACGAGGCCACGGCGCATCTCGATTCGACCTCGGAGGCGCTGGTGCAGGCGGCGTTGGCCGAGGCAATGGCGGGGCGTACCGCAGTCGTGATCGCGCACCGGTTGTCCACCGTGCGTGCCGCGAACCAGATCCTCGTCGTCGAGGGCGGCGAGATCGTGGAGCGCGGCAATCACCGGGATTTGCTGGCGCGAAATGGTCGATACGCGGAGCTGTATCACACGCAATTCGCCGAGGAGGCGGAGAAGACCGCGGCGGATTAGAGCAGGTTGCAGAAGGGTTGACATGGTGTCCGCTCTACCAGACCTCAACCCTTCGCCACCCTTCATCCTGAGCGGAGCGAAGGATGAAGGCAGAAATAGAGACCTGTCATCCCGAGCCCGTGAGATCGCGAAGCGGTCGAACGGTGTCGAGGGATGACGATGATGGAAGTACCGGACGTCACAGCGTATTGCGGGAAGGTTTGCCTGGTCGCCTGATGATCGACTCCCTGCGGGAGCCGATGGGCGGCAACGGGGTCGCTTTCGCTTTTCGGCCGCTGACGCGACCTCACCCCACCTCCTTCGGACCGCCCGCCCCTCCACCTGACGTAGTGGGCCTCGCAATCTTCTTGCAATTCGCTGTAGCGTGCACCTTCGCTGGATGCGATCGCACGAGAGCCGCGCGATCGCATCCTCGCTTTTGATGGTCGTCCTGATCCTGACGTGCATTGCGTGGTTGACATACCTTTAGTCGTTGTGTATAATAGTTCCCGAATGATAGTAATGAGGTGGTAACGGCAAAGGGCCGTTCTTCAGAGGCAGGGACACCATTTGGAAAGAAACGCACACAAATCTGTGCGCATGGCGATGCGCGCGCAGGACACACTCAAGGACCGACGCCCGGTCACTAAAACATCACTTCGTAGAGTCGCCACGTTTGCTCGACCATTCTCGAAGCAAATCGTGGTTTTTTTGCTGCTCAGCGTGGCATCGGCCGCGACCGGTATCGCGACGCCGCTGATCGCCGGTGACGTCGTCAACACGATCGTCGACGGTGGTTCGGCGCAGCGTGTCGTCATGTTGGCAGCTTTCATCGCCGGGGTCGCACTTCTCGACGCCGGTATCGGTTTCATTTCGCGATGGCTCTCGTCGCAGATCGGGGAGGGACTCATCCTCCACCTGCGGACGGCGGTGTTCGACCACGTGCAACGGATGCCGATCGCGTTCTTCATGAGGACGCGTACGGGGGCGTTGGTCAGCCGGTTGAACGGCGATGTCAACGGGGCGCGTAGCGCTTTCACGAACACGCTCTCCAGCGTCGTCAGTAACGCGGTGACGCTGGTCCTGACCCTGATCGCGATGTTCTCGATGTCCTGGCAGATCACGCTGTTCGCGTTGATCCTGCTGCCGGTCTTCGTCATTCCGGCGCAGCGGATGGGGCCGAAGCTCGCGGATTTGCAACGGGAGTCGGCGAACCTGAATGCGTCGATGAGCAGTCAGATGACCGAGCGCTTCTCGGCGGGCGGAGCCACGCTGGTCAAGCTCTTCGGTAATCCGGGGCAGGAATCGGCATCGTTCGCCAATCAGGCGAGCATGGTCCGCGATATCGGGATTCGCACGGCGATGTCCCAGTTCGGATTCCGGACTGCCCTGACCCTGGTCTCCAGCCTCGCGCTGGCGCTGGTCTACGGACTCGGCGGGTACTACGCGGTGCGGGGAACGCTGGACGCGGGCGCGATCGTCGCCCTGGCCATGTTGCTGACCCGGCTCTATGGTCCGATTACCGGACTCGCGAATGCCCGGATCGACGTGCTCGTCTCCTTCGTCAGCTTCGAGCGTGTCTTCGAGATTCTCGACCTGAAACCCATGATTGCGGAGCCGGAACACCCGGTGCCACTGCCCGAAGGCGAACTGGGAGTCAGCTTCGATCACGTCTCGTTCACCTACCCGTCGGCCGAGGATGTCTCACTGGCATCGCTCGAGTCGGTCGCAGTTCTGGATTCCCGGGAGCAGGTGGAAGTGCTTCACGACGTCTCGTTTGACGTGCGTCCGGGAAGCATGGTGGCGTTGGTGGGGAGCTCTGGTTCCGGGAAGAGCACGATCTCCCAATTGATCCCGCGCCTGTACGATGCGAGCGCCGGGACGGTCCGGTTGGGTGGCGTCGACGTCCGCGATCTCGCCTTCGACGACCTGCGGCATGCCGTCGGCATGGTGACCCAGGACGGGCACATGTTCCACGATACGCTGCGGGAGAATCTGCGGATCGCGAAGCCGGATGCGACCGACGACGAGTTGTGGCAGGTGCTGGAGCGGGTGAACATCGCGGCGCTGGTTCGGACACTGCCTCACGGCTTGGAGACGATCGTGGGCGAGCGGGGGTACCGCTTTTCCGGCGGCGAGCGGCAGCGGTTGACGATCGCGCGGTTGCTGCTGGCCCATCCTCGGGTGGTCATCCTCGATGAGGCGACGGCGCATCTCGATTCGACCTCGGAGGCGCTGGTACAGGCGGCGCTCGCCGAAGCGATGGTGGGGCGAACGGCTCTGGTCATCGCGCACCGGCTTTCCACGATCCGCGCCGCCGACGAGATCCTCGTGATCGAGGCGGGACGCGTGGCCGAGCGTGGCACGCATCAGGAACTGCTTGCCCTGGATGGGCGGTACGCCGAGCTCTACCACACGCAATTCGCCGAAGAGGTCGAGCCGACCGCTGCGGATTAGCGCGAGTTGTACAGTGGTTGACATGGTCACCTGATGATCGACGCCCGCAGGGCGGCGATGGGCGGCGAGTCCTTCGGACCGCCCGCCCCTACATCTGACTTTGTGGACCTCGCAACCTTCCTGCAAACCGCTGTAGCGCATGTGACAAGACCGTAGTCTCGGGTCCTGTGCCCGAGACATGTCCATCACCATGAGTGTGGAGCGGCATCACGGCGACCCTCGCGAGCATTCCCCCAGATGTTACACACCCTCTTCATCCTGACCGCAGGAATGGGGTCGCTCTCGCTTTTCAGCCATTGGCCTCACCCCGCGGGATCCCCTGGCGACACCACTGCCCGGAGGGCAGAAAAAGGGACGCCCTTCGGGCGCTTTGACGTGCTTCGCACGGGGATCCTGAGCGGAGCGCAGGATGACGGGGAATGGAGAGTGCCCGCATGTCCGGATGCTCGACCTATTCGACTCGCGACGCTCGCGCAGGGCAGGCTCGGGGGCGAACAGGGCCGCTTTCGCGTTTTGGCCTGCGACCTCATCCCCAGCCCGCGGCCATCCTCCCCTACGTGCGATCGGCTTCGATCGTGTCAACTATCTGCAACAAGCTAATAGACAATAATGAACGAACTTGATAGGATGCAACTATTCCAGTGATCGAGGTATGAGGCCTCGAAGAGACGGTCTGTTGTTCTGAATGTGGGTGGCGGTGCATGCATCGTCGCGTCTCACGTGAATTCGACGGAGGATGGACATGAATCTCAGTCGGGATACGCGCGCGGAATTGGATCGCCTGATCGAGGGCGCATTCGAGGATCGGTCGAGCCGGCGGACGCTGATGCAGCGCGCCCTGGCGGTCGGCGGGGCTGCGGGGCTCGCCTATGTCTTTCCGCAGGCGGCGTTTGGCCAGGGATCGACACCGTCGGGGTCTGAAGGCGGAACGTCAGAGGCGGGTCTCCATATCGAGGATGCGACCGGCGATCTGGCGGACGAGCAGGTGCTACGCCTGTCAATGTCCGAGCCAAAGTCGATGGACCCCGGCGTCAGCACTGGCTACGATGAGCTGGCGATCTTCTTCAATATCTTCGACGGTCTCACCGGCGTCGATATGGTCACCGGCGATGTCGTGCCACGGTGCGCCGAGAGCTGGGACATCAACGAGGACGCCTCGCAGTACACCTTCCACCTCCGCGATAACCTGAAGTGGTCCAACGGCGAGCCGATCACCGCACATGACTTCGAGTACTCCTGGAAGCGGGTGCTCGATCCCGAGACGCTGAGCCTCTATCGCCCGGCGATGCATCCGATCAAGAACGCGACGGCGATCGATGCGGACGAGAACCCGATGGACTTCAACGAGCTCGGCGTCACGGCGACCGATGATCTGACGCTCGTGGTCGACATGGAAGGCCCGACCCCGTTCTTCCCGCTGCTGTGCAGTACCTGGACCTATGCGCCGGTGCCGAAGGCGGTGATCGACGAGAAAGGTGACACCTGGGTCGAGGCCGGGAACATCATCAGCAATGGTCCCTACAAGATGACGGAGTGGAATCACGACCAGAACATCACGCTCGAATTGAACGAACACTACTACGGCGAAACTCCCACCATCACACGTGGTGAATACACGATCTTCCCTGACGATTCCACCCAGCAGTATGTTTCCTTCGAGAACGACGAGCTGGACATTGTCGAGCCCGGTGGGCCGGATCTCGAGCGAGCGCTCGGCGACGCGAATGCCGCAGAAAACATCCGCCGGTTTGAACGGTCGCTTTGCCGGATGATGACCTGCGATACGAAGACGGCGCCGACCGACAATGCCGATTTCCGTCGCGCGCTGTACGCCGCGCTCGATCGCGAGACGATCGCCGACATCATTCTTAAAGGGAGAGCGGCTCCTGCCTACAATGTGCTGCCCGCCGATATCCCGGGCAACAATCCGGATGCGGCGAACCCGGCTGGTGAGGATGCGGCGAAGGCGGCGCTGGAAGCCAGTGGGGTCGATGTCTCCGATCTCGAGCTGGAATATTCCTACTACGTATCGTCCGACTTCAAGCTGGTGGCGGAGTACATCGAGCAGCGGATTCCCGAGGTCCTTGGCTTCAAGGTGAAGCTCAACCCGGTCGATGCGGCGGTGTATGCCGATTACAACCGTTCCCGGGGAGACCAGCCGTTCAACACGAAATATGGCGTCTGGGGATCGGACTTCGCGGATCCGTCGAACTGGCACAACCAGAACTTCGTCAGCAAGTCGGATCATTACTATACGAGTTGGGTGAACGAGGAATACGATGACCTGTGCGCCCAGGCCGTGTCGGAGACCGATCCGGACAAGCGCGCCGAGCTCTATCAGCAGGCTGAGGAGATCCTCGTCCACGATGCGGTCTATATCCCGGTCTACCGCGACGTCGCCTTCTGGGCGGTGAAGCCCTACGTGAAGAACCTCCACATGCAGCCGATCCTGGCGTTGGTGCATCTGCGCTACCCGAAGATCGAAGCCCATTGATCGCGGGCGCCACGCTGGCAGCCGGGTTCGACGTGCGGGCGTGGCGCTGTTGATCTCGTATTCATGGCTGTGAAGTGAACAGGAAGCGGGGATCGCCAGACACTTGGTGGTCCCCGCTTTCGCGCGGGGAAATGGAATACGGAATCCAGATGTTTCGTTACAGCGGTTTGCGGGAAGGTTGACACGGTCGACGCCGGCACACGTAGGGGCGGATGGCCGCAGGCTCTCCGCCCTCTCGGCGCCCGCAGGGCGCCGAGCATTCGGCTGCCATGTCAACCTTTCTGCAATTCGCGCTAATCCGCCAGAGGCAACGCCGCGGAGGAAACCGGTGCTGCGGCGCCGGGGGATCCCTCACTGCGTTCGGGATGACAAGGAGAGACCGCGGGCCGGAAGGCGGGAGCGGCTCTGTTCGCGTCCTGAGCGGAGCGAATGGATCGGCGCTCGAGCCTGCCCTGAGCGCAGCGAACGGGTCGATAACCGGTACCTGTTTACGCGGATTCCGTCTGATTCGCTCCCCGAACATTTACGAAAAAGGTCGTCTCGATCGTCATAGACAACGCCTTCAACAGTTGCTACGATGCGAGTATTCCAGTGATCGAGGCAATGACGCCTGATGAACGACCGCATATGTCTGGTGGGCCACAACCGTGTGTGGTTGGGCCTTCGTGATGTTCAACGGAGGACGACGATGGAGCTCGACAATCGTGTAAGAGTGGAACTTCAGCACCTGTTGGACGACGCGTTTGTGGACCGGTCGAGCCGGCGCACGCTGATGCAGCGCGCCCTGGCGGTCGGTGGCGCGGCGGGACTGGCCTGGGTCTTCCCGCGGGCAGTTGTGGGACAGGGCGCGACGCCATCGGCATCGTCCGGCGGCGAGCAACCCGGTCTGCACATCGAGGATGCGACCGGCGATCTGGCGGATGAGCAGGTGCTGCGGCTCTCGATCAGCGAGCCGAAGTTCATGGACCCCGGCGTGAGTCCCGGATTCGATGAGCTGGCGGTCTTCTTCAATACATTCGACAGTCTCACCGGCGTGGATATGGTCACCGGCAATGTCGTCCCACGATGCGCCGAGAGCTGGGACGTCAACGACGATGCGACCCAATACACCTTCCACCTGCGGGATAACCTGAAGTGGTCCAACGGCGATCCGATTACGGCGCATGATTTCGAATATGCATGGAAGAGAATCATGGATCCGGATACGTTAAGCCGTACCCGGACATCGATGTATCCCATCAAGAATGCAAAAGCCATCGATGCCGACGAGGATCCGATGGATTTCAACGAGCTCGGGGTTACGGCGACGGACGACCTCACGCTCGTGGTCGACATGGAGGGGCCGACGACGTTCTTCCCGCTGCTCTGCAGCATCTGGACCTACTCGCCGGTGCCGAAAGCGGTGATCGACGAGAAGGGCGATGCGTGGGTGGAAGCGGAAAATATGGTCAGCAACGGCCCCTACAAGATGACGGAGTGGAACCACGACCAGAACATCGTGCTGGAGCTGAACGAGTATTACTACGGGGAGACCCCGACCATTACCCGGGGCGAGTACACGATCTTCCCGGATGACTCGACCCAGCAGTACATCTCCTTCGAGAACGACGAGCTGGATATTGCCGCACCCGGTGGTCCGGATCTGGAACGCGCGTTGGCCGATCCCGAGGCGGCGAAGAACCTCCACACATTCCAGCAGTCGAACTGCAGGATGATCACCTGCGATACGAAAACCGAACCATCGAGCAATGCCGATTTCCGGCGGGCGATCTATGCGGCGCTCGACCGTGAAACGATCGCCAATGTGATCCTCAAGGGAATGGCCGCTCCCGCCTACAACGTCATTGCTCCGGATATCCCGGGGAACAATCCCGACGCGAGGAATCCGGTGGGCGAGGATGCCGCGAAAGCGGCGTTGGAAGCCAGCGGTATTGATGCGTCGGATCTTGAGATCGAATACACCTACCGGACGACGGCGGAGATCAAGCTGGTGGCCGAGTATATCCAGCAGCGAATCCCCGAGGTGCTTGGCATCAAGGTCAAGTTGAATCCGCTTGAGACGGCCGTCTATTCCGACTACATCGGTTCTCGCAAGGACCAGCCGTTCAACTTCATGTACAACAACTGGTCGTCCGACTACGCCGATCCATCGAACTGGCACAATACGAACTTCACCACCGAGGCCGACAACTACAACACCGGGTGGTCGAACGCTGAGTACGACGATCTCTGCGCCCAGGCGATCTCGGAGATGGACCCCGACAAGCGGAACGATCTGTATCGCCAGGCCGAGGAGATCCTCGTGCACGAGGCGGATTACATCCCGGTGTATCGCGGTATCGCGTTCCAGGCTGTCAAGCCGTATGTGAAAAACCTGCACATGCAGCCGATCATGGCCTGGATTCACCTGCGTTACCCCAAGATCGAGGCGCATTAGGCGAGGACATCCCGATTCGGGCGCGGATTGCACGGGGGATCGTCATATATGACGATCCCCGCTTCTGCGTGGGGATACGCCGCGGAGCGGGTGCCCGAACGACAAATGCAGTCCTGTTCGTCATGGACAATGTGCCCGGCAATTGCTAGGATGCTGCCATTCCAAAGCCGTGGCAATGACGCCCCGAGCGGGTAAACAGATATTTCCGCATGGGGATGGACCCATGAAAGATGCCCATCAGGGCAGGTCGACGGAGGCGGATCATGGAGCTCGAACGTGGCGTCAAGGCGGAATTGCAGCAGTTGATGGACGACGCGCTGGTCGACCGGTCGAGCCGGCGCACGTTGATGCAGCGCGCCCTGGCGGTCGGTGGCGCGGCAGGGCTGGCCTGGGTCTTCCCGCGGGCGGTCGCGGGACAGGGGACACCAGCCAGCGGGGATGACAATCCCGGTATTCATATCGAGGATATCAGCGACAACCTGGCCGATGATCAGGTGCTGCGTTTGGCGATGACCGAACCGAAATCGATGGATCCCGGCGTCAGCATCGGTTACGACGAAATCGCGATTTTCGTCAACATCTTCGAGGGGCTGACCGGTATCGATATGGTGACGGGCGACGTCATCCCCCGTTGCGCCGAAAGCTGGGATGTGAACGACGATGCCTCCCAGTACACCTTCCATCTGCGTGACGATTTGAAGTGGTCGAACGGTGATCCAATCACCGCGCACGACTTCGAGTATTCCTGGAAGCGCGTGCTCGATCCGGACACGTTGAGTCTCTACCGGCCAGCGATGCATCCGATCAAAAATGGCCTCGCCATTGACTCGGAAGAAGACCCGATGGACTTCAACGAGCTCGGCGTCACGGCGACCGATGACGTCACCCTGGTCGTGGACATGGAAGGCCCGACTCCGTTCTTCCCGGTGCTCTGCAGCACCTGGACCTTCTCACCAGTGCCGAAGTCGGTCATCGATGACAAGGGTGATACCTGGGTCGAGGCGGAAAACATCGTCAGCAATGGTCCGTACAAGATGACCGAGTGGAATCACGATCAGAATATCGTGCTGGAGCTGAACGAGCATTACTACGGGGAGACCCCGACCATCACCCGGGGCGAGTACACGATCTTCCCGGATGACTCGACGCAGGAATACCTTTCGTTCGAGAACGACGAGCTCGATCTCGTCCAGGCGACCGGTCCCGACCTGGAACGCGCCCTGGAGGATTCTGCTGCGGCCGCGAATATTCGCAGTTTCGAGCAATCCAACTGCTACATGGTGACGTGCGACGCGAAAACGGCGCCGACCGACAATGCCGATTTCCGGCGGGCGATCTATGCGGCACTCGACCGCGACACGATCGCAGATGTCATCCTGAAAAAGCAGGTTGCACCGGCGCTCAACATCGTGCCGCGGGACATTCCGGGCAACAACCCGGATGCGACGAACCCGGTCGGCGAGGATGCCGCGAAGGCCGCACTGGAGGCCAGCGGGGTCGACGTGGACGGCATGGAGCTGGAGTACTCCTATCGGCTGGAAGCGCGGAACAAGCTGGTGGCGGAGTACATCGAGCAGCGGATTCCGGAAGTGCTCGGTATCAAGATCAAGCTGAATCCGGTCGATGCCGCGACATTCACCGATTACAGCCTCTCGCGCCGCGAACAACCGTTCAACCTGAAATATGGCTCGTGGGGATCGGATTTTGCCGACCCATCGAACTGGCACAACCAGAATTTCGTCAGCCAGTCGGATCGCTACAACACGAGCTTCGTGGACGAGGAATACGACGATCTCTGCGCCCGGGCCGTATCCGAGACGGATGCGGAGAAGCGGGACCAGATGTACCGCGACGCTGAAGTGATGCTCGTCAACGACGCCATTTGCATCCCTCTGTACCGGGGTGTGGCGTTTTGGGCGGTGCAACCGTGGGTGAAGAATCTCCAGATGCAGCCGATTTTGGCGTTCATCCACCTGCGTTACCCGAAAGTCGAGGCGCATTGATCCCGGCGTGAGTTGGCGAGGTCGTGGTGGTTGACCCGACTTTGGGACAATGTGCGGTGCGCACCCCCTGCATCCGGATAGACAGATTGCCTCGCGATTGGTAGGATTCAGCGATTCCACAACGCGAGGCAATGATGCCTCCAGAAATATGCACCTGGCGTCCGGCGTGGACGCTCAGAAAAAAGATAGTCTCGCCCCATTGGGGCGATGGAGGAATTCAATGAATCTCGACGGAAACGTGAAAATCGTTCTGAAGGAAATGCTGGACGATGCGTTCGTGAACCGCTCCAGCCGGCGCACGCTGATGCAGCGCACGCTCGCGGTCGGCGGTGCCGCTGGGCTCGCCTGGATGTTCCCCCGCGCCGTCCTCGGGCAGGACGCGACGTCGGAGGCATCGCCAGAGGGCGGCGAGTCGGCTGCCGGTCTGCATATTGAGGATATTTCCGATAATCTCGCCGACGAGCAGGTGCTGCGTCTGGCGATGAACGAGCCGAAGTCGATGGACCCGGGTGTGAGCACCGGCTACGACGAGATCGGTATCTTCTTCAACATCTTCGACGGTCTCACCGGCGTCGACATGGTCACCGGCGATGTCGTGCCGCGCTGTGCCGAGAGCTGGGACATCAACGAGGACGCCTCACAGTACACGTTCCACCTCCGCGATAACCTGAAGTGGTCGAACGGCGAGCCGATCACGGCGCACGACTTCGAGTACTCCTGGAAGCGCGTGCTCGATCCCGAGACGTTGAGCCTGTACCGCCCGGCGATGCACCCGATCAAGAACGCGACGGCGATCGATGCCGACGAAAACCCGATGGACTTCAACGAGCTCGGCGTCACGGCGACCGATGATCTGACGCTCGTGGTCGACATGGAGGGCCCGACCCCGTTCTTCCCGCTACTGTGCAGCACCTGGACGTATGCGCCGGTGCCGAAGTCGGTGATCGAGGACAAGGGCGACGCGTGGGTGGAAGCGGAGAACATCGTTTCCAGCGGTCCGTTCAAGATGGTTGAATGGAACCACGACCAGAACATCGTGCTGGAGCAGAACGAGCACTTCTACGGTGAGCTGCCGACGATTACCCGTGCGGAGTACACGATCTTCCCGGACGACTCGACGCAGGAATACATTTCCTTCGAGAGCGACGAGCTCGACATCGCCGAGCCCAGCGGACCGGATCTCGAGCGAGCGCTGGCCGATGCTGAAGCCTCGAAGAACATCTACAGCTTCGAGCAGTCCAACTGCCGGATGATGACCTGCGACGCGAAGACGGCGCCGACCGATAATGCCGATTTCCGCCGCGCGTTGTACGCATCCCTCGATCGCGACACGATCGCCAATGTGATCCTCAAGGGCGAGGCCGCTCCCGCGCTCAACATCGTGCCGCGGGACGTGCCGGGCAACAACCCGGATGCGACGAACCCGGTCGGCGAGGATGCCGCGAAGGCCGCACTGGAGGCCAGCGGCATCGATACGTCGAGCCTCGAGCTGGAGTACTCCTACCTTGTCACGGCGACGAACAAGCTGGTGGCTGAGTACATCGAGCAGCGGATTCCCGAGGTCCTCGGCTTCAAGGTGAAGCTCAACCCGATCGATGGCGCGGCCTTCACCGACTACGTGAGCAGCCGGACCGAGCAGCCGTTCAACACGAAGTACGGTTCCTGGGGATCGGATTTCGCGGATCCGTCGAACTGGCACAACCAGAACTTCGTCAGCGCATCGGACCACTACCACCTGAGCTGGAAGAACGAAGAGTACGACAGCATCTGCGCCCAGGCCGTGTCGGAGACCGATCCGGACAAGCGAGCCGAGCTGTACCGCCAGGCCGAGGAGATCCTCGTCCACGATGCGGCCTACATTCCGGTCTTCCGGGGTATCTCCTTCTGGGCGGTGAAGCCGTACGTGAAGAACGTGCACATCCAGCCGGTGCTCGCGTACCTGCATCTGCGCTACCCGAAGGTCGAGGCTCACTAGGCCGTTCCGGCGGAGGCCCTCCGGGGCCTTCGCCACGTGCATAACTGAGGGGCCCATTCTTCAACAAACACCCGTCATCCCGAGTGAAGTCGAGGGATCCTTGTCCTCTCCAACCACGGTTTCAGGCGGGATCAAGGATTCCCCCGACACCGTTCGGCGGCTCCACCACTTCACGGGCTCGGGATGGCGGGGTTTCTGATTGGGGGAGGGTGTCTCCTCATCCAACATTCTCGAATTGATCGGAAGGTTCCGTGAGTCGATCCGCGTATGTCATCCGCCGCATCTTGCTGATGTTTCCCACGATGCTGGCGATTTATACGGTGACGTTTTTTCTGATCCATGCAACCCCCGGTGGTCCGTGGTCCAACCAGGACAAACCGATGCCGCAGGCTGTGCTGGATCGGCTGAACGAGGCCTACGGCCTCAACGATCCGATCTGGAAGCAATATCTGGATTACCTGAAGAACCTGCTGCAGGGTGATTTCGGTCCATCGTTCACGAGTCGCTCTCGGACGGTCGCCGACATCATCAGCGACACCTTCCCGGTCTCGATCCAGCTTGGATTGGTCGCGATGGTGATCGCGCTGCTGGTGGGCATCACGCTGGGCACCCTCGGCGCGGTGAAGCACAATTCCCTGGGCGATTATATTTCCAGCTTCCTGGCGATCGTTGGTATTTCCACACCGTCCTACGTGGTCGCGTCGGTTCTCGTGCTCTTGCTGGCGAGCTGGCTCGGGCTGGTGCCCACCAACGGTTGGGACGGAATCGCCTCGACCAAGATCATCGTCCCCGCGCTGGCCTTGTCGTTTTATCCGGCGGCGGTGCTGGCAAGATATACCCGCGCGAGTTTGCTGGATGTCCTTTCGTCGGATTATGTGCGGACCGCCCGGGCCAAGGGCTTGCGCGAGCGGAGCGTCATCATCCGGCATGCCCTGCGCAATGCGTTGCTGCCGGTCGTTACCGTCGGTGGCGTGGTCTTCGCCGATATCATCACCGGGTCGTTTTTCGTCGAGGTGATCTGCGGCGTGCCGGGGATGGGACGATATTTCGTGACATCCATCTCCTCGCGGGATTACCCGGTTGTGCTGGGAACGGTCCTGCTGTTCGGCTTCGTGATCACGCTCATGAATTTGATCGTCGATCTGATTTATCCGCTGCTTGATCCGCGAATGAGCAAGTAGATCGACGGGAAGGACAGTCTTTTGATGGCAGCGGAATCAATTTCCGAAAGCGCGGGTCAAAACGAAGGCCCATTTGTGAGCGGGACGCTCGCCGAACGTGCCGAAGAACGCTCGATGCGCGAGATCGAGGGGCTCTGGAAGGGTGCTTTCCGGCGCCTGCGAAAGAACAAGCTCGCCCTGATCTCGCTCTGGTTCATCGGGTTCCTCATCCTCGTCGCGATCTTCGGGCCGTACATCGTGCCCTACAACTATGCGAAGCAGGACTACTCCCTGGTGACCCAGGGTCCGAGCTGGGCGCATCCGTTCGGGACCGATCAGCTCGGGCGCGACATCATGGCGCGGCTCGTGTTCGGGGCGCGGGTGTCGCTCACGGTCGGATTCGTCGTACAGGGCGTCATCCTGATCATCGGCATGCCGCTGGGCGCGATCTCCGGCTATTTCGGCGGCGTCTGGGACATGATCATCATGCGCGTCGTCGATGTGCTCTACGCGCTGCCGAATCTGCTGTTCGTCATCGTGATCATGACCTTCTTGCGCGGGCAACTTGCGCTGGGCGAGGAGAATACCGGCTGGCTCGCTGCGATCGCCCGGCTGGACACGAAAACCGGGGGCCTGATCGGCGTGTACATCGGTCTCGGCCTGATCGGGTGGTTGACCGTCGCCCGTATCGTTCGTGCCGGGGCGATGTCGTTGAAGGAGCAGGAGTTCGTCCAGGCGTCGCGTAGTGCGGGCGCGGATGACCGCCGCCTCCTGACGAAGCACATCCTGCCGAATACGCTGGCGCCGGTGGTGGTGGCCAGCACGCTGGGAATCCCGAGCGCCATCCTCTACGAGGCGGGCATCAGCTTCCTCGGTCTGGGCGTGATCCCGCCGATGCCGAGCTGGGGACTGATGATCTCCGAAGCGATCCCGAGCATGCGGGCGCATCCCTTCATGCTGATCTTCCCGGCCGGCATCCTCTCGCTGACCGTGCTGGCGTTCAACTTCCTCGGCGATGGTCTGCGTGATGCGGTCGATCCGTGGATGAAGCGGGGCTAGGCGCGATTTCGCCCGAGTAGCACCGGGCCGAAGTGCGCCGTGAACTTTCACCGGGGAGCGGAGTGGCACTCAGGCGCGATCCTGTCTCGGTAGCACCGGGCCGAAGTGCCCGGTGTCCAGGCAGATACGGCTCATCATGGCCATCCACCGACCACTCCGGGTCGGGGCTACCCACTCACTGCCCTCATCCTGAGCGACGTGTCCCGCCACTGAGCGAACGTGGTCCCATTCCTTCGGCCAAGATGACGATCAGTGTTGCGAGAGACCCGTCATCCCGAGCCCGTGAGGTGACGGAGTCGCCGAATGGTGTCGAGGGATCTTTGCCTCAGGCCACCACGGTGGTTCGGGTGGGCAAAGATCCCTCGACACGTCGCCACTCGCTTCGCTCGCGGCTCCGGCTCGGGATGACAAGGGAAAGAGGGATGTGCCGAGAGAAGCGGGAAGCGCATCCCAGCTGAAGCTGTTCTCCCAGCCGACGCGTTCCGCAAGTCGGCGGTGTTCCCCGGGTGTGGGCAGGCGGTGGACGTAGTGGATGTCGGAGTCCTGTATCGTCGTCATGAGAGTATTCCTGAAATGAATCGTCGTCGTGTATCAAGGAGAGAAACGTGTCCGATGTCCAGCCGATGATCTATGTCGAGGATCTCGAATCCGCGATCGCATTCTATCGTGACCGGCTTGGGTTCGATGTCACCGTCTTCGGGAATCACAAGCAAACGGGAGCGCCCTTGATCGCGGGCGCGAAGTTTGAGGACGCTTTCCTCAACCTGACGAATGAGGAGCTTTTTCGCGGAGATGGCGGACGGGGCGACGGCCCGGTTCGGCTCTACTTCCATCTCGATACCCCGATTGATGAGCTCCACACCCGATTTCGGAACCAGCCAGACATCGAGATCGTGCAAGCGCCGACCGATCAACACTGGGGCGACCGCACCCTGATCGTGCGTGATCCATGGGGTGTGCTCCTGATCTTCAGTAACCGGGTGTGATGCGCGGCGGAATCAATGGAGCGAACGAGGGTCAGCGTATGGCGCTGACCTTTTCCCGTTGCGCGACCGGAGCGCGGGAGGCGACCGTCGTTCGCGCGGGGCTGGTCGCCCCGGTGAAGATCACCACCGCGTATATCGAGACATACCCGAGCGAAAGCAGTCGCAACGTGAGGGAGGATTCGGGGATGCGCATTCCCCACACCGGGTAGGATGCGGTATACGCGACGAGCAGGCTACAGAGGAACGTGAAGGTTCCGGTTGTCACCAGGACCCTTGCCCGTCGTCGATCCCGGTCGATCGCGCTGAACAGGATCAGGAAGAGAAGCGCCGGCAGGAAATAGCGCTCGTGAATCCGCGTCGGCAACACATACATCGTCATTGTCGCGGCGGCGCACCCCCACGCTAATGCGAATTGCCACGAACGCCGCATCAGACAGAGACCGTATGTCCCAACCAGCGCGGTCATGGTCAGGATATTCGCGACGTTCTTTACGGTCAGGCCAGCGAAGGCGATCCGGTCGTCCGGGTTGATCGCGTCCACGCCGAGAATCAGCGACCAGAGTGTGTGGCCGCCGACGACCATGTTGTTGTGCCGGTCCATCGCGAACTGGACGCGTTCCAGCAACGTCCACTCGAGGCCAAGTCCTGACACCAGCCCCACCCCGAACGGCAGGCAGATGAGGCTCACGACCGCGAGCGCGACGATCCAGCCGAAGAGAATGGCTTTCGGCACCCTGCTCGTCCAAAACTGCTTTATGCCCGCACGGAAGTTCACCATCATTCCGGGCGATGTCGGGGGATTTCGAGACTGCGAGCTTGCGACGCTGGAAATTTCTTTATACAGAATGACTAGCAACACGATCGGTAGGATCGCGGCCAGTTGCGGTTTGATCAGGCAGGCCCAGGCCAGAGGCGTCCAGCACAAGAGATAGCGGCCATACAGAACGGCGACGATACCTGCGAGCGCAAAGAGGAGCGAGAGCGCATCGAGCTGTCCCCAGATGGCGCTGATGAAGATGACCGCCGGATTGAACAACCAGCAGAGCATGACGGTTCGAGCCCGAAGCGGCGCGACCTTCCGGGCACCGATCCAGAGCAACAGGCCGATGGAGACATCGGTGGTGGCGCCGATCGTCTTGATCGCGAACGGGAAGACGGTGGTATCGAGGATGGTGTCGCCGAGGAGGCGTCCGAGCCCGGCGTAGATCAGGAGATCGCCGGGCAGGTGATCCGGTGCGGTTCCGAGGGAGTCGGCACTGTAGAAATCAGCCAGCGGATGTTGACTGAAGAAATGGGCCCACGACCGGAAGGCATTCATGTCGTACCAGTAGGTCGCAACGGGGAAGAGGCACAGCCTGAGGACAAGGGCGAGTAGCAGGAGGTGTCCGGGATGGGGGCTCTTGGGTCGGAATCGCACGACACCTCTCTTTCGGAACGAGACACAGACAAGCGCCTGGACATCTGGAAAGATGTCATGCGCGCGAGTCCATGTCAGTCAACTCTATTCATGCCATTGAGTTCTGGGGATTACCGTAACATATAACGCGGGATCGGGAGGAGGGGCGAGTCGGGATCGGGCGCGGACATGACGTGAGTGTGCCCTGCCCCGCAGAGGCTTATGGCACCGGAATCCGGACATGACAGATCGGGGCGGCATCAGGGTGCAGGGTTTGCCAGGCAGCCAGGGCGGCGGTGATGCGGTCGGCATCGCCGGGCATGCGGATCGCCGGTTCGGCGAGATCCCAACCGGGCGGGACGTTGTGCCCGTAGGCGTTCACCGTCGGTATTTCGGCATAGAGTCCGGCCCACATCGCATCGATCTGGTACATCCACGCCGGATAGTCCGGGGTATTCGGGCCGTTGGCTTCCGGACTGTAGTAGAACGACCTGCAATCGGCCGGAATGTGGTCCGCGATCGCTTCCGCCCGTTGCGGTCCCATCTGCTGTCGCCAGGTGGAGTAGTCGCTTCCCTGCTCCAGTACGACCAGCCCCATGAGCGCAATCGGGATCACGGTCTGGCGGTGTCTCACCAGCCACTCGATCGAAAGGGCGATGCCCAGCGAGGCGGGAATCAGCAACATCAGCTCGATCCGGGTCACTGTGCGGACGGCCGATGCGCCGGGAACCCAGTCAAAGATGAGCGACCAGATCGCGACGTCTCCGGGCAGCAGGGTGCTCGAAATGACCAGCGTCGCGCTGACGAGCACGGTGAGTAGCACCCAGGAATTGCGGATTCGGCTGAGCAGGCCGATTCCGGCGACGAGCAGGGTGAGGATGCCGATGCCGAGCCGGTGCTCGTGGTTGCTCCAGCCGGGAATCGCCGCGAATCGCTCGGGGCTCATCAGGTGTCCGTAGAGCCAGTTTTGCGGCCCCATGTAGAACCACGACTGATATCGTGGGACCCAGCCAACGATATCCTCGAACGACTCGTTCGGGTTTAGCTTCGCGGCGGCCAGATAGTGCTGCGCCCACGGGATCATCGCGAGCATCGAGATGAGTGCGCCCACCCCGAGCTGACGGGCGTGGCGACGCAGCATCGCGATCATTGCGGCGCGGAGCGACGGGACGAGCGTCATCCAGATTCCGGCCAGCACGTAGATGAAGATCAGGAACCAGCCGTAATAGTAGGCCGACCAGAGCTGGAGGACGATGCCGCTATAGGTCAGCGCGACGGCGAGCCACGCCCGTCGCTCCGTGGCCGGTTCCTGAAACAGCATGATCGCGCCTGCCAGCGACATCAGGACGAAGAATTGGGGCAGGAATTGCAGGTGATTGAGCTGGTTCAGGCGTGGGCTGCCGAGCGTGAAGAGCAATGCACCGGCGGCGGTCGCGAGTGGGGAGAAGCGGAGCAGCCGACGGAGGATGAGCCACGCGGCAGCGAAGTTCAGCGCGTGGCAGGCCAGAATCCAGAGGCTGAGAGCCATTGCCGGACCCGTGCCCATGAGTCGCCACGGCCAGTAGAGCACGCCGAGCCCGACCATGATGTCGGAGTAGGCACCGGTATCTTGTGCCGGGAAGTAGAACGGCGGACTCCACAAGGGATGGAGCGGGTTGCGCGCGACCCAGAGCCAACTGTGCTCCAGGAGGTAATGGATAAAGCGGGTGTCTCCCAAATCTCCGGGGAAGCGCGGCTCCGGCGCGGTCCAGAGCGGCCAGTTGGCGACCAACAGGCTGGCGCAGAACGCCACGATGGCGATCACGCCGGTGCCCAGACGCGGGTGTGTTATCCACGTTCGACGCACAGGGCGCCCTCCAGATCGGAATCATGTGATATCGAGGAGCAAGTATAGCATCGGCACCCGATCATCCTTGCAGCAGAATACCCGATTGGTATACTCGGAATTGATCGGTGTCATGGTGCCCTGCACGATCGACGCCTGCAACGTCGATACCCGGCAGGTGCCCTGCACGATCTCCCCTCATATCCGGGGTTGGCGCACGTGCGGCGTGAACCAATTCTTACGGGGGTGGTATACTTTAAGTCATGGAAACGAGACTCATTCTCAATTTGAGATCGATGACGGTTTCCATCCCCATTGACTGCCGCCAGAGTGCACAGCTGCGTGCAGGGAGTGCATCGTGAGCACACGATCGCGTGGAACATTTCGGAATACGGCGCAACGCGCGATCATCCTGGACGTTGTCGAGTCTGCCGAGGGGCACCTGACCGCCGGAGAAATCTTCGAGCGGGTTCGCCAACGCGACCCGAAGATCGCCTACGGTACGGTTTACCGCACCCTGCATCTTCTTGCGGAGCATGCGTTGATCCAGGAATTGACGTTCGCCGATCAGGCGAGTCGCTTCGACAAGCGAACGGATCGTCATGACCACGTGCATTGCACGATCTGCGGGGCGTTGATGGATGTGGATGTTCCCGTGGCCCTGCTTGCCGAGCAGGTCGCGCGGGAGCAAACGGGCTTCGACGTCACCAGGCATCACACCGTCTTCGAGGGTGTCTGCCCGACGTGCCAGAAGTCCGCGCGCGTAAAGGCGCATGCCAGCGTGTAGGGACCAGAGATATGGGCGGGAGGGCGCTGCCGCGCCCACGATTCCCCCTTTTGTTGTGTGTAATGCTGTCGCGAGGGTGCCGCAACGGGCGGTAAACCGAGGACAGGGAGGATCCGGTAGAGATCATGACCGACGCGAACCAGGTACCAATGCTTGAGATCGAGAATCTGCATGCCTCGATCGAGGACAAGGAAATTCTTCGCGGGGTGAACCTCACGGTGAACCAGGGCGAGATTCACGCCATCATGGGCCCGAACGGCTCCGGCAAGAGCACGCTCGCGAACGTGCTGGCCGGCAATCCGGAATACGAGGTCACCGAGGGCTCCATCCGGTTCTTCGGTGAGGATATCCTCGAGCTCGAACCGGACGAGCGCGCCCAGCTCGGCATCTTCCTCGCTTTCCAGTACCCGACCGTGATCCCCGGCGTGTCGATGGCGAACTTCCTCCGCATGGCGGTGAAGAACGTCCGGAATGCCCGCGCCGAGAAGGATCCGAGCGGCGCGGCCAAGCCCTTCACTCCGCGCGAGTTCCGCAAGCTGATGAAGGAGAAGATGCAACTCCTCAAGATGGACGAGAGCTTCGCGACCCGCTACCTGAACGAGGGGTTCTCCGGCGGCGAGAAGAAGCGCGCCGAGATCCTGCAGCTGGCGCTGCTCGAGCCGTCGCTGGCGGTGCTCGACGAGACCGACTCCGGTCTGGACATCGATGCGCTGCGGGTGGTCTCCGAGGGGGTCAACAACCTGATGAGCCCCAGCATGGGCATCCTCCTGATCACTCACTACCAGCGGTTGCTGGAGTACATCAAGCCGGACAAGGTGCACATCATGATCACAGGCCGGGTTGTCCAGGATGGTGGCCCGGAGCTGGCCATTGAGCTTGAGGCCAAGGGCTACGAGAAGCTGCTCGAAGAGTACGCTCAGCCGGTGTAGGTCGCTCACTCCACCCCGGTAGCATCGACCGGAAGTGGTCGGTGAACGCAACATCGGGCGCTTCGGCCCGGTGCTACCGGCAAAAATGCCACGAAACGTCGCCGCATGGATCGGTATCCGTCGGATATCGATCCCTCAAGGAGTAACAACATGGTTGCGACGCCAAAGCCACAGCAGATCGACCTCGGTGAGTACAAGTACGGGTTCCGCGACGAGGAAGACTACGTCTTCAAGTCGGAGAAGGGCCTGAGCCGCGAGGTCGTCGAGAACATCTCGAAGATGAAGGGCGAGCCCGACTGGATGCTGGAGTTCCGGCTGAAGTCACTGGAGCATTTCCAGAAGCGTCCGATGCCGAACTGGGGTTCGCCGGCGCTGAAAGAGCTCGATTTCGACGATATCTACTACTACATCCGTCCGACCGAGAAGGCCGGGAAGGACTGGGACGAGGTTCCTGAGTACATCAAGGACACGTTCGAGAAGCTCGGGATTCCCGAGGCCGAGCGGAAGTTCCTCGCCGGTGTCGGTGCCCAGTACGAATCCGAGGTCATCTACCATTCCCTGCGCCAAGACCTCGAAAGCCAGGGCGTGATCTTCATGGATATGGATGGCGCGCTCCGCGAGCATCCGGATCTCGTGAAGGAATACTTCGGCACGATCATCCCGTACGCCGACAACAAGTTCGCGGCGCTCAACTCCGCGGTCTGGTCGGGCGGCTCGTTCGTCTACGTGCCGGAGGGTGTCCGGGTCGAGGTGCCGCTGCAGGCCTACTTCCGCATCAATGCGGAGAACATGGGCCAGTTCGAGCGGACGTTGATCATCTGCGCTCCGGGCTCCTACGTGCACTACGTTGAGGGGTGTACTGCCCCGACCTACAGCACGAACAGCCTCCACTCGGCGGTCGTCGAGATCGTCGTGCAGGAGGGCGCGCGTTGCCGCTACACGACCATCCAGAACTGGTCGAAGAACGTCTACAACCTCGTCACCAAGCGGGCGGCGGCCTACAAGGACGCCACGATGGAGTGGGTCGACGGTAACCTCGGCTCGAAGGTGACGATGAAGTACCCGGCTGTCTGGCTGATGGAGCCGGGCGCGCGTGGCGAGGTGCTTTCGGTCGCCTTCGCCAGCGACGGGCAGCATCAGGACGCGGGCGCCAAGATGGTCCACGTCGCGCCGCACACGTCCTCGCAGATCACCTCGAAGTCGATCTCGAAGGGGACGGGGCGATCCTCGTACCGTGGCCTGGTGAAGGTCCACAAGGGCGCGCACAACGTCAAGAGCAATGTTGACTGCGATGCGTTGCTGCTGGATGAAACCAGCAAGACGGACACCTATCCGTACATGGAGATCGAGGAAGAGGAAGTCCAGATCGGCCATGAGGCTCGCGTGTCCAAGGTCGCCGACGAGCAGATCTTCTACCTGATGAGCCGGGGGATCAGCGAGGAAGAAGCCATGAGCATGATCGTCAATGGCTTCATCGAGCCGATCGCCAAGGAGCTCCCGCTTGAATATGCGGTCGAGTTGAACCGCCTCATCCAGCTTGAGATGGAAGGCTCGGTCGGGTAGTTGCCGCTGGTAACACCGGGCCGCCAGTGCCCGGTGCTCGCGCCGCCACTGACCACTTCGGGTCGGTGCTACCAGGCCGTCGTGTCCGGTGAACGCCACCGACCTCTTTGGGCCGGTGCTACCGGAGACCGCGTTTGGCCCGGCTCATGGTCTGGGCAATGAGGGAGTTATGGATACAACAGTAGCTACAGAACAGAATGGGGCGCTCACGGGATTCAGCCGTGACGGCGTCGAGGCGCTGTCGCGCTCGCGCAATGAGCCCGAATGGGTGCTGCAGCAGCGTCTGGCTGCCTGGGACACGTACGAGCGGCTGCCCATGCCGACCCGCCAGGACGAGGAGTGGCGCCGGACGGATCTCCGCCGCCTGAAGCTCGATCGCCTTACCTCCTCGACGAACGGGAACGGCAAGGTCGATTCACTGGATGCGCTGGTCGGCGGCACCGAGCACCAGATGCAGTTCGGTCCGGCCGAGCATCGTGCCGGAATCTCCGTCGCCAAGGATGCCACGTCGGCGTACCACGATGTCGATCCCTCGCTGGCCGAGAAAGGTGTCATCTTCACCGATCTCGACACCGCGATGCGGGAGCACGGCGATCTCGTGCGGCAGTACTTCATGACGAAGGCCGTGCCGGTCGAGTTCGGCAAGTTCGAGGCGCTCCACGCCGCGATGTGGCAGACGGGTACTTTCCTGTACGTGCCGAAGGGCGTCAGCATCAGCCTGCCGTTCCGCTCCTTCGCGATCTCGCAGGAGCCGGACTCGGCGCTGTTCACGCACTCGCTGGTCGTGCTCGAGGAGGGCGCCGAGGCGTTCTTCGTCGATGCCTTCCAGTCCGAGACGCAGGAGGACCCGGCCTTCACCTCCGTCGTCGTGGAGCTGATCCTCAACAACGATGCGAAGCTCCGCTACGTGCAGGTGCAGGACTGGGGTCGCCATATCTGGAATTTCATGACCCAGCGCGCCGTGCTCGAGCGCGACTCCGAGCTGAAGTCGCTCGAAGTGACGCTTGGCTCGAAGTTCTCGAAGAACTCGATCGGCTCGCACCTCCGGGGCGAGGGCGCGCTGGCGGAGATGCTCGGCATCTCGTTCGGCGACGACGGCCAGTTCTTCGACCATCACACCTGGCAGTTGCACGAGGCGCCGTATTGCACCAGTGACCTCGAGTTCAAGGGTGCACTGAAGGAAGGCGCCCGCTCGGTCTTCTCCGGCCTGATCAAGGTCGACGAGATCGCCCAGCGGACCGATGCCTACCAGCAGAACCGCAACCTTGTGCTGGACCGCACCGCCCGCGCGGACTCGATCCCGAACCTCGAGATCGGCGCGAACGATGTCCGCTGCACGCATGGTGCGACGGTGTCGCAGGTGGTGCCGGAGCACCTCTTCTACCTCCAGGCCCGCGGCATCCCGCGCGCCGAGGCGCAGAAGCTCATCGTTGAGGGCTTCTTCCGTCCGGTGATCGACCGGATTCCGGTCGAGGAGATCCAGGAGTTCCTGCAGAACGCGATCGCGCAAAAGGTCGGCTACTAGGTCGTTGGCGGGGGTGAGCGTGTCGCTCGCCTCCGCCCGCCCGGCCCTAGTGGCCGGTCTCTTCGCGGCTCACATCGGCGGACGAGAGCGGTGCCTGCGGCACCGACCCCGGACACGAGGTCCGGGGCTACCTGATCCAGACTTTCGTCCTCATTTCAGGTTGCTCTCGCCATGATCTCTCCATCAATCACATCCCCAATCGATGTTGCCGCAGTGAAGGCCGATTTTCCGATCCTGAACCAATCACCGGCAAAGGGCGGTCGCCCGCTGGCCTTTCTGGACTCGGCCGCGTCGTCCCAAAAGCCGCAGGTCGTGATCGACGCGCTCGACCGCTACTACCGCGAGACGAATGCGAACATCCACCGCGGTGTCTACGATCTTTCCGAGCACGCCACGGCCGCCTATGAGGAGGCCCGGGACAAGGTCGCGGCATTCATTAATGCGCGACGGTCGCGGGAGTGCATCTTCGTTCGCAACACGACCGAGGGCATCAATCTCGTCGCGCGATCGTGGGGTGGTGCGAACCTGCGCGAGGGCGACCTCGTCGTCGTCACGGAGATGGAGCATCACAGCAACCTGGTGCCGTGGCAGATCATCGCGGAGGAAAAGGGCGCGCGCATCGAGGCGGTGAAGTTGACGCCGGATGGTCATCTCGACATGGACTCGTTCGAGACGCTGATGGCTCAGGAACCGAAGGTTCTCGCCGTCACCCACGTCAGCAACAGCCTCGGCACGGTGAATCCGATCCGCGAGATGATCGCGAAGGCGCGCGCTGCCGGGGCGATCGTCGTGATCGACGCCGCGCAGAGCTCGCCGCATCTCCCGATCGACGTGCAGGCGCTGGATTGCGACTTCCTCGCGTTTTCCGGACACAAGATGCTCGGACCGATGGGTATCGGCGTGCTGTACGGAAAGCTCGATCTGCTCCGGGCGATGCCTCCCTACCAGGGTGGCGGCAGCATGATCCGCAAGGTCACCATCGCGAAGACGACATGGGCCGACCTGCCGGCGAAGTTCGAGGCGGGAACGCCTTCCGTCGGCGATGCGGTCGGTCTCGGTGTCGCGATCGACTATCTGAACGCATTGGGGTTGGACAATGTCTGGGCCCACGAGCACGCGCTGATCGTCGATGCGATGGCAAAGATGGGCGAGATTCCGGGCGTGACACTGCTCGGTCCCGCTCCGGGCGATGACCGGGCGGGAGTGCTTTCGTTCACGGTGGACGGGATTCATCCGCACGATGTGGCCGCGATCCTGGACGAGCACAATGTCGCGATTCGCGCCGGCCACCATTGCACGCAGCCGTTGATGCAGGCGCTCGGGCTGGTGGCGACGACCCGGGCGAGTTTCTACGTCTACAATACGCCGGATGACGTTGACCGGCTGGTCGAAGGCGTCCGCGCCGCGCAAAAGGTTTTCGGTGCGTAGAGGACTCCCTCGGCGTTGCTCACGGAGCACATAATGGACAGTATTTACCGCGAAGTTATCCTCGAACACTCGAAGAACCCGAGCCATAAGGGGACGCTCGACCCGGCGGATTTCTCCTACGAGGATAGCAACCCCCTCTGTGGCGACGAAGTCCGGATCGATGTCCGCGTGAACGACAATCACATCTCTGAGATCGCGTTTTCCGGTCAAGGCTGCGCGATCAGCCAGGCATCGGCGTCGATCCTGACCGAGCTGGTGGACGGGATGTCGCTCGACGAGGTGAAGGCCTTCTCGAAGGATGATTTGCTCGAAGAGATCGGCATCGAGCTCAGCCCCGCGCGACTGAAATGCGCGCTGCTGAGTCTGAAGGTGCTCAAGGCCGGAGTGTATGGCGTCGAGCATCTGGACGAAGAGTTGGAAAAGATCTAGATGGAGTCATCGAGTTGGCGCGACAACCTGGAGATGGTCATCAGATCCGACGATGGTGAGCGCATCGGCTACCTTCGTCCGGAAAGTGATGACCGGCACTCGCCGCTGAATCTCCTCGGGATTCCGGTCGGAGCGCCGGCACACCGGGAAGAGGCGACCGACGCGGTGAAGACGCATGCGATGGCCTCGCTCATCAACCCGTGGTGGTGCCGGGCGACGCGTCCCTTGACGGAGCCCATCGTCGATGCCCGGACCGTCGGCGAGGATGGCCAGTGGGACCGGATGGTGGTGGCCGAGCTGACGCCCGACCGGGCGCTGATGCGTCCGATGTATGCCTGGCCGGAGGAATCGGGTTGTTACCTCGCCGTTGACCTCCCGGCGGTCGATATCTTGTTTACGAATGAACCGGTGGATGCGATATGAATCAGGGAACGAATGTGGCGGAAAATTGGGTGACAGTGGCGAAGGAGGGCTATCTCGAGCCGGGCGAGCTGATGTACGTCGAGGTCGAGGATGAACCGGTGGTGCTGATCAACCTCGATGGCGAGCTTCACGCGTTGAACGATACCTGTACGCATGAGGAAGCTTCCCTGGCTGATGGCACGATCATCGGCGACGAGATCGAATGCCCGCTGCACGGCGGCGCGTTCTTCATCCGCACTGGCGAGCCCGCTGCGATGCCGGTTGTCGTCCCGACCGAGAAATACAAGATTCGCATCGTCGATGGCGAGGTGCAGGTCTCCCTGGCGCAGGAGTAGGGTCCTGCTGAATACCGTATCTCGGATGATGGGCCGGGAGCCGGACGACAACGACGGAGAAATGACGGCCGTGAGGCCGTCATTTCTCCGTCTACAGCATGCAGGATAGTTGGCATGGTGTTCGGATTCTCGACGCCCTACGGGCGCCGAGAGGGCGAACGGGGTCGCTCCCGCTTTTCGGCCTCCGGCCTCACCCCACCAGCGTGTGGCCATCCGCCCCTACGTGCGATGCACCCGACCCGTGTCAATCTTCCTGCAATTCGCTCTATTCCACCCTCTCATCCTTCCCTACGGTCAGGATGAAGGAAGAAGTGTTGGGAGCCGGTCTGGCCCAGGCAACTCCGAATGACGAGAAGGGTGCGAGACGCACCACGAGGTGGAGGGGCGGCTTCGACGGTTCGCGGTGAGTCACATTCACCGACCATGTCGGGCCGGGGCTGCCGGGAAGCTGTCACTGCCGGGCACCCGGATACCCGGTTTTCGTGTCGAAGCTATGTCTCGCGCGATGTTGCTGTGGCCTGTTTTGCGGCGAGGGTTTCCAGAACATTGGTGATCCGCGTGAACGAGGTAACGATCGCCTCAAGCTCCTTCGCATCGACGTCGCGCGCAACGTGGACCAGGTCGTTGTAGAACTGTTCCGTGATCGTGTCGAGCACCTCATTGCCCCGATCGGTGCAGGTGAGGACAATCGCTCGCCGATCTGTGGTCGAGGAGGATCGCCGAACGTACCCGGTCTGTTCCAGCCGGGTAGCGATGCCGGTCATGGTGCTGGGGGAGGCATCGATCCGTTCGCCAATCGTAGAGAGCGTTGCCTCGCCGCCCGCCTCCCTGATGCTGTTCAGCGCACTCCATGCCAGGACGCTGAGCTGCCAGGGGGCGACGTAATACTCGAGAAGCTGGGGAATGCGGCGATTGATCTGTTCGAAGAGAAGCCCCAGATGTCCGAGCAAGTGGTGGAGATCGGTGGTCCCGATGTCTGACAGACGCACGGGTGAGACGGGTGGCATCGCGTTGTAGTTGTAGGTTTGCATCTGTCCTCCCCTTTGCTGTGTGGGCCCTGCAGCAGCCGGAATGATGACCGCTGCAAGGCGTGATGACCTACCGTACTGGTGTTGCGTCGAGGTGCTCCTCTTCTACAAGGTCGGGTCGCCCCTCGACGTTGATGCGCGGCGTGATCCTGTCGAGCCAGCGCGGGAACCACCAGGCGCGTTCGTCCAGAACGGTCATGATCGCTGGCACGAGGATTAGGCGGACGATGAAGGCATCGAAGACGACGGCGATGCCGAGACCGAATCCGATCTCCTGCAGCATCCGCAGATCTCCCAGGACGAAGCTGAGGAAGACGGCTGCCATGATCGCCCCTGCGGCCGCCACGACCTTGGCCGAGTAACCCATCCCGTAGCGCATGGCGTCCTTCGCATTCCGGCCATGCGTGTGCTCTTCATGGACGCGGCTGAGCAGGAACATCTCGTAGTCCATCGAGAGTCCGAACAGCACGCCGAAGAGGATCATCGGGAGGAAAGACTCGATCGGGCCCGTGGAATCGACGCCCAGGAGGGAGTCGAACCAGCCCCACTGGAAGACCGCCACAAGCGCCCCAAATGCCGCGCCGACCGACAGGAGGGTGGTGAGCGCCGCCTTGATCGGCACGACCAGCGAACGGAAGACGACGATCAGCACCACCACGCTCAGGCCGATTACCACGGCGAAGAAGAGTGGCATGCGATCGGAGATTTTGTGGCTGAGGTCGATCGTGGCCGATGTGGATCCTGCCACGTAGTCGGTGATGCCAGTGCCCTCGGTTGCCGCGGGCAGGACATCGTCACGCAGTTTCGTGACCAGATCCGCGGTTGCCTTGTCCTGAGGGCCGGTCGTCGGGATGATCTGGAGGATGGCCGTTGTGCCCTGTTCGTTCGGCGTCGGCGGGGTCACCGCCGCCACGCCGGGTGTCTGCTGCAGGGAGTTGGCGACGGCCTGCATCTGATCCGGGTCAAGCCCCTGCTCGTTCTCAAGCACAATCAGCAGCGGACCGTTCGCGCCGGGCCCGAAGCCCTGCTCCATCAGGTCGTACGCGCGGCGGGTATGCATCGACGTCGGATTATTGCCCGCGTCGGAGAGATTCAGGTTGATATCCGTATATGGCCAGGCGATCAGAAGGAGCGCGGCGATCGTGACGAGGCTGATGATGCCCGGTCGACGCTGGATAAAGGCCGCCCACTTGAACCAGAAGGATTCCTTGCCCTCCTTCGCGTTGCCCAGACCGGGGATGCGCCATCGGAGAATGCCTCGTCCGACGAGACCCAGAATGGCCGGCATCAGGAACATCGCGACCAGAACCGAGGCGATGACCACCGTCGCGCCGGTGAGACCGAGACCCGTGACAAACGGGATACGGATGACCGAGAGACCGAGAAGTCCGATCGCGACGGTGATGCCCGCGAAACTCACCGAGCGAGCGGCGGTATTGGTGGCATTGGCGACTGCGTCGGGGACGGAGAGACCATCCTGCAGACCGTCGCGGTAGCGATTCAGGATAAAGAGCGCGTAGTCGATGCCGACCCCGAGCCCCATCATCGAGAGGAAGGCATCGGTGATATCGGCGTTCATGACAAATGTATTGGCGAGCAAGGGCACGGTGAGTACGCCGATGCCGACGCCGATGAGCGCGGTGATGATCGGCAGACCCATGGCGATGACGGAGCCGAACATGACCAGGAGAATGACCATCGCGACGATGATACCGATGATCTCCGAGTTGCCGAGCTCGGGGAATTCGCCCATCTGGGCGACTTGTCCGCCGACCTCGACGCGGAGGGTATCGGTTGCCGAGCTATCGACAAGAGCGAAGAGCTCGTCGATGTCCTCCTTGGGGATCTCCGACGCGGCCTGGCCATAGGTCACCTGAGCGTAGGCGATGTGGCCATCCGGTGAGATTTGCATCGGATTTTGGTCTGGTCCGATCGTGCTGACGACGCCGGGGAGCTCCGCTGCCTTGGCGACGACATCATCGATCTGTTGCTGAATGGATGCATCGGTGATGTCGGTGTCGGACTGGAAAACGATAGTGGCCGAATCTCCGGCCGCCGCCGGGAATTCCCTGGCGAGGAGATCGATCGCATTCTGGGTTTCGGAGTTCGGGATGGTGAACTCGCTGGCATACTCGCCCCGGAACTGGACCGAGACGGCTGCGAGGATGGCGATGATGACAACCCAGACGGCGATAACGCGCCAGGGATGGGTCGCGGCCAATTGTCCCCATCTGGCCAACAGACCCTCGGGACCCTGACGAGCCGATGTGTGTTCCATGATCGATACATTCTCCAGTGTGAACGGCGCTTGAAGGTATCCTACGTGAACGTAGTAAATACTACGCCGACGTAGGATAGTGGTCCAGAGATCGATTGTCAACGGGAACGGCGGGACGCGATCCGGCGTTATTGATACCAGAAGGTCGGGAAGGGAAGTCGATACTGAGGAGTGGAACCCACCATGCAAAGGCTCCAAAGTGTGCTTGCTGTCCTGGCCCTTGCCCTGACGACATGGCTCGTCGTCGGGGATGGTCTACCCAATACCTTTCGCGAATGCGTTGTCCGCGGTGGCGACCTGGGCATGATCGGCGCTGACGTCACCTGTCGCTATGTGGAGACATCCACGCTGCGAACCTACGTGATGGGAACCACCGAGTGTGGGGAAGAGGTTTCTTTCGATATTTGGGAAGAGACTCAACGCGGTGTCATGACATACGCGTTCCAGCCTGACCGGACGGAAGTGCTCTCGTCCAGGACGGACGTTGGTAACCCGTGGGAGATGCCGATTCCGTGTTTGCACGATCCAGGGAAAGACGGCGATTGAGACAGGACCCGGTATCGGCTTCCGACTTGTCGTTGTCGTCTCGCGACTGTGGCGCGGCGTCCCGTCCAGGTCAATATTCCTGCAAACAGCTCTCGTAGGGGCGGACATAAGAGTCCGCCCCTACCAAATTGACCTTCTTGCAATCCGCTCTAATACCGAATCCGGATGTATGCGCGCGGGTCGCTGTGATGCCGCTCCGCGGCATGTCTCGGGCACAGGACCCGAGACTACGGTCTGGTTATGTGCGCTGACCCGCGATGGATCATCCGGATTCGGTATCAGACGTGGGGTCGGATGGCCGCAGGCTGGTGGAGTGAGGCCGCAGGCCGAAACGCGAGAGCGGCCCCGTTCGCGTCCTGAGCGACGCGAATGGATCGGCGGGCGAGCCTGCCTTGAGCACAGCGAATGGGTCGATCATTCGACAACCAAGTCAACTTCTCTGCGATTCGCCCCAAACGCGACCGTCATCCCGAGCGCAGTCGAGGGATGACGGTGAGGGCTCGACATGACGAGATTTTTGGCGTACGACAGAGTGGCAGCCAACTATGCATATTGATCGAACAAGGTTACCAATCTGTCTGCGTCTAGTGCGCGGGGGATTGCCTCGTTATCGACCGTTATCCCGGCGAGGAGTGACTTCGCGCGGGCGGTGTTGAAGACCGCGTTGTCGATCGATATGACGAGCCATCGCCAGATCGCGTTCGGCGCGTCCACCGCCGAGTATTCCATGTAGTTCAGGGTCTGGTTGTTTTGGGTTTCGGATGTATAGAACCAACTGTATGCGTCCGCTGTATCCCACTTCTGGATGACTGTCGAGCCGAGCATGCTCAGGTTGAACCAGTCATCGATAGCGTTCTGTCTCACATCATCGACAGTTGTCCAACGCTCCTTGGTCAGGTAGCCGATTTGAAAGTAGTACTTGTCGGCGTGTAAGTCTGCTGCATCGACGTTGGTGTCGCACAGCGTGATGCCGTCGGTGCCTGCGACCGGCTCGTATCTGATCTGCCACAATGCAGGATTCCACGTGACGGTCAGGCCCCTTCCGTCTCCACGGTAAATCTCCTCGTCTGCCATGGGCGTCGGGGTGGGGATGATGAGGGGAGACGCGTGTCCCGCTGCCGGGAGCAGCGTCGCGGCGAAGGTTGCAGCTACCGCAACGACCCGGCGTCGATTGTAGCGAAGTGATGCTGTTCCGCCTGGGGATATGGTGGAATACTTCATCGTGTCGATCCTCCCTGAAGGAAAGAAGCTCTCTGCGGTCGTCCAGAACCCTGCCTTACACCCTGGAGGAGTCGATCAGGGAAAGCAGCGTATCCGCCTCTACGGCTCGGGGAATGGATTCGCCGTCAACGGTTATTCCCGAGAGTAAAGATGCGGCAAGCGTGATATCGAAGACTTCGCTGTCGACCGAGATAGCCAGATACCGCCAGACTGCGTTCGGGGCGTCCACTGCCGAATACTCGATGTAATTCAGGCTTTTCCCAGGCTCGCCTTCGACGTCGGTGATATGAAACCAGCTGCGCGCATCTTCGGTTTCCCATTGCTGGATGATCGTCGACCCGCGCATCCCTTCGCTGAACCACTCGAACATGGAGTTTTTCTTCATCTCATCGGGGGTGGTCCAGAGATGACTGGTTTGATATTCCGCCTGAAGGAAGTAGGAGTCTGCGGACGCATCATTCAGATCGACGCCGGTGTTGACCAATCCGATGCCGTCCTTGCCAGGCATCGCAGTGTATTTGACCTGCCACAAGGCGGGATCCCAGGTGGCTGTCATTCCGTACCCGTCGCCGGTATAGGTCTCGTCCGATGTGGACGTCAGTGGTGGCATCTTGCCCCTGGGCGGGGAGGCCCTTGCAGCCAGGGGAATCAAGGAGAGAGCCAATGCCGTGGAGACGAGAAGCTGCCGGCGACTTATGCGAGCGGGCACAGTCGGCTTTCTCGGGAAAGATGAGCCACTTCTGATCATGACGTTCCTCCGGATTTCTGAAGGCCCACACTATCAGCTTGCGCTCGCCGTCGATCGGATCGTTGCTGGCGCTGATTTTGGGCCTTCAGACGGCTTTGGTTGGTGAAGAGTAAACGTGGGAATGGAAGGACCGGTTCCCTGATCGGAGGTTGATGCAAGAGGATCCGGAAAAGTTATTGGGGATGGCGTAGGAGCCGGACATCCGAAAGAATGTCGGTTCAATCGACTCCTTGCGGACGCCGTTCGGGGGGATGGGGACCGCGCCAACCCTCCTGCAATGTGCCCTTGGCGCCCTGTCACGGTGACGTTGGCAAGCGCGACCGATCCGGTCCCCACCTGTCATCCCTCGGCACCCGTTCGACTCGCGATGCTCGCTCAGGGCAGGCTTATCGAGGCCTTGGGGGCGTCTCATCGGCTCGGGATGACAGGACAGGAGGCACGGTAGACAGGACCAACAGACGCTGACAGGATACCTAGAGTCCGACTCGCGCCCGGTGTTGCCAGACCGAGATCACGGCGGTCGCACCTTCGCCGACTGCCGTGGCGACGCGCTTGCCAGATCCGTGGCGAACATCGCCCGCGGCGAAGACGCCGGGAACGCTGGTCTCGAGAAGATAGGGATCGCGACCGAGACGTCCGGTTCGTGGCGTCGCATTTGCCGCGTCCAGTCCCGTGAGGATGAAACCCTTGTCATCTCGCGCGACTTGTCCGTCCAGCCATTCGGTGTGGGGTTGGGCCCCGATGAAGACGAAGAGGGCCGCCGCCGGGACCGTTTCGGTGTCGCCGTTCACCGTATCCCTGAGCACGATCGTTTCCAGATGGTCTGTCCCGGTCACTTCTCCGACTTCCGTGTGGTAGCGGACGTGGATATTCGGAGTGTTCTCGATGCGTTCCGAGAGGTAGTGGGACATGCTGGCCGAGAGAGCCGATCCGCGAACCAGGAGAGTCACGTTGCGGGCAACGGTGGAAAAATGCATGGCCGCCTGGCCCGCCGAGTTGGCTCCGCCGACGATGAAAATGTCTTCACCCCGCACGGATGTCGTTTCCGTCGTCGCCGCGCCGTAATACACGCCGCGTCCGGTGAGCGAGTCGACTCCCGGCGCATTGAGGCGACGATACGAGACCCCGGTCGCGATGATGACCGAGTGGGCGCGCAGTTCCGTACCGTCGCTCAGTGTGACGCCGACGACGCCATCGTGGTCGTGGACCGCTGAAACCTCTTGCGTCAGCAGGAATGCCGCGCCGAAACGCCGCGCCTGCGTCATGGCGCGGCGAGAGAGATCGCCGCCGGAGAGACCGGCCGGGAACCCTAGATAATTTTCGATCAGGGAGCTCATTCCGGCCTGACCGCCCGCCGCCTCACGCTCGATGACGATCGTGTTCAACCCTTCCGATGCGCCGTAGACGGCAGCGGCAAGCCCGGCAGGACCGGCCCCGACGATGATGAGATCGTACACTGGCACTTCCGCATGCCCCCGCAACCCGATCTTCTCCGCGATCTCCTGCAGGGTCGGTGTCACCTGGACCGTTCCGTCGGCGTAAACAAGGACCGGGCACGCCGAGCCGTCGTTGTCCGTCAAGGCGAGCACATCACGCGCGCCCGGGTCATTTTCGACATCCATCCAGTGGAAAGGCACCTGATTCCGGGCGAGAAAATCCCGCACGACATGCGATTCCGGAGACCATCGGTGCCCGAGCAGCCGAATCCCATCGAATGTGGGCTGGTAATCGGCCATCCAGTCATCGAGCATGTCGTCGAGGACGGGGAAGAGCCGTTGTTCGGGTGGGTCCCACGGTTTGACGAGGTAGTGATCCAGCCGGACCTCGTTGATCGCCGTGATGGCCGCTTCCGTATCGGCGTAGGCGGTGAGCAACGCTTTCTTCGCATCCGGGAAGAAACGGCGGGCCTCGACGAGAAGCTCGACGCCGGACAGCCCCGGCATTCGCTGGTCCACCAGCATGAGCGCCACGGTCTCGTTGGCAAGCTTGACTTGCCGCAGGACGTCGAGCGCCCGTTCTCCCGATTCAGCGCGGATGATGCGGAAATGCTCGCCGAAGCCATGCCGGAGGTCGCGCGCGATTGCCTGCAGGACGTCCTGATCGTCATCGACCGTCAGAATAATCGGTTTGCTCATGCGGTTTCCTTACCTGTGAGGTGTGGGACCTGCTTGTCGAGGCGTGGTTCCGGGAAGGGCCCTGCCTCCGGCATACAGGAAAGACCGTCGCCGAAGGGCCCGTCAGATTGGCTTTCCGTTAATGATGTCTATTGCTAGAATGGGCGTGTAACCTGGGGTCATCATACATTAGATTACCGGATTAAGGATCGTGTCGCGTGGTGTTTGCCCCGACCGTTCCTCGCCAGTCACGACAGCTGATTTTCCCGTGAAGACGTCGGCTGCCTGGAGAAGCTGCCATGTCACAAGACTCATCACCGGCTGTCGATGCACGCCTGATCGAAAGCGAGGAGCGGTACCGGGCTGTCATCGAAAACGCGTCGGACATGATCCAGAGTATCCGGCCGGACGGCACCTTCGAGTTCGTCAATTCTTCCTGGTTAAAGGCGTTCGGCTATAGCCGGGAGGAAGTAGCCGGCCTCAATATCTGGGATATCGTGTATCCGGATTCGGTGGAGCATTGCCAGCTCCTGTTCTCGAGGGCGATCCAGGGCGAGCCGATCGGATATATGGAAGCGACCTTCAAGACCAAGGACGGACGTCCCTTGCCGGTCGAAGGCAACGTGACGTCTCGTTTTGTGGGCGACACCGTCGTCGCGACGCACGGATTCTTCCGCGACATCTCCGAACGGATCCGGGCGAGGGAACTCGAGGAGCAAAACATCCGTCTGGAGCAGGAGCAACAGGCCCGCTACCTCGAAAAGATGGCGGCGCTTGGCAAACTCTCGGCCGGATTGGCGCATGAGTTGAACAATCCGGCGGCGGCCGTGCAGCGGGCGAATGCCGGTCTCGAAAAGAGCGTGGTGGCCCGTGACGCATGTATGAAGGAACTCATTTCGATGGGGATGGCGGCCGGACAGTGGCAGGCCATCGATACCGCGATTCGCGCGAGCGAATCGGATAAGCAAGCCGGTGTAACCCTGAATCCGCTGGAGATCAGCGACCAGGAGTCGGCCGTCGAGGACTGGTTGGCGGATCGTGGCGTCAAGGGAGGCTGGGATATCGCGCCCGGTCTCGTCCACGCGGGAATCCGCGAGGAACATCTGGACCAACTCGCTGCGGCACTCCCGGGGCCGGTGCTGGCGACGGCGATCGGCTGGCTGGCCGAGACCCTGACGATCCGCGAATCCATCGACATCATCGGCCGGAGTAGTCACCGGATTTCCGAGTTGGTGACGGCGATCAAGGGATACACCCACATGGATCGGGCGACGGAGCAGTTCGTCGACATCCACGATGGTCTTGAGAATACGCTGATCATCCTCGGGCATCGTCTGCAGAACGTCACGATCGAGCGTTCGTACGATCGCGCGATACCTCCGGTGCGGGTGTTCGGGAATACCTTGAACCAGGTCTGGACCAATATCCTGGACAACGCGATCGATGCGATGCATGGAAAGGGGAATATCGCGATCCGCACCCGGCGTGAGGGGGATCGTGTGGTGGTCGAGATCGAGGACAACGGCTCCGGTATCGCACCAGCCGATCTTGCGTGCATCTTCGAGCCGTTCTTCACCACCAAATCGCAGGGTTACGGGACGGGGCTCGGGCTGGATACCGCCTGGCGAATTGTGACTGAGGAGCACAGGGGCACCATCTTGGCCGAATCCGAACCCGGACGGACGGTGTTTCGGACAACCCTTCCGATCGCGTCCCCGTCCGGGTCATGACGCTTTTGTGCAAGCTCTTTCGCTGGCCGCTCACGCAGGCGTCCGGTCAGCAGTTGCCCACCCGTTATCCTGATTACAGCGAATTGCACAAAGGTTGACACGGTCAACGCCGATCGCACGTAGGGGCGGGCGGCCCAAGGCTCGCCGCCCATCGGCTCCCGGAGGGAGTCGATCACCAAATGACCACGTCAACCTTCTTGCAAATAGCTCTAGTGCGTCAATATCACATGGGCATATCTCTGCGAAACCCCGTCATCCCGAGCGGAATCGAGGGATCTCGTCGCGGGTGTGTCCCGAGATCCCTCGACACGATTCGACGCCTTTGGGGCGTCTCATCGGCTCGGGATGACGGATAAGGAAGAGGAGAGTGGATGTCCCCGGCCCTCAGTCGGGGATGACGATGTCGTCCAGCCCTGATTCCGGCTCTGGGAACTGAGGGTTCATCTCGATCAACGTCTTTTCGATGATCCGGGCGACCAGCAGGTTGCGGAACCATTTGTAATCCGCCGGGATGACGTACCACGGCGCGACATCGGTGGAACAGCGGGCGATGGTGTCATGGTAGGCCGCCTGGTAATCGTCCCACAGGGCGCGGTCGGCCAGATCGCCTTTCGAAAACTTCCAGTTCTTCTCGGGATCATCGAGCCGGGCCTGCAGGCGCTCCTTCTGCTCTTCCCGGGAGATGTGCAGGAAGAACTTCAGGATATGCGTGCCGTTTTCGCCGAGTAGCCGCTCGAAGTCGTTGATCTGGCCGTATCGTCGTTCCCAGACCGGTTGCTCCACCAGGTTTTTGACGCGAGCCACGAGCACGTCCTCGTAATGCGAGCGGTTGAAGATGGTGATGAAGCCGTCCGGCGGGGTTTGCTGATGACAGCGCCACAGAAAGTCGTGGGCGAGCTCGATTTCGGTCGGCTCCTTGAAGGCGTAGACCCGGCATCCCTGCTGGTTGACATCCCGGAACACATGCGAGATCGTGCCGTCCTTGCCCCCGGTGTCGGTCGCCTGCAGGATCACCAGCAAACTCTGGCGTTTCTCCGCCCATAGGCGTTCTTGCAGGGCGCGAATGCGCTTGCGAACGGCCTTCAGGTCTTTTTTCGCCGCTTTCTTGTCGGTGAGCCCGGCGGTGTCGCCCGGATCACATTCCGCCAGCGAGAATGTCGAATCCGGACCGATGCGATACGTCTCGAGGTTCATGCACACTCCTCATCTGCCACGATCATGCGAATGACGCGAGTATGCGCGATGTGGCCTCTTCGGCGAGCATGAAAAACCCACCGGTCGGTCCGACCGGTGGGTGGTTATCGAGGTGACCTTGCCACATATCCCGAGATCAGGGATTGAGGACCAACAGGACCATGAGGAAGGTGGCGATCATACTCGTCGCCGCGATCACGCGCAGCACCAGATCATCGCGCGTGAGTGTGTCCTGTTCACGACGCTCGTTCTCGGTCATGGTGGTGTTCCCCCCCCAAGGGTGTTCGGTTACGCGCCGTCCAGCCACGACGTTCGCTGCGCAACCGTGGTGCATCACTCAGAGGTGACGCGCGATTGGTATGCTCACAGGTTGGGACCGAATCGCTCGCGACGTACTTGACATGTATATCGCCGTAGTGTACGTACGAGCTCCACGCTCCGTAATGATCATAGTCCTTCGGTGTCGGTGTGTCAATCTTGTCAAAGCCCCGGACAGGGCGCCGACGACATCCCTTTCGATTGTCCAACGCGAACGTACGCCGGTTTTCTTTGTGCGCTTTGTCACGAATTGCGTTGAGCCGGAACATATCAGACTCGCTGCCGCGATCTGGCGACTCTGTTCCTGCGAGCCTGATGCTCCGGCAAGAGCACGACGATCGCTCGTGATTGCAACGATGAAAACGCTTGCGGAATCCCGATCATCGCCTACGATCGTTTCATCATCGATGAACGTAGGGAAACGGTGGGCGAGGGGTATTCTCCGGGCGACTGGAGATCCCGATCGTGAAAGGACACAGTGTTCATGAGCGCGTTTCGCGGACTTGGCATGCATCTCGGCAACCTCTCGCTTCTTTCCGATGCGGAGACGCGGTCGATCAGCGCGGAGAACGTCACTGGCGCGAAGGGAGCGGGCGGCAAGGCGACGGAAGGGACCGGTGCCGTCGCTGCGCGGGAACTGGGACAGGGCTGGAAGGTGTCCCCAAGCATCCATATTGGGCCGAACGAGACGGTCACGCTCGCTGACATGGACGGGCCGGGCGCTATCCAGCACATTTGGCTGACTGTGCACCCGTCCTGGTGGCGCCGGCTCGTCCTGCGCATGTACTGGGACGGCGAGGAGACGCCGTCGGTGGAAACGCCTCTGGGTGATTTCTTCGCGAACGGCTGGTGCGAGCGGTGCAACATCAGTTCGCTCCCCGTCGCGGTCAACCCGGCGGGTGGATTCAACTGCTACTGGGAGATGCCTTTCCGGAAGAAGGCGCGGATCACGATCGAGAACCTGACTCCCGAGGAGTGCAACGGCTTTTACTACCAGATCACCTATGCCCTGACCAGCGTGCCGGCCGATGCTGCCTTTCTTCACGCGCAGTGGCGACGCTCGAACCCGCTGCCGTATAAGGAAGTTCATACCCTCCTCGACGGAGTGCGGGGGCAGGGTCATTACGTCGGCACCTATATCGCCTGGGGCGTGAACAATCGTGGCTGGTGGGGAGAGGGCGAGATCAAGTTCTACATGGATGGCGATACCGACTGGCCAACGATCGCCGGCACCGGCACGGAGGACTATTTCGGCGGTGCGTGGAACTTCGAGCATCCGCAGGGCCAGTACGGCGCGTTCTCGACGCCATTTCTCGGGTTGCCGCAGGTGATCGTCCCGGATGGCCTGTACCAGAGTCAGCAGCGTTTCGGCATGTACCGATGGCACATCCAGGATCCGATTCGCTTCAGGGAAGAGCTACGGGTGACGATCCAGGCTCTCGGTTGGCGGTCGCCGCTCGAAGGCAAGCAGCGCTATCTGCCGTTGCAGGATGATATTGCCTCGACCTCGTTCTGGTACCAGGCCGAGCCGCATGCATCCTTCCCCGGAATCGGCAACGCAAATGACCTGGAAGTGATCTGACGAGTGACGGTATGTTGACGCGCCGCTGGATGATCTCGATCATCCAGCGGCGCCTGGGGTGAGAGTCAATTTCTGGAGCGTCGACTCCGGCCGCCGAGAGTGCCGAGGAAGGGCGATCCGGCTCCGATGAGGAAGCCGAGATCGTACCAGTTGCCCTGCCGTGCTGCATCGTAGACCGGTTGCCCGTCGAGCCCTCCGAAAATGTGGAAGATGAGGACGATCCAGGCGGTCACGCCGTTCCAGAGTCCCCAAAGCAGGTCATGCCACCACATGGCCCGGTTCCTTTCGTCATTCGCCCAACCGGAACGGTGGGTACTGATCGGTCACGAGGGTGAACGCATAGGCCGCCACCCGGTTGCTCCAGCGCATGACGCCTTCCACGAAGTCGAACAGGCCGCGAGGATAGGTGCCAGTGAACAGGATCGCGAACCAAGCGATGATCGCGGCCACGAAGACCCCGATCGCGAGGAAGAAAAGCACGACATAGTGGGGAATCGCCAGAAACCATTTCACCAGCGGCAACCACTGGTTCAGATCCCGGCGGACATCGGGATAGGGGTAGTCGAGATGCACGCTCTGGTGCTCGTCGGTCGATGGGTACCGATCGTCCATTAGCAGGAAATAGGCGCTGACCCGGTTCGAGAACCGTTGCAGTTCGAGGTTCCAGTCGAACCACCAGCGCGGATATTTCTGGCGAAACACGATCATCAACAGCGGGCCGAAGAAGAGGAGTCCGCCGGCACCTGCCGCCACCGCCGTCGCTTGGTCGTGATCGAATCGCCACTGCCATGTACCGCCGTTGACGGCGCCGAGGACGATCGCGATCGGGATGATCGTGAAGATGCGCAACAGTGTTGTCACGCGATTCAGTTGACGATCCGGATAGTCAACCGAAAACCGAACCGGATAGGGTCTGGATTGCATGGGATGCTCCTTAGCGAGAACGCGCCATAACCTCGCGCCAACCACGCTTCATGAGACAGGATGATGTCTTCAGTGTACGGGAGGTGTTTCAGCGTCGCGACCGTCGTGGCGGAATCGCAACACCGCACCGGCTATGCCACAACCCGCTTGTTGCGGTCGCCCCGCTCGGCGAAGATCGGCATAATGAGAAGCCGCCTGAGGATCAGGCCGCTGTGTCTTCCGTATCAACCATCAATGTGGACGGGGCGAGAAGGAGAAACCATGCCCGGGGAATTGCTGCTCGGAATCGATGTCGGGACGTATAGCTCGAAAGGCGTGCTTTGCCGGCCGGATGGGACGGTGCTGAGCCAGCACGTCGTCGAGCATGGCATCAGCATGCCGCGTCCCGGTTGGGTCGAGCAGGATGCCGACGAGGTGTGGTGGAATGACGTCGTCGCCATCAGCCGGGCGATCCTCGCAGAGGGGCACAATCCGGAAGACATCGCCGGTGTGGCGGTCAGCGCGATCGGTCCGTGCATGTTGCCGGTCGATGATGCCGGCCGGCCGATGCGTCCGGGTGTGCTCTACGGGATCGATACCCGCGCCTCGGCGGAGATCGCGTGGCTGAACGAGCAGCTCGGCGAGGATGCGATCCTCGAGCTTTGTGGCATGGCGCTGTCGTCCCAGACGATCGGACCCAAGATCCTGTGGCTGAAGAATCACGAGCCGGAGATCTGGGAGAACGCGCATCGAATCCTCACGTCCAGCTCGTATCTCGTGCATCGTCTCACCGGCGAATACGTCATCGACAAGCACGGGGGTGCCTACCTGACGCCGCTGGTCGACATCGAGACGATCACCTGGTCCGATCGCTATGCAGAGTCAGTCCTGGATCTGGGCAAGCTGCCTCGCATCATGTGGTCGACCGAGATCGCCGGCACCGTCACGCCGCAGGCCGCGGCGGAAACCGGATTGACAGTCGGCACGCCAGTCACGGCCGGAACGATCGATGCGGCGGCGGAATCCCTCAGCGTCGGTGTGGTCGACCCCGGTGACCTGATGGTCATGTACGGGACGACGCTCTTCTTCCTGCTCGTTATCGATCGTCCGATGCCGGACAAACGGATGTACTCGACCGGGTACGTGCTGCCGGGGACGTACGACGCAGCGGGCGGCATGGCGACATCCGGCGCGTTGACGCGATGGTTCCGGGACCAGTTTGGTGTCAATGAGATGAACGCCGAAGCCGATGGTGGTCCGAATGCCTACGCCGCACTGGCGGACTCCGCGGCGCACCTGACTCCCGGCTCGGACGGGTTGATCTGCCTGCCGTATTTCGCCGGGGAGCGTACTCCGCTCAACGACCCGGACGCCCGCGGCGTTTTTGCCGGGCTCACGTTGTCCCATACTCGCGCGCACATGTACCGGGCGATGCTGGAGGGGACCGCCTACGGTGTCCGGCACAATCTCGAGACGCTGGGGGAGATGGGCGCGATTCCGCAGCGGTTGGTCGCGGTGGGCGGTGGCGCGAAGAACCGGTTGTGGCTCCAGATCGTCACCGATGTTACCGGGCAACCACAGATCGTGCCGGAGCGGACGATTGGCGCATCGTACGGTAACGCGATGCTGGCCGGTCTGGCGACGGGGCTCGTGCCGGATGCGTCGACGATCAACCGGGAGTGGGTGAAGGAAGCCGAAGTGGTGGAGCCTGATCCGGCGGCGACAGCGATCTACGATGAGTATTACCGCGTCTACCGGAGTCTCTACGAGCATGCGAAGGATGATCTCCACGCCCTCGCGCGATTGGGGCGCAAGGAGGGATGACTTTCGCGCCAACCCCATCCCTCCGTCATCCCTCGACACGTCGCCACTCGCGCCGCTCGGGGTGACGGGGAGGAGAGTTTTCGCTCGCGATGTGGGCTCGGGATGATGGATCGTCGCGGCGGACTGGCTTGCACACCCACTTCGGCTGCGAGACGACGTTCCTGATCATGTCTGCCAAATCGTGAACCCTGTCGTCCGGGACGGACATGCTGCTGCGAGGCATCCTGGCACTCTCGACCTATCCTCGGAATTCAGCATTACCTATGCTGAGAAGTCGTTGTTTTTACCGATGTTCCTCCACGACCTCGCTGATAGGGTTGCAAGCGGAGTCGCAACGGGCGATTCCGCTTGTGCCTGCCAGTGCAGGTCAGGAGGTTCTATGTTCGTTGGACGAACACCAACACCGTGGCGGCTTCTCGCCGCATTACTCGTCATGAGTGGACTGACGCTGACATCTTTCAATGGAGCTGTCGCGCAACAGGAGCCCGATCCCTCCGTCCCGCTTCACGTCGGGATCACGGGTGAGCCGTTGGCCGATATCCCAGCGGACTCGTTGAGCGCCGTCGCCTTTGACGAGGGCTACAACACGCAGATCGGATCGTGTCTGATCCTGACCAGCGTGACGCCGGGGGGCTGCGAGATCGATGCTCCCGTCAACAGCACCATCCTGGTCGAGCTCAACACCGATTCGCTTCCGGAGGGCGTGATGGTCGTTGAGAATCCGATTTCCTTCACCACGGGTGAGGAGCAGGACGGCATCGACGGGGTCACGTTCGAGTTGGCCTACGCCGGGGATCCGGCGCCAACCTACACGATGCAGATCATGCCGACGGGGGATGCCATCGGTGACCTGCCGGATATGACCGTCGGCGTGCTCGTGCTCAGCGAGGACCAGAGCATCGAATACGGATATTGCACGCTCAGCATGGCCACCAAGCCTGCCGGGTGCTCGGTCGATGTACCGGCCTCAGCCACCGTCGTTGCCGAGCTCGACGAGTCAACCTTGCCCGCGGGGATTAGTGTGACCGAGAATCCGGTCATCTACACGACCCCGGCGGAGAAAACGCAACTCGGCGACATCTGGTTCGAGTTCGTGTACACAGACGACGGTGAGACTCCGGACGTCCCCGAGTCGCCCGCGGAGCCCCAGGATCCCGGCGATGTCAGCGGGTTGCCGAGTACCGGAACCGGAGCCCAAAGTGCATCCGCATCGCTGGGGAATGCAACGATCGTCCTGGCCTCCGGTGTCATGGCGGCCATCCTCGGTGCGGGCGCATTCCTCATGCGTGTCGTTCGCTCTCGTTAGTTGCTTGACCATCGGAAACGGGGTTCCTACATCATCGTGGTCGTGAACTTCCTGCCGGGAGACGATCGGAAACAGCATGTGGAGCCGGCCCTTCCCAAAGGGTCGGCTCCTTTTTATGGGGCTTACAGCGAATTGCGGGATCGTTGACACGGTCCTGGACGTCGGACGTCGGGGTGGATGGCCGCAGGCCGAAGCGCGGGAGCGGCCCCGTTCGCGTCCTGAGCGAAGCGAACGGGTCGAGCATCCCTGCAATTCGCTCTGGTCATACGGAACCCGGATGATCAATTGCGGATCAGCGCACGTGATCGTCGTCTCGGGTCCTGTGCCCGAGACATGCCCATAACGATGAGTGCGAAGCGGCATTACGGCTCGCGAGCATTCATCCGGATTCGATAGAAGGCAATCATCGGCTAGGTGGACAGGTAGGCGCTCAAGAAGTTCTGCAAAACCGCTTGGGTGTGCTACTGATGGATTACGATGCCGCTTCGAAACGTGTGCGGGAGCGTACCCCATCTTCCTGTCGTCCCGATCGCGTGAGCGAGCCTCCCTTCCTTGTCATCCCGAGCCGGAGCCGCGAGCGGAGCGAGTGGCGACGTGTCGAGGGATCTTTGCCTCTGGCCACCACGGCGGTTCGCGGGAGCAAAGATCCCTCGACTCCGTTCGACCGCTCCGCGATCTCACGGGCTCGGGATGACAGGGGGTGAGGTGCGCGCACCTTACGCGTTTTGGATGAATGAGTGGAGAGCCGCGGACCTCGCGAACTCGGGATGATGGGCTTTTGTGGCCGGTTCGCCCGTGGATAGACGAAATCCGGGGTATTCTCTTTTGATACGCGGTTGTCAGATGTACGTTGTCGTCAGCGACGTGTCTGATCCCCTGATCCTCCCCGGTTTTTTCGTCCCGGTGATGCAGCAAGACGAACGTACGAGCGGTGCCAGCTCAGAGAGGACACACGCTCCATGTCTCCCCAACCGAAGGCACCTGTTCCCGCCGACGGGGTGCCTCATACGCCGTCGAAATCCCGCCTGCCCGCGCCTCTGACACCACTTGTGGGCCGAACGGACGAACTTGCGTGGATCGCTGCGAGCCTCAATGATCCCGGCACCCGGTTGCTCGTCCTCACCGGACCTGGCGGAGTCGGCAAGACGCGTCTCGCCATCGCCGTTGCGCATCAGGTTGCCGGAAGCGGGGCGAGGCAGATCGTGATGGTGCACCTGGCCCAGGTTGCCTCGGACGACGACGTCCTGCCCGCGATCGCACAACGTTTCGGTATTCGCACGCTCGGCAACGATTCCCCGGTCGCCGTCGTCATTGATGCGCTCCGCGATGTCGAGGTGTTGCTTGTCCTCGACAATTTCGAGCACGTTACCGGAGCAGCGCCGGTGTTGGGCGAGTTGTTGGCCAATTGCGGTGGTCTGACGATCCTGGTCACGAGCCGGTCGCTTCTCGATATCTATGGCGAGATCGTCTTTCCCGTCCCCCCGCTGTCGTTGCCTCCGACGGTCGACGCGTCGTTTGAGTCGATCTCGACCTCGGATGCGGTTCGCCTTTTCGTGAGCCGGGTGCAGGCCATGCAGCCGGGATTTTCTCTTTCGCAGGACAATGCGGAGGATATTGCCACGATCTGCGCGCGTTTGGATGGTCTGCCCCTGGCGATCGAGTTGGCTGCGGCGAGGACGCGACATTTCTCGATCCCTCAGCTTGCCGACCGGCTCGTCCGGCGATTGCCAATGCTGGACGATACACCGGGGCATGGACCGGATCGGCTGCGGACGTTGCGACGTGCGATTGCCTGGAGCTACGAGTTGCTGCCGCCACTGGAGCAGGGTATCTTCCGGCAACTGGCGATCTTCGACGGAACCTGGACCCTGGATATCGCCCGGCAGATGGTTTTTCCGGGGTCGGGCGATGATGGACTGATGGAGATCGCGGCTCTGGTCGGCTCCCTGGTTGACAAGAGCCTCGTCCAACGCTCGGGGATCGTCAACGACGATCAGGGATTTCTCATGCTCCAGACGATCCGCGAGTTTGCGCGGGATGCTCTCGTGGAGGCTGGTGAATGGGAGACGGTCGCCTCCGCCCATGCCGGGGTGATGCTCGAGACCGCCGAGCGGGCGGAGCCGCACCTGATGGCGGGCGATCAGGTATGGTGGCTCAATTACCTCGACATGCTTTTGGGCGATCTTCGCGCGGCATCATCGTATTTCATGAGTGCCGGGATGATCGATCGTGCGTTGCGGCTGGCGATCGCGATCTGGCGATTTGCCTCGACGCGCGGACACGTTCCCGAGGTCCTTTCGCTGCTCGAACAGGCACTGGACCGGCCCTCCGCATCGCTCACCGTTCGGGCGCGAGCCCTCAACGCTGCCGGGGTGCTGTCCAACGCTGCTGGCGACATGGACATGACTCGTCACTATCACGATGAGGCGTTGACATTGGCCCGCTCGATCGGTGATCGGCACAGCCAGGCGATTGCGAATACCGGGCTCGGCGATGTTGCTGCGTTGAGCCAGGATCACGACGTGGCCGATGCCGCGTACGAGGAAGCCGGACGATTATATGCGGAAATCGATGATCGGCGTGGCGTTGCGACGATCCAGACCAACCTCGGGAACTCGTACTGGGTACGTGGCCGTGTAGCGGAGGCCATCGATCTGAATGAGTCGGCCCGGCGCCTGTACGAGTCGGTCGGGGATCAGCGTGGCGTTGCCTGGTCGTATACCAACATTGGCCGGTTCTCCGCCGGGCAGGGCGACTGGGACCGGGCAATCAGCAATCTCGGCGATGCGCTTCGCCTCTACGACGTGCTTGGCGATCGCCCGGGTATCGCGGAAGCGCTGGAAGGTTTCGCGGTGGTGGCCAGTGATCTCCGGCACGCCGTGCCCGCCACCCACCTGCTTGCCGCGGCGGATCGGATTCGGCACGACGCCAGTCATCCCGTTCCCCTGGAATACCTCGATTCATGGACGCATCTCCGCGCGTCATTGCAGGCGACGCTCGGGCAGGATTTCGATGACCAATGGGCGCGCGGCGCTGATTTGCCGGTGGATGAGGCGATCGGGCTGGCGTTGGGAATCGGTGACCTCAAGCCCGCATCCGATGTGGAGAGATCCCCGGATACCAGGAATCGTACGGGATTGACGATCACCAACCGGGAGATGGATGTCCTGCAGTTGCTCGGCGAGGGGAAAAGCGACAAGGAGATCGCCGAAAGCCTGTTCATTAGCGTCAAAACCGTGCGAACTCACGTTCAACGCCTGTTTGCCAAGTTTGAAACGAGCTCGCGCACGGGGATTATCTCCCGCGCATTTCGTGAAGGGTTGCTGTCCTGAATCTTAGCTGACTCACTGACTCCGGTGCGTCAGCGGGTCAGTGGTAGACTCGAAGCCCTTACGTACCGGGATATTCCTTCCCGGCATCGTCCATGCGAGTTGACCGTGAACGTGAATCTCGGGAGAGTAGTCGACGTACCATGAGTCAATCATGTGAAGTGAAGGACACCATCATGTCTGATACCGGGAAACGGACGGAGCGTTCCAGAACTGCGCTCAACCGGCGCCGGTTCGTCGGAGTCGCTTCCGGAGCGCTCGTCGCGCCGGTCATCCCCGCCGTCGCGTTGGGACAGGAGTACTCGACGCCCCAGTCCGGCACGCCGGTCGCGAGCCCGGCGGCGTCTGAGGTCGATGAGGACGCCCTGTACGAGCTTTCGCAAAAGCTGGTTGGCGGCGGCAACCTGAGCCGGGATGCGGTCGGGCCGCTGGCGAAGCTGATCGGCGGCGACGCAGATCTCGCTGCCGGCTTCGAGGAGTTGGTGAAGCTCGACGACCCGACGAGCGAGGACGCCCGGGCGGCTCTCTCGGAGAACGCACAGGCCGCGTCCACCAACATCCTGCTCTACTGGTATGACGGGTATTTCGGCGACCACCCGGTCGAGAATCGGGCAGATATCCTCTTCGGGCTGCCAGTCTGGAGCACGGTGCCTTATATCACCATGCCGACCGTCTGCAAGGGATTCGGATACTGGGCAACTGAGGTCAAGGATGTGGCGACACCGGAGGCAGGATCATGAGTGACTACGATGTCGTGTTTGTTGGATCGGGTGTCGCGGCGGCGGTGGCCGGTGCGCGGTTGGCCGCTGCCGGAGCGAAGGTCGTCTTCCTCGAAGCCGGGCCGAGGACCGATCGCGATGCCGCGGTAACCCGGTTCCGGGGTGGGATGTATCCCTACGAGAGTCCGAACTGGGCGCCGCAGCCGACCTCATCCGATCTCAACCACTATTACGTGCAGGCCGGCGAGGACGATTTCGGAAGTGACTACGAGCGTCGCGTCGGCGGTACGACGTGGCACTGGCTCGGTACCTGTCCACGACTCCTGCCCAGCGATTTCGAGATGAAGACGCGCTTCGGCATCGGCGCTGATTGGCCGATTGCGTACGACGATCTCGAACCGTGGTACGTGCAGGCCGAGCACGAGCTCGGTGTCGCCGGGAACGACGATGAGGAGGCCGGCTCGCCGCGAAGCGCAGGATTCCCGATGCCGGGTATCCCGATCGCCTCCGGAGATCATGTCATCAAGGAAGCCGCCGCGAAGCATGGAATCGAGGTCATCGCCAACCCCCAGGCTCGCAACTCGGTGGACGGGTATCAGGGGCGCGCCCAATGCTGCGGCAACGCGACCTGTATCCCGATCTGTCCGATCCAGGCCAAGTACGATGCGACGTATCACATCGATCTCGCCGAGCAGAGCGGCGCCGAGGTGATCGAGAACGCCGTCGTCTATCAGGTCGATGTCGATGACAACGGCGAGGTGACCGGCGTCCACTACAAGGGGCCGGACAGCGACGATGTGAAGGTCACCGGCAAGCTGTACGTTATCGCCGCCAATGCGATCGAGACGCCCAAGCTGCTGCTGATGTCGAAAAACGACTCCATGCCGAACGGCGTGGCGAACTCCAGCGATTTGGTTGGCCGGAACCTGTGCGATCACCCCTGGGCGCGAGCCTCGGCGACGGCGAACTTCCCGTACGGCGGATCGCGCGGGCCGCTTTCCGTGGCCGGTGGAGACAACATCCGTGATGTCGACACGCGAAGCGATTTCGCGGCGTACCGGTTCGAAGTCAGCCATAGTGTTGGCCTGCCAACGGATGTCGCCCGCGACCTGATCGGCAAGGGGCTTGTCGGTAAGGAGCTCTATCAGAAGATCGGCGAGCTTGCTCCGCACAAGGTCATGATCGCGGCCTTGCTGGAGCAGGAACCCGATCCGGAAAATCGGGTCGAGCCCGATTGGGACAATCTCGACGAGATCGGCTTGCCTCGACCGAAGCTGACCTATTCCCATGGCGATTACACCCGGAACGGGTGGGAGCAGGCGAAACCCCTGTTCAGCAAGATCCTGGAGGAGGTCGGCGCGACGGACGTCGAGTTCAGCGAGCCGGGTGGGGCCGGACACGTGCTGGCGACGACCCGCATGGGTGACGATCCTGCGACATCGGTGACGGATTCGTACGGCCGGACGCACGACCATCCGAACCTCTTCCTCGCCGGAGGCGGGCTTTTCCCGACCGTCGGCACGGCGAATCCAACGTTGACGATCGTCGCGCTTGCGCTCCGCAGCGCCGAGCTGATCGGGCAGGAGCTGGGGCTTCGCGTCGATGCCACGCCGGTGGGGTCTCCGATGGCGACGCCAGTGTCGTGAAGGGCGGATAGCACCTGACACCGGGGCGGTGCAAACGGGGAAACATGAAGGCAGCACCGGGCCGTAGTGCCCGGTGTCCGTTCACCGACCACTTCGGGTCGGTGCTACCGTCTTCCACTACCTGGACATCGCTGTGATTCCTGCGTTCTGGCCATCTGCCTCATTGTCATTCTGACCCTGAGCGGAGTCGAAGGGGAAGAATCCCCCGGCGAAGCCGGTCTCCGCAGGGCATCATGCGCAGTCAGCAAGAAATGTGCTTTGCACAAGGATATCGCCGTCCCCTCTGAACAGGCGCTTCTCTACGCTCAGTCGTGACGCATCATTAGAATGACGTGTGATGATGGTGCATCGGTGGCCGCAAATCGTTCGTACAGCGGTGCTTGGGAGGAGAACGCATGCTCATCGAGGTCCTCGGGAGTGGCGGGGCGGTGCCGGCCCCACGACCCGGTTGTCATTGCGCGGTCTGCGATGAGGCCCGGGAAAAAGGCGTGCCGTATGCGCGGGGTGGCCCGGCGACGTTCATTCACGGCGCGAATATCCTGATCGACACACCGGAGGAGATCCGCGAGGAGCTGAATCGGGTCGGAATCGATCGCGTCGACGTCTGCTTCTACTCCCATTGGCATCCCGATCACGTCATGGGGCGGCGCGTTTTCGAGGCGTTGAACTGGGACATGCGCGGTTGGCCACCGCATCATGATGTGACGGACGTCTACCTGCCGGAGCAGGTCGCGATCGATGTCGACACCATGCTCGGCACCGGCGATCATCTGCGGTACATGGAGCATGTCGGCATCATCCGCATTCACCGGATGACGGACGGAGAGTCGGTGACTTTCGGGGAGTTGACGGTCACGCCGTTTCGGTTGGCGGAGAGGTACGTCTACGCATTCCTCGTGGAGGAGGGCGAAAAGCGCGCGCTGATCGCACCGGACGAGCTCCACGGGTGGACGCCACCACCGTCTCTGGCCGGAGTCGATCTCGCGATCCTGCCGATGGGGATCTCCGAACACCATCCGCTGACCGGCGAGCGCCTCATGTCACCGGATCATCCTGTGTTTCGCGAGGAGGCGACGTTCGCCCAAACGTTGGACATCGTCCGGGCGCTCCAACCGCGACAGGCGATCCTCTCGCATATCGAGGAGGTCGATGGTATGGGGCACGACGATCTGACGGAACTGGCGGGGAAGTTGCAGGAAGAAGGATTACCGATTCGCTTCGCGTACGATGGAATGCGGATCGATATCTGATCGCCATTTCAGCGAAAGGCCGATTATGCATGGGGAATCCGTCCAACGACGCGTGCTGATCACGGGAGCCGCCGGGAAGGTCGGTAGGATGCTTACCTCGCGCCTGCACGACCGTTACGACTTCATCCTCGCCGGTCGCCATGGAGGACGCTCCGATGAGGGGATCGAGATTCGCGAGGTCGATATGCGCGATTTCGCGCAGGTTCGCCTCGTGATGGATGGCGTCGATACCGTCGTGCACCTCGCGGGTGATGCCTCGCCGCAGGCGACGTGGGAGAGTGTGCTCGAGAACAACATTGTCGGGACGCGGAATGTCTTGGAGGCGGCCCGGGATGCCAATGTGCGCCGGGTGGTGTTCGCGTCGTCGAACCATGCGATGGGGATGTATGACCGCGAAAGCGACTGGCCGGTCTACAACACCCAACAGCCGCGTCCTGATTCGCTCTACGGTGTATCCAAGGTGTTCGGTGAGACGATCGGTCGTTTCTACCATGACGAATACGGGCTGGAGTTCATCGCCCTGAGAATCGGGTGGTCGACCGAAGAGATTCATTCCACTGATGCGGATGTCCTCCGCGCAATGTGGCTGAGCCCGGACGATACGGCGCAGGTGATTCGCTGCGCGATCGAGGCGAAGGTCCCGTTCGGCATCTACTACGCCGTTTCCGACAACCCGAACCGCCGGTGGGACATGACGGATACGATGCTCGATCTCGGCTATCGTCCGAAGGACCGGTGGGAGGAGACGTTAGGCGAGACGGAGCGCGTAGTCGAGGGCGGCGTTCCTGCCGATCCCGCCTGGCCCGACGGAACGTGATGCCAGGAGCTGGCGTCCGTATCCGGGAATTGGGGATTGTCTACTTTACGGTACGGATTATGCGCAGTGACTTCCGCCTGGGAAGGCACTGACATCTTCTCTTCTGAACTGAAGATGCCATGACGTCCGCGCATCAGTGCGTGCAGGAAAGGACTCATGTTCATGGCCAATGGGGAGTTTTCTCGTCGTCGTCTTATCGCAGCGGGAATCACCGGTGCAGCGTTGATCGGCGGCGCAAATCTTGGGGTCAGGGTCGTCGCTCAGGATGCTGCAACACCTTCGGCATCGCCTGGCGCCACACCGGCGTCGGAGCAACCAGCAGCGTTTCCGTTCAACGAGAATGCACCGGAGCCGACAAAGGTGGGGCCGGCCGTACCGGACGAGCTGACCTCGGTAGATACCAACTGGGCGGTCGAGGGACAAAATCTCTGGCAGGACCGTAACGCTGCCGGGAGTACCATCAGCTCCGCCACCATCGACCAGCTCGGTCTTTCCTGGACGCTTTCATACGACATATCGGCATCCTATGGTGCGTTGACCTCCAACCCGATCATCGTCGGGGACATCCTTTACATTCAGGATGCGATGAGCAATGTGAAGGCGGTGAACAAGACCACTGGCGAGGTGGTGTGGAGCAACGAATACAACGAAGCGGTTTCTTCGGGTGGTCCGAACGGCGTCGCGGTCGGGTACGGTATCGCAGTCTATCCGGTCGGGGTCGGGAACGTGGTCGGAGCGAAGGCGGACACCGGCGAGGAAATCTGGCGTGTCGATATCACCGGTCCTCGTGGTGAAGGCATCACGATGGCACCGGCGATCTACGACAGCACGGTCTATATCAGCACGATCCCCGGTAGCACGAGCGAGTTTTACAATGGGGGCATGCGCGGGATCGTCCATGCGCTCGATGTGTCCACTGGCCGCGTGCTCTGGTACTTCGATACTACGACCGACAACTTGTGGGGCAACCCCAAGGCGAATTCCGGGGGTGGACTGTGGCATCCGCCTGCAATCGATGCCGACGGTAACCTGTATCTTGGTGTCGCGAATGCCGCGCCGTACCCCGGGAATGCGGATTATCCGTCCGGATCCGGTCGACCGGGCGATAACGACTATGCCGATAGTCTCGTGCGCCTGAACGCCACGACGGGCGGTGTGGACTGGTTCATCAATATCAAGCCACACGACCTGTTCGATCTCGATAACCAGTTGAGCCCGGTTCTCGCCGATGTCGATGATGTACCGATGGTCTTTTCCTCTGGCAAGCATGGCCTGGTGGTTGCGGCGAATCGTGAAACCGGCAATGAATTGTGGCGAACCGCCGTCGGTCAGCACAAAAACGACGACACGGTGGATCTCCCTGCCGACGAGTTCATCGAGGTGTTGCCTGGCACATACGGAGGAGTCGAGACGCCGCTCGCGTATGCGGATGGAGTCGTTTTTGCGCCGGTGTTCAACATGGCATCGTGGTACAACGCCACGGGCATGGACGCGTCCAAAACGGACTTTGGGTCCGCAACCGGAAACATGGTGGCATTGAACGCCTCGACCGGCGAGATCATCTGGGACGTTGAGGTGCCAACGGGACTCCTCGGCGGGGCGACGGTCGTGAACGATCTCGTTTTCACCGGCGGGCTGGATGGCCTGGTCCGCGCGTTCAGCACGGCGGATGGCACGCAGGTCTGGTCATTCCAGACGGGCTCCGGCATCAACGCGCCGTTTGCAGTTTCTGGAGATTTCCTGTACGTCCCGTCAGCCGGGCCGCTTCTGCCATCGACCGACACGATGGATCCGCTGCCGATGAAGGGTGCGGCGTTGATCGCACTGACGCTCGGTGGAGAAATCCAGACCCAGGCGACCCCGCAGGCAGGAGCGAGCCCTGAATCGAATGCGGCATCGCCGCAGGCGAGCTCCGGAACGACGGCCGAGGTGGCGTGTGTCGATATCAATTTCGAGCCGAAAGAGATGTCGATCGCTGCGGATACCGACGTTCAGGTCCATGTCACGAACAAGGGCCTCCTTCAGCATGACTGGACGGTGGAGGATACCGAATTCGGGACTGAGTTGCTGAACGGCGGGGAGGACACGACGTTGACGGTCAATCTCCCGGCCGGAACGTACACGTACTACTGCACGGTACCGGGACACCGGGAAGCGGGCATGGTCGGCACGTTGACGGTCGGCTGATCGCACGTCGCGACATCGACGGAAAGACCGGGGCGGTATCGCCCCGGTCTTTCCGTGTTTGGGAGCCGGCCATCCCGGGAGATCAACCGCACAGGGTTGACGTGAGGGACCTCGGATGCCATGATGAGCGAACCTCGAACGGATGTTCTCTGCGATCCCGGGGCGGCAAAATGTGGTCGAATGCCGTAGGATTGCATCCGGTTCCATGCGTTCGTATGTACCAATGTCCCCATGAGGACATCACCGGGCCCCTGTCGATAATCCCCCCGTGTCTCCTGGAGGTCGCGTGAGTTCCCGACCAGTTCCTGACCCCTCCTCGGCCGAGTTCCTGGTCGAGGATGCCGCCAGCTATGACCATCGCTCACCGGTTCGATGGATCCTCTCCCATCTCCTGCACCTGAAGGAGTGGATGGGGCTCTTTCTGATCGCTGCCTTGTTGACCGAGCTGTTGAACGCATTCCTGCCCGGTTATATCGGGCAGGCATTCGACATCGTGACCGGTACTGACACCGACCGGCAGAGTCAACTGGTGCATATCTCGCTGATCCTGCTTGGCATCGTGATCGTGCGCGGGTTCGTCGATTTCGCCGCCCGGTTCGCCGTCGAGATCGTCGCCAAGCGGCTGGAGCGTGACTCCCGCGAGGAGCTCTACACCAGCCTGCTCAGCAAGAGCCAGACGTTCCACAACCGGCAAAAGATCGGCGACATCATGGCTCGCGCGACCAACGATGTCCGCCAGCTCAATTTCATGATGTCGCCGGGCGTCGACCTGATCTTCGGGTCGATGATCGCGCTGATCATCCCGCTCGTGTTCATCGGCGTGATCGATCTCCGGCTGTTGCTGGTGCCCGTGTTGTTCGTGATCTCGTTCTTCCTGGCGTTGTGGCATTACATGCGCCGTCTCAGCCCGGTTTCCGACCGGATGCGGGGGCAGTTCGGCGAGCTCAACGCCAACCTGAACGAATCCGTCCGTGGGATCGAGGTCATCAAGTCCACCGGGCAGGAGGTGCAGGCGCGCGGCCTCTTCAATCGCAAGGCGCGACGATACCGTGACTACGCGGTGGAGCAGGGACTCGTGCAGGCGTGGTATCTGCCGACGTTGCTGCTGGCCGTCGCGATGGCTGCCGGGATCATGCACGGGATCTACCTCGTCCAGCACGACCAGATCACTATCGGCCAGCTCGTCGCCTTCGCCGGGCTGATGCAGCAGTTCGGTTTCCCGACGCAAATCTCGACCTTCTCCTTCTCGATGGTGCAGCTCGGGATCGCCGGCGCATCCCGCGTGCTGTCGCTTATCACCGAGAAAACCGAGCTCGACCAGAATACCGGCGGTCACGTCGGCCAGATTCAGGGTGATATCACGTTCGACAATGTGACGTTCTCCTATGAAGGGAAGCCGGTGCTGCGGAATGTCAGCTTTCACGCCGCTCCCGGGGAGACCATCGCCATCGTCGGCGAAACGGGCTCCGGCAAGAGCACCCTCACGAAATTGGTCAACCGCATTCACGATGTCGATTCCGGCCGTATCCTGATCGACGGAATCGACGTTCGCGACTGGAATCTCGACTCGCTGCGGTCGCAAATCTCGGTCATCGAGCAGGATGTCACGCTCTTCTCCCGTTCGGTTTCCGAGAACATCGCCTTCAGCACGGGGCAGGATGCCGACCGCGAGCAGATCGTGTCGGCGGCGAAGGATGCGCAGGCGCACGAGTTCATCGTCGAGATGGAAAAGGGCTACGACACCGTCATCGGCGAGCGCGGCGTCACGCTGTCCGGCGGGCAGCGCCAGCGGCTGGCGATCGCCCGGGCGTTGCTGACCGAGCCGCGCATGCTGATCCTTGACGATTCGACGAGCGCGATCGACAGCGCGACCGAGGACCGCATCCAGAAGGCGATGGACCGCCTGCTGCAGGGACGAACGACGCTGCTGATCACGCACCGGCTCTCGCAGATCCGCTGGTCGGACAAGGTGCTGCTGTTGCGCCGTGGCGAGGTCTCGGCATTCGGCTCCCACGACGATCTGCTGCGCGAATCGACGCTCTACCGGCGCATCTTCTCGCATTACGATGCGCCGGATGAGCCGCAGATCGCGATGTCATCCGGAAAGGAGGCCTGACGATGGGCTTCATCATGCACGGCCTCGACGCCGAGGATTACGACCGCCAGTATGGCGACCGGGAATTGCTGCGGCGGATTCTCGGGTACTTCCGGCCCCACGTTGTCGCCACGCTGGTCACGGCGCTGATGATCATCCTCAGCTCGATCATGATGATGATGCAGCCGGTGGTCGCCTCGTGGGGGCTCGATCGACTAAAGAACGGGACGATCGACGATGTCCTCTGGCTCTTCTTCGGTCTCCTGCTCGGAACCGGGGTGCTGGCGTGGATCTTCAACTTCGTTCGCGCCTGGTTGTCGGCCCGCGTGGTTGGCAACGTGATTCTCGATCTCCGGATGGACGCCTTCGGCGCCATCATGAAGCGCGATCTCTCGTTTTTCGATACCAACCCCTCGGGCAAGGTCGTCAGCCGAGTGACGTCGGACACCGACGAGTTCGCGAACGTGATCACGCTGTCGCTCAACCTCGTCAGCCAGGTGTTGATGGTGTTGATCATCATCGTGATCCTGTACACCCGGAACGCACTGCTGGCGACGGTCGCGATGGCGATTGCGCCATTCGTTGTCATCGTGGCGCTCGGGTTCCGCAAGATCGCGCGGCAGACGACGCGGGACGCCCAGCGTTCGACCGCCCAGGTGAACGCAGCCGTGCAGGAAGCGATGAACGGGATCTCGATCGCGAAGGCGTTTCGTCAGGAGCGCACGCTTTATGGCGAATTCATGCCGGTGCTGCAACAGGCGTACCGGGTGTCGCTGAAGCAGGGCTTCGTCTTTCAGGCGATTTTCCCGCTGCTGTTCCTGATGGCCGGTCTCGGCACGGTGCTGATCGTCTATCTCGGGGGCGAGAAGGTGATCTCCGGCGAGATCTCTGCCGGTGACTGGTTCCTCTTCACCCAAAGCGTGATGATCTTCTGGGGGCCGCTCACCAGCATCGCCTCATTCTGGTCCCAGTTCCAGCAGGGTCTCAGTGCCTCGGAGCGCATCTTCTCATTGATCGATGCGGAGCCGGAGGTCATCCAGGTTGCCGATGCGGACCCGGGTCACCTGCGGGGCGAGATCGAGTTCCGGGATGTCGATTTCGCGTATGACAAGGGCGCGAATGTCCTGCACGGCTTCAACCTGACGATCCCCGCCGGGCAGACGATCGCTATCGTCGGGCACACCGGAGCCGGGAAGTCGACGCTCGGCAAGCTGATCACGCGGTTCTACGAGTTCCAGGGTGGCCAGCTCCTGATCGACGGCAAGGATATCCGCTCGTTCGATCTGCCGGAATATCGCCGGCAACTCGGCATCGTGCCGCAATCGCCCTTCCTCTTCTCCGGCACGGTGGCGGAGAACATCCTCTATCCGAAACCGGACGCGACTGACGAGGACGTGCTTCGCGCCGCTCGACTCGTGGCCGGGGGCGACTGGATCGACGCGTTGCAGGATGGGCTCGACACCGATGTCGGCGAGTTCGGACGCTCGCTCTCGATGGGGCAGCGCCAACTCGTTGCGCTGGCGCGGGTGTTGATCCAGGATCCATCGATCGTCATCCTCGATGAGGCGACGGCGAGTGTCGATCCGCTGACTGAGGCGCAGATCCAGGAGGGCCTGGATGTCGTGCTCGCAGATCGGACGTCGATCGTGATCGCGCACCGGTTGTCGACGATCGAGAACGCCGACCGGATCATCGTGCTCGACCACGGCGAGATCGTAGAGGAGGGTACGCACCGGTCGCTGCTGGCCGCCGGTGGCCGTTACTGCGATGTCTACAACACCTACTTCCGCCATCAGTCGCCGGATTACGTCCCGGGCGAGGGCTTCGTCCCGGCGAAGGTGTGAGGATGTTGAGAGCCTTTAGAGCTGTTTGCAGGAAGGTTGATGCGGGCCAGGTATATCGGACGTAGGGGCGGATGGCCGCAGGCTCTCCGCCCGATGATCGACGCCCGCAGGGCGTCGATCATCGGGCGACCATGTCAACTATCCTGCAATTCGCTGTAGTCTCGCATCTTGTGTGCGAGACATCGTCCGGAGGGCGATAATCGTCGGCCAAGCGGAGATTGACACAAATCGCGTCAAGGCTAACAGGCGACCGACAATGCCTCTTGGTGGTACAGGGTGTTGCAGGATGGTTGACAGGGGCCAGTGTATCGGACGTAAGGGCGGATTCTTATGTCCGCCCTACAGTAGTCTGCAAGAAGGTTGACATGGTCACTTGGTGATCGACTCCCTCCGGGAGTCGATGGGCGGCGAGTCCTTCGGACCGCCCGCCTCTACACCCCGTGAGGTGAGCCTCGCAACCTTCCTGCAAACCGCTCTAATCGTCCCTACCAAATCGATCTTCTTGCAATCCGCTCTGGACGCGAGACTATATAGATACTAATGCTATGCTCTCGCCATTCGCCACATCCGCATTGATGCAGCGAAGGCGAGCAGCATCAGGGTCAGGCCGAGCGAGAGTGACAAGGCAGCGCTGGCCGGGGTGCTCCAGCCGAGACTCTGGGTGAGGGCCAGCAACACGCCACCGACGCCGACGCCGACTGACGAAGCGAAGAGATCGCCGAGCAGGGTCGAGGACGACACCATGCCGTCCTGCCCGCGTGGAGCGTGGGCGAAGGCCAGCGTCGTCGAGGTCGTGTAGGCGAGCCCCATACCCAGGCCGGTCAGCAGCCAGAAGATGGCCGCGGGGATCTCCCAGATATCCCGGAATATCACCACCATCCCGAAAACCGAGCACGCTCCGGCGAGCATCGTGAGGTTCCCGACCCGGACGCGCAACGGGCGGCTTTCCGGACCGACCTCCCGATCCCACCGTGCCTGCAGGATCGATCCCGCCGTCCACGTCAACGAGCCGACGGTAAGGACGATGCCGGCGAGTGAGGTCGAAACGCCGCCGAATTCCTTGAGCGAGAAGACCATATACGTTTCAGTGACGCCGAAACCGCCGAAGAGGAGCGCCCGATTGGCGATCGCGGCACCGAGCATCGTTTTTGCGCCGAAGGTACCTTCCGGCAGCAGGTTTTTGAGCATCGGGATCAGCAACGCCAGTCCGGCGACCGTCACCACCGCCGCGAGCGGAATTGGCCGCAGGTCCGGGCCGGCAAGGAAGAGGCCGGTCCCCGTGGCCAGCACCAGTGCGAAGGTCACCCGCCGGTCGTTGACGACCGTGGTGGGATCGTGATCCAGTCGCACCTTGCGGTAGGCGGGAAAGGTGAGGGGGCCGATTATCAGGATCACCGGGACGAGACCCCAGAAGACGTAGCGCCATGAGAAATGATCGGCGACGAAGCCGAAGATGACCGGGCCGATCAGCGACGGCAAAATCCACGCGCTGGAGAGCGCGGCGAGCATCGAGGGGCGCAGGCGGTCGTTATAGGCGCCGGAGATGATCGCGTAGACCGTCGCGAACGATCCTCCGGCACCAAACCCCTGCAGGGCGCGACCGGCAAAGAGCATCCAGATGCTGGTGGCCGATCCCGCCGCGATGCAGCCGATCCCGAAGATAGCCAGCGCGGAGTAAAAGACGATCGCGGGTTGGCGGCGGTCAACTTCCCGCCCGGCGAGGATGGTGCCGATGATCTGCGGCAGGATAAAGGCGGCGAAGATCCAACCGTAAACGTCCTTGCCGTGGAGATCGTCGGCGATCACCGGCGCGATGGTCGCCACGCCGAGCCCTTCCAGCGCGCCCAGCGTGACCGCGAGGATCGAGCCGAGCGTGAGCGCCAGATTGGACGAGTCCCAGATCGAGCCGATGGATGTCTCGGTGGTTGTCGACATGTGTCTACCCCTCTCGTGCTGTGCCGGTAGACACGGAACGCTTTTCCGCCGCCGGAATGGATTGCAGGTGCCTGGCCGTGGCGATGAATACCGCTTTCGCGAGCCCCTATGTTACGAGATGCCCCGACTGGTGGACGAAATGATGGACGAATATTGTTCGCCCCGGTTGTATCACGTTCCGACCGGAGGGGGACAGGGATTGTTCCGGCGCACCGGTCGGGGCGAGCCAGATGCACAACCGCGTCAGCCCCGGTAAGGCGAAATGCGTCACCGGTTCCAGGATATCTGGCACGTCCACGCGCGGCTGGCACATTTGTTGGGCGGAAGACATCTGCTGCGGAGGCTTCTCGGCGACCTGGAGCGCCGGGTGAAGGGTGATGAGGAAGGGAGCGAGGAGAATCGCGATTACCGCGAATGCCACGATCGCTCCAATGATTCCCGCGCCGCGTGGCACAGGATCGTCCAGCTCGATGATGACCGGTTCTTCCGGTTCGGGAGGCATCATTCGGTGGCCGGCTCCTCCTTGATCTGCGGGATGATATAGACCTTGCGACCGACTTCGCGGAACCCGAGCTTCCCGGCGACCCGGAGGGAGGCGTCGTTCCGGGCGCCACAGCTCCAGACAGGAACTTTGCCTTGTTTGCGGACGCCGTCGATCACCAGTGCGGCGGTGGCCGTCGCGTAGCCCTTGCCGCGAGCATCCTCATGCGTCATCACGCCGATGTCGGCGTGATCCGGGCTCCAGGCGAAGGTGTGGGCGAGCGAGACGATCTCGCCCTCCTCGATCGCAGCGGCGATCACGGTTTCGCCGAACTCGTTCGAGGTGAAGGCGTCCGCGCCGCCGAGCAATGCCTCATCGGCCGGAGTCATCAGCCGCACGTTCGCGGGGATGTCGATGGGTGCCCGGTCGGCGTCGAGGACGTGGTAGATATCGTCCATGGTCGATATCGAGAGCGTCTGGACGAGATCGGCGATGGGGCGCTCCAGCTCCCGGGCGAGATGGGTCGGAACGAGGATGGATGTCCAGTGCTGCTCGTGGTGAACGTGGTGGAGGACCGCAAGGATATCATCGGCCGAGTTCCCGAAGGCGATCAGCTCATCGGGCATCAGGTGTGCCTGGACGATGATCGCCGACGGTTCGTGCAGGTCGCCCGCACACCAGGCGTTGCATGACCCGGTCCAGAGCAGGTACCAGGAGATGACCGTTTCCGGGCTGTCCCCCAGCGCATCAGCGAGGATCGGCATCTCTTGCGGAACGAGCTGGCGTATCCGGGTGGTGGCGGAGTGGTGGGAAGACACGAGGAATCCTTGGGGAAGGTCGATGATCCCGACCGGTGTGCGGGACCGGCTGCGCGCGATCCCGGCTGGTGTGGATCGTGCATGACGTCAATCATACTCTGGTGTGTCCGGGCCGGCGGAGCGTGACTGTTTCGTGATCAAATATTGACGTGAGAGCGACGAACCAGGTTACGGGATCCGGCAGAATGCATACAGGGAACGTGCGAGTGTGCGCCTTTCCGACCATGTACATGAAAGACAATGACCGATGACCGACAAAAACTCACGTTGGGAACACCCCCTGATCCGCACCTTGGATCGGCCGGTAAGCCGGCGATCGGTGATCGCTGGGGCGATTGGCCTTTCCGTCGCCCCCGCATTACGGATCGTCTCCGCGCAGGAAACGCCAGCAGCCGCGACGCCGGAGACGGAGATCGAGGGTGACAGCGATGCAGTGGCATTGCTTCAATCCGCAGTGACGGCGGTCGCTGCACTGGACACATTCCGTTTCGACCTGAAGACGACCAGAGGATCCAGCACGATCTTTCAGGGGTTGGACCTGAAGGGTGTGACCGGTGCGGTACGTCGGCCAATGGACATCGAGGCGACGGTGACAGTTAGCTTGCCGTTCGGCGAGATCAGCGTGACCGCAATCGGCCTGGATGGCGAGTTTTGGGTGCAAGACCCTCTCACATCGGGTTCCTGGATTTCCCTTGGCGGGAATAGTCAGGTCCAGGCGTTGATTAACCCCGATCAACTGTTGCTGTATGCCGTACGACTGGTCCACGATGCGAAGATCACCGGCACCGAGAAGGTCGATGGCGTGGACACGACCGTCGTCGAGGGCACCGTCGATTTCTACGATACGCTGCAGCGCCTTCTCAGTGGTACGGATGCGGGGGCGACGATCGAGCAGGGGCTCGCCCAGGGAGCCAAGGACGTGACTTTCTGGATCGACGACCAGAACCGCGTCGTCGAGGCCGAAATTCGCGGTCCGATCTTCTCGACCGAGAGCGACGATGTGGTGCGGGATTTGAGTCTGTACGACTTCGACCAGCCGGTCGATATCGAGCGGCCGGCCAATGTCCAGTCCTGAGTCGTTACCTTCGGCCTTGCTCGATCCCGCTGCCTACCCGTGGTCCGTGGATGAGGTCGAGTTCATCGAGACGCATATCTCCTGGGTGTTCCTCGCTGGCGATCGCGTCGTGAAGGTGAAACGCCCGGTTCGGTTCAGCTTCGTCGATTATTCGACGCTCGAGTTGCGCCGGGGGGCCTGCGACGCCGAGGTGCGTCTGAATCGGCTGCTTGCAGACGATATCTACCTCGGCGTTGTTCCGATTGTCCGGACCCGCGAGGGGCTTCGTGTCTCCGGCGACGGTGATCCCGTCGATTGGGCGACGCTGATGTGGCGGATCGATGCGGACGAGATTCTCGAGTCCCGGTTGGCGCAGGGGCGGATTCCCGGCGATCTGACGGCACGTCTTGCCGATCGCCTCGTGCCGTTCCATATGGCGATCGCTGCCCGGTGCAATGGTCCGGATGAGGATGTGCTGAGAGCCCAGGAGAAAGTCCTGCAGGACAATCTTGCCGATCTCCAGCCCTTTATCGGCGCTCCGCTCCCGGAGATCGAGTTCCGCCTCGCCGGAGATGCTATCGCCCGATTCCTCAATGAGCGTCGCCCGGACATGCTCGGCCGGGTGGCGAATGGCTGGATTCGGGAAGGGCACGGCGATCTTCGTTGCGAGCACATCGTCGTGCCGGATCGCGGTCCGGTGCAGGTGTACGATTGCGTTGAATTCAGCCGGGATTTGCGCTGTGCAGATATCGCGAGCGATCTCGCGTTCCTCCTCATGGATCTTGCCCGGTTGGGCGCTCCCGCCGGGACGATCGGTGGACTTCTGCAGCGATACGAGGCTGCGGGGGCTGATCTGCCGCCGGGCATGCTTCGTCTCTACTGGATCCATCGTGCGCTGGTCCGGGCGAAGGTGCACTGCCTGCAGATCGAGGATCCCGACCCCGATCGGCGGCGAGAGGCGGTTCGAAAAGCCGTCGACTACCTGCACATGGCCACGCGCCAGGCTCTTTCGCTCAAACCCGTGCTGATCGTCATGACCGGTTTGAGCGGTACGGGGAAGTCCACCGTCGCGGCGTCGATCGCACGGGTGCTGGGAGCGTCGCGGATCGCCTCTGACGAGGTGCGCAAGGAGTTGGCATCGCACGAGCGCGGGCCGGACTATCTCTATACCGATGACTGGACGGAGCAAACCTATCGGGAGATGTACCGGCGAGGCGCCGACGCGCTTGCGGCCGGTCGCGTGACGATCCTGGACGCAACCTTCCTGGATGAGACCCGGCGGGCCGAAGTGGCGACCCTGGCGTCACAGCTTGGTGTACCGCTGGCAATGGTCGAGACGGTGACGGACGACGATGTTGTGGAGCGACGGTTGCTGGAGCGGGAACGGCGCGGCGACTCGATTTCGGACGCGACCGTCGCCATCTATCGGCAGCAACGGGAGCGGCATCGGGCACATCCGCCCGGCGTGCCCGGCAGCGCGATTCACGCGATCATCAATACGACCAGCGACGGGCCGGCCTCGCTCGATCCTATGCTTTCCGCGCTGCTGGATGCCGGGATCATCGAGACGCGCATCGATGAGACATCGCCGATCGAGGAGTAACAACGATACAGGGAGGCTCACGGTCCTGCAGCGAGGACGGATCATCGTGATTCCTGAAAACGCCTCGTCCTCGCCCCACAATCCGGATTTCCGGTATACGATGCCGGTAGCGAAAACGACGCCTTATTCCGGAGTGGAGTCTCATGACCGATATCCTCGTTACCGGCGGACGCATCATCGACGGCACCGGCAACGCCTGGTTCTACGGCGACCTCGCGATCAGCGGCGAGCGCATCGAGCGGATCGCGCCACCGGGCACGATCGATCCCGCCACGGCGACCACCGTCATCGATGCCACCGGCCACGTCGTTTGCCCCGGCTTCATCGATATCCAGTCGCACTCGATCATCCCTTTCCTCACCGACCGGCGATCCGTCTCCAAAGTCACTCAGGGCATCACGACCGAGATCATGGGCGAGATGTGGACCCCGGCGCCCTACGGCGGGAAGATCGATTCGCCGTTCAACAATGCGCTCGTCCATCGCGTGCCCGATCAGGCCGAGGAGTGGGACGCTCGCGCCAAAGGCTGGACTCGTTTTGGCGATTGGCTCACTGACCTCGAATCCCGCGAGGTCTCGGTCAATGTCGGCTCGTTCCTTGGCGGCGGCACCGTCCGCGAGTACGGCATGGGTAACAGCATCGGCGAGGCCCCGGCGGAGGCGATCGTCGAGATGCGCCGGATCACCGCCGAGGCGATGGAGGACGGTGCCTTCGGCGTCGCCACCGCGCTGATCTACCCGCCGAATGCGTTCTCCAGCACCGAGGAGCTCGTGCAGGTGATGGAGGTTGTGGCGCAGTACAACGGCGTTCACATCACCCACATGCGTTCGGAAGGCGACCAGATCTTCGAGGGATTCGCCGAGACGCTCGACATCGCCGAGCGCACCGGCGTCGCGACCGAGATCTACCACCTCAAGGCCGCGGGGGTGCCGAACTGGCCGAAAATGGCCGGAATCATCGAGCGCATCAACGAGGCCCGCGCCCGTGGCATCGACATCAGTGCCGACATGTACCCCTACGATGGCTCCGGCACCGGTCTCAGTGCCTGCCTGCCGCCGTGGGCCGAGGCCGACGGCAAGCTGTACGCGAACCTGCGCGATCCGGAGATGCGGGCGAAGATCCTGGAAGAGATGCGCCACCCGACGACGCACTGGGAGAACCTTGGTGCGCGATCCGGCCCGGAAAACGTCATCCTCGCCGACATTTCGCATCCGGATCTCATCAAGTACCGCGGCAAGCGTCTCTCCGAAGCGGCCGAGGATCTCGGCATGGACTGGAACGAGACGGTGCTTCACCTGCTCGACGTGCAGGGCCACGGCATCTTCACAATGTATCTCGCGATGAGCGAGGACAACATGAAGATGCAGTTCCAGGAGCCTTGGATCAAGTTCGGCACGGACGCTGGCGGGGTCGACCCTGAGTGGGCGGTCGAGCGCGGGCTTGTCCATCCGCGCGCCTACGGCACCTACACCCGGATTCTCGGCCGGTACGTCCGCGAACAGGGCTGGATGACGCTGGAAGACGCGATTCGCAAGGCGAGCTCGGCGGTGGCCGACCGGCTCGGTCTCCGCGACCGCGGTCTGTTGCGCGATGGCATGTACGCCGATGTGGTGATCTTCGACCCGGACACGGTGATCGACAACGCCACCTACACCGATCCGCACCATCTCTCGACCGGCATCCGCGATGTGTTCGTCAACGGCACCGCCGTCGTGCTGGATACCGTCCATACCGGCGAACTGCCGGGCAAGCGGGTTCACGGCCCGGGATACAAGGGATAAACCACACATGATCGACACACTCATCACCGGCGGACGTATCATCGACGGCACCGGGAACGCCTGGTTCTACGGCGACCTCGCGATCAGCGGCGAGCGCATCGAGCGGATCGCGCCACCGGGTACGATCGATCCCGCCTCTGCCAAAACGGTCATTGATGCGACCGGTCATGTTGTCTGTCCCGGATTCATCGACATCCAGTCGCATTCGCTCGTGCCGCTGATGCTCGACAATCGCGTCGTCTCGAAGGTCACGCAGGGCGTGACAACCGAGATTCTGGGCGAAGGCTGGACGCCGGCGCCGTTTGGCGGCCGGATCGACGCGCCATTCGGCTCCGCGCTCAAGCGGAACCCCGATCTCGCGGAGAAGCTGGACGCACAGGGCCGTACCTGGACGCGCTTTGGCGACTGGCTGGCGGCGATCGAGAAACACCAGGCATCGGTCAATGTCGGGTCCTTCGTCGGCGGCAGCACGGTCCGCGAATTCGGCATGGGGCAGTCCATTGGCGAAGCCCCCGCCGACGCGATCGAGGCGATGCGGGAGATGGTTGCCGGATGCATGGAGGACGGCGCCTTCGGCGTCGCCACGGCGATCATCTACCCTCCGAACGCCTTCTCCAGCACCGAAGAGCTCGTACAGGTGATGGACATCGTTGCCCGGTACAACGGTATTCACATCACGCACATGCGCTCCGAAGGCGACCGGATTCTGGAAGCGCTGGACGAAACGCTCGAGATCGCCCGGCGAACCGGTGTGATCACGGAGATCTACCACCTCAAGGCCCTTGGCACGGAGAACTGGGACAAGATGCCGGTCGTTATCGATCGCATCACCGAAGCCCGGGCCGAGGGAATCGACATCGCGGCCGATATGTATCCGTATAACGGCGGTGGCACCGGTATCGCAGTCTGCCTTCCGCCGTGGGCGCAGGAGGACGGCAAGCTGGTCGAGAATGTTCGCGACCCCGAGATGCGAGCGAAGATCCTTGAGGAAATGCGCAATCCGACCAGCGACTGGGAGGATCTCGGCCGCAAGTCCGGACCCGAAAATGTCATCGTGACGACGCTTCGGGAGCCGGACAACCATCCCATGCAGGGAATGCGTCTCGCCGGGATCGCGGACCGGCTCGGACTCGATTGGCAGGAGGCGGTGTTGCATCTCATTGCCACCGAGGGATGCGATATCTTCTCGATCTTCCTCGCCATGAGCGAGGACAACATTCGTCTTCAGGCGCAGCAGCCGTGGATCAAGTTCAGCACGGATGCCGGTGGGGTCGATCCGGTTGAAGCACGCGAACAGGGGCTGACCCATCCGCGCGCCTATGGCACATACACGCGGGTGATCGGGCGCTATGTGCGGGAGTTCGGCTGGCTTGAGCTTGAGGACGCCGTCCGGAAATGCAGCTCCTCGGTCGCCGATCGGCTGGGCATCCGGGATCGCGGTTTGCTCCGCGATGGCATGTACGCCGACATCGTGATCTTCGATCCGGCAACGGTGAACGACGTCGCCACCTACGACGATCCCCACCAGCTTTCCACCGGTGTCCGGGACGTCTTCGTCAACGGGGGCGCTGTCGTCCGCGACGGTGAGCACACCGGCGCCACACCGGGCAAGATGGTCTACGGCCCAGGAAAGCGCTAGACGATCAGCTCGCCCACGCTCCATTCGGTAGCACCGGGCCGAAGTGCCCGGTGCTCGTTCACCGACCACTTCGGGTCGGTGCTACCAGAACCAGCTCGGGTCGGTGCTACCGAGCGATGGGTCAGTGCCAGAATTCGGCGCAAGTCCATCACCAACCATCTATACTGCTCGCATGACAGAGAATGACGACCACACCACCACTGAAACATCCGATCTCGACGCCTGGGTCACCGCCTCGAACGCCCTTGGCGCGGGACTTCGCAACGCCCGCACCTTTCCACCGGAGGCCCCGCTCGTTCATATGAGTGGGCCGGACGGCGACATCGTCCTGCGCGAATGGCCACCGGAGACCACCGGCAACCGCATCGAATGGCTTGCCGATGCGTTGGATGTTGCCCGCGAGGCAGTCGGCGACATCGTCCCGACTTACGCGACGGTACCGGGCGCGGCCGACTCGCGCTCCATCCTGATCGATGGCCGGCGCTACACACGGTCGACATTCCTGCCGGGGCGCCCCCTCGGGCGGTACGGCGACTACCGTACGCCGGACGGCGAGACGATCAACATCCCGCTCCATGAATCGGCCGGAGCGCAGGATCTCATCACCAGCGCCACCGAGACGATCGCCCGCGTTCATCTCGCGACGCGTGACATCGCTGCGCGCGAGGACGCCCCGGTCGCCACGCTCGGCCAAATGATGCAATCCGTCCGCGACATCTGGGCGGAACAGCGCCGTATCCTCGGCGATATCGCCGCCGACAATCGCGACATTCGCCGCTGGCTCCGTTGCGGCAATCGGATCATCCCGACCTCATCCGACCTGTTGCGGAACGAAACCGCGGTCATGCACGAACGCGCCGTGCTGGTCCACGGTAATTTCTGGCCGGACGATATTCTGGTGGAACGCGGGAGCGAGGGCGAGCGGATCTCCGGTATCGTCGGCTGGAGCACTGGTGCGGCCGGTTCGCCCGTGCTGGACCTGGCGGCCCTCTCGGTTCACATGCAGGGCTGGTCGGCTCCGCTCACCGAATCGATCGTCCAGACCTACTCGGAGATCGCGCCGCTGGCGCCGGAGCAACGCCGGCTGGTACCGGTCGTCGCTTCGCTGGATCTCGTCGCGCGGGTCGCGTGGTTGCTGCGGCTGAACTACGTCGACGACCGGATGATCGGGCATCCCGCCATGCCGGTCATTCGCAGCGGCATGAAGACGCTGCTGAACTCACTTGAGACGCTGACGCATATCCTCGCCCCGGATATCGAGGAGACACATCGGCACCAACGCGGACGTGGCAGCTACCGGGGACATATTCGCCGCCCCGGACCTGGAGGAGGGCGCCCCTCTTCCCCACGGGGTCGCCGAAAGCCGCGATAACGAACATGTCGTACGGGCGATGTTCATCATCGCCCTGAAGCGACAGTTGGGGCGATGACGAGCATCGCCCGTTCGAGGTGTGTCCCTACCACAAGCCGCCATCGAGCAGGCGAAGTCCGTTCGAGGCCAGCGCGAACAGGACGAGCAACACCAGCGCCCCGAGTACGACGAACGCGAACGCTGCGAAGACGGAGACCATCGCGCTCCGGTGGGAATGCTGCACTTCGCGGCGTTCCCGTTCCGACATGGAGCGACGGGGAGCGTCAGCCACGGGCGCGCCGGGTCCGCCGAAGCCGTGACCGCCAACACCGGCAACATACTTTCCCATGATCTCGCTCTGGAGCGCCTGCACGCGAATACTCTCGTCGTACGCCTTCCGTTTCTTCGGATCGGAGAGCGTCGCGTAGGCGAGATTCAGGTCCTTCGAGAGGTCTTCGGCCGCCGCGCGCCGGGAAGGGTGGGCCCGATCCGGATGGGCGCGCATCATCGATTGCCGGTAGGCCGTGCGGATCTCGGCCCGCGTGGCATCGTAGGAGACGTTCAGGAGCGAGTAGTAGGTATCGCCCCCGAGAATGCTGGCGTCGGCAGAAGATCGTCCGTTTCCGTGCTGGTGTGACTGTTGCGACGACACGGCGACCCTCCCTCCCTGCACTCATCGCGCGGTCATTGTACTCCCTGCTTCCGGCGTTTCTGGCGAATCTTCGCGGGGCTCACTATCATTGAGAGCAATGGTCATCATGGATGTCGAATAGTGCCGGCGTGAGGGGAGAAGCCATGTCTGTGCAGATCGTTACTGTTCCCTACCGGTACGACGAGCCGCACGACGGTCTCGGGCTCGGGCCGGATGCCCTGCTCCGGGCCGGATTGCGCCAGCGGCTCAAGGCAATGGGGATCGATACCGGCGAGCCGGTTGCCGCATCACTATCGGATGACGAGCGCGAGGACGGGAAACTTGCCGTCAATATCGGCAAGCTCGGCCGGGATACCGCCAGCAAGGTCGCGTCGGCAGTGGAAACGCGATCGCCGGTGGTCGTCCTTGCCGGGGACGACACCGCCGCTATCGGCGTCCTCTCGGGACTGCAACAGACGTATGGCGCCGGAGCCAACATCGGGCTGGTGTGGCTCGATGCCCACGCCGATTTCAACACGCCGGAAACGAGCTACAGCGGCATCCTCGCCGGAATGCCGGTCGCGATTCTCGCCGGGCTGGCGGGGCCGCTTTGGCGTGAGGCGGCCCAACTTCGGGCGCCGCTCTCTACCGACCGGATTCTCCTCGCTGGCGTTCGCGACATGGATGAAAAGGAGGAGATCCTCCTTCGTTCGACCGATGTCCGTATTCTCACCGCGAACGAGATCCGCACAAGCTCGACATTCGAGAACGCGGTCGACCGGTTCGCGATGCATGTCGATTTCATTGCCCTGCATGTCGACCTCGACTTGCTGGATCCGTCGCTGGTCCCGAGCGCATCGACGCCATCGCCGAACGGGCTGTCGATCCGTCAGGCAACCCGCCTCGTCAAATATGTCATTGCCACTGGCAAAACCGCCGTGCTGACCGTCACGAGCCTGAACCCGGGCGCAGGAGACCGCGGTACACGATCCGTCCAGAGCGCATTGACGCTTCTCGAAAACACGCTTGGGTCCTGGACCGGGATCGGAGGGGAAGCAGATGCCGATGCATGACATCGCCGACCATCCGCTCATCGCATCCCTGCACGATGCCTTCGGCGATCTCGTGGAAGACGGTATCGTTGACATCGTCTCAGGGGACGAGAGCGGTGAGCCTGCCATCTGTGAGGTTCAAGCCGACACCTGGACGCTGGTGCTCGAAGGATGGCCGCTGGAGAGTGCGTGGATCGCCATCGATGACGATGTCTCCGACGTGGAGAGCGGGCGGGCAGCGCTGGAATCCACGCTCGACCGGCGCGAGCTCGTGGCGATGATCGCCCTCGACGACAGCCTTACGGGTTCGCTGACGAACTCCCTCCGGGATTCGGGCGATGACCTTTCGGTTGCGTTGGCGGAGATGATCGCCGCGGGAACGTGACAGTCGGGTGAGGAAACCCATTCTGTAACACATCTCCGTCATCCCGAGCGAAGTCGAGGGATCTCGTGACAACGTGCGAACGAGATCCCTCGGCTTCGCTCGGGATGACGAGGGTTTGGGCGGCGAGGTTTGTTGGATTCGAAGCGCGTTGCCGATGATGCCGCTTCGCGGCATGGGCGGCGAGCCTGCGGTCGACCGGCCCTACGCCCATTATGAGGGGCCCGCGGCCATCTGCCCCTACATCCGACGTGCGCGGGCCATGTCACCCATCGTGCATCTCGCTTTGCCCCATTCGCTCCCAGTCGTCGCGGGTGATGTCGAAGAACAATGCATCACCGATCACCCCGCCGGTTGCCAGGACATGTGCGGTCAAACGGCCCGCAAACCGGTACCCTTGCTTCTCCAGGGCTCGTGCCGAGCGCCTGTTGCCTTCGAACACCGTCGAACGCAAGGCATGCAGGCCAAGGACCTCGAACGCGTACCGGAGCACGAGTTGCTTTGCCTCCGTGCCCAATCCCTGACCTCGATCAGCGCGATTCAGCAAACCGCTCCCGGTTTCCGCTGTGCCGTTATCCTGGTCGATATCCCGTATTGACATGGTACCGATACACGTATCGTCGCCCTTCCTGCATACCGCGAAGACGATCTCAGCGTCGCTCAATCCGTCGATCCAGGATTCAAACGACAGGATACTGAGCGGCACCCTACCGTCTTCGTGAAAGCCGGTCTCATCCTCGAGATTCGTCGCTTCCGCCAGCGCGAAAGCATCCGTGCGACGAATCGGACGCAGCCAGATGCGCTCTCCATGAAGCTCAGGCGTCACCATCACGATCCCCTCGCCATCGCCGCCCCCAGTCCGGATTCACTCGCTCGAAGATCAGGAGATCGACACGTTCGCCCGGGCGACGGACCGCCTTCCGCAGGCGCACCGCCTCGCGCATGCCAGCCGCGACCGCCGCCCCTGTCAGCGATACGTCATCCTCCGGGATACGGATCGAGACCGCCATCAATCCCAACTCGCCCAGAGCCCAGGGCACGACCAAGGCGAGAACATCCTCCGCAAGCTCCTGTCGCTCTTCGCCCAGGGCGTCCCCGAGAACCAGAGTCAGGTCCCCGGTCATTCTGTGGGTTCGCTGCAATACGACGCTACCCACAACGTCATTACCCGCCAGACGCACGATCATCAGTCGGATGACAGGATTGTTCCCCCACGGCACCTGCTCTCCGGCGACCAGTAGCGTCTCCGCCTCATCCCGGGTCATCTGGCCGCGCTCGTGCCAGACGGCCGATGTGGCAGCATCCTCCCGCAAGGCTGCCCGAAGCCCAATGCCTTTGCCTTTCAGCCAGACAGCCGGGGGAAGCGTTCTTCCAGACATGTTTTTCCCGCTTTTCAGATGTCACCGAATTTCAGCATATCTTCAGGATCATTTCAGAGACTCCTCAGGCAACATACCTAAACTGAGGACAGTTGAAAAGCGGCTTCCACCCAGAAGTCTTCATACGACGAAGCGCTTTTCGATCTCTCTCCTCCCCACCCCACGCGTGGACGGCGGCAGTCATTGCAGGATGACCCGCCGTTCATGTGTTTTATGGAGGCTGTGCCTGTGCGATATGATTAATGCACTACGGGCGATTCTGAAACGAGCCCGACCCTGTCAGGTCCAGGAACAGACACGTCTCATGGCCATGCCTCCCACCGCCTCGCCAATTATCGAAGACACACGCCGCATCCTCCTCGTCGAGGATGAACCGGCGATCTCGGGTTTTGTCCGTCGTGGGCTCATCTTCGAAGGCTACGACGTCAACGTGGTCGAGGACGGCCGGGAAGCGCTGGAGGCTCTCCGCGATTTTCCCCCGGACCTCCTGATCCTCGACCTGATGCTGCCCAGTGTCGATGGGATCGATATCACGCGTCGCATCCGTGCGGCCGAGAGCGCCGACCAATCCGCCCGATTGCCGATCCTGATGCTCACCGCTCGTGATTCCGTGGCCGACCGCGTCGCGGGGCTCGACGCCGGGGCGGACGATTATCTCGTCAAACCATTCGATTTCGAGGAGCTCGTCGCCCGGGTGCGGGCTTTGCTTCGCCGCATTCAGCCGACCGTGGCGGCGCCAACGAACGAGATCCTTCGCTTCGGAGACATCGAAGTCGACCTCACCAGCCACATGGTTCGGCGGGGCGACATGGCGATCGAGCTCACCCCACGCGAGTTCGATCTCCTCGCCCTGTTCCTGCGTCACCCGAATCAGGTGCTTTCGCGGACGACGCTGATGCAGCGAGTCTGGGGCGAAGATTTCTTCGGCGAATCCAACGTCCTCGAAGTCGTCATCGGCAACCTGCGCCGGGCACTCGAAGCAGATGACCGTCCGCGCGTCATCCAAACCGTCCGCGGCGTTGGGTATGTGCTTCGCCTGAAAACATGATCCCACCCGCGTCTGACGAGCAGGGGCCTCTGCCTCCGGATTCCCGACCGGCGTCTTCGACGTCGCGTGTCTCGCCGGAGGAACACCGGGAGTCATTCATTCGTCGCCGGGTCCCGTTCCTGTTCTCGATCCGCTTCGGCCTCACCGCATGGTATGCGGGCGTGCTTATCCTGACGCTGGCCATCGCCGGTCTCGCCCTGCGCATCCTGCTGGTCCGTTCCATCGACCAGGACGCTCAAGCCCGCCTGTTCGCAGCCGCGGAAGAAATCAGGAAGCAGACCGGCGAACGGCAGCTGGCGGCACAAGGCCCAGGCGGCTCTAACGATATCATCGTGTTTCCGGTCCCGGAGCTCGATTTCGAGTCGATCCTCACCTCAGGTCTCTCGGTCACCATCATCGATACCACCGGTGGGCAGGCAATGTTCCAGGGTGGCGCACTATCCCGCATTTGGCCGCAACGCGCCGATTACCCCGCCTATTTGCAACTCCGCGAACCCACGTTTTTCATCCAACGCGTTTACGGACAATCGGTGCGAGGGCTCGCCTATCCCATCATCAGCGAGGACTACGTCAACCCCCGCACAGGTTTCCACCCGGTTATCGGCGTCATCTTCACCAGTGAATCGCTGGAGGCGGGAAACCGGATAGTCCACCGCCTCAACCAGGTTCTGCTCACCACCGCGCTCGGCGGTGTCGTAATCGCCACCCTTGGTGGATGGGTGCTGGCCGGTCGGGCTCTCGCGCCGGTGAGCCGGATCATCAGCTCCGCCGATGATATCGCGAAGGGCAAGGGCGCACTGTCACTTTCGCGTCGGATCGATGTGCCACCCACCGGCGACGAGATGGCCCAGCTCGCCGAGACGTTCAATGACATGCTCGATCGCATCGAGGAAGCCTTCGCTGCGCAACGCCGCTTCGTCGGCGACGCCTCGCACGAGCTCCGCACCCCGCTCACCTCGATCAAGGGTAACATCGACGTGCTTCGCCGGCAGATCGCGTCCGGCCGGCAAACCGACCCCGCCGATATCGCGGACGCGCTCGCCGATGTCAGCCGCGAAAGCGACCGCATGGGACGGCTGGTGGACGATTTGCTTTCGCTCGCCCGCACCGATGCGGAAGGCGTCGGCCCGACCGTCAATTTCGACTCTGTCTCGCTCGATGTCCTCGCCCGGGAGGCGGTTCGCACGGCGGAAGTGCTCGTCAATGGCCAGGAGCTCACCCTGGATGCGCCCGAGCCGGTCATGATTCGCGGGGATGGAGATCGCCTCGTGCAGGTGATGCTCATCCTGATCGATAACGCGCTCCGTCACACCCCGGCGGGTGGCAAGGTCACGCTGTCGGTCTCGACTGACGTCGATCCTCAGGACGGTATCCCTTGCGCCCGGATCGATGTGGACGACACCGGTCGCGGCATTGCTCCGGAGCACCTGCCGCACCTCTTCGAGCGGTTCTACCGTGCCGAAAACGCGCGTAGCCGCCACGACGGTGGAACCGGGCTCGGGCTCGCGATCGCGCTCTCGATCGTCCGTGCCCATCATGGCTGGATCGATGTCGAGAGCGGCCCCGGTCAGGGGACTCAATTCACGGTCTGGCTGCCGCTGCCAACCGACAAGCCCGCCGAGGAAACCCAGCAGACAAGTCGCCGCCTGCCGAGGATTCCCAAGCTGCGATCCTGATCGCGCGGGCGGGGCCAACGCAGGGAGCGGATCAGGCTGAATAGATGAGGTCGACACGGTGTCCTGAAGATCGACACTCTGCGGGTGTCGAGAGGGCGGCGAGCCTTCGGCCGTCCGCCCCTACATCCGCTACGTTTGTGCTGTGTCCATCATCCTGCGATTCGCTGTAGATTCGTGTTGTCTTGAGAAGCGCCCCTCTGTCATCCCGAGCCGTCACCGCTCCGCTCGCGACGACGGCTCGGGATGACAGAGGGATGGTATCTGGCGCCGTGCTTTCTGCTCCGAATCACCTGGGGGTAGCAATGCCGGTCGCGTTGGAAATTGGTGCCACTTCGACCCATCATCCCGTGATCCCGACACCGACCACACCCCCGTCATCCCGAGCGCAGTCGAGGGATCTTTCCTCATCCAAACCGTGATGGTCGCCCGAATCAAAGATCCCTCGATACGATTCGACGCCTTTGGGGCGTCTCATCGGCTCGGGATGACAGAGTGGTGGTCGCGGAAATCCGTCGTGGTTCCTTCGGATTCGGTCTGACACCGTGAGCCCTGTCATGCGCCGTCGGGGGGATGGAAACGCCGGCCAGAAATGGCCGGCGTTTCCAGTGCATTACCTTTGTGGAGAGCCTACGCGCCCTTGATTCCGGGGTCGGCGAGCTCGGTGGGATCGAGGAGCTTCTCCAGATCCGCCGGGCTGAGATCGGTCAACTCGGCAGCGACATCCTTGACCGTCCGGCGCTCGGCGTATGCCTTCTTCGCGATCTTCGCGGCATTGTCGTACCCGATGATCGGGTTCAGCGCCGTCACCATAATCGGATTCTTGTCGACCAGCTCGGCGATGTGTTCCGTGTTCACGGTGAACCCGGCGATCGCCTTGTCCGCTAGGACAGTCGACATCGTCATCAGGATTTCGATCGATTCAAGCAGATTGTGCGCGATGACCGGCAGCATGACGTTCAGCTCGAAGTTGCCCTGCTGCGCTCCGACCGTGATCGCCGCGTCGTTTCCGGTCACCTGCGCCACGACCATCATCGTCGCTTCGGCGATCACCGGGTTGATCTTGCCCGGCATGATCGACGATCCCGGCTGCAACGCCGGTAGCACGATCTCGCCCAGACCGGCGATCGGGCCGCTGTTCATATGCCGCAGGTCGTTGGCGATCTTCATCAGGCCGGAAGCGTAGGCCTTCAGCGCTCCGCTCACCTCGACCGAAGTATCCTGCGTGGCCTGCGAGGCGAAGTGGTCGTCCGTCTCGACGAAGTCGACACCGGTGCGTTCCGCCAACACCCTGGCGATGCGGGCGCCGAACTCGACGTGCGCGTTCAGTCCGCTTCCGACCGCAGTGCCGCCGAGCGCAAGTTGCTCCAGATGCGGCAACGTGTTCTCCAACCGCTCCCGGGCATGTCGAACCTGCGTCGCCCAGGCTCCTACCGTCTGCCCCATCCGGACCGGCGTGGCGTCCATCAGGTGAGTGCGACCGGTCTTGACGACATCCATCAACTCGCCGGAGCGCGCCGCAATCGTCTCCTCCAGATGCTTCATCGCCGGCAGCAGATCGTTCACGATCGAAATCGCGGCAGCCACATTGATTGCCGCCGGGATGACATCGTTGCTGCTTTGCCCCATGTTGACGTGGTCGTTCGGGTGCGGCGCGGGAGCGTTCGGGCGGAGCTGCATCGCCCGGGAATGAATCACCTCGTTGGCGTTCATGTTGGTCGATGTGCCCGATCCCGTCTGGAAGATGTCGATCGGGAAGTCGGCGTCCCACTTGCCGTCGGCGATCTCCTGCGCGGCTTCCTGGATGACGTCGGCGAGATCGCGATCCAGCATCCCGAGGTCCGCGTTCACCTGCGCCGCGGCCCCTTTGATCAACCCCAGTGCGTGGAGGAATGACCGGCCGAACCGGAGGTTGCTGATCGGGAAGTTCTCGACCGCCCGCGCCGTACTGGCCCCATACATCGCATCCGCCGGAACCTGCATCTCTCCCATGCTGTCCCGCTCGGTCCGCATGACCTGTGCATCCTGACTCATCAACGCCTCCTTGCGTCCCCGGCCGACTTCGGCCAGCGTGCTTGTCATATCCGTCCCAAGTGTACCGCTGCGCGGTATCGGAAAGTGGCCATCTCGCCAGAAGACAACTACCATCGTTCGTGAGAAAACGTTTCCAGAGAGTGCATGAACGAAAGGACGACCATGGAAATCTCCATCATGATCGAGGGGCAGATGGGCCTCACCTGGCCACGATGGCAACGCCTGGCGCAGGCCGCCGAGGATCTCGGATTTTACGGATTGTTCCGCTCCGATCACTTCGTCAGCCCGAGCGGTCCGTACGACGATGCGATCGAGACATGGACCTCGCTGGCGTGGCTGGCCGGGAATACCCGACGCATCGCCTTCGGTCCACTCGTCTCCCCGATCTCGTTCCGCGATCCCCGCATTCTCGCCTGGCAGGCTGCCAGTGTGGACGCGCTGGCCTCCGGACGTCTCCGCCTCGGGCTCGGTGCCGGCTGGCAGGAGCGCGAGCACGAGGCCTTTGGCTTCGATCTGCTCGACACCAACGAGCGATTCAAGCGGTTTGAGGATGGCATCGAGGTCGTCCGGAAGCTGACTCGCTCGGACGAGCCGGTCAGTTTCGACGGCGAGTACTACTCGTTGAAGGATGCTCTGCTCTGCCCGCGCTCACCTCGCGCCGACGGCCCGCCAATCGTCATCGGCGGCAACGGTCCGAAGCGCACGCTTCCCCTGGCGGCGAAGTACGCCGACGAGTGGAATGCCTCCGGCCTCAACGACGCCGGATTCGCCGACCGGATGCCGATTCTCGATGAGCTGCTGACGCAGGAAGGCCGCGATCCGAAATCGGTGAAACGCACGCTGATGACGCGTGGATTGGTCGCCGCGACCCAGGATGAGTTGATGAAGAAAGCGACTGCGGACGACATCGAGCGCATTCAGGGGCGCGATGCCGTCGTCGGCACGCCGAACGAGGTGGTCGACATTCTCGGCAAGAAGGCGGAGCTTGGCGTCGAGGGTGTGATGCTGCAGTGGCTGAATCCGGATGACATCTCCGGCCTCGAAGTCATTGCCGAAAAGATCATGCCGCAACTGGGATAGTGCAAGGTACAGGCTCTCACCCGCCTCATCCCGATTGTTGTTCGGGATGAGGCGGGTTTTTGCGCTGAGGCGGATCAGCCGACGTGAATTCTCGGGCGTTTCCGAGGATCTGGCTCGGCGCGGCGCAGGATTTCGTGCGTCACGGGAGCGACGTCGCCCTCGCCGAAGAGGATGAAGCGCGTGAGGTATTTCAGCGGGTTTCCTTCGCTCCATCCGAAATAGATGTGCGGCTGGATTCCGGTTTTGTCGCGGAGGGCCATCAACACCGCCGCGATCGAGTTCGGGACGGAGGCGCCGCGGGCACGGAGTACCGCGTAGTTGTTGATCCGGTATCCCTTGACCTTCAGTGTCTGCGCGAACTCGGATGCGTCGCCGACCGCGACTTCCAGGAAGAGAACGGGGTCCTGTCGTGGAATGTGACTCGCCTCTCGCTCTTCATGCTCCTTCAGGAGATACTCGCGTCTGGACCGTCCATCCGGATTGTTCGCGATGATGCGGAGCGCCCCGCTCCGGGTGGCCCGGGCAATCAGCTCCTCGGCGAAGGGGTCGAACTCCACTCCTTCGGCGCGCAATTCGGTGGAGCGCCAGACGCGGGAGACGAGCGAGGTCGCGACGATCGCGATGATGAAGATCGTCGCGATCTGGAGCCCCTCCGGCTCGCCGAAGATCGTGACGGCCGTTGCGTAGACGAAGACCGCGGCGACGAACCCGAACCCGGCCGTGGCCTTCGGGTCGCGATGATGCCACGCTTGAAGGGTGACGGCGATCGCGCCGGAGGTGATGACCGCCAGCACGCCGGTTGCATAGGCGCCGGCCTGGGAGTCGACATCCGCCTTGAACAGGATGGTGACGAGGAATCCGATACCCGTGAAGATCAGGACCAGCGGGCGGATCGCGAGCGCCCAGTCCGGAGCCATCCCGTAGCGCGGCAGGTAGCGGGGAACGACGTTCAGCAGCCCGGCCATGGCCGAGGCTCCCGCGAACCAGAGGATGAAGATCGTACTGACGTCGTAGACCGTGCCGAAGATGTTTCCCAGCCGGTCGTGGGCGATGTAGGCGAGCGCGCGGCCGTTGGCGGCGCCGCCTTCCTCGAAGGCGGATGCCGGGATGAGCAGGGTCGTGATGATGCTGCTGAAGATGAGCATGACGCTCATGATCGTCGCGGCGGTCGTGAGGAGCTTCCGGGTGTTACGAATGCGGCCCGGTACATTGGTCGGGGTATCGTCCGGATCGCCCTTGACCTGGGGCATCACGAGCACGCCGGTCTCGAATCCGGAGAGCCCGAGCGCCAGCTTCGGGAACATGATCAGCGCCATGCCGATCATGACCAGCGGGTTGCTGTAGTCGGCATTGAGCATGTGTCGCCAGTTGGTGATCACTGTCGGCTCGCGGGCAACGTCGATCAGCCCCTTGACCACGACGATCACGTTCAGGCCGAGATAGCTGATGACCAGGATGATCGCGATGCCGATCGCCTCGTTGAACCCTTTCAGGAATACCGCGCCAAGCAGGCTGATGAGCAGGAGCGTGACAACGACCTCGTGCCCCTCGGTGAACGAGGTGAATGGGTTCTCCACGATATGGGCGGTCGCATCGGCGGCGGAGAGGGTCATCGTCACGATGAACCCGGTTGCCATGAAGCCGATCAGGATGAGGACGAGCAGCTTGCCTTGCCACCACGCCAGCAGGTGCTCCAGCATCGAGATCGAGCCGTCGCCGAACGGGCTGGCCTGAGCGACCCGCTTGTACATCGGGAGCGCGCCGAAGAGGGTGACCAGCACCAGCACGAGTGTGGCGAGAGGTGCGAGCACACCGGCCGCGAGGACGGCGATGCCAGGCTGATAGCCGAGGGTCGAAAAGTAATCGAGACCGGTCAGGCACATCACCTGCCACCACGGATGGTGCTCTTCAGGTTGTGCTTCGCCCTGGAGCCCGGACGCTTCCTTGGGATGACCCTTGAGGAGCCAGTGCCCGAGCGATGACTTGAATTGAGGATGATTTGCTCGACCCGGTCTCACTGGCCGGGACCCCGACTGGACAGACGATGAACGCACCGTATACCGTGCGCTGGATTTCAATGGACCAATCTCCTGCGCCATGATGCTCGCCTGCACCTGCCCGCGCAGGCAATGACCTGCGTGTGCATTTTGTGTACCAATGATCGGGGAGGCCTGGAGGCAATGGCAATGAGGAGGTGCTCCCGGCGGCCGTGGCGACGATGACCGGCGAAACGTCATCGGGGCAGCGCGAACGCGAAGGGGATTTTAGCAGGAGATGTATCGGGTTTCGAGGGGAGCGCGGTTTGGCCGATGTGATATGGTGCCGCGCTATACTTTGATCAGGAGATTCATGTGGAATCATCGATGTAACGGCATGAACACCTCACGTCTGCTGTGCGATGCGCGGCGACAGCCTGCGTGCTTGAGTGTGACCGCATCGCGCACCATGAGGGGATGTCTCCATGACCGGGATCAACCGTCGTCAGCTTATTCAAACAAGTGGTGCGACGCTTACGGCCGCTGCTCTCGCGGGACCGCAACACGCCTGGAGCCGGCAGGTCGATTCCGCCACGCCTCAATCCGCGTCGGAGCTTCGGGACAGGCTGGACCGATTCACTTCCGAGGCTCTCGGACGATACGATGTGCCGGGTGCCGCGGTTGCGGTCGTTCAGGATGGGGAGACGGTGCTCGCCAAAGGCTATGGCGTGCGCAGCCTTCTGGATGACGCTCCTGTCGATGCGGATACGGTGTTCCAGCTGGCGTCGAATACCAAGCCCATCATCGCTTTCACTCTGGGAACGCTCGTCGATCAGGGACTCATTGGCTGGGATACGCCAATCGTCGATGTCCTGCCGGAGCTCGTGTTGTGGGATCCATATGCATCCCGGCATGTTACCCCGCGGGATGTGTTTGCCCACCGATCGGGGCTGCCTGCGTTTACCGGCGACACCTTGGGGCATCTCGGCTATGACCGCGCCGAGCTCTTGCACCGGCTTCGCTATGTGGAGCCGACTCACTCATTCCGGGAGATCGCCGCGTATTCCAACCTGGGATATTTCATCGCAGGCGAGGTGATCGCCCGGTTGACCGGGGCGCCGTGGGAGGATGCCGTCCGGGCGCGTCTCTTCCAGCCATTGGGCATGAGCCGCAGCGGTCCGACGTCGATCGATCCGCCGGCCGACGGGAATGTCTCCGCCAACCACGGCGTGGTGGATGGCGAGCTGCAGGTGGTTCCGTTGGATGACCACGGTATCCATGGTGCTGCGGGTTCGGCTGTCTCGACCGCCAACGATCTCACCCTGTGGATGCAGATGTTGCTGGATGGCGGCCGTGCCGGGGGGGAACAACTGATCTCGCCCGAAACCGTACGAGAGATGTTCAATCCGTCCATGGTCTCGGATATCTCGTTTACGGAGACTCCTCCCATTGATAAGACATCCGGATTCAGCTACGGAATGGGATGGGGGAATTTCCACTATCACGGTTACGAGGTGATTGAGAAGGGTGGGGCGCTCGCAGGTGTCCGCACCGTCGTCGTCATGGTCCCGTCGATCAATGCCGGGATCGCGGTGGTGGCCAACCGGAACCTGACATTTCTTCCCGAAGCCATCCGTGCCTTCGCCCTGGAACAATGGTTGGGCGCCAGCGATTTCGACATGCAGGCGGATATCGAATCCCGCGCGGCGCTCGTTGATGAGATGTTTGCACCCCAACCGGCGCCCACCGACTCGTTACCAGCGACGGTCCCGCTTGAGAACCTCGCTGGAACGTATGCGAATACCCTCGTCGGTCAGGCCAATGTGCTTGTGGACGGGGACGACCTGCGTCTGGAGCTGGGGCCTGCGGGCTGGCCCGCCACCCTCCATCATCTGAGCCGGGAGACATTCCTGCTCGATTGGGGCACGGTGACCACGGTACCGGGTCCGATGACCTTTTTCATTGGCCCGGATGGTCTTGCGACGGCATTCGAGACGGAGGAGTTCGGCTGGTTCACCAGAGTGAACGAATAGCGGCGCACGCGCTGCGTCAGATCGACTCCATCCGGCCCAGATAGAGGTTGATCACCTTGATGAGCGTGCGGATTTCATCCTCGGTGCACCCCTCCAGGATGGACGCCAGCGATTGGTCGCGCTGACGTTCGAGGTCGTCGAGTATTCGCGCCCCTTGTGGCGTGATGGACCCGGTCACGCTTCGTTTGTCGGCGACCCCTGGGTTTCGCTCGGCCAGATCGCGTTTCACCAGGCGATCCATGATGCTGGTGATGGTGCTGGCGGGGAGGCCCGATATGCTGGCGATGCGGGACATTTCCATATCCGGACCGTAGCGGTTGAGGAAGGACAGCACCACCACCTGCGGGAAGGTGAGTCCGTGAGGCCGGAGCATCTGCTCGGCGAGGCGGAGGTTGCGCCAACCCAGCTGGTCGATGTCGTTGCTGAGCTGATCGATGAGGTGCTGGCGTGAGGGTTCGTTCGTCTCGTCCATTATCGTGATTCCCGAAGCCGGGGGCATCGCCTGGATACCCCCGGCCAATCGATTACGGGTTCGCCGGTGCCGGCTCGTCGGGTGTGACGGCGTGCCGGTTGGCGCGGCGCTCCTGCCAGCCACCGATCAGCTCGTAGACGACCGGGACGACGAAGAGTGTCAGCAACGTCGAGGTAAAGAGCCCGCCGATCACGACCACGGCGAGGTCGGAGGCGATTAGCGCGCCACCTTCACCGCTGAGCGCCAGTGGCGTCAGGGCGAGGATCGTCGCGATCGCCGTCATCAGGATCGGTCGGAGACGCGTCTTGCCACCCTCGACCAGGGCATCCCGTAGCGGGAGACCCCGCTGCCGGAGCTCGATCACGTATTCGAGAAGCACGATCGCGTTCGTGACCACGATACCGACGAGCATCAGGAGGCCGATCAGTGCCGGGAGCCCCAGTGTCTTGCCGGAGATGAAGAGTGCCAGCAGGACGCCGATGATCGCCAGCGGCAGGCTGAACAGAATCACGAACGGGGTCGTCAGCGAGTTGAAGCTTGCCACCATGACGATGTAGACGGCGGCGATGGCGATCACGATCGCGATCAGCATGTTGGCGAAGGCTTCGCCCTGCTGCTCGGCGATGCCGCCGGAGCTGATCGTGATGCCCTCGGGCGCCTCGTAGTCGTTCATGATCTTCTGGACGTCGGCGATTGCCCCGCCCGTCTCGTCGCTGGTGATCACGCCGGTGATCGTCGCCGTGCGGACGCCATCCTGGCGAATGATCTGTGCCGGAGCGTCGACTTGCTCGATCGTGGCGACATCGCCGAGCGTGACCTCACCGGCGATCGGCAATTGTGCGAGCGCATCCGCCGAGTCCGTGTTGGCGTATCGCATCGTCACCGGCAGCGGTTGCCCGTCGATGACAAGCTGGCCGGCGGGAACACCCGAGAGCGCGGCGCGGACCTGCATCGCGATCATCGCGCTGGCGCTGCCGTTCATCGCCGCTTTTTGCGGATCGATGGTGACCTCGATCTCCGGTTTCGCGGCCACGACGTCGTTTTCGACATTGGCGACATTCTGGACGCCGGCGACTTGCTCCGTGAGCTCCTGCGTGACTTTGGAGACCTCGTCGTAGTTGTCGCCTTGCACGACCACGTTGACGGTATTTCCGCCCATCCCCTGGCTGGCGAGGTCGCTGACGGTAATGGCCGCGTCGGTATCCGCCGCGTTCATCGCGTCGCGGAGGGCATCGAGCGAGGTGTTCAGATCGACATCGGGGTCGAAGATAACCGTGATCGTGGCGGTATTGCTGGACGCACCGGTGAAGGCCTGCGTCAGGGCATCGCCGCCGATCTGGGTCTGGATCGTCTCGACATTGACGACATCCTGGATCGTGTCCTCGATCGGTTTCGATTGAGCCAGCGCCTCATCTTCCGAGGTGCCCGAGGGGAAATCGACCGTCACGATGGCGCCCTTTTCACCACCCGAGGCGATGAACGAGGTGCCGATGAACGGCGTCAGGGCAAGCGAGCCGATCAGGATCACCACGGCGATCACGATCGTCCAGACCGGGCGACGCAGCGCGGCCTTGAGTGCCGGCTCGTAGGCGCGGGTGAGCCAGTTGCCGTTCTCGCTGGTCGGGCGGATCTTGTCCCGGCGGATGAAGAAGCTGGACATCACCGGCACGATGGTGAGAGCGACGAGCAGCGATGCCAGCAGGGCGAAGGTCACCGTCAGGGCGAACGGGCGGAAAATCTCGCCGATGATACCGCCGACGAATGCGAGTGGCAGGAAGACGGCGACTGTGGTCAGCGTCGAGGCGGTAATCGCCATCGCCACTTCCTTCGTCCCCTCCAGAGTGGCCCGTTTTGTGTCTTCGCCGCGTTGGACGTGCCGGAAGATGCTCTCCAGCACGACGATCGAGTCGTCGACAACGCGGCCGACCGCGACGGCGAGACCGCCGAGGGTCATGATATTGAGCGAAATTCCCTGCCACCAGAGCAGGACGAACGCGATCAGCATCGACATCGGGATCGAGATCGCGGTGACGAGCGTGCTGCGGACGCTCAGCAGGAAGGCGAGGATGACGACGATGGCGAAGACCGCACCGAGCGCGGCCTCGCGCACCAGCGAGTCGATCGAATCCTGGATGAACACTGACTGGTCGAGAAGCGTCGTGATCTCGACATCGGTTCCGTTGTGCTGCAGCCGGGCGGTGATGTCGTCGAGCTTCTCGCGCGCGTTGGCGGCGGTCTCGACGGTGTTCGCGCCCTGGCTCATGTAGATGTTGATTGCGACGCTGGGCTGCCCGTTTGTCCGGGCGACGCCCGACGACGGCGCGGGCGCGATCTCGATCTTTGCCACGTCGCCGAGGGTGACCGGTGTCGTGCCGGAAACACCGACGATCAGATTCTGGAGCGTCTCGATCGAGTCGATCTGGCTGTCCACGCGTACGGGCAGGGTCGATCCGTTCGTGGTGAGCGAGCCTGCCGGGAGACTGATGTTGTTGGCCTGCAAGGCTCCGCTGATCTGGTCGGTCGTGATACCGTTCTTGGCCAGCGCCTCGGAGTCGAGGAGGATCTGGAGCTCGTCGTCGGCGCCGCCGACCACTTCGACCCGGTTGACCCCATCGGCGGAGGAGAGCTCGGGGACGAATTCGGTCTGTGCGAGAGTGCGGAGCTCGGCGATGTCGGCATCCTCACCCGCCGAGAGCGTGAGCTGGAGCACCGGGAGCTGCTGGAGGTTGAGCCGCTCGACACTTGGTGTCTGGGCGCCATCCGGGAGCTGGACATTGGCGATGGCGCGGCTGATGTCTGTCTGGCGCGCATCCATGTCCTCGCCGAAGTCGAACTCGGCGATGACGAGGGCGAAGCCGTCCGATGCCGTGGACGACGTTGTCTTGATGCCCGGCACAGCGGAAATCGCCGTGGTCAGCGGTTGCGCGACCTGTTCGTCGATCGCGTCCGGTCCGGCACCGGGGTAGACCGTAATCACCGTGAGGAGCGGGAATTCCATGTCGGGCAACAGCTCGGTTTTGAGACGAGTGATGCTGAAAACCCCGGCGAACGCGATCAATAGTGCGAGGAGCACCACGACCGATCGCTGCCGAAGCGAAAGCGCGGTTAATCGGGACATCTGGGTGTCAATCTCCTGTGAAATGCGTTTCGCCCGTTGTGACGAGGCGATACTACGACGTCGAAGCTTTTGTACCGGTCGAGATAGTACGATGTCGAAGTATTCCGGTGCAAGGCGAAAGGGAGCGACCGATGAATATCGAAGCGGCGAGATCATGCGCCCGCAACTGGGTTGAGGCGGAAGGTGTCGCGTTGCCCGGGTTCGTGGCGGCATTCCTGGCGGGGTCCACGAACGATCTGTCCGACGACGCAGAGCTGGAACCGACCTCCGATCTCGACGTGATGGTGGTGCTGGAAGGGATAAATACGCGCCTGAAGCCGGGGAAGTTCGTCTATCGCGGGGTGCTACTGGAGGTCAGCATCATCGACGTGGATGTGCTGAGCTGCTCCGAAACCGTGTTAGGCCACTATCACCTCGGGCGCGTTATCGCGACGGCGCGAATCCTCGCTGATCCGACCGGGTTGCTGACGCGGTTACGGAACGACGTCGCGGACCATTTCGGCGAACGGAAGTGGATCGAGAAGCGTACCCACCAGGCGGCGGAGACGGTGCTGGTGCGGCTCGATTCGATCACGCCGGATCGACCGTTCGAGGAGCGAGTGATGGCGTGGTTGTTCGCGGTCTGCGGATTGCCGCACGTTCTGCTCGTCGCCGGGTTGCGAAATCCGACGGTGCGGAAACGATACGTGGCCGTGAAGGCGTTGTTGGCAGAGGCAAGTATTCCGGATGGGATTTACGACGCGATGCTGGACGCCCTCGATCCGGAGCGCCTGCCTGCCAGCCGGGTCCTGCATCATCTCAATGCGCTCGCCGGGGCGTTTGATGCCGCGAGCGGAGTTGTCCGGAGTCCGGTCTTCTTCGCCTCGGATCTCTCGCAGGAGGCGAGACCACTGGCGATCGACGGTAGCCGGGAGCTGATCGATACCGGTCTGCATCGGGAGACCCTGTTCTGGATCGTTGCCACCTTTTGCCGGTGCCAGATCGTGCTGCACGCGGACGCTCCATCGTATCTCGCACATCGATGGGACGATGCATTCCGCTCCCTCCTCGCGGATCTCGGCATCACGTCTGGAGCCGACCTGGTCGCGCGAGGTGGCGATGTCAGGGCGTTGCTGCCCACGATCCGCGAAGTGGCCCGGCAGATCACCGGACAGGTCGAAGCAGGGCCGTATCCCTCGTAACCGTCGGTCTCGGCGGTGGTCGCGAGCCTCGCTGTCCTTTCTGGAGTTCCTGAAATATATCGACATGCGAGAGACCTACCCGAAAGGGCGGGGTAGGAGCATGTGGAAGGCCCGTACACTGGTGATATCTAATCCGACGGCATGCGTCGGATATCAGTGTGGGCGGGATCAATATGAACCAGCAGACGCAGACGGCCGCGTTTCCCACCGCCGAGCAGGTGCTTGAATCGCTGACACGGGTGATCGATCCGGCGTTCGGCATCAACATCGTCGATCTCGGCATCGTCTATGGCATCGAGGTCAATCGGGGCAAGGCCACGATCGAGATGACGTTGACGAAGGCGGATTCTCCCTCGCGCGAGACGATCGTTCCGGATATCAACGACATGCTGCGCAAGCGGCATCCGGCTCTGGAAGATGTCGTCATCGACTTCGTATGGGATCCGCCGTGGCGGGACGACTTCATCACCGAGGCGGGGTTGCAGCAGATGCAGAACCCGCTGCCGCGGCACCCCGAGGTGAAGGAAGGTCCGGTGACGGAGGATGACGTCCTCGATTCGCTGATGTTCGTGCTCGATCCGGAGGTCGGCATCAATATCGTCGATCTCGGGCTGATCTACGAGGTTCAGGTCGAGGGGAACGCCGTTCACATCGAGATGACGTTGACGACGCCCGGTTGTCCGCTGCACGCCACGATCGAGCAGGCGGTTCACCGGGTGCTGGAGACGCGTCATCCGCAGTTGGAAGACGTCCAGATGGAGCTCGTGTGGGAGCCGCCCTGGGATACGGACAAGATCACTGCCTCCGGTCGCGAGCAACTCGGGTGGTGAGGGGGCTGCCACATCGTTTCCACGCCCCGTATCGCGACATAAGAACTCGTCATCCCGAGCGAAGTCGAGGGGGGACGGTGTTTGTTTTCCTTGCACAGTCGAATCGTGGGAGAGCGTGACCATGACCACCACCGAACAGGAACCGATTCTGGCCAGCTGGAAGATCAGCGAGGTTTTGCAGAAACATCCTGAATTGCTGGATTATCTCGTCGATCTGACTCCGGCGTTCCAGAAGCTGCGCAACCCGATCATGCGGAAGGTGCAGACGCGCCTGGTCACGGTCGAGCAGGCGGCCGGTATCGCTGGTATCGATCCCCGTGTGTTGACCCGCAAGCTGAACCAGCAGGCAGGGATCACACCACCAGTCGACGACAGCGTGAGCGCCGATACCGGAACGGAATCGGGCTCCGCTCGGCCAGCGTGGTTCGGTAAGGCTGAAGTCTTCCGGGAGCTCGATGTACGGCCGATGCTGGAGCGTGGGGAAGAGCCGTTCAACGTCATCACCACGGCGGCGCGCGGCGTTCCGGTCGGGCAGGTCCTGCGGCTGATCGTCGGGTTCGAGCCGCTTCCCCTCTACGATGCGTTGAAGAAGCAGGGATTCGCCTCCTTCGGCGAGCGGGAGGACGGCGCCTGGCACGTCGAGTTCCTGCGCGAGCGGGAGGCGGGTTCTCCCTCACCGAAACCGGCGCGAGCTGCCGCCGCGGTTGATTGGGATGCGCCGACCGCAACCGAAGTGACGATCGACGTCAGCGAATTGGTTCCACCCGAGCCGATGGTGAAGATCCTGCAGGCGTTGGAGACGCTCCCGGAAGGTGGTCGGTTGCTGGTGCATCACGTTCGGCGGCCGATCCATCTCTACGACCGGTTGGACGAGATGGGCTATCCGCATGACACGCGCGAGATCGCGCCGGATCATGTCGAGGTCCTGATCGTGAAACCGTCTGGTACCCCGTCATGATGGGCTTGAGCTCCAAAAATGCGCCGGCGCTGGATCTTCCGGCCCGGTTCATGGTGTTGAGCATCCTGTCGTTCATCGTCGCCATCGTCCTGTCGCCAATCGCGCTGCCGTTGTTGCAGGGCGGGTTCAGCGCGTTTCATCTGCTCGCGCTGGTCCATTTGCTCACGCTCGGATTCATCGGCTCGATGATCTTCGGCGCCAGCTACCAGCTCGTGCCGGTGGCGGTTGGCGCGCCGCTGACCTCGGTGAGGGCGGGCCGGCTTTCGTTCTGGTTCCATCTCGCAGGGTTGGCGTTCTTCCTGATGGGGTTGATGACGTCCTGGCTGCCGGGACTGGCGGTCGGCGGTTTCCTCCTTGGTATCGGGTTCCTGCTGTACATCGGCGTCATCGTGACGACCGTGTTGCAGGCACCGCACAAGGATGTCGTCGCCTGGCATTTGCTGATCGGTTCGATCGCATCCGGCATCGGGATGTCGCTCGGCGTGCTGCTGGCCGTGAACAAGGGCAACGGCATGCTCGGGAATCATCTGCTTCCCGTGCTCGGCGCCCACATGACGGTGATGCTGGCGGGCTGGGTCAGTTTGACTCTGACCGGTGTCGCCTATCGGCTGATCGGGATGTTTACCCTGGCGGAGAAGCACCTCATTCGCCCGCTGGCCTGGGCGGAGCTCGGGCTCGTTGGCGGGGGCACGACGTTGCTGGCGCTGGGATTCCTGCTCCAGCTTCCGGCGTTTGTTGGTCAGATCGGGGCAGTCGCGATCCTCGCCGGTTTCATCGCCTTCGCTCTGCAGATGCGACGTCTTTACAGCAAGCGCATGCGGAAAGCGTTCGATATCCATGTCCCGTTCGCCTTGCTGGCGGGAGGCGCGGGAATCGTCGCGTCGGCCACGCTGGTCTACGGTCTCGTGCGCCACGTCTCGCCCGTCGATCCGTTGTGGATGGGAACCGGCTATCTGGCGATCCTCGGTGTCGCGGGGACGGCGATCCAGGGATTTTTCTACAAAATCTCGACCTTTCTTGTCTGGCTCAAGCGCTACGCGCCGGTCGCAGGCCGGCAACAGGTGCCGAAGCTGGAGGAGTTGTACGACAAGTGGCTGGCGCTGGTTGGCTTCTGGTTTTGGTTCGCCGGCCTGGTCGGCGGCTGGGTCATCATCATCGCTGACTGGCCGGTGTTGCCGCTGGTCGGGTTGGTGCTGATCGCCGGCGCGACCTGTTTTGTGATCAACGTGATATCCATCGCGCGGCACTGGACCAAGGGTCAGTGGCGCGGCATCGGCGGCCTGGTTGTGGGTCGCGTGGTGAGTGCCCGATAGCGGGAAACATTGCCTGACCGGTGTGGCCGGGCAACGCGCGGAACGATCCGCATATGAGGAGGACTGGTATGTCCGAGCAGACGTCTGGTGATGTGCAGGTAATCGACGTGCGGCAGATTCCGCCGCGGGGTCGTCACGAGCTGATCTTCGACACGTGGCATGCGCTCGAACCGGGGACGGCATTCCAGATCGTTAACGATCACGATCCGAAGCCGCTGTACTATCAGTTCCAGGCGGAGCATCCGGGTGAGGTGACCTGGGACTACATCGAATCGGGGCCGGAAGTCTGGCAGGTCCAGATCGGCAAGGCGGCGAAGTAGGGCGGGATTCTCCCTCCATCGTCACGCCAGGCGATGTGACACTGCGAAGAACCGGCTCTCGTCCGTAACGGCGAAGGCCGGTTTCTTCTGCATGGTGTGGATCCTGATCCCGATTCGTCATTGTTCATCCGGGAGAAGGGGTCGAGGAATCGTTGACTCACTCGGACGCATTGCCGATGTCGAGCCAAGACCCCTCGACCAAGCGGTTTTGCGGAAATTTTTGCGCACTTGCCTGTCCACCATGGCCGATGATTGCCTTCTATCGAATCCAGATGATCGATCGCGGGTCAGCACACGCAATCGTCGTCTCGTCGTCTCGGGTCCTGTGCCCGAGACATGCCCATAACCATGACTGCGGAGTGGCATCACAGCCACCCTCGAGCATGCATCCGGATTCCGCATTAAAGCGGATTGCAAGAAGGTCAATTTGGTAGGGGCGGACTCTTATGTCCGCCCTTTGGATGCAACACCGGGCGGACATAAGAGTCCGCCCCTACGCGTGATGCGCGTGCGCCGTGTCAACCATCTTGCAAATAGCTCTAAAGATAATCGTCGAATGGCAGGATGGAGACTTCGCCGGTTTTCTCCAGAATGGCGTACTTGATCTGGTCCAGCCGGTAGATGCCCTGGTTGGTCCGCGCCGCCCGGAGGATATCGGCCTCCGTGATTCGCTCCTTTTTCATGTGTTCTTTCTGGAACTTGCCATTCGCATACAGGATGAGGGGCGCGTCCTCCAGGATCGGGGAGAGCCGGGGAAAACGAAATGTGATGATGGACGACGCGACCTCGAATCCAATCAACGTGCAGATGACAAGGACGGCGTTGGTGGTCGAGAAATCATCGCCGAGCATCGCCTGTTGCGTCGTCTCACTGATGATCAGGAGCAGGATGAGATCGAACGGCGTCATCTCCGTGAGCGATCGTTTGCCCGTAATGCGGAAGATGACCAACAGGAAGATATAGATCGACGCAGCGCGAAGAACGGCGTCCATGAAGTTGCGACCCCCTCGAATGCCCGTGACCCGGGATTACGGATAGCAAAACTGTGTGAAGTCGACCGACGGCCCATCGACGATCCCAATCCGGACCGGAAGGCGGCCGATCGTTTCGGGCTCATAGCTCATCGCGATCCTCACCGGTTCGGATGAAGCCTCGGCGGGGAAGGTAAACACCTGGCGATCCCCGTCGATGACGGTCTCCTTCGGCTGGGGCTCGATCACGAGCTGCGATGTCTTTTCGAGATAGTCGCCGCTCACCCAAAGCCGAATCTCTCCATCGACGATCTGTTCCGGCGCGATGAGGATGTCCAGCGACGCTTCACCGTTGTTTCGAAGGAATCGCTGGTAATCGATCTCGACACCTTCGACCGAGCCCGCAGTTGCTGAGCTGAGGGGACCGGTGGAGAAGACGCCGAGCATGGCGAGGATCAGAACGAGGGCGATGATGACCCATCCTGCTCGCTCGACCCGCCATGACCAGCGTTGGACGTCCAGATCCTGGTCAAGCTCCAGATCACCGATGGTTTGCATGCTCGATGTCCCCGGTCGTCACCCTTTGGCCACATTCATTCGTTGTGTGATTCATGCACGCCGCATGCCGGGGCATTTGCGGGCCTGCCCGGGAGGGTACCCCTCTTTGCAAGGTAATTTGGGATCAGGATGATTTAAGTGAATATAAAGAAATAATTCCGTAACGTTATGAAGGAATTCATGTTGATTCGAAAGAAAGCCGATGGCACCATGCTTGCACTTGACGAGCCAGCGGTCAGCACACCGGCCTCAAGAGGACGGACAATCGGAAGGGGGCTTTGTACAAAGCCTGCAGCAACGATGGAGCGTGCAAGACCCGGTATTCGGGGCAGTGAAGGAGCCCGGCATGGGTGAGGACGCTGTAACCTGGGACCGGTGCAGGACGCGTCGGAGATTGGTGAAAAAGCGGGGAATCCGTCGGCCGGACATCGGTCAGAGACGGGGAAAGCCGAACGTCGTCGGGTCATATCCAATGATCCGCCAGCGTGCTTCGATGGCTGCGGGGCACATCCTGGAGACAAACCCTGGTCTCCTGATGGACACCCGCTGACCGCCCATCGGGAGACCAGGCACCACCACACAGGGAGCGGGGGGCACCTCGTTTCCATCGCGCAGAGCCGGTATGGTGAAATACCATGCCGGCTCGCCGATTTATACGGCCGATAGCGAAGTGCAGGACGATTGCGAGCTCCACCACGTCAGGTGGAGGGGCGGCGCGACCTCTCCTCGGCTCCGGCGGGGAGTCGATCATTAAGCGACGTCGCCCCACATTGCGCTGGGCACATCACGGGGTCGGCATCCGCCAGAGGCGACGTCGCGGAGAGACCGGCGCTGCGGCGCCGGGGGATCCCTCACTGCGTTCGGGATGACACGGAGGTGGCTGAGGTTGCCCCGCGGTCGAAACGCGAGAGTGATCCGTTGCCATCCATCGGCTTCCGCGGGGAGGCGATCACCAAGTGCCCCTGTCAACCATTGTGCAATTCGTTGTACAGGACCAGTCAGCGACGACATTGATATCTGGACACCACCTGCGCCGGACAGGGCGATCAGTGCATGGTCACACGGTGTTGTGCAATACCCGGACGTAGGACCGCCCGTGTGAGGACGGTCCTACGCCCGGACACCTCCGACGCGGCAAACATCGCGTGACACACCGGCGACGAGATCCCTCGACTCCGCTCGGGATGACGGGGTTTTGGGCGCAAGTCCGTGCCAATGTGGTGTTGACGCGCCGCTCAGTGCTTTGTCACGGTGACTTTGGCATCCCATGCCCACCCTGTCATCCCGAGCCCGTGAGGTAGCGGAGCTGCCGAACGGAGTCGAGGAATCTGGGCTCGTCTAGACCATGGTGGTGGCGTCGAGCCAAGATCCCTCGACACGATGCGACGCCCCTAAGGCGTCGCATCGGCTCAGGATGACAGAGAGGGAGGGACAAACAGACGCTGACGGAGTCCTGAGGGTGTGTAGGTGGATCCTGGATTCTGCACGAGCCCGGATGGATGGTAGCTCTTGTCGTCCTGCACCTCGCGGCGACACTGCTGCCGGGTCATCGACGCCGCAGGCGTCGGTAGGGCAGAGAGCCTGTGGCCATCTGCCCCTACGCCAACAAGATGGGCAAGAGGAGACGGGCTCGATTACCGGTCGCGACGTCACTTCGTGGATCGACCACTCCTCCACCGAATCGGTTGTTGGCATTGATGCGAACGATACTGAGATCGGTTCTCTCTGGTTTCTGCTCGCTATTCCGGGAGCAGGTGGTCGACGCGTTCGAGCACGTAGGTCGGTTGCGCGTCGCTTGGGGTAGCAGCGAGTGTTTCCGGCGTCGTTTCTCCGGTGAAGACCAGCGCGGACGACATTCCGGCATCGATCGCCATCCGGATATCGGTGGCCAGACGATCGCCGGTCATCACGCAATCCTTCGCGTCCAGCCCGATCCGTTCGAGTGCTGCCTGCAGCATGAAGGGATCGGGTTTACCGACGTTCTGGATGCACGTCGTGCCGGTTCCGGCCTCGATCGCGGCGACGATGGTGGCGGCGTCGGGCTCGCCACGTCCACCGGGAAAGGGGCAGTAGCGGTCCGGGTTTGTCGTGATGAGCTGCGCGCGCTTCTCGTACCAGATGGCGTCAAAAGCGATCTGGAGTTTCCGGTAGGTGAAGGTGCGATCGTAGCTGGCGATGACGAAATCGATCTCGGCAGGATTCTCCGACATGCGGATCCCGGCGGCGTCCAGCGCGTCGATCAGGGGTTGCTCGCTGATCGGGTACACGGTCGCACTGGGGTGATAATGCAGCAGCCACTGGACCATCGTGTAGACGGTGTTCACGATATCGTCCGGGGTGGCGGGGATACCCATGGTGCTGAGTTTATCCGCGTAGGTTTCGGGGTCGCGGGTCGGGTTGTTCGTGAGAAAGAGAACCTTCGCGCCCTGTTCGCGGAGCCGATGGATGAGATCGATGGCACCCGGCAGGGGATCCGAGCCGAGATACAGCGTTCCGTCGAGGTCAAATATGTACCCGCCGTAAATCTTGTCTGGTCGGCGGAAAAGCGTGGGTTGGGCCTGGGAGAGGGTCACCGTCAGTCGTCCTTCTGCTGAACGATCGTCCGCCAGCGCGGAGCCTGTTGCGATGGTGACCGATTCTGCAGCCGCGTTCAATACTCATGCACATCTGTGCTGCACACATTGCAAATGGGGCGTTCGCTAGCCGGAAAAGGCCGTGATTCGTCCAGATCGTGCCGGAGGGCGATAATGACCGCACAGGTGATTCGCGGTGAATTGTACGGAGGCGAAGAGTGGAATCAGGTGAAGTGCAACGCGTAAAGGCGCGGGCGGAGGCCGTCGGACTCGCGTTGGACGATGCCCGGCTGGAGACACTGGTGAGCTCGCTCGAAGGAATCGGGCAGATGATGGATGCGGTTCGGACAATCCCCGTCGATCCGGTGGATCTGGCGCTGGAACCGTTCGACCCGGCATGGCCGGAGGAGTCCGTTCGATGACGCTCGATCTCACATCGTTGACGCTCCATGATGCGATGAAGAAGCTGGATGCGAGGGAGCTATCGGCCGCCGAACTGATGCGGGAATCCCTGATGCGACTCGATGCGACCGATGAGTCGATCCAGTCGTGGGTCGAAATCGAGCCGCGGTACGCGATGGAGATGGCGGTGGCCGCTGACCGGCGTCGCGCGATCGGTCCGGCGCCGCAGCCGTTCCTGGGCATCCCGCTTGGCATCAAGGACATGATCGACGTTGCGGGGATGCGCACGCGCTGCAACATGGAATCGCGCGTCAATGTCGATCCTGCCCACCATGACGCCGATGCTGCCGCGGCGCTCCGTCGGGACGGTGCCGTTTTGCTCGGAAAGACCGTGACCCAGGAGGCTGCCGCCGGGGTCGTGAGCGATCCGGCGCGGAGTCCGTGGGATCCGGAGCGGATTCCCGGCGGCAGCTCCGGTGGATCGGCGGCGGCTGTCGCGGCGGGAACCTGTCTGGGGGCGCTCGGCACCGATACCGGCGGCAGCATTCGGACGCCGGCGGCGTTGGTCGGTGTGGTCGGGATGAAACCGACCTACGGGCGTCTCAGCGTTGCCGGAATCTTCCCTCTGTCGCCATCGATGGACACGGTCGGGCCGATCGCCAGGACGGTCCATGATACCGCGATCCTGTACCTGAGCCTGGCAGGACAGCGAAAGGGTATCCCGGCGCTGGAGAACCGTTTTCCTGCCGGGGGCGGGCGTCTCGATGGCAAGCGGATCGGGGTGCCGCGTGCGTACTTCCTCGATCGCGTCCAGCCCGATGTCGCATCGGCCTTCCGGGATGCGATCGCGGTGCTGGAGACGCTCGGTGCGGAGATCGTGGAGTGCGACTGGCGCGAGGCCGAGGCGTCGCGAGGCGTCGCGCTGATGATCTCGCGCGTGGAGTCGGCGGCGATTCACCGCGACCAGTTGCGGTCCGCTCCGGAATTGATGGGCGAGGCTTTGCGCTCCCGCCTGGAAGCCGGATCCCTGGTGACGGGGGATGATTATCTCCGCGCGCGACAGGCCCGGAAACGTATCCGTACCACGATAGCGGATGTCTACCGGGAGCATCGCCTGGATGCCATGATCGCGCCGTCGGCCCCGGCGACAGCACCGTTGGCGGAGGATGACCACGTTGTCTATGCCGATGGATCGACCGAGGCGGTTGGCATGGCGTTCACGCGATTGACCGCGCCGTGGAACGCGACCGGTCAGCCGGCGATTTCGGTACCCTGCGGTTTTGACACGAACCGCCTGCCGGTGGGGCTGTCGTTCATCGGGCGGCCGGATCAGGAGCTGGCGCTGTGCGACATCGCGCACGCTTACGAGCGCGCCGCCGGATGGTTCCGGCATCTGCCGCCGATGTAAACGCGATCCGGCGACGATCCTGAAACGAGAGGGCGTGGCAGCACACGTCCTCTCGTCACGCTTGCGAGCTATTCCGGTTCGGTGCGGGTAGCTTTGTCGTTGTCGTGATACTCGACCTCATGCTCCGGCGAATGCTTTCGGCGACCGAGAATGGCATTGTCGAGGTCATTCAGGATCGTGCCGTCGTTGTCATTTTCTCTCTGCCGGATCACATCCTCATCAATGTCGATATCTTCCGTGTCGCGGACTCTCGCCTCGTTTTCTTCAATCTCACGTTCGATATCATCTTTGTCTGTCATCGAAGCATCTCCTCGCGGCGCAGGATTCGCCTGCGACGTGTGTCTTCACGTGTTTGTCGAGGACTTTGCAGGGATCATGCCGTCGGAAGGTCTCGATAGTTGTCTGGAGGCGAAGAGCATGCCGGTTTTTCGGCTGCGGTCCGGCGGTGGAGACGCGACAGGGATGTGACGATCGACCAGATGCTCCCGGTGGCGATGCCGATACAACTGCAACTCAGGAGCAGGATCGGCAGGTGATAGCGGGCCCAGTCAACATCGAGCCCATAGATGGTGATGGTGGCCTCGCTGGCGAGGACGGCGGCAGCGAGGCCGGTGGCGCTCCAGAAGCCGCGCTGGATGACGAGCCACAGCAGCAGGACGAGTCCGGCGGCGGCGATGGCGAGCTCCAGGCCGTCCGGAAGCCAGCTCCAGCCGAGCCGCCCAAGCGTTGTCCACTCCTGCCCCAGCTTGATGCCGATCCGGCGAAAGGCGTCGATACGATTCTCTACGGCGACCTGTTGCCAGAGCATGCCCTGGATATCCATACCCCATTGCCGGTATTCGACGAGCGCGCGGGTGTTCGCGATCGGGTGACGCCAGAGCCAGGGATAGCTGGCGATGAACCCGAAGCCGGCGATCGCCGGGATGGTGATGAGCTGGAGACAGAGCCGGAGAGAGGGGCCAGGCGGGACATGATCCCCCGCGTGATGGCGAATGAAGCGGTGGGTCAGCCCGGCAAGCCCCAGGAGGCCGAGCGGGACGACGATCCCGAGCGGGCTGAGCTTGGTGGAGCCGCCCGCCGCGATCGCAAGCCCGAGCAGGATGGTTCGAAGCCAGGTCGGTCGATCCGCGAGGCGATACGCCGCGACTGCGGCGAGCGCGATCGTCAATCCGAGGACGGCGTCGGAACCGGCGAACGTGGCGAGGTAGATCATCAGGGGATTGAATGCCAGCATCAAACCGGCGACGACGCCTCCCACGACGTTCGTCAGGCGCGTTACGACCAGGTAGATCGCGAGGACCGTCAGTACGCTGACCGCGGCGCTGGTACGGCGTCCGGTGGTGATCTGGTCGGGGGACGGCTCGTTGCCGTGCTCCGCGTTCCAGGCGTCGTCCTGGTCCATGTTCCAGAATCCGATATTCGGAAGCAGCTTTCCCTGTAGCAAGAAGCCGAGACCCATCACGTAGGAGCCCATCGGCGGTTGCGCCCGGAGGCGGTATCGCTCGTCCAGCGTGCCTCCCTGTTCGATCCAGGTTTGCTCGTTCCAGTAATCGCTGAACGGGTGGAGCAACTCGCGGATGTACACGGCGCGATGAATCCAGCGCGCCTCATCCCGGTGCATCGGCCGGGAATCGACGGCGCCGAAGAACTGCCAGCACGCGATCAGGACGACGAGCGCGCCGCCGATCCAGATACGAAGACGCCGGTCAGGATGCCGCATGGATGTCCGTGGATGGGGCGTGTGACAGGTCATCTTCCATCGGATTGCGGGGAAGCCGAACGGTGAACGTGCTGCCCTGGTCCGGGGTGGAGGTGACGTCGATGTCGCCGCCATGCGCCTCGATCAGCATGCGCGAGATGTACAGGCCGAGTCCGAGTCCGGAGGCGACCCCGCCGTCATCGGCCCGGTAGAAACGTGTGAACAGGCGTTGCTGAAGCTTCGGACTGATGCCGATACCTTCGTCGGTGATGCGTAGCTCGATGTCCTGGTCGTGTGGTATGACGCAGACCGTGATGGTGCCGCCATCCGGCGAATACTTGACGGCGTTTGACAGGAGATTGTCGATCACCTGGCTGATCCGGTCGCGATCCCAGAAGCCGATCACCGGTTCCTCCGGCAGGTTCGTGCACACTTCGAGCGAGGTGTTGTCCGTGGGGATGCGATCCAGTGCCTGACGAACCAGTTGGATCAAATCGACGTGGCCGGGACGGAACTCTAGCTGGCCGGATTCGATGTGAACGACATGCTGCAGGTCGGTGGCGAGCCGCTCGATGCGCCGGGCCTGGTCGATGATGGTGCGGAGCCCCGCTTCGTCATAGGTTTTGCGGCGTCGCATCAGTTGGGCGCGGCCGAGCAGGACGGTGACCGGGGATTTGAGGTCGTGACTGGCCATGGCGAGGAAGTCTTCCTGCGCCTGTTCGAGCCGCTTTCGCTCGGTGATATCGCGAACGATACCGGAGCAGCCGACGATCTCACCGTGCTCATTGCGGATCGGCGACATCCGGATCTCGACCTGGAGCGGGGTATTGTCCTTGCCATGCCGCACGGTCTCCCAGGTCGGGACATGTTCGCCACAGAGAAGCAGGGCATATTTCTCGGCGAACTCCTCCCGGTGGTCGGGCGGAGCAGTGTCGATGATGTTTCGGCCGAGGAATTCGTCGCGCGAGTAACCGTACAACTCGGTTGCCGCGTGATTGACATCGATGATCTGGCCATCGGGATCGCAGCGGATGATCGCGTCGTTCGAGTCTTCCACGATGTCCGCGAGGCGGTCGCGTTCCGCTTCGGCCTGCTTCATCGCCGAGATATCGATGATGAACTTCGCGCCTTCAGTTTCGTTGATGCGCGAGGCAGCGAAGAGTCCCCACCAGCGGGTGCCGTCCTTCCGGATGTATTCCTTTTCGTACGGCGTGATGCGGCCGAAGGAGAGGAACTCGGTGATCGCGCTCTGGGCATTGGGCATCCATTCCGGAGGCGTCATCGTGTCCCATCGGACGCGGCCAGCGGCGATATCCTCGCTGGTGTACCCGCTCATGCGGAGAAATGCCGGGTTCGCATAGGTGACCGGGCCGTCCGGGCTGAAAAAGATGATGCCGACCGATTCGATCTCCAGCGCCCGTTGGACGTGATTTTCGAATTTCTTCAGGTTTTCGAAGGCCTGCATACGCTCGGTGATATTCGTGAAAAGCACGGCGACGTGATGTTGCGAAGGGTCGCCAACGGGGAAGGCGTTGAGGTCGAACCAGCGGCCGCCCAGATGAGGAGCTTGCCTGGTGAGCCGGACCGGGTGCCGCGTACGGTCGACTTCGCTGTAGACGTTATACCAGTGGTCTTCGTGGTTGGGGATGAGATCGCGCATGTACTTGCCCGCCGCATTGTGAAGGCCCGTGTGATGCTCGAATGCCGGATTTGTGGTGACAAAGATGTAGTCGACAGGTTCTCCGGCCTCGTCATAGATCACCTTGACGATGCAAAAGCCCTCGTCCATCGTGTCGAACAACGAACGGTAGCGCTCCTCACTCCGGCGGAGATCGAGCGTGGAGCGAATTCGCTCCAGGCGGAGGTTGACGCGTTCGGACACTGCTTTGAGAAGATGCGCCTCGTGTTCTTCCCACTCGTGCGGCTGTTGGCGGCTGGCGCACATGAGCATGGTCCATTGCCCTTCCTGGATAAAGGGAATGGCGAGGGTGGAGAAGAACAGCCGATCCTCAAGATTGGCGCGTTGCCCGTTCAGGCGCGGATCTCTGGTGACATCGCTCACCGCGACTGGCGTCCCGCCAGCAAGTATCTCTGCGATGTCCGGCGGGATGAACGACGACAGGGGGAGGATATCTCCCGGCTCGATCTTTGGCGCACCGGCATTCAGGCTTTTGTGAAGCAGGGTCAGCTGGTCGTCGGGCTCGGATACTGCGAGGAACGTGATGGCTGAAAGCCCGAGATGGTCGCGGAGGATTTTACCGACATCGTGGAGCATCGCGTCGTTGCGAGAGCTGATTTCGAGGACGCGCTGGACCGCGAGCAGGAGATCGGCGTCTTCCTGCCATTGGTGGTAGGCGGTGATGTCCTGTGCGACGCCAAGCAGTCGCGATTTGCCGGGATCGAGGATATCGCCGCGGCTGTGCAGCCAGATCGTCTTTCCGGTCGGCAGCACGATCCGGTGCTGGATGTCGAGCGCATGGGTTCCTGCCAGCCACCGGGTAAAGGCGAGGTGAACGTTTTGGCGGTCGTCGGGATGGTTGATGGTGAGGTAGCCGTCCAGAGAATCGAGACGCGGAAGCTCCGGGAGAACGCTGGGTCCCGACGTCCAGGAGATCGCGTGGGAACCGGTATCGGCCTCCCAGATCAGGAGCCCAGCCAGGTCTGAGACGAGCCGAAGCTCGCGGGCGATGTCGGAAGCGATAGGGGGCGTCGTCTTGCGACTCGAATCTTCGGGTGCAGGCGTCGTGCCATTGATTGCCATACGTGGTGAGTGACCCCATGGGAAATAGCGGAAAAAATCCGCATGCCATCGTCTTTTTCACGTTGCATGGGCGAGCCAGACCCATGTGACGATACTGCCGGAGGTCTCCTTCACCATCCCGAAGGTTCGCCCGGTTTTTAAGGCGAATGCGCCCATTCCGACATATCGCACGATCGACGCCAGTGTACCGCAGTTCAGGTTGTGTCTGTACGCTGCTAGCCGTTTTGCTTGCCGGACCTTGACAGGGTGTGAGCGACTCCCTACACTCCATCACACGAATAGAACATATGTTCTGTTTTCTGGCGGGATGACGAAGCTGGCACGGGTGGACGAAGGGGACGGACATGCCGCGTGACCAGTTTGCTGGAGACAATGGAGTTGCCGCGATGACAGGGACACGAGACGACATGCGAGAGAACACGGGGCGGGAGATCGATCTGGAAACCGTCCTGCCAGGGCGGCCTGAGCCGCCAGTCATCGAGGGGCGAACGATCCGGGCGGCGGCCGCGCCCTATCGCTGGGTCTGCCCGTGCCGGGAGCCAGCGGTGTTGCTGGCCACCTATGACGTTGCGGGCCGGTTGAACATCAAGGTCCGGGATCGCTACTGGCACCTGTTCGGATTCGGGCATGTGCAGGCGATCTGCCCGCGATGCGGGGCGGAGCACCTGCTGGATCTGCGGGCGCTGAAAAAGCAGACCGAGCGGGAACGGGCATCCCGCAATGCTCTGGCGGGGTAAGCATCGCTCTCCTGCGTTTTACGCACGTTTCTTACAACGCATTCCGAGCTCCGAAGAGCCTCCAATGGATTCTGGCTGGCCGCAGATGCGGCGCGGCCGTTGGGGGAACCTTCACCATGACTCACGATGTGCACGCGGCGATTCACCCGGTTGATGCCGGGCGGATCGCCGTTCGCCTCTCATCGTCCACGCGGAGCCGATACCGGAGGCGTCAACTGGCGCGACGACCGGCGACGCCTTTGCCGGAGATCGGTGCTGACGACATTATTTTGCCGACGTTCGAGGAGACGCTCGGTTCGTTTGCGATCCGGGCGCAGCAGGGCGACCGCATCGCCCGGGATGCATTGTATGCCGCCTATCTGCCGAAGCTGACCCGTCTGGCGAAGGGCATCCGGCCGCCGTTCGCACCGGATGGCGCCGAGGGAATCTGGAGCCGGGATGACGTCACACAGGAGGTCTATCTCGTCTTCGTCGATCTGGTGGACACCTGGGCGGGCGATGTCGATTTCACGGCGTTCCTGCTGTCGCGATTCGCCTGGCGGCTCCGGGATGTCGTGCTGAGGGGCATCGGAAAGTCGTCGGTTCCGCCGCGGTGGCGATCCGTGCCAATCGACGACATTTCGCTTGCATCTGCCGTCGCCACCCCGGAAGGGGACGAGCTCCTGGCCCGGATCCTCAATGGTTTGCCGGAGCAGCAGGTGGCCATTCTGATGGCGTACGCCATCGAGGGGCGCTCCAAGGCCGCGATCGCCCGGGAGCTGGGTGTCAGCGATCGTTCCGTCTCGAGATACTGGGTCCAGATTCGTCAGCACGTCGCCGAGGTCCTGGCTGGCGAGGGGCGGTGAGATCCGTCGACAATTGGCCGGTTCCGTACCACAATGAAGGAACGTGGCCCACTGTTTGACCGATATTCCGGGAGGCATCATGGCATCGAACCCCAAGGATCCGAATTTTCCTGGCCGCAGGACTGACTGGAGCGATGTCGCGATCGAGACGCGCGCGATTCGCGCCGGGCAGGACCCGGATCCCGAAACGGGTTCGGTTATCGTTCCCATCTATCAAACCAGCACCTTCAAGCATCAGGCGCTGGGCTCGTTCAATGGCTACGAATATTCGCGCACGGACAACCCGACGCGGACCGCGCTCCAGTCGTCGCTCGCTTCGTTGGAAGGCGGCGCCTGGGGGCTGGCGTTCGCGTCGGGGACGGCGGCGACTCGCGAGATCGCGACCTTGCTGAACCCGGGCGATCATATCCTGATGTCGAACGATGCCTACGGCGGCACATTCCGGCTTTTCGATTCGGTGTTCGGGCGTTTCGGCATCGAGACGAGCTGTACCGACCTCAGCAGCCTGGATGCAGCCAGGGAAGCGGTGCGCCCGAATACGAAGCTGATCTGGGCGGAGACGCCGACCAATCCGGCGATGCGGATCACCGATATCGCCGGGATGAAGGCGATCGCGGAAGAGGCCGGGGCGTGGCTGGTGGTGGATAACACCTTTGCGACACCCTACCTGCAGCAACCTTTATCCCTGGGCGCCGATCTCGTGTTACACAGCACCACGAAGTACCTCGGCGGGCACTCCGATGTCGTTGGCGGCGCAGTTGTCGGGAACGATTCCGGGTTGTACGAGCGGCTGAAAGAGCTGCAAAACGGCGCGGGCGCCATCCCTGGGCCATTCGACTGTTGGCTGACGCTGCGCGGGATCAAGACGCTCCCGATCCGGATGGATCGTCACAGCGAGAACGGGATGCGGGTGGCGCAGTTCCTTGACGCGCATGATGCCGTCGAGACCGTGTTCTACCCCGGACTGCCGGATCACCCCGGACACGCAATCGCGACGACGCAGATGCGCTCGTTCGGAGGCATGGTGTCCTTCGCCCTGAAAGGCGGCAAGGCGGCGGCGCAGACGGTGTGTGAATCGACGCGGATCTTCCTGCTGGCGGAGAGCCTGGGCGGGGTGGAGTCGCTGATCGAGCATCCGGACACGATGACGCACGCGTCGGTTTCGGGGACGGCGCAGGCGGTGGATGTGTCCGTGATCCGGATGTCGGTGGGTATCGAGAATGCGGACGACCTGATCGCGGATCTCGACCAGGCGCTTGCCCGGATCGGATAATCTCCCTTGCCGCTCTCAGACCCGAATCCTCTCGACTTGCGCTGGTTGTTACACTTTTCACAAATGGTGTGTACCCTACGATCAGCGCAAGGAGGATCGCCATGTCGCCGATACGTTACGATCGGGATTTTCAGCGAACCGAGATCGAGGACTGGGACGAGTGGATCGAGGAGCAGATTCAGGAGCAGGAGGCGCAAGGCGCGTTCGACAACCTGCCCGGTGCCGGCAAGCCGATCCACATCCACCGCACGGAGCTGAACCCGGAATATGACCTCGCCTTCAGCCGGCTGAAAAACGCCGGAATCATGCCGGCGTGGATGGAGCTGGACCGCGACGTCGCTACCCTGACACGCGATCTGGATGATTTTCTCGAGCGTTCCGCAGCCTGGCTGGAGCAAGAGCGCGATAGGATCATCGCGGTCCGCGAGACGAACGACGAACCCGAGACGCCACCTCCGCCACGCCCATGGTGGAACATCTGGCAGCGTCTGCTCGATCTGTTCCGGCCCGATCCCGCGATCCATGAACCTCCCGCTGGTCCTCGCACGCTCGGCGAGTTGCTGGTGCTTCGCGAAGGAATGCGCAACCAGTATCTTGAACGGGCTGCCGTCCTCGACAGGAAGATCGCGTCCTACCACAACGCGTTGCCGGAGGGGCTGGGCCATCTCCAGCGGCTCCGGATGTTGCCGGATCGTGCGGCGAAGCGGTTCGATGCCCGTCTCCCCACACGGACGCTTCTCGGCGACCAGGCCTGATCCGTCGGGGACTTGACCCGCCCTCTTTTGGTTGACAGAATGGGTCGGGTCGTGCAGCGGTGACCCACGAGCCCATGATCAGGAGCAAAAATGGATAATCGTCGCGTACTCAGTGCTATTGACGGGTTGCGATCGGGAAAGACCGATCGTCGTGCATTTATGAAGGCGGCCGCAGCGGCGGGTGTCTCGTTGGGTGCCGCCAGCGTGCTGGCCGACGGCGTACTGGCGCAAGAGGCAACCCCTGCGGCATCGCCCGAGGGTGAGGTGGTCCGCTCGATCACGCGGGACGACTATCTCGCCCGTTTACACGAAGCGTATCCATATGAAGAGGCCGCAGTCGAAGGCGGCCAGATGATCCTGGCGTCGACGACCGATGTCTCGACGTTGAACCCGGTGACCCGGTCGGATGTGATCGCGCTTTACGCCATCAACAACATCTACAGCTACCTTGCGTCGCAGAGCCCGATCGACGGCACGATGGCGCCGGACCTGGCCGATTACTGGGAGCTGGCACCGGACGGCAAGACCTATACGTTTTACATCAACCAGGATGCTGTCTGGCACGACGGCGAGCCGGTCACGGCCGATGACTGCGTGATGACCTTCAATGCGGTCATGGCCGAGGAGTCGATCAGCCCCGTCGCGTCGGATTTTCTCCAGAACATCGCCTCGATTCGGGCGGTGGATGACAAGACCTTCGAGCTTGTCGCTCACCAGCCGGCAGCGTTGGTGCTGGAAAAGACGGTCGCGGCGATCGCGATCATGCCGAAGCATATCTGGGGCGATATTCCCTTCGGCGAGTGGGCGTCATCGCCGGGATCGACCGGAACCGATCCGGCGCAGGTGATCGGCTCGGGTCCGTTCGTCTTCCGGGAGTGGGAGCTTGGCGACCACGTCACGATCGATCGTAATGAGAACTACTGGCTTCCCCAGCGCATACCGCATATCGATTCGTTCACGATTCGGGTGATTCCGGAGTCGAGCAGCGCGATCCAGAGCATCGTCACTGGTGAGTCGGATACCATGCGCGGTATGGCGCCGACACAGATTCCCCAGGTGGAGGGGAACCCGGATATTCGCGTGGAAACCTACGACGATATGGGCTGGGGTTTCTTCCTCATGAACGCGGATGCGGACAAGGGGTCGTTCTTTTCCGACACGGTCGTTCGCCGGGCGCTGATGTACGCGGTCGACCGCGACCTGATCGTCGACACCATGCTCGGCGGCATCGGGACACCGGCCGTCGGGGTGCAGCCGCCGACCTCTCCGGCATACGCGCCGGACCATGTGAAGACCGTCTACACCTACGATCCGGATACGGCCAAGGCGTTGCTTGAAGAGGCTGGCTGGGTCGAGGGGAAGGACGGCGTCCGCGAAAAGGATGGCGTGAAGTTCAGCTTCGAGTTCCTCTACGGCGATGACACGCCGATCAACGACCAACTGGTGCCGTACCTGAAGCAGGTCTTCGGTGCGGTCGGTGTCGAGCTCTTGCCAAAGGCGATGCCATCGCCAGCGATGATGGAGTCGGTGATTGCCGGCAAGTTCGAGATGGCGACGCTCAAGATCTACTGGACGCTTGACGATCAGGGAGTCCTGTATCGCTGCGATGCCATTCCGCCGGACGGATTCAACCTGACGCGACACTGCAACGAGGAATACGATCGCCTGAACACCGCATCCCAGACGGAGCTCGACCCGGAGAAGCGCCTGCAGATAATGATCGAGCAGGACAACATCGCCAACGACGATGCGTACTGGGGGCTTCTGTACTTCAGCCAGAGCGTGGCACCGGTGAATACGCGGGTGAAGAACGCGTTCTACAGCGCCTTTGGCGAGCTGTGGTCCATTCCCGAGATCTGGCTGGCCGAGTAGAGCGAATTGCAGGAGGGTTGACATAGTCGCCCGATCATCGACGCCCTGCGGGCGCCGATAGGGCGGAGAGCCTCCGGCCATCCGCCCCTACGTGTGCCGGCTTCGACCGTGTCAACCTTCCTGCATTGGATGTAGGGGCGGGCGATCCGCAGGACTCGCCGCCCATCGGCTCCCGCTGGGAGTCGATCACCAGGCGGCCACGTTCATTCTTGCGAACCACTGCATGATGCAAAAGGGCCGACCGTGACCTCCACGGTCGGCCCTTTTGTGGGTCGCTCAGTCTGCGGCGACGGTCGGCAAATACTGTAGCGCCTCGTCGATCGCTTCCTGGGGATGCACGTACCGGCGAAGCTTGCCCGCGAGATAATCCTGATAGGCGGCGAGATCGAAATTGCCGTGGCCGGACAGGCCGAAGAGGATCGTCTTCGCCTCACCGGCCTCGCGAGCGGCGAGCGCCTCGTTCACCGCTCCGCGGATCGCATGTGACGATTCCGGTGCCGGGACGATGCCTTCGGTGCGGGAGAACATCACGGCGGATTCGAAGGCGTCCAACTGGTCGATCGCGACCGCCTCGATCATGCCTTCTTCCAGCAACTGACTCACGAGTGGTGCCGCACCGTGATAACGCAACCCGCCGGCGTGGAATCCGGCCGGGACGAAGGTGTGCCCGAGGGTGTGCATTTTGACGAGTGGCGTCATGCCTGCCGTGTCGCCGAAATCGTAGGCGTAGACGCCGCGGGTCAGGGTCGGGCAGGCGGCTGGCTCGGTGGCGACGATGCGGACATCCTTGCCGGCGATCTTCTCGCGGATAAACGGGAAGGTCAGCCCGCCGAAGTTGGAGCCACCGCCGACGCAGCCGACGATGACGTCTGGCCACGCATCGGCCATCGCGATCTGCTCCAGCGCTTCCTCGCCGATCACCGTCTGGTGCATCAGCACGTGGTTCAGCACCGATCCGAGCGAATACTTTGTGTCCTCGCGGCTGGCGGCATCCTCGACCGCTTCCGAGATCGCCATGCCCAGGGAGCCAGTGGATTCCGGGTCTGCCGCGTGCATCTGTCGGCCCGCCGCAGTGTCGCTGCTGGGGCTGGGAATGCACTGCGCGCCCCACGTCTCCATCAACGCACGGCGGTAGGGCTTCTGCTCGTAGGAAACCCGGACCATGTAGACCTTGAGGTCAATATCGTAGAAAGAGCACGCCATCGCCAGCGAGCTTCCCCATTGCCCGGCGCCGGTCTCCGTGGTGATCCGCTTCACCCCCGCCTGCTGGTTGTACCAGGCCTGGGGGACGGCGGTGTTCGGTTTGTGACTCCCGGCCGGGCTGGTGCCTTCGTATTTGTAGAAGATGCGGATGTTTTCTGGCAGGTCGAGGGCGTCCTCCAGCCGCGAGGCTCGGTAGAGCGGAGTCGGGCGCCAGAGCCGGTAAACATCGCGCACCGGATCGGGAATCTCGATGTAGCGATCGGTCGAGACTTCCTGCTCGATGAGCGACATCGGGAAGAGGGGCAGGAAATCCTCCACCGTCGCCGGCTTCCCCGTGCCCGGGTGCAACGCGGGCGGAGGCGGGGACGTCAGGTCGGGGACGATGTTGTACCAGGTCTTGGGGATGCGATCTTCGTCCAGCAGGAACTTCGTCGATTCCGAAACGGCCATGTGTCGCGTCTCCTCTCCCATGCGGGACGTATTTCGGCATGTTGTGTTCTTGCCGAAGTATAGCCCGGCCACGGAAGTCCAACCTCGTATCTGTCCACTCGCATTGCTTATGAAGTCCGATCAGATTTTGTGCGCATTTTTGATTGTCCTTGATCTGATGTATGATTCTCGATATAGTCAAAAATCATATATATCGAGAACATACGAATTCGAAGCGCTGAATCGCAGCATTCTGGACAGATGTGCGCGTTACTGCTCTGGGCGCCGGAAAATGGGGGCACGATTGAAACTCAGGGTCCTGTGTACCGGTGATATTCACGTTGGTCGGCGGCTGAGCAAGGTGGAAGAAACATATCGTACGGCCGACGCATGGAAGACAATTGTTGATCTTGCGATTGGAGAGCGCGTCGATTTACTCGCCCTGAGCGGGGATGTCATTGATGCCGCAAGCAAATCATATGAAGCTCTTGGTCCGATGCTTGATGGGTTGGCATCCCTTTCCAAGGCAGGAATCGACACTGTTGCGGTGACCGGGAATCATGACTTCGATGTCTTGCCTCGGATTGCTGACCATGCCGGATCGAGCCGGTTTCATCTCCTGGGTCGCGATGGCGAGTGGGAGAGGTTTACTTTGCGGCGTGATGGCTCGCCCGTCTTGCATGTAGATGGGTGGTCCTTTTCGTCAGAACATGTTACCCAGCCTCCCCTGAGGACATACCCACATTGGGATAACGACGGTATTCCGGTAATGGGACTGCTACATGGGGATGTTGGTGTTCCCCTGAGTCGTTATGCACCGGTTGGACTTGACGAACTGTGGCCGCTCGACATCGGGTTACTTGTTCTTGGGCATATCCATAAGCCCCAGCTCTTTTCTGGTCCAGCGGGACGGCAGGCTCTGTATGTCGGTTCGCCATGGGCGATGGATCCAGGGGAGCCGGGCATTCACGGCGTTTGGGTAGCCTCCATTGACGATGGATCGGTATCACTCGAGCAGATCGCCATCGCCCCGGTCAGATACGAGTCGCACGATGTCGATTGTGCCGGCGTTGAAGACGAAGATGGATTTCAACGGCTTCTTTCAGAAACTCTGATGAGCATTGGCCAAAACGCGATCGTGAATTCTGGCCAGCAGTATCTCTCGACGGTTAGTCTCCGACTCCACTTCCACGGCGCGAGTAATGCCCACTACGCATTGCCGGGATGGGTGGAGAGAGCAGCGTCAGAAATCCAGCATTTCCCTGTGGATTCGGTTGAACTCCATGCTGATGTGTTCGAATGCGATGTTCGGCCCAGGCTCGACCTGGATGACCTCGCGCAGGGGGCGGATCCTGTGGCCGATACCGCTCGAGTGATCCTCGCTCTTCAGGGCGACGCATTGAATGGTGATTACCGAGAGCTGGTATAGGAAACTCTCAGCGACATGCAATCCGTTTACAGGAAGAGAGATTACGTGAGGCTCCAGGGGGCAGGTGAGGAAGACTCCATGCCGACAGAAATCAATGCCCGAGCCGTATTGATGTCTCATGCATGGCGGATATTGTCTCTTTTGGTCGAACAACGACAGGAGGCGTAGCCAGATGAGTGCACGCATGGATCATCGGGCCGCGTTGATTGTTCGGGATATCACGATCGACCGGATGGAGGGCATCCGGAAATCATTCCGGATCGAAACGTTTTCTCCGGGCATCAATCTAGTATGCGGTCCCAATGGTATCGGGAAGTCTCGTACAGCAACTGCACTTCAGGCTCTCCTCTGGCCTTCAATTTGTGCGAAGCATGACCAGATCTATGGCAATGTTGAATTATCCGGAGATCTCTGGCGAGTCGATGTTGATGGTGGCCGCAGTCGCTTGCAGCGCAATGGTGTGCCGGAATCGACAGAAGTCCTGATTTCGTTGCCCGACAGCCAGAGGGATCGTTACCTGCTTACCTTGCAGGACTTGCTGCAAACGGATAATCGGGATTTTGCAAGGGAGATCGCGCGAGAAGCTGCAGGAGGAGTCGACCTTGGCAAGGTACGAGACGAGTTGCAGCTGTCCACGACACCAAATCGGCAGCGGCAGTTGGTCCGGGAGCTTCAGGAGGCGACTGGGCACATTTCGTCGTTACGGCAAGCGCACCGGAGACTCGCAGAGAAGGAAGCATCGCTTGCTGAACTGAGAGCCGAGAGGGAAGAGGCCATCCTGGCATCCGGGCGTGTCCGGCTGCTTGAGAGCGCCCGGAAGTATATGGATGCGCTGGATTCGCAGGCACAGGCGAGGATCACTCTCGATCAGTTCCCCTCAATAGTGCGTCACATGACCGGCCAGGAATACGAAAATCTTCAGGTGCTGAAGTCGCAACTTGCCGAGATGGAAAGCACACGGCGAGACCTCCTCGCTTCCATCGACGCAACGACCCGCGAGTTAGCGGCAACGGGCCTGCAGGAACAGTCTGTTCCTGCAACGCTCATCGGGATGCTCCGAGAGTACCTCGAACAGGCGCGTGGCTATGCTGTTGCGCGCGAACAGGCGACGAAACGCATTGGGATGACCTCGCCTTTGCTCGAAATTTCTCGGAAACGGATTGCAGCACCAATCACCGACGAGCAGTTGTCACGGCTCGATAGTGATGGTCTTCGGATTCTTGCTACACATGTGGCTGACCTTCGTGAGGCGCAGATTGCGGTCGATCTTCAGGAGCAGCTTTGGGACTGGCTCGGGCCCTATGAGCAGCCTGGGAATCTGGATTCGCTCCGTCAGGGGATCAATCTCCTCCAGCAGTACATCGGCTTGGAACAGGCGGCCACCTCTGATCAATCGAATGGGCCTCGTTTGGTATTGCTCGGCTCTGCGGGCATCCTCATCATCGAGGCGATTGTTCTTGCCATCACGACGAGCGGGTGGGCTCTCATTTTCGCGTTGTTTGCGATTCCTGTCGTCCTGCTCGCAATATCGTCCAGAGGAGAGAAGGAGCGGGGGGCTGAACGATTGCGGGAAGAGTATGGGCGGCTGGGCGTGACTCCCCCTTCAGATTGGTCTGTTACTGGAGCACATCTCCGCCTTACTGAGCTGCAGCATGATGTGGCGTCCGGGATTCTTGAGGAGCAGAAATATCAACGTTGGCAAGCATTGGCAAGCAAGCGCGATGAGGCCGAAGCGCGGCGGCGCGCGCTGGTCCAGACAACCGCTGAATTACGAGAGATCTATGGTGTTGTTGCAGAGAAACTGGATACAGAATCCCTCGAGTTGGTCGCTAAGGCACTCGATGAATGGCGCCGGGCATATGATGAGGATCTCAAAGCGCGAACCGACTACGAGATCGCCTCAAGGATGCTGGAGCGTACTCTCAACGCCATCAATGTTTATGCAGAATACTTTGCCGATGGGGATGTGACTGATGTGAGCCAGACGACGGCTACGGTCGACGATTTGTCGACAAGGATCTCACGGGCCGAGGGATTGATGCTCTCTCTTGAGAGAGATCAGCACCAGCTTGATGATGAACTCATCCCTGGAATTGAACGTCTCTCATTCCAGATTTCCCGTATCTATACGCATCATGATGTTGAAGAGGGGGACGATGCTGGTTTGAAAATGTTGTGCGGGATGGTCGAGGGATTCCTGCAAGCTCAGCGAGCACTCGATGACGTAGATGTCATCGTCAAGACGCGTCGCGAGGAGTTGAATGTGGCACCGGAGCTGACCGAGGCGTCTCACGAAGAGATCGAACGGCAGTTGATCCAGGCTGACTCTCTGGCTGCGAGGCGCGATAGCATTCAGGGTCAAATCAGTACGATCGAAGAAAATATCCGTCAGGCGCGCCATGAAACACAGATGGAACAAGCGATTGTCAGGGAAGCCAACGCCCTGGAGCATTTGGCAGAGAATCGGCAGCGGGAATATGCGGCAGTCGCTGGAAGCCGGTTGTTGGCAATGATCCAGAACCGTGATCGCCAACAGAACCGACCTGCGGTATTCCGTGTCGCGGATAAGTATTTTGCCCGGTTCACCTCCGGAGCGTATCGTCTCACAATGAGTGACGATAATGAGGCTGATCTTTTTGCGCTCGATACGTCAACCGGCGCTGCATTGGCTCTTGACCAACTCTCCAGTGGGACCCGTGTTCAACTTTTGCTGGCGGTAAGGTTGGCGTTTATTGACGTGACCGAACGCGGAGCGATGTTGCCAATCGTTCTCGATGAAGCACTCGGGAACACGGACGACACACGTGCGATCGCCATTATCGACGCTATGATCGAGATCGCGCGGGAGGGGAGACAGGTTCTTTATTTCACAGCCCAGCATGATGAGATCGGCAAGTGGCTAACTCGGCTAAACGCTCAGAAAGACGCTCCCGTGTCGAGCGTGATTGACCTGGAGGATATCCGACATGCTTCTCGCACGCGGACACGTGTCGATTTCGAGTGGGAAGAGAATGCCTTCGCCATGACGCCGATCGAAGAAGGTGCGACTTACGAGACACTTTATGACTTTCTCTCGGTCCATCCCGTTGATTTATGGGCGGATAAACCGAATGGTGCACATATTTGGTATTTCATTCCCGATGTTCCTGCACTTGCAACCCTGCATCAGCGGGGAATTCGGTTGTGGGGTCAGTATCTCGCCTTGTCGCGGTCTGGCCATCTTGATGGAATCGATACCGGTGATTTGCATGCCAGAGCTATGGTGCGCGCTCAGCTAATCGAGACGGTATGTCGAGAATGGAGATTTGGTCGTCCCCATCCGCTGACCAAAGAACGTCTCGATGCCTCTGGATTGATTACTCCGGCGTTTTGGGAAGAAGTTGTTGATTGTGCCGAGGCTTGCGAATGGGATGGAGCAGAGATCATTGTGTCTCTCAGGAATCGATCAGTATCGAGATTTCGCAATTCGACTATTGACGATCTCGAGGAATGGTTTCGTGAACATCGGCATATTGTCGATGATGCTGTCCCCCAGTCTATGGAGTTTATCCGGGCAACCGCACTCTCGGCGGCCGATGCGGCGGTCAGGAGTGGGCTGATTCGTGTGGAGGAGATAGATGATCTCCTGCGCAGCATGACCGGGAGGATGTCTCCCGCCACCATCGCGGTGGTGTAGGTGACTCGTATGCCGACGCTGAATCGCCTCCGGGCACTTGTGCAACTTGTCGAGACTTTTGGTGAGGATTCCTCGACGTTAAACGAAATCTGCGCGATTTTCAAAGCGACTGGTATTGAGATCGATGCTATTCCGTCGATCCCGACAGACATGTTCATGAATCGCTTGCTTTTTTCTCCCGAGCAAGCAAGCCGTCTGTGCGATGCCCTGCCAGAAGCAGATCGTGTCGCAAGACGAATTGATTCTCCATGGTTGTCGGTCATTCTCCGAGGCGATGCACTTTGGCCGGAGATTGTCGATATCGAACCGCGCGCGATGATGCCATGGCTTACCGTTCTTGGAGACGCTTCCGTGCTATCGGCGCCCGCCGTTGGAGTCGTTGGTTCTCGTCAGGCGACGGGGCGACGAGTTGAGATCACCGCGGACATGGTTCGAGGGTTGGTTTCCCGCGGCATGGTGATCGTCAGTGGAGGCGCCCGAGGTATTGACACGGCCGCGCACCGGGCGGCTCTGGACCATGGTGGCCGAACCATCGTGGTGCTGGCACAGGGACTCGGAACATTCCCTGTACCGTCACACTGGTGGCCGCTCATCGAACGTGGTCAGTTGATCGTCGTATCTGAATTCTCCCCGGCAGATGGATGGGATTCTCATCGGGCCCTGCAACGGAATTCTACGATCGTTCGGTTGAGTGTCGCGTTGCTGGTGATACAGGCAGGGGAGATGAGCGGAACCCTGAACGCGGGAAGATCCGCATTGAGATTGAAGAGGCCTTTGTTCGTCGTCACGCATCCGAATTCCAACTTCGAGCGATTTGCTGGCAATGATCGTCTCATTGCTGCCGGTGGCGTGCCTCTGAATGTACCGTCAGTCGGTGTGTTGCCTCCCAGTGTGCTGGATATGGTCGCCGGCGCCGATGTGGAACCTGCTCAGGAACACGGGCATTCTGTCGGACAGATGCGTCTCCTTTGACACGCGCCGACCGCCAACTCGGGAGTCATCGGACGACGATGACACCCCGCATGGTGCCGTGGAATTCGCAGAAATACTCGTAGATACCCGGCGTGGAGAATGTGCGGGTGAGAGTCTCCCCTGGTTGGAGAGTTCCGGGGGCGAAGGCGTTGCGATCCCGCGGGATGATGGTGTGGGCGATCGGGTCCTGGTTCGTCCAGGACACGGGTTGTCCAGTGGAGATGATGACGGCCGGTGGATCGAAGATGAGGTCGTGAATGGTGATTCTGGAGATGCCGTCGTTGCCGGGCCGGGAGTCGATGGCTGGTGTCGCTGAGCTGGCCAATGCTTTGGCGAGGTAGACGGTGATGATGGTTTGTCCGGAGGCGGAGGCTGGCTCAAGTACCGCGATGCCTGTATAGCCAGAATCGTTGATCTCACGCAGGCCGATGGCAATACCGCCGTCGGGCCCGGCCGCGGTGATCGAGGCGTCGATGTCTCCGCAGGCAAGGCTACGGCGATCGATGCTTTCGTGGAGATCGATGGCCCGGTTGCCGCTCGTCAGGTCGTTCATCGAGACATCGACCGTCGTTGTGCTGGTCAGGATTCCCGGCGTGCTGACCGCCCCGGGTGTGCCGATATCGCGAAGAAGGTGCAGCGGTACGTGGGGCAGATCGGCGCAGGTCCCCTCGTAGAGAGCGATAACGTTCGTTTGGTCCGGTACCGGGGTAGTCTCCCGGATCGTCCACGACGAGGTCGCGAGCACCGCAAGACCGATGAGGCCAATGAAGATGGAGGCAAGACGGGCGTTCACGGAAAGAACCCTCCGGCTGACACGAGATCGGCCAGCACGATTCGGCGGATGATCCGGTTGGGAGGGGAATGTGTCTCAGCGGGGATCGGCTTCCCGATCTTCTGGGGCGAGGGAAAGCCTGAACCTGCAGTGCGGCACCTCGCTCCGGTCGCATGCCTGCTGGACAGGGACGCCAAGGACATCGGAGAGAAGCGCTTCCGCGAGACAGCAAGCGTTTGCGTCCCCCGCGACGGCACGGGCGATTGGGCAGGATTGACTTTGGAAAATCGTGACACCGTCTTCATGCACAACCTCCGCAATTCCCCCGAGTTCATTGATCAGGTCGATGGCGTGTCGGAGCCGGTCGTCCAGCGATCCATCGGGCACAGGTAACGTTTCAGCGAGGCGATGACCGACCTCATTAAGAGCATCCCGGATCGTTTCTTGAGGAAGGCGCTCGACAAGAACGACGAGGAGGTGCTCGAGGACAAGGTCGTAGGGCTTGGGAAAGAGGCGATCGGCGCCCGGTGCGAGGACGTAGGTTGCCGCCGGTTTGCTGTTCCCTGGCTGTGGTTCTCCCCGGGTAACCAGTCCATCCCGCTCGAGTGACGTGAGGTGGACCCGCACTCCGTTCGGTGTCAGGCCAAATGCGTGCGCCAGCTCATTGACCGTGGCGGGTCCTCGCCGGAGCGTCGAGACGATTTGGCCGCGCGTGCTCTCGAAAAAGCGGTTTTCCGCTCCGGTTCTCCGCATGTCGTTCTCCCGCAATCCTTGATTTCAAGGTATTCCTGTCTTCCAAGAATGTCAATGGTTTTATGTGTTTTCTGTTGGGAACGGTCACGTCCGAATCATGATGACGGCGAGCCGGTTCGCTGGTACCGTGATGCGGACATTGGTTTCCGGCGAGTTCGCTTGCACAGGGTATCTGCCAGGCGAACAGGTAGAGGATTGCGCGAATCATGAGCGAGCACAAGACGTATCGTGTGGGGATCGGCGGCATCGCCATCGAGAGCAGCACGTTCTCCCCGCTGCTGAGCACGACGGAGAATTTCTGGATCCTGCGCGGCGATGAAATCGCGGCGAGTTATCCCTATTTCGAGAACGGGACGTTCGAGGGCCGCGACGATGTCGAGTGGCTGGGGACGCTCAAGGCGCGGTCGCTCCCGGGCGGGGCGGTCGAGCGCGCATCGTACGATGCGATGAAGGGTGAGCTGATCGAGCGGCTGAAGGCGGCGATGCCGCTGGATGGTTTCTTCTTCGATATCCACGGCGCGATGAGCGTCGTCGGGATGGATGATGCCGAGGGCGATCTCGTGACCACGATCCGCGAGGTCGTTGGGCCGGAGTGCATCATCTCGGCCGGGATGGATCTCCACGGAAACGTGACCGAGGTCCTGGTGGGCGCGGTGGATATCTTCACCGCGTATCGCGAGGCGCCCCATATCGATGCGATGGAGACGAAGGCGCGCGCGGTCCGGAATCTCCTCAAGCTGCTCGATAGTGGCACGAGACCGTACCGGGCGTGGGTGCGGATTCCGGTCGCGCTACCGGGTGAGCGCACCAGCACCTTTTGGGAGCCGGGGAAGACCGTCTATGGCAAGCTGACGGAGTCGGATGTCGTGGATGGCGTGCTGGATGCATCCCTCTGGGTCGGTTACGTCTGGGCGGATCAGCCACGGTCGAGCGCGACGACGGTCGTGACCGGGACCGATCCGCAAGCGATCGCCGCCGAGGCGAAAAAGATCGCGACGCGGTACTGGGATGCTCGCCGGGACTTCGATTTCGGCGTGCCTACGGGCGATGCCGACTGGACCATCGACCAGGCGCTTTCGCTGAACCAGAAGTCGGTCATTATCAGCGATTCGGGCGACAATCCGACCGCCGGCGGCGCGGGGGATATCCCGCTGATGGTCGAGCGCCTGCTGGCGCGTCCGGAGTTGGCCTCCGGCGAGCGGGCCGCGATCGTGGCGGCGGTCGCGAACAGGGACGCCGTTGCGACCGCGAAGGCGGCGGGAGAGGGTGCCGAGGTGACGGTGACGATCGGTGGCATCAATGATCCGCTGAACGGTGTTCCGTCGACGATCACCGGCACGGTCTACAGCATCTACGAGAACGATCCGGTCGGGGGCGATATCGCCGTCATCAAGAGTGGCGGCGTCCATGTGATCGTGCCGGAGCGGCGCAAACCGTATCACCATATGCGGGAATTCGAGAATCTCCGGCTCAATGTCAAGGACCACGACATTACGGTCGTCAAGATCGGCTATCTCGAACCGGAGCTGAAGGACGCTGCGTCGGCTGCTTTCCTCGCGTTGACGCCGGGGGCGGTGAACCAGGATATTCCGAACGTTCCGTTCGAGCGGCTTCAACGGCCGATTTACCCGCTCGACCCGGACATGGAGATGCCGGAGTTGGAGCCCCGGATCTTCTCGCCCATCGGCTGATCCCCGGGGGACCGATCCGGTTGGATGGTTTATTGGACATTCATGGGTGGGATAACCACGTATCGGAGTCGATACGTATCGTGTCACGATGAGAAATACGTGATTTTGCGGATGCAGTCGCTGTGTTTTTCGGGCACACTAAGGGCAGACCTTCGCTGGCGGCTCTCTTGCCGGGGACGTAGACGGAACAGCCACCGTGTTCTCGTGCTGGAGGTCGTTGGCCGGTGCATCCGACAGGTTATGTGTGGTGCCGGTTCGCGATGCATTCTGGTCATGGTTTTTGCCGTGGAGAAGCTCCGCTGATGTGGAGTTCGGCAGGACCGGACAATCTATTCCCCCTCCCTTCCACTCACAGGGGAAAGCACCGGACGATGGGATGTCCGGTGCTTTCTTTTTAAGTCGGTTGCGGGCTGATGATCGACAGGGCGCAGGTACGTCGCCGGTAGGGGCGGACTCTTATGTCCGTCCTTACCGGATCAATCTCTTGGCAACGGGTCCTGCCCCGAACTGCACAATTCTTCAGAACCCTGTCATCCCGAGCCGTCGTCGCGAGCGGAGCGAGTGACAGCGTGTCGAGGGATCTTTGCTCCGGCCTGATACGAAATCCGGATGAACGGTGGTGGGTCGTCGCTCGTGCGAACCTTCGTAGTCTCGGGTCCTGTGCCCGAGACATGCCGCGGAGCGGCATCACGGAGACCCGCGAGCATTCAGGCGGATTCGGTATGACACGTTGGCTGAGGAGATCAAGGATTCCTCGACTTCGCTCGGAATGACGGACGGTATGCGGGATCGTCCTCGTCCATCCGGATTCCGGACGGACGACAAAAAGGGGAGGACCGTGTTTGGCGGTCCTCCCCTGCGTGGCTTTGCCGATCGGTTGTGTCCGGGTCGGATCAGACCGGGAGCAAGCCTTGCTCGCGGAAGAGCTCTGCGTTGAGGATGGATGCCCCTGCCGCACCGCGAACGGTGTTATGCCCGAGCACCACGAACTTGAGACCCATCACCGGACACTCGCGCACCCGGCCCACCACGGAGACCATGCCATTGCTGGTGTCGCGATCGAGCTGCGGCTGCGGCCGGTTCGGTTCGTGGCGAACCACGATCGGCTGGGCTGGCGCGCTCGGTAATCCGAGCTCCTGTGGCACCCCCCGGAAGTTCTCGAAGACCGCGATCGCCTCTTCCGGCGTCGCGGATTGCGACAACCGGACCGAGGCGCACTCGGTGTGACCGTCGCGTACCGGCACCCGGTTGCAATGCGCCGACACCGTGAACGACGCCGGGACGAACCCGCTTTCTGGCGCGAATTCGCCGAGGAGCTTCTGGGATTCGGTTTCGATCTTGTCTTCCTCGCCGCCGATATAGGGCACCACGTTGTCGATCATATCGAGCGACGGCACGCCCGGATATCCGGCGCCAGAGACCGCCTGCAGCGTCGTCGCGAGTACGGCATCGAGACCGAAGGCGTCGTGAAGCGGTTTCAGGGCAAGCACGAGATGGATCGTCGAGCAGTTCGGGTTGGTGGCGATAAAGCCGCTCCAGCCACGATTTCGCTTCTGCGTCTCGATGGCGGCCGTGTGATCGGCGTTGACCTCGGGGATCAGCAGCGGAACGTCGGGGGCCATGCGATGTACCGAGGCATTGGACAGGACGGCGAGCCCGTTTTTCGCCAGACGTTGCTCGATCTCCCCCGCGACCTCGCCCGGTAGCCCGGAAAAGGCGACGGTGCTCTGGAGATCCGAGTTGTAGTCCAGCACCGGCATGTCGGCGACGCTGTCGGGCATCGCCGCGCCGAGCCGCCAGTCGGTGGCTTCGCGATAGCTCTTGCCGGCCGAGCGTTCGGAGGCGACCAGTTCCGCGACGCGAAACCAGGGATGATTGTCGAGAAGCTCAATGAAGCGCTGACCGACATTGCCGGTAGCGCCGAGAATGGCAACGGGAATTCGCCCGTCATTCATGGAGACATGCCCTTTCTTGCCCGCATCGATTGCGGGACACGATCGTTGGGTGCGTTATCCCACCCGCAGTGATTCGCTCAGGAGATCCGTGTGGTGTCGCGAGCGCGACCGTCGCGATTTCCGGTGGCTGCCGATGAATGTGTCGTGCACGGCCTGGACGGCGCGATCGGAGGCCTCTTCGGGTACGACGACGACCATCGCCGCGTTCGAGTTTTGCTGGGTGCTGGCCAGCACCTCGACATCGGCCCGGGCGAGCACCGCCAGCATCCGGGCCAGGGACGAGGGCGAGTTCGCCGCACCATCGCCGACTGCCGCCACGACCGCGACTTCGTCCTGGCAGCAAATGATGACCTCGATATCATCATCGCTCAGCTCGTCGTGGATCAGCTGGTTCAACCGGATGCATCCGCCGCCGAGTGTATCGACGATGAATGTCATCCGCCGTCGAGACGACGCTTGGGATACGGAGAGAATCTCGACCCGTTGCTCGTGCAGCACGCGGAAGACAACCGACGCTGCTCCGGCAAGGTCCTCCAGCTCGGGGACATCGACGGTCAGTAGCGTCAGCCCCTTCAGCGCGGTCGTCGCCTTGATGCGTTGGGCTGCGGCCTGGTTGTGAACGACGGTGCCCGAGTTGGTCGGCTGGAACGTCGAGAGAATGCGTACCGGGATATCCTGCGATACCGCCGGCCGGATCGTACGGGGGTGGAGGACCTTGGCGCCGAAGTGGGCGAGCTCCTGTGCTTCGTCATAGCTGATCTCGGAGACGACGCGGGCGGATGCTACCTTGCGGGGGTCAGCGGACAGCACGCCGGGGACATCCGTCCAGATTTGCACCTCGTCGGCGTCCAGTGCCGCTCCGATCAGGGTCGCACTGTAGTCGGATCCACTCCGGCCGAGCGTCGTGGTGGAGCCGTCCGGCGCGAAGCCGATGAACCCCGTCGCGACGATGGTGGTCCCGGCGTCGAGCAAGGGGCGGACGATCGCCTGGGCGCGTTCCCGCGTGAGGGGCCGGTTCGGCCGGGCCGAGGTATGGCGGTCATCGGTCGCCAGGACGGTGTCCATGAACACCGCCGTGGCATCGATGTCCATGTCCCGCAAGGTTGCGCTCATCATCCGGGCCATGGTTTTTTCGCCATGTGAGACGATCCTGTCCGAAAGGCGCGGAGTCAGTTCACCCCCGGCGAGTATTTCGTCGAGGGTGTCATCCAGGGATGCGTGCAGCTGGTCGACTTCGGCCGATACGGACGCGCGGAGCGCATCGTCGTTCAGCCCGGCGAGCACGTTTTGGTGCTTTGCGTGGATTTCCTGCACCAATGCAGCCACGGCGCCCCGATCGGAACGCGCGGCCGCGCGGCCGGCGTCGAGTAACAGATTCGTGACACCGCCGCAGGCGGAGACGACGATGACATTGGGACCGGGGGTATTGCGGGCGATCCGGGCAGCTTCCCGGACGCGTCTCGCGTTCCCGACCGATGTTCCTCCGAATTTCAACACACGCATGGCGAAAGCTCCTCAGCGATACGAACAGGGTGCGGGCCCGTGGCCAGTGCACCGGGAAAGCGAGACAAATCGTTGTCTCAGGCTGGTTCCGGGTTTCGGTGAAGCGTCGTTGCTCGCCGTACGCCTGGTGGCAGGTGATGATGCACACGAAAAAGCGGGAGCATATCCGATTGCTCCCGCCTGCCGTTCCGGTTTTGTGTTTCTGACCCGATTCTGTACGTCAGCGAACACCCGGCCCGGCAGGCCAGCAAATAATCATCCCGGTAATGGTAGTCATCATCGAGGTGATCATATGCATCTGGGTGCCGGTAGTGTCACGCACAGCCGTTTCCATAGATGGGACTATACCGCGCGTCCGGTGTCCGCGCAAGGGCCGGGGCGCGGCGTACAGCGAATTGCACAATGGCTGATATGGCCCCACCTGATGATCGACTTCCCGCGGGAGCCGATGGGCGGCAATGGGGCCGCGTGTGCTTTTCGGCCGCTTGCGCGACCTCACCCCATCTCCTTGTCATCCCGAACGCAGTGAGGGATCCCCCGGCGCCGCAGCGCCGGTCTCTCCGCGGCGCTCCCTTTGGCGACTTCGCCTCTACGGACGATGGGCGTGGACTTCGCAACCTTCTTGCGATCCGCTATAGTCCCTGGGTCTCTATGATTGACCGATTTCGTAACCTGGGGGCGGTTCGGCGCCAACGAGGTTGCGGGCGAGATAATCCCATTGCCGGCGTTCGACGTAGGCCTCGTGGTTGCTGAGCGTATGGTCCGCTCCGGGCACCCAGAGGAGATCATAGTCACGGTTGGCGGCGATCAATCGCTCGATAACGCGGTATGTGTGGTGAATGGAGACGGCCTTGTCCATCTCGCCGTGGACCAGAAGCAGCTTGCCCGTGATATCTCCGGCAGGGGTGACGGCGGATGCCCGCGCCCAAGATTCTGCGTCGTCGGGGCTATCGTAGGCTTCGAGGATCATCGCCATGACCATGCGACCTTCATGGCGCCCCGCCGAGGCGATTCCGACCGTGAAGAAATCCGGGAACTGCTCCATCGCCAGGGTCGCGGCGTAGCCTCCCGCGGAGTGCCCGAAAACGCCCACTCGTGTGAGATCCATCCAGGGCCGGGTCTTCGCCAATTCACGGATAGCTGCGACGTGATCGGCCAGCCCCGATCCTGCGCCCAGGTTTCGCCACGATGCATCGTTGAAGTGCCGACTTCGACCGGGCGTGCCGCGACCGTCAACGGTCACGCCGACCAGCCCGATCGCGGTCATGGGCTCGATCTCATCCTCTGCGAAAAAGGGCAGGGACCGGTACCTCTGCGGACCCGGGTAGAGGTGATCGAGAACCGGGTAACTCTCGTTCGGATCGAAGTCGGGTGGGAAGAAGATCGTCCCGTAAATAGGCGTCGTGCCATCTGACCCGGCAACCTGGAATCGCTCGGGAGGACGCCAGCCGGTTGCCTGGAACGGGGTGACATCGGCTCGTTCCAGCTCGAGCACCACCTGTCCATCCCAGTCACGCAGCGTAGAGACCGGAGGCTCGCTCACGGTTGACGCGACATCGACGTACAGCGGTTGCTCGTACGCGTCTGGGAGCAGGCCGATCTGGCGATGATCGAGGCTGTCCTCCACGAGACGATCCAGCTTTCCGGTGTCGAGATCCAGCCGGCAGGTAGTGTATCGGTAAGGATCTGCCTCGATCAGGCCCGAGATATTGATCCACGCTATGCGCGATTGCTGATCGACCCGGAGTATCTCCTGGACGACGTAGTCGCCTCGCGTCAATTGGCGGATGCACTCACCGGTCGCGGCATCGTAGAGGTACAGGTGGCCCCAGCCATCGCGCTCGGAAAACCAGATAACTTCCGACGGGTTTCCATCGGCGTCCCGGAGGAGCCGTACGTTTGGCTTCTGGTGGAACATCTGGGCCGGTCGCAGGCGACGGTCGGATGTCTCCGTCACCAGGTCGCGGGAGGCACCTGTTGCCGGTTCGATCCGGCGCAGGGTCAGGGATTGCCACGTTCGGGATGACTGGATGAGGTTGATCGCGGAGCTATCGGCTTCCCACCAGATATCTTGCCGCATCAGGGGAGTGGAGTGCGTGCAGGGAAGGGGCGGGATGTTCGCCGGAACGATCGATGCCTGGTTGGCGTCGACGATCATCAGCTCAGCCAGGGGAATGTGCTCGTCGCCGGGGAACGGCGTGTACATCTGGTGGACGCGGGGTAACCCGCCATCCGGCGGAGCGGATTCGGTGATGGGCGTCGCGCGAACGCCCCTGTAATCCATGCGTTGGGTGAGCACATACCTGCTGTCCGGCGACCAGATGGCGATGATTGGAATCTCGTGATTGCCCGTTTGCTCCGGTCTTCCCGGCGTTCCGTAGGATCGCTCTTCGGTACCATCGAAGGTGAGTCGGGTGGTCTCGCCGGTATCGTGATCCGTGAGCTGAAGATCGAACCCGGTGAGACCGAGTGTGTGCTTGCCATCCGGAGACTGGGCGGAGAGGTGGCATGGTGGTGTCCGGTATGACAACGCGCTCGCCTCGTCCGGAGAGATCGTCTGCCGGGACATGTTCGTAAAATCGACGCGCACGTCTCTGGTGCCATCGTCGGCCGTCGCGGTATAGACGAGCCCCGATCCGTCAGCGAGCCAGCGGACCGAGGTGACCATGTTCCGGACGAGGTTCGCCCTGTTCCCCGGTTTCCATTGCTCGGCGCGTTCATATACACGGCGGTTCAGTCGACGTTCCCGATGATGAATGTGGTTCTCGGACATCGTGATATCAGACCTCAGCAACTGGCGCTCGTGCACCATGCGGATTGTTCAGGCTTTACACCTTATCAGGTTGACCATATAATTCCTACCAATTTGGTCGGATTTAAAAGATCGGGAGTGTCATGAGCAACCGGATAGACAGACGTACGATGGTGCAAGGATCGATTGGAGCCGCGCTTCTCACCGGCCTTGTCGGCCGTGCCGCCTCCGCCGAAACGGCGACGCCCGGGACGTCGCCGTCCCCTGAAGGCGATGTTCGCGTTGTTGCCGCGGCAAATGGTGACATCGAAATTACCGGGACTCCGGAACGGGTCGTTCTGATGGAATACGAGCTCGTGGAGAATGGCGTCATTCTCGGTCTTGAGCCGGTCGGTGTCTGCGAGCGGGATTCGATCAACCAGTGGGTTCCACTGCCGGAGCCGCTGTCGGAATCGATCGTGGATCTGGGTGCGCGAGACGAGCCCGATCTGGAAACCATGATCGAGCTCCAGCCCGACCTCATCATCGCCGCGAAACCTCGACAGGATGAGGTGCTGGACCGTCTTGAAGCGATCGCGCCGACGGTACAACTGGAGACCTATTCTCCCTTCTTTGCGCCCACCGATGGTACGACGCCCATCGAGAACTTCCAGCATGTCCTGATGCAGGTTGCACAGGCAACGAACCGCGAAGCGGCGGCCGAGGCTGCGATTCAGGATTTCGACTCGCTCCTTGAATCGGCTGTCGCCGCGGTTGCGGAAACCGACAATGCGGGCAAGCCGTTCGTGTTTGCCGGTCAATTCCCGGACATGGCGAGTGTGACGCTTTTCAACGATCACTCGCGTATCGCCTACGTCGTGAGCCAGCTCGGGTTGGTGAATCAGGCTGGCGAAAACGAGGAGACTCCCGGTCTGCACTATCAGGAGTTGTCCATCGAGCAACTGGGGACAGCATTGTCGGCAGACACGCTCTTTTTCGTATCGCAGAGTGTGGCGACCGCCGATGAGATGAACGAGTTCTTTGCGGGTGAAGTTTGGCAGGCGATGCCCTTCGTAAAAGCTGGCAACTTCATCAATCTGGGACTGCCGAACGTCTGGTCCGCCGGGAGCGCCATCACGCTCAGCAACCTGATCGGGAGGGTCGTTGACGCCTTGGGCGGTCAGCTGGACGCCTGACCGATTTCGGTCAAACGTTCGCCGGAATCCCGAACCGAAATGCACATGTCACACGGGAGGCGCTATCTCTGGCGTCTCCCGTGTGTTGCGTCGTCGATCTCTTGCCAGCAGTCGTCCGGAATGTCGATGCTGGCCAACGTGATCGTTTCATCGATGCGTTCCGGGCGGGACATCCCGACGATCGTGGCGGTGATGCGCGGGTCGCGAAGCGAGAACTGGAGCGCGGCCGCTGCCAGCGGGATGTTGTGACGATTGCAGATGGATTCCACCGCGAAGGCCATTTGCAACGTTGCATCGCTGGCGCGTCCGTATTCGTACCGGGGGTAGGTCGCGGGGCCTTTGGCGAGAATACCGCTGCCGTACGGAGCGGCGTTGAGGATCGGGATACCGCGCTCGTGGCAGAGCGTCAGGAGGGGATCGGCGCTGCGCTCCAGCAGGGTGTAGCGATTATGCGTGATCGCTGCCTCGAAGATGCCGGTTTCGACGTATCTGGTCATGAGGTCGATGGGTCCCCCGGCGACGCCGAGATGCCCGATCACACCCTGATCGCGATAGTCACAGAGGGCGTCGAGCGGTCCTCCCGCGGCGGTGATTTCCTCGAAAGTGCTGACCTCCGGATCGTGCAGGAAGACGAGCTCGAGACGATCGAGCCCGAGCAGGTCGAGGCTGCGTTCGAGACGGCGGCGGACGGTGTCCGCACGGTAATCGCCGCCGGGGTCGGCGCCGATCTTGGTATCGAGCATGGCCTGTGGCGGGAGGCCACCGCGCTCTTTCAGCACCGTGCCGATTCGTCGCTCGCTTTCTCCGTCGCCGTATTTCGCGGCGGTGTCGAGCCAGGGCAGGGAACTGTCGAGGGCCGCGCGGATGGTCGAGAGCGCGGAATCCTCCGGCACCTCGTAGTCAAATGTCTCCGGCATATTCCCGAGAGGAGCGCATCCGATGGCGATGGGCGGTACGGGATGTCCCAGCAGGGTGCGAGATGTGAGGCGTGGATGCATTCGGTCTCCCTTTACGACACTGCCAGGAGCTGCGATCAGCTCCCCGTAACCCAGCCACCATTCGTGATGGTGAGGGCCGATCATACGGTGATCCCATGCAATGCGAAACGCCGGGTTCACATTGAACCCGGCGTTTCGCGATCGGATTCCGCACCGATCATCGCGGATTGTTGCGGAATCCGCACCGGCGATTACTGGCCCGGTGTAGCCTCGGCCTCCGGCGTGCCGCCGTAGATGCCGGACTGGATCTGCGCCTCCGGCGTCGGCGTGGTTGCCTGCTGCTCGGTGATATCGGCGCGAACCTTGGCGACCTCCTCCGGGCTGACCGGAGCGGCGTCATTGTCCCACGCCTGGCGCACGTAGGACGTGACACCGGCGATCTGATCGTCGCTGAAGCCGCGGAAGGTCGGCATGCCGCCACGACCGGTCAGCAGTGTCGCGACGAAGTAGGTCGGATCGTCGCCGGTGAGCAGCGGGTTGCCGTTCAGCATCGGGTAGATGCCCGGGATACCGGCGCCTTCCGGCTGGTGGCAGGCGATGCAGAGGTTGTTGAAGATCTGGTCGCCCTCCTGAATGAGCTCCTCCTGGGCGGCGTCCGGCGTCGCGTTTTGCGCCGTGCCGACCAGCGGGTAGCCGATGACCATGAAGAATGCCGCGACGGCGATCAGGGTCGCGATTCGGCCCTGAACACTGTTGAGTCTGTGCATGTGTTTCATCCCTGTTCTGTCGTGATGTGAACGACCGATATCCGAATGACGGATCAGCCCTGCATCACGCGCCGGTGCAGCTGCTCGACCTGCATCCAGGCGGCCTGCGTCGCTCCCTCGATCCAGGCGTTGACGTTGCTGAGGTGCTCGCCGACGAGGTACACCCGGCCGTCCGGCTGCTGCAATCTCGGCATCACCGTCGCGCGGGTTTGGGCGTTGTAGCTGGGCCAGGCGCCAAGGCTGTACGGCTCGAGGTGCCACGCGACCGAGAACCCGGAGATGAAGTCATCGCGGATCTGCGGGTGCACCTGGCTGGCGTTCGTCAGCGCGAGCTCGATGCGGTCCTCGAACGAAAGACGGCTGATCTCGCCGGCCATGTTGCCGAAGTTGTACGCCATCATCATGGCGCCGCCGTCCGGCGTGTTGTAATCGTCATCCGGGTAGTCGATGACGCCGACCTGCGGGTTGTTGCTGAAGGACTGGCCACCGTAGATCCAGTCATCCTCTTCCCAGAAGCGGCGCTTGAACCCACCCGCGAGCCGGTGAGCCATCGCGTACGGCACGGAACGGGTCGCCTCGGTGAACTCCTTGGAGAAGTCCGTCTTGATCTTGATCAGGACCGAGAGCGGCATGTTGCACATGGCGTAGTCGCCCGTGACTTCTTCGGTCTCGCCGGTCTCCTTGTTGAGGTAGACGATGCGGACGCCGTCTTCGCTCTGCCGGATCTCCGTGACCTCGCAATTGAGCTTCACGCGATCGCCGAGGGCGTTGCGGAACCCGACATCGTAGAGCTCGCCAATGCCGCCCTTGGGCTTGACCATCGTCTGCTGCCAGTCGTAGGTCGAGGTCGCGGCAATGTATCCGCCGGAGGAACGGAGCGCCGCCGCCGCGAAGGGGGCGAGGTCCGTCATGGCGTATGGATCTGCGATTTCGCCGGCCGAGAAGACATCCGGGAAGTGCGTGAAGCCGCGGTGGTCGCTCTTCTCGTAGCTGAGATCGCTGGAGCTCAGGAGGCCCCAGTTGATGAGGTAGCTCTTGATGTACTCGGCATCCTCGGGGGTCAGCTCCTCGTCAAGCTTGCCCTGATCGATTGCCTGGGCGAGGTACTGCGAGGTGTAGCCAGCCATGTCGGCCTGCATGGTGCCAAGCCGAATGCGCTTTTCATTGAGCCCGCCCTCGATGTCCTGGTTGTAGACCCAGCCATTGAGGTTGATGTTGTTGTGGTCGATCAGGGGCACGTTGAATTCGCGTGCGTAATGGAAGAATCCGCGATGGTAGTGCGGAATTCGGCTTGGTCCCGCATCCCACCACATGCCTTCGGGCCAGTCGCAGACCTGCTCGCCCTTGCCGTACTCTTCCGTCTTCGCGCCATTCTTGACGGTGAAGACGTGACCGCCGACGCGATCGCGCGCTTCGATGACCGTAACATCGTAGCCGAGCTGCATCAGCTCGTAGGCCGCAACGCTGCCGCCCGGTCCGGCGCCGATGACGATCACCTTCGTGCCGTTACCGTTGCCGTCCATCTTCGGGGGTGCGCTTTGACCCTCGATCGGCACCTGGCCCCATGCGGTCAAAACATTCAGAACGGCTGCCGAACCCGCCGTGGCGCCTACCATCTGCAGGAATCGACGCCGCGTGAGAGCCCCGGGTTGCCTGACAGCGTGCGTGCTGCCGTGCGCCTGTTGGTCCATGCTGTTCCTTTCGGATTCTCCATCCACCTTGCGCAAGACGCGCCCCATTCCTTGACATGCGATCGTCTGCGTCCTGTTGAGGTCGGCCGGAGAGGCGATCGCAGGTCGCCTGACTCTGAGCGCGAGATCGTTTTTCAGACGCGAAAGAACCCTACGGAGTTGTAGGGATAAATACGCATCGCATGCCGGGACAATAATCAATCGTATGTCATGTTCTGTCAATGGTTTTTATCCGGAAATCCGGAACATTGTCTCACGGGAGTTCGGAGCAAGAGCGGTCGGACGTGGCTCCGAACAGCGCACATGACAGGGGAGGCACCCGGCCGGGTGCCTCCCCTTCGACGTCAGGTCTGTGTTGGCCGTCGATTATGGCGTGGCCACGGGTGTCGATGTCGCGGAGGACGGCATGTTCGTGTCGTTGCCTTCCGGTCGTTGGCCGAACGGCGTCGGGGATGCCTCCGGCGTCCCTTCGACCTGCGCGCGGACTGCCGCGACCTGCTCCGGGCTGACCGGAGCGGCACTGTTGTCCCACACCTGGCGGACGTAGCTGACCACGCCCGCGATCTGCTCGTCGCTCATCAACCCGGCGAACGTTGGCATACCGCCGCGACCGGTGAGGACCGTCGAGATGAAGTAGGTCGGATCGTCGCCGGTGAGCAGGGGATTGTTGTTCAGGGGCAGGTAGATTCCCTGGATACCGTTCCCGTCCGGCTGATGGCAGGCGATGCACACATTGTTGTAGGTGGTCTCGCCATCCTTGATCAGTTGCTGCTCGCTGACGGCCGGTGTCGCGTTCTGGGCGTTGCCCAGGAGCGGCAGTGCCGCAAAGACGAGAAGCAGCGCGGCCCCCGCGAGGACGGCGATGCGTGTGATGATGTTCGCTCGTTTCATTCATTCACCCCCGGGATTGCATGTGTGATGCAGGGTTTGCGATCAGCCCTGCATTACGCGCGTATGGAGCTTCTCGACCTGCATCCAGGCCGCCTGCACGGCACCCTCCATCCAGGCATTGACATAGCTGAGGTGTTCGCCCACGAGGTAGATGCGGCCATCGGGCTCCTGCAACGTCGGCATTACCTCGGCTCGCAATTGCGGGTTGTAATCCGGCCATGCGCCAAGGCTGTACGGCTCCTGATGCCAGGCGACGGAGAAGCCGGAGATGAATTCGTCCTGCATCTGCGGATGGACCTTGCTCCCCTCCTTGAGTGCGAGCGCGATGCGATCCTCAAAGGCGAGCGAGCTGACGTAGGCGGCCTGGAGATCGAAGACATAGGTGCCGAGCAGCGCTCCGCCCCGTTTGTCGAGGTAATCGCCGTTCGGGTAGCCGATAATCCCGAGGTGGGGGATGTTCGTGAACGACTGGCCGCCGTAAATCCAGTCATCCTCTTCCCAGAAGCGCCGCTTGAAGCCGAGCCCGAGCCGAAGGGCCATTGCGTACGGCACCCTCCGCATGGCGGCCATGAAATCCTGCGAGACATCGATCTTCATCTTGATCAACACCGACAGCGGGATATTGCACATGACGTAGTCGCCATCGACGCTCTCGTCCTGACCGGTCTCCTTGTTGTGGTAGATGACCGTGACGCCGTCCTCGCTCTGGTTGATCTCGGTCACCTCGCAGTTGAGATGCAGGGCATCGCCGAACGCCTTGCGGAAGCCTTCCTCGTAGAGTTGACCGACCCCTTCCTTGGTGGACGTCAGGGTCGACTGCCAGTCGAAGGTTGGCGTCGAGGCGAGGTATCCACCCTGGGCGCGCATGGCCGCGGCGGCGAAGGGGATGAGCTCGGAGAATTCGGGCGGCGGCGCAATTTCTCCGTTGGACTGGGTGTCCGGAAGGACCGTGTATCCCCGATGCTCCGTCTTCATGTACTTCATGGTGCTGGCGTCGAGGATGCCCCAGTTGATGAGGTAGTTGCGGAGCATCTCGGCGTCTTCGCCGGTGACTTCCTCATCGAGCGCGCCCTGGTCAAGTGCCGAGGCGAGATATTGGGAGGTATAGCCCGCCATGTCCGCCTGCATTTCGTGCAGGCGCATCTTCTGGCCGTTGAAGCTGCCCTGAATATCCTCCGCATAGACATACGCATTGAGGTTGATGTTGTTGTAGTCGATCAGCGGGATGTTGAACTCGCTGCAGTAGTGGTAGAATCCGCGGTGATAGAATGGCACGCGGCTCGGCCCGGCATCATACCAAAGCCCCTCCGGCCAATCGCAGGTTTGTTTTCCCTTTCCGTACTCTTCGGATTCCGAGCCTCCACGGACCGTGAAGGCGTGACCGCCGACGCGATCGCGCGCCTCGACGATGTAGACGTCGTAACCGTGCTTCATCAACTCGTAGGCCGCGACGCTGCCACCCGATCCGACGCCGATGACGATTACCTTTGTGCCCTGGCCACTCCCCTGCAGCGGTGGCGGAGCGGTTTGGCCGCCGGTCTCCTGCTGGCCCCAGGCGGCCATGACATTGAGCATGGCTGCGGAGCCTGACGTCATGGCGACCATCTGGAGAAAGCGGCGCCGGGATAGCGTTCCCGGTTGTCGGACGGCATTGCCGCGCGGGTTTGCGCTCTGATCCATACCTGGCTCCCCGGACGAATGTCCAAATGCACGGCGCAGAGGCCGCACCCTCACCCGTGTCCGGCCTCGTCAGTGGCATTCCTGTCAGATCCGGAGGCCGGGCAGATGCTCGATTGTGGTCGCGTGGCGACGTGGTCAAGCAGTCAGGATTTCCCCTGCAAGATAAGTGCCTTGTATCTTGTGACGATGCATTATGGTAATTTTGTCGTCATGCAGTGAAATTCCAGCGAATTTGTCACCGCAAGAGTGTCACTTGTAGCGGCCGGTCCTTCGTTCGTCACTGCCGAATAGACCTTTTTGCAGCTTGCTGTAGACGATGGGACTGGGGCTTCCGTCCGCGTTTCATGGCATTCGGACATCCCGGAAATTGTGGGCACACAGGTATCGCTTGCAGCGGTTTGCAGGATAGTTGACACGGATCAGGTGCATCAGACGTAGGGGCGGATGGCCGAAGGCTGGTGGGGATGAGGCCGCCGACCGACAAGCGAGCGCGGCCCCGCTCGCGTCCTGAGCGACGCGAATGGATCGTCACCCGAGCCTGCCCCGAGCGACGCGAATGGGGCGATCATCAGGCCACCTGTCAACTATCATGCGATTCGCTCTGAGAACGCATCATGGATTAAGGTTTGCACGATCGTGTCGGACTGGACGGGGGTGACGTGAACGACGAGGTATCGCGACAGTCAGCGCTGAACTTCATGCCAGGATTGGCGCTCTCCCGGACGTTTTTTCAGGAGGTTGTCGAGCCGGCTGTTAGATTCGCGTTTCCACATTTGCAATACGCGGCCGGTTTGTTCGGCCCGGGATCTGACGTGCTTGGGTATGACAGCGAGCGTTCGATGGATCATGATTGGGGGCCGCGCTGCATTCTGGTGATCGATGCCGAGGATGAGCAGGCAGTTGGTGCGAGCTTGCGGGGGAAGATCTCTGCCGCGTTGCCCTCAACCTTTCGCGGATTCCCGGTGCTCTTCCATGACTCACCAGGAGAGCCGGGTGTTCTGGTGCCGGCCGATCTTTTACGTGATGCGCCTCTTCGTCACCGGGTAGAGGTGACGACGTTCGACGGGATCGGTGAGAAATATGGCTACGCACCCGGTGACGAAGACGATCCTGCTTTTTGGCTGACCGTGACTGACCAGAGATTGTTGGAACTCACGGCGGGGGATGTCTTTCGGGACGATTTGGGCGAGTTGACGAGACTGAGGTCGTGCCTTGCATTTTATCCAGACGCTATCTGGCGATACCGGATGGCCACGATGTGGATGCGTATATCCCAAATCGAGCCATTCGTCGGACGTACCGGTGAGGTTGGCGACGAGATCGGGTCCTGGGTGATATCAGCCCGGTTGATTGAGGATATTATGCGTCTGGCGTTATTGCAGGCGCGGCAATACGCACCATATTCGAAGTGGCTGGGGTCGGCATTTTCGCGGCTTGCAATTTCAGGTGTGCTTTTGCCACACCTCATTGCAGCCCGAGAAGCGACGAGTTGGCGTGGACGCGAGGCCGGCATCAATACGGCGACGGCTATTCTGGTGAATGCACACAATGCACTTGGGATCACGGAAGAGATTGATGCGACACCGCGACCGTTTCACTCAAGACCCTTCATGGTGATCGAGGCTGAACGCGTGGCGCGGTCGCTGAGTGAGACACTGGTCAACACGCCTCTGCATCTCTTGACGATGGGGGTAGGTGGAATCGATCAGTTCATTGATTCGACAGACGCCCTGAATAGCCGTTGGTTAAGGCAGTCCCTACGCGGAGCGATCACCCTCCAGATAGAGGAGACGATCCAGGGATAGGGACAGATTAGCCCTCAACTTGGGCCAGATACGACAAGACACCCGCTAACGGATTTCCGTTAGCGGGTGTCTTGTCGTCAGCACGATCACGGTAGGTTGGAGGAGTGTGATCAGGCGATGTGTCGCGCGTACCGATTCCAGTTGATCACCGTGATGTCGTCGACGTGTGCGAGTGCGGGGCCCGTGCGCGCCCATTCGATCAGCTGTTCCACGATGTCGCTCGGACCGGTGGTTTCCAGGAGGACGGAGCCATCGGCCTGATTGATCGCGGTGGTCTGGATGCCGAGCTCACGAGCACGTTGTCTTGCGGACTGGCGGAATCCCACGCCCTGCACGTGTCCGGTGACGAGGATACGGACACTGATTTCGCGGGATTGTTGCTGGGCGTCCATAGGTCATTCTCCAGAGAGGTACATCACGCATGGCGATCGGTGCGATACCGGAAGCCTGCAGCGGGCGTCAGATTCCGGCGTTCGGGCAATGAGCATGCGGGCGCAATGTAGACAAATATGATCCTTGCCGATAGTACGACGCCTCCTTGCCGTCGCCAGGTCGTCAGGGATAATCATGAATGTGGTGATAAGAAAACACATTTTATGATTCTGGGCGATATGCTCCAGCCAGATTATGAATGGCATGTTTCATGCCGCGTATGCCCTGAAACCACAGCTTCCCGCCCGTTGGCGTTTCGCTTGGGAAGCGCTTGCTGGTCCTGATTACCGGTAAGGAGAAGAGCATGACAGAACGGGAGCCACCGAATCAAGCTCCGGAAGTCTATTCGCGACAGATTCGGAGGTTGTTGACGCAGGTGATCGACGAATTGGAGATCGATGTCGGTCAAGTGGACGATCCGCACGCGATGGCGCTATTTGAAACATCACGGGAGGTGCTCAAGGGCCTCGAAACGGCATTCGTGCATTTTGAACGAGGGAAAGAAAGTGCCTGGCGGCGGTGAGGGCCGCGAGCAGAGCGAATCGCATGATGGTTGACATGGTCACTTGGTGATCGACTCCCGGAGGGAGTCGTTGGGCGGCGAGTCCTTCGGACCGCCCGCCCCTACACCTGACAGTGTGGGCCTCGCAACCTTCCTGCAACTTGCTGTAGCGCGTGACATGCCGGTGCGAAGTCATTGCTTCGGGCCGATAAAGAAAGGATCCCGGGAAACCCCGGGATCCTTTCTTCGATCGTTGCCTGGATTGACTCGGTCAGGCGGTTTGGGCGGAGTAGTCGATCGGCTGCTCGTTGACCGAAAGCAGCAGCGGACGTGACCGGTTGGTAATCACGTTCGCGTCGACGATGCACTTCCGCACATTCTCCAGTGACGGAATCTCGTACATCACTTCGAGCAGGACATCCTCGATCGTCGTGCGGAGCCCGCGAGCGCCGGTCTTCCGCGCTTCGGCCTGAGACGCCGCGGCTTCGAGGGCATCCTCGGTGAACACCAGCTCGACATCGTCGAGGGCGAAGAATTTCTGGTACTGCTTGACGACCGCATTCTTCGGCTCGACCAGGATGCGCATCAGCTCCCGCGTCGTGAGGTGATCGAGTGAGACGGACACCGGGAGACGACCGACGAACTCGGGAATCAGACCGTATTTCATAAGGTCGTCATGCGTCATCTGGGCCAGCGGGTTGTCGATCTTCTCCGCGGCTTCCTCGCTCGAACCGAAGCCCATCAGGTCCTGCTTGCCGATGCGCTTGGCGACGATCTCCTCGAGACCCTCGAAGGCGCCACCGCAGATGAAGAGGATGTTCTTCGTGTCGATCTGGATGTATTCCTGATGCGGATGCTTGCGGCCACTCTGCGGCGGCACATTGGCGACGGTGCCCTCGATGATCTTGAGCAGCGCCTGTTGCACGCCCTCGCCGGAGACATCCCGGGTGATGCTCGGGTTGTCGGACTTGCGGGCGATCTTGTCGATCTCGTCGATGTAGATGATGCCGCGCTGGGCCCGCTGGACGTCGCCGGCGTTCTGGATGAGGCGGAGGAGGATGTTCTCCACATCCTCGCCAACGTACCCGGCCTCGGTCAGGGCGGTGGCATCGGCAATGGAGAACGGGACATCGAGGATCTTCGCCAGCGTCTGGGCCAGGTAGGTCTTGCCGGAGCCGGTGGGGCCGACGAGGAGCACGTTGCTCTTCTGGAGCTCGATACCGTCGTCGAATTCCTGCTCGGCGTTGATCCGCTTGTAATGGTTGTAGACGGCGACGGAGAGGATCTTCTTCGCGCGGTCCTGCCCGATGATGTAGTTGTTCAGGCGCTCATACAGGGCTTTCGGCGTCGGGATATCCGTCGCGACGGGTTCGACGCGCGGAGTCGACGGCTCTTCCTCGTCGATGATCTCGCGGCAGAGCTGCACGCACTCATCGCAGATGTAGACCTGGTTCGGCCCCGCGATGAGGCGGCGAACCTCTTCCTGCCCCTTGTTACAGAATGAACACCGGTAATGCACGTAGACACCTCTTCGTCGTGGTTTGTTGTTGTTGTCGCCGTTGGGAACGGACGGTTATCTGTTGTTCGGATTGTTCTTGCCGATCTTCGACAAGTCGATCGCGGCCGGTTCGAGGACGTGGTCGACGAGACCGTAGTCCATCGCTTCCTTGCCGGTCATGTAGTAGTCGCGCTGGGTGTCTGCTTTCACTTTGTCGAAGGGCTGTCCGGAGTGGGTGGCGAGAATCTCGGTCAGCTTCTGGATGACCGAGAAGGTCTCCTTGGCCTGGACTTCGAGATCGGGGATGTTGCCGTGGAATCCGCCGGAACCCTGGTGGATCATGATCCGGCTGTTCGGGAGCGCGTAGCGCTTGCCCGGGGTGCCGCCCGCGAGGAGGACGGCCGCCATGCTGGCGCCCATGCCCACGCAGTACGTCTGGATATCCGGGCGGACCATCTGCATGGTGTCGTAGATTGCCAGTCCGGAGTAGACCTCGCCGCCCGGCGAGTTGATATAGATGCGGATGTCGGCCTCGGGATCGTCGTGGTCGAGGAAAAGCAACTGGGCGATGATCAGGTTCGCCATCTGGCTTTCGACCGGCGTGCCGAGGAAGATGATGCGGTCTTTCAGCAGCCGGGAGTAGATATCGAAGGCGCGTTCGCCGCGGTTCGTGCTCTCAACCACCATCGGGACGAGGTTCTGGATGTCAGGGTTTTCCATGAAGAATTCTGGCTCGCTTCCTGAACTGCGTGTCGGATTGATCCCGTCCGAGGTGTCGATCGTTGTCGTAGTCCGGACGGGGTCGTCTCTGCTTCTATGATACTTCCCGTTGTCGAGAACGCCATGCAGTTGGCGCACGGACACCATACACCGGGAAGATGTTTTTATGCGATGTCGCAGATGATCGCCCACGGCTCTCCGGCGACGCGGGTCATGGCGACGACCAGCCGGCGGGAGCCCTTGCCCCGCAGCCGTTTGGTGATGGCGTTGACGTCTCCGGCAAGCCCGCGACGGCGGATGTCGATCGCTCCGGCGTCGAGCTCCCGCAGCCGTTGCTTGAGGCGTTTTTCGTGCCATGGCAGGGCATCGACGATCGGCAGTACGCGGGCGAATGGTGTTTCGATGTGCCGTTCGGAGACGAGAAACGCGATCTCGTCGTCGATCATCCGGGTGCCGAGTATGCAGGCGAGATCCTCGACCAGACCGGCGCGGGTGATGGCTGGATTCGGGTCCAGCAGCCAATTCCCCGCCCTCGGAATCGTACGGGAATCCGGTTTGTCGAAGACCGGCCGGAGTTGGTGAATGCCTGCCTCATCGATGACGGTGGCCGTTCGGCTCGCGTGGGCGAGTGCCGGGGACCAGAGCACGGCTTCTTTCAGGTCGGGGCCGAGGGCGATGGTTTCCATTTCCCAGTCCCTCGGTACGAGCTCATGGGGAATGCCGGGCGCGGTCTTGATGCCGACCCTTGCGACGCGGTCGGTCAGCGCGATCGCCCAATCGAGCGGTGGCTCGCTGGCCGTACCGCCGAAGCGACCGGTTTCGCTCCGGCGTGCGGGGTCGATGAAGATGGCATCAAACGGGCTCAGGTCGACATCGCGCACATCGGACTCGATCACCTCGAGGAGGGTCCCGGGCGTCCCAGCCGTGACATTCTCCCGCGCGAGCAGGAGATGGACCGGATCCAGGTCGACGCCAGCGAGGCGCGATGGCTTCACCCGGCCGGAAAGCGCCATCAGATCGCCACCGATACCGCAACAGAGATCGACGGCCGATTCGGCGTCCGCATACCTGCGGGCGCGGTGCTTGGCGACGGCGGAGGACGATGCCTGTTCGAGCCCCTCGCGCGTGAAGAAGAGTCGATCGACGTCCGGGAACTTCGCGCGGGCGTGGAGCCGGAGATCGCGCTGGGTCATGGCGAGAGCGACGTGCGCGGCGGGATGGTTCTCCCGGAGGATTTCCGAGATGCGGATGTCCGGTGTTCCGGATGCGGCGAGCTCCCCGATCCGGGACAGCAGGTCACGTCCGGCCGGGGAGATGAGCCAGCGGTAGCTTTCGATCTCGTCGGCTGTGCGATGGTGGGGCATGGCAGGTCCTGGATCGGGTGGACGGATGGGAGGGGACATTGTCTCCGGAAAATGCAATCACGAGCGGCGCGTGAGGCGACCGCTCGTGATTCCGGTGCATGATGGAGGATTGTGGCGGGCTTTCACGGAATCCGGATGCATGCTCGCGGCTCGCGGTGATGCCGCTTCGCGCCATATCTCGGGCACAGGACCCGAGACGACGACTATGTGCGCTACTCCGCGGCTGATTGTCCCGATTCGGCACAAACCATTACGCCGCCTCACCACTCACCCCTTCATCCTGACCGAAGGGAAGGATCCCCGTGCGAAGCACTTTCAAATCCCGCAGGGCTCCCTTTTCTGCCCTGCGGGCAGCGGCTTCGCCGGGAGATCCTTCCCTTCGGTCAGGATGAAGAGGGGTGTGTGAAATCCGGAGGAACGCGCACAGGTCGCGGTGATGCCGGGATGCCGGGATGCCGCTCCGCGGCATGTCTCGGGCACAGGACCCGAGACTACGATGATGGGCACCGCTCCGCGATCATCCGGAGCCGCGATTACTCCTCGCTCGCCTCTTCGGTCGCGGTTTCCGCAACGGCTTCGGCGACTTCCTCTTCGGCAGCCTCGATCGCAGCGTCCTCCGGCTCCGGAGCGACCCAGCCGTTGATGACCGCGCCGCGACCTTCCGTCGCGATTTCGATCAGGCGATCGGTCAGCTTCTTCTCGAACATGTCGTTGCGCAGCACGTTCTTGAAGTAGTCGCTGTTGTACACATCGCGCAACCGCTGGGCGCGCTCGCGCGCTTCCGCATCATCGGCGTCCGGGTTGAGGTCGGCGCCGGCGACGCGGTCGATCTCGGCCGCGATGTCCTCATCGGTGACCTCAATGTTTTCCTGCTTGGCGACCTCTTGCATGATCATTGAGTTCTTGAGGCGGCGAGCGGCGTCCGGACGCATCTCTTCCTTCACGCCTTCCTCGGTGCTATTCGAGAGGCGGAGCATCTGTTCCCAGCCGATGCCTTGCTGCGCCATTTCCTGCTTGCGGTGACCGAGCTGGTGCTCGACCTCGTCATCGATCATCGCGTCCGGCAGGTCGATCGTACTCTGCTCGCCGATCTGCTCGACGATGGAGTTCAGGACCTCATTGCGGGCGTCCTGCGTCTTGCCCTGATGAATGTCCTCGCGGATCTGCTGCATCAGGTCATCGACCGATTCGGCGCCAGCTACCGTCTTGGCAAACTCGTCGTCGACGGTCTTGAGCTCGCGGGTTTTCAGTGCCTTGATGGTGACGGTGTAGGTGAGCTGCTTGCCGCGCACCTGCGGATCGGCGGTTTCGTCATCTTCCTCGAACAGGAGGTCGAAGGATTCGGTCTCGCCGACCGTCATGTCCTCGATCTTGTCATGCAACTGGGGAAGCAGGTTGGTTTCGCCGAGCACCCAGACCGCGTCCTCGACCGGCTCCTGGAACTCCTCGTCGCCCTCCTTCACGGAGTAGTCGATGGTGACCTGATCGCCGTCCTGCGGCTTGCGATCGGTGACGTCGATCCAGGGTGCGCCCTGACGCCGGAGACGCTCGACGACCTCCTGGACTTCTTCGTCGGAGACAGCGGCGTCGACCGGCTCGGCCCGGGCGGTCGTGTAATCGCCGAGCTCGATGGTCGGGTAGTACGGAACGGTGACGATGAAGTTGACCGGCTCGAGATCGACGATCTCGACCGACGGCTCGCCCACCGGGGTGATGTCTTCCTGCTCGAGGGCCTGGCGATAGAGGCGGTCCATCACCTCGTCGGCGGCGTCGCGGAGGAAGACCTCGCGGCCGTAGTAGCGCTCGATCAGGTGCTGAGGCGCCTTGCCCTTGCGGAAGCCGGGGATCTGGATGCTGTTGGCCTGGCGCTTGATGACCTTGTCGAACGCCGCCTTGAACTCCTGTTCCTCGGCGGTGATGTTCAGTTCGGCGAGGCTGCCGGGTTTCCGTTCAGTCGTCAGTTTCACGCTTGTCGCGTCCCTTCTCATACGTGCAAATGCATGGCGATCGATGGTGCCGGAGTCGCCGTGGCCGGACGTCCGGCCACGGCGCGAACGGACCATGCCAACTGTGAGGGGCGAGTTGCCCGGAAGCACAGCGAAATGACCGCTGGCGCGGTCGTGCCTACAGCGCGAAAGTATAACAGGGTTCGCGTGACGGGTGCGAAAATGGCCTGATTCCGAGCCGGAGTCGGGTACCTCCAGCAGGAGCATTCCTTAAAGATGCGCGCAACGGGATGAGAACGCCGTGGGAGGGACAGACACGAGGCCCTCTCGCCAGCGGGGTCCTCGGGGGAGACAGAATGCGTCTCTTCCTATCGGGATGCTCCCCGATGGTTCGGATGCGGGGTTCCATGCCGAAAGCGGTTCGCATAGACTGTCCGAAGAGTGTGAACGGTCGGTTTTGCTGGTTCTGAACGAACTTCTCGTACGTACACATTGAACACCGATAGACCGGATGGTATCGTCCATTCAGGCATCGAAATCTCCCCGGCTCATGGAGCGCAAGGGGCGAGATCGGGCAATTGGTGTCCGGACGATCTTTACAATGCGCGGTCTTGCATCCCTGTAGGTGCGGGTTGCCATCGTCGGAATGTCGGCGAGCGTTATCCGGGCGACGGGAATGGAGAGATCAGAACGCGAGGACCAGTCGTCAGGGAATCATTCAGGATCGCGTGGCGTGGGGTGGAGAGGCCTCGGACGAATGACATCGACGCACGAAAACCACGAGCCGGTGAGGCAGCCGGAAGGATGGACGCGAGGGTGGGGACATGAATCCCCGGCGTCGCGATCCGGTCTGCCTCCGCGGAACCTGACGTTCGAACGAGACAAGGACCGGGGCGGACGAAATAGCCGAAACGGTCAAGGCAGGAGGGAAGGCGCGGTGACCACCGCTTCGACACAACATTCACTTGCGGGGCGGTTACGCACCTTGGTGCTGGCCGGAACGCTGGCACTTGGCGCGATGGTCCCTGCGGCACCGGTTACGTTCGCCTCGGGCGATACGGGGACGGCCGTGACCGTGACCGAGCAATTCGACGTCGATCCGGCGAGCGATATCGTCGGTCTGACGGCGCAGGTCGATGCCGATGGAGAAGGCGTTAACCTCCGCTCCGAGCCGGCACACGATGCGTCGGTCGTCATGCCGTTGTCGGAGGGCACGATCGTCGACCTACGGATCGATCAGGTCGATACGGTCTACGACCCGGACGGGATCACCCGCTGGTGGCCGGTCGCGGTCGGCGGGCACGATGGCTGGATCTCCGGTTTTTACCTGACCGATCCGGAGGCCGCGACGGCGGAATCCGCCCCGACTGCGGCGAGCGCATCGGTGTCCCGGCCCGCCGCCTCGCGCACAGCCTACGATTACACCGGATCGATGGTTGCCGAGGTGTCGGCGGACGGTGAGGGGCTGGTGCTTCGAGCGGAGCCCGCCAGCGATTCCAGCAAGGTCGGGACGATTCCGGATGGTGCGCTGGTCGATCTCCGGATCGATGAGGCAGATACGGTCTACGACGCCGGAGGCACCCGTTGGTGGCCGGTTTCTTATGAGGGTCAGGATGGCTGGGTTTCCGGCTTTTACCTGGTCAATCCCGGCGCGTCGTCGACTTCTGAGGAGACATCTGCCAAACCTACCGCGATGTTTGTTGAGGGCGACACGGTTCGGGTGCAGACGCCTTCCGGTCGTGGGTTGGTGGTTCGTGCAGATCCTTCGCCGGACGCCGATCGCCTGACAAGCCTGCATGAGGAGCAGGAGGTCCAGATCGTCGAGGGACCGGTTTCCTTCGAGAGCAGCGACAACGGCTGGTACCTCATTTCGACGGGCGACGTGACCGGGTATGTGGATGGCGATCTGCTGGTACTTGCGAAGCAGGCCGAGAGTCCCACGCAAACGCCAACTGAATCATCCACCGGTGCTGAGTTCACGGTTGGAGACTGGGCGGAGATTCGTACCGCTTCCGGGGACGGAGTGGATCTGCGGGCAGGTGCGAGCGCGAACAGCGACAAGAGTGGCTATGCACCCAACCAGGGCCTCGTCGAGATTCTTGCTGGACCGGAAGACGGCTGGTATCAGGTCCGCTGGGATTCCCAGACCGGGTATGTCGACGGCGAGCTTCTGGTGCCGGCGAGTGCGCCGACCCTGGCCCAGCGTCCCACCGAGACGCCTGAAGCCACAGAGGAAGCGGAGACGCCTGCCTTCGTGAGCGGTGACTACGCGAAGGTCGAGGCGGGCAGCGGCGTCGGCGTGAACGTCCGCAAGGATGCGACGCAGGATGCAGATCGCGCCGGGTATCTGGCCGATGGCGCGGTGGTGAAGATCACCGACGGTCCGAAGAAGGACGCCACGGGCAATGCCTGGTACCGGATCACCGACGGATCCCAGAGTGGGTGGGTGCGAGGTGACCTGATCGTCCCGACGACGGCACCTGCCGAGACGGAGGGCACGACGGAGAACGCGCCGTCGAGCGAGAACGCATCGAGTGGGTTCATCTTCCCGCTGGATTCGTTCACCTTCACCCAGGGATACGGGTGCAGCGATCTCGGGTTCTACGCCTACGATCCGGCATTTGGCTGCGCCGTGCATGATGGGTACGATTTTGCAGCCCCGGCACAGACACCGATCCATGCCGTGGCGGATGGAACGGTGGTCGCCTCCGGCTGGTGCGATTGCGGGCTCGGTTATTACGTCGAGATCGATCACGGAGGCGGGTTGCACACGCTCTACGGACATATGGCGTCGCAGCCGTACGTCGCGGTGAACCAGAAGGTGAAGCAGGGCGACGTGATTGGCCCGGTGGGGAGCACCGGTCTGTCGACCGGCCCGCACACACACTTCATGGTGCGACTGGATGGTGTGACACAGGATCCGGGAAACTACCTTCCGCCAATGCCGTAGATCGTCTGGATGGGGAAATTGCACGAACGGAAGGGGCCGACAGGCCCCTTCCGTTTTGCTTTCCGGTATAGAGTGATTCCAGCAGATGCCGAATGTTTCAGGGAGGGGGCAATTGTGCGGGGTCTGGCTTCGAAGGTCATGCGTCGCGCCGATGAATTGGCGCGTTTTTCGTCGATGGAGCACGGCATTTGCCGTATATACGGCACACCGGAGATGCGGGGTGCGATGGACCGCGTCGAGATGTGGATGCACGAGGCTGGAATGACGACCGAGCGGGATGCATTCGGAAGCCTGGTCGGCACGTATGGCGGCGAGACGGACGGGCCGCCGTTCGTGCTTGGCGGTCATCTCGACTCCGTCCGCGATGCCGGACGATACGATGGCATTCTCGGTGTGCTGTCCGGCATCGCGGTGGTGGAGTCGCTGTCGGGGGACGGTCGGCGGCTCCCGTTTCCGCTGAAAGTGGTTGCCTTTGCGGACGAGGAGGGGGTGCGATTCCGGACGACGTTGATCGCCTCGCGGGTGTGGTCCGCATTGCCGCTGGGCGATCAGTTGTCTTTGCGGGATGCTGCGGGTACGACGCTGAGCGAGGCGATTCGCGGTGTTGGTGGCGGTCCGGATGCGCTGCCGATGGAGGCCCCGAAGATTCTCGGTTTTCTCGAGACGCATATCGAGCAGGGTCCCGTGCTCGAGGCGGAGGATTTGCCGGTCGGGGTGGTGACCTCGATTGTGGCGAGCAAGCAAGCCGAGATGGCATTGACCGGGATGGCGGGTCACGCCGGGACGGTGCCGATGTCGTTGCGGCGGGATGCGCTGGCGGCGGCCTCGGAGATCGTCCTGGCCGTCGAGCGGATTGCCCGGAGTGTGGACGGGATGGTGGGCACGGTCGGCGAGTTGCATGTGCAGCCAGGTGCCCCGAATGTTGTGCCGGGCGGTTCGTCATTGACCGTTGAGGTGCGGCATCCCTCCGTCGGTGCCTGCCACGACGCGATGCGCGTGATTCAGGATGAGGCGGTCCGGATCTGCAAACGCCGTGGAATCGAGCTGGCATGGCGCGATCTTGCGGGATACGACTCGACGCCGATGGATGCCGGGCTGGTGACGGTGCTGGGCGAAGCAATCGCCGCCGAGGGCATCCGGGTGCGGCAGCTGCCCAGTGGTGCCGGGCACGATGCGGTCAACATCGCGCAGATCGCGCCGGTGGCCATGCTCTTCGTCCGGTGCGAGGGCGGGATCAGCCACAATCCGGCGGAGTCCATCATGGAGGCCGATGTCTCGGTGGCGCTCCGGGTCGTTCGCGGATTCCTGGAACGGGTGGCGGCGACGCGTTAGACATTACTTGTACGACGAGGTGGGATGTCGCGTGGCGGTAGGGATATCCCTACCATGGAATCGGTTGGTGGCCGCATTCCGGCAGAAGGTGCCGGGAACGCATCATGGTGTCAGGCCGGGATGTCTGGCCGGATCGTGAGTTTCTTCCGGAGGACGACACCATGATGCAGATTCCTTCTCCCGTTCGTCAGGTCGCGCGGTCGGCGGCGGTAGCCGCAGGGATCGTCGCGTATGCCATGTTCGCAGTCGCGGTGATGACGGTGGTTCTCCGGATCGCAGGCTGGTGAGGTTCCGGTCGCGCTGACCCGATGCGGTTTGCGTTCGCATTCCCCCGAACCGACTCTCTCCTCCCTCACGATCGTTTTCCACACCGATGTTTCAGGACATACCACCCATGATGGATACTTTACCCACCGGGACCGAGCCCGGTTCTTCGTCGCCACCCGTACAGGATCCGAACGCCATGAAGGCGCCGTTCAAGGTCAACAACGAGCAGGTCCAGCGCATGCTGGACGACCCCCATTCCCTGTGGACGCAATTGCGAAACCTGCCGGGTGTTCGCTCGTGGCGCGTGTTGAGCGACGGGTTGTTCCTGCTGACCAGCTTTCCGCTCGGGCTGATCTGGTTCCTGATCGCCGTCATCGGATTGACCGTGGGCGGGGCGTTGGCGATTGTCGGCATCGGATTCGTGATCCTCGGCATTACCTTCGCGACGCTGATCTGGGCCGCACAGGTCGAGCGGACCCGTTTGCGCGTCTTCCTCGATGTCAACGTCGCACCTCGCATCCCGATCAGCGCATACGGAGGGAACGTCGTCCAGAAGACGTGGCGCTACCTGAAGTCGCCGCAGGTCTGGCGGGACATGATCTACCTGATGGTGCTGTTCCCGATCGGGATCGTGGAACTGGCGCTGGTGCTATTGCCGCTCGAACTGCTGTGGGCGCCCTTCATGTATTCCGCTTTCGGGCATGACAACGTCCTGTTCTGGGATATCAACAACGGGTTCGAGGCGTTCCTTTCCTTCGTGCTCGGGGTCATCCTGGTTGTGCCTCTGAGCTTCCTGATCAACATCGTGGCGTCCCTGCATGGACAGCTCGGGGTGATGATGCTCGGCGTTTCCAAGGAGGAGGAGATGCTGCACGAGCGTGTCTCCGAGCTCACCGAGAGCCGCAGCGCCGTGATGCGGGCGATGCACATGGAGCGGCGGCGAATCGAGCGGGACCTGCACGATGGGGCGCAGCAGCGCCTGGTAAGCCTCGCGATGGACCTCGGCCGGGCACGCGAGAAGATGGACACCGACCCGGAAGGGGCCCGGAAGATCATCGACGAATCACACGAGCAGGCCAAGCAGGTGCTGACCGAAATGCGGGACCTGGTGCGCGGCATTCATCCCGCCGTCCTGACCGATCGCGGGTTGGACGCGGCCATCTCCGCGATCGCCGGCCGGGCGCCGGTCCCGGTGCGCGTGGATGTCGATCTGGACGAGCGGCTGCCCGAAGAAGTCGAGGGGACCGCCTATTTCGTGGTCGTTGAGGCGCTCACCAACATTGCCCGGCACGGCGATGCCACCCAGGCGTGGGTGCAGGTACGTCGCGAGGGGAACTGGCTTCGTGTTACCGTGACCGATGACGGTCGGGGTGGCGCGGATCCCGACAAGGGAACAGGGTTGCGCGGATTGCGCGACCGGATCGCCGCGCTGGACGGAAGCTTCGCGCTGACCAGCCCGGTCGGCCGGGGCACCCGGCTGACGGTGGAGATTCCATGCGTGTCGTGATCGCGGAAGATGCAGTGTTATTGCGTGAGGGGCTGATCCGGCTCCTCACCGAGCATGAGGCGGAAGTCGTCGCGGCGGTAGCCGACGGCGACTCGCTCGTTGAGGCGGTGCTCCGGGAGAGGCCGGATATCTCGATCGTAGATGTCCGGATGCCGCCGACGTTTCGTGATGAAGGGCTGCGAGCGGCGATCGAGGTGCGTCGCCGGATTCCGGACACGCCCATTCTCGTTTTCTCCCAATATGTCGAGGAGCGGTATGCCGCGGAGCTGCTGGAAGGCGGTACCCGCGGTATCGGCTATCTGTTGAAGGATCGCGTGGCGGATGTCCGCGATTTCATCCACGCCGTGCGGCAGGTGGCCGCGGGGGGCACCGTGCTGGACCCCGAGGTCGTTTCCCAGCTGGTGACGCGCCGCCGCCAGGACGACCGGCTTTCCGCGTTGACGCCCCGGGAGCAGGAGGTGCTGGCGCTGATGGCGGAAGGCCGGACGAATCAGGCGATCGCCGATGCGTTGTTCGTGAGCGAAGGCACGGTCGAGAAGCACATTCGCGGTATCTTCACCAAGCTCCAGTTGGAGGATGCCGAGACCATGCATCGCCGGGTCCTGGCTGTGCTCACCTACCTGCGTCTCGGCGAGGATGTACGGTAGTGACTGGTATCGAACCGGGAGCGCATTGCAGGAAGGTACACCATGTAGAGGGGCGGTCGGTCGTAGGGAGCCGATCATCTCCAATCAGGGAGGGGACGCTTTGACCGTATTCGTGTCACGCCTTTCGCTGTCATGCGCACACACGCCCGGTTCGCACGCACCCAATCACCTGTCGTCCTGTCCGTCATCCTGAGCCGATGCGGTCGCGGCCAGTCGGCCATGCGCGAGCGGCGTGCGTCGAACGGGCTCGGGACACACCGCTGACGAGATCCCTCAACTTCGCTCGGGATGACGGGTTTGGGCGTAGGAACATGCCCATGTAGTGTTGACGCATCACTGATACGAATACGAAAGCCCCCGTACGAAGCCACAATGTGCCAGATCGCGCCATCGACCCTGGGCACAGCGGCTTCGCCGGGAGATTCTTCGCTAACGCTCAGAATGACGAGGTGTCCATTTGGCTCGAATGCCCATCCGTCCCTCGTGCCTTGCCAGATGTAACGTGCGGTCTCCCCACCCAGGCGTCGTCATTCCGAGCTTGTCGAGGAATCTGTGCTCGTACATACCGAAGTTGGCGGCATGGAGCCAGGATCCCTCGACACCGCTCGATCGCTATGCGATCTCACGGGCTCGGGATGACAGATGGGCGGCAGCGGAGATCTGCCAGGCGCTTACCGCGAATTGCACAATGGTTGACACGGTCGAAGCTCTCGCACGTCGGGGCGGATGGCCGGAGGGGTGAGACCGCAGGCCGAAAAGCGAGAGCGGCCCCGTTCGCCCTCTCGGCGCCAGAGCCTGCCCTGAGCGGAGCGAATGGGTCGATCATCAGGACACCATGTCAACCTTCCTGCAAACAGCTCTTGGTGCGGATATGACATGAGGTCCATCCTTCGGTACGAATCTCACAATACTCACGTCTGCGCGGTTAGCGGCGTTTTTTCGGACTGGTGCCATTGATACCGAATCCGCTTGAATGCTCACGGGTCTCCATGATGCCGCTCCGCGACATGTCTCGGGCACAGGACCCGAGACTACGGTGACGCGCGCTGACCCGCGCGCATTCATAGGTATGGGCAGGTCTCGGGCACAGGACCCGAGACGACGAGGTTCGCGCCGGCAAAGATCCACCCCAATCCATCCGGATTTCGTATGGTACGGTGCGATATTTGGAGAATCGGCCAGAGATTAGTTGATGACAAGTGGTGATGTCAAGATTGCAGGCGGAGATAACGTTCAATACATCCCTGGTGATGAATCTCAAATGCGTGTGTGGCTTCGGAGTTTGCAGGTTTGCGTTGTTGCTCGTCTCTCGCGATTTATGATGTGATGTTTTGAGTAATTTGTGGACATAATGGTGTTTTTCCTGACCTATTTGGAGGATGATGGGATAAATCGTTGACAAACTCTTGAATCCATGTCAGGATATGGCTGGTGATGGGATTAACCAAGTAATTCATCTAAAAATGAGCGAAAGAAGTCGATTGATTAATCGTAATTCGCTCACTTCCCTGGAGTAGGCGACTCCGGATTTCGTTGGAGACCGGACCTCTTTTTCTCCGGTCACGGTTCTTTGTAGCCAGATATGGGCGTAGAGACAGGCTACAAACGTCGCAGTGGAACGTGCCGCCACTGCCGGTGGAGATGCAGGCGCCACCGGCAGTGACCCGAACACCTTGCCTGCACCCGTCATGCAGGAATCGGCCCTGGCTGTGGTGGTGCCAGCCATACCGCCGGTTCCTGCGACGGGCTCGCGAGGCCACCCCGGTCTCGCGAGATTTGTACAAAGGCCGGTCACGCGACCGGCCTTTGTCGTGCGGGCGCATTTTGCCAGAAAACATGGATTCATGTGGTGAACGGGGCCTCGCCGACCACCGCCCTGCTACCGATGGACAGAGGTCCGCCCCCGTTCAGGTTCTCCCGGACCCGGTACGAGGCGACGATCACGCACTGGTCAGGTTCCACGCAGGGCTGGGCACGGAATCGCGGTCGCGGTCTTCGTTGCGATGACGCCGGAAGGCGAATTCTCCACCGTAGGTCAGCAGGCGGAGCCCGTTGAGAACGACGAGGATCGTGCTGCCTTCGTGACCGACGACACCGAGCGGCAAGGGAATCCCGATCAGCAGGGTACTGATCGCAAGTACCGTAATGACGCCGAGAGCGAAGGTGAGATTGATTCGGATCGTTCGCTTCATCACGCGGCTCAGACCGATCGTTCCCGAAAGCTTGCCAAGATCGTCCGACATCAACACGACATCGGCTGTCTCCAGGGCGACATCGGACCCCGTGCGGCCCATCGAGATGCCGATATCCGCAGTCGCGAGGGCCGGGGCGTCGTTCACACCGTCGCCGATCATCGCGACCCGATGTCCGTCGCGCTTCATCTCTTCGATGATGCGTTGCTTCTCCTCCGGCAGCAGGTCGGCGCGGACCTCGTCCAGGCCGATTCTGGCCGCGATGGCGTTGGCGACGCGTTGGTTGTCGCCGGTCAACATGACCGTTCGTTTGATGCCCATGCGTTTGAGGGCGGCGAGCGTTTCCGCGACCTCCGGCCGGAGGGTGTCGGCGACGGCGATGACGGCGCGGACTCCGTGCCGGTCGCCGACGATCATCGACGATTTGCCTTCCTCACCGAGACGGTCGCGATGAACGATCGCGGCATCCGGCACATCGATGCCGAGATCGGCGAAAAGGCGCGGATTCCCGATCGCGATGAGCTCGCCGTCGACCTCGGCGGTGATGCCGCGTCCAACGTGGGCGTGCAGGTTCGTCGCCGCTGGCAGCAGGAGACCTTCCTGTCGCGCGGCCTGGACGATCGCTGAGCCGATCGGATGCTCGGAAAGTTCCTCGGCGGCGGCGACCCGGGACAGAATGTCGCTCGCATCGGTGCCGTTCAGGGTTACTAGATCGGTCAATCGTGGCTCACCGATGGTGAGCGTACCGGTCTTGTCGAAGGCGACCGTATCGACTCCACCCAGAGCATCCAGGGCGCGTCCTCCCTTCACCAACACGCCCTTTCGGGCCGCGTTGGCGAGTGCCGAGAGGGTGGCCGCCGGGGTGGAGATCACGAGCGCGCAGGGAGACATCACAACCAGCAGGGTCATGCCCCGGTAGAAGGCCGTGCCCGGTTCGACGCCGAACGCCATCGGCACGGTGGCCACGAGCGTCGAGAGGACGATCACGAAGACCGCGTACTTCCCTTCGAACGAGTCGGCGAACTGTTCGAGACGACTCTTGTGTTGCTGGGCCTCTTCGACCAGTTTGACGATACGGGCGAGAGTCGAGTCCGTACTCGGCCGGATGACGCGAGTCTCGAGCGCGCCATGCCCGTTGATGGTGCCCGCGAAGATCTCATCGCCTTCCTGTCTGGCGGCGGGAATCGATTCGCCGGTGATTGCGGACTGGTCGATCGCGGATGCGCCGGAGAGGATGACCGCGTCCGCGGGTATTTTTTCGCCGGGCTGGATGACGACGATGTCTCCGGTCGTCAGCTCCTCGACCGGAACGATCACGTACTCGCCGTTTCGGCTGACACGAGCCATCGGCGGGGCGAGGTCCATCAACATGCGTACCGCGTTTTTTGTCCGGTCGAGGGCGTGGTGCTCCAGCGCATTGGATGTCGAGAACAGCGCGAGGAGGATCGCGCCTTCCGCCCAGTTGTTCGTGACGGCTGCCCCTAACGCCGCGAGAACCATCAACAGATCGACATTGACCTTGCGATCGAAAAGGTCGGCGATCGCGTCGCGGGTGGCGAGGGCGCCCCCGGTCAGGTAGGCGAGGACGAAGATGCCAACGATCGCGGGTTTCGGGGCGTGCATGAGATGGTCGGCGACGAGCCCGGCGATCGTGAAGACCCAGGCGAGTGTGGCAAGGATCGCAAGATGCCAGGATCGAATCCGGTCGACAAGGGGCGGGCTGCCTGCCGACGGGGTGCGGGACAGGGCGTTGAGTGACTGGTTTGTTACGGATACTGGTGTCGCCATGGTCGCTCCGGGAAATCCGACGAAAATCGTCGAAAATAAGACTCATTCTCATCTAGAAATAGTGTACCAGTGATCCAGGTATCCCGGACAGACGTCGAGGGGTGGTTTTCGGTACGGGTCTTGAACGCTTGTGCGACTGAAACCCGGCTTGCGCAGAGGGGGAACCTGTCTTGCGTATGAAGGCCATATCGGACAGGGGATCGCCGTGGTCTGATTCACGGTATCCTTTTCGGTAAACGAATGATCGTGACGGGGGAAAGCGTCATGGAAGACCGCGTTCTGAGCCAGGCGGATATCGAGCAGAAACCGGAAATCGTAAGGAAGGCGGTATCCAGCGGAGCGTCGTCAGTGTCGCGTTTGCTCACGCAGTTCCGTCAGGAGCGGGGTATTTCGAAGGCGGAGCTGGCCGAGCAAACCGGCTTGAGCCCGAGCTCGATCACGCGGTTCGAGCAGGGAAATCGGGAACCGGAACGGGAGACGATCCTCCTGCTGGCGAAGGCGATGGTATTGCCTTTGGCGGATCGCGATCGTTTGCTCGCCGCGGGAGGATTCCGATCCGAACTATGGGACGATCCGCAGATGGTGGAGCTGGCCCAGTTGATGGGCGAGGCATCGATTCCCGAGGATGCGCGGCGGGAGGCGAGATCCGTCGTCCGCATGGCGATCGCTTACCTGAAGTTGCGGCGATTGAATGACTCGTGAGGTTGTCTTTCCCGCAGGCGAGGCGGGTGCCGGTTCGGTGGTGCTGGTGAATTGGGTATCGACCACCTCCTCACAACGCAACAGGAGATCCCGCAGGGGTGTATTCGGCAGATGGCGTCGCGCGATGTGGCTTATGCTCGCGTCGTTGCTGGCGGCGTTTGGCGGCATCGGTGCTGTTTTCGCGCAAGACATGGCGCAGGCAAATCGGTTGCCGGTGGTGATGATCGATGCGCTGGAACAGGCGCAGTGGTCGCTCGATCAGGTCGTTGCTGCCCCCGGTCAGCGCATCGCGGTGACGAACCGCGATGTTTCTCCGCACACCTTCACCGTCGATGCGTGGAATATCGATGTCGATTTGCCGACGCTCATCCCGGTCGAGATCACCGTGCCGGATGATGCCGAACCCGGTGCGGCCGTGCCCTTTGTCAGCACGGCCAACGACGATCGCGAGCGGGGGATGTCCGGCACGATCTTCGTGGTGACCAGGGATCAGGTCCTGGCGGCCGCACGACAGCAGCGGACCGTGTCCGTCGCGGTGGCGAACCGGACCACGATCCGGATCGACGATGCATTCACCTTCTCTCCGGAAGTGGCCCACCTCGCGCCGGGGTCGCTGCTCGAGATCGAAAATAGCGGTTCGATCGAGCATCATTTCGTGGTCGATGAATGGCAGATCAACGAGACGATCGCACCCGGCGATGTCGCGCTGATCCAGGTGCCGTCCAGCGCGCGTCCTGGTGACATCGTGGAGTTCTATTGTTCGGTTCCGGGTCACAAGGAACTCGGGATGATCGGGATGCTTGAGATCGACGCTCCCGCCGCGGGCGCATCCGCGCAATCTCCCGCTGGTCCGGGGCGGGCGGCGACGGTCTCGGTATCGCTTGGCGCCTTCCTGCCAGATCCATCGCTGCTGGGCGATCAGTGGTCGCGCGTGCGGAGTGGGCCTGCGGATACCATCGTGTCCTCGCGCCTGCAATTCAATTCCAAGGTGTTCCCCGGCGAGGGAATCGGTGCGGCGTATGTCGGACCGGCCGGCAGCCGGGTGACCGTGGTGGTGATGCCGTTGAGTACCGATGCGGTCCCTTCCGATCAGGTCAAGGATGCGATCCGGGAGGTGCAGACGGCAATGGTCCAGTCCTGGACGACGGATGCCTTGTCGGCCGCGGCGATGCAGCGCATTCCACCGCCAAAGGGGTGTGATATGGCGCAGCGTGTGACCGGTATCGTACCGGTGACCACGCTTCCGGCGGGCGGAACTGTCTGCCAGATTCGTGCGGCCGGGGTCGCCATCTTTGTGGCGGTCGAGGGGGAGATCTACGGGATGTCCGGGGTCGATGCGGCGGATACGCTGTTGTCGCGATTGCTCTCCGGCAGGGATATCGTCGAACCGGGGTCGTGATTGTGTAGTTGACATTATGGAAGAGGGTGTCGTGACCAAACCGTACTGGGAGGGACAACGGGTTCGTCTGCGGGCGATCGAACCGGAGGACGCCGCCTATCATGTCGATCTGAACCGGCAGCGCTGGGTGGATCGCAATCAGGAACAGGTGCATGTACCGTCGTCGCTGGCCCGGGTGCAACGGTGGGCCCACGATGCCGCCCTTGAGGGCTACAAGGATGGCGACGCGTTCCTGTTCGAGATCGAATCGCTGGAAACGGGCGAGTTGGTCGGCTCGATCGATACGCATCACATGGATGCCCGGGTTGGCGTGCTGAGCTATGGCATCGCCATCCGCGATGGGCACCGGCAAAAGGGCTACGCGTCGGAGGCGATCTGCCTCGTGCTGCGCTACTACTTCCTCGAACGACGATACCAGAAGGCAAACATCGGCGTATTCTCGTTCAACGAATCGTCAATCATCCTGCATGAGCGACTCGGTTTCACGCTGGAGGGACGGCAACGCCGGTCGACGTACACAGCGGGCCAATACCACGACCTGCTTCTGTACGGGATCACCGTCGAGGAGTTTCGCGAGAGATACCCGGAATATCTGTATGGCGTGAATGATTCGCGTTGACGCGCGAATGAAACCGTGGTTCAACGACGGTATGCGCGGGCGTATCCCGCATGATCGATAAGATGAAGGGCAGAACATGGGCGTGAAGATCGCGATTTCGTCGTATTCGTTCCTCGGGTACAACGGCGGATCGGTCAACTGGGGCGATCCGGGAATGTGGGCGAGTCCGACGGTGTTCGAGATGATCGATCACTGCGTCGAGCACGGAGTGGACGGGATCGAGTTCCTCGGTGAGCACCTGAAGGGCAGCGGGGTCGACAATCCGGACGGACTGGCGCAACTGCAGCAGTACGCCGCGATTCGCGGAATCCGGATCGTGACGCTGGCGGCGCCGAACAATCCCCTGAAGACGACGCCGCAGGAGCGGGCGGACGATCTGGCGCTGTTGATCCAGTACATTGATTGGGCGGATCAACTCGGCGCGCCGTTCGTCCGGGCGCTCGGTGGCCGCTGGGGGACGATCGCGGATTTCAAGGAGCTCACCGCGAACCGTGGCGAGGAACCGCCAGTGGAAGGGTTCACCGAGGAGCAGGGTTACGAGTGGACGGTGACAAGCCTCCGGTACGCTGCGCGCTATGCGGGGTCGAAGGGCGTGACGCTCGTGCTGGAGAATCACTGGGGTCCGACGGGTACCTCGGCCGGTGCGAAGAAGATCCACGATGGGGTCGATTCTCCCTGGCTCAAATACGTCCTCGATACCGGGAATTTCTTCCATCTCGAAGATCAGTACAAGGAGATGGAGACGTTTCTCGACGACCTGGCCGTGTTGCACGCCAAGGTGTATCTCGGTGGCAGCCGGGTTGGTGTGCCGGACATCGATTACAGCCGCGTGAACGAGCTGTTGCAGCGCATCGGGTACACCGGCTATGTCTCGATTGAGTTCGAGGGCAACGCCCATCCGAAGGATGGCATCGCGGACGGTATCGAGATCGTGAGGACGCATCTCCAGTAGGATGCGCCTCCGCATCAAACACGTAACCAGACGAGCAAGCCCCCCGCGCTACTCCAGCGCGGGGGGCTTTGTGTACGATTCCCTCTTCACCCTCCTGTCATTCCGGGCGTCGTCGAGGAATCTTTGCTCCTTCCGACCGACCCGGTTGGATAAAGCCGGAATCCCTCGACATTTTTCACATTCATTCAGGGCTTGGGATGACGGCTGGTAGAGATCTGCTGTCGCAAGGAACGTTCAGCAGTCTGTCACGTTTTGCTCTCGTTGTGCGGAGGATGAGAGCACGTTTGTCTGTTGCCTTTTGGGCACATATTGAACATCGGGCGCGATGAACGCACAATACGTACATTCTTGTCACGGCGGGGGATCGATGGCGCGCCGTGCCAGCCGCGTGAGGGGAGATCGAGCAGATGCAACGAATCGACCAGGCCGCAATCGAAACCTGGTTGCGGGACCTGTTTAGCTGGCGCGAAAAGCGATCGGGCACGATTGCGCCGGATGAACGGTTGCCATGGGGCGATACGACCGCGATGGGCATCCAGCACGTGCTGGCGATGTTCGGGTCAACGGTCCTCGCGCCGATCCTGATGGGATTCGACACCAACGTCGCGATCTTCTTTTCGGCGATTGGCACCCTGCTGTTCTTCTTCATCACCGGCGGACGGATTCCGAGCTATCTGGGGTCGAGCTTCGCCTTTATCGGGCCAGTGCTGGCGGTGACGGGATATTCCGCCGCGTCGGGTATGGTCCCGGGCGATGTCGATATCTCCAAGGCGCTCGGCGGTATCGTCATCTGCGGCATCGTCTACACGCTGATCGGTTTCCTCGTTCACATCGCGGGTTCGGAATGGATCGACCAGCTCATGCCGCCGATCGTGACCGGCGGTGTCGTCGCGATCATCGGGTTGAACCTGGCTGGATCGGCCAGGGACCTCGCCGCGAACAACATGACGCTGGCGATTATCACGATCCTGGCGACGATCGGGGTGGCGATCGTCGGTCGCGGTCTGATCGGTCGGCTGCCGATCCTGCTGGGCACGGTGATCGGCTACCTCATCGCGTTGATCCTCGGTGGCACATCCACGGTGGGCCGGGATATTGGTCCCTGGCACATCACCGGCGTCGATATGCAGGGGGTGAAGGACGCCGCGTGGATCGGCTTCCCGAACTTCACCGCGCCGTCGTTCGACGGCCAGTCGATCCTGCTGGTCGCGCCGGTCGTCATTATCCTCGTGGCGGAAAATACGGGCCATATCAAGGCTGTCTCGGAGATGACCAACCGGAACCTGATGCCGTGGCTGGGGCGTGGGTTTATCGGTGACGGCGTGGCGACGACGCTTGCCGGTTTCGGCGGTGGACCGGGCGTCACGACCTACGCCGAGAATATCGGCGTGATGGCCGTGACCCGCGTCTTCTCGACGGCGATCTTCCTGATCGCAGCCGGTGTGGCCTTTATCCTGTCGTTCTCGCCGAAGTTCGGGGCCTTGGTGACCTCGATTCCCGCTGGAGTCCTGGGCGGCGTGGCGACGGTGCTCTTCGGGCTCATCGCAGCGGCCGGTATCCGGATCTGGATCGACAACCGGGTCGACTTCTCCAAGGGCGTCAATCTCTTCATCGCCGCCGTGACGCTGATCGTGGGAACCGCGGATTACTCGATCAGGATCGGCGACTTCACGCTGAATGGAATCGCGCTCGGCACGTTTGGCGCGATCATCCTTTACCAGCTCATCCGGCTGGTGCCGGGATCGCTGGAGGAGGACCCGGGTGCGACCCCGGCCAGCGCCGGCTTGCTTGATGAATACGGTGGAGCGGCGGTCGGCACCGGTGTCCGGTTGGAGCAGGAAGAGCGGTTCACCGGTCGTCCTCTGGAGCGACGACGCCCGCGACCGGAAGGGCGGCGGGAACGGCCGCAACGGACCGTCGAGGAGCCGGAGCCACGGACTCGACGTCGTCCGCAGCGCCCGATGCCGGAAGAACCGGCAGGCTTCGAGGAGCCGATGGAGCCGATCCGTCAACCGCGTCGTGAGCAGGCCGCGCCCCAGCGTCAGCAGCGTCGCCCGGAACCGGAACCCATCGAAGAAATGGAAGATGTGGTGATCGACGATCCCTCGGCCCTGCCACGGCAGGCACGGCCACAACCGCAGCCACCGCAGGAGCCTCAGACACCGGTGCGCGAGCGCGACGAGTTCGGGTTCGACGAGCCGATGCCGATGCCCGAGCCGCCACAGCCGCCGCGCATGCGACGACGTCCGCGGGGCGATCAGCGGCAAGGCCGCGAATAACCAGACCGGGAAGGGGAGGCAAACGGCCGGTGGGATGATTCCCACCGGCCGTTTGTGGTCCGGACGATCGCCAGAATTCCTGCCCTCTACAGCGAATTGCAGAATCGTTGACACGGCTGACACCGAATCCGCCTGAATGCTCGCGGGTCGCCGTGATGCCGCTACGCGGCATGTCTCGGGCACAGGACCCGAGACTACGCAGTAATCAGGCTGCAGTGCCCGGTGTGCTCACAACGACCGACCATCCCCTGATCCGCTCACCGACCACGCCGGGTCGGTGCGACCTGTATGGGCATGTCTCGGGCACAGGACCCGAGACGACGAGATTCGCACCGGCGAAGATCCACCACAATTCATCCGGATTTCGTATGACGCCTATCGCCCTCTCGGCTCCCGTAGGGAGTCGATCATCAGGTGACCACGTCAACCTTCTTGCAAATAGCTGTATCGGTTACGTCATTCCGATCCGCGACCGGAAGGGCGCTGTACCGTGCGTTTTCGGATTGAGGCGGAAGAGCGAGCCGGCCAGGAAACCGTTTTGCTCGCCGCGCTGCGCGCCACCGGCGGATGTGACAAAGGCCGTCGCGAAGTGGGGGCCTCCGAAGGTGATGCTCGTCACGTTGCGAACGGGAAGCTCGACCTTGCCGATCATTTTTCCTTCCGGCGTGTATTTCAGGATCCCCCCGCCACCGTATTGGGCGGACCAGATCGCGCCGTCGCGGTCGACCGCCATGCCGTCCGGCACGATTTCGTTTTCGGCCGTCGTGATGAGCGTTGTGCGTTTACCGAGATTGCCGGTGGCGCGATCGTATTCGATCGCGTAGATGCGGTGGCTGTTGGAGTCCGTCAGGTAGAACGTCGCCAGATCCGGGCTGAAACCCATGCCGTTCGACAGCGTCAGGTCGTCGTAGAGGAGCGTCAGCTCGCCGTTCGGATCGAGCCGGTAGAGGCGTGCGGAGCCATCGCCGAGCGGCATGGTCCCGGCGAAGATGCGGCCCTCCGGATCGGCGATGACGTCGTTGAACCGCGTGCCGCGAAGTTCCTCGATCTCCGGAAAGATAGGATCGGGCATATCACCGATGAGGCGGAAGATGGCGCCGTTGTCCGCAAAGACGATGAGCGCACCATCGCGCTGGATCGTGTAGCCGCCGATTTGTCCGGTGTGTTGATAGATGAGCTCGTGGGTACCGGCATCCGGCGTGTAGCGAAAAAGCTGGCCGGCCGGGATGTCGATCCATGTGAGGTACCGTCCCTCCTCGTGCCAGAGTGGGCCCTCGCCAGTGCCAGACGTGTGATCGACGAGTAGCTGGGGCACGCCCGTGTCGAGGGGCGGGGTGATAGAGGGCATGACATCCTCCTTTCAGCGGTGGGTGGCTCGTTCGTCCTGATGAATGTCTGGCAACGCCTGTGCCATCGGTGCGTTTGGGAAGCCGCTATTGGTCTGGCTGAATTTTTCGGGCAGCTTCGGGATCGCAGGATTTTCGGCCCGTATTGCGATGAAGATACAACACGTATACTGTCGACGCACCCGGGAGTGAATCCACCATGGCCATGAACACAAAACGCATTCCGACTCCGGAGGATCGTAATGACCTCCTGAGGGCTTTGGCTATGTGGACTGGCCGGTTTGATGTCGCCGAGGATTTGGTTCAGCAAACACTATTTGAAGCGTGGCGATCCGATCGTCAACCAGAACGCGAAGAGGAGTGGCGCCCCTGGCTCTTTGGCGTTGCACGGAACGTCCTGTTGCGCTGGCAGCGTGACGTGGGAAAACACGGTTTTCTCACACCAGGTGGCCCCGAGGATGAGCGTTTTCTCGAAATCGCATCGGCCGCCGATGACCTTGATTCGCTCCTCACGGCATCTGAAATGGTGTCGTTGCTCGATGATCTGCTGGGGCGACTCCCGGCGGAAACGCGCGATGCACTGGTGCTGAAATACGTCGCTGATCTTCCGCAGACAGAGGTTGCCCATCGGCTGGGGATGCACGAGAAGGCGCTTGAAGGACGTCTGTACCGTGGCAAGAAGGCACTTAAGCGAGCACTCATAACCGATCGGCCGGACACGGCGATCTCACTTGGCCTCGTTGCCGAACCGAATGTCTGGCAGGAGATCGAGACGCTTTGCCCTGCCTGTGGACAACGGCACCTTGCTGGACGATGGTTCGAGCGTGGTGGTTTTCATGTGGCTTGCAGGGACTGCGCTGCATCCGAAGAGCGCCTTGAGATCCTGGCGAACGCCAGGAAAAGACAGCGATCGATCTCCAGAACCCGGCCCTCCCTCTCCCGCGCGAATCGCGATTTACTGATGTTCTGGGCGCCATTTCATCGAGACGGGATCCATACACGAGCGCACTGCACAATCTGTGGGCATTCGGTGACCCCCTGGCTCGAAAACCGACCTGATACCGCGAACTCTAGCAGCACAGCATTGCATCTCGTCTTTGCCTGCGAACGCTGCCAGACGAGCTCCTTTCACACCGTCGCAGGGTCCGGATTGCTCATCCGCGAGGGCCAATCCTTTTGGGAGCGTCATCGGTCGATTCATGCTGTGCCGTCGCGTGTCGTGAACTGGCAGGGAGTCGATGCGATCGAATCGGAATGGCGCTCGGGCGACGATCATCGTCTGACCACCTGGTACAGCATGTCGACAGGAGCGCTCCTTGCCGTCGCCGAGGACGGAGTTCGGACCTCCGCCCTGAGTTCGTAACGTCCCACCACCAAACCCATCGCAAAGGACGTGTGATCTCATGGCGGTTGCCTCGATCCATGGGCGTCTTGCGCCCCTCAATGCGCCCAATCTCCGCTGGTATTGGTTCAACGCGGTTGTGTCGGCGTTCGGAGACAGTGTGACGAGCATCGCTCTGACCCTCATGGTGCTGCTGGAAACTGGCTCCCTCTCGCTTATGGCTACCATGTCGATCGTGGTGATCGTCCCCGGCATCGTCTTTGGAATCCTCAGCGCGACTTGGGTTGACCGGTGGGATGCCCGACGCGTCATCATCGTCAGCCAGGCACTCCGCGCGGTGGTGATATTGGGCCTGGTCTATGTGGATCTGGGGCATCATCTCTGGGTGGCGTTCGTCCTCGCGGCTTGTCAGTCGCTCATCGGAACGTTCGACGATCCGGCGCGGGCGCGAATGATCCGGACGATCACCGATGACGAGACGCGCCTCTCCGTGAACTCCCTCACGTCTTCGGGTGTCATGGTCGCCAGCGTGCTCGGCACAACCGCTGGAGGCGGGCTCGTTGGCGCACTCGATGTTTTCTGGCCAGCGTTTGTCCTCAATAGCCTCGCCTTCCTCGCAGGGGCATTCGCCATCTCTCGCATCCAGGGGAGCTTCGCTCCGGTGCGGGCATCCATAGAATCGGGAGGGGAAACGTCGCAATTTTGGGAGAGTGTGCTGGCTGGTGTCCGGGTAATTCGTTGTTCGCCCATCCTGCTGGCCGTATTGCTCACTGCGAGTGCGGCGAATCTCGGGCTAGGGGCAGCGACAATCATGCTTACCCCGTTGATCGTCGACGTGCTCCACTTGCGGCCAACCTGGTTCGGCCCTATCGAGGGGGCACAGTCGGTGGCAGCAGTTCTGGTCTCGTTAATCATTGGAGTCTTGGGCGGAACTCTCGACCCCAAGCGATTGCTTGTCGTCTGCGTCGTCACAACAGGTGTCATTGTGATAGGAATCGGTCTCGCCGTCGGTATCTGGACGTTGCTCGGCGCAATGTTTCTGGTGGGCATCGCGATCACTCCGGTTGGAGCGTGCTTCGGAACGCTCCTGCAGACCCATGCACCAGGAGCGCTGATCGGAAGAGTAGCGGCCGCAATGAATACCTGTATTCAAACATGTAGTGTGGCATCGATGGCGATTGCCGGCATTCTGGGCGATGCAATCGGGGTACGGCCGGTGTTTTGGATCGCCGGAAGCGTCTGTATCATCGCCGGTATGCTGGCAGGCCTGCTTTTCAAACGAAGCGAGGGCCTGCCAGCGAGAGAAGCGTGAGTCAGGCGCGACGCTCGGTGAGATCGCCGTTCTCGTCGATGGTAAGGACTTCGGTCGCCATTTGGATGAAGAGGCCGTGATCGACGACGCCGGTGAGTGCCTTGACTGCGGAGGCGAGCGAACCGGGATCGACCTGATGATCCGAGGGCCAGTCGCAATCCACGATGTAGTGGCCGCCGTCGGTGACATAGGGCGTGTCGTCGGCGTTTCGGCGGAGATGTGGCCTTAGATCGAGATCGATCAGCGCATCTGCGGTGTGCGTCCAGCCCATGGTCACGATCTCGACCGGCAACGGGAGACGGGTCCCGAGATGATCGACCAGTTTGTCGCTGGCCGCGATGATCAGGTACCGATTGGCCCGGCGGGCGACGAGCTTCTCGAAAAGCAGGGCGCCACCACGGCCCTTCACCAGGTTCAGGGCGGGATCGATCTCGTCCGCGCCATCGATACAGAGATCGAGCCGATCGATATCGATCAGCTCCTTCAAGGGAATTCCGAGGGATTGTGCCTGCTCCGCCGTCGCGATCGAGGTGGCGACCCCGGTGAACCTCAGGCCCTCGGCGACGCGACGACCGAGCGCATCGACCATGGCCGCAGCAGTGGATCCCGTGCCGAGCCCGACGAGCATCCCGTCCTCCACCCGTTCGGCGGCGGCAGTCGCGAGCCTGGCAATCCTCTCGCTGTTATTCATCCGAACTCTCCCGTTCGAGCTGCGACGCAGCAGCTTCATCGACCAACCAGAGCAGGAGTCCGTCCGTGGGCCGAATCGCCTGTGAGGGGAGTTCATCGACATTCTGCTCGCCATCGAGCACGCGGTGCAGCATTTCGGCCTTGCCACTTCCGCCGACCAGGAAAACGGCGCTTTTGGCGGCGTTGGCGAGCGCCGGTCCAAACGTGACCCGTTCCGTATCGAGCTTCGCGACGAAATGCGCGATGGTGAGCGATTTCGCGTCGTGAATCGCCTTGGTGCCAGGGAAAAGCGAGAGTGTGTGGCCGTCATCGCCCATGCCGAGGAAGATGAGGTCGAATGAGGGGACCCCGTCGTCAACGCCGCTCACCTCGCGGATCTCGCGCCCGTAGCGCTCGGCGCAGACAGCGGGAGTGACGGTGCCTTCCGTTTCCCATGGGTGCACGTTTTCATCGGGAATCGGGGATTGCTCGATGAAGGTCCGGATCGCCTCGCCGGCGTTGCTCTGGCTGTCGTCGAGCGGCACCCAGCGCTCGTCGCCCCAAAAGATCTGCAGGGCATCCCAATGGACGCGATCGGCATAATCGGAAGTGGCGAGAAGCTCGCCCATGCGCTTCGGCGTAGAGCCGCCAGAGAGGGCGACGAGCGCCTGCCGGGACTCGGAGACGGCCTCGGCTGCCGTCGTGATAAAGGTTTCCGCCGCGATTCGGGCGAGGGCGTCGGCATCCGGAACCACGATGACCGTCCCCCGGTCACCGTAGTCGATCGTTCGTTGTGTATCCGCCATGAGTCCTCCGGTGGGCTGTTGCATTGCGATCGATTCAACGTGCCTGGCACGCAGATGTATCACATTCTCGCTGCATGACGACGATTACGGAAGCAGCCGGGTGGCGAAACGGATGGCATCCTCGAAGATGCGGTCCGGACCGAAACGCTGGAGCTGCTCGCCGAGCATCTCGACCGTCGAGTAGCGCCGGGCGTAGACCATCCGGCTGACATAGGGCGCATCGCTGCTTTCCGAGCTGGTGATCAGGTCGTCCTTGTCAGTGCGGATGACGCGGAATGTGCCGTCCTGCTCGCCGCGGGCGATCAGCTCGACGCTGCGGAGGGAGAATCGGGCTTCCGGGCTCTGGTCCGTTGTCAGGCGGATCTGGACGTCGCGTCGCTTGCCGGAGGGCGTGGTGACGCGCAACGGCGCCGACCAACCACCTGCCTTGCGGCGTTCGAGAGGTTCCAACACTTCCCAGCCAAGCCGACTCCCGAGCCAGCCCACCATGAGCAGGGCCGCGGCAAAACCGGAGCTGCTGTCCTTGCGCGTCTCGGCGTAGGCGATGTTGACTTGCGAGATGTTGTTCAGGGCATCCCGCACTTCATTCGGGTCGAAGAACTGGGCAATCAGGTTACACCACGGTTGGAGCCGGCTCCAGGTGAAATCGCCGACCCAGGGATCGTCCTCGTCATCGAGAAGGGTCCGGAGCTGGGCGACGGTTTCCGCATCGTTGCCCAACTGGGCACTGTCGACAATCAGCCGGTCCACGATCTCGACGAGATCCCGGAAGATCGGACTGCTGGCAAAATCGCCGCTCGGCCACCAGAGGAACGTCGGTAGCTCGGTCATGAGGAGGGGCGAGACGAGGCTGGCCAGATGCCCGGCCACTTTCGGATCGGCGGAGATGATGATCGTTTCGAAGCGGAGCGCCGGTGCACTGCTGCTGGAGTGCCATGCCTCGTTGAGCTGAACCAGGACGTTCCAGGTTTTGGTCCGGTTCGGGTCCTCATCGGTGATGAAGACGACGGTGCGCGACGGCAGGAAGTTCTTGAGGTGGGCGACGGTCTCGGTAATGAGACGGGCGTTCTCCTGATTTTCTGCCACGGCGATCAGGTTGAGCGTGTTGGCCCGCATCAGGCCGCCTCCGCCCGCGTGAGACTCGGCCACCATCTCGCCGGGCGCTTCGCCTCCGTGCTCGGGGCCACCGAGCTGCGCCCAGAGGCGGGTCAACTCGTCGATGACCGCCCCGGTATCGAGCGTATTGGTTTCCCAAGAGGATTCCAGGATGGGTTTGGTTTGAAACGTTTGTGCCATGGGTGTGATCCCTGATGCCGGCACGACGTCCCGCATGACTCGCTCGTTGCGATTCGGGAGCCGTGCCGGCGAAAGACGATGGTCAGGCGGATGGACGTCCGGCTATGGCCGCCGCCACTCACGATTTTCGCGCCGGAGCATCGCCTCGGCCCGGGTCGGTCCCCAGGTGCCCGATTCGTAGGGGTAGACCGGCTGCGCGTTGTCGTCCCAACCATCGAGAATCGGCTGCATCAGCGCCCAGGCCGTTTCGACTTCGTCGCGGCGGGCGAACAGGGTCGGATCCCCGAGCATGGCGTCGAGCAACAGGCGCTCGTAGGCATCCGGACCGGCCTCGCCAAAGGCAGAGCCGTAGAGGAAGTCCATGCGGACCGGGCGGAGCTGGGTCGACGGACCTGGCACCTTGGCGGCGAATTTGAGGGAAATGCCCTCGTCCGGCTGGATGCGCATCGTGATGACGTTCGGCGAGAGATCGAGGTCCCCGACCGACTGGAACATCAGGTGCGGCACCTGCTTGAACTGCACCGCGATCTCGGTGACGCGCCGGGGCAGGCGTTTGCCGGTCCTCAAGTAGAACGGGACACCGGCCCAGCGCCAGTTCTCGATGCCAAGCTCCATCGCGGCGTATGTCTCGGTGCGGGAGGCGGGTTTGACGCCCTTCTCGTCGCGGTAGGCCTCGACCTGGCGACCGCCGACGTATCCGGCCTCGTATTGGCCGCGCACCGTCTTCGCCGCGATCTCGTCGCCGGTCGGCGGCACGACCGCCCGGAGGACCTTCACCTTCTCGTCGCGGAGGGCGTTGCCGTTGAAGAGTGCCGGTGGTTCCATCGCGATGACGGCGAGCAACTGGAGGATGTGGCTCTGGACCATATCCCGCAGGGCGCCCGCTTCCTCGTAGTAACCGCCGCGACCTTCGACCCCGATCGACTCGGCGACGGTGATCTGGACGTGATCGACGTACTGCCGGTTCCAGACCGGCTCGAAGAGCGTATTGGCGAAGCGGAATGCCAGGACGTTCTGGACCGTTTCTTTGCCGAGGTAGTGATCGATTCGGAAAATCTGGCGCTCCGAGAAGACCGCCCCGATCTCGGCGTTGAGCTTCCGCGCACTTTCGACGTCGCGGCCGAACGGCTTCTCGATCACGATACGGTTCCAGTTGTCCGGCTTGTTGTAGTAGATGTCCTGGCGGTGGGCGATGCCCGAGGAGCCGAGGTGCTCGATGATCGGTCCGTAAAAGCGCGGTGCGGTCGCGAGGTAAAAGAGGCGGTTGCCATGCGCGCGCCGCTCCTCGTCCACGCTTTCGAGCCGGGATTTCAGGCTCGTATACGTCTCGGCGGCGTCGAAATCTCCCTTGACGTAAAAAAGACCCTGTGCGAAGAGCTCCCAGGTCTCGTCCGTTACCGGGGCGCGGGCACCCTCCTCGACCGCGTTGCGCATCTCCTGGCGGAAGGCGGCGTCGTCCCAATCGCGGTGGGAGACACCGACGATGGAGAAACCCTCCGGTAGCGGATGCCCGACCGCGAGATCGTACAGCGACGGCATTAGCTTGCGAGCCGTGAGGTCGCCGCTGACGCCGAAGATGACCATCACGCAGGGCGCGGGGACGCGCTCCAGGCGGAGACCGGTGCTGAGCGGGTTGGGATTGGATTGCGCCTGGCGTTCGATGAGGTTGAACTGGTGCCCCACATGATCGAAATCCATCATGCCGGTGCCCTCGTCCGTGGCGAAATCATACGTGGCGCCGCCAGCGTGGCGCTGGTGATTATCAGACATTGCAAAGACCTGTCAAGCGCGCCCGGGGCGCGGTAGTTGGTGTTGAGGACGGCATCCGTTCGCTGTCCTTGTTGAGAGACCTTCGTGTCATGAAAGGTCTCGCTACGAGTCTACGCCAGCGATGCCAGCGTGTTGTGCCGAACCTATTGCGACGGCGGCGTCTTGTCCGCGCCCTCGATCTCCATCCACTCGGTGTGGAAGGTACCCGCGCGGTCGATTCGCTCATACGTATGGGCGCCGAAGTAGTCGCGCAGCCCCTGGATGAGATCGGCGGGCAGCTTCGGCTGCCGGATAGTGTCGATGTAGTTGAGCGCGGCGCTCATGGCCGGGGTCGGAACGCCGAAGCCGATCGCCGTGCTGATGACATGGCGAAGCTGTGGCGTGCCGGAGTTCACAGCCTCGGAGAAATATGGCGCCATCATCATGTTCGCGAGATCGGGCGTCTCCCTGAACGCTTCCATGATTGGCTGGAGCAGTTTTGCGCGGATAATGCAGCCAGCAGTCCAGATGCGGGCCAGCTCCGAGAGATTCAGGTTCCAGTCGTAGGTTTTGGAGGCCGATGCCAGCAGGGCCATGCCCTGGGTGTAGGAGGTGATCTTGGCGACGTAAAGCGCATCCTCCAGCGCGTCGATCAGCTTCTCCCGGTCCGGCGTTGCGGGGAATGGCTGGTCCTTCGATCCCGGTCCGGTGATGATCTTGCTCATCTCCATGCGGCGATCCTTGAAGGAGGAAAGGCTGCGCGCGATAACCGCGGAGTCGATGACGGGGATCGGCGTGCCGAGCTCGAAGCTGTTCTGGCTGGTCCAGCGGCCGGTGCCCTTCTGGGCGGCCTTGTCCAGGATGATATCGACCAGCGGTTTGTTCGTCAGCGGATCGACGTATTCCAGGACCTTGCCGGTGATCTCGATCAGGAATGACGAGAGCTTGCCCTGGTTCCAGCGGTCGAAGACCTTGCCGATCTCCGGTGCGGTCATGCCGAGGGTGCGGCGCATGACATCGTACGTTTCGGCGATCAGCTCCATATCGCCGTACTCGATGCCATTGTGAACCATCTTCACGTAGTGACCGGATCCACCGGGGCCGATGTAGGTGACGCAGGCTCCGAAATCGGACTTCGCCGCGATCGCGGTCAACATCGGCTCCAGGGCGTCCCATGACTCGCGCGGGCCGCCGGGCATGAGGCTGGGTCCCCAGAGCGCGCCTTCCTCGCCGCCGGAAACGCCCATGCCGACGAAGTTGAATCCCTTGTCCGCCAACTCCCGGGAGCGGCGCTCGGTATCCGTGAACAGCGAGTTTCCGCCGTCGATGACGATATCGCCCTGATCGAGATATGGCGTCAGTTCCTCGATGACCGCATCGACCGGAGCGCCGGCCTTGACCAGCAGGATGATGCGTCGGGGGCGCTCCAGCGTCGCGACGAACTCCTCGATCGTCTTCGCACCGACGATGTCCTTGCCCTTGGCGCGATCGTTGAGGAATTCCTCGGTTCGGGCTGTCGTACGGTTGTAGACGACGGGCTTGAAGCCGTTCCGTTCGATGTTGAGAGCGAGATTCTCTCCCATCACAGCCAGACCCACGACGCCGACGTGACGTCCTCCGGTGCTATTTGCGGTCATCTGTCTTTCCCCGTGTGCGATTTCGCTGCACCACCATCGCGGTACAAGCGCAGAGAATGCCCGACCGCCCATCGATGCAGGAATGGACGGTCCGAACGATGACGGGCACCGATCGACAAGACCGGTGCCCGCGAGCAGGTATCAGGCGTTGATGAGGCTGCGTTTGCCGGCAACATCGTCCAGCAATCCATCGTAGGATTTGATGAACGACTCGATCCCGTCGTCCTCAAGCTTTTGCGTGATCTGGTCGATATCCAGCCCCGCCCGCTTGAGATCATCGAACACCTTGTGGGCACCGGCGTAGTCGGAATCGACCGTGCGCTCGACGGTACCATGGTCGAGGAAGGCCTCGATTGTCTTCGGCGGCGCGGTGTTGATGGTGTCCGGGCCGATCAGGGTATCGACGTACAGCACGTCGCTGTACTCGGGGTTCTTCGTTCCGGTCGAGGCCCACAGCGGGCGCTGGACGCGTGCGCCCGCATCCGCGAGCGCCTTGAAGTCGTCTCCCTTGAACAGTTCCTCGAATTTCTCGTAGGCGAGACGCGCGTTCGCGATCGCGACCTTGCCCTTGAGGCTCTTCAGGAGGTCGGCATCGCCGTCGCCGGATTCCAGCCTGGCGTCGATCTGGCTGTCGGCGAGCGTATCGACGCGGCTGACGAAGAACGACGCGACCGATGCGAGCCGGTCGATCGATTCGCCCTTGTCGTGACGCGCCTGGAGCGCCTCAATGTACGCGCGGGCGACTGCCTCGTAGTTCTTCAGCGAGAACAGCAGGGTGATGTTGATGTTGATCCCCTCGGTGAGGAGGGTCTTGGTCGCGATCGCGCCCTCATCGGTCCCCGGTACCTTGATCATCAGGTTTGGCCGCTCGACCGCGTTCCAGAGCGTCCGGGCATTGTCGAGCGTTCCCTCGAGATCGCGGGCGAGACTCGGCAGGACCTCAATCGAGACGAAGCCGTCGCCGCCGTTGGTCTCGTCATAGAGCGGACGGAACAGGTCGCAGGCGTCCTGGATGTCCTTGACGGCGACGGTCTGGAAGACCTCGGCGGGCTGCTTGCCCTGCTTGAGGAGATTGACGATCTCGTCGTCGTAGACATCGCTGCCGGAAATCGCCTTTTGGAAGATCGTCGGGTTCGAGGTCACCCCGCGGATGCCGGTGTCCTCGATCTGGTGCTTGAGCTCGCCGGACTGGATGATCTGGCGGTTGATGTCATCGAGCCAGACGCTTTGGCCCAGTTTCGCGAGCTTCTTGATGTTGTTCTCTGCCATGATGTGGCTCCTTTGTGTGTGGGGTGCCGGTTTATCGACTCCCTGCGGGAGCCGCTGGGCGGCGAGCCTTCGGCCGACCGCCCCTACACCGATTGTTCCAGCCGATTTTCGGTGATCGCCCTGCGGGCGATGCCCCGGGCACAGGGCCCGGGACGACACCGGATGCGGCCCGGTCTACGAGTGGCCTTCGGAACCGGAGGGACGTTCTCCAGCGGCGTGGCCATCCTGGAGGTCGTTGGCGATGTCGTCCTTGCCGAGCAGGCGCAGCGCGGTGGCCGCGACGTGCTCGGCGGTGAAGCCGAAGTGCTTCAGGACGTCCTTGCCGTTACCGGATGCTCCGTAGGTGTCGATGCCGACGTGGGCGCCGTGGCAGCCGGTGTACTTCGCCCAGCCGATCGTCGTGCCCGCCTCGACGGAGACGCGCGGTGTGTTGTCTGGGCCAAGGACGGACGCCTTGTAGGCGGCATCCTGCTTGTCGAAGAGCTCCCAGCTCGGCATCGAGACGATCCGGGCCGTGACATCGTGTTTCGCAAGCAGGTCGCGCGCCAGCAACGAGAGCTCGACCTCGGAGCCGGTGGCGAGTAGCGTGACATCGGCGTCATCGTCACCGGTGATGACGTAGGCGCCCTTGCTGACATCGCCCTTCGCCTGCGAGCGGTCCAGAATCGCGAGATCCTGCCGCGAGAGGACCAGCAGCGATGGGGTGTCCTGCTCCAGCGCGACCTTCCATGCCTCGACGGTCTCGTTGGCGTCGGCCGGGCGAAGGACGGTCAGTCCCGGAATCATCCGGAGCGACATCACCTGCTCGACCGGCTCGTGAGTTGGGCCATCCTCACCGACGGCGATGCTGTCGTGTGTGAAGACGAAGATCGATTTCAGATGGCTCAATGCGGCAAGCCGGATCGAGGGACGGCAGTAGTCGGAGAAGACGAGGAATGTCGATCCGAACGGGATGACGCCGCCGTGAGCGGCCATACCGTTCACCACGCCCATCATGCCGTGCTCGCGAATGCCGAAATGGATGTTCCGTCCCGCGTAGCTCCAGCCACCACCGGAGGTGCCCTGTGTCTGGGCGTCGTTCAGGGCCGGATCGCCGAAGTCGCCGCCGTCCTTCATCACCGTGTTGGTCGACGGGTTGAGGTCGGCCGAGCCACCGAGGAAGGTCGGGATGTGCTTGTAGAAGGCGTTGATCGTCTCGCCACCAGCTTTCCGGGTCGCGACCGCCTTGTCGCCCGGTTTCCAGCTTGGCAGGTCGGCGTCCCATCCTTCCGGCAACTTCCCGGCCATGGCCCGCTCGAACTCGGCGGCTTCGTCCGGGTAGGCCTGTGCGTAGGCCGCGAACGCTGCGTTCCATTCGTCTTCGGCCTGCGCGCCCTCGTCGACCGCCTTGCGGAAGAGATCGAGCGCGTCGTCCGGGACGTAGAAGGCGGGCTCGGTCGGGATGCCGAGGTTCTCCTTGGTCGCCGTCACCTCATCCGCACCGAGCGGGGAGCCGTGGACGCCGAAGGTGTTGGCCTTGTTTGGCGAACCGTAACCGATGATTGTCTGGGCGCAGATCAGGCTCGGCTGGTCGGTGACGTTCCGGGCTTCCTCGATCGCCTTGTTCACGGCATCGGTATCCATGCCGTCGATCGTCTGGACGTGCCATCCCATCGCCTCGAAGCGGGCCGGGACATCCTCGTTCATCGAGACGTTGGCGCTGGCGGCGAGGGTGATGTGGTTTTGATCGTAGAGATAGATGAGCTTGCCGAGCTTTAGGTCGCCAGCGATCGCGGCCGCCTCGAACGCGACGCCCTCCATGACGTCGCCATCGGAGACGATGCCGTAAGTGTAGTGATCGACGATCGTGTGGTCGTCGCGGTTGTATTTTGCGGCGAGAAAGCGCTCGGCGGCGGCCATACCGACCCCGTTCGCGAAGCCCTGTCCGAGCGGCCCGGTGGTGACTTCCACGCCCGGGGTGTCGGTGCGCTCCGGATGCCCCGGCGTCTTCGAGCCGAGCTGGCGGAAGTTCTTCAGGTCATCAAGGGAGACGTCGTAGCCGGTCAGGTACAGCAGCGAGTAGAGCAGCATCGAGCCGTGACCCGCGGAGAGGACGAAGCGGTCCCGGTTCGACCAGTGCGGGTTCTTCGGGTTGTGGTGGAGGAAGTTCTGCCAGAGGGTGTATGCCATCGGCGCGGCGCCCATCGGCAGACCCGGGTGACCGGAGTTGGCTTTCTGGATCGCATCCATCGACAGCGTGCGAATCGCGTTGATCGCCTGCATCTCGAGTGTTTCGGACTGTGTGGCGGTAGCCAAGGTGGCCTCCTTCGATATGTGTGTGGCTGGGATGGGGACTGGATCCGCGATCCCGATCGGTGGCCGAGATTTGATGAGGTTCGGCCGGTATTCCCGTGGTTGTCTGACGTCCTTTCCGGCGCGCCAAATTCCTCCGTGCAGCCTGTGGGCCACGGATGTCTTCACTTTCCTATTATCCCATGTTCTTCAAGGAGAGTTTGCCGGTGGTGTTGTGCGATGCGTCCACACGCGAGCCCTTGGAGGAGCGCCTTCCTCCACCGTCATCCCGAGCCCGTGAGGTGACGCAGTCGCCGAACGGTGTCGAGGGATCTTTGCCTCTGGCGACCAATGCGGTTTGGAGGAGCCAGGATCTCTCGACACGTCGCCCCTCGCTCTGCTCGCGGCTCCGGCTCGGGATGACGGGGGGAAGGGGGCACGCGGTCGGGATGAGAGGGGAAGAGGGGTCTCACTTGTGGCTCCGGCTCTGGCTCCGGCTCGGCATGACGGCGGTGTGGAGGAAGGGCATCCGGGCGGATTCTCACGTATGTGGTGCTGCCGCTCCCTTGGAGCGGGCTCTGCGCATTCGTTCAGGACGAAAAAGGGAAGTCACGGCAGTACCGGGGGCGCTGTGCCCGTAACCGTTCACCGACCACTTCGGGTCGGTGCTACCGGTGGTCGGTTTGGTAGCACCGGGCCGCAGTGCCCGGTGTCCAGGCAAAGACCTATCATCCCCTGATCCACGAATACCCACCAGCTCGGGTCGATGCTACCAGGACCAGCTCGGGTCAGTGTTGCCAGCATGGGGATCGCGGCCTACATCGACGTGAAGAAGCCGATGCCGATAGAGAAGAGGGCGAAGGTAAGCATGAGCAGGCCGAACATGAGATGGGCGCTGCCGGAACGCACGGCGTCCGGCGTCTTCTTGCCGTACCGTTGCCAGATCGCATTGAGGCCAAAAACGCCGGAGCTGATACCGATCACAATCCAGAGAATCGAGGTCAGGTCCATAAGGGGTGCTGTCCGTTCGTGCAAGGTCGTTCCGGAATCGGTCTTCGGCCCCGATGGCCGCCTGACACCAAGCATACGTGGCGCAACGTGCACTCACCAATGGGCAGGTGTGGCAGTGATGCCGCATAATGACAGCAGAGTGTCGTTTTGTGTACTGGAGGTCTATGATGCGCGAATCCCGACGATTGCCCGCGGGGAGCGTGCCCCGCTACGAGGAGCCTCGCCCGGTCCGGTACACGCTGGCCGATCTCGAGCGGGAAACGGGGGTGAACTCCCGGACGATCCGCTACTACATCACCGAAGGTCTGTTGCAACCGGCATACGGGCGGGGGCCGTCTTCCACCTACGACTCCGACCATCTGTTGCGGCTGCGAATGATTCAGCAGTTCAAGGAAGACCGGTTGTCCTTGAAGGACATCAAGGAGCGGTTGTCGCATCTGACTCCCGAGGATATCGCGGTGATTCTCAAGGTGGAGATGCAACCGGAGGCGGAGACCTGGCGGCGGTATGCGCTGCATCCCGATTTCGAGATCATGGTCCGGGATGTTTCCCCCGGCCAGCGTGAGATGACCTACGCGCATGCGTTCGACCTGATCATCGAGTATGCGCGATCCGTCCTTGACGACCTCGGGGAGCCGATTGGAGGCGAGCGATGACGGACGAGCGTCACATTCAGCGGAGCGGCGGTGGAATCGTTTCCCGTGGTGGCGAGCGATCCTCCGCCCGGGACATTGAACCCGGCGACCTGACCGAATTGATGCGGGGTTGGCGGCGACGCTGGACGACCGGCGTGGCGATCGCGACAACGAAGGCGAACGATGGCGCGTTGCGCGGGATCACGCTGACGGCCGTTCTGCCGCTGTCGCTGGAACCGCCGATGCTGGCGTTCGCGATCGCACAGGACGGCGAGTTCCGGGGAATTCTGGACGGCTCCGGACGGTGTTGCGTGCAAATCCTCGATCGTGATCACGGGTTCGTCTCGGAACGGTTTGCCGGACGCGCGCCCCTGCCGGACGCCAGGTTCACCGGGGTCCCGCACGAGATGATTGATGACCTGCCGGTGATCGCCGGCTCGCTGGCCTGGGCGGCCGGGGAGATCGATCGGATGGATCCGGCCGGGGATCATGTGCTGGTGATCGTGCGGGTGACGTCGGCATCTCTCGGGGAGGACACGGACGATCCCCTGTTGAGTTACGAGGGACGATACCGCGGGTTGGAGGCGTCGTGATGAGCCGGGACGATCTGCGGCAGGATCTGTGGATTCCGGACAATCCGGATGGCTCGGGCTGGGCGAACGTCGACTGGGTCAGTGCCGTGCGGGGTAGCCGGTATCACTACCGTCATGGTGAGCCACTGGCGGAGGCCCGGCGGTCGCTGCCGCCGTTTTACATGATCGTCACGCGCTCGGAGACCGAGCAGATCCCCACACCGCACGAGAATACGTACTACGTCCCGGCGTCGATGTTGCACGAGTTCTTGTCCGAGCTGATCTGGAGTGGCGGATCGGAGGAGATCTGGCACATTGCGCCCTGCGATGCGCCTCCGGCCGAAGCGCGGGTGGGATAGGATTTCGGCCGCAAGGGCCAACCGTACGAGGAGGGGGTACTACCCGAGCTTCCTCCTGGGCTTTATCAGAAGCCCGATCCCGTCGTCGTGAATCTCGAAGACCCAGCCCTCGACGGTGACGACGGCTGGCGTGGAGATTTCCCCGTAACGGACCTCGACCTCGTGACCTTCGAATTCGACATTGCGCGTGGCGTTGAAGGCGAATGCCATCCGCGGATTTCGGTAGATGTTGCGCGGCCCGCCGATGCTGTCAACTGCGCCGTTGGCGATGCGGGTGGCTTCGGTTTCGTCGAGTGGTGTGTTGCTGGACATGTGCGGCCCCTTGGGAGCACCGACCCGAAGTGGTCGGTGTTGCAGGAGATGACACCGACCCGAAGTGGTCGGTGCTACCGGGACGTTCCGGTGGCGATAGCGGCGCCCCGGTTTCCGGGTGCCGCAGCTTCTGGTATTGTGCCCGATATGTCAGCGGTTGACCGCCTGCGAGCCGGGCGAATTGGAATACGAGTCATGAAGGAGCACCGCCATGGTTGTGGCGTCGAACATCCGGGATGAGGTCGACGAGATTCTTCCCGGCGTGATCGCCGATCGTCGGCATCTGCACGAAAACCCGGAGCTTGGCTTCCAGGAGTTCAAGACGGCGGAGTTTGTCCGGCAGCGGCTGGAATCGCTCGGGGTGGAGGATATCCGGACCGGGATCAACTCGACCGGGGTGACCGGGTTGGTCATTGGAACCGCCAAGGGCCCGGGACGCAACGTGCTGGTCCGCGCCGATATGGACGCGCTCCCGATCCATGAGGAGAACGAGGTCGATTACAAGTCCCAGAGCGATGGCGTCATGCACGCCTGTGGCCACGACGCGCACACCTCCATTCTGCTCGGGTTGACGCGCATTCTGATGGAACGTCGCGACCAATTCTCCGGCACGGTCAAGGTGCTGTTCCAACCGGCGGAGGAGCTTCCTCCCGGCGGTGCGAAGGGGATGATCGAGGCCGGCGTGCTGAACGACCCGCCGATCGAGGCTGTGTTCGGGCTCCATATGTCGCAGGGAGACCCGGTCGGCAAGATCATCGTCGGCGCGGGTCCGGTCATGGCCGCGGCTGATGGCTTCGAGATCATCGTCCACGGCAAGGGCGGTCATGGCGCGTACCCCCATGAGTGCGTCGATCCGGTCGTCGTCGGCGCGCAGATCGTCGTCGCCTTGCAGACGCTGGTCTCGCGGAACGTCGATCCGATGGACAGCGCGGTCGTCAGCACCTGCGTCTTCCAGAGCGGCGACGCGTTCAATGTCATCCCCGATACGGCGCGGCTTGCGGGAACCGTGCGGACATTCCAGCCGGAGACCCGCGACCTGCTGGAGAAGCGCATCAACGAGGTCGCGAGCGGTGTCGCGAAGGCGCTCGGAGCCGAGGCCGAGGTCACCTACACGCGTGGCTACCCGGCGACGGTGAACGACGAGGCGATGACCCAGCTGGCGCGGGAGGCGGCGATCTCCGTCGTCGGCGAGGAAAACGTCGTCGAACTCCAACCCAAGATGGGTGCCGAGGATTTCTCGTACTTCCTCGAACAGAAACCGGGCTCCTATTTCTTCGTCGGCAGCAACAACCCGGAGAAAGGGCTCGTCTGGGGGCATCATCATCCGAAGTTCGACATCGACGAGGAGTCTCTCGGTGCCGGGCTGGCGACGATGGCGACCAGCGTGTTGACGTACCTGACGCGGGACGAGGCATGATCGCGCGGACGTTGCAAAACGATGTCGACGAGATCCTGCCGGGGGTGATCGCGGATCGGCGACACCTGCACGAGCATCCCGAGCTGGCATTCCAGGAGGTCGAGACGGCGAAGTTCGTCGCGGCCCGTCTGGAGGCTCTTGGCGTCGAGGACATCCGAACAGGAATCGCCGTCACCGGCGTGACCGGGCTGATCCGGGGCACGAAACCGGGCGCGGGACGGACCGTCCTTCTCCGGGCCGATATGGACGCGTTGCCGATCCACGAGGAAAACACCGTCGAGTACGCGTCGACAGCCGATGGCGTGATGCACGCCTGTGGCCACGACGCGCACACTGCCATCCTCCTCGGGGTGGCGCGGTTGCTGGTGGACCGGCGGGATACGTTTGCCGGGACGGTGAAGCTGTGTTTCCAGCCTGCCGAGGAAGCGCCTCCGGGCGGGGCAATCCGGATGATCGGGGAAGGTGTGCTGGAAGACCCGCATGTCGATGCGGTCTTCGCCCTGCACGTCTCCTCCGGTGATCCGGCCGGCACGGTGCGGATCGGTCCGGGTCCGTTCATGGCGGGTGGCGACCTGTTCGTCATTGAGGTGCAGGGCAAGGGCGGTCACGGGGCGTCGCCGGAGGAGACGGTCGATCCGATCGTCATCGGCGCGCAGATCGTGACCGCCCTGCAAACGCTGGTCTCGCGGGAGACTGACCCGATGGAGACCGTCGTGGTGTCGACGGGGACCTTCCAGGCTGGCGATGCGATCAATGTCATTCCCGACAGCGTCATGATCGGTGGAACCGTGCGGACGTTCGATCCGGAATTGCTGGATCGAACGAACCGGCGGATCGGGGAGCTGGCATCGTCCATTGCCGGGGCGATGGGCGGCACGGCGAAAACGACGATCCCGAAGGGCTATCCACCGACGGTGAACGACGCGGCAATGGCGGAGATCGTCCGCGAGGCCGCGGTCGAGGTCGTCGGGGAGGAGAAGGTCCTTCCGGCTGATCCGAAGATGGGCGGCGAGGATTTCGCGCATTTCCTGCGGCATCGGCCGGGCGCGTACTTCAATGTCGGCGCGCGGAACGAGACGCGCGGCATCGTTTGGGGGCACCATCATCCGCGATTCGACGTCGATGAGGAATGTCTTGGCGTCGGGATGTCGACGATGGTGACGACGGCGTTGCGGTATTTGAAAGGCGAATGACTGACGGTGCGTCTCATGCTCGACGCCCTACGTGCGCCGAGAGGGCGGAGAGCCTGCGGCCATCCGCCCCTACGGGGTACTGGAGAGGACAGGCAGAATCATGACCGATACATTGCAGACCGATATCGACGAGATCATGCCGGGAACGGTCGCTGACCGCCGATGGCTGCACGAGAATCCGGAGCTTGGCTTCCAGGAATTCAAGACGGCGGAGTTCGTCCGCCAGCGGCTCGAATCGCTTGGTGTGGAAGACATCCAGACCGGCATCGCCGTCACGGGTGTGACGGGGGTGATCCGGGGGACCGCCGAGGGACCGGGCCGGAATGTCCTGCTGCGGGCGGATATGGATGCCCTGCCAATGCAGGAAGAGAACGACGTCGACTACAAGTCGCAGACCGATGGCGTGATGCACGCCTGCGGCCACGACGCGCATACCGCGATCCTGATGGGCGTGACCCGGCTTCTCATGGAGCGCCGCGACCAATTCTCCGGCACGGTCAAGGTGCTGTTCCAACCGTCTGAAGAGCAGGGGACTGGCGGCGCGAAGCCGATGATCGAGGCCGGGGTGCTGAACGATCCGCCAATCGACGCGGTGTTCGGGCTCCACATGGCTTCGGGCAATCCGACCGGTGAGGCGCTGGTGAGCGGTGGCCCGATCATGGCGGCGGCCGATTCCTACAAGATTCACATCAAGGGGCGTGGCGGTCACGCTGCCCGGCCGCAGATCGCGATCGACCCCGTGTTGATCGGGATGGAGATCGGCGTGGCCCTGCAGACCATCGTGTCGCGGAACGCCGACCCGATGGATGCGCTGGTGATCAGCAATTGCATGTTCCACGCCGGGACGGCGGGCAACGTGATTCCGGATACCGCCGATATGGCCGGCACCGTCCGCACGTTCACGCCGGAGATGCGCGATCTGGCGCAGGAGCGCCTGACCGAGATCGCGACGACTATCGCCTCCACGCTCGGCGGCGAGGCCGAGGTCGAGTATCGCCGGGGATATCCGGCGACCGTGAACGACCCGGAGATGGCCGAGCTGGTACGCCGGGCAGCGATCGAGGTCGTCGGCGCGGAGCATGTGAAGGAGCGCAGGCCGGCGATGGGCGCGGAGGACTTCTCCTACTTCCTGATCGAGCGGCCGGGGGCGTTCTTCAATGTCGGCTGCCGGAACGACGAGCGCGGAATCGTGTGGGGACATCATCACCCGAGATTCGATGTCGACGAGGAATCGCTCGGCATCGGGATGGGGACGATGGTCAATACGGTGCTGCATTACCTGCGTGGGGAATGAGACGCGTCATTACGGCCCAAACTTCGTCATCCCTCGACGCGATTCGGCCGCTACGCGACCTCATCGGCTCGGGATGACGGGTTCAGTTTGAGGGATACAAGACGAGGGGGAGACGTGTATGGCGAAGAATCTGACGGCGGATATCGACGAGATCATGCCGGGAATGGTGGCGGATCGGCGATGGTTGCATGAAAACCCGGAGTTGGGGTTTCAGGAGCACAAGACCAGCGAATTCGTCCGGCAGCGGCTGGAGTCTCTGGGCGTCGATGACATTCGCACGGGAATCGCGCAGACCGGCATCACCGCCTTGATTCGGGGCACGAAGCCGGGGCCGGAACGGGTCGTCCTGCTCCGCGCCGATATGGACGCGCTGCCGTTGACCGAGGAGAACGACGTCGACTACCGGTCCCGGACCGATGGTGTGATGCACGCGTGCGGGCATGATGGACACACGGCGATGCTGCTGGGCGTGGCACGGCTGTTGATGGATCGGCGCGATCAATTCTCCGGCGCGGTCAAGCTGCTGTTCCAGCCATCGGAAGAGGCAAACGAGGGCGGCGCGAAGCCGATGATCGAGGCCGGCGTGTTGGAAGACCCGCATGTGGATGCGGTCTTCGGGCAGCATGTCGCGGCGGAGAAGCCGACGGGCACCGTTTGGGTCAAGGGCGGTCCGCTACAGGCATCGGCGGATTCGTTCACGATCCGGGTGCAGGGCGTCGGTGGACATGGCGCGACACCGCAGATGTCCGTCGACCCGATCGTGGTCGGCATGCGGATCGTCGATGCCCTGCAGACGATCGTCTCGCGGAATATCGATCCGATGGAGCAGGCGGTGGTCAGCGTCTGTACCTTCCACGCCGGCACGGCGGGGAACATCATCCCCGATACCGCCGAGATGAGCGGAACGGTGCGGACCTTCACGCCGGAGAATCGCGACCTCGCGGAACAACGCATGAAGGAGATCGCGACCAACGTCGCGAGCGCGATGGGCGCGTCGGCTGTGGTGGACTACCAGCGTGGATACCCGCCGACGGTGAACGATCCGGAGATGGCCGATCTGGTCTGGAATGCGGCCGTGAAGGCGATCGGCCAGGAGAGAGTCCACGAGGCGTATCCGATCATGCCGGCGGAGGATTTTTCCTACTTCCTGATCGAGCGACCGGGGACGTATTTCATGACCGGTAGCGGGAACGAGGAGCGGGGGATTGTCTGGCCGCATCATCACCCGAAGTTCGATCTGGACGAGGAGTCGTTCCAGTACGGTGTCGCGGTGATGGTGCAGACGGCGCTGGATTACCTGAACGCTGGCGCGTAGAGGACGCATACAGCATCAGCCCGCGTGATGCTGAACGCAACCATGCCTTTGCTGGGCATCGCTTCTCGCAGGATTCATATCGGAATCTGGATGTATGCGCGCGGGGTCGCCGTGATGCCGCTCCGCGGCATGTCTCGGGCACAGGACCCGAGACTACGGTTAGGTGCGCTGACCCGCGATCGATCATTCGGATTCGGTATCAGGGCAGGCTACCGGGCTCGGGATGACGGGTGTTTTATTCAGATACGGGATACAAGGAGAACCAGACGATGGTCACGACAACGATCCGGGACGATATCGACGAGATTCTGCCAGGCGTCATCGCCGACCGGCGGCATTTGCACCAACATCCGGAGCTGGCGTTCGAAGAGCATGAGACGGCGAAATTCGTCGTGGAGCGGCTCGAGCAGCTCGGAGTCGAGGACATCAAGACGGGCGTCGGACGCACTGGCGTCACTGGCCTGATCCGGGGCAGGAAGGGCGACGGCAAGGTCGTCATGCTGCGGGCGGATATGGATGCCTTGCCGATCCTGGAAGAGAACGATGTCGACTACAAGAGCGAAGTCGACGGCAAGATGCACGCCTGCGGGCACGACGCCCACACTGCCATGCTGCTCGGCGTCGCGCGCATCCTCATGGATCGCCGGGATGAATTCAAGGGCACGGTGAAGCTCCTGTTCCAGCCGGCGGAGGAAGTGCCGCCCGGCGGCGCGATCGAGATGATCCGTGATGGCGCGCTGGAGGACCCGCATGTCGATGCCTGTATCGGCCAGCATGTCGCCTCGTCGATTCCTTCCGGCGTGATCGCTGTCCGGTCGGGACCGGATTCGGCGGGATCGGACCGCTTCCGGGCGGTGATCCAGGGCAAGGGAGGCCACGCCGCCCGGCCGCAGGTTGCCGTTGACCCGGTGGTGGTCGCCGCGCACGTCATCGTCGCCCTGCAGTCGCTGGTGTCCCGCGAAACCGACCCGATGGAGGCGGCGGTGCTCAGCACGACCGCTGTGCTCGCCGGGGAGGCGTTCAACGTCATCCCGGACACGGCTGAGCTTCGGGGCACCGTGCGGACGCTCTCGCCGGAGGTCCGCGAGCACATGCACAAGCGCGTGCCCGAGGTGATCGAGGGTGTCGCGAAGGCGCTCGGGGCCGAGGCGAAGGTGGAGTACCGGTTGGGCTACCCGAGCCTGCAGAACGATGAGGCCATGGCCCGGTTGACGCGCGAGGCGGCGATCGAGGCGGTCGGCGAGGAGAACGTGATCGAGGGCGAGCTCGGGATGGGCGGAGAGGACTTCTCCTACTTCTCGCTGGAGCGTCCGAGCTGCTTCTTCCACACGGGCACGCGAAACGAGGATCGCGGCATCGTCTGGGGTCATCATCATCCGAAGTTCGACACTGAGGAAGAGGGCTTCGTCAACGGTATGGCCACGATGGCGACCGCCGCGATGAAGTACCTGAACGAGAATTAGAGCGAATCGCAGGAAGATTGACACGAGCCAGGTGCATCTCACGTAGGGGCGGATGGCCGCAGGCTTTCCGCCCTATCGGCTCCTGCAGGGAGTCGATCACCAGGTGACCTAAAGGTTTTCCGCATTCCGGATCGCGATGATGAACGGCCTTGGGGCAATACGCCCCGAGGTCGTTCGTGCGACAGGTCTTGGTAAGGCCTGCGATATGACGGGTGTGATTAATTGCCACGACTCGGTGTAGGGACCAGACTTGCGAAGGCATGCTGACGTCCTGAACACCGCGAAGGGGTCGATCACCGATACCATCCCCGACTGTGTACGCGGGCTCCGTATCACTCGTAGGGGCGGACTCTTATGTCCGCCCTTTTGGCCCCACGTCGGGCGGACATAAGAGTCCGCCCCTACGAATCCACCCAAATCACGACGCCGGAAAAACCGCCAACTTTCGGATGATGGGGTGTAATCTCTGATCCTCGTACTCAGAGACTCTGTTTTGTCGTTGATGTGCCCGCTTACGACGCGCGATGTTTGATGATGCGCGGGTTGGTCGTCACATTCTCCGTGCGGCGGGAGGTGGGGATGCCCGACTCGTTCTCGAACCAGGCGGCGATGAGGAAGATGATGACGGTGAAGACATTGTAGATGCCGAAGCCGCCGAAGAGGGACAGCGCGCCACCGAATCCGATGAAGAGGGCGGTGATCCAGAAAAGCATGATGCGGGTGCGCTTGTGCATCGGCCATGCACTGACAGCGATACCCAGAATGAATGGAAGACTGATAAAGAAGAGGTAGCCGGGGCTGACCCGGTTCATCGGCACGCGACGTTCGTGAATGTAGAAGCCAATGGTGAGCGCTGCTCCGACGAGGCTGACGATGAGTGTCATCCAGCGTGGCCATGTCATTGACCGGATTGCGCGGATCATGGTTCCGTCTTGACCTCCTGCCATGCCGCGAAAAGCCAGGCGAGGATGATGGCGACGAGGAAGAAACCGATCCCGCTGAAGATCAGCAGGGCAGCGGGGAATACGGCGGCGGCCGATGCGACCCAGATGAAAATCGCGCGCGTGGGCGACGGCATATCCAGAACGCTGACAACAAGCACGGTGAGAAACGGCACGGCGAAGAGGATGACTGCCGGCGACGGGTTGCCCAATGCGAACGCGATCCCGAGCAGGCCCATCCCCAGAAGGCTCGTCGTTCCAGCGAGGATGCGTGCGCCGGAGACATGGGCGAGATGGTCGGTCATGGGATGCCACTCCTTTCGTTCGGACGTACTCCTATCGTAGCAGGCCGCCGTATCGGGGTCGAAGATAAGGCGGAAACACGGTAGGCCTACGTCAAATTCCGTAGATTCCGAAATTATTCACACCTAAAAATACGTCTTCATGATGATGTGGGTTTCCTCCGCGACTCTCATGATGGGTGCATGCCATACAACCGATTCGATGTGAATCCAGAGGATATGGCAGTCGGGGAAATCGACGGACGATATCCCAATTCATGAAAGGAGCACCCTCATGTGTGCCGTGGAAAATCAGATGAAACAGGATACCGATCGGCCGGAAATGACGCATGTCTTCGTGCGAGGCGAAGACAATACGACCTACGTCATCAATCCGGAGGTCCTGGAAGCATTTTCGCTCGAAGGATCAGTATTGTTGACGATCGCGGGGAAGCACTATGCGATCCCGAAGGCGGTCGTCGAGCTTCAACCGCTGGGCGAAGGGGCCGATGCCAGCATCGACGGGATGCTGGACGAACAGGAGGTTCCGAAGCCGGAGGACGTTGCGAGGATGACCAGCGTCTGGAACATTCTTCCGTACACAGCCTGCTTTTATGGCGGCTGGGCAGGCGGGGGAAACGCGGTCGCGGCGGCTGATTACTGCGAAGCGCGGTACCCGTTCTCATAGATGACTTCCGGTCAGAGACGCCCGGATTCCGGATGGTGAGCGTGCCTGGCGAAAGCGAGGCACGCTCACGCGCTTTTGGGCGCGATGGTGTCCATGGTCGTCTTTGGTGCTTTGGCTGCGCTCCGGAGAGGCAGTTAGCCCTTCATGGAACCGGCGAGCATGCCGCGGATGAAGAATTTGCCGAGCAGGATGTAGATGATCGCGGTCGGGAGCGCGGCGATCACAGCACCGGCCATCATCACATTCCAACTGACGGAAAACGATCCGGAGAGATTGTTCAGCGCCACGGTGACGGGCTGCTTTGCCGGGTTGGTGATGACGGTGAGCCCGAAAAGGAACTCGTTCCAGATATTGGTGAACTGAAAGATGCCGACGACGACGAAAGCCGGGATCGAGAGCGGCAACATGATCTGCCGGAAGATCTGCACGATGCCGGCGCCATCGACGCGCGCAGCTTCAATCAACTCGCCCGGGATATTGGTGAAGAAGTTCCGGAAGATCAGGGTCGTGATCGGCAGGCCATAGACGACATGGACGACGATCAGGCCTGGTATCGTGCCGTAGAGATGGATCCACTGCAGGAACTTGATCAACGGGATCAAGATCGCCTGATACGGAATGAACATCCCGAACAACAGGGCGGTGAAGACGATGTCCGAGCCCCGGAATCGCCATTTCGAGAAGAGATACCCGTTCAGCGCGCCAAGCAAGCCGGAGATGACGGTGGCCGGGACGACGAGCATCAGGCTCGTCCACATGTTGCGGTGCAGCTTGTCCCACGCTTCCTGGTATCCGCCGGCCGTCAGTTTCGTCGGCAGCTCCCACATCCGGCTGATGTCGACGTTCGCCGCGGATTTGAAGCCGTTGATGACCATGACGTAAACGGGTAGCAGATAGAATCCACAGACGAGCAGCAGGAAGACGATCAGCACGATCCGCCCCACACTGGGACGCCGGGCTCGCCGCGTCGAGGGATTGTGGAGGATGTTGGCAGCCATCGTTACAGATCCTTCAGCGAGCGGGCGAGATAGGGAATGATCACGATCGAGACGAGCAACAACATGACGACCGAGGCCGCGGCGCCAAGGTTGTAGCGGGTCGCCTTGAACGTCTGCTCGAACATGTAGATGCCGGGGACATCGGTCGCGAAGCCGGGGCCGGTGCCGGACATGGCGAAAATGAGGTCGAAGATCTTCAGCGAGACATGCCCGAGGATGATCAGCGTGCTGATCGTGATCGGTTTCAGCAGGGGGATGATGATGTCGCGATACATCCGCCAGCTGGAAGCACCGTCAAGGGCGGCGGCTTCCCGGACGTCGTTCGAGATTGTGCCGAGTCCCGCGAGATACATCGCCATGGCGAACCCGGAAAGCTGCCAGACGGCCGCGATGATCACTGGCCAGAGCGCAGCGGGAAAGCCGATCTGGGCCTTGATGAAAGCGGGCACCGGAAGATCGCCGTACACCGACGGATTCGTCAGCCAGCCGGGATGAAAGGGGCCGAGTCCCATCTTGTCGAGCAGCCAGTTGACGCCGAGATGATCGACCAGCAGGTTGAGTCCGGAATCCGGGTTGAAGATCCAGCGCCACGAGACGCCAGTGACGATGAACGACAGGGCGTAGGGGAAGAGAAAGATATTCCGAAAAACGGAACCGCCGAAAATGTGACGATCCAGCAGGATCGCGAGCAGGAGCCCGACGCCGACCGCCAGCAAAAGGAACAGGATCGTGAAAATAACGGTGTTCCGGAGATCGATCTGGAACCGGCGATCGTTGAACAGGCGGTCGTAGACGCCCCACACCGGGTCCGTGATGGCGAGGTCCATCGGCCCGGCCTTGCGCCATTGGGAGATCGAGATCCAGAATGTCATCCCGATGAAACCGTAGATGAACACGATCAGGGCGACGACACTCGGCGCGAGCATCAAGGGCGACAACCAGCGTTCGCCCAGTCGTCGCTTCGGCGGGGTCTCCCCGGTGTCTCCCGGCAGGGGAGCGGCGTGGGTCGCCATAGAGCTTCCTTCGTGTGCGGAGAAACGACAGGAGGGTGGTGAAGATCCACCCTCCTGCGTTCGGAGTTCTGTTTGACTAGTCGGCGTCCTGGGCCGCCGTGTTGAGCGCATCCTGGAGGGCGTCCACATCCTTGTCCACGAGGAACGACGTGATCGCATCCGTGATGTCCAGCGTCTGTTGCGGCGAGGCGGCGGTGCCGTGGGCGATTGAAACGACGACCTGCGATTGCCCGAACTGGTCCGCGGACCACTTGCCGTAGTCGCTCAGGCCGCTGATATCGGCGTCCGTCCGGGCGGGAATGCAGCCCTTGTACGGCGCGAACGTTGCCTGCGCTTCGGCGGATCCGACGACGCCGAGCCAGTTCTGCGCATTCACCGGATGCGGCGGCTCGGTCGGCAACGTGAAGCCGTCCATGACCGCCACATAGAGCCCCTCGCTGCCCGGATGGTACGACCATCTGACGACATCGGTCTTGTCCTTGGAGACGGCGGCGCCGTAGGCCCAGTCGCCCATCGAGGTGGCGAAGGCGGTGCCGTTGAGGACGAGATCCATCGCGCCGTCCCAGGTGAGGGAGGCGTGATCGTCGTTCACGTAGTCGAGGTACTTGCCGAACGTCTCGATCGCGGATTTCACATCGTCGCCGGTCCAGTCGGTCGAGCCGTCCCAAAGCCCGAGGTAGGCGTCGCCGCCGAGCTGGGCCATCAGGGTGTTCTCGAAGAGCTGGACGGGAGCGAACGAATCCTTGGAACCGAGGGCGATCGCCGGGATGCCGGCCTCCTTCAGGGTGTCGGCCATCGCGAAGAAGTCATCGGTAGAGAGATTCTCCGACCAATCGAGGCCGTTGTCCTCGGCCACCTGCTTGTTCGCGAAGAGGACGTTTCCCATGTGAACGCCGACCGGAATCAGGTACTTCTCGCCATCAATGGTCACCTGATCGTTGAGGCCCTCCGGGATGACATCGTCGAGCCCGAGCGTGTTCCAGATATCAGTGACGGACCCGGTGTATCCCGGCCCCTGGTAAAGATCCTGAAGCTCCTTTGCGGCGTGGGACTGCCAGCTATCGGGGGGATCGCCACCTTCGAGACGGGTGGAGAGAGCGGCCTTCGCGTTGGAGCCGGCGCCGCCGGCAACGGCCGCGTCGATGATCTTCACGTCTGGGAAGAGTCCGTTGAACGCTTCATAGAGCTTGACCAGGCCGTCGTGCTCGCCCGGTCCAGTCCACCAGGAAAAGACCTCGAGCTCGTCCTCGGGCGTGCCGTCGTTGATGATTGCGATGGATACGGGCGACGCGGCCGGGCTGGCATCCTGGGCGGCAACGCGGATGCCGGGCATGACTGCCACGGTCGCGAAGACGGCGCTTCCGGCGGCGAACTGGCGTCGGGAAATCTTGCGTGTCCGGAATGTTCGCATGCGTGTCTCCTTTGACTTCAACGAAGCTTCCTGTCAACAACCGATCAACCAGGCCAATCGCGCGACCGGAGGGGCTTGCCACTCATCCCGAAGTCGCGAATGGATGATCCTGATACGATCCTCCTCTCCTGCGCCGAAGCTCCGGCAGCCGTGCCGGTCATGCCGGGATCACCTTGCCTGGACGTGTTGTCGAAACCACTGCCATTATACGGCGGTTTGCAACTGAGTGCGGAAAATGGCGGGGCTGACAAAATCAAGAGCATCTGATAGCGTGTTGTCAGGGAACAGATAAAGTTATGACAGAACGTGATCAGGTGAGGAGAGACGGATGTCCCTGAACAAGTTCACTCGCCGGCGATTCAATGCGACCGCTGCCGGGTTCGCGGCCGGAGTCTTTGCATCGTCACGTTTCGGAGCGAGTGCCCAGGATGCGACTCCGGCCGGAGGCGTCACACCGCTCGGCTACGTTAGCACGCGGATTCGTACGGTTGCGACCGCCGAGCAACGCGTGCGCGTGAACGAGCTGGTGCGGGACGATTTCGCGCCGGATGTCGAGGCATTGCCAGGATTCCAGGGATACGCGCTGGCTGACGTCATCGACGTGCCGGAAGACAGCCTGTCGATCCTCGTGCTGGAGGAAGCCTCCCAAACAGAAGGGTTCCTCGATCTCGCCAAGGATTTTGTCTCGGGTATTTCGGATGAGGTACAGACGGTCGATACCGTCGGATGGGACGGCGATCTGCTCATCCTTGGCAAACCGGAGACATCCGGGAGTACTCCCATTGCCTCGCCCGCCGGATCGCAGGCCGCGTCGGGGTATGTGACGATGCGTGTGCACACGAGCCTGCCGGGAACCGACCCGAGGGATTTCGTGCCCCTCGCGACATCCGATTTCCTGCCGATTGTATCCGGATTGGACGGATTTCGAGGGTACCTCTGGTATCCCACCGAGGGCGGATTCGTGGCCATCTCCCTCTTCGATACGGAGGAGTCCGCGCAGGAATCCAACGAAGCTGCGATGGGCTGGGCGATCGATTTCCTGGCCGAGTACACCGATGGCAAACCGATGGTCGTGAACGCGACCATGGCGTACGAGAATTTGCCCATCCTGCGATAATGCCCTCGTAAGGACGATCCTCGCGGAACCCCGTGACGACATCTGTCATGGGGTTCTTGGCGTGGATCGCGGGTCTGGTCGATCGACGAGGATTGTATGGGGCGGGGCGTATTCGCATCGGTGCTGGCATCGGTGTTGTTCGCGGGATTGTATTACTACGCAACGCTTCTGACGCCGTTGACCGGGGAGGAGATCTTCGGTTGGCGGCTGGTGTTCACCGCGCCGGGCGCGACGGTGTTGCTGCTGGCGACGAGGGAGTGGGCGCAGGTCCGGATCACACTCCGGCGCGTGCGGGAACAACCGTTGCTGATGCTGATCTACGTCGCGAACGCCGCGATGCTCGGCGTGCAGATGTGGGTCTTCATGTGGGCTCCCTTGCATGGCCGGGCGATGCAGGTGACGCTCGGGTACTTCCTGATGCCGCTGATCCTGGTGCTGATCGGCCGCGTGCTGTATCGCGATTCGATCTCTCGCGGGCAGATGCTGGCGACGGCATGTGCGCTGGTCGGGGTGACGAGCGAGTTCTTGCGGGTCGGAGGACTTCCATGGCCGACCGTGCTCGTCTCTCTGGGGTATCCCGCCTATTTCGTCTGCCGTCGGCACTTTCGCATCGACCACCATGGCGATTCCTGGTTGGAGTTGCATCTGTTGATCCCGGCCGCGGTGCTCTTCGTGCTGAATGGACCGACCGGACTCGGCGGGTTGCCGGATCATTCCCATTTGCTGGCATTGATCCCGGGGTTGGGCTTGATCAGCGCGTTGGCATTCTCTCTCTATTTCTTCGCGATGCGGACGTTGAACTTCTCGTTGTTCGGTCTGCTGGGCTATGTCGAGCCGGTGCTGCTGGTGTTCGTCGCCTTCCTGCTCGGCGAGCGGTTGAGCGGACGCGAGCTGATGACTTACGTACCGATCTGGCTGGCGGTCGGCGTGCTAGTGGCCGAGGGCGCGTGGCGGGTCACCCATTTGAGAAAACGGCATGCGGTGCCCGTGACGGATCCCGTGGTGGGGTGAGTCCGTCCGGTTTCTTTGCGACAATGCAGCATCGGCCTGATGGGGAGCGTATCGCATGAGACGGAGGGTGACAGGATGTCTGGCTTCGATAACGAGCAGGATCGCGAGGCGGTCGACCTGCTGCAACGGTTGGTCGCGATCGAATCGACCAATCCCGATCTGGTAACAGGTGGTTCCGGCGAGCGCGGGATCGCGGATTTCGCGGGCGGCTGGTTGCGGGAACGTGGCTTCGAGGTGCACCGGCTGGAGGAACGCTCCGGTCGGCCATCGGTGGTGGCCATCGCGCGGGGCACCGGCGGCGGCAAATCCCTGATGCTGAACGGGCACATCGATACGGTCACGCTTTCCGGCTACGACGGCGATCCGCTGGAGCCGACGACCCGGGATGGGAAGCTGTTTGGGCGAGGCTCGTACGACATGAAGTCCGGTGTCGCAGCGGCCATGATTGCCGCGACGAGGGTCGCGAAGGAGCCGCACGCCGGCGACATCATCGTCGCGCTGGTTGCGGATGAGGAGTTCGCCAGCGAGGGCACTGCCGAGGTCCTGCGGTCGTTTCACTCGGATGGCGCGATCGTCACCGAGCCGAGCGACCTGGAGGTGACGCTTTCGCACAAGGGGTTCGTCTGGGCGGATGTGATCGTGGAGGGTCGGGCCTGGCACGGCTCCCGGCCGGACCTCGGGATCGATGCGATCGCCAAGGCGGGAGCGTTCCTTACGTCGCTGGACGCGCTGGCGGGGGAACTCTCCCGGAATCCCGGTCACCCGGAGCTGGGGCCGGCCAGCGTCCACGCGTCCATGATCTCTGGCGGCGAGGAGATGTCGAGCTATCCGGCACAGTGCCGGATCGGCATCGAGTGGCGCACCATCCCGGGGCAGGATTCGGCGACGGTCGAGGCGGAGCTTCGGCGCATGCTGGAGGGTGTTGCGGCAATGGACCCCGCCTTCCGCTACCGTCTCGAGATGGGGCTGGAGCGCTCGCCGTTCGAGGCGAATCGCGACGATCCGCTGGTGCGCGAGACGCTGCGCATCGTGGAGGACGTTGTGGGGCGGCCGCCGGTGATCCGGGCGGAGCCGTTCTGGACGGATTGCGCACTGTACGCCGATGCGGGTATTCCTGTCGTTCTGTTCGGCGCGGCGGGGGAAGGCGCGCATGCCGCTACGGAGTGGGTCTCGCTGGAATCCTACCGGACGGTGATCCGCGTGCTGACGGACCTGATCCGGACCTATTGCGGGGCGGCGGTTTCCGGTTGAGGAAGTCGCCTCCGCACGGTAAGGGACATCGTACGCAAAAAACCGTCATCCCGAGCGCAGTCGAGGGATGACGGCAGGTATAGGCTCGCCGCCCTATCGGCGCCCGAGCCTGCCCTGAGTGGAGCGAATGGGGCGATCATCAGGCGACCACATCAACCATTCCGCGATTCGCTCTAGACTCCGGCGAGTTTGTCGACGAGTGCCTGCATGGTGATGGCGGGATCACCGTAGGTGAGAAGCGCGTCGTCGACCGGGCCGAAGATTCCCTGGTCGTAGGGCCCACGCAGCGAGACATGGACGATACGGTCGGCATTGGCGCGTTCGATCAGGTCGCGGCCGATTTTTGCCTGGTTCGGGTTGCTGTTGGCGTCGCGGGTCATCAGGACGAGTGTTTTCGCCCGGGCCGCCGTCCCCTTCGCGTGGACGAGCTCCTCGCCGGTCGGTTCATGCGAGATCGTGATCACGCGGGCATGCGGCAGCTTCTTCGCGAGACCGTCACGGACGATCCTCGGCAGATTGAACGGATCGCCGAACTCGACGTGCCGGAAGCGCTGGAAGTCGATGATGACCGTATCCGGAGAGTCGGGAAGCGGTACAAACCGGTCCTTGCTGGAGTGAATCGTCTTCGCGGCAATCGCCCGGACCTCGTCGCGGATCGTGGCATCGGCATCGCCGAATGCCGGAACGTCGCCAATGCCGTAGCGTTCGCGAACCGCGTTGAGACGCGCGATCGTGGCCTCGAAGATCGATGCCGGGAGCGTTCCATCGTCGAGCGCGTCGACCAGCGCCTGATGACGGCGAACGAGGAGATCCGGCGTTTCGTTGGACTCCAGCACGTCGACGCCGGCGGCTTTTGCCTGGACCGTGCTTGCCTCGTGACCGTACCGCTTCGAGATCGCGTCCATCGACATCGAATCGGTGAAGACAAGTCCCGCGAAGTCCATCTCGTCGCGAAGCAGACCGGTCAGGATGCGGTGGGAGAGCGTGGCGGGATGCTCGTCCAGCGTGGGGAAGACGATATGGGCGGACATCACGCCCGGCACCCCGGCGTCAATCGACGCCTGGAAGGGGGCGAGCTCGATGTCGCGCAGGCGCTCGATCGGCTGGTCGACGGTCGGCAGGCCGTGATGGGAATCGATATTCGTGTCGCCGTGACCCGGAAAGTGTTTGACGGTCGAGACGATCCGTTCGTCTTCGTGACCCTTGATGAAGGCGACCGCGGCGCGGCTGACGACATCGGGCGTCTCGCCGAAGGCCCGGGTGCGGATCACCGGGTTGTCCGGATTGTTGTTGACGTCGACCGTGGGCGCGAAGTTGACGTTGATGCCGACCTCCCGAAGCTGGCGGGCCGTGATCCGGCTTGTTTCTTCGATGTCCGCCGTGTCGAGGTGGCCGATCGCCATGCCACCCGGCGTGGTCACCATGTCGACCGGAAGCCGGGTGACGATGCCGCCTTCCTGATCGACGGCGATGAGGAGAGGTGGCATGCCCAGCGCTTTCGCCTCGGCCTGGAGCTCGTCCGTCAGGGCGCGGATTTGCCCGCGGCTCGTCAGGTTATCGGCGAAGAAGAGCACTCCGGCGGGCCGGATCGTCTTAAACGCCTCGCGTGCCTCGTCGGTGAAGACGGGACCGTGGAAACGGAACATGATCGACTGACCGGCGAGTTCCTGATGATTGGGCATGAGAATCCCCTGGTGTGGCGAATGACTGTCGACCGGTATTGTGGCATATGGAAATGGTCCGAGGAAAAACGCAATGACGCCCCTGCGTATGGAGTCCAAGACCTCACGCGGCGCGTCTTTTACGACAATTCAGCGGAGCCTGTGTCAATCTTCGGGAGAGAGCGCCTCGCCTACCATGAAGGCGATTTCCTCGACATCCAGGGAGCCGTAGGTCGTGTCGACCTCGATGATCGGGATGGGGAGCGCGAGTGGCTCGGTGATGCCCTCGGCGATATACCGGCGAAGGTCATCGAGACGCATGGCGTCATTGTGAACCGCATGCCGGTCCGGGGATTCCATGCGCCGCTCGTACCGACTGATGAGCAATGGCTCGTCGGCGGTCACATGGAGCAGGCAGGCGTTGGCGAAGTCGAGCAAAGGCAAGAGATCAGCTTCGGCCTTTCCTTTATGGAAGAACGATTCGATCACCACGCTCTGCCCGTTGGCCAGAAGCTCCAGCGTCGTCGAGTAGAGGATACGGATGGCGGCCAGCCCCAGCCGGCCGGAATCCAGGTCGGGCAGATCGCCGATCGCGTCGGCGATCTGCTCCTTGATCACGTCTTTCTGGAGCAGGGGAAGCCCGAGCTTTCGCGCGAGAGGACGAGCCAGCCGCGATTTTCCGGCGGCTGGCGGTCCCGAGATGATGACCAGCGATGGGCGGGTCAAAGTTCGCCCTCGCCCTTGAGGTAGCAGACGAAGCGGGCGGCGGCCTCCGGTTGTTCCTCCAGCGGGAAGGTGTCGGTGTAGTTGATCATCGCGCTGGCGACGATCGCGCCATCGGCGACGGTGCCGACCTCGCCGACGTGCTCCGGCGTCGAGATGCCGAAACCGACGGCGAGCGGCAGGTCGGTGAACGAGCGGACGCGAGCCAGGTAGTCGCCGAGGTGACCGGACAGCGATTCGCGGGCGCCGGTCACGCCGGTGACGGAGACGCAGTAGACGAAGCCACCCCCGAGCTCGCCGACCTTGCGCAATCGCTCGTCGGTGCTGGTCGGCGCGGTCATGAAGATCAGGTCGCAACCGTGCTGCCTCGCCGCATCGCGGATGCGCTCGCTTTCTTCAATAGGAAGATCGGGGACGATAAACCCGTCGATCCCCGCTTCGGCGCAATCGGTCACATATCGCTCGACGCCGTATTTCACGATCGGATTGAAGTACCCCATCAGCATCAGCGGCACCTCGATCCCGGCGTCGCGAACCCGTTTGGCGAGGGCGATGCAGTCCTTCAGCTTCGTGCCGTTGTCGAGTGACACCTGGCTGGTGCGCTGGACGGTCGTGCCGTCGGCCAGCGGGTCGGAGAATGGCGTACCGATCTCGATCAGGTCAGCGCCGGCATCCACGATGGCGTGGATGATCTTCTCGGTGATCTCCATCGTCGGGTAGCCAGCGGTGACGAAGGGCATCAACGCAGTACGGTTTTCTGCCTTGCAGCGCGCGAACGTCCCGGCGATGCGGTTTGTGGTCGATGTGCTCACAGCTTCACCCCCAGCGCTTCGGCGACGGTGTGCATGTCCTTGTCGCCGCGACCGGAGACATTGACGATAACCGAGGCATCCGGACCGAGATCCTTCGTATGCATCGCGGCCCAGGCGATGGCATGGCTGGATTCCAGCGCGGGGATGATCCCTTCCGTACGACAGAGCAGCTTGAATCCCTCCAGCGCCTCATCGTCGGTGATCGCGGCGAAGGTCGCGCGGCCGGAATCCTTCATCCAGCTCAGTTCAGGGCCGACACCAGGGTAGTCGAGCCCGGCCGAGATCGAGTGCGTCTCGATGATCTGGCCGTCGTCGTCCTGCAGGATGTAGCTCCACGAACCGTGGAGGACGCCTTCCTCCCCCTTGACGAGGGTTGCGGCGTTCTCGTTGCCGTCCAGCCCTCGGCCGCCTGCTTCGACACCGGTGATGGCGACATCCTTCTCCGGGACGAAAGCGTGGAAGAGGCCCATCGCGTTGGAGCCCCCACCGACGCAGGCGACGACCATGTCCGGCAGCCCGCCGACCTGTTCGGCGAACTGCGCCTTCGCCTCGCGGCCGATCACGCTCTGCAGGTCGCGGACGATCATCGGGTAGGGGTGCATGCCGGCGACGGTGCCGAAGATATAGAAGGTGTCGTCGACGTTGGTTACCCAGTCACGGATGGCCTCGTTGATCGCGTCCTTCAGCGTTTTCGAGCCGGAGGTAACGGAACGGACATCCGCGCCGAGCAGGCGCATGCGGAAGACGTTGAGCGACTGACGATGAATGTCGACCTCGCCCATGTAGACGATGCAGTCGAGTCCGAGCAGGGCGCAGGCGGTCGCCGTGGCAACGCCGTGTTGACCGGCGCCGGTCTCGGCGATGATCCGCTTCTTGCCCATGCGCTTGGCGAGGAGGGCCTGGCCGAGTGCGTTGTTGATCTTGTGGGCGCCGGTATGGGCGAGATCCTCGCGCTTGAGGAAGATACGCGGCCCCTTGCCTTCGCCGGCAGCTTCCGCAAACCGCTTCGCTTCGTAGAGCGGCGTCGGGCGGCCGACATAGTATTTGGCGAGACGGTCGATCTCCGCCTGATAGGCGGGGTCGTGCTTCGCCTCCTCGTAGGCCGCGGTGAGCTCGCTGATGGCGGGCATCAGCGTTTCGGGGGCGAATTGGCCGCCGAACCGGCCGAAATAGCCGTTGGCATCGGGCAGTTGGGTGGCTGCCTCGAAGACCCGTTGTTCGTGTACCACTGGTTGTGCTCCTGCACCGAATGTGTGCTCTGCGGAAATCTGGAGAAGACTCGAAAATCGTGCCCGGTTATCGGCGCCCATGGCGCCGATGGGCAGCAAGCCGCCGGCCGACTGCCCCTCCACCGAACGCCCTTCGAATCGCCCCGATCCGGCTTGGGTCGCTGCAGCGTCGTTGCTGCTACCAGTGTGCGGTTTTTCACGGAATACGTCGAGTGACACTGGTGGCGCGGGTTATCCCCCAGCCGGAATGTGTTGCCTTCCATATTCCTGAACCGTGTCCCGAATCTGATAATGCCCGAGAGATCTGATGGATTCGGGATGTGATTCAGGACAAGGTGACCGCGTGATCTGGAGAAATCGACCAAATCGGTCAGAAGCCGGGGATATGCCGGCCGATGAAATCCGGCAGGGAGTTGCGCCTGCGGTGTCGCTACGGGACGTGTCCCGGACCTACGGGCGGGGCCGGAATGCGGTGCATGCCCTGCGTGAGGTCTCCGAGGACTTCATGCCTGGGACGTTCACGGCGGTGATGGGGCCGTCCGGGTCGGGTAAGAGCACCTTCATCCAGTGCGCCGCCGGACTCGACAAGCCGAGTGGGGGCACGGTGCTACTGGGCGATATCGAGTTGAATCGGTTGAAGGAGCCGAAGCTGACGGAGACGAGGCGACAGCACATCGGATTCATCTTCCAGGCGTTCAACTTGCTGCCAGCGCTCACCGCCCGGCAGAACATCGAACTGCCGGTACGTCTCAACGGCGACCGGGTCGAACGAGAGTGGTTCGCGACGCTGGTGGACGCGGTTGGCCCGGAGGAGCGGATGCGTCAGCGACCGGCGGAGCTGTCCGGTGGCCAGCAGCAACGCGTCGCCATCGCCCGCGCGCTGCTTCCCCGCCCCCGGGTGGTGTTCGCGGACGAACCGACCGGGGCGCTGGATACCTCAACGGCACGCGGCATCCTGGAATTGCTCCGGTCGATGGTCGACTCCCTCGGCCAGACGGTCATCATGGTGACCCATGATCCGGTCGCGGCGAGCTATGCCGACCGGGTGCTCTTTCTCGCCGATGGAGAGATCGTCGATCGCCTTTCACGGTCGTCGGCCGAGGTTATCGCGACCCGGCTTACCAGCCTGGAGCGCGCTCGATGATCTACTCGACCACGCTTCGATCGATGCTCTCGCGTCGCGGCAATGTGCTGGGGTCGTTGGTGGCGCTTGCATTGGCGGTGGCTGTGATGCTTGCTGCCCTGACGGTCATGCTCTCCACTTTTCGCGGTCCCGGAGTGACGGATCGCCTTTCGGCTCCCGATCTCATCGTGCGGCCCGATTTGCAGGCGCGGTTCGATGTGGCGGCAGATGACATCCCCTCAGGATTGCATATACGTATTCCCGCCAGCGATATCGACGTGATCGCAGCCAGTGCCGGTGTGGAGTGCATCGTGTCGGATGTGACATTCGCGGCCCAGGTGCTGGATGCGAATGGAGCACCGGTGACCGCGTCGGATGATGCGGTGCCCCGCGGTCAATCCTGGGATTCGGCGGCGTTGACCCCGTTCACGATCGAGGATGGACGTGCGCCGGAGGGTACGGACGAGATCGTGCTCGACCGGGCGACGAGCATGGCCGCCGGACTGTCGATCGGCGATGAGACCAGGGTCGCGACCAGCCAGAGCGTCGAGATCTACCGGGTTGTCGGCATCGCGGTGCCGCCGAAAGGCGACGCTCTGAACCGGCAGTCGTCGATCTTCTTCGCTCCCGGGGTCTCGCGCGATGTATCGGGGACGGACGGGGAGGCGGATCTGGTCGGGGTTTTCCTGGCTCCCGGTGCCGATATCGACGCAGCGCAGAATGAGCTTCGCTCGGCATTGGAAGGCCGCGATCTTGAGGTGCTGGCTGGTCCGGATCGGGGCAAGGCCGACGTCACCGCCGGAGCTGAGGATGTGGCCGAGCTCGGCATTGTCTTGGGTGTCCTTTGCGGGTTTGTCGGTTTCGTCGCCGTCTTCGTGCTGATTAGCACATTCGGATTCTCGATCCAGCAGCGGGAACGGGAGATCGGGATTCAGCGGGCGATGGGATACACCCCCGGTCAGGTTCGTCGCGCCATCCTGTTCGAGGCGTTGGTCATTGCGGTGGCAGGGGCCGCACTTGGGGCCGTATCCGGGCTTGTCCTGGCCCGGATTTTTACACGGTTCGCAATTTGGTTCGGAAAGGCTCCGGCAGGATTCACCGTCGAGCCGTCCGGGCTGGCGATGGTCATCGTTCTCGGTGCCGCCCCGCTCATTGCCTTGCTCGCAGCCTGGTTCGCAGCGCGGAGAACGTCGCGGATACGACCGATCGAGGCGCTTCGTACGTCGTCCGCCCCGTCGCCGTGGATAGGCTGGCGCCGGTTCGCCCTCGGATTCCTGGTGGTTTCCTCCAGTTTCTTCATCTTTGCGCTGGCTCCGGCGCTGCCGCCCGATGGTGCGATCTCGATCTCGCTTCTCGTCACGGTGCTCCTGACGATCGGTTGTGCGGTGCTCGGACCGTCGCTGTTCGCGCTGATCGTGCGTATGGCCAGTCCACTTTGGTGGCGAGGCGGCATCACCGGAGAGATCGCCATCAGCAACATGGAGCGGATGGCCCGGCGCGTGGCGTCGGCGGCGATGCCGGTGTTGCTCGGCGTCTCGTTTATGGTCTTGATGTTCGGTTTCACCAGGACGATCGAGAATGGGACGATCCAGATCACTGATGGGAGGGAGATTTCCGATCTTCACGTGGTTCCGACCGCGATCGTGCTGCCGGAAGACGCTGCCGCACGGGTGGAGTCGGTCGAGGGCGTGGAGTCTGCGTGGCCGATCGTGAACACATCCCTCGTCTACGATTGGGAGGATACAGTCCTCACGGCAGACGTGGCGGTCATTTCGCCAGAAGCTCTTCCCTTGATTGAAAACCTGGACTTCTCGGCGGGTGGAATCGACGGATTCGAGGCGGGAAGCATCATTATCAGCAACATGCTGGATACACCGGCGAAGATCGGCGACACCATTTCCCTGTATCTGGAGGATGGGATGAACCTGCAGGTTACGGTGGCGGGCGAGGCGACCAACATGATCGGGTTGGGCGACATCATCCTCTCACCGGAGGATGTTGCCGGACATCTGATGGATTCTTCGCCATCGTTCATTGCGGTGAAACTGATGGATGACGTTGATACAGATGGTGTTGCGGGCGAAATCGACGCGCTTCGGGCAGAAGGCTATCCGTTGCAGGCGTTGACGCACAGCCAGTTTGTCGCTGGAGTGCAGCAGTCCCTGCAACAGGGTGTGTGGGCAACCTATCTCATAGTCGGTGCCGCCGCATCGTTTGGGATGATCGCGGCGATCAACACGACCGTGATGGCGACGGCCGAGCGAGCGCGCGAATTCGCGCTGATGCGGCTGATCGGGGCCACCTCGGGTCACATCCTGCGCATGCTCGCCCAGGAAGCGATGCTTGCGGGACTCGCCGGTGTCGTATTGGGCTGGGCGATCGCATTGGCGAGTACCGTGCCGGTTAGTATCGGACTGGTCGGGGATGCGAGCGCGATCTCGGTCCCGATTCTGCCCGCCATCGTGACGGGGCTGCTCGCGATGACGATCGTGCTGATCTCGACGCTGCTTCCCGGGATGTCGGCCCTGCGGCGGGTGCCGATCACCGAGATCGGGCGGAAGGAATGAGGCCGATCAGGATTTGCGGCCGGTCCAGACGGTCCAGCGGTCGGCTTCGGTCAGTGGAAACCGGTCGCCGACGGCGTGAATGACGTGGTGAATGAGGAGCTCGATCTCTTCGTCGGAGAGTTCGTGAAGGATCGAGCGGCCCGAGCGGGCGCGGAGATCGCGTTCGAGCTCCTCACGGGATGCGTATGTGCGCCGCTGCTCGTAGAGCGGGAGGGCGATTACTCCGTTGAACCCGGTTTCCCTGAGTTGGTCGACCACAACGGCGCTTTCCGGACGGCGTGCGGTCTCGATCTCGAGCAGGCGAGGAAAAACCTCGAAACAGTAGCCGCGAATGTTCTCGGGAGAGGCAGGCTGGCGGACATCGTCCATCGTCCGGTCTTGCACGATGATCGTGCCGCCCGGTTTGAGGATGCGGAAGGCCTCCGCGAACGTGGGTGCCAGCTCCGGCAGGTGATGGATGACAGCCCGGGAGAACACGATGTCGAACGAGGTGCCCGGTAATCCGGTATGCTCGGTCGTCCCTTCCCGAAAGGTAAGCCCGGGTAATTCGTCGCTGGCCTCCCGGGCATCCGCGATCATTTGCCGGGAGAAGTCGATCCCGGTAACGGACGATGCACTAAGCTCGCGCCAGGCGCGACTGTAAATGCCGCCGCCACAGCCGATATCGGCGACGGACGTGCCGCAGGGGTCGACGAGACCGAGCATTGCCTGCTTCCAGTTGGCGTCAGCGTGGCGGGAGGCGTAGGTGCCGCGGATGCGTGCACTGTGAAAGTCGATGGTCATGCGGTTCTCCCGTCGTCATGAATCGAGATGCAATCTTTCCTGAATCGTGGCACGATGGTGAAAGCGAATTGTGTCGAAATTGCGATCAAGGATCCCGTCAACGTGCCAGCCGAAACAGATCGTCACGATATTCAGCGCCGCGAGGATATCGAGCTCCTCGTCGAGACGTTTTACACCCGTACATTCGAGGACGCCATTCTCGGCCCGATCTTCGTCGATATCGCGCAACTGGATTTGCCGAAACATATGCCGATCATGTGCGATTTTTGGGAAGGCATCCTGCTGGGTGCCCGGAAGTATCCGGGCGGGATGATGATGGTGCATTTCCAGTTGCACCAGATGGTGTCCCTGGAGCCGCATCACTTCCAGCGGTGGCTGGATTACTGGACCGAGACGGTCGACGACCTGTTCGAGGGCGATCGGGCGACGTTTGCGAAGATGCACGCCGGTCGCGTGGCCGTGGCGATGGGGCAGCGTTTCGCCGAACTCCCCGGTGGTCCCCCGGCGCCCGCGCCGCGGATGTATTTCTCGGAAAGTTGACGCCGGAATCCTGATAGCACCTGGCAGACGAGACCTGTGCAGCCTTGATCGCAGCGGGTGTTTGTATCAGCGTATTCGTGCGGACGAACGTTGGGATGGCGTCTCGGCTATCACATACGCCGCCATCCTCAGTGGCGTGTCACGCCTTGTGCGTTCTCCACCTCCGTCATCCCGAGCGGAGCCTGCCCTGAGCGCAGCGAACGGATCGCGGGATCTGGTCGCGGGTGTCTCTCGCGCACGCTGGCACGCGCCAAAGGTGACCAGGTTTCTGCCTCTAGGGGGCGCTGGTCATCTTTGAATACCTTTGGCCGGGTGCCCCGACGCCACTTCGGTAGCACCGACCCGGAGTGGTCGGTGAACAGACACGGGCACAGCGCCCCCGGTACTGCCGTAACTCCCCTTTCGTCCTGAGCGAACGCGAAGCGCGTGCTCAGTGGGAGCGGCCTCGCCGCGACCGTGAGAATCCCCGTGCGATGCACGTCAAAGGCCCGTAGGGCGTCCCGATCTGCCCTGCGGGCAGCGGCTCCGGGGGATTCTTCGCATTCGCTCAGAATGACGGGTGGGCGCGCTGACCGGACTCCTGCGCGACCGGATGGTCACAAATACCCGGGGTGACCGGTGTGGGTGGGCAGGATGATGTCGAATCGGTGACACCTGCGCGGTGCTACCGGGGTTGTCGCACTCCGATCTCATCCAGGTGGTGGAGCAGATCCAGCGGGTCGTCGTAGACGCGGTAGGCACCGGCGCGTTCGAGCTCCTCGCTGCCATAGCCACCGGAGCGGAGTCCGACACCGAGGGCGCGAGCTCGCTGGGCGGCCAGCATGTCCCAGATAGAATCTCCGACGATGATGCAATCCCCGATATCGAGATCGAGCTTGTTGGCGGCGGCGATGAAGAGATCGGGGTCCGGCTTGGCGCGCTCGACCAGATCGCGGGTGATGATCGTCGCGGTATCGGACGACACGCCGAGCATGTCCAGCGAGAAATGCGCGCTGCGCATATGTCCGCTGGTGGCGATCGCCCAAGGAACGCTGAGGTCGGTCAGGGTCTGGAGCAATGTACGGGACCCTGGCAGGGGGCGTACCTGCGATGCGAGCGGCGCGAAGAACTCGGCATGGTGGTCGCCGATACGCTTGACGCGGTCGGCGTCGATCGGTTGGTCGATCTCGCGGAGCAGGGCATTGACGAACAGGCCGCCGCTCATCCCGATCCGTCGGTGAATGCGCCAGACCGAGAGCTCGATCCCTTCCGCCTCCAGCGCGCGTTGCCAGGCGAGCACGTGCAGGTAAACGTTGTCGACCAGTGTGCCGTCGAGATCGAAGATCAATGCGGAGCGCGGAATGTGATTTCGCATCGAGGAACTCCAGGTTGCTCCAGCGGACGATAGATCCCGCCGTGCAGGTTCCCTGCCAACCACCTCCCAAATGTGGATGAGCCGAACCTGATTGGGGCACCCCCTGGTGGGTGATGAGCCGGGAGGCCATTGACCGCGTGTTGGGTGCCCCGCAAGAAGCTATTCCTGGCGCGGTCAAGACCTCGACGATGTACTACGCAGTCCGGGTGGGGTGTGTGAGTCTCGCAACCTTCCTGCGAGTCGCTGTATCCCGTCGGCGTCCGATGCTTCCTGGCTGCGCTAACTTTCCCGCGCGTTGTTTTCAAGTCTGCCGATCATGGCGCTGGCAACGGCGATCTCATCGTCGTTGACCGTGTGCTCCATGCCTTCGTAGATGTGGAGGTCCACGTTCGCGCCAGCTGCTTCGAAGAGTCGGGCGCTTTCTCGGACCTGCTCCGGAGAGACATGGTCGTCAACGGTGCCACTGCCGAGGAAGACCGGAAGTCCGGTCACGTCGGCGAGTGGCATGTGCGGTTCGTCGATCGGGCCGATCAGGCCGCCGCTGAACGCAGCAACCGCACCAATCGAGCGCGAGCCACGCGCGGCGTATTCCAGCGAGAGACAGGCCCCCTGCGAGAATCCCGCGAGCATGATCCGCTCGTTCGGGATGTTTGCTTCGACCAATGCGTCGACGAGTTGGTCGAGTGCACCGAGTGCGCTGGAGAGCCACGGTTCGTTTTTCTCCAACGGCGCGATAAACCGGTGTGGATACCAGACGTTACCCACCGCCTGGGGTGCGAGAAAGGCGATCGACTCCGGATTCTCCAGGTCTTCGGAGAGTCCGTAGGCGAGCCGGATCATCCCCTCGGCCGTCGCTCCCCGTCCGTGGACGAGGATGACGGCTGCCGAGGCTGCGTCGAGATCGGCGCCATGATGGAGGACGGAGATTCGGCCGTGCGGATCGAATGTCATTGACTGCGTCATGAGCGTGCTTTCCCTGCAACCGGTGCTTCGTACTCGATCGTCGTTACCTCGCGGGAGGAATCCAGCGGATGCAGGCTCGCCTCGATCTGCGCCCGGTACGGTACCAGGAACGGTGGCAGCGTGAGGTTCTCGCCCATCGTCGCCTTCGGCTCGTCCGTGTCGAAGCCCGGACCATCGGACGAGATCTCGTAGAGAACGCCGCCTGGCTCGCGGAAGTACATCGCCTTGAAGTAGAAGCGGTCGATCTGCTCCGTGACCCGGACTCCCTGTGAGTACAGGTAATCGTGCCATTCCTGATGAGCCTCATAGGTCGGGACCCGGAAGGCGACATGGTGGACGCCTCCACGCCCCGTTCGGGCCAGCGGAAGATCCGGCCGGGTATGGACCACCATGTAGCTTCCGACACCGCCGGGGCCGGTCTCCAGGACGGTGATACGGTGATCCGGATGCGCGGGACCCTGCGTCTCGGAGACGATGCGATATCCCATGACGGTGGTCAACAGGTGCAGCGTGTTTTCCGGCCGCGCCGTGCTGGTGGAAACAGCGCCGAGCCCCTTGATGCCGAACTCGGCCGGAACCGTCGAATGTTCCCACGGCGTCCCTCCCGGGATGGCCGCGCCGGTATCGTCGATCAGTGCCAGACGCTGGCCTTCCGGATCGGTGAAGGGCAGCAGCCGATGTCCCTCGATATCGCTTTCTTCACCGTACTCCACGCCAAATCGGTCGAAACGCTGCTTCCAGTAGTCGAATGCGGCATCACCCGTGATGCGCAGCGCGATCTGATTGATCTCGCCGCTGCCGGCGCGGGAGTTCGCGAGGTTCGGGAAATCGAAGAAGGTCAGGTCAGTGCCCGCGGAGCCGTCGCCATCGGCATAAAAGAGATGGTAGACGGAGACATCGTCCTGGTTCACCGTCTTCTTGACGAGTCGCATGCCGAGCAGCCGGGTGTAGAAATCGAGGTTGCCCTTGGCATCGGCGGTCATCGCGCTGACGTGATGCAGGCCGGTCAGTGGGGCGGATGGGAAGGTGTTCATGCGTGTAGATCCTTGGTGTTGCCGGACGGCTAGTCCAGCGATTTGTCAAGTTTGCGGAGCAGGGAGAGCAGGGTACGTTGCTCATCCTGCGAGAGTGCTGACATATCCGTGGTGATGCGCCGTTCGTGCTCGTGGAGCGCCTCCTGACGCAGCGAGCGACCCTCATCCGTCAGGTAGATCAGGTTCGTTCGCCCACGGCGCCGGCGATACAGCAGTTTGTCGGCTTCCATGCCGTCAAGTAGCTGGCAGATATTTCCCTTCGTGACGAACAGCGCATCGGCGAGCTCCTGCTGGGTCCGTCCTTCATGGGCACCCGCGTGGTTGAGGACATCGAAGCGGCTGACAGAGAGGTCTCGGGGACGCATCTCTTCGGCGGTGCGGCGATCCATCTTGTGATAGACGCGCATCAGGCGCATCCACGCCAGGATCGGTAATGTGGTCTCGCTTTTTGTCGGAGCGTCGATGGTGGTGTCGTTCATTGCACTCACCTCCTTATCTGTCATTAGTTTACATCTAAACTATCATGATGTCAACAAAGAAAGAGTCATGACGCTGATGGTCCTCACCGCATCTTGCGGTTCTGGGGAGTGGACGCGATAGTTTCGTATCGCAGATCATATTGACAAGGGTTTTGGTTTGAGGCGTGGTGGATGCGGGATGACGACAGAGTTCCCGGTGACGTAAGCAGGGTAAATCCAGCAGCAGTTCGGGGGGCACACGGGATATGGAACGAGGAGGCGCTTCCCGTGATGGAGTGGGAGGTATCAGAACGGCGGTTTGTCGTTCCCCTTGACATTCAAGAGGCATTCGGGATGCCTTCGGTTGCCGTGCGGGTTCCCGGAAGCATCGACGGGAAGATCGCTTTCCGGCACAGCGACATTGTTGAGGACTCCTTGCGGCTGGATTCACTCATCGAACGCTGCGAAGCAATTCGGCAAAACCACGAATGCTGGAAGTTATATGCGCCTGTACGAGCAGATGGAAATCGACTCATGGTTGTTATCGGAGCAGACGAGACCGGATCGTGGAATTTGATCTCGATGTATCTGGTCCGACAGCGCAACTGGCAAAACAGGACGCTGGTTAAGAGGGAAAGATAATGAATAGGCATGCGCCGGACACGCTGGAGCCCGGATCTCCTGACAAGGCGTGGAGAGCAATTTTTCCACCACACATGCCTCTTCATATGACCGATTAAAGGAGACGTCAATGCCCAGTCTCGCTTGACGCCTTAGTCGTTGAAAGTGACTTCTACGACCGTCTCGGTTGAGCTCGTCAGTTCACCGGCATTGTCGGTCAGCCAGGCTGTGAGGGTGTCTTCCGGCAGGGGGCCAGTCGCGGTGACGGCGAGACGGAGCTCGCCGTTGGCGAATTCCCTGGCATCGACGCTCGTGACGATATCGATGCCGCGCAGCATTTTTTGCAGCGCGATCGCGGTTTTCGCGTTCGGGACCTGGTGTGCCAGGATCTGGATGGTGCGTGGCGCGGACGCCTTCGGTTCCTCGATCGCCGGGATCTCGGCAGAGACAGATTCCGGTTCCGGCTCGGTTTGAATCGGCTCAGGTATCTCCGGCGAAGGTTCGGGCGCGGAGGCGACCGGCTCGGATGCGTCCGGCTCAGTCAGGGTCGGTTCCTCGACCTCGGCTGGTGATTCGGAAGGTGCCGATATCGACGAGATGGCGTTCGTGACTGGCTCCGCCACGGGGTTGTCGATCCGGGTCAGTACGTCCTGCAGTTTGCCGACCATCGCGTCGATCACTGGCTGGATGGATGCGGCTTCGTCGAGCGCGGTTTGCACGATGGCCCGGTAGTGATCCCGATCTGCCTGACGTGTGGCCTCGAACGCCGCGCGATCTTTTGCGGATTGTTCGGCGAGCGCCTGCGCCTGCTCGCGGAGGGAGACGGTCTCGACCATCAGCTCTCCCGAGCGACGGATATTTTCGCCGATGATCCGGTCGAACGACTCGTAAAAGGCGAGCCGCTCGCGGGCGCGTTCCAGCAACGTGCGAAGCTCGCCCGGATCGGTGGAATCGGTCGCCAGATCGGCGGCGCCGACGCCGGATGGTGGTTCGGGCAGGCCGGTGGGCATCGGTGTGGTCGGATGATCAGACGATGGCATTGTGGCTCCGGAAACGCGAGGCAGAGGAATCCCGTTTGTCTCCGGAGAGTGTAGCAAAGTAGCGGGTCGGATACGCCGGATGGTTGGACATTGCGGAGTACACTTCTCAGAGAGAATGCGGATTGCCGATTCCAGACACGTGCGACTGTCCCTCCCTTGAAGATTATGGAAGAATGTCGGGGTGGGGCCGTTCTTTTCCTTGAATACCATCCTGAGAACGCATCTGTCGAAATCGGTGGCCCACATTGTCGATTGGGATTCGATTGATTCGAATCTCCCAACATGCAGGCAACGGGCCTGGATGTTTTTACCCTGGAAAGTTGAGCATCACACACCATGCCGTCGCGCAAGAAAGCAGACGAACAGGCATCCGGAGAGGACCAGGTTGGACAGGACGATGTCCGCAAGCCTCGTTCGACCCGTGGCCAGAACGTAACCAGCGAAGCGGCGGAGGTTCCCGCCGGGCAGGAGACAAAACCCAGACGGGCATCGACGCGCCGAAAGAAAACCGAGGATCTGGATCTGATGACACTCCCGGTGGTCATAACCGAGGAGACGTTGCTGCTCCCGCACATGTCGATCCCGTTCCCGTTGCTCGACGACGATTCCTCCCAAGCCGTCGAGCGCGCCATGAAGATGCCGACGCGGCATGTCCTGTTGCTCGCCGAGCGGCAGGTGCCGTCGATGGTGGACACCGGCGACGAAGAATCCGAAAAACTGCGAATCGACTCGGTGACCCGTGACCTGATCGATATGATGACCGACATGATGTCATCGGACGATGAGGACCTGGACGGGCACGATTTCGATGTCGAGGAAGAGCTCGCGGCGCTCGCCGACGACGCGGAATACGAGCTGTGCGAGTGGGGCGTTATCGCCGAGGTCGGACAGTACATCACCCGGCCCGGTGGCCAGAACCACGTCATCCTGAACGGGATCGCCCGCGGTTTCGTGAGCGACATCATCCAGGAGCACCCGTATGTGGTGGCGAAGGTGGTTCGCGCACACGAGGTGATGCATCCTCCGGCAGAAACCGAAGCCGCGATGGGGGCGATGCTCGAGCAGATCGAGAGCTATATCTCGATGCTGCCGAATGTGCCGGAAGAAGTGCTCGAGATGGTGAAGAGCGTGGACGATCCCGGCTGGTTGGCCGATCTGATCGCCTTCTCTCCCGAGTTCTCATCTGACCAGCGACAGGAGCTGGTCGAGACGGTGGATCCGCTGGATCGGCTCCGGAAGATCAGCGTGCTGATCCAGAAGCGGCTGAATGTGCTGAACCTGCGGCACGAGATCCAGTCCGAGGCGCAGGCCGGGATGGACAAGCAGCAGCGGGAGTACTTCCTGCGCGAGCAGCTGCGGGCCATCCAGAAGGAGCTCGGCGAAGGGTCGTCGGAAGAGGCGGTCGCCAACGAGATTCGCGAGAAGATCGAGACTGCGGGGATGCCGGACGAGGTGAAGCAAAAGGCGCTCTCCCAGGTCGAGCGACTGGAGCAGCAGCATCCGTTCTCGCCGGAGATCGGCGTGATCCGCTCGTACCTCGAGTGGCTGACCGATCTGCCGTGGTCGCGGGAGACCGTCGATCGTCTCGATCTCGATGAGGCGGCGCGGATCCTGGACGAGGACCACTACGGGCTGGACAAGGTGAAGGATCGCATCGTCGAGTTTATCGCGGTGCGCAAACTGGCGGGCGACAAGCTGCGCGCGCCGATCCTCTGCTTTGTGGGCCCGCCGGGCGTCGGCAAGACGAGCCTGGGCAAGTCGATCGCGCGGGCGATTGGCCGGGAGTACGTCCGGATGTCGCTCGGCGGCGTGCGCGACGAGGCGGAGATTCGGGGACACCGGCGGACCTATGTCGGTGCAATGCCCGGTCGCGTGATCAAGGCGCTGAAGGACGCCGGAAGCAAGAATCCGGTGCTGGTGCTGGACGAGGTCGACAAGCTGGGGGCCGATACGTTCCGCGGCGATCCGTCGTCGGCGCTGCTGGAGGTGCTCGATCCCGAGCAGAACACGACCTTCTCCGACCACTATCTCGAGGTGCCGTTCGATCTTTCGAAGGTGATCTTCATTACCACGGCGAACCTGCTGGATCCGATCCCCGCGGCATTGCGCGACCGGATGGAGATCATTGAGGTCTCGGGCTACACCGAGCTGGAGAAGCTCCAGATTGCGCGGAACTTCCTGCTGCCGAAGTCGCTGGAATCGCACGGCCTCACCGCCGAACAACTGATCGTGACGGACGAGGCTCTGCAGAGGGTGGTACGCGATTACACCGAGGAGTCGGGTGTCCGGAACCTCGAGCGGGAAATCGGAACCCTGTGCCGCAAGGTTGCCCGGAAGTTCGCCGGTGCGAACCCGCCGGTGCAGGTGACGGTCGATGCAGATGACGTGCATGATTACCTCGGTGTCCCGCGCTACGAGTTCGGATTGGCCGAGGAGCAGGATGAGGTCGGTGTCGCGACCGGCGCGGCGGTGACGAGCGTCGGCGGCGACCTGCTGTCGATCGAGGTCACCATCATGGAGGGCAAGGGCGACCTGATCCTCACCGGCCAGCTTGGCGACGTGATGCAGGAGTCGGCGCGGGCAGCGATGTCGTACGCGCGGACACATGCGGATGCGTTCAACATCGAGCCGGGATTCTTCGACAAGCACAACATCCACGTCCATATCCCGGCCGGGGCGATTCCGAAGGACGGTCCCTCCGCCGGTATTACCATGGCCACGGCCCTGATCTCCGCTCTGACCGGCCGGAAGGTGCGCAAGGATGTGGCAATGACGGGCGAGATCACCCTGCGCGGCAAGGTGCTGCCGATCGGCGGGTTGCGGGAGAAGACACTGGCCGCGCATCGGGGCGGAATCACGACGTTCCTGTTGCCGAAGCGCAACGCGAAGGATGTCTCCGAATTGCCGGATGTGGTCAGGAACGAGCTCGAGCTGATCGAGGTGTCGCATCTGGACGAAGTTCTGGAGGTGGCGCTGGCGAAGGCGTCCTCCAAGCGGCGGCGAAAGACGAGCTCCGGCACACCGAAGGGCGCGCAGGATGCTCCTGGATCGGATGAAGCTCCGGCAAACGGTCCGCATCCGCGAATCGAGGCTCCAGGCGGGCAGGATCCACTGCCGGCTCCCGTATAGCCAGCCAGGGGGAGGACCAAGTGTCCTCCCCCTGGCTGAGCGCGACGAGCCTGTTCGGAGGGATCATCGTGGCCGCGACCGTGGGGATCCTGTGTGAGGCACGCTACTCGTCATCGTCTCGTCCCTTGACTGTGGGACGGCGCCGAGGGTAGGCGTGCGGGATTCAGATGCCCGTTGACAGGCTTCGAGACGATGCGATTTGCGCCGCACATGGTGCCAGAAGCGAGAACGTCCTGACGAGGGAGATGGCTCTACCAGGCCATCTCCCTCGTCGTCTGCCCGGTTTTTGTGCTCCGGGGAATCGTACGGCGATTTTTGACCGATGGTCACTTTGGAGGTCCGGGAGGAAGCCATTAGCCCACTTCCGGTGCCAAAAACGTATCTGGAGTGTACGTACGGTATTTACGTATCTTATGTAGAAAAATTGTCGAGTAAAAAGACTTTGAAGAGCCGTTATTGCATGGTAAGGTTATACGGACGGTATGCACTCGACCGTACTGCGAACGGTCTTCCATCTGTAACTGGCGCCTTGTCTTGCTCTGGGTGAAGGTATGGTGTGGGTGGAAGACAGCTATGTTCAGAGGAGACGGAGGAATTCTGTGAGAAAATCTCGATTCGGTATTCTGCGCGTTTTTGCGCTGATTGCCATGATGGTAAGTGTGTCGGGCGCGTACGCCCTGACGGCTTCCGCCGCTCCGGTGAATACCGGGTCTACATCTCGCGTCCAGGCGCAGTCGGCCGAAATCTGCCAACTCCTGTATGAGGATGGAGTGGTTGATGGAGGCGGTAATTTCCTTGGATACCGCGATGGCGGGCTCGGCAGGTCATTTTCCTTGTTCCTTGACTACGCATACGCAGGCCTGACATTGACCCAGGCTCAGCACGTCGTCCGGGATGGCGGATGTGTAGGCAAAGTGACTCCGGCACCGGTCGAGCTGGATGCATACCTCTACGTAACGACTGAGGATACAACTGGCTCCTTTGAAGGCACCTGCGATGGCGAGGCCGTGAGCGGCACCTTCGTCAGCGGCGAGGCTGCGTACCTGGGCTCGTATTTCGATGGTAGCGAGTGCGACCTGACGATCACGGCTGAAGGGTATTACGCCGGTGGAGCGAGCGGTTCGCTCATGCTGAGTGAGGGCTCCGAGTACCTGTACATCTACGGTGCTCTGGGTGATCCGATCCCTGCACCGGAGTTGGTTCGGACGCTGGTTCTGGTTTCCCCGACCGGTATTGAAGGCACGTTCACGGGCACCTGCGCGGGTGATGCCGTGAGCGGCAGTTTCGGCGCTGATGGCTGGGGCGACCTCGGTGAGTTTGAGGTTGGTGTCGAGTGTGACCTGACGTTGAGCGCGCCCGGTTACGAAAATGGCTTTGTTTCGGGGAATACGTTCGCGAACTTCGATTACGCGATGATCGAAGGTGCGTTGGGCGAACCGATTGCACCGGAGCTGGTCCGGACGCTCGTGCATGTCACGCCGCAGGGTGTGGCCGGGACGGTGACCGGTACTTGTGACGGCGAGGACGTAAGCGGTACCTTCGGTGAGGACGGTTGGGGTGACCTCGGCGAATTCACCGTTGGCGTTGAATGCGACCTGACGCTGAGCGCCGATGGCTATGAGGATGGCTCCGCAGTTGGGGTCACCGTTGCGAACTTTGATTACGCATACATCGAAGGTGCGCTGGGCGATCTGGTGCCGGTGACCTACCCGGTCACGATCACGGGCGTCACGGATGATGGCGGCAGTGCCGAAGGTGCCCTGGTCTACATTCAGAGCACCGACGACAGCGGCGCACAGACGTTCTTCCAGGCCATTCCGACTGCGGATGGCACGCTGGATGCCGACAACAGCTTCTCCACGGAGCTTGAGGCCGGCGAATATGTGGTGACGATCGACGCGTTCGATCAGGGCTACAGCTACAACTTCACCATGTTCACCGTCCCGACCGATGACCCGGTGTTGGTCGAGTTGAACACTCCGGCGGCTGAGTCGGGCTTCGTCCACATTCACAACTTCGTCTGCGATGGCATCGACAAGGTGATCTTCGGTGACGATGTGGATGCGGTCGGCAAGGATTGCGATCCTGCGGCTGGCACGTTTACCTTCTACCTCGTTGGTGATGGCACCGACGATCACTGGCAGGTGAAGGTCGGCGCTGACGGTATCAACGGCATCGAGCTGGCGGCGGGCACCTACGAGGTGGTCGTCGAAGCGAACCAGGCGAAGACCGAGGTCACCGTCGTCGAGGGCGAGGTCACCGAGCTGGTGGTCCAGAGCCCGGCATCGTCTGAGCAGCCGGACAACGGCGGCAAGAAGGACGAAGGCAAGAAGAACGAGTCCGAGGTCAAGGAGCTGCCGAAGACCGGTACCGGTCATGAGGCTGGCACCATGAATACGGCGCTGATGCTGTCGGTCGCAGCGGCAGTGTCCGCGACGGCGGGTGGCTACGTCCTTCGCCAGAAGCGGAGCTAGCGCTTTCGGGTCCCACTCACGAGTGCACGAAAGACCGGGTGTCGCCTTCGGGCGGCACCCGGTTTCGTGTTTTGCGGAATCCGGATGCATGCTCGCGGGTCGCCGTGTGCCGCTCCGCACGCATGGTTCCGGGCATGTCTCGGGCAGAGGACCCGAGACGACGATCTCGTCACATGTACTGATCCGCGATTGATCGTCCGTATCCCGTATTACGGCGGATTCTCGTCCGGAATGTGCCCGAACGTGCCGCCATCGGTATCCAGGTTTCCCCCAGATGTGTCATCCGGACTCGGTAGCCGGCTGAACCTGAGGGGGGCATTTCCAGGAAAGACCTGAGTGGTGATGCACTACAGCGGTTTGCAAGAAGGTTGGGAGGCCCACCCTGTCAGGTGGAGGGGCGGGCGGTCCGCAGGAGGTGGGGTGAGGTCGCGTGAGCGGCCGAACAGCGAAAGCGGCCCCGTTGCCGCCCATCGACTCCCGTAGGGAGTCGATCACCAGGTGACCATGTCAACCATTGTGCAATTCGCTTTAGAGCGGACTGCAAGAAGGTCGATTTGGTAGGGGCGGACTCTTATGTCCGCCCGATGTTGCATCCAAAGGGCGGACATAAGAGTCTGCCCCTACGAGCGATGCGCGTGCGCCGTGTCAACCAATCTGCAAATCACTGTAGAGCTCGGACTACGACCATGATCCTATAGAGGAAGAAACGGACGCCGGGAGGGCGTCCGTTTCTTCCTTAAGATGGCTGTGCCAGACAGCTTATTCGTCGACGAGCCGTACCTCACCGGAGTCCATGTCGTAAATCGCCCCCACGACACGGAGCTTGCCCGCTTCCCGGGCGGCGTTGACGATCGGCGAAATGGTGCGCAGCCTCCGCGTTTGTCTCCGGACGTTCTCCACGATCGCAGCGTCGAGCAGGTTGTCAGGATCCTGGTCCTGCGCGTAGAGAACCGCCGGCTCGATGCGATCGATCAGCTCGGGCAGGCGTCCGGGTAGCGTCGTCTGATTGCGAACCACTTCGACGGCGGCCGTCACGGCGCCACAGCCGGTGTGCCCCAGCACCATCAGGATCGGTGTTCCGAGGAACTCAACCGCGTATTCGAGGCTGGCCTGCCCGTAGTCGCTGAGGATGTTTCCCGCCAGGCGGACCATGAACAGGTCGCCGGGGGGACGGTCGAAGATCAGCTCGGCGCCGACCCGGGCATCGCCACAGGCGAGGATTCCCGCGATTGGATAGTGCAGCTTGTCACGCGCGATGGCCGCGACGGAGTAGTCGCGCGGGACGAAGGCGGGGTCGACGAAGTGCCGGTTGCCGTCCATCAGTAATGCGAGCGCCTCTTCCGGCGTTAATGTGCCGTTCGGACGTGTTTCGCGAGGTCGGTCATTCTCTGAGTTGTCCATACAGGCTCCCGGATGCAACTGATACCAGAGAGATCGTACCAGAATTCCACATCCGTTCGCAGGAGCCACTGAAGGAACTTCGTTGGCATTTTAAACAACATCGTTCATGTGTGGTTTGTCAAGCCCGCTCGCTGCCCCTTGAAAGTTGAGAACTTTTCTTTCCGTGTTTGCGTTGAATATATTGACGTACGTAATTGGGTGATATCTTATAGAAGTATTATCAAAGATATAATTGACGTAAATGTTACTCTTGTAGGAACTATATCGATGATATTCACGTTATATATACAGTAAAATTATGTTTCGTGTTGGTATGTGTACTCTGATCGGACTTACTGGCAGGTTTCGATGTGATCATGGCAAGAAATATGCGAAATCGGTAACCATGAACCGAAGGGTGGATCACGAATGGGCCGTTGGCCTTCTGGTATGCGTGCGTATTCGTCGTCACTCTCGGTCCGCGGATTTGCTTCGATGACGGGAAGCAGGGAAGGAGGATTCGCCTCAAGCGACGTGGAATGGATCGGGAATCAGCTCGCGGCCGCGCGTATACACGGTCAGGGCACAGTCCTTCCTTATTGGGATGGCGAGATTCTGCGAGAGGAGAAATACATGCGCAAGTCCAGGTTTCATATCCTGAAATTGCTCGCAACGCTCGCGGTGATCGCGAGTGTATCGGGACTCTTCAGCTTACCGGCAACAGCCGCACCAGCGAACACGGGTGCCGCACCTCGCGTCCAGGCCCAGGATGTCACTCTGTGTGCATCGCTGCTTGACCTCGATGTGATCGGCGAGGATGGGGCGCTCATCGGGGTCTATGCGGATATCGAGCTACCAGGGATCTTGCGGTTTGCTTTGATACCGGTGCTTGGCTATGACGTTGGTGCCACCGTTGCGGCAAACTTGCTTGCTGGCGGCTGTGCTGATTTCATGCCCGAGCCCGAACCCGTATATGCCAACGCTTCGCTGACCGTCACCGGTCCGGAGACCGGGACTTGGGAAACGTACTATAGCGATGGCACCTTCATTGCCTCTGGCTCGTTTACCAATGGCGTGGCGGTTGATATGGGGGCCTACAACGTCGATGAGACGTTCACGGTCGTCGCTTATGCCGATGGCTGGGAGGCGAATAGCACCACGTTCACCGGGGGTGGCAGCGCTACGCTGGAACTGACACAGACGCCCCCAGCGGTTCTGGATGCGGTGCTCTTTGTCGATCCTGCCGTTGACGGCACCTACACCGGAAGCTGCGGTGGTTCGGCTGTAGACGGCACATTTACGGGCGGCACCGCCGTAATGGGGCAAGTCTACGAAGGCGCCTACTGCGAAGTGACGCTTTCTGCTGACGGCTACGCTGATGGTTCCGCCAGCGGCTACATCACCGATGATGATGGCGATGGCTCTGGCTTCATCTCCGGTAGCCTGGGCGCGCCGGAAGATACCGTCGCCGAGAACGTGACCTTCGCGGTCGACGCCGAAGATGGTTCGATCCCGGTTGGTGCGCCGCTGTCCATCACCGATAGCGCCGGTGGCGTGGTCTTCGATGGAACGGTGCCGGACAACGGGCTGGTCACCACCGATTCCCTGACGCCGGACGACTACACGGTCGTGGTCGGTGCGTTCGACATCTACGATGGCGCGACGGCGACCTACACGGTCACGGCGGCCGACGACGGAGCGACCTTCACGACGACGGTTCCGCTGGCGGGACAAACCGTCGAGACAGGTACCGTGACGGTTGATGTCTACACCTGCGCCGATCTCGATTCCGATGTTGCGGTGTGGGATGCCACACCGGGTGACGATTGTGTCGCGAGCACGGACACGGTGACCGTGGTCTTCACCAGCACGGACGGAGGACTCGGTACGAGCGAGTCTCTGGACGTGACCGGCACGGGCTCGATCGAGCTGCCGGCTGGTACCTACACGGTAACCGAGAATGGCACGTTCTCCTCGACATCGGTCGATGTCGCGGTCGATAGCACGTCCACGCTGACGTTGCTGCGCCCGGCGACGCCAGAGACCGAGACCTTCCCGGTCACGATCGAGGCCAATACCTCCGATGATGGCAGCGCCGAAGGCGCCTCTGTCACCATTGAGGAAGCAACTGACGATTCCGCCCAGACGTTCATGGCGGCGGCGCAACTGGCGCCAGTTACCGGGACGATCGGCGCGGACAACACCTTCAGCACGGACCTTCCGGCTGGTGATTACATCGTGACCGTCGACGGCACGGCCCAGGGCTACGATGTGTCGACATCGTCGTTCACCGTTCCGACTGATGGCCCGGTGGTGGTTGACCTGCTCGCGATGCCGGACACCGGTTTCGTGTCGGTCTACAACGTGTTCTGCCCCGATCTCGACAGCGTCGTCTTCAATCCGACGACCTCGCTGGACGATTGCGATCCGGGTGCCGGCACGTTCACGTTCTACCTCTACGGAGATGGCACGGCTGACTACGAGGAGCTTCAGGTCTGGGAAGACGGACTTGGCACCATCGAGTTGCCGGTTGGCGACTACCAAATGGTCGTCGAGGGCACTGGCGCGACGTTCGACCTGACCGTGACTGCGGATGCGGTGACGGACGTGACCGTGGCGAACCCGGGCGAAGCTCCCGCGCCGCGCGATGGCACGGTGAATGTCTCGGCCTTCACCTGCACGAACATCGATGAGGTGATCTTCAGCTCCGACAGCTTCATGACCACCTTCGCGCTGCCGACGCATGAGCCGGCTTGCGATCCGGGTACGGCGACGCTGACCTTCTATCTCATCGGCGATGATACCGATGCTCACTGGCAGGTGGTCGCGGATCCGACCAATTCCATCCAGCTGGCGCCGGGCAACTACGAGGTCGTTGAGGAAGGCACGCAGGCGCATACCTTCGTGACGGTCTACCCGGGCGACTTCATCACCCTCGACGTGCAGATTCCTGCCGGCGGTGAGGTGGTGCCGGGCAACTCGGTGAATATCGTGAAGTTCTACTGCGACACGGTGACCGATACCGAGTTCGTGACCTACGATCTCGCGGATTACTCCGCCCGTGACGAGTTGGCGACGGCTCCGGATTGCGTCTCTGGCGCGGCGACCTTCACCTTCTACCTGGTCGGTGATGGCACGGCGGACTACGCCCAGATCGTCGTTGACGGTGCCGGAACCATCGGTCTCGAGCCGGGCACCTACGAGGTGGTCGAGGAAGAGACGCAGGCGCACTTCACCTTCGACGTACTCGACGGTGAGAACACCCTGCTGGTGGTCAACAACCCGATGCCGGAGAACGGCGAGGTTCCGGGCGGTGGCAATGGCACGCCGGAGCCCCAGAAGCCAGGCAAGGCGGGCGAAGTGACCGAGCTGCCGTCGACTGGTAGCGGTCATGCGGATAGCAACGGCGTGTACCTGATGGCTGCTGCGGCTGCCGCGATGGTTGCTGGCGCCGGAGCGTTCATCATCCGCCGCAACGAGGCTGCATAGACGCGAGGTGATCACAACGTCGTGATCGCAACGTGAAGGGAACGGGGTGTCGCCTACAGGCGACACCCCGTTCCCGTGTCCGGATTCTTCTCATACCTTGGCCACCCCAACGGCTCACCGGGGATGGTCTTTCTTACCGAATTCGGATAGACGTGAGCTGATCCCCAAAAATTGGAGCCGGTAAGACCCTCTTCCTCGCGTGGGTTGGTGCTTTGCCACGGTGACTTTGGCATGCGCGATCGAACCGTTTCCACCCTGTCATCCCGAGCTCGTGCGGTAGCGGAGGAACGGTGTCGAGGGATGACAGGCCGGACAAACAGATGCTGACAGCGTACCCAGTGGCGGTCAGGTCTTGTGTGTCATCCACCTCCGTCATCCCGAGCCGATGAGACGCCCGGAAGGCGTCGAATCGTGTCGAGGGATCTTGGCTCTCTCATGTCACGTCGGTTACGAGAAGCAAAGATCCCTCGACTGCGCTCGGGATGACGGGCTTTTGGGGTGGCAGGACAATTTTGCCGTGACACGCCACTCAGGCAGCCAATGCATTCGCGACAGTGCGAAGAACCGGACCAAATGGTTAGCCACGCCAAGATCCGCCCGGTGTCGAATAAGACGATGTACGTGTGAATCGCGTCCATCTACGTTTTCGTGTCGAGGAAGGTGGCACCGTGGAGCATTTCCTCTTTCAAACGCTCACAGAAGCGCTTGATTGCACTGCGCCTGGTTTGCTTCCCCATAAGGGCGTAGTGGATCGCTGGACGTCGTCGGCAGAAGCGGTTTTTCTCGCGGATATTTCCCGACGATGACTGGGAAACCGGTATGAATGACAGCGTCAGGCCGGGCATCGTGGCATGGGTCATGCCGGGGCTGCGCCCAGAGCCGGACTGAGGCGTCGGCGTCCGGGATTGCACTCGCCCGGCGTCGACGAGAAGTTCGACGTATGCACGGATGGCATTCCGGTTTGGCTCTCAAGATACGGCCATTTGTGTGAGAACGACCGTTTGGAGGAGTCAATGTCTAGACTCTTACGTTTGAGCGTCGTGATGATGCTCGCTTTGATGGGGCTTTTCAGCATGGCCAGCACAACGTTTGCTGCGCCGGGGACCGAGACGGATGCTGAAGCGTACCCACAACAGGACGAGACTGGAGAAACCGGATCTATCGAGATCTCGAGCTATTCGTGTGAAGGTCTCGATGCCCCCCAGTGGAACGGCGATCCGGATGCGACATGCACGCCGGGTGGTGCGGGAACCTTCACGTTCTACCTCTACGGTGATGATTCGGGCGATCCGGTAGATAGCCTTGAGGTTGATGAGAGCGGTGTCGGTTCCATCGAGCTTCCGGTTGGTTCGTACGCCGTGGTCGATGAGGTCACGGGGGCGCAGGTCGACATCGACGTGATTGCGGAAGGTCCGAGCCTGTTATCTCTGCTGCGGCCGGCTGGAGAGCCTGGCCCTGGCCCTGAGACGGGCACGGTAAACGCCTCGATCTTCCACTGCGACAACATTACGGATGTCGAGTTCTATTCGGATCAGGGCGTCCAGGCTGCAAGCCTCCCGGTTGAGGAGCCAGCCTGCGAGCCAGGCGCGGCGACGCTCAGCTTCTACCTCTATGGCGATGATTCGGGCGATCTCACGGGGCAGCTTGAGGTTGATGCCAGTGGTAGTGGCTCGATTGAGTTGCCGGCTGGCACCTATGATGTCGTGGAGGAAGGCACGGGAGCGACGACCCAGATCGAAGTGCTCGCGGGCGACTTCACGACGCTCGTGGTGCACATCCCGGTTGGTGATGGCACGGGCACCGGTCAGTCGGTCAATGTCTCCAAGTTCTATTGCGAGAACGTGACGGAAACCGAGTTCCTGACCGTTGGCGCTGGTGAGGAAAACCGCGAGGCGGTGGATGGCGCTCCGGGTTGCGTCCCGGGGTATGCTCTCTTCTCGTTCTACCTGATCGGCGATGGGACCGACGATCATGTCCAGCTCGAAGTGGATGGCACCGGGACCATTGGTCTGGAGCCTGGTTCCTACGAGGTGATTGAGGAAGGTTCCCAGGCGTCCTTTGATATCGATGTTGTCGAGGGTGAGAACACGATTCTCGTCGTCAACAACCCGATGCCTGAGGATGGCGGGGTTCCGACTCCTGCTCCGGGCGGCGACGGCGGTGAAGACACCGGTGGTGTGGCCAAGTTGCCGAGCACCGGAAACGGGACATCGTCCCATGCCGGGAACGGCATGATGGTGATGCTTGCCGCGAGTGCATCGTTAATCGCGGGTACTGGCGCGCTGGTTATTCGCCGTCAGCAATCCTGATTCGCCGTAACAACTGAAGAGAGTGCAGAAACCGGGTGCCGCTTTCAGTGGCACCCGGTTTTCGTGATGATCGGGTACTCGGTCATTAAAGTGGATTGCAGGAAGATTGACGTGATCGGAGCCGATCGCACGTCGGGGCGGGTGGGGTGCGGTCGCACCGCGGGTGAAACGTGAGGGTGGTCCCATCCCTCCGATCAGGACGGCGGTCATGTCCCGTCCACGTTTGGTCATCCCACGCGATGCCCCTCCACCGTCATCCTGGCCTCGTGACGCTTTCCCTGTCATCCCGAGCCCGTGACGTCTCGCAGTGGCCGATCAACCTCCTGTCATCCCGAGCCCGTGAGGTGACGGAGTCGCCGAACGGTGTCGAGGGATCTTTGTCTCTGGCCACCACGGCGGTTCGCGGGAGCCAAGATCCCTCGACACGTCGCCCCTCGCTCTGCTCGCGGCTCCGGCTCGGGATGACAGGGGAAGGGTGTGCGGCTCATCATGATGGGGGAGGGGCGGATGACCGACGATTGGCGGTTGATACGGGCACGCTGCACGTAGGGGCGGATGGTCGCAGGCTGGTGGGGTGAAGGTCGCGCCAGCGGCCGAAACGCGGGAGCGGCCCTATTCGCCCTCTCGGCGCAAGATCCTGCCCCCCGGCCCATCAAGCTTTCTACACGTTACCGGTGCGTGGGACCGGGAGAAGACCGCGTTCGTGGAGTAGGATCGCCAGTAGCCCGACGATCAGCACCGCGGCGATGGTATTCAGCATCGCGAACGAGCCCAGCCCCACGATCAGACCGGAGAGGAGGCCGGCGCTGGCGCCTGCGAACCCCATCGTCAGGTCGGCGGTTCCCTGCACGCTCGGACGTGTCGTCAACGGCACCGATTCGGTGAGCAACGTGGAGCCCGAGATCATCGTGCACGACCATCCCAGACCGAGCAGGAAGAGCCCGACCATGAGCTGATTCGACTCGTGACCGCTGGCGCTGCCCGAGATCAGGAACGACGCGAGCAGGATCGCCGCTCCGGCAAGGATCACCGGGCGGCGTCCGATCCGATCCGTCGCGATGCCGACCAGCGGGGATGCGATGTACATGCCGGTGATGTGGCCGCTGATGACCAGACCGATGATCTTGAGCGACTGGTCGCTGTGCTGGAGGTGAACGGGCGTCATCGACATGACCCCGGTCATCACCATCTGGCCGAGCGCCATCGCTGCGAGACCGGTCATGGCTGCCGGGTACTGGCGAATCAGGGCGTAGGATGCTTTCAGCGACAGCTTTGGACGCTTCGCCGTGGGATCGTAATCCGGGTGCAGCCGCTCGTCCTCCCGCAGGACGTGGAGTGGATCGGGCCGCAGGGTGACGGAGATCAGGATAGCGGCGACGATGTAGATGCCGCCCGTCATCAGGTAGGGCCCGGACAAACGCGGCAGGGACAAGTGTTCCGCGAAATTCCCCATCGTGTCAGCCAGATTCGGACCGACGACGGAGCCAATGGTCGTCGCCCAGACGACGGTGGAGAGATCCCGGCCGCGATGCTCGGGGAGGGCAAGGTCCGTGGCCGCATAGCGGGATTGCAGCGTTGCGGTCGTCCCGCCACCGGTGAGGATCATGCCGGGGAGGGCGAGCGGAAAGAGCCGGAAGGCCGCTCCCAGGATGACCATCAGCGCCCCGACGAGACCGATCGCGTAGGCGAGAATCAAACCGGGCCGGCGACCGGATTCGGTCATCAAGCGGGTGACCGGGATCGCGATCAGCGCTGCGCCGATCACGGACGAGGCGGACGCGAATCCTGCGAAGGCATCGGAGGAGAGGTCGGCAGCAAGGAGCGAGCCGACGGCTGCTCCCGACGCCGTGCCGATACCGCCGCAGATTTGCGCCAGGGCGAGCACGCGAACGATGCGTCGTTGCAATGCAGCCCGACCGGTGGTCGTGTTTCTCATGAAACGTCTGGTCCTTCGTCCCGATGCGAATGACGGAGATAGTGTGGGGTGGCAGTTCCACCAAAGTGTCGTCGGATTGTCGCACGGGTGTCGCCGATATGGTTAATTGGGCGGATTTCGGATTCAGTGGGAACAGCAAACCCGGCCCTCAGCGACGAGAGCCGGGTGGTCGATGTATCCTGCGAGGACTGGATCAGCCTTCGCTCGTCACGATGTGCGTCGGCTCGATCAGGCAATTGATTCGCGTGTCGCGGTCGTTGTGACCGGTGTAGTCGGCGCCCGTGTAATCGCGGGCGAGCTTGTCGATGATCGCATCGCCGTCGCTGGTGGACGTTTCCGCCAGCTTGCCCCGGATCTCTATGAAGCGGAGCGGATTGTCAGGGTCGATGGCCAACACGGTAGCAAATTTCCGTTCGGTCAGATTGCGATGCTTCTGCCGACCGACAACTGTGTTGACGCGGACCTTGCCGTCGACGAGATCTGCCCAGACCGGATGCCCCTGTATCTGACCGCTCGGCATGATCGTCGCCAGCGATACGACGATCGGGCGGTCGAGCAGATCGCGGAATGCCTCGGGAATAGTTGCCATGAATACGACCTCGTGGTGACTCGTACGGCTTCTGCCGCGCAAAGGCACAGATTCCCCGGTCGGATTCCGGTTTCCACGGGTGGTCCGGGAATTGCCGGTCCGTTCCTCAGGGAGCGCGCCGTTTCACATTCGGTGAAACTCCTCTTATAGTAACAACCAGAAGGCCCGTCCGGATCGTTTATACAAGGAAGATCGCATGATGACCAAAGCGCTTTTGCGACCGATTATGCTGGCCATCGTCCTGGCTTTGGGCGTCATGCCGGCTCAGGCTCAACGACCTGATCCGCATGGCGGTGGATCGACGGTGGAGCAGTCGACGGCGACGGCAGTGGCGACTCCCGCTGGTGCTGGCTGCGATTTGGTGGTTTCGTATACTCACGACCTGTATACGGCAATCGACAATTCCGGCGCGTTCGCCACGTACTTCACCTCGGATGTCGACTTCGGCGATGTGTCGGCCAGCGAGGCCGAGGCGGTGATCAAGGATGGCGACGCGCTGATCGAGACGCTGAAGGGACTGGATGTTCCCCCTGTTTTCGCCGAGGCGCATGAGGGGATTCTGACGTTCCTGCAGTTCACCATCGATACGGCGCGGTTCTACGGTCTCGATACCAGCGTGGTCCCGGATATCGCCGGGGAAGACCAGGCGTTCGATCAGATCGAGGCGGGAGAGCTCGCACTGGCGCAGGCGTGCCCGGATGAGATCCAGCAGGTGGGAGGATATATCCTTCTGAATCCGTCCCAGGATGAAGAGGATCCGGTCGATCCCGGTAGCCCGGGGAACTGATCGTCATTGAGGGCGAGTCGAGATCCATACAGACGAGGAATCCAGACGGAACATGAGTGATAACCAAACGCAGGCGGAGAAGCGAGCCCGCAAGCGCGCCAAAGAGATCCGCGACTTCATGGGCCACTTGGGAGCGTATCTGTCGGTCATCCTGATGCTTCTGGTGATCAACCTGATGACCGGTACCGACTCGTTCTGGGTGGTCTGGCCCGCCCTGGGGTGGGGTGTGGCGATCCTTATCCATGCGTTCAGCACGTTCGGCCCGGGGCATTTCTTTGACGATGCCTGGGAGGATCGCCACGTGCGTAAGGCGTTGCAGCGCCAAGATGTGCAGCCTGCACCAGCACCGGCCAGTGATGTTCCGCCAGGCGACAGGCGCGACATGCAGGAGGTGATGGCCCAGGCGTCCGGGCTCGTCGACACGATGCGTGCCAGCGCGCGGAAGATTCCCGATCCCGATGTGCGACGGACGGCGCTGGACGCTTGCGCGTCGGCCGATCAGGCGCTCGGGGCGGTGATGGAGCATCCCGAGGAGTTGCCTTTGGCGCGGGATTTCGTCAATCGCTTTCTCGTACCGGCAAGCACGGTCGTGAGCGACTATTCGCGTCTCGCCAATCGGAATGTGCCGTCGGCCCGGGAAACCCTGGCGAAGGTCGAGCGGCAGGATTTGCCGCTCATTACGCGCAAGGCGAACGAGTTATACGACAGACTCCATCGGGGCACGCTGATCGATCTCGAAGTCGCCCGCGAGATGTTGACCCGGGATGTGCCGGATGCCCAGATCGACGAGCCGTCCGGTTCCGGTCAGTAGCGCATCATCCAGTGCGTGTCCGGACCGCCTGCCACCAGCCCTTGATGCGGTCGAGGACCCTGCCGTCGGGTTCGGATGACTCGCCCTCCTCGTTCGGGGCGGGCCAGAACTCGTCGATGATGGCCGCGCCGACGAGGACGGTCGGGACCGCGAGCAGGACGCCCAGCAGTCCCTTCCACTCCAGGCCGACGAGAAGGGCGCCGAGGACGACGACGGACGGTAACCCCACGGCCTCGCCGATGAATTTCGGCGCGAGAATGTGGGATTCGATATTGATCAGCACGGTGTACAGCACGAGCACCGCGAGGGCGTGCGGCAGGCCGAGCGAGAGCGCGATGCCGACCGCGAGCACCAGTGTGATGGCGCCGCCGAGATATGGCACGATCTCGAGCACCCCTGCGGTGACGCCGAGCGACGTTGCGTAGGGAATCCCGATCAGCCACAACCCGAGACCGAAGGCGGCGCCAAAGGTAATGGCCACGAGGATCTGGCCCCGTACCCATCCTCCGATCCGGTGATGGATATCGCCCGAGACCTTGATCAGGCGCTGGTGAGCGCCATCGTTCAGGAAACGGGCGGTGAATCGGGAGCCTGCGGTCGGGTTCATCGCCAGCATGAAGGCGATGACGATCAGCGCAAAGATCAGGACCGCGCCGTGGCTGATCTCGAACGCGATCTGCGTCAGGTTGCTGGCGACGACATCGATATTGTCGGAGATTCGCGTCACGATCGCGTTGATATCGAGATGATCCGCCAGATGGACGCGCGCGCCATGCTTGTTCAGGAAATCCTCGACGCCGTTGGTGTAGCCTGTGAGATCGCTTTGCAGGCTCGACGCCTCATCTGTTACGAGCGGGATGAGCACGATCACGACGAGGGTGAGCAAGCCGATAACAACGGCAAAGAGCGTGAGGATGCTGAGTGATCGCGGTAGACCACGAGCCTGCAGGCTCGATGCGGGCTCGTCGATCGCTGTCGCGAGCAGGATCGCGCTGGCGAACAGGAGCAGCGTGCCGGTCAGCTCCCTGATGATCCAGAAAATGAGCCAGATACCGACCACGATCGCGATCGTGCGGATCGAGATCGAAATCGTGAAATCTCCGCGCTCGGTAAACGGCAGTTTGGGTGAAGGTGTTACCGGATCGTTCGCGATAGGCGTGGGCTGCTCGCGTTCGGGCATCGTTGAGGGCCTTTGGGATCAGAGCGGTTTGCGAGAAGGTTGCGAGGCCCACTACGTCAGGTGGAGGGGCGGTCGGTCTGCAGGATTCTCCGCCCATCGACTCCCGCAGGGAATCGATCACCAGGTGAGCATGTCAACCATTGTGCAATTCGCTCTAGTTCATGACGCGGATAACCGGACATCCGGACCGCATACGTCTCTTCCCGGTCGGGAATGCAAGTTTATGACCAGAACCACAGCACGATCGGATGTGCGTGGATGGATACGCGGGGAGAGACGTTGGCCGGTTACCCTTCGCGCACTGCGACGGCCCAATCGTTATCGACACGGCGGGATCGGATATCGAACATGCGGTCCCCGATCCGGAATCCGTCGACATCGAGGAATTCCCAACCGTCCGGGAGGTGGGGACTGACTGTCAGTTCGTGTGTGAGCGTGTTGATATCAACGCCGAGGAGGGTCGTGATCGCGAGCATGCCCGAGGCGGCTGCCCATGCCTGCGGGATGCAACTGACCGGATAGTTCACCGGACCGACCCCGTTGCGCGCGTTCGCGAATCCACAATACAACTCCGCGATCCGCAAGAGCGGGTCGCCGGATGCGAGCGTTTCCAGCTCCATCGCCAGCGTGCGGGCAAGGTTGAGATGGCCGTAGGCGTGGAGCCCGGCCATGGCCAGGCTGGTGTCGTGGGGCCAGATACTCCCGTTGTGATAGCTCATCGGGTTGTAGGTCGCCATATTACTGCTCAAGGTACGAATGCCCCAGCCGGCATTCATGTCGGGCGCCGCGAACCGCCGGGCGACCGCGTCGGCGCGTTCCTGGCTGGGAAGCCGGCAAAAGAGCAGGTGACCGGGGTTGGAGCTGATCGCATCGACCTGGCGTTTTTTGCCGTCAAGGGCCTGGGCGTAAAATTGCTGATCCTCCATCCAGAACGATGATTCGACCTTGTCCCGGATACGGTTGGCCTTCTCCTCCAGATCGACGGCCCAGGTTTCGTCCCCGTGGAGCCGGGCCGCCTCGGCAAGCCAGGCATAGGCGGCGTAGACGTAGCCCTGCACCTCGACCAGTGCGATCGGACCGCTTGCGGGGCGACCGTCGGCGAAGTTGAGCGAATCTCCGCTGTCTTTCCAACCCTGTTGCGAGATATGGGTGGCGTCGATCTGTGCTCCCGGATATTCGAGCAGGCCATCGCCATCCATATCGCCGTCCGACTCGATCCAGCTGAGGGCACGGCGGACATTGCCGATCAGATCGGTATAGAGCTGCTCGTCCCGATGCCACCGGTAGTAGTGGGCGAAGGTCATCACGAAGAGCGGAGTGGAGTCGATGGAGCCGTAATAGGGAGAGTGGGGCGCCTGGCCGGTACGGGCCATTTCCCCATACCGCATCTCGTGCAGGATCTTGCCGGGCTGCTCCTCCCGGAACTGGTCATAGGAAGTGCCCTGGAGTGAGGCGAGCAACCGCAGGGTGTTCGCGACGCGCGTGGGATGGAACGGCATCGTTTGCAGGGCGACGATGAGGCTGTCGCGGCCGAAGGGGGCGATGAACCAGGGAATGCCGGCGGCCGGGATGGTGCCGTTCGGAAAGGTGGTCTGGAGCAACGAGAGGTCCGCATCGCAGCGGGAGATGAATGCGTTGAACCGGGCCGACGGGGAGGCGATGCCGAGACGGGACGGGAAGCCGCTGCCCTGGGGCAGGGCCGCAACGTCGGCAAGAGGTTCTCCCAGTGGTTCCGGTGCGATGTTGATGGAGATGTGGTGCTGGTCGCCGGGGGCGAGAGTCACCGGGTGGCGGAGGAGGATGCCGGATGCGCTGGAGTCGCCCGGCAGCGGGGCGATCTGCGCGGCATCTGGCGCGGTGATTCGGGTGGAAATAACGTCGCCGGTGACCCCGGTCGCGGCGAGAATCGTTTGTGATCCCGAAATATCGGGTGTCCGAATCCGGGGCCGCTTCACCGGAGTCATACCGCGGACATCGAACATATCGCGGAAGTCCGCGACGATCTCCGCGTCGAACGAACCTGCGACGGTGACGCGACCGAAATTGCGGATCGTGACGTCGAGTCTCATTGTCGCCTCGAGCGCGACCTGAATCCGGAACATCACCGTATGCGCCGGTGCGGTGGTTTCCAGTTGGCGGAGCGTTGCATTGGTGGCGGTAATGATGAGCGCATCGGGCACCGGGGACTGGAGCTCGAGGATCGATAGCGGGAGTCCGGCGAAGGTCAGGGCGCAGCGGCTCAGGAAACGGGTGTCGCGGACGTAGAGACCGCCTTCATGGAGCTCCTCATGCCCGGCAGAATGCCCGACGAGGCAGAGCTCGTTGTTCTTCAGAAGCAAATCGTTGTCGAGCATGGAACACCTTTCTCGCGATCGTGGCAAGCGCACTTGTTGACGACTCGTCAGGTTTCCGTGCACGTCGCTTGCCTCCGAACGTGAGGTTTGCGACGATGGATCGTATCCGGACGAGGCGAGTGGGGTGATGATGTACAGGGGGCTGGTGTCGGGGCGCGTCGCCTCGTATGCAATTCGATTGAGGGCTTTGGAGGTCGGGAATGACAATCGCCAGGATGGAGTTCTACAGCGCCGCGCTTGGCCGTCAGACAAGCTACAACGCGCTGTTGCCAGACGTGGGGGAGGGGCCATTCCCCGTTCTGTTCATGTTGCACGGGCTATCGGATAACCACAATGCATGGTTGGAGCAATCGAACCTCGTCCGGCATGTGGCCGGAATGCCTCTGGTCGTCATCCTGCCGAACGGTGGCACCAGCGTCTATCTCAACTGGACTGATTCCGGACATGTCGGTCGACAAAACTACGAAGACCTGATCATGGCGGATATCTCGATGCACGTCCGGCGACATTTCCACGTCACGGACGGTCCTTGGGCGATCGGCGGACTCTCGATGGGTGGCTACGGCGCGATGCGGTTGGGGCTGAAATACGCCGACCGCTTTGCCTCCATCTGGTCGCATTCCTCCGTCTTTCTTCTCGACGAGGATCAACTCGATCGTTCGATGCTCAAGGAGCCGGATGAGGTCGACATCTTCGCGATCGCGGACAGGGTGAAGGCGTCTGGAAATGCACCGGTCATCTCATTTGACTGCGGCAGAGATGATCGGCTAGTCGACGACAACCGCGCCTTCCACGAACATCTCCAGGCGATCGGGCTGGCTCATCGGTACGAGGAGCACGAGGGCGGTCACACGTGGGATTACTGGGACGACCATGTGCGGGAGGCATTGGCCCAACACGCGAAGGTGCTCGGATTGATCCAGGATCCGGAAGCAAAGTGACGGCCCGGCATGCGAGTTCCCGGACGCTGGGCCGTCGTCCTTGATCTACAGTGGTTGGCAGGAAGGTTGATGTTGGTGCCGGATGATCGCCCACTTGCGGGAGCCGATGGGCGGCAACGGGGCTGCTCTCGCTTTTGAGCCGCTGCCCACCACCCCACCGCCTTGTCATCCCGAACGACGTGAGAGATCCTCCGGCGCCGCAGCGCCGGGGGATCCGCGGCGCTGCCTTTGGCGAGTTCCGGCCCCGTGACGCGACCTCATCCCACGCATGCGGTCAGCCGCCCCGACACCTGACTTGGTGAATCTTGCAACCTTCCTGCAGACCGCTCTAAGCAGGTTAACAAAAGTCTTTGCACACCACCTCTTCCGTGTCTCATGCGGAATCCGGATGCATGCTCGCGGGTCGCCGTGATGCCGCTCCGCGGCATGTCTCGGGCACAGGACCCGAGACTACGGTGCTGACCTGCGATCGATCATCCGGATTCGATAGAAGGCAATCATCGGCCAGGGTGGACAGGCGGGTGCGCAAAAAATTCTGCAAAACCGCTTAGATTCCAATGCAGGCGGCGATGACGTCGTTCAAGTCGGCCTGATGTTTCAGTACGTAGTTGATGCTCTCCGACTTCAACTGGTTCGATGGTACAGGTGCCTGGAGTAGCGAGATCATCTCCTCGTCGACCGGCAGGCCGGCGAGCCGGAGGGTCTGGTCGACCGTGTCGGCGTAATTCACCGACTCGGAGAAGCCGCGCCCGATCTCGTTGCCTTCGCTGTCGTAGACGTAGGAGGCGCCTTCGGAATACTGGATACCGTGGGCGAAGAAGCCGGACTGACCGCCATCGACGATCGGCGCCATCGAGAAGGTCCGAAGCTCCTCCGGGATGTCGTCGCCGAATGTGTATGTCCAGTGGTTCGGGTGCCAGGTATTGCTCGGCGCGTAGATATCGGGATCCGGCGTGGTGGTGCTGCGAACCCAGTCGTCAATGATGACGGTGCCCGTGAATAGCTGGACATGCCCGGTGCCGGTCATCAGCCGGCCGTTGACCGGGGCTTCCATGACTCCCGGCTTTTCCTCGCCCGTCTGGAAGAAGAATCCGAGATTCTCCGCCGTGTGCAGGCTGGAGCCGGAGATCTGGCGGCCGTCGTCAAACTGCGCCGAGAACCAGTCCCAACCGCCGACATTCGGGGTGTCGTCCAGGTTCTTCGCGGCGCGCGTGACCTCGGAGCGAGGGCTGGCGACGAGGCTGGTGCCCCACTGGTGGTCGAACCAGAAGCGACCGCTCTCGAGGGGAATGACTTCGCCGCCGATTGTCAGGCTGCTGCGTTCGGGATCGAGATTCAGGTTCGTGATGGAATAATACAACGTGCCGACGCCGTCGCAGCAAGGGTCGCACCCCTCCACGCCTTGCAGGCTGAGCGGGTCCGATTCGGTGGAGATGATATCCGCCGAGAACGTGACCGGCGAGTCGCCGCCACGATCGATACCTCGTCCCCGGAAATGGAGTGGCAGGGCGCCGGTCGTGGGGTCCAGCGAGGCGATCTTGTTCTCGCCCATCGACCAGCCGAGCCCGTCCGGTGCAAATTCCAGCAAGCCCGTGGTTCCCGCGATGATGATCGGGATGGCACGATGATGCCGCCCACCGGCCTCGGTCACGGCGAAGTGAAGCTCGGTGATCTGGTTTTCGGTCGGATCGATCCCGAACTGCTCGGCAAGATGTGGCGGAAGGATCATATTCCGGAAAAACATCAGCTCGATCCCGTACTCCTTGCCGTTGGACCCGGTGCACGAGCCGACCACAAAGTACCATCCGACCTGGCGATCGAGATCGACGGCGAAGTTCTGCGGGAAGGTGAAATCCGCTTTCGGGGGCAGGGGAGGGAAGTCCTTCGCGTTGTCTGCCCCGAGGAGGTTCGACATCGCGTACACCTGATGCGGGTTCATCGAGCTGGTGTGCTCGAGAAACTCGGCGTACCGGTCGGCATAGCTCGGCGTGAACGTTTCCGGCTCGTCGATCAGCGCCTGAATGCGCGCGGTCATTCGCTCGCCAAATGCCCGGTTGCTATTTTGCTCGGACAGGATTTTTTCGAGAATCGGTGCCGGGATCGCCGATTCGTCCCACTCGTCGAGCCATAGCGCTTGGGCGATATAGTCTTTCGTGAGATCATCCAGTTCATCGGCTGCGGGCGCGCCTGTCGTCGCCGGTGTGCTCGTCAGCTGACGAGCAGGTGCGGGAGTGGCTCCGGCCAACGACCGGGCGTTTGCGAGGGCAATCGCCGAAAGTCCGAGACCGTGCAGAGCCTGACGGCGGGACGCCCGGTGACGCATGACGGTGGCCAGGGTGCTGAGGCGCGTTTCGATCGACATCGAGGCAGTGTCCTTTTCGGCATGGTGAAATGCATTTATCACAAAATACGAAAGATGATTCCTGTAGACCATCATAGCATCGTTTATGGAAAGAAAGCGACGTGACGCCCGGACATGAATTCGCCGGGGGAATGTTCGTGGCCAGGTGGCAAGGTCAGACGCTATCCTGACGGACGTGCGGCGTTGGCTGCCTGTATCAAAGGAGAGTTCCGTGTCGCAAACCAGCATCCGCCTGCGAAGCCTCGTCAAGCGATTTGGGCAGGTGACTGCCGTCGATGGCATCGATCTCGATGTGCCCGGCGGGGCATTCGTGACGCTTCTCGGTCCCTCTGGGTGTGGCAAGACGACGTTGCTGCGGCTGATCGGGGGATTCGAGCTGCCGGACAGCGGGGATGTCCTCATCGACGGGGAGGAGATGGGCGATCGTCCTCCCCATCTCCGGGGTACGACCACGGTTTTCCAGAACTACGCGCTTTTTCCGCACATGAGTATCGCGGAGAATGTCGCATTCGGTCTTCGCGAACGCAAGATGCCGAAGACGGAGATGCGGAAGCGCGTCGCGGATATGCTCGACCTGATCGGCCTGCCGCATGTGGCAGACCGGCGCGCGAATGAGCTTTCGGGAGGCCAGCAACAACGAGTGGCCCTGGCGCGAGCCTTGGTTGTCTCACCGACGGTATTGCTGCTGGACGAGCCGCTTGGGGCGCTGGATCTGCAGCTTCGCCGCCAGATGCAGGTTGAGTTGAAGCGTATCCAGCGGCAGGTCGGGATCACATTTATCCATGTGACGCACGACCAGGAGGAGGCGCTGTCGCTGTCCGACCGCATTATCGTGATGAACGGGGGGCGGATCGAGCAGGATGGTACGCCGGATGACGTCTTCGCCCGGCCGTTGACTCCCTTTGTGGCCCGGTTCATGGGTGCCCGCAATATCCTCGGTGCGCGCGTGGTTCAGCGTGACGGGACGTCGTCCCGGCTCCGGATCGGGCGGGAAGATCTCTCGGTGCCGACGACATTCCCGGGGCGCGAGGCGACGGTCGTCGTGCGGCCGGAGAAGGTGAGTCTCGGCGTGAATGAGGGGTGGTCCGGCGTCGTGAAAGAGACCCTGTACAAGGGCTCGGTCATGTCGTATGTCGTCACCCTGGAGGACGGTCTGGAGATCGAGGCCGATGTTGCGCACGAGCAGGATGCGCGGCGCTTCGCGGTTGGCGACCGGGTGGGCGTGTCCTTCCGGCCCGAAGATGCGGTGATTCTCCCGGCTCCCACATGATACGGCGCCCTGTCGTTTGTTCGTGGGCGCCGTCGTCCCCGGGTCGGCTAGGGGACGCGGTAGCTCGCGGCATTGACGACGAGGTCGCCATCCGTCGGGTCGTGGTTAAAGACGAAGGTCCCGCCGGTGATCTCATCCCGGACCAGGAAGTCGATGGGAAATTCCCGGGTTTCGGTCGTCCCGTCCGGTGTGGTGAGCGAGGCCTGGATGCGGACATCCTCGATCGTTTGGGCGCCATCGTTCCGAACCGTGACCGGCAGGTAGTAGCCCGTCTCATCGTGACGGATGTGCTCGATCTTCTGCTCGACGCTGATGATGGCCGGCATGCCGTTGCTCGTGACCTGCAGCCAGGTGATGACCCCGAGGAAAATCAGCACGATCGAGACACTGATGCCGAGCGTCGTCCATTCGGCGATCGACCGGGACTCGCTGGCGATGAGCTCGGTTTCGTGTACCTCCGGCCCCCGGGCATCGCCGCTCTTTGTGGCCGGCAGGATTGCGCGCGATTGTGTCATATCACCAGTCTCCCGGCAGCACCACCAACGGTGGTCGGCACACCTAGCACGACGGTCTGCTGAATGATGGATAACGGTGGGTTGCCAAGGTCGATCTGACCGAAAAGATAAAGCGAGCCGAATGCGACCAGCAGCGACACGATATAGGCGAGGATCGTTTCCGTCACGGGACGTTGAAACAGGCCCGGGGGCTGATCTGCGCGAAAGCCGCCGGCGAAGATGATGCCGTAACTGATCACCAGCGAGAATCCGATCAGGGCCATCAGGTGTCGATACTCCAGCGATGCTGCGAGAACCGGGACCTCGTCCGTTGGTGCGACCGAAAAGCCGATGAAGATGCCGCCGATGACGGTTGCCCCGACGTCGGACAGAAATGCCTTGGCCGGGCTGAGGCGGAGGGCGGTTCCTTCGCCCTGTCGTTGCTTCTTGCCCGTCGTGCCGAAAACCTGGTTGGCAACTGAGGCGCCGATGCTGAGGGGGATCGCCTGAACGACGACCTTGCCCAGAACGCTTTCTGCCGTGTCACCGAGCCGGACCTGGTTCAGGATCACCAGCATGATGAACCCGGAGATCAGGCCTACGGCCACGGCATCGATCGCTTCATCAATGGATGTGGCGAAGGTGCTTTGCCGCTTGAAACCGGCGACCCAAGTCAGGCCCAGATTAGCGACCAATGCGGTTCCGAGAAAGATCATGAGCCGGTACGGGCTGATGTAATCGCCGATCCACCACATCTCCATCGTAAAAAGAAGTGGCACACCGAAGATGTACGCGCCGGAAAAGGCGCGGATGAAGTCGTTGAGTTCGTTTTTCCAGGCAACCAACCCCGGTGGTCTCCGCACACTCCCGAAGCGACATATCCAATGCAATACATATGCAAGCTGCATGCCTGAAGATTCCGGCGCTGAACGAGGCGGGGGATTGGTTGGCGTTTCTACCACTGACTCACGCGACTCTCGGTTGTGGCATGGTGGAACATTGGAATTTGGAAGATCACTGGGGAGAAGAGCCGGTTCAGACGTGCCTGGTATCGAAGCGGCTAGCCGCTTCGAGCGATGACTGGATCACGCTTTCCAGCACGTCCAGGTCGATATCCGCCAGACGCTTGATGTAGAGGCAGCCTTTGCCGGTTTTGTGCTTGCCGAGCCGGGCGAGATCGGATTCCATCTCCTCGAAACCGCCGGTGATGTACAAGGTGATAGACGAGGCGCGCGGTGCGAACCCGACCGCCGGAGAATCGCCCTCGCGTCCGCTGTCGTAGCGATAGTGCCAGGAGCCGAAGCCGATGATCGACGGTCCCCACATGACGGCGGGATGACCGGAGAGACGCTCAATGAGATCGCGAAGGTGGCGGCAATCGGCGTGCTTGACCGGATCATTGATTGCGTCAAGCACCTGATCCACGCTGCGGTCGGTTGGTCTCGTCTTGTTCTCGCTCATTCGATGTGCGCTTCCATTGGGTGTGGAGGGACGTCTGCCGATTCTGGCGTAAGATTGCGCCAAGCCAGAATATTGGCCACATACTGCGGCGATTCATACGGCTCGGTTGCCGCGCAACTGCTGATCGTCATCACGGACCCGGTGGGGATAATGTCGATGTCGACCTCTCCCTGACCTTCGTTCGGGTCATTGTAGGCCAGTGTTAGCATGCCACCGGTCTCAGGGCTTGCCTCGCCACGAATGCCGGTAATGGTCGCGCGCTCCCAATCCCAGCCACGAGCGGCAAACGCCGCGCTTTCTGCCACCTGCCAAAGCGGTTCTTCCAGCGCCGCCCAGCCGCGATAGATGGCAGGAATGGCGTCAGGAGGTATCGATTTGGTCATGACTCCGCCCAGATCCCGGGCGTCGAGGCGAGCCCAGTAGCGCCCGGATGGAGTTTCCAGCGCGGTCGGCGCGAATTCATGACCTCCGAAGTGGGTGCAGCGCCAGACGCGGGTTGGGTGAGGCGCACCGTCCGCCATATGGCGCATCAGCCGATAGATCGGGAAGCCCTTGGAGGCGCAGCAGAGATCGACCGAGCCGTGGGTGCAGACGAAAAAGTCCCGGGTCGTCTGATCGTCCGGTTCGCGGACCCGGTCGAGTGCGGGATCATCCGGAGCAAAGCTGAGCAAGCGAAGGTAGCGGACGACGTCGTCCTCGGGGACGAGATAGCTGGTGCGATGATAGGTCGTGGCGAAAGAATCGCCCTGGCTCAGGTCGAAGATTCTCGCCATGCCGGGAACCGAATGGACGTCGTCGGGAGCGAACCCGATGAAGCCCCACGACACATCCGGAGAGTTGAAGACGTCGACGACCAGTTGCTCCAATCCCTCCGGCGCATGCCGACTTCGCAGGGAGTTGTAGGCCCAGGGCAGCGGCATCTCCACAAGCATGATCCGGCGGAGATGCCATGCCGAGCCCACAGGGGAGGTTCCCGCTTCGCTGGAGACGGTCGAACAATGCGTGATTCGTTGAGTACTGGTCATTGGCACACCATGCAATACGAGCATCGCACAAATACCGACTGTATTGGTCGGGTATTGGCAAGGTACAGGACAGGATGCTCGCGTGCAAGGGTGATGCGTGCGCGAATCTCAGGTGATGATGCGAGCGGCTTCTTCCCTCAGGCGGCCGGCGGACTTCTGGTTAACGGGATCGAGCTTCCGGGTGATGACGATCGCGACTGCCGCGAACCCGCTGGCCACGAGGAACGGGATCTGGTAGCCAACGAAGTTGAGCACGAAACCGGTGACGATCGGCACGACGATCGCTGCGGCATGCTGCATCGTGACACCCATCGCCAGCGACGGTGCGACGTCGTTTGACGGGGCGATCTTGCGCAGGTAGACCGATGCGCCCATGGCGGAAAGCGGGAAGATGAACGAGTAGACGACGTAGCAGACGACCGCGATATGGACCTGGTCGATCAGCGCATAGCCCAGCAAGGCGACGATATAGGCGATATTGACGTATCCGAGCATCTTCCGCTCGCCCTGCTCGTCGATCTGGCGTCCGATCCACGGTCCGGCGACCATCGCCATGCCAGCGGTCACCAGCATGATCCCGGAGATGGCGGGCACGCCCATCCGGAAGTGGTCGACCAGCACCCAGAGACCGAACGAGAAGAAAATCTGCTGCCGGGCGCCGTCGATGAGGCTGAGCCAGTAGTACAGCCCGTATTCCTTGCGGAACACGATCTTCTCGCGCTTGATCTTCAGCTCCTGCACCTCGCCATCCTTGAGGTGAGGGAATCGAACGATGCAGAGAGCCGCGACCAGCGCCAGGACACCGCATATGGCGAAGGTTTGGGTGTAGTTAAGCCAGTCGTAATGGAAGACGATGAGGACGAAGGCCATGGCGACCAACGCGCCACCCTGGCTGATCGCCGCGAGCTTGCCGAGGATGCCGCCGGATTTGCTTTCCGTCGTCAGGCTCATCCCGAGCGCCGCCTGGGTTTGCATCCAGGTGTGGTATCCCATCGACGAGATCACCACCCACGGTGCGACCGACCAGAACGACCACGACACGCCGAAGAATCCGTAGCCGATCGCGAGCAGGACCAGCGCCCCGGCGGTGAGGTGTGGCAGTGAGAGCCGATAGAAGAGCGCGGTCAGGAAGATCAGCAGGAAGCCGGGAATCTCGCGGATCGCGGTAATGTAGCCGAATTGGGCGCCGCTCAACCCCAGCTCGTTCTCAAAATAGTTCGAGACGATGTTCTGGTTTGCTGCCATCGAGAAACCGACGGCGGCGGTCGCCGCTGTGATCAGAACAAATCCGCGTCCCGCTGGTGTCTGCATCCCCGTTCGCGCAGCCTGCAGCGCGGTGCGCGCCTGTGTTGTCCGCGTGGTCCCGATCATTCCCCATCCTGTTGCACTCTGCCGTGTTACCAACATCGGCAGTATATGCGCAACCGGGAATGTCGGAAACAGCAGTGGAGTGGCGCGGAATCTCCTGTGCTCCCGGTTGCACTTATCTGAAAGGACGAAGCGTTGCAATGATGCTCCGAGAGCGTTGCCTGGCAATCGTCCGGGCGTCCGGTTTGGGGCTGGTATGGCAGTGAACGTCGCTCTCCCGAACAGTGTCGCAGCGATGAGGTGCTGGCATACGCCCTGCAATCCTTTCCGAAGGAAAGGAGATATAGAAAATGGGTTTTCTCGATCGCGACAAGGGTTTGAGACATAACAAGACGTACGATGTCGCGGTGCTCGCGCTGCGGCTGACTACCGGTGGCTTGCTGGCGGGCCACGGCGCACAAAAACTGTTCGGGTCGTTCAACGGTCCCGGACCAGAGGGAACGACCGGGATGATGGAATCATTGGGCATCCATCCCGGACAAAAGTGGGCGATGCTGGCCGGAATGTCCGAATTCGGCGGTGGGATGTTGACCGCGTTGGGGTTGTTGTTCCCGATCGGACCGATCTCCACGATGGGGGCGATGGCCGTAGCTACCCGGACGGTGCACAAGGATAAGCCGATCTGGGTAACGGCAGGCGGCGCGGAGCTGCCAGTCACGAACATGGCGGTTGCCGTGGCGCTGACCCTGCTTGGACCGGGAAAGTATTCGATGGACCGCATCCTCGGCATTCAGGTGCCGAAGTCGTTCGCGTTGCTGACGACTGGCGCTGTCGCTGCCGGGGTGATCGCCGTCGAGAGCATGTATCAAGGGGGACCGGGTCCGGAAGAGGATACCGGTGAAGTTGACCCCGCGACCGTATGAAATACCGCTCATGATAACGAAAGACCCCGAGAACATTATTATGCCGCCTTAGGGTCTTTCGTTGCGCGTCAATCACGTGTCATACGGAATCTGGATGATTGGTCGAGGGTTGCCATGACGCCGCTTCGCAGCGTGTCTCGGGCACAGGACCCGAGACTACGAGGCGTCACCCCACCTCTGTTCATCCGGATTCCGTGTCAGGTTTTGTGGATGCCTGGTACGCGGTCGAGTTCCGCCGGGCCGCCGGTCGTCTGTTTCGGCGCGGTTTCTTCCCAGGTGATGTTCTCCATCGCGTCGACATCTTCCGTACCCGTGTTCCTCAATTGATCCTTTTCGCGCTTCTCGGGCGTGCGTTGGCCGACCTTGCGCTGGATGCGGGCGTCTTCGGGCATCGTGCCATGTTCGGGATTGGCGAGCGGCGCTTGTTGTTCTGTGCCATGGCCAGGAATGGGGTTACGTTCGCTCACGGAATCCTCCCTTCGCGGGCTCGTCAGGATGGCCGCTCGATCGTGGGCGTATCATCCCGACCGGCGATCTCGTTCCAGAGATCGTAATCGGTCATGTTTTTGGCGATGAGCCGGGATCGTGTCCCGGCTTCCTGTCCGCCGATCGCCTTGAACGGTCCGCCTTCCGGATCGTTGAGATCGAGATAGACGCTTCCCTGTTCCAGAGGCGTTCCCGGCTCGAGGATCGACAGCCGTGAGAGCTGGTCGTTGGTCAATTCTGGGAGCAGGCGTCCCACGGTTTTGTCTGCGCTGCCGGGCTCGGCTTCGAGCTCCTGCTGCCGGACCTCCTTCGGGGTCTCGCGGGCGAGATCGTCGGAGTAGGTATCGTCCTTTAAGTGGCGGGGATCGGTATTGGTGTATTTCTCGGTCATCGATCGCTCCTTTTAACTTGCATCTGCCTGCGCACACCTGATGCCAGCGTGCGGATTATCGCTCCGCAGACGTTGTTCTTTGCCGTTGTCCAACCGAACAATCACGGCACGAACCGCGATAAATCCGGGAGATCTGGGTGATAATGCTGGTGCAAATGAGGGTTGGGGTGGGGAAGGGCAGACAGTGGTGGAATACGGGGCACGAACTGGGATCGGCGGCGGCCTGGTCGGAACCGCATTCCGAATTCGGTCCGGGTATTTCTGGTTTTATGCGGCGGTCGGGGCTTTCACGCCGTACATCTCGTTGTATTATCGCGACCTCGGAATGACGGGATTTCAACTGGGCATCCTGATGGCGCTGCCGGCCCTATGGACGGCGCTGACCGGCCCTGTGTGGGGGGCGGTGGCGGATTCGCTGGCGATTCACCGGCTGTTGCTGCGGAGCGTGTTTCTCGTTGCCGCAGCGGTTGCCCTGGTGTCAACCCGGCCCACCCATTTCGTCACGCTGTTGATCCTGATGTCGATCCTCGCGGCATCGTTGGTTCCGGTAACGCCACTCATGGACAGCTATGCGGTGTCGGAGGCCGAGCGCCGGGGCGTTTCCTACGGATCGCTGCGTGTCCTGGGATCGATCGGCTACACGGTGATGGTGCTGGTGATGGGAGGCGTGCTGGGCGACCGGGTATCGTCCCGGTTCCTGATCTGGTATGCCGCCTGTCTGCTCATCGCATGGGTTTCCGTGTTTGGCCTGCCCCGGTTGGCGGAACGCCAGCCACGGCCGCTGCTGGATGGCCTGCAGGCGGTGCGGCGGAGCAAGCCTTTCCTGCTGTTGATTCTGGTGGCGTATCTGCTTGCCAGCGGTTACGCCGTCATCGGCAGTTTCCTTAGCATCCATATGCAGGAGCTTGGGGGCTCTACCAGTATCATCGGCGCCGCATTTGCCGTCAGCGCTGTCAGCGAGTTTCCGGTGCTGTTCTTCAGCGGCTGGATCCTGACCAGAATGGGGGCGCGGCAGGTCTTGTTGATTTCGATATGCGTGTACATCGTCCGCTTTGCCGTGCTGAGCTTCGCACCGAACGCCGGATGGATCATTGTCGCGCAATTGTTCCACGGGATGTCGTTCGGCGCGTTCCTGATCGCTTCGGTGACGCTGGCTCACCGGCTGGTCGGCAGGGAGAATGCGGCGACCGCGCAGGCCGCGCTCGGGACGATGTCCGTCGGGTTCGGCAGCATTACCGGGTCGTTGATCGCCGGGGCGTTGCTGGATGCGGTCAGTACATTCACGATCTTTCGGGGCGTGACGCTGGTGATGTGTCTCACGCTCGCGATCTTCGTCGTTGGCACGCGCCTGATCCAGATCGAGGGCAGTGCGGCGTAGCGTTCTCCGGTGAATTCAACAAGAAAAGGGACAGGCATATACGCCTGCCCCTTTCTCCGACGGTCGTTTTCCGCCGCGTGAGCTACTCCACAACCACCGTACCCTGCATGCCGGCGGCGCGATGGCCGACCTGGCTGCAGTAGCAGGTGTAGGTTCCGGCGGGGAGATTCATCACCATCGTGGCCGAGTCTCCGCTGCGGAGGACACCGCTGAATTCCTGCGGACTGTCGATCGCGAAGTCGTGCGAGAGGAAGCCGCGGTTCTCGAAGGTGAAGGTCACATCCGTGTTCGCGGGAATCCTGATCTCCTTGGGATCGAAGATGATGTCATTCATCACGACATGGATCGGCTCTGCCGCTCCGGCGGCTGGGGAGGCCTCTTCGGTGCCCTCCGGCTGTGGGAGCGGGCGACCCTCGGCGGAGGTGACGCCGGAGATGCGGACCAGCTCGCCGCCTTCGGGGAAACCGGTCGCCTTGGTCAGGACGTAGAGGTTGTCATCGGCATCGAAGGCGATCCCGTTCGGCACGATCAGGTTCTCGACGACGACGGTGTGGTTGCCGTCCGGCGATACGCGAACCACCATGCCCGGCGCCTGACCGATGAGATCGGCCGAGATCACACACGCGTACAGCGTCCCGTCCGATGAGAAGGCGAGATCGCCCACCATCGTCAGACCCGTGGCGTAGACCTCCTGCGTGCCGTCCGGCGAATAGGCGTAGACGGGCGACATGCCAGCGGGGAACGGCGCGCCGGTGACGAACGAGACGTAAAGACGTCCGTCTGGCCCCTCCACCACGGAGCTCGGGACACTATCGATCTCGGCCTTGCCCATCCGGAGCGGATTCCCCTGCGCCATGAACGGAGCTTCGAGTCCGCCGGTGACCGCAAAGGTCGTGATATCGCCGGAGGAAGGATCGACGGCGAGGATGTCGTTCCCGCCGGCATCGGCCACATAGACTGTGCCGTCGACGAGGGCGATGCCGTAGGGGTTGGAATCGATCGCGGCCGGATCGGGATTGTTGTCGATTTCGTATTGACCGGTATCGGCCACAACGGTCTTCTCGCCCGATGCAAGATCGACCTTGTAGAGCACGCTTTCCTCGCCGGTGCGCTCGATGGTGGAGATGAATGGACCGGGCGCGCCGACGACGACGTAGGCGCCGCCTTCGTCGTCGAGGGCAACACCAGCCGGGCCGACGATCTCGCCGTTCGCGCCGAACGTGTAGCTGCGGAAATCATCGACGATGACCGTGACGGTGCCGTCGGCATCCAGTTTGGAGAGCTTGCCGGTCAGGCCGGTGCCGCTGACCGGGCTGGTGGGCTCCGGAGTGCCCTCGCCCGGAATCTCGAACACCGGAGTGTCGCCACCCGCGCCGGCTTCCGTGAAGTAAATCGTGTCGCCGTCGATGGCGAGGAAGCGTGGTGCCGAGAGGCCGCTTGCCAACGTTTCCATCGGCGAGGCACCTTCGGCGGCCGGAGTCCCATCCTGTGCGAATACGGACTTGCTGGTCGCGAGGAGTGCGGCTGAGGCAGCAGCGGACGTGGTGAACTGACGCCGGTTCATGGAAACGGCAGAAAGGAATTTGGGCACGACAAGTTCTCCTTCGATTATTCGGTGGAATCACTGTCCCATGTGGCCATTATGGATTAGTGATGGCCATTCTGTAAATAGGTGTTTGCTTCCATTACTGAGGAAAGTGAAATGACCCCGAAAAGGGAAGGGCCTTTCCCGGGGCGAATCCTCCGCATTTGAGGATCTGAGCCGTCAGGGTCGATTTGGGGATTGGGATCAGGTTACAGCGAGTTGCAGAAAGATTGACACGAGCCAGGTGCATCGGACGCAGGGGTGGCTGGCCGAAGGCTCGCCGCCCTCTCGACGCCCGAGCATGCCCTGAGCGCAGCGAATGGGTCGATCTTCAGGACATCGTGTCAACCTGCCTGGAATCCTCTTCAGTGCCTGCGCGCGTTTCCCCAGACTTCGACGTGATGCTGCTGTTCGCTCCGGGTGCCGGACCAAAGCGATTTCGTGCAGGTGTCGTAGAGCAGGTTCTTCCAGATCTGCGCATTCCTGAACATCTCTTCGTCCGCGCTGAACAGCCCGAAGATCGAGCGGGACGCGATGAGGACCATCTTCTGCTTGGCGCGGCTGAGGGCTACGGTGAGGCGGCGCGGGTCGAGTAGGAAATTCCCCGTGGCGAGAAGATAATTCGGGTCGCTTTCCGTCGCGCTGACGAAGATCACGGTCCGTTCATCCCCCTGGAATCGCTCGACCGTATCCACGGCGGAGAAGGTGCGCTCGTGTGTCTCCGGATCGAACCGGGAGAGGGCCGGAAGATCTTCCTGGAGTGCAGCCCGTTGCGCCCGGTGGGGCACGACCACGCCGAGACCATGCTCCGGTGTCATGGCGTAGATGTCCTGGTCGGCGAGTGTCTCCAGAATCGGGGTGATCAGCTCCTGCTCGAAGCGATTGCGATGCTGGCTGCCCGTTTCGTCGTGGACGATCACGATCAACGGATGGTCCGGTGAGAGCACGGCACGCACGAAATCATCGTCGAGCGGGAGGTCGGGCAGAACGGCGTGCAGGTTCGAATGGTAGTTGATACCGTCGTGACGGTAGATTTCCTGACGCAGGAATTCCGCGAGATCGGCGTGGAGGCGGAAGCTCTCCTCGAAATTGATTTTCGGTGGATCGAGTTTCAGCAAGGCGTAAAAGAGCGATTCGTAGCTTTTGAACTCCTGAAAGGTGCGCCGGGTCTCGTTCGCCCAGTCATGGCTGACGATCGGCGGCATTTGCCGATGATCGCCGACGACAATGATTCGGGCATGGTCGCCGAGTGGAAGCGCGGCCATCAGCGCTTCCGGAATGCTCATCTGCGACGCTTCGTCCAGCACGAGGCACTCGCCCATCGTGTGGCCGCAGAGGTTCTTGTTGCCCCAGCGATCCTTGACGATGCTGTAGATGGCGCCGGGTGTGCCCGCCGCGATGAACCACGGGGTGTTTTCGAAGGTGGCGATGTTTTCCTTTGCCTGGGTTTTGCCCTTTTGCAGGGAGGTGATGCCGTCGGCGAGTCCGTTTTTGGCATCAATCCGGAACAGGGGAACGGTCAGGAGCCGGGGATCGACATATTGCTGCATGATGTGCGGATGTGTGGCGAACAACGACCTCAAGGTCTGCTGCGCCTTGAGCACGTTTTCGAGGAGGACATCGGTGGCCGCGTGGGTCTTGCACGAAAGGAAGACGCGGAACGGCGCGTCCGTCGCCATCGCTCCCTGCAATCTCGCCAGCAGCGCGTAGGCGGTCGTGAAGCTCTTGCCGGTGCCGGGAGGTCCCTGCACGAGGAGGACCGGCGAGTCTCCGTGCCGGGCGATGAACTCGCGTTTGCTCTCCTCGAACCCGTGCATCAGCCCAGCTTCCCGCAGTGCGTCCAGACCGTCCAGAAAACGTCGTTGCGCAGTGCGGTTCTCGTCCGTCCATGTAGATCGGGGGCCCTGATTGGCCTGGGTCAATGTCCTGTACATCGCATTGGGACCACCGGCGAGGATGGCCTCGATCGTTTTGTTTTGCCAGTACCCGGTGTAGTTGTTGATGTCCGGGTCGAGCGTGTACGTCTCGCCGGAGACGAGCGGCTCCTGGAACCAGGTGCCGAAGGCGAATCCGCCCATGTTCCCGCCGAATGCCGGTCGGAGCGTCAGGTTGACGAACGCGCTGACCTTTCGTTCATCCGGTTCAGGCTCGATGCTGACGCCGTTCCACTCGGCGCGCATGCCCCCCTGGATTTGGCGGAACGTCGGCTGGAACCGGGTCTGTTTGTCGACCGGCAGGCGGGAGTCGACGGTCCAGCGGGGCATCAGGATCAGGCGGGCGCCATCCTTGAAATCGCTGAGGGCGATGGCATCCTCCAGATCGCAGGCGATCTGCGACGTATCGATGCGCATGCGGACTTTCATTCCTTCCATCGTGAAAGATGTCTCCGCTTTTTGCTCCTTCGTGAGCGATGCCTTGTCCTCATCGGGATGTTCGGCCAGGTAGGCCTGCTCGTAACACTGCCTGAGCGCGATCCTCCGCCTGAGCTCGTCGTGCAGGGCGCGGGTTTCGGCGGACTGGTCCGCGTCGTCGTATCGGAGAACGAGCCCGTTTCCGTTGAGGACGCGTTGCTCCGGTTCGGGCAATCGACCATGTTTCCATGCGGCGACCTCGACATGTCGCTCGATGAAGACGAATTCCTGCAGTGCGTGGGCCAGCGTCCGTGCCCGTTCCTCGAATGTGGCGAGATCGGGGAGGCTGTAGGTGTCCTGCGAGGTGTCCCGGTTGCCGGGAAACGTGCGGGCGATATGCTCCATGGCGTCGAGCCGCCGGGCGTGAAAAGCGCGGAGACGGTCCGGTGTCGACGCCGCGTAAGGTTCGAGTGTCGCGCCGAGTGCCTTCTCGTCGACATCGCCCCAGGCGACGTAGGCGTATTCCAGCGGAATCTGGCTGTTGAAGCGGGACCGATTGGTGTACCAGCCGTCCTGACCGGGGCGCGACGATCCATCGTCCTGCTGGTCGAAGCGTCCCCAGAAGTCGAAGAGCCGGGCGTGGAACATCTTCCGGAACGGCTTCGGCGAGTTCCAGTCGAAGTGCTCGTAGGCGGCGACGGCCTGGAGCGATTGGCAGATCATCGGATAGTTGCGGAATTTCTGGACCTCGTCTAGCAGGAAACTCGCGATCGGGGAGTTGAAACTCGCGAGTTGCGTGATGAAATCGTACAACGCCGTCGCACCAAAAATGCGTTCCGCATGACGGCCGATACCCTCCAGAAGTTGCTTCTGGGCGAACCGGTTTACGAAGACCAGATGAATCGGCGCCCGTGCCTCGCCACGCTCGTCAGGTGCGGCCAACTCGACGATGGCCTGGATCGTCTCGTTGATCCAACCAGTGAAGAGCTGCTCCTCAATGGCATTGTCGTCCGGCGGGCGTTCGCTGAGGTGGATGACGGAGCGCCGGCGATGGGCGGATTCGATCCCGTTCTCGCTGGCGACGACGAGCGCGCCGAGCATGTAGATTCGGTCGTGCAGGTAATCGTGCTGGGCGTCAATGTACACGCGGATCATGTTCGGATTCTGGTCCGGTCCGCTGTATGGCAACGAGCTGAATCCGCGATTCGGGATGAATTTCGGGGCGGACCGATCTTTCTGACGCCAACCGGACAGGCTGTGTGCCCGGAAGATGAGCTCATCCAGATGCTCTCCCACGGGCCAGGTTGCGGAGAGTGCCCGGGTCGTCCGTTCCCGCCCCGGTTTGACGATCAGCGCGTCCTTGCCGGTTGGAGATGTGCGCCGGGACACGATTTCTTTCAGATCGGCCAGTCCCTCGACGGTGGCGATCCCCTCGCGCATGAGGGCGTGCTTATCCTGCTGGGTGAGGAAGGGGATGAGCGAGAGATCGTCGGTTTCGGCGCTGCGCTTCATGCAGAATTCATTGAACCGGCATCCATCGCACTTGTAGGTCAGGTGAAACGGGATGGCATCGAAGTCCTGGGCGAGCACGCGCCTGGCGACGGAGTCAGGCCCCGTCAGCACGTCACGCGCGGATCGGATGTACGCATTCACATCGTCGATGCGCTCCATCAGGGCATTCTCGATACCGAGAGTCGCGCGCGCATCCTCCCGCTGCCGGGCGATCTCGGCAGGATCGGCTGTGTTGGCGGCGGTCGTCCCGGCAACTGGTCCCCGATACACGATCGCGAGGTCGATCGTCGCAACCGGAATCGCCGCCTGATGCAGGATCGAGGTGATCATCTCGTGGTACAGGGCCACTTGCAGCCGATGCTCGACCTTCGCAGCGGTGCTGGACTTCATGTCGGCGATAAGGATGGAGAGCGCGCCATTCTCGTCCCGGGTGAGGAGGAGCAGATCGATATCGCCGCGCACGCGCCAAGTGTCGATCCGCGCTTCCAGTCTGGGTTGGAAGACGACGTGGGATTCTGCCGGGGCGAGCGTCTCGATGATCCCGATGACCGCCTGATTGTGATTCCTGTCGCCCTCAACCCGATCGAGATGGGTGGATGGGAAAACGCTGCCGACCGATCGTTCGACATCAGCTTCAAAGGTCGCCCCGGAACGCGTCAGGATCGGTGGGATCTCCTGCTGTCGGACCTGATAATCCTCCAGGAACTGCTCGCCATTTCGTCCGCGCGAGTGCAATTGCAGCCGGAGGTATCGCTGGCACTGGTCGAGCCGGATGAATTGTGAGATATCGGTCGGTGAGACCGGGCGCATGCCGATCGTGTCACGATCCCGATCGAGAGAGCGGGAAATGTCGAATTCGGCCACGTTCCATCCCTTGCTGCAAAATCCGGCGTTGAACCTCCGGAGAGTGTAGCAAGAGAGCGCAGTCTATTGTTCGACGATCTCGCTGTTGTGTTGGCGAAAAAGCTCCGCCGGGGAGCGGGTTTCGTCCGGATCGTGCAAGGACGAGATCAGGGTATAGACGTTCCTGGTCATCAGAATCAGGTAGCGGCAGGGATCGGGAGAGGGGTTCCACCACGTGTGAACGACGCCGTTCGCGACCATGACCGCGCCACCGGCTCCGACCTCGATCGTTTCGCCGTCAAGCTCGAACGCGAGCGTCCCTTCGACGACATAGAACGCTTCGTCGTCGGTGTGGTGGATGTGACGGGGAGCCATCGTCCGCGGTGGATCGAACCCTCCGCCTTCGTCCTCCCATTCGACGAGAACGAGGTTGGACCCTTCGGGCGCCAGCGGATGGTCCGCGAGCGGTGCGCTTACGAGACGGTGGAGGGGCTTTGGTTCAGTCACGGTTTCGTTCTCATCCTTCCTGACGGTTGGGAGTTCGAACGGCGGGTCAGGTATCTCTCACCTATTACCTTGAGCCGGGTTGAGGGGAGTTTTGGGGTATAAAGCGTGAAGACACATTCGTTCTGATGACCTGCCGGTTCGCATTTCGCCAGATGCGACTGCGTTGAGCGAACATGAGATTTGCCTTCATCAGGAGACAGGGATAAACGGTGCCCGATACGCTGACGAACAACAATGTACGTGGTAATCCCTATCGAATCCGGGATCCGCATAACTCGTCCTTGCTCGAGATTTGGCTGGTGTCCGCGGTGGTGACGGTGCTCGGCATCCGGCTCTACCTCTACCTGACCGGGTACCCGCAGGTTGGTGGCGACACGCTCCACATCGCGCACATGTTGTGGGGCGGTCTGGGTATGGTGATCGCCTTCGGCTTCCTGCTGCTGTTTGCGAGCTCGATCTGGAAACCGATCGCGGCACTGGTCGGCGGCATCGGCTTCGGCGCCTTCATCGACGAGCTCGGCAAGTTCATCACGAAGGACAATGATTACTTCTTTGAGCCGACGATCGCGATCATGTACGCGGTATTCATCGTCCTTTACTTTAGCGCCAGGTATTTCGATCGCAAACGCACGCCGACTGAGGCGGACCATCTCTACTTCGCCGCGCAGGGTGTCGCCTGGCAGGCAATCGGCAAGCTGGACAAGCGACGGCAGGAGGAGGCACTGGCGAACCTCGATGCCAGTGGGAACTCGTCCGATGTCGCGGTCCGGCTCCGGGACCTGCTGGAGAATGCCGAGCTGGTCGAGGAGTCGGAGCAGTCGCGAATCCTGTCCATGCGCGACAGGGCGGCGGCCATGTATTGGCGAGTCGTCAGGCAGCGGTGGCTCCTGCCGATCGTGATCGGGTTATTCATCGTCCGGGCGCTGGAGATCATTGTCACGCTGGTGATCGGCATCTTCGTGACAGGTGAGTACAACCTTGGAGATGGCGTTTCCGTCTTCGAGTGGCTCTCGTTCGCCGCCGGAGCCGTCACCGGTTTTCTTGCCGTGTTCGGTCTGGTGATGATCATGCGCCGACATCGGGTGCGGGCGTTGCAGGCATTCGCGGCGTCGACGGTGGTCGCGTTGTTCTTCGGCCAGTTCTTCGCCTTCGCCACGGAGCAATTCGTCGCAATGGTTGGATTGATCGCGAACCTGATCATTCTCGGGATTCTCCGATTGGCGCTTTCCGTGGAAAACGACCGGTTCGTCGAGGAAGGTGACCGGGAAGGCGACGAGGACCCGCGGGCTGGTATCGGGAAGTTCCTGTAGGTTCCTTCCCTGCGTGGTGGCACCGGGATGCGCCATCCTCATGAAGGGCGCCGAAGCCGGAAGATGTGCAGCGGCAGCGATGATGCCGCTCCGCACGCATGATGATGGGCATGTCCCGGGCACAGGACCCGGGACTACATGATGCAGGTTCTCCGGGGCGTCGTTGGCGGCGAAGACCCGTCATGATCCTGAACCCGCGTTGCGAGCAACGCGGGTTCAGGATCATGACGTTGTGGGCTGGAAAACCATTCGAGTGACGAAGGCTTAATCCTGCGCTTCGAGACCGCTGAGGTAATCCCAGATCCACCGGGAGGCGCGCGCCATGCGGTCGACGGCCTCGGGCACGTCTTCCTGGTCCTTGCTCATGAAGGCGACGGCGTAGTTCACCTTGGGCGAGTAAACCAGACCGACATCGTTCTTGATGCCGCGAAGGGAGCCGGTCTTGTGGGCGGTCTCGATGCCCTCATCGCTGGGCAGGCGCGCCGGGATGATCGTGCTGAAGTTCTGGTCCTTGAGGATCTTGAGCACACCTTCGCGGCTCTCATCCGTGAGACCGTGCCCTTGGTCGATCAGCACCATCAGGCGGATCATGTCGGCCGGCGAGCTGGTGTCGTTGCGCTCGTCGCAGGCGTAGCCGATGTTGTCCGCGGCGGGACGATAATCCGAGAGGTAGTCCTTGAGGAACTGGTAGTCCACCTTCGGATCGGTCGGGTCGACATCGGCGAGCGCACAGAAGAGCTCCCGGATATTCAGCGGGATGTGCGTCTGGTTCAGCCCGAGCTCGCGCAACATCTGCGCGATGTTGTCCTTGCCGATGCGCTCGTACACCATGTCGGTCGCCCAGTTATCCGACACGATGATCATCAGTTCGGCGAGGTCCCGAATGGTCGGCTGCAGACCTTCGTCCAGGTCCTGCAGGATGCCGGATCCCGGCGTGCGGTCCTTGTGCCAGAGGGTGACGCGCTCGGTGAGATCGACCTTGCCGGCATCGGCCTGGCGATAGAGCTCGTACAGCAGTGGCGTCTTCAACGTCGATGCGGTCGGGTAGACATCCGTGTGGTTGTAGGTCAGGGAGCGATCATCGTCGCCGAGCATGCGGACCATGACGCCGACTGTGCCGCCCAGCGGCTTGAAAAGCTCGTCCATGGCCTCCGTGAAGCGTGCCTGGTCGAGCGGTGTAACTGCCGTTTCGGTCATTGGTAACGTTCCCCCATGTTGCTGCGGGACGAAACTCGTCATCGCCCCGTACGAATCGTCGGAACTAACGCGTCAGGCGTGGATCGAGGACATCGCGCAATCCGTCGCCCAGCATGTTGACGCCGAGGACGAAGATCGCGATGGCTAGTCCCGGAAAGACGGTGATCCAGGGCGCCTGGTACATGTAAATACGGCCCCCGGCGAGAATGGCACCCCATTCCGGCGTCGGCGGCTGCGCGCCGAGACCGATGAAGCTCAGTCCGGCGCCGGTGAGCAATGCGCTTCCGAAACGCATGCTGGAGAGGATGATCAAGGGGGCGACCACATTTGGCAAGATGTGCTTCGCCATGATCCGGTTGTTACTGACACCGACCGAGCGGGCAGCCTCGACGTACGTTTCCTGCCGGGCACTCATCACCGACCCTCGCACGATCCGGGCGTAGGCCGGGATCGAGAGAAAGCCGAGCGCCAGGATGACGGTGTTCAGCGATGGGCCGAGGATCGCGACGACGGCGATCACGAACAGGATGTCCGGAAACGAAAGCCAGATTTCCAGCAACCGGCTGAGGACGGTGTCCACCCATCCACCGTAGTACCCGGAGATGAGCCCGAGCACGATACCGCCGAAGAAGGCGACGAACACGGAGACGAGGCCGACCTGCACGGCGATCCTCGCACCGTAGAGAATCCGGCTGAAGATATCGCGGCCGAATTCATCGGTGCCGAAGAAATACTGCGTGCCGGGCGCGGTGAACCGGTCGGCAGTATTGACGAGAATCGGATCGTTGGGCGCCAGGAGATGACCGAAAAGCGCGAGGAAGATCAGCAACCCGAGCAGGAACGCGCCGATCAGGCAGAGAGGGCTTTGCCGAAAGCGTTTCCAGTACATCTTGCCCGGTGTCCGGGCATCCTGAGCCAGCGCCTGCTTCTTCGCGGTCGGTCGGGTGAGGTTGGCGGCAAGGGAGCTCATGAGTACCGAATCCTTGGGTCAACCCATGCATAGGCGATATCGACGATCAGGTTGGTGACGACGAAGCTGATCGTCACGAGCAGCACCGTTCCCTGGACGACCGGGAAATCGCGCTGGAGGATGCTGTTGACTGCCAGCTGTCCGACGCCCGGCCAGCCGAAGATCACCTCGGTAATGAAAGCCCCGCCGAGCAGCGCGCCGAACTGCAATCCGATGATCGTCATCACCGGTAGCAGTGCGTTCCGTAAGGCATGGACGAGGACCACCTTCCGTTCGGCGAGGCCCTTGGCCCGGCTCGTCCGAATGTAATCCTGCCCCAGCGATTCCAGCATCGCGCTCCGGGTGAGGCGGCTCTTCGTGGCGATGCTCGGCAGTGCCAGCGTCAACACGGGCATGACGAGATGTTTCCAGGATCCGGTCCCGGCGACCGGGAGCCAACCGAGCCGGATGGAGAACAGCCAGATCATCAGGAGCGCGACCCAGAAGGAGGGCACGCTGAGACCGGCCGTGGTTCCGATGAGCACGGCGATGTCGGAGGGTTTGCCTCTCCGGACCGCCGCCAGCACGCCGGATGCGATTCCGAGCGCCGAGGCGAGCAGGACCGCGCCGAAGGTCAGGTACAGCGTGTAGGGAAGCCGGTCCGTGATCTCTGTCAGCACCTCCCGGTTTGTCCGGATGCTTTTGCCGAGGCTGCCTTTGGTGACGAGGCGCTCGACGAATCGTCCGTATTGGACAATAAAAGGATCGTCCAGTCCCATTTCGTCCCGGAGTTTGGCGATCGCGTCGGGGGAGGCTGTTTCGCCAAGAATGGCGACCGCGGGATCGCCAGGAACGAACTCGGTCATGGCCGCCACCGCGATGGAAACGCCGATCAGGACGATGAAGGACTGCAGGATACGATTGATGATATAGGTAGCCATACGGCGATTCTCGTGGAGTGATGGTGCGCCCGCATGGAGGGCGATGCCGCGCTGACACCCGTTCGGGCATCAGGCGGCACCTCCTTCACGTGAGCCTGGACCCTTGTTAGTCCTCGATCCAGGCGTCGTTCAGCAGCAGGCTGCCGTCTCCGCCCGGGAAGATCTGGACCCCCTTGACACGCTTGGCCACGGCGGTCTTGCCGATCGGCATGTAGAGGGGCACCCACGGCAGGTCCTCGAGCAGGATTTCCTGCGCCTTGTAGTAGACCTCCATGCGCGCATCCTGATCGATCGTCTGCTGTCCCTCGACCAGCAACGCATCGAAATCCGGGTTCGAGTAGTGAACGCGATTCGATGTCGCGAGGCGATCGGTGGAGAGGAAGAGATACAGGACGTCCGGATCGCTCCAGCCCCAGGAAAGGAGCAGCATGTCGTGCTCGCCCCGTGGGGTGAAGTCGAGGAGCGCGGCGGTCTCGAGCTGGTGGATCTCGACCTCCATCCCGATCTTCCGCAACTGTCCCTGAATCAGTGTGGCAAGCTGGCCGGACGTGGTCGCCGTATTGGTGTAGAGCTGCGGCTTCAGCGCCTCGCCGTCCTTCTCGCGGATACCGTCCTTGCTCTCGACCCAACCAGCTTCGTCCAGCAGAGCCTTGGCGGCGTCGATGTCGAATGCAGGAGACTTCGCCTCAAGCTCCGCGTTGTAGCCTGGCAGCGACGGCGGCAGCGGCGTGGAGCATGGCTCGGCGAGGCCCCCCTCGAAAATGGTGTTCACGATCTCGTCGCGGTCGATGCCGTGGGCGACCGCCGTGCGAACCCGCGGGTCTTCCATCATTGGACGGGTGCGGGTCAGGCCGAGATACCCCATCTGGGACAAACGGGCCGAGAAGATCTCGAAGCGGTCGTCGTTCTCGAAGCGCGGCAGGTCCGTGGCGGTGAGCTCGACGGTGTCGACCTCGCCGGTCTCCAGCGACGCGACCTGGGCGAACGACTCCGGGATGACCTTGTAGACCATCTCGTCGATATACGGACGGCCAGTGTTCTTGTAGAAGTCCTGCACACCGACGAAATCGTCGAAAGCCTCCAACGTCACGGTGGAGCCCGTCTGCCAGTCCTTCAGCTTGTAGGCGTTGGTGCCGATCGGTTCGCGGCCGTACTGGTCGCCAGCGGCCTCCGTTGCCTCGGGCGCCAGCATGCCGCCGTAGCCGCCGGTGAAGGCGTTGAAGAAGGCGGCGTTCGGCTCTTCGAAGACAAGCTTCACGTTGTACGGGTCGACGACCTCGACCGTGATGGCTCCGGCCATCTCGAAGTTCGGGTTCTTCGCGCCGACCTCGGCCAGCCGCTCGAACGTGTATTTCACCGAATCGGCGTTGAATTCCGACCCATCGTGGAAGGTGACACCTTCGCGGAGCTTGACCGCGATTTCGAGATTGTCCTCGCTCACCTCCCAGCTGTCGGCCAGGAGACCCTTGAACGAGAGATCAAGATCCTGATAGAAGAGCGAGCTGTAGATATTGTCAAAGACCGTCCAGGCCGACCCGTTGGACGTGTTGTGCAGGTCGAGTGTCTCGGGATCGGTGCTCACGGCGAAGGAGATCTTGCCGCCAGCTTCCTGCGCCGAGGCGGTCATGATCGCCGCGGGAACGGCTGTCCCGGCGGCGCCGAGCAGCACCCCGATTGCCCGGGCACTCAGCCCAAGCGCGGTGGCGCGCTGCATGAACGAGCGGCGATCGAGGTTACGGTCCTGGAGGTCATCCAGCAAATGTCGAAGTGAATCCTCGTGCGTCACCGGGTTTTCCTTTACGAGGCCTCCGTACCTGAAACAGGACGGTAGGCGCGAATGGTCGGGTTTTTGAACTTGCGGGATCATAGCAAGACCGCGACGAGCGGTCAATACAGTGAGACAAAGACGATTTCTGGTTGAGGTTCGTCTCGGAGACGTGCCGTCAGGTCGTAGCCGGGAGCGCTTTCGCCAGCGGCTCCCGGCTACGACCTGTCCCCTCGTTAGTCTCCGATATGGGCGTCGTAGAGCAATAATCCGCCGGTTGGGAAGACCTTGACATCCTCCACCCGCTTGGCGACTGCGGTTTTGTTGATCGGCATGATCAGCGGCACCCAGGGCAAATCCTCGATCAGGATCTTCTGGGCATCGGTATAGATCGGCAGGCGCGTCTCTTCATTCAATTCCTGCTGACCCTGATGGAGCAGATCGTCGAACGTGGGATTGGAGTAGTGTGCGTCGTTCGAGGCGCCGATTCGCTCTGTAGAAAGGAAGAGCGAGAGCGCATCCGGCTCGCCCCAGACGTAGCCGAGCAGGATCAGGTCGTGATCGCCGGCCGGGGTGAAGTCGAGCAGGGCGGCGAGCTCCAGTTGCTTGATCTCGAGATCGATCCCGACATTGCGAAGCTGGGCCTGGATCAGCGTCGCCATCTGACCACGGGTTGTTGCTGTCGTGGTGTGCATGGTGATCTTGAGGGGCGCTCCATCCTTGACTGCGATGCCGTCGTCTCCCGTTTTCCACCCGGCTTCGGCGAGCAGGGATTTCGACTTCTCGGGGTCGAAATGGGGCATCAGGTCGACGAGTTCCTCGTTGTACCCGGGAATGGAAGGCGGAAGCGCCGTGTAGACCGGCTCCGCGAGCCCGCCATCGAAGACCGCGGTGACGATCTCGTCGCGATCGATCGCATGGGCGATCGCCTGTCGCACTTTCAAGTCCTCGAGGACGGGCCGGGTCGCGTTCATGCTGAGATAGGTGATTCCGCTGGACTTGCTGGTATAGATCTCGAACCGGTCGTCGTTCTCGATCCGTGGCACGTCGGCGGCCGTCAGATCGACCGCATCGATTTCGCCGGCCTCAAGCGAGGCAACTTGAGAGAAGCTTTCCGGCAGCACCTTGAAGGCCAGCGTCTCGATGTGGGGTGGCCCCTGATTCTCGTAGTATCCCTTGGGGGCCGCGAAATCCGGGAATGCCGTGAGTGACACGAGCGAGCCGGTCGTCCAGTCACCCAACCGGTAGCCGTTGGTCCCGACCGCCTGTCGTCCGTAGTCGTCGCCGGCGGCCGTGACAGCCGATTCCGAGAGAATGCCGCCATAGCCGTTCGAGATCGCGTTGAAGAATGTCGCGGACGGCTCGCTGAAGGTCAGGGTAACGGTCTTGTCGTCAACGACGTCGATCGCGCTGATCTTCAGCACGTCCTCGTAAATCGGCGAGCGCGCGCCTTCGTTCTGGAGCCGCTCGAACGTGTATTTCACTGAGTCAGCGTTGAAGGACGAGCCGTCGTGGAAGATGATGCCCTCACGGAGCGTGAACGTGATCGAGAGATTGTCGTCACTCGTCGTCCAGCTTTCCGCCAGCAAGCCCTTGTACGAAAGATCGAGGTCCTGATAGACGAGCGTGCTGTAGATTTCGTCAAAGACGGTGTAGGCGGCAGAGTTCGTGGTTTTCTGTGGATCGAGCGTCTCCGGATCCGTGGTGACCGCGAAGGTGAAGGTGCCGCCCTGTTCCTGGGCGGAGACGCGGGCCACGGCCCCGGTTGCGCCCGCCGCCCCGAGCAGGAGGCCGACCGCGCGGGCGCTGAGCCCGAGCGCCACCGACCGTGCGAGGAAGGAGCGTCGCGTGAGATTCCGTTGTTCGAGATCATCGAGAAGCGAGCGTAATGAGTCCTGATTCATTCGATTCCCTGGTCTCCTGCGTGTGAAAACGGATACGCCGGGGTACAGCACGCCCAATGAGGCGCCACGATTGCTTGCACCGCCTCGTGCAAAGTCTCGTTCTGTATACCTTCCGCCCATCCTATTCGCCGGTACCCGGATGTCAAGAGGCGGTCCGGTATTTGTCTGGCACATCCGTTTGCCCGGATTGGCTGGCATCTGCCTTGCACCAGCCCTCTGTCAACCAACCAGCGTGTCCCGCCTTTTGATGTTCGTGCAGCCGGGAGGATGGAGTATGAAATCGGGTTTGCTGAAGGGTGTTGTGGGGCTTGGCGCAGCTATCGGAGTCCACCGCCTGGCGAAACGGTCGCACCCGACGGAGGTCCGGGACAAGGTCGTGCTCATCACCGGCTCATCGACCGGTCTCGGCCTCGAGATGGCGCGTGTGTTGGCGGACGAAGGCGCGAATCTTGTCATCTGCGCGCGGAACGAGAGTCGGCTTGAGCGGGCGCGCCAGGATTTAGCCGCGAGGGGTGCCGACGTCCTGGCGATTCGTTGCGATGTCGCCGATCGCGAAGCTGTGAGGGGAATGATCGCTTCCACAATCGATCGGTTCGGGAGGATCGATGTCCTGATCTGCAACGCGGGTATCATCCAGGTCGGTCAGTTCGAAAGCATGCCCCCGCAGGCGTTCCATGATGCGATGAATATCATATTCTTCGGTTCACTGTATCCGATCATGGAGGCGGTGCCGCATATGCGCGCACAGGGTGGCGGCCATATCGGGCTTGTCACGTCCATCGGTGGCGTCGTCAGCGTGCCGTATCTGCTGCCCTATAACGCTGCCAAGTTCGCCTCGGTTGGACTTGGTCAGGGACTTAGGGCGGAGCTGGCGCCCGATGGCATCGTCGTGACCACGTTGGTGCCGGGGCTGATGAGAACAGGCTCGTACCTGAACGCCCGGTTCCATGGGGAGTCGGGAGGACAGCGCGCGATTTACAAGGTGTTTTCCGCGATATCCAGCCTGCCGATCCTGACTGCAGGTGTTGAGAGCGCCGCACGGGCCTTCGTTGGCGCGATTCGGCGTGGGGAAGCGCATTTCGTGTATCCGCCGCAGTACAAGCTCATTGCCCTGGCGCAGGGAGTCGCTCCCGATCTGGTGATCGGCGCGATGGGATTGGCCGATCGCATCCTGCCGGAGACGGAAGACGATGCAGGAATGGCTCATGGAGCGACGATCGATGAGACGCTCCCTTCGCATGGAGTGTGGCGTGTCCTGACCACATTGGGGCGAAGGTCGACGCAAGCGAACCAGTTTCGGTAGCGGCGGGTGATCCTTTTATTTGGTATATGTCTTGCATCGTAAAAGCTTGTCAGCGGAATCGCGTATGAACGGCGGAGTGCCGCCGCTCTGGAAGTGTGAGGGTGCATGTGGCGAAGCGTTCGATGAAGAAACGTGCGGCGATTATCGGTATCGTGCTCGGTCTGATCGTCTCCGGTCGCAGGGTGTTTGAGATGGTGCGACCGCGGGAACAACCGGAGACCTATGCCCCAGGTATCGGTGGGGCGAGTCCGGCGGGAATGGCCGGCGCCGGGTCGGGAACATCGAAAACCTCGCAAGGAACTGACCGGCCCCGGGAGGAACTGGATGCATTGGGCAGTATGCCGGGTGTGGAAGATTCCGGGTCCCTCCTGATGGGAGGATCGGCGGCCAGTGACGATGCCGGGAATCTGGCTGCCGCCAGCGCCTACAGTTCGGAGAACGGTCCGTACGATGCAGATTTCTCCGAGGAGGGTGTCGATCTCACGTACCACGATCCCACGGATCGTGAAGTGGACGTACCTCTCGACGAGGGAATCCCCAACCTCGGTGAGCCGGTGGACATTGAGGATATCGGTCCGGAGACAGCCGCCGAAGAGGCGATCGTCGAAGAGGTCGAGTCGGGTGTGCCGGAAGAATATGGCGAAGCCGACCTGATCGACTCGGTTGAATACGGGGACGCGTGGATCGCGGATGCGCCGGGCGAAGAAGACGAGATTCCGGCGGCAAGCCGGGGACTTCGCGCATACGGTGAGGGCTCCGAGGACGAGGAAGAGATCGAGGATACCGACGACACGGAGTTTCTGGGACTTTACGATGATATCGAGCCCTCCGGTGCCGGTGGCGAGGTCGATCTCGAAAACGACGAGGAGTCTCAGGAGGCCGAGGAGGGATTCTCGATCGTTGAAGATCCGGACGAGCCTCTCTCCGACGATGCTGGTGGGTTGATGATCGATCCGCTTTCGCCGGAGGAAACGCTCGGCTTGCGGGATTCGGAGTCCCTCGAAACCAGCGCGGATGACTCCAATCTCGGCCTGACCGGTGACTACGACGAGGCAGCCGCGACGCAACGACTGCAGGCTGCCCCGGGCGAGGCGGATACCGTGGGTGACGCCGGTCCCGAACGTCAGGCGTCCTTCGCGACGGGGGATCGATCCCATGAGGGCGTGAATGACACCGGTATCGATCGCGTGGTGGAGGATCAGGAGTTCGGCGAAACCGGTGAATTCGGTGCCCCGACCCTGGAAAACGCTGGGCCTCCGACCGAGACAGAAACGTCGGGCGGGGATGTCGACTCATCCGGCGGTGAGGAGCATCTCGGCGTCTCTGGCAACTTCGACGAAGCGGGGGATACCGAGAGGGTGCCGGCGGAACCTGCTGACGGCGAGGGAACCAGTGAAGGCTCCGAGCAGGACGCGTACGTTACCGGGGATGATGCCGGGGCTCAGGAAACATCAGCTGCTCAGGACCAGGCTGGATATTCCGCCGCGTGGAGCACGTCGTCCGGATTGATGGGTGAATGGCCGAACCAGGAAGATGCGCCGCATGGGTTCCCGGGCGAACATCCGGAAACGACCGATACAGGCGTCGGAGACGCGGAACAGATTGCGTCCGATGTGAGCGATACGACCGGCGGGAAATCCGCTGGAGAATCCGGCCAGATCACCTCCCAGGCGAAGGATCGGGGCAACGTGCCGATGACAGCATCGAATGATGCGTCGCCGGGTGACCGATCCGGCGGCGATATCACCGATATGGCAGCGGCATCTGCGGGTGATCTCCGCGCGCCCACCCCCGTGGCCGGTGAGATGCGGCGGCAGGGCGAACGCGATGCCTTCCCGGTCAATCCCCAGAGCGGAGGCGCCGAGGATGCTGCCACCAGCAATGCTCCGGAGAATGATGAGTCTGCGCTTCGGAAGAGCCGCAAGCAGCGACGTATGGAGGCGATGAGCTGGGTGCCTGCGGGTGCGGTGAAGGGTGACGGTTCTCCGAACTGTCCGGTGGAGTACCCCATCAAGGGCAATGCCAACTCCCGGATCTACCACCGGCCGGAAGATCCCTCGTACGCCTCGACGATCCCGGAATATTGTTTCGCAACCGAGGACGATGCGAAACACGCGGGGTTCCGTGCCCCGAAGGGCTGATGCGGAATCCGGATGATCAATCGCGGGTCGCCGTGATGCCGCTCCGCGACATATCTCGGGCACAGGACCCGAGACTACGACGACATGGGCTGACCCCGATTAATCATCCGGATTTCGTATGAGAGGTAACAAGGGAACGGCCGTCCGATTTTCCGGACGGCCGTTCTTCTATCTTTGCAGGTGAGGTGGGAGACGCCTATTTCTTCGACGCACCCTTGACCCACTTGCCTTCATCGTTCTTGTGATATTCCTTCTCGACCGCACCCCAGGCGACCCGATGCGCTCGCGGCTCGTCGTGGCCATACTCATCCCATGCGCTGTTGTAGGCCTCTTTATAGATGTCCTGCGCGTGAGACGGCAGGTTGTCTTTTACGGAGTCCGGCAGGTCGCTCTTCTTGTCATATGGCATGTCGCCTTCCTTTCGTTACGACAGGAGCAGCGCAGGGTTCGTGCCGTCGGGCCGGGGATGATCGCCTGTATCAGGCGAGGAGAAGACGAGCGCCGCTGAACAGCTCGGGATCCAGATAATCGCCTTCGCCCGGCGCAATCGCACCTTCTCGGGTGCGAAGCAGCGCCCGGTACGGTCCCTGTCCGTGCTGTTCGAGATGATCCGTCGCCTCGTGCGAGTTGGGCTCGACCAGCATCACCCATTGGGCGCTTTTCTCGCCGACGGGGAAGATGACACCGAGCCGGTCGTCCGAGAATGGGGCGGTCATCTCCCGGCCGGTCGTGCCGAGGATCGCCTCGTAGTCGCGTTTCGCGGCGTCGAGATCGTGGACGAGGACAGTGACGCCGGCGACGCCGATCGCGCCGTTTTGATGCGTGATTTCGTTGGCATCGTGCGGCACGCGGAGGTCGCGCGGGGTGATGTCCTCGATCAGGAAGGGCCAGCCGGTCTCGCCCACCGCCCCCGGTGGCGTGCTGAGCGTCCACTCCAGACGGACACCATCCGGTCGATTGCGTGCCATCGGGTTTGGGGCGGGATAATCGACCCCGCGCTCGCGGATCGCCGCCGCTTCGGCATCCAGCTTGTCGCCGAACAGGCAGAAATCGACCAATCCTCCACCTCTTCGGAGCCGGGGAAACCAGCGATGGTCGCCCTGCAAGGCGTCTTCGCTCGTTGGCGCGATCAACTCGATGTACGTTCCGTCGCGGAATGCGATGAGGGCGTTGTGAGTTCGGCCATCGCCGTGCGTACCGCCGGGGACAACTGTGAACCCGGCTGTTCTCGCGTTGGCGATGGCCGTGTCGAGGTCGGCGGAGATGATGACGAGGTGATCGATCTGGCGAATCATGCGGGAGCTCCTCCATGCGGCGGTTGTGACATGCTTCATTGTGCCAAGTTGCGGTTGGCTCTACCATAGACGGTACACATGATCGCCCTGAATTGTGGTGATCCCTGTCTTCCCCGCATCGTTGAACCACACAGGATGTTTCTCATGCCAGCACGTGTTCCATCATCGCATCCATTTTCACGACGCAGTTTCGTTGCCGGGGCAACTGCCGGTGCCGCCGCCCTCGCTTTCGGTCAGCGGACCGGTCACCGTGCCGCGGCACAGGGGATGGACCCGTTCACGTACATCAGTACGATGCCTGCGACGACGGACCTCGGGCAGACGGCGGGGCAACCCGCCAGCGAGATCGAGCCGGTGGTCGCCGACGATCGCGTCTGGGACGCCTATATCCAGCTTCCGGTCAAGGAAGGACAGGACTTTCACTTCACCTGCGAGTTCGACTCCGCCTGGATCGTCCTGATGGCGTACGGGTTCGATGTGCCGCTCGAAGAACAGCTCGAAATCGTCGGTAAGGACGAATCGATCGAGCCGTGGTGGGAGGACAACGGCGACGGGACGTTCGAGGTCTACGGCGGCGATGTCAACAACTTCTTCTGCGGTGATATCAACGAGAACCTGATGGCTCGCGCCCGTTGCAATGCCATGCGCAAGGTCTTCGAGGCCAAAGGGCTCGGCGTGACGGTGACTCCGACGCGGGAGCTCATCGAGGAGGCTCTGTTGCAGGGCGAGCCGGTCTACTTCAAGTCAACGGTGGACATGCTGCCGTGGCGACCCGCGACCTGGCACACTCCATCGGGAGAGACGTACGAGGTTGTGTTCAGCAACGATCACGCGCTCACGGTCATGGGGTTCAACAAGGATGAGGTGATCATCCGGGATCCGCTCGGTCCGACCACGACTAACTACGAGCGGCCCTGGCAGTGGCGAACCAACTGGGATCGCTTCATCGAGGTCCTCGGCTCCCAGGGAAACGATGCCATCGCCATCGCGCCGGCACCGAAGTCGGAATCGTAACCCCTTTTCTCCGTCACAACGCCGTCATTCAGAGCGCGTAGCGCGAAGAATGACGGCGGATGTTGGCCCGAGATGCGCTATGCGGTCGCAACGAACCACGAGGCTGGGGCAGACCTGCGACGGGCGGTAATCCGGTATCATCGCCCCTGGCCTTGCGTGGTCTCCATCGCGATCCGGAGCGCTCGTGTGAGCTCGTCCGACGCGGGCAGGGACGTCCACCGGTGCATCAGGGCGGGAGCCGCGCCGGGCGCAGGCTGCACGGGGAGCCGGATGATCTCGGTGACGCCGGTCTGGAACGACCTTGCGGCGACCGCGTACACCCGGCTTCCTTCATTCCACTGCAGCGAGACCGCCGATCCGGTTGGGAAGCGTTGGGTCTTCGTCGTCACGCGGTGCGGCCAGCCGCCTGCCACGCGTTCGGCGGCTTCGCGAAGTGCCCGCTCGGACGGGGTATACGTCGCCGGGTCGACCGAACCGGGCTGGATGCCGCCCAGCAACCCGCGTTCGTAGCCCGCCGGGGTGTCGGTCAGCCGTGCGAAACGCGCCTTCATCCCCGGGTTGGTGAAGAGCCTGTATCCGGCCGCGAGAATGGCGATCTGGCAGGCGATGATGACGCCGGAAAGCCATGGCACACCGCTGTCGTACATCTGCCGCCAGTCGCCATTGAGACCGGAGAGCATGTCCAGCACCGGGTAGACGATGAAGGCGTTGAGTCCTGAAATCACCGTGAACTGAATCAAAAGCTCGTTGAATGCCGCCCGCATCGGCGGTTTTTTCAGGAGCACGACCCCGATCGCCAGAAGGCAAAGCAGCAGATTCACTATCGAACCAGCGGCGGAGATGATGGTTTGCTGGACATCGGACAGGCCGTAGGGGTTATACGCGACATATCCCGCAAAGCCGTAAAAGCCGTAACCGACGACCTTTCCGCCAAAGCTCCAGACCGCGACCGCATGTCCGAACTCGTGAAGGATGACCGAGATCGGGATCAGCACGAAAAACGCCGCCTGATCGACGATCTGGCGGTCGAATTGCGTGAAGTTGTGATCCCAGACGGCGCGCCAGTTCTGGATGAGCTGGGCGACGATCCGGATGCCGATGACGATGTAGATCAGGCTGATGATGGAGAACGCGCCGAAGTCCATGGTACTCCCGGGTGTGGTGAACGGATGGCCACCGGCCATCCGCTTTCCAGAGACGTGTCAGGCTGTTTGTAGCACGCCATGAGGCTCGATCACATCCTCAGGCGGCGAATCGTTTCTCCCGGGTCTGGATGCGACGGTGCCAGAATGCGATGGCAACGGCCATCGAGGCGGCGATGAGCCCCCCGGAGCCAACCGCGACCGCGGCGCTCCACTGGTTGGCGATGGTCCCGGCGATCAGCGCGCCGATCGGGACGGACCCTGAGGAAAGCGTCATATACACCGCCATGACCCGACCGCGCAGGTTATCCGGTGCGGTGGTCTGGACGATCGTGTTGGCCATTGCCGAGGTATTGCTGAGACAGAACCCGGCGATGGCGAGGCTCGCCATACCGGCGATGACCGGACCCGGGATGCTGGCGACGACGCCGAGGAGGAATTCCGCAGTGCCGAGTCCTATCGCAAATCCGAGCATCCGGCGATGGCTTGGCGCGCGTCCGAACATGGCCAATGTAAGCGCGCCGGTCAGGGAGCCGACGCCCATCGCCGACATCAGCGCGGCGTAGGTTCCCGGTCCCGCGTTGAAATCCTCCTTTGCCAGGAGCGGCACCCAGACGTTGAAGTTCATGCCGAAGACGCCGACGAGACCGATCAGGAAGATGGGAACCATTACGGCGGGCGTGGTCTTCACGTAGGCGAGACCCTCGCGGAGACCGGAAAGCGCCGAGCCCTTGATTCGGGTAATGACCGGTTTGACATCCATTTTCAGGAGCATCGCGAGGACCGCGATGTAGCTGACAGCGTTGACGGCGAAGCAGATGGCCGGGCCCACGGCGGCGAGGACGATACCTGCGACAGCGGGGCCGATCACCCGGCCGGTATTGAACACCGCCGAATTCATCGAAACAGCGTTGAGAATCGCCTTTTTACCGACCATCTCGGAGACGAATGCCTGGCGGGTTGGCTGATCGATCGCGCTGTTGACGCCATAGGTCAGGGCGACCGCGTAGATATGCCAGAGTTGGATGCGATCGGTGAAGATGAGGACGGCGATGATCGCGGCCAGCATGCCGTAGATTGCCTGGGTGCACAACAGGACATTTCGCTTGGCGAATCGGTCGGTGATCAGGCCCGCGGGAATGCCGAGAATCAGGACCGGGGTGAACTGGAAGATGCTGACGAGCGAGAGTTGGAGGGCGCTGGCGTGCAGGATTCCGACGACCAGCCAGGCCTCGGCGGTCGCCTGCATCCAGGTACCGATGACGGAGATGATCTGGCCGGAGAAATACAACCGATAGTTCCGGTACTGGAACGCCGGCATCCGGCTTTCATGCTCGCCTGGCCTCGCATCGTCCACTCCCCGTCCTCCGCCAAAGATCTGCCGGAATCGGATTTGTGGAGCCCGTCGCCAGTTGAACATACGTTGGTGTCTTTCGTGTAAATCGAGTGTGAGGGGATTACGCAATCCCCGGGCTTATGGTCTTACGCAAGCCGGGGGCCCGGCCCCGGCTCAAGGTGTCGCGCCTCCGTCGATCGGGATACCGCGCGCCGCGCCAGTCTTCGCCATGCGCCGTTCGGTCTGGAGCCAGAAGAGGCTCAGGGCGACGGCGAAAACGATGATACCGCCGATGACCATCGAGACAACAACGCTGTAACGTTGTGAAACAGCCCCCGCGATGAGCGCCCCGATCGGCGCGCTCCCCATGAACACCGTGGAGTACACAGCCATCACGCGGCCGCGCAACGCATCCGGTGCTGTCGTCTGCACGATCGTGTTCGCCATCGCCATCGTATTGCTCGCTGAGAAGCCGGACACCGCGAGCAGCCCCATCCCGAATCCGACGTGCAATGGGATCGAGGCAACGACCCCGAGGCTGACGATGATCGTGCCGAGCGCCATCGCGGCGACCAGCATCCGCACCCGGTTTGGTTCCTTGCCGAAAAAGGCAACCGAGAGTGCGCCAAGCAGCGATCCGGCGCCCATTGAAGAAAAGAGCAGCCCGAACGTCTCTGCATCGGCCTTGAAACTGTCCGTGACGAGCAGTGGTAGCCAGACGTTGTAGGCCATGCCGAAGGTGCCCACCGTCCCGACCATCATGACCGGACGCATGATGTCCGGTGAATTCCGGACAAACCGGATACCCTCGCGAAGCTGCTCGATGGCCGAGCCCGCGACTTCCTTGACGACCTTTTCCATCCGCATCATCAAAAGCCCGATGATGACCGCGATGTAGGACAGGCCGTTGATCGCGAAGCAGATTGCCGGACCGAACGCGGCCAGCATCACCCCCGCGACCGCGGGCCCGAGGATCCGGCCGGTGTTGAACATGGCGGAGTTCAGTGCGATCGCGTTCATCAGCGCCGATTTATCGACCAGCTCGGAAATGAGCGCCTGCCTGGCCGGCATGTCGAAGGCATTGGTGAGACCGAAGAGCCCCGCCAGCAGATAGACGTGCCACAACTCGGCGCGTCCCGTGGCGACGAGGGCTGAGAGGATGAGCGCGAGGAGGCCGAAAATCGTTTGCGAGATGATCAGCAAGACCCGTTTGGGTACCTTGTCGGCGAGTACCCCGGCGGGAATGCCGAGCAGCAGGACGGGTCCGAACTGGAAGACATTGACGAGCCCCAGCTCGATGGGGGAGGCCTTGAGCGTATCGACGACCAACCAGGATTGCGCGAGGGATTGCATCCAGGTGCCGGTGACGGAGACGAGCTGTCCGAAGAAGAAGAGACGGTAGTTCCGGTGCTGGAGCGCGACGAAGCCGCGAGCGAGTCCACCAGATCGGGAATCCGGCGTATCGAGATCGGGATCAAGTCGGTCCGCAGGGGATTGATTACGTCGTCTCTTCAGCATTGATGTTGGTGAACGCTCCGTTCCGGTTCGCAAGGGGCAGAAAAAAGACGCCGCGATTGATCGCGGGCGTTGAACATTCGACAGAAACCGATGGCTGGGTAGTCGAATACCGGCCGGCCCAGCGGTCGACATCCTCCCGTCGCGTGTCTCGCCTCATACTCTTCTCACAGAAAGAGCCACCGGTCAAGTATCCGGTGGCTCTTTCTGATGTTCGAACGATTCCTGTTCGTTAATCCGTGGTTTCGGCCGTCTTGGCGGCACCGCTGGCGCGATGGAGCAGAACCGGGCAGGTTGCCCGACGCATGACTTCCTCGGCGACGCTGCCCAGGAACCACCGCTTGATGCCGGTACGGCCATGCGAGGACATGACGATGACGTCGCCCGGTTCCGCCGCATCGACGATCTGCTGGGCGATCGGTCCGTGCAGGACTTCGCCGGTGACCGACAATCCCTCACCCTGAAGCTCGTCGATCTTGGCCTTCATATACGATTTGGCATCCTCGATCTCCTCTTCCGCCAGCTCGGCCAGCATCGAGTAGTCGATCGCCATCCCGGATGCGGGAATGGCTTGTGCGCGGTATGTGTCCACAACGCGCACGAGGTGGATCGGGCTGCCGATGCTGCGTGCGAGCTCCTTCGCCTGACCGAGTGCCTCCTCGGCGAGATCCGAGCCGTCCAGCGGGACGATGATGCGCTTGTACAGTGCCATTGATGTCCTCCTTTGCCGCGGGTGTCGCAAGACCCCCGCCCCGATCTTGATACCGTTATTATGCCGCAGAGAATGTCTCAGCGGTGTCACAGCGACGAACGCAGTGTGGAGGAATCATGACAGAGAAGACCGAAAACGGCGCGCCCGTCGATGATGGGGCAGTGACGGAGCCGACGCTGCTGGCGAACCTGACCTCACCGCAGACCGCCGACGCGCTCGACGATATGCGGCTGGTATTGATTCCGGTCGGCGCTCACGAGCAGCATGGTCCGGCCTTGCCCGTCTCTACCGATGCCTTGACGGCACAGGTGTTGTGCACGTTGACCGCGACGCTCGTGCATCCGCGTGTCGGGGTGTTGCCGGTAATTCCGTGGGGCGTGTCGTGGCATCATCAGGGTCGTCCGGGAACCATCTCCCTCCGGGAAGAAACGTTGATAGCGCTGGTGCTCGATCAGGTCGATTCGTTGTATCGACAGGGTGTCAGGCGGATCGCGCTGGTCAATACCCACGGCGGCAACAACGCGGCACTGGCGATCGCAGCCGAACGGGCGAAGCGGGATCTGGGTGTGCCGCTGGTGACGCCGATCTACGCCTATTCCCTGCTGGCGAATGCGGCGCGGGAGGTCCTGGGCGAGGATTCGATCGGGCATGGCGGGGGAGACGAGGCGTCGGCGGTGCTGGCGATTCGCCCGGATCTGGTCGACTGCGAGAAACTGGGGCCGCGACCGGTCAATCCGGATCTCTCCCGGCTCAAGGTGATTCTGTCGGCGGCGGGAGGATCGTTGCCGGTGATGATGCACCGTCTCACAGAGAGCGGAGCAACCGGCGATTCCACGAATGCGAGTGTCGAGGCTGGCAACGCGATCCTCGGTCAGGCTGCGGCGCAACTGCGGGCGATCTGCGAGGAGTTGCTCGATTTGGACCTCGATCTGGTATGATGACGACAAGACTGTACGGACACACCGTTTGTGCATCTCGTCGGTTGAGTCAGGTTTTGCTAGTCTTGGTCGTAGCACAACGCGCGCCGCGTTGTTGACCCGCACGTACAGGAAGCCGCTGCATGGCCCCACCATCGAGAGACGATCAGCAGGATGCGAACGTCTCCCGGACCCCTGATTCCGAAGCACCCGGTCAGCCGGAGAATCCGCGCGATCGATCTGGCCGCCAAGAGGCGCCGCTCGATTTCGGGGCCTTCGTATCGCGGTCTGTCCGCTCGTCGTCCGATCGGTTACGCCGGGACGGTGGGGAAAAGCGTGAGTCCGCCCGATCAGTTGCGCCCCGTACGAGCGATGAGGCGGCGCCAGGCGAGCAATCCAGTGAATCGACTGAATCGACGCAACGTACGTCCCGGCCCCGGCGTTACTGGCGCGACAGCCTGCGAGAGCATACCGGCGAGGACGTGGCGACGCCGACGGGTAGCCGCAGGTTCCTCGGCGAGGTGGATGAGGATCGGATTGACGAGGAAGAGTCCTCGGCGGGTGGTGGTTTCGGCGGAATCGGAGATATCTGGCAGCGTCTGACGAGTGGCGGCGATGGCGAGGGACCGAACCGATCCCTGATCGCCTGGTTCCTGGGCGGCCTGATTGTGATGCTCCTGGTGATCCTTCTTCTGATCCGTCTTATTGGCGGTGGAGAAAAGTCACCCGCGCCCGAGGCGACGCCCACACCGACGGCGACGTCCGTGATCCTCCAGCCCGGAAGCGGCTCTGAGTCGACCCCTGTATCTACCGAGCCTTCAGGGCAATCTCCACCGCTTGCTCCCACGGAAACGCCGGAAGTCCGGCGCGGCGGCGATAACCAGATTGGGGGTGGAGAAGGCACACCCGCCAGCGGGAGTCAGGGAACAACCCTGACTCCCGGGGCCGAAAGCCCTCTCGCGAAGGAGTGCTCCGACCGCTGTCTCGTTCGGGTCGAAGATGACAATGTGGCACAGGTGATGAGTGAGACGGGCAATCGCCCGTCTTTTTCCGTAGACAACCTGGCCTGGGTAGTCGCGACGCCGGATCAGGTGTCCTTGCTGGATGAGCGGGCCGATGTCGCATTCGTGGAGGACAGCGACGAGACCTTGCATCTCTACGTCGTCAAGGTGCCGGCGGGAGGCGATGCGAGTCTCGTGAAGGACTACGCTACGGTGCTCGACAGTTCGGGGCCGTACCAGCTCGTTCGTTTCGATGAATTGCCGGCGCGGGTTTCCACCCTGGCGAACAAGAGTTTCGACATCTCCAAGATGGCTCCTCCTCCCGTGGCATCGATACAGGAGACGGAAGTCGCGCCGATCGAGGATGAGAGTGCCGGAGCGCTGATGGGTCAGGTCTCCGATACGAACATCGCGAACATCATCACCACGCTCCAGGCGTCGGGATCGACGGATGGCACGGGGATGGGCACGCGATATTACACCTACGGTGGCAACCAGATCGCGGCCGATTATCTCTATCAGCAGCTTGAATCGTACGGGCTCAACGTGTGGTTCGAGGAATTCCTCTCTCCGGAAGGTATCCTGCTGGTGAATGTCGTCGGGGAGGCACCGGGGCGGGACAACAGCGCCATCTACGCGATGATGGCGCACCTCGACTCGATCAATGTCGAGGCCTCCCCCTCGACGGCACCGGGTGCGGACGATAACGGCACCGGTATGGCAGCCATCCTCGAGATGGCCCGGATTCTCGCGCAATACCGGCTCGAACATCCGGTCCGCTTCGTCTTCGTCAACGGTGAGGAAGTCGGGATCCTCGGCTCGGCCGCATGGGCGAAACGGACGAGTGCGGAGAATGTGCCGATCGAGGGCGTCTTCAATATCGATTCCGTGGGCTCGGATCGCCAGGGACGCCTGCTCGTCTTCAACTCCGACGAGGGTTCCGCCTGGATGCAGGATCTGATGATCTCCGTGAACGATGGGTACGGTCTCGGTCAGGAGATCATGTCGCGGAAAAACCCGAGTATCGTTGCGGACGACAACATGGTGCGCGACCAGGGGTATGAGGCGGTGATGATCGCGCGGGAGCTGTACGGATGGTCGCCCGTGCATCACAGTGCACGGGATGTCGAAAGCAACGTATCGATAGAAAACGTGATGACGACAGCATACGTGGTAATGCTCTCGACGGTGGCGCTCGTTAGTCCGTAGCGGGACGGCTCACGTCAATCGCGAGCGCATCGCCTCCTTCAGGAGATCGACGATCTTGCGGACATCCTGCGAGCGGGTCCGGTCGACGACGAGCAGGGCATCGTCCGTATCGACGACGATGATGTTCTTTAGCCCGACCGTCGCGACCATGCGTCGTGATTCGGACCAGACGACACTGTTCTCGGTATCGATCTGCACGAGATCGCCGCGCACGGAGTTGCCGAGATCGTCATGCTCGATGAGCTCCCCGAGTCCGTGCCAATCACCGACATCGGACCAGCCCATCTCCGCCGGCACGACCGCAACGCGGGTGGCATGCTCCATGATGCCCTGGTCGATCGTCTCGTTCGGCAGCGTCGCCCAGACGTGGGCTGTGATGCGCTCCTGCTCGCGCGATTCCCAGGCACGCGCGATCTTGCGCACGCCTTCATAAATCGCCGACTGGTGAAGCCGCAGTTCCGCGGCGAAGGTATCGACCCGCCAGAAGAACATCGACGCGTTCCAGAGGAAGGTCCCTGCGTCCAGGTACTCCTGCGCTGTCTCGAGATTGGGTTTCTCGACAAACCGTGCGGCACGGAACGCAGTTCCCGTCGAAGTTTCGACGCGAACGTCGCCGGTGCGCTCGATGTACCCGTAGCCGGTCTCGGGACGGGTGGGGGTGAGACCGATCGTGACGAGATCGCCCGTTTCGGCCGCGGCAATGGCGGTGCGTACGGCGTCGCAGAATGCGTCGATGTCGGTGACGTCGTGATCGGCGGCAAACGAGCCCATCACGGCTCGTGGATCGCGCCGCTGGATCAAGGTCGAGGCCAAGGCGAGCGCTGGCGCAGTTCCATTCGGGGAAGGCTCGACGATGATGTTCTCCGTCGGGAGATGCGGCAGCTGACGAGCTACCGCGGCGGCGTGGGCGGGACCGCAGACCACCATGACCCGATCTGGCGTCGTCAACCGGAGAACGCGCTGGAACGTTTGCTGGAGCAGCGAATCCCTGCCGAGCAAGGGCAGCAGGAACTTCGGCCGGGCCGACCGGCTGAGCGGCCAGAGCCGGGTTCCGGACCCTCCGGCCGGGATGACTGCCCAGAAGTGGTCGATTGGCGCGTGCGGGGAAGCGTCGTGGTCGGCGGCCGGTGCCATGGCGAGCGTATCCTTTGATGCAGACAGGCGAGTGGTGTGAGCTCATCAATGATCCTCACAATGATAGCCATTTCGGTACGAACGGGAGCGTGATGATGACGAGTCGGGTGTCGCTGGTCATTCCCCGGCTGGATGCCAAGCCGTGGGGAGGCCGGAAGCTGGAACGATACGGTTTGGAGCTGCCCGCCGGAACGTCGATCGGCGAAGCGTTGGTGACGGCAGGCGAGGCGCGCATCGCGGCGGGCGACGGCGCGGAGAGCACGCTGGGCGAGCTGGTTGCGGCCGGTTCCCGGGAACGGCTTGGCGAGCTGGCGCTGGCGGCGGTCGGGGGACGGGCGGTCTTCCCGTTGCTGGTGAAGCTGATCGATGCCGCGGAAAACCTCTCCATTCAGGTCCATCCCGATGACGAAGGCGCGGCGAATCTGGATCGGCTCGGCAAGACGGAAGCGTGGCATGTTCTTGCCGCCGAGCCAGGCGCGAAGCTGTATATCGGGTTGAGGGACGATGTCGGGTTGGATGCGTTCATGACCGATGCGCGGCGACTGGATGGGAGCTCGGCGAGGTCGCTTCGATCCGTAGATGCGGTGCCCGGCATGACCGTGCTGATTCCTGCCGGGACCATCCATGCGTTGGGTGCCGGGGTGATGGTCTACGAGATTCAGCAACCGTCCGATATTACTTTTCGTCTCGATGACTGGGGCCGGGTCGATGCGGCAGGGAATCCGCGCGAGATGCATCTGGAGCAGGGGCATAAGGCGGCGCGGGAAGCGTATCGTCCAGTGGAGACACGTCCGATCGCGATCGGGACAGAACCTGTTTCCCGGTTGCTGCTCACTGCCTGCCGGTATTTCGCGCTGGAGCGTCTGCACGTCCCGTCTGGAACCGGTGTTTCGTTCGTCAACGGGCGAAGTCCGGAGGTCATCACCGCCTTGTCCGGCGTCGCGGAGGTCTCGGCCGGTCAGGACCGGCTCCGGCTGGAACCGGGCGCGTCGATCGTGATCTGGCCGGGCGACGCGCCGGTCTCGCTCGAACCGGAAGGGGACTGCGATCTCCTGAGAGCGTGGGTGCCGGATTTGATGCAGGATATCGTGATTCCGGCTCGAACCTCGGGAGCGGACGATGAAACGATCGCCGCGCTCGGCGGTGAGACGGACGATCTGCGCCGCATCCTGGCCACGGCATGATCGCTCCCGCTCGCTCCAGAGCCAAGCGGTTTTATAGACGTTCGTGAGCACCCGCCTGTCCACCATGGCCGATGGTTGCATCCGGACTTTCCTCAACCTCCTTCATCCTGACCGAAGGAATGGGGTCGCTCTCGCTTTTCGGCCAATGGCCTCACCCCGCGGGATCCCCCGGCGAAGCCGCTGCCCGCAGGGCAGAACGGGACGCCCGTGCCGTGGATGTGCTTCGCACGGGGATCCTTCGCTCCGCTCAGGATGAAGGGAGGGGAAGACGGTTCCTACCGAATCAGGATGATCACAATCGTGGGCCAGCGCATGTGACCGTCGTCTCGGGTTCTGTGCCCGAGACATGCCGTGGAGCGGCATCATGGTGACGCGCGAGCATGCATCCGGATTCCGTATCATCACCACCTTCTTGTCATCCCGAACGCAGTGAGGGATCCCCCGGCGCCGCAGCGTCGGTCTCTCCGCGGCGCTGCCTCTGGCGGATGCCGGACCCGCGATGCGCACAGCGCAATGGGGGAGAACTCGCCCGATGCTCGACCCCTTCGACTCGCTCAGGACGCGATGGGGTCGTTCTCGCGTTTCGGCCGCTGGCGCGACCTTACCCCTCCACCCATCTGTCATCCCGAGCCGGAGCCGCGAGCGGAGCGAGGGGCGACGTGTCGAGGGATCTTTGTCTCTGGCGACCATGGCGTTTTGGGGGAGCCAGGATCCCTCGACACCGTTCGGCGACTCCGTCACCTCACGGGCTCGGGATGACAGGGAAAGGGTCATGATAGCCGTCCTGACCGGAGCGATGGGGCCGTTCCCGCTTGTCGGCCGCGGTGCGACCGCGCCCCATCAGCCTCCGGCCATTCGCCCCGACGTGAGGCAGGCTTCGAGCGTAACCACTATGCGATTCGCCCCAGTTTTCTGGAACGAGCGGAGCGATGCTCGTTATATGTGCTGCCTACAGCGAATTTCAGGAAGGTTGACATGGTTGCCCGATGATCGACGCCCTACGGGCGCCGATAGGGCGGAGAGCCTTCGGCCATCCGCCCCGGCGTGAGGCAGGCTTCGACCGTGTCAATCTTTCTGCAACCTGCTCTACGATGATCCGTTCAGCATCTCGAGAAGTTGCTGGAGCTGCTCCAGTTGCCCGGTGACTCCGCGTGGCGGGAACTCGACGAACGTGAGGTAGAACTGCTTCAGCGAATCTTGCACCGGTGAGAGAAGATAGAGATGCTCGATCACCCACGTGTCGTAGTTGCCGCTCTCGATCATCGCGCGTTCGAGAGGATCTCCTCGCAGGTCGACGATTTTCGGCGCCCGGAGCTCCCTGAACTCGTCATACCAGCCGTCGAGCCCCGTGCTCTCCTGCTCCATCAGGATGAATTTCCAGCGGTCCTGCCGATATCCGAGCAATTGGCCTTTTCCGCTGAAGTAGAAGAACTGGTGTCGCGCCGAGGGGCCGCCGTTTACGAGATGGTCGAGCTGGTTGAACCCGTCCAGATGCGCCCGGAAAGTCCGGTCTCCAGCCTCGTGTTCTGCCAAAAGCCGTTCTGCGATATCGGGAACTCCCGCTGCCGCCAGCAAGGTCGGTAACCAATCCTGCAGGGAAATCATCTCGTTGGAGATCACCCCCGCCGGAATTTGGTTTGGCCACCGCACCATCATCGGGACGCGGTAGGCTCCCTCCCAGTTGCCGTTCTTCTCGCCCCGGAATGGCGTCATGTTGCCATCCGGCCAGGTGAGCACCTGGGCCCCGTTGTCGGTCGTGTAGATCACGATCGTGTTGTCGGCGATCCCCAGATCATCCAGGTATTGCAGGATATCTCCGACATGCCCATCATGCTCGACCATGCCGTCAGCCTGGATGCCGAGTCCGGTGACACCCCGGGACTCGGGTTTCAAATGGGTGAAGATATGCATCCTCGTGGGGTTGAACCAGGCAAAAAACGGTTGGTCGTTCGCATGCGCTCGCCCGATGAAATCCTTCGTCGCCCAGAGGAATTCCTCATCGATCGTTTCCATACGGGTAGTGTCGAGCGGTCCGGCGTCCTCAACAACCTGTTTTCCGACCCGGCCAAAGCGGGGATCTTCGGTAGGGTCGTCGTATTCGGTCGCCCACGAGCGAATGACGTTTCGTGGACCGTATCTCTCTGCGAACACCGGATTCTGAGGATAGTCATCGTCCTCAGGTTCCTCATATGCATTGAGGTGGTAGAGAATGCCGAAGAACTCATCGAAGCCGTGAACCGTTGGCAGATAGTTGTTGCGATCGCCGAGATGGTTCTTCCCGAATTGTCCGGTCGCATATCCAAGGGGGCCGAGAAGCTCGGCAATCGTCGGATCGTCGGGGTGGATGCCGGTCTCTTCGCCCGGTAGTCCGATACTGAGGAGACCGGTCCGGAATGGTGTCTGGCCCGTGATGAACGCTGCCCGACCGGCGGTGCATGATTGCTCGCCATAGGCATCGGTAAATTGCATTCCTTCACGGGCGATTCGGTCGATATTCGGGGTTCGGTATCCCATCACACCGAGGTTGTAGGCACTTGTGTTCCAGTACCCGACGTCGTCCGGCATGATCACCAGGATATTGGGAGGGCCGTTTTCGCCGGGTTGGATGTCCGGTGTTGTGGTGTCCTGAGCGAAGACATCGCCAGCCAGGAGCGTGCTGGCGGCTCCGGCCAGCGCCGCTTTCAGCATCGTTCGCCTGGAAGTGGTGTGGTGAGAGGGTTCCTGTATTGCCGTGGCTTCGTCTTGTACAACCTGACATTCGATGTCGCGAGGTTCCATCGGTATCGTACCTCCTTTTGCAGGTCAGTTTTTGCAAACGCAAACCGGACTGTTCTCCTGAACCCGGAAGTCGTACGGAGAATCTGAAATGAAGGGTTGCATTGGGCGCACATTGGACGATACCGGCGGCGTGTGAATATGTCAAGTTTTGGTGCTGACGGGGACTGTACGAGGGGTGGCCGGGATACATGCCGGAGCTGATGTGGGTGTTCGATTGGCTGGGAGGGGAAGACTGCGTCCCGCTATTCGGTCTCTTCGGTGTTTTCCGAGTGGCCGGCATTCAGCGCCGGTTCGGCAAGACGGATGTATCGGCCGACGGAGGCCCGGTTGCGCGGGTCGTCTGCGAGACCCAATAGCGCGAGGAGCTCCTGGACATCAGCACCTGTGCGGGCGGCTTCGACGGCATAGGTGTGACGGAGCGTGTTCGGAGTGACGTCCTTGGTGATCCCGGCGGCCCGGCGCACGCGATCCACCATGCCGTTCACGGCCTGGCGCCCCACCGGAAAGAGTACGCCGGTCGGATTGCGTTGCTCGAGAAACGCATCGTACAGCGCCGAGAACTCCTGATCCGCGGCCAGCTTGCGTTCCTTCGATTGTTTGCTCAGGTCGTCGTAGAAGACGTACACGACCGGACCGGCAGGATCGGTGCGATCGATATGATCGCGTTGCAACGTCAGTAACTCCGAACGAGTGATTCCGAGGCGCATCATCAACCAGATCGCGACGGCCGACCAGGGCTCGTCATTCCGGGCCGCCTCCATCAGGGCGTCCTGCTCGTTGGCGAACAGCGGGACCGGCAGGCGAAGGGTGATCGAGTGCGGAAAATAGCCTTCGGTCGGGTCGAATTTCAGGACTTTCCGTTCATTGATCAGGTAATTGAAGAAGCGTCGCGCCGATGTCAGCCGTCGTTTGCGCGTCGTCTTGCTGGTGGCCTCGCCCAGGTACTTCGCGATGTCGGCACCAGTGATCTTGTTGAGCGGCTTGGGGCCGATCAGGTTTTCGAGGACGGTGAGGTCGTAGCAATAGGACTGGATCGTATTGGCCGGACGGTTCGAGCGCTCCAGCGCATGCCGGTACCAGCTGCGGGCAAGGGGCAGGCTTGAATGCGCCGTCAACGGCGACAGGTCGGTCGGGATCGTCTCGTCGTGCGGTGATTCTGGCAGATGGGTGAACAGGGGAAGCTGGTCCGGGAGATCGCGCCGCGCCTGACGTTCGGCCTCCAGTGACGCCGGCGGGGAGACTGGCGGGCGATCGCGCTCTTCCGCCGTGACGCCGTCTCTCCCGCGGAAGCGGGAATGATGCCGTGTCCCGGTGCTTTTGTCCTTCTCGTGCTCGTCGGCCATGATCAACTCCACCCTGATGGAAGGATGCGATGTTACAGGCAGACTAGAGCGTGATGCCCACAATATGCAACTGCATAGACGGGATTGTGCGTGGGAACCAAGGAATATCCCGGAAAATGTTTCGGTATATGACCGGTCGATGTATCCAGAACGAGCAGATATGCTAATATGGTGATAAGGTATTGCAGTCGACAAACACGTACATCACATGTTGCCTCTCATTTGTTGGATGTCTGGATACTCGGCGGCACGCGGAAATCGGGCCTTTTGAAACACACACGGAGCCACGTATGGGCGAACTCGTTGTCGGGCGACCGGCACTCCAGGTCTCCACAGCGCTATCGATCCCCCTGGACATGGTCTCGATCATGTCTCTGCTGTATCGGGCGGTGCCGGGGAGTGGGCTGGATCCCTGGCTGGTTTCGACCCGGCGGGCGCTGCCCCGGTCGTTGCAGGTCGATCTCGATCTGCTGCATGGCTTCACCGGGCGGCTCCTGTATTACATGGAAGAGCCGGTGATGGCGTTCGATCCTCTTTCGGACGAACACCTGGACGCATCGATCGATGAACTGCTGGAGTTTCTCCGGGCGCAGGAGCCGATTCAGTTTCGGGAATATGCCATCCGCGCGATAGATCGCGCCCATAGTGATCTCGGTTCCCAATTGGCGGCTCCGGAAGGTGAGGACGAGGAAGAGTGGCGCCGGTACCTCGAACCGGTATTGACGACCGCCGACTGTAGCGAGGTCGTCGGGATCCTGCTCGATCCGTCGCAATTGAAGGAGCGAACCATCCAGTTGATCGATGGTCTGTGGGATTCCTTCTATCGGGACGAATTCGAGGCACGTGAGGGCATGCTTCGGGAAGCGGAGAAGGTGGCCCGCTCGATCGCCAGCCGTGGATTCAGCCTGGCCTTCGCCGACCTGACTGGGAACCGGCTGCCGGCAACGCTTGTGGCCGGGTTGAATACTGTCGCGCACGTCACCTTCTGCCCGTCCGCGCACCTCGGTGAATTCGTGAGCTATGTCACCTATCCGCCCCATCTGGTCGTTTTCTTTGCGGCGCAGCATGTGACGGGAGCGGTGGTCGAGCACGACCTCATCGCGGAAGACGTGGATGAGGATCAGGAGGACCGGTATCTCGGCATGGATGTCGACCCGCTGGCGGGAGATGACCTGCTGGAAAGCATCCGCGCGATGGGCGATGCGAACCGGCTGCGTATTCTCGACTTGCTGGGTACCGGCGAACTGTACGCGCAGGAGATCGTCGGCCGCCTGGGTATCGCCCAGTCCGCGGTGTCGCGTCATCTCTCCCAGCTCGAACGTGCGGGGCTGGTTGTCGTCGAGCCGCGCCGCGGGATGAAGTACTACGCGATCTCCCGCGAGCGGTTGCAGATGCTGGCCGAATCCATATTGGAGAGGGCACGGTAATTGCAAGGATGTGAGCAGATGTGCAAATCAAAGGAGATTTGCTCCGCACCCTTGTCAACGCGATATCGCGATGATATGATACTGACAGATCGATGAACGACAGCGATTTGAAATCCGCAAGCGCGGATGCACCTTGACAATGAACCACTGTGAATGGCTCGCCGCCTTCCTGAGAGGGAAGGAATGACGCAGGGCCGAATCCGGAACGCGATGTCAACCAGACACCAATCACGAAAACCCATCGCGATCCGCAGATGAAATTGCGCCTGGGGCGACGTTAGCCGGTCGCCTGGCATATCACAAACCCTCTACTTCCTTCTTTAGTGTGCCGATATCTGAAGGAAACGCATGATATTGGTACCACTTCAAAAACTTCCTCTCCGAAGCTTGACTTGGTCGCGGTCGAGCTGGTATCCCTCGGCAGCGACCGAACGGAAGTTGACGCCCGGTGCTCAGGCACCGGGCGCGAACTTTTTAATGAGGCAGAAAAATCGAGACCGGCATGAGACGTGAATGTCTTATGCCGGTCTGTGCATCACGAACAGGTTATGCAATATTCCGGATATGGCATATGGGGTGGCGCCCCATCCGGCAGATCGCCGTCAGGAGTTTCCGGTTAGCGAAACCCGGCGCGGCCGGAGCTCCGTCACGTTCCCCGGAACCGCTGGCACCGCTCGCGGTCGGAATTGCATGCGGATGCGGGCGTTCAGCGCACTGGCGTCCCGCAGGCGACCGGCGGCTTCATAACCCTGGACGGCCGCCATCATGGCCCGGCGGGAAAGGGTCCAGAATCCCGGGAGCTCGCTGAGATCGATCTTCTCATGGCTGGCGGCCCGGGTGAAGTGTCTCGTGGCGATGTCGAGGTCGCCAGCGTGCGCTGCGTACAGTCCGCGGACCGCTTGCTGCCGGGCCTGGCGCTCGATCGTGTCCAGCGAATTCGCTGGCTGCTCCCGCAGTTGCGCGTGGCGGCGCCATTTCATCTCCTGAAGGGCTGCCGGTTCCGGCTCCTGGGATGAGACGAGATGGAGCGTTGGGATGTGGTTGCCGGGATCGACGTCGGGCTGTGCGCGATCGAGGCCAGGGGGAGTCGGGCCTTCCCGAACCTCGCCAAAGCCGAAGAAATGCGCGATGCCGCGACAGCAACGGGAGACGATCGAATCCCCGCCTGGCCCCGGGTCCATCATCGCGATTTGGGTCATGATCATCACGGCCTTCCTTCCCAAACGGTGTGCCTTATGATTAACAGGGCACACGCTCCCCAACCCGACTTTCCCCACGAAACCCGGAAGAGACGTCGACTTCGACCACAATGGGCTGTTCGGGTGCGGGCCCGACAGCGTTTACGGGGTGCCCAGACCGTGACTCGCGGTCACAGGAACGGATGCGATGATGCTACCATGACAGCCGTACGTACACAAGTCGATTCTGAAGCATTCCATCGTATGGCTTGGGAAATGCGCAGTGGCTCCGGGATATGCCGGTCGCACGCTGTGAAGCGATCAGAGACAACCAGAGATTGCAGGAATACATGGCAGATAGAGCGAACACAGGTAATGAATTTCAGGCTCCGAATCCGGAGCTGGTCGAGGCCATAGCGGACCGTATCCTCGCCAGCGATCGCATGGTCGCGTTCACGGGCGCCGGGATCAGTACGGAGTCTGGCATTCCGGACTACCGCGGCCCCAATGGGGTTTGGCAAACCGGTCAGATCCCGAGCGTGGATACGATCCGTACCGACGACGAAGCACGTCGCGAGTTTTGGCAACGACGTCGCGAGACGTACCCGGTGATGCAGGCGCGCCAGCCGAATGCCGGGCACCTGGCGTTGGCTGAGCTCGAAGCGGCCGGCAAGCTCCTCGCGATCATCACGCAGAATATCGACGGCCTGCACCAGAAAGCGGGAAACGATCCGCAACGGGTGATCGAGCTGCACGGCTCCAGCCATCGGCTCCACTGCGTCCAGTGTGGCGCCCAATACGATGGCGCCGAGATCCAGAAGCGGCTTGAGGCGGGAGAGGTGGATCCCCGGTGTGATATCTGTGGTGGACCGCTTCGGACATCGACGATCCTGTTTGGTGAATCGTTACCGGCTGAAGCGCTCCAACTCGCCCAACGGGTGACGCTGGCGGCCGACCTGATGTTGGTGATCGGCAGCTCGTTGGTGGTCAACCCGGCCGCCCGTTTGCCCCGGATCGCGAAGCAGCGAGGCTCCGGCCTGATTATCATCAATCGTACGGAGACGCCGCTGGACGATATCGCGGATATCCGGGTGGACTCCGGCGCGGGGCCGACCCTGGCTGCCGTGACCGATCGGGTTATGAATCATCTCGGGATCAGGAAATGACACAAAACGACGCGACAGCCGTCAATATCGTGAACGATCATCATTGTTTTGGATGCGGACGCCTGAACGAGCATGGGTTGCAGTTGTCGTTCTATGCGAACGAGGACGGAAACGGCGTCTGGACGCGATTTCTGCCGACGGATGCCTTTGAGGGGTACGGCGGGATCATCCACGGTGGGATCGTCTCGACGATTCTCGACGAGGTCATGGCCTGGTCGTTGTACCGCCAGGCGACGTGGGCGGTGACGGGTCAGCTGACGACCCGCTTCCGGAAACCGATGCGCGTCGGCGAGGCGGTTCGGGCCATCGGACGGATCGTGAACGATCGCGGTCGGGTGATCGAGATGCACGGTGAAATCCGGCGGGAGTCGGATGATGTATTGCTGGCGGAAGGCACGGCGACATTCTTCCGCGTTCCCGAGTCGCAGGCGGAGGAGTGGAACGAGCGCTATCTTGGCGATCCGAGTCAGGGGCGCTAGGAACACCTGCTTTGCCGTGGAGAACCGGAACTGAAGGCAGGTTCTCCACAACCTTCATCAGGTGCTGGTGACTATCGGTCGCGACGGGGCCACGTGCCGGTTGCCGGATCTGTCCCGGAAGGATCGTCCTGGTTTTCCGGATACATCGCTTCGGCGGTTTGTTGCTGGGCGGTCGCGACGAGGACATTGAGCGCCCGAAGCAGGTCGCCGATGCTTTCGTCGTCGAGCAGGAAGAGCGCGAGCGCCGTTTCCGCTTCGGAAAATGAGATCAGGTCGTCATTCCCTCGGCGACTGGCCGATTGAATGGCATCGAGCCACGTGACTGCCTGCTCGTTGGCCTCCCGCAACAGCTTGTGAAGCTCCTCCGCTGCGTCGCTCCTCACCTGGTCGACCGATGCAGTGACGGGCAGATCCTCAAGGGCTGGTTCCATGGCGGGTTTGCGAGGCTCGCCGGTGAGGGCGCGATAGGTGCCCGGTGTCGTCGCGAGGATGAACCCGTGGACATCCGATTCAGCATGAGCGACGGCACGCGGTCCCGGTGTATTCCTCGCGGCGGCCTGCTGCAGCGTCTCCAGCCCGGCGTCGTACAGCTCCTTGCCGGTGCGGCCATCGCCGCCGGTCGCATCCAGGATATACGTGTACACCAGAAATGCGGCCAGACCGACGCTCGACTCCAGCTGGATCGTGAAGATCGCGGCGTTCTGGTCCTTCTTGATGGCCGAAAGGTCGTTTGCCAGCGTGGTCGTATCGTCGTCCAGGTCGAGCACCTGATTCAGGAACGCCGCCGCGGCAAGCGTAAGGTCGTTGGGACGAAGGCCGCGGGTCGAGGAAGCGTCGAATGTCTGGTCGCTCATATTCGGTATCCTGATGCGAGAGGCGGGATATCTGACGTTCGTATTGCCGCAGCGGCATACCTGCGGATTCTGCTGCAAACGAGGATACCAGTTTGCAAGTCGTGCCGGTTCACAATCATTGAGAGGGACAGGATGGACCATCCGGACGCGCATCATCGGACGCCCGAGGGGCAACTCGATTCAGCACTCGTGCGGCGGCTTTTGCAGGCCGCTCGCGATGCTGCCCGCCAGGCGTATGTCCCTTATTCCGGGTTTCCGGTTGGGGCGGCGGTATTGACCGACGACGGAGCGATCGTCGGCGGCGTGAATATCGAAAATGCCAGCTACGGTCTGACCGTTTGCGGGGAGCGCGTCGCGATCTTTACCGCTGCAGCGAGCGGGCATCGCACGATTCGGGCGGTGGCCATATCGGCACCGAAATTGCCTGGGACCACCCCATGCGGCGCCTGCCGTCAAGTGATGAACGAATTCAAGCCTCAAGAAGGGGAGCTCATCGTCATCCTTGACGCAAATGACGGTCCTCGCCAGATTCCGTTGAGTGCATTGTTGCCAGAGGCGTTTGGACCGCGCGATCTTGCGGATGCGTCGCGATCGACGGGAGAATAGGTCGTCGGTCTTGCAGAATTTGAAAAAACAGGCATTATTGTCACGCATCACGTTTCGGCATGGAGGGTGCCGGACATCATCCGCCAAGGATGTCCCGATGGTATATCCGTATTTCTTCACGGCAGGTGGTGGTGATGTATGGACAAACCTGAGTTTTGACGTCATATGAAGGCTGGGGGCTGGATGACGTCACGCATGGAGATTCCGCGAAGCCTGGATATCGGTTTCCGAGGTCGTTCTCATTTGCCATGATGCGACTTTTACCGGGAAAGCGATCGGTTCAGCGTATTCGCATGGTGCCTTTTCGAGCCCCTGGCTTATCGATAGGAGTATTCTGTGCCCAGAGCCAGACTGGAAGATTTGAAGGGGTATCTCACGACATCGTCTGTGGCTGAGGCGCTTGGACTGTCGGCCTATTTGATCAAGGCGCGTATCACCGACGGGACCCTGCCGCCGGCCAGCAAGGTGTCCGATGCGGGTGTCTTGTTGTTCGACGATGTCTGGATGGCGAAAGCGCGGGAAATCCTGGCGAAAACGCCGCCACGGAGACGCCGGCGTGAGGCGCGCAAGGTGGCGAGCATCCCGTCGCCCGAGCGCGTTCTCGGGCATGCGATGGGCGAGCCGGGCTGGCTACCCGACTGGGACGAGATTCTCCAGTATTTCCGCGATCTGGAGGCATCCTCTCCGCGCGTCAGCGTCGAGGTGCTCGGAGAATCGACGAACGGCCTGCCGTACATCGTCGTCGCTGTCTCGGCGCCGGAAAATCTGCAGCCCAATGCGCGCGACCTGAACCGCGAACTGCTCGGCCGCCTCTGGGATGCTCGCGAGATCGACGATCCCGCGCTGGACCCGGTGTATGAGGAGGCGCGCTCGGTCGCTGTCGTCCTCGCGACGCAGCATTCCACCGAGATCGGCGCGGCGTTGATGACGCTCCAGCTTGCCTACGAGCTTGCCTCGTCGGACGATCCGGCCACACTGGACATTCTCCAGAATACGATCTCGCTGCTCGTCCCGAGTCACAACCCGGACGGCGTGCAGATGATCCACGACTGGTACGACCGGGTCGTCGGCACTGTGCATGTCGGCTCGGACCTGCCGTTCCTCTATCATCCGTACACCGGTCATGACAATAACCGCGACTGGTTCATGATGACCCAGGTGGAGACGCGGCACTACGTGAGCCTGCACAACGCAGAACATCCGCAGGCTGTGTTCGACATGCACCAGATGGGCCGGATGGGCGCCCGCTACATGGTGCCCCCGTTTATCGATCCGCTGGATCCGAACCAGGATCCCGTGATCCAGCAGGGGTTCGCTGCCCTCGGCACCCATATCGCGCAGCGCCTGACGGCTGCCGGTAAGGCGGGTGTCGTGACCAATGCGATTTTCGATAACTACTCCCCGTCGCTCGCCTACGGTAACTACCACGGAAGCGTGGACCTGTTGAGCGAGGCCGCCAGCGCGAACCTGGCATCGACGGTGACGATCAAGGAAGACGAGCTGACGAACGAGCACGGGCATGATCCGTCGGTTCGCCGGTGGAACCAGCCTCTCCCGTGGAAGGGCGGCGATTGGTCCATCAAGGACATCGTGGAGTACAACCTCATCGCCGCCCGGGCGTTTCTCGAGCATCTTGCCCGGAATCGCCGCCAGTGGCTGCGGGACTATGCGGGCATCAACGCGCGGAACGGTAGCCGCGAGGAGCCTCCCTACGGCTTCGTGATCCCCCAGGAGCAGCGCGATCCGGGAACCACCGATGAGCTGCTTGAGATCCTGGATCGCGGTCTCGTCCGGATCGATGTCGCGACGGAAGAGGTTGAGTTCGATGGCGTGCGCTGGCCCGCCGGCACGCGCATCGTGTCGTTGAATCAGCCCGCCAGCGCCTTCGCCAAGACGCTGCTGGAGGTCCAGGAATACCCCGACCTGCGGACCTCGCCGGAGAGCAAACCGGTGCCGCCGTACGATGTGGTTGGCCACACGCTTCCGATCCAGATGGGCGTCCGGGTCGTGCCGATCCGGCAGCCGATTCCGGTCGAGGCGGCGCTTGAGCCGATTCGCCAGCCCATCGACTACGAGGGAACCATCTCCGGAGAGGCAGGAGAGGCCACCGCGTGGGTCTTCGATGAGGATGCGAACGCAGCGATCGCGGCGATCTCGGATTTCTTCGCCGAAGACATCCCGGTCTATCGGGCCATGGAAGACCACCGCGATCTCGGAATCAAGGCGGGCGCCGTGATCGTTCCGGCCGACCCGGAGAAGCAAGGCGTCATCGCGGAGATCGCCCGGGGAACCGGCACGGACGCCGCAGCCATCGAGGGCCCGATCGATATCGCCGTGTACCGGCAGTCGCGGGTTCGCCTGGGCGTGTACCAGCCGTGGACGGCCAACATGGACGAAGGCTGGGCGCGTTGGGTGCTTGAGGAATTCGCCGTCGAGTTCACGACGCTGCTGAATCCGGATATCCGTCAGGGGAACCTGCGCGATCGTTTCGACGTGATTCTCATCCCGCACATGTCCGCGAAGGAAATCCTCGAAGGCATGCCGGAGAAGAACCGCTACAGGGAGCCGAACCTGCCGGAGTATGTCGGCGGTCTCGGGGAGCTTGGTGTCGATGAGCTCCGGCGCTTTGCGGAGCAGGGCGGCACGCTGATCGCCGTCGACAGTGCCTGCCAGGCGCTGATCGAAGGAATGGCGCTGCCGGTCAAGGACGTCGTTCGCGACAAATCCTCGGACGAGTTCTATTGCCCCGGCTCGTTGCTGCGCGTCGTCATGGATTCATCGCATCCGCTGGGCTACGGCATGCCGCGCGAGACGGCCGTGTTGTTCATGAAGAGCGCGGTGTTCGAGGTCTCGGGTCCCGATGCGACCTCCGTCGCGACCTATCCGCCGTCGAACCCGAACCTGAGTGGCTGGATCCTGGGTCAGGAGCTGATCGAGCGCAAGAGCGCACTGGTCGATGTCGCCTACGGTGACGGCCGCGTCGTGCTGATCGGGTTCCGGCCATACTTCCGGGCCCAGACCAGAGGCACATACAAGGTGCTGTTCAACGCGATTGCGCGTGCGGGATACACCGAGGAGCGTTTCACCCGGTCGTAATACCGAATCCGGACGATCAATCGCGAATCAGCGCATGTGACGAGACCGTACGTAGTCTCGGGTCCTGTGCCCGAGACATGCCGCGGAGCGGCATCGTGAAGGCTTGGTCGCATGCGAAGACCCGCGAGCATGCGTCCGGATCCGGGATAAGGAATATTTTCGGATTCATCGAGACAGGGAGGGGGTCTGATTCAGGGCCTCCTCCCTGTTTGTGTTTTGTCGTTATGATGGAGGCTCATATATGCAGGAGGGTGGGTATGCGATGGTTGGGGAGGCTGTTCCGGGGTACCGATCAGGACCAGGGTCCGGTCGATATCGACCTGCTTCTCAAGACGTGCCAGTCGGATCCGGGGCAGGTGGGCGTTGTATTGCGACGACTGGAAAGAGAACGCAGTCGCTTGTTTCGTCAGCAGAAAAACCTGAACAAGCGGATGTCACGTTTCTCGTCGGCTCATGTCCGGGATATCGGCCGCTCCGGACCGCAATTCGGCCCCCTTCAATTGCAAGCCGACATGCAGATGAGAGACGATGCGGGGCAGAACTACAATCTGAGTCTTCAGGAAAGTGACCTCGAAGAGAGAATCCGGGAGGTGACGCACGCCATCGCCTCCATGCGTGTCCTCCGGGAGAGAACGTCACTTCCCGGCTGACCTGTGGTTCATGCGCGCGATGCCCTGAGGCGACGCGATGTCAGGTCGGTGACGACCATGATAAGGGAGCCGAATCCCCAGAAGGTCACGATCGCGGTGATGACCGGGCCGAGGAACGGCACCGGCGCCATCCGGATCGCCCCGATGATGATGACGCCCAAAGTCATCGCCAGGAGCAGGAAGCCACGGGTGCCATCCTGCCACGACCGAGGCAGGATCAGTCTGCCAAGACTCAGACCGGCGCAGACCTGGCTCAGGTACAGGCCGATCGGAATCGTCAGCAACAGGATCACCCCGAGCGGGATACCGACGATGGTCCCCAGCAGGAGAGCTCCGGCGATCGGTAGCAGGATCAGTGCGATCAAACCGACGGCAGCGGGTTGGAGGAGGAGCGATCCATGATCCGCGATCCGGCTCGCGAGCCTTGGCATCACGATGATGAGCGCCGCGCCGGTAAGCAACGACCACGTCAGCTTCAGCAGCGATCCAAACGGGCTGAGGGCGCCGGCCCCGATGCCGCTCCACGGTGATGCGTTCGTGCGATCGATGCCGCCCACGACACGAGCGGACGAGTTGATCTTCGCATTGACCGGACTCTGGTAACGGAGTTCTCCGTTGATCCTCGCATTCTTGCCGAGCACCAGCCGACTCGTCTGGATCTCCACATCCCGCTCGACCGTGCCTCTCTGATCGACCGCCAGCGCTGTCCCGTACATCGAGCCCCGGACCGTGCCTTCAACGGAGACCGTTCCCGCGGCCACGATCAGGTCGCCCTCGACGATGCTCTCCGAGGAGATCGTGACATCGCCGCCGGTCACGACGACATCGCCGCCCACGCGACCGTGAATCCTGGCGTTTCCGGCGGCGGCGTAGATCGAACCGCCAACATTGGCTCGGACGTTGGTGTGCCCCGCCAGCAGGTGCAGGTTACCGTCGATCCTGCCCCGGATATCGCCGTTCACCGTCGCGATCGAGGCGTTCGCGGGTGCCGTGCCGTTGAAGTGCAATTCCGGCGCGACGATGTAGACATTTCCGTCGATGGTATCGGTGGGGGAGATATCGACGCTGAGGCCGCTACGGTAGGTCGAGGCGCCGGTGAGCAACGGCAGGGCGATCGTGGCGAGCAGGAGCATGATGCCGAAGGCGGCGAGTCCCAAAAATCGTCCTCGCCCGGTCGCCGGTGTCGTCTGGTGGGCAGCGTTCATCATGCGGTTACGCTCCGGATGGTGATGGAGTCGGCGTGTCTGGCGATGAGGATACGGTATCGCGCCGGATCGTCGGCATCATACCGCCTCGCTTGCGGTGGCAGGTCGTGTATCGAACTCCGTTGTTGCCCGCGACAATATGGCGATTCATCCCAGCGGGGATGAGCACGACGGTCCCCGGTTGCAAGGTGATGCGCTCGGCGGCGACCTCGATGTCGCCGGATCCCGCCAGACAGGTCAGGACGACATCGAGCGACTGATTGACGTGCGCGCCGATCTCTTCGCCTGGTTGAAGCGACACGAGGTTGAGGTGCAGGTCGGTGGAGTCCGGTGTCCAGGCGATCCGGGGGAGATCGCGGTCGAGCGCGTAGGAATCCGGTTGCAGGACGTCGATCGGCATCGGGCTATCCTTTCGCATCCACGACGGCGATGATCGCATCGCTCAACTCCATCCAGCGGGGAGGACGAAGCGGCCAGATCTTGCGAACCGTCCGATTCGCGAAGACAGCGACGCCGAGCTCTCGGGCGGGATCGACCCAGACCAGGGTTCCTGCCTGGCCCCAATGGCACCATGTCTCCGGAGATGATGTCTGTCCCGTCCAATGACGGGGTTTGGAGCCCTTGACCTCCCATCCGGCTCCCCAGAATCCGGGATTCCAGATCGCGCCGAGCGATTCGACGCCGCCCGGGGCACCCTGGACCTGATCGGTGGTCATCGCCGCGATGGAGTCGGGACTCAGGGGATTGTCTCGCCCGGGCAGGAAGCTGGTGGCGAAACGCAGGACCTCGGCGGGTGTCCCGAAGTATCCGCCCCACGTAATCCCCTGATCGCGCCAGTAGCGGCTGTTGTAGCTCTCGGCGGGGGTGCCCTCGTTGGCAGGATCCTGCACGATCGCGATCCGGTCATCGAAGGACGTGTCGGGTGTCAACTGGATATCGCTGAGTCCCATCTCGTCGAGGATTGTGTGTTGCAGCAGTTGGTGGAACGGCGTTCCGGTCGCGACTTCGGCGGCGCGGGCGGCGATGGCCGGGCCGAGGTTGGAGTAGCGAAGCCGCTCGCCCGGTGCGGATGCGAGCGGGACCTGCAACATGATGTCGACCTGCTCGTCCATTGTGGGCATGGTTGTCGCGCGAATGCGTTTGATGCCGGCGTTTTCCGGCTCACCGGAGGTGTGGGCGAGGAGTTGCCGGATGGTGATATCGTCGCGCTGCGCCTCGAGCTGTGGCAATGCGTCGTCCGCAAAGGGATCGTCCGGTGCGCTGAACTCCGGCAGGATCGAGGAGACGCTGTCGTCGAGGCTGAACAGACCCTGGTCGACGACCCGCATCACCGCCGCGGCCGTCAACGGCTTCGAGACGGAGGCGAGCGCGAACATCGTATCGGGCGCCATCGGTCGTCCGGGAGCGGCCTCGCCGGCCTGGTGTGAGGCGACGATATGACCGCGGTGCTCGATCACGATCGATGCGCCCGGTACTGCGCCGTCCGCTACCCATTGATCGATGTTGTTCGCGATATCTCCGAAATCCATTCAATCCCTCTCCCTCGAACGCTCGCGCCTGTTTCGCTTCATTGTCGCGTTTGTCCGCCGGTCGGGCCAGATGTGTCCGATCTGGCGTACCATTCCGGCATGATTGGATTTGGTTCTTCAGGGGAGAGCACATGACAGAGCAAAACGGGCAGCCCACGATCACTATCGTCGATGATTACGATGCGATGAGCCGGCGCGCGGCAGATGTGGTGGTGGAGACGATCGCTGCGCAGCCGACTGCGGCGATCACGGTGCCGACCGGGTCCACGCCGGTCGGGATGTATGCGGAACTGGTCAAGCGAATCCAGGCGGGGGAGGCGGATTTCTCTCAGACCAAAATCTTCTGCCTGGACGACTATCTTGGGCAGACGCCGGACGACGATGCCAGCCTGACCAAGCTGCTGATTCGTGAATTCCTGAAACCGGGGAATATTCCCGACGAGAACGTGCACTACATGCCGACGATGGCGGAGGATCCTGCTGCTGCGGCGGAGGGCTACGAGCAGGCCATCAGCGATGCCGGCGGGCTTGAGCTTGCGGTCATCGGGCTCGGGCCGAACGGCCATGTCGCCTTCAACGAGCCAGGATCGGCGATTGACGCGCGGACCCGGGTGATCGATCTCACGCAGGAGTCGCGGGACCAGAACGCTGCCTACTACGAAGAGGGCGCGGTGGTTCCGGAACAGGCAATGACGATGGGGCTGGGGACGATCCTCGCCGCCCGGAGGATCGTGATGATCGTCTCCGGCGAGGGCAAGGCGGAGATCGTCCGCGAGGCGCTCGAAGGACCGATGACGGCGGACGTGCCGGGATCGTGGCTTCGCCTCGCGGGAGACCGGTTGGAGGTGGTGCTGGACAAGGCCGCTGCCTCGGCATTGAGCAAGTAGCGATCGTCGGTTTACATGCAGGGGCGGCGGGTCTTTTGAACCGGCCGCCTCGCTTCGTTCGTGGATGTCGCTATTCGTCCAGGTCGTCCGCCGGGTCAAGCGCTGGCATCGGAACATCGAGTTCCGGCGCGATGGCGTCCAGCAGGCGCTGGTGCAGCTCCGGACTGGCGCTGACCAGCAATCCGCCGCTGATATGCGTGTTTCGCTTGTTGTAGATGAACTCACGCCCCCAGAGATCCGTCAGGCGTCCTCCCGCTTCGTTCACGATGAGGTCCGGCGCTGCGATGTCCCACTCATGCGCTGCGGAGTCTCCTGGCGGGTTCCAGAGGCCGATGAACGCGTCGTAGGTTCGCTGGGAATCATCGAAGGCGCGCGACTGGAACCCGACATCCATGATCGGCGGTGGTGCCGCGCCGATTGCCTCGGCGATGCGGACGATCTGCTCGCGGCCGTCATTCCCCCGGTAATATTTCGAGCTGGTCACGCGTGCCGGTTCCGATGGCGGCGCGATCCGGAAGCGCTCCGCTCCCTCTGGCGTGATCCGCCATGCGCCTTCCCCCTTCACCGCGACGTGGATCAATCCTGTGACGGGCTGCATCGAGACGGCCAGGACTGGCTTGCCATGCACCGCCAGCGCGATCAGGATGTCGAAACGTCCGGTTCCGGCGATGAACTGGGCAGTCCCGTCGATGGGGTCGATGATCCAGAGACGCTCGAAATTCCGGCGCGAGAGATCTTGCGCCCCTTCCTCGGTGAGGAATCCATCCTCCGGGAAGGCTGAGCCGATGAGCTCTCGCAGGATCTTGTCCGAGGCGAGGTCGGCGTCGGTGACGGGAGAGCCGTCTCCCTTCGTATAGGTGCTCGCCGTGTGCGCGTCATAAAAGCCAAGGATGACGCCGGCTGCCTGCCGGGCGGCGTCGATTGCCACCCCCACCTCTTGCTGCCATGCGGACGTCTCGGGAACCGTTGACATGGTGTCGTGCCTCGATTTCATCTGGTCGAATGCCGAAAAGCGATCGACATTGGGATAGCCGGATACCCGGCCGGATCATGGTACCCGACATATACCGTTGATTGAACGTATCAGGGTCGCGGAAATTCCAGAAAAGCGCTATCTTTGACAATAGCTTTTCCCAACGGCCTCTTTGAGGGCATTGAGCTTGCGCGCTTTCCACGAATCGTATTTGGTCGCCGAAACAGACCGGGACGTGTGAATCATCGAAGGCGTAGATCATCTGGTGCACAACGGGATCCGGTCCGTCGACGGCAGACCGGAGAAGGGGAGATGACGTGAAGACTCTGGCAGAGGTACTCGAACGGCATCGTAAAAGCTTCGCGGTGGCCGGTCTTGGGGTGACGGCACTCGTTCTCGTCAGCTGTGGTGGTGGCGGCGAGAAGGAAGAGCCGACGAAGGAACCCACGACGTCTGTTGAACAGACCATCGCGACGAATGCACCGGTCGAGACCGAGGAAGCAGCAACGGCGGCCTCGGCTATCGCGTCTGCCGCCGTCACTGCGGCGGAAACTGAGGCCGCATCGCCCGAAGCCGTCGAAACTGAAGCCGCCTCGCCAGCCGCCACACCCGCAACCGTGGTGAGTGGGGGACCAGCATCCCCGGCAGCGACGCCCCTGACGATTATCGGTCCGGAAGGGACCGCGATCGCGACACCCGAAGCTTCTCCCTTTGTCGTCACACCAGTTGCGTCGGCGCCGCCTGTTCTGCCAGCGGTCGCCGTGAGTCCGGAAGCCGCCACACCCGAGTCGACTGTGGCAATACCGGTCTCCGAGGCCTCCCCGGAGGCGATCGTGACGGAAGTCGCGACACCTGAGGCATCGCCATTCGTCGCCACACCGGTGGCTTCGGCCTCTCCGGGCTTGCCATTGCCATCCGCCAGTCCTGAGATGGCCACGCCGGCGAGCGAGACTCCCGTAGCGACCCCGGCGGAAGTCACCAGCCAGGCGGCGACGGCGCAGGCATCTCCCTTCGTTGTCGTGCCGGTTGCATCTGCACCGGCCATCTTGCCGACGGTTGCCGCGAGCCCGGAGACGGTAGCCAGCCCTGTTGCCGAAGCCTCTCCGGCGGAGGTCGTTCAACCCGTTGCGACGCCTGAGGCATCGCCATTCGTCGTAAGACCTGTGGCATCTGCACCGGCGACCTTGCCTACCGTTTCGGCAAACGTGGCTACACCCGCGTCCCCGGAGGCGACCGGCTCCCAGACCGGAACGCCCGAAACGGAAGCGTCTCAGGGTTCTGGTGCCAGGACGATCGTGATCGTTCCGCAGGAACCCACAGCGACGCTTGCACCTACGGCGACGCTGGTGCCTACCGCGACGGCGACACCAGAACCGACGTCCACCCCTGAGCCAACCGCTACGGCCACCCCCGAGCCAACATCCACTCCTGAACCAACCGCGACAGCCACACCTGAGCCGACCGCAACGCCGGAACCAACCGCGACGCCAGAGCCGACGTCGACACCGACTCCGGAGCCTACAGCCACGCCGGAACCGACCGCAACTGCGACTCCCGAGCCAACAGCAACGGCAACGCCCGAGCCAACGGCGACACCGGAGCCCACATCGACACCGACCCCGGAGCCGACGGCTACCGCGACACCGGAGCCGACCGCAACGGCGACACCAGAACCCACCGCCACGCCGGAGCCGACATCCACGCCGACTCCTGAGCCAACAGCAACGACGGCCCCCACGGCGACAACCGCGCCGACCGTTCCGGTGGTGATTCCGGAGATTCCCGGTGCAGGAACCCCGGCCGCATCGCCCGCAGCCTCGCCGGTTGCGTCGCCTTCGGCCTCGCCTGTCGCGACACCGGGCAGCACGCCGTCGTCGACGCCGAAAGCCGGTCCGCTGGGTGATGCAGGAAGCTTCCTCGAGCGGCTGATCGCAATGTGGTCCGCCGCGACGGGGGACGATGCCGGAAAGTAGACGTATCCTTCCGGAATATGACAACAGGGGCCCTGGTTTCGTCGCCAGCGCCCCTGTTGCGTTTTGGTACGAATGGAAGTGACTGGTATGCCAAACCGGTCTGGTTGACGCATTCCAGGCACCTGCCGGTCATCCGAAAATAAGGGATACTGAATACACAATATGGCGCCCAGGCGCCCAAGGACTTGCACAGCGGATGCTGAGCCCTCCACTCGCCATGGTTCCGGCGGTTGGGCCATCATCAGCAGAAGACGAATGGACCGACACGCATGCCAAAAACCTCCACGACACCGACGACGGCCGTTTCCGGTGACTTTACCAGGCCCCTCTCCCCTTCGCGGGAGGGAAGCCCGCATGTCAACGGCAACGGCGCATTCGCTTACGACGAGCATGATGAAGGTCTCGATTACCGGCGGCGCTATCAGGGGTTGATCGGTGTCGAAAGCAAGGTGCCGATTCGTGACCGGTCGATGCTCTCGCTCGTCTATACCCCCGGCGTCGCCGCGGCCTGCATGGCGATCAACGCCGACCCGACCCGATCGTACGATCTCACCTGTCGCGGAAACACGGTGGCGATTCTCTCCGATGGCTCCGATCTTTTCGGCAGCGAGGGAGGACCGGCGATCGCCGAGCTGCCGCAGGCCGAGGCCAAGAGCGTGATTTTCAAGACCTTCGCCGGTATCGACGCATTCCCGATGGTGCTGTCGACGACGGATGTTGGGGAGATCGTCGAGACGGGTATCTCGATCTCGCCGACTTTCGGGGCGATTTGTCTCGATGATATTTCTTCGCCACGCGCATTCACCATTGCGGAGAATCTCGAGCGGGCGACGAGCATCCCGGTTTTCTCCAACCAGCACCATGGAACAGCGATCCTGGTGCTCGGCGCGCTCTACAACGCGTTGAAGGTGGTCGGTAAAGATCTCGAAGACGTTCGGATCGTCATGAGCGGCGCGGGTATCGCCGGGGTTGGTGTGGCTCGTCTGCTCACCCGGGCCGGTGCGAAGAATCTCGTCGTTTGCGACCGGGCCGGGGCGATTTACAACTACCGTCCGGGCCGCATGAACTGGGCGAAGTCATACCTCGCCAAGGAAACCAACGCCGAGCAGCGCCGAGGCTCGCTGGCGGACATGCTCAAGGGAGCCGATGTCTTCATCGGTCTGTCCACCGGGGATATCGTGACCGACGATATGGTGCGGTCGATGGCCAGCGACCCGATCGTCTTCGCGCTGGCGGTGCCGCAGCCGGAGATCATGCCGGAGGCCGCGCGCTCCGGTGGTGCCCGCGTGATCGCGACCGGTCGCTCGGATTTCGCGAACACGATGGACGTTTCGCTTGTCTTCCCCGGTGTGTTCCGCGGACTTCTCGCCTCCGGCGCGCGCAATATCCGCCTCCGTATGTTGCTGGCGGCTGCGCAGGCACTGGCGGACATGGTCACGCCCGACGCGCTGCACGCCGAGCATATCGTGCCGAATATCTTCGATTTCCGGGTTGCGCCGGAGATCGCGGCCGCCGTGGTGCGCGCAGCAATCGACTCCGGGGAGGCGACGCGCGACATCACGCCCGAGGATGTCGCCGAGAAGACACGGCGCTACGTCTACGAGGGGCGTCTCGATTTGCCCCGCCCGAGCGTGCGCACCAACAACGAAGGCCACTCTTTCGAGGAGGAGGCGATCGACCTGCGGGAGCGGCATCATGGCGTGCTCGAGATCCGGAGCAAGGTGCCGATTCGCGATCACCACATCCTGAACCTGCTCTACGTGCCACCGCGCGCGCTGATTCCGTCGCATGTCATCCGCGATGATGAATCGAAGGTCTACGAGCTGACCGGTAAGGGCAACCTCGTCGGTATCGTCACGGATGGCTCGGCGGTGCTCGGTCTCGGGGATATCGGACCGCAGGCGGCGTTGCCGGTGATGGAGGGGAAGGCCGTTCTCTTCCAGTCTCTGGCGGGGGTCGAGGCGTTCCCGATCTGTCTCGCCGCGCGCGATCCGGAGGAGATCGTCCGCAACGTCATCGCTATCGCGCCATCGCTGGGTGGTATCAACCTCGAAGACATCGCCGCTCCACGCTGCTTCGAGATCGAGGACCGGCTCCGCAAGGAGCTGGATATGCCGGTGTTCCACGACGACCAGCATGGCACGGCGATCGTCGTTGTGGCCGGTATGCTGAACGCGGCGAAGCTGGCGAAGAAGCCGCTGTCCGAGCTGAAGGTGGTCATTAACGGGGCTGGCGCCGCCGGCGTCGCCGTCGCGAAGCTGTTGATCGCGCTGGAGGTCGGCGATGTCATCCTCTGCGATCGGGCGGGCGCCATTGCGTTGGACCGCAAGGAGCACATGGCGCCATACAAGTCGGCGATTGCCGAGATCACGAACAAGGAGCAGAAGCAGGGGAGCCTCGCCGATGTGATTGTCGGGGCCGATGTCTTCATCGGGTTGTCCGCGCCGGGCACGTTGACGCAGGACATGATTCGATCGATGGCGGAGAATCCGTTCGTCTTCGCGCTCGCGAACCCGACGCCGGAAATCTCTCCCGATCTGGCCGAGGAAGCGGGTGCCTTCGTGATCGCCACCGGACGCTCCGATTACCCGAACCAGATCAACAATTCTCTCGCATTCCCCGGCGTCTTCCGTGGCGCGCTCGATGTGAAAGCCCGGATGATCTCGGACGAGATGAAGCTCGCCGCGGCGCAGGCGATTGCCGACCTCGTGCCGGCGAACAAGCTCTCGCGGGACTTCCTGATCCCGGACAGCCTCGATCTCCGCGTGGCGCCGCGGGTCGCGGCCGCGGTGGCACGAACGGCGCAGGAGACGGGACTGGCGCGGGCGGACGTCGATCCGGACGAAGTTGAAGCCCGCTGTCGCGACCTGATCTATGAGGGAACGCTCGCGCTGTAGGGCAAATGAGACCATCACGAAGAGAGATGCATGACGGAACATGAGGCTTCGACAGCCGGGATAACGACATTTCAATGGCACCCGCACTACCGGGGACGATCCGTGGAGGCCGTGGAGCGCGAGCTCGCGTCCGAGATCGGCAACGACCAGCGGGCATACGAGGTCGCGCTTTCCGGTGCGGATGTCTCCGAACACGACGCCCTGGCGTCAGTGATGGAGCTGGAGAAGCGCTGGAGCGACTACTCGTTCGGCTGGGCCGAGATGGAGCCGGATGCGCTCGCCCGGCGGATCGTGGCGTTCGAGCAGGAGCGGGAACGGCGACAGGAGCTGATTTCGTACGACCAATACCGGGACGAAGTCGACGCGGTCCCCGTATCGGGCGGCGGCTGGCGTGCGTCGATGGACGACGAGCAACGGCGGAGAGTCGCCAATATCGGGGCGGCCATCATCATGGCCGCGGTTGTGCTCATCGTTATCATTGTCCTGATCGTCGTGTTGTAGGCGGTGACGAGCAGCAGGAAACGCTTTGTTGACAGGAGGGTAGTTTCTATGACTGATCGTAATCAGGAGCGCTACGAGGCGCAGGAGGAGCGCGAGCGGACGCTTCAGGAACGCGCCGAAGATGTCCGTCGCCGGCCTCCTGGCGAGGAATTCGATCCGGACTCGACACGGCAGGTTCCGCCGTTGGACGAGGACGGTGAAGTCGTCGAGGTCGAAAGCGTCGAGGATATCAGCCGCGATCACTAACGTGAATGCAGGATACCGAACGTCTCTCAGGGGCTCCGGCGAACTCGCCGGGGCCTTCGTGCGTTATTCGTGCAGAGTGCCTGCAGTGTTGCAGGACTTGAGAGAGGCTCACCACGATGGCTGTGGTCCGTAGGGGCGGATGGCCGTAGGCTCTCCGCCCTATCGGCATCCGTAGGATGTTGATGAAGAGATGCCCCTGCAACGAGCTGTAAGGGCAGTTGGCCGCAGGCTGGTGGGGTGAGGTCGCATCCTGAGCGAGTCGAATGGGGCGATCTCCATTGCGCTATGCGTATCACAGGACCGGACGTCAGCGGCGGGGCCGCGGAGAGACCGGCGCTGCGGCGCCGGGGGATCCCTCACTGCGTTCGGGATGACAAGGCGGTGAGGGCGATCGTGCCAGTGACCGGAAAGCGAGAGCAGCCCCGTTGCTGCCCATCGGTTCCCGTAGGGAGCCGATCATCAGGCGACGAGGCCATTCTTCCTGCAGCTGACCAACAAAAAGCCGTCATTCCGAGCGGAGTCGAGGAATCCTTGCTCTCACCAGCCATCCCGTCAGGATGGAGCAAAGATCCCTCGACACCTCGTCACTCGCTCCGCTCGCGACTCGGGCTCGGGATGACAGGACGCGGGAGCGCGTGCCAGGAGATCGTCGTCTCGGGTCCTGTGCACGAGACATGGCCATAACCATGCGTGCGGAGCGGCATCACGGCGACTCGCGAGCACGCATGCGGATTCGCTGGAAGACACGACATCAGCGGCGGGTCACGTTGCGTCACCTGTCTCGAGCAACGACCGGATCGCGGCGAGAACCGAGTCGCGATCGCCAGCGTCGGGATGGATTTGCCGCTGGATGGCGTAGCCGAGCACGAGATCGCCGGTGGTGACCGCCAGCGCTCGCGGCGATGTTTGCCGAAAGCGCGCGGGATTCGTGGCGACGAGATCGGCAGCGATCGGCTCCACGGCTTCGCGAAACGATTGCATGCGCCGGCTGATCCGTTGCCGGACATCGGGATCGCGCGTACCTCGCGACCAGTAATCGAAAACGACCTCCATCAATCCGGGTTCGTGATCCAGCCAGGCGAGCTGCCGTTCGAGAAATGCCAGCAATCGTTTCTCCGGTGGCACGTCATCGAGTTCGGCCGTTTGCGGCTCGAGGACGCGGACCAGCAACCAGTCAAGCAAGGCGGACTGGACATCGTCCATGGAGCCGAAATGGTGAAGGATCAGCCCGTGACTGATTCCGACGGTGCGTGCCACTGCGCGCGCTGTCATCTTGTCCAACCCCTGTTCTTGCGCGACCTGCGCGGCGGCTTCGACGATCGATCGCTTGCGTTCGTCTTCTGACAGGCGGACTTGTTTCACTACGCTGACTCCTTGAACGCTTCCAGATGTGTTGGTCAACATCTCAATACCTTTCTTCTGGAATCATTATTGACCATTTGGTTAGATCGTGCTATTCTCGGTCATGTAATTGACCATATGGTCAGTATCGTGGTAATTGAAGTGAGGTGCGAGCGAGATGCTCAATCGGATATTCGGAAAGACAGTGACGTGGGTCATCACCCTGGGAGCGCTCGTGATGGCGCTCGCGATGGGCGTCGGGTACCTGGGAGCGTTTCTCAGTCCGGAGCAGCATATTCACGATTTTCCGATCGGGATCGTGAACGAGGACGCCGGGTTCTCGGTGCTCGGGCAGTCGCAAAACAAGGGTGACGAGGCGTATGCCGCGATCACTGCCCAGGATCCGGAACGTGGTGACGCGATCAAGTGGATCACCTACGACTCGCGCGACGATCTCGTCGCGGCGATGGAAAAGAACGAGCTCTATGGCGGATTGGTCATTCCCGAGGATTTCACGCGGAATCTCGTGAGCATTGCCGAGCCGCAGGTGACCGGTGGGACCTCGCAGGCGGCGACGATCGAGGTGCTTTACAACAACGGTGCCGGGAGCTTGCCGAGCGCGCAGGGTAAGGAGATCGTGAATGCGGCGGCGCAGGCGGTCGATGCCCGTGCCAACGGCGAGCTGCTGCGTCGTCTTCAGGGACAAGGCACCGACGTGAAACCGACGATGATTCCCCTGGTGGCGAACCCGGTTCACATCGTGGAGACGGATCTGATCCCGGCCGGAGAGAACACCGGACATGGCATGGGCGCGTTCTACATCGCTGTGGTGACGACCGTCGGCGCATTTCTCGCCGCGGATATCGTGAGCGTGGGCGTCGATTTCGTCGCTGGCCATACCAGCATGGGCCGGTTTATGAGCCGCCTGCGAGGCGAGACGGTGCCCGCGACGCCGCTCCAGATGTTTATCGCGAAGTTCTCGCTGTTCACTCTCGCGGCCATCATCTCCTCTGGCTTGCTGACATGGTTCGTCGTGTCGATTATGGGAACTCCAGTGGCCGGGTCGTTGCAGTTCTTCGGGGTCATCCTGCTCGGGATGATGGCGATCGGGATGTTGACCCTCTTCCTGATCACTCTGCTGAGCCTGCCGGGTATCCTGATCGGCTTGCTGTTCACGACGATTCTCGGCGTGCCGTCAGCCTTTGGCATCTTCCCGAAAGAGATGCTGCCGACGGTTTACCAGTGGCTCGGGGAGATTCTCCCGGTACGCTACCTGAGCGATGCAACGCGATCGCTCGTCTTCTTCGATGGCCGGGGCGGGGCCGGTCTGACCACCGGCGTCCAGGTATTGGGTGCCTACGCCGCGATCTCGGCTGTGCTGGCGGTGGTCGTCGCGTGGATCTGGACGCGATGGGAGGTCAAGGAGCCGATCGCCTGATCAATTGACCCGATTGGGAACCGACCGCCGGCTGCGCCATAGCGCCGGCGGTCTCGTCGTTTCGGGAGTGGCGCGAGGCTGGGCAACGAGAAAGATACCGGCCAGGACGCAGGTCATCCCGGCGAGGTGAGCGATGCCAACCGGTTCGTGCAGCAGGATTGCGGCGCTGATCACGGCGGTGATGGGGATCATGCCCGTGAAGGCGCCGGCCGTACTCGCCGGGATACTTGCCAGGCCCTTGAACCACAGCACGAAGGCGATCACGGTGACGAAGATCGCGAGCCAGGCAATCGCGAGCCATGTGCTGGCCGGGACAGCTCCCGGCGAGAAGTGCCGGACATCCCACAAGGCCAGAGGGAGGAACATCGCCGCCCCGTAGATGCAGATCCACGTCGCGGTTCCGAACGGGCTGATCGACCGGGTCGCGTAACGTCCGAGGATCGTATACGCCGCCTCGCCGATAACCGCGAGAAAGATCAACATGGCACCGAGAATCGGGCGACGCGCGATGTCCTCCGAGGGCGATGCAAGCAGGTTGACCAGGATCACGCCACCGATCGTAAGCGCGACTCCCAGCCAGGCGATGGGCGGCAGTCGGTCGCCGAGCAGAAAGGACATGATCGCGATCACCGCTGGCGTGGCGGCGGTGATGATGCCGCTGATCGTCGCGGTCGTCATGTCCAGCCCGACCAGCAGCAGGATGTTGAACGCGACGACACCGAATAGTGCCTGGGCCGCCAGCACGACATGTAACCGGAGCGGGATTTGGGGCAAGCCGGCCTCGACGAGGCGGACGATGACCAGCAACACGATGGTGGCGATGAGGAAGCGAATTTCCATCGCGAGCATGATCGGGATGTGCCCAACCAGGTACTTGTTGGCGGTGACGGATGTGCCGACGATGCCCATGCCGGTGGCGAGACAGGCGATCGCCGGGAGACGGGAAGTGGTGGCGGGCGGCATCATCATCGGCTGGGTTCCTGTGTCCGGGAACGGTCGTTGGCGTCATAATGGCATACATGAAGGATGTCCGGCGAGCGTAGGCCGGAATCACGTCGAAGGGACTCAGGTATCGTGTCAGCACAGGCGAAGGGGGCGATCGCGGACCGGATTTTCGGGATCGCCGAATGGCGCAAGGAACGCGCGCAGCAGGACATGCTCGGTCTGGGACCGGAAGCCGCGCAGCGAAGTAATCGCTCGGCTGCCGGATTGCGCGAGCTGGCGGAGTTCGTGCGGTCGTTGCCCGACGACGACGCCAGAATCGCCGACCTGGTGCGCTATGCCTTCGCGGGGAGCGTATTCGACCCCGGGGCGTTGCTGCTGAACGAGCTCGGCCGGTTCCGGTTTCACGATCCCGAGATCACGACATCGCAGTTTCTGGGGACGATGGTCTCGCTGGCGCGGCAGGATAGCGAGGAGCAAGGCCGCTGGGGTGCGCCTCAGGTGCCCGGTGACGAGCCCTGGAGTGCAACCTGGGTGATCGATCTGCGCGATCCGGATGAGATCGAGGAGGATTGGTAGGGCGACCGGTCGCCCTACGTCACATCCGCGTTCATCGCGGCAACCACACCGGATTCGTCAGTGCGCGAATGCCACCGGCGACGGCGTGGATTTCGAAGCGGAGGAACGGGACCCCTGCGTCGATTCGCTCGCGAAGCGGCCAGCGATGGACGATATCCTCTCCCGGAATCGAGGCGGCATCGACGCACCCTTCGGGTCCGACGGCCAGCAAGGCGTCCCCTTCCGCGCCATGAACGTGGACGATCAGCTCATCGCCGTCACGTCGGACGTAGACTTGCGGTCCGGAGGGCGACTCGCTGATGAAGCATCTGCCGGCGCGGATTGCGGCCAGGATGCTGCCGGCGCAGAGCTCATCGGAGGTCTGCACCCATAGTGTGGGGAATCCCATCGTGGCTTCGCTCAGCGGCGTCATCATATCGCTTTTCACGTGGTTCTTGTGCGTGTCGCTGCCACAGACACCGACCGGCCAGGATGATGCATCGGCGGCCGCGAGGGCGTCGGCCCAGTATCCGGTCGAGACGTTGTTGAGGTAGCCCCACCATCCGTTCCACGGCTCGATGCAATCGAATCCCGTGACCTCGGCGTACTCCCACGGTGGACCGTACGGCTTGGGATGGTTTTTGGAGATGAGACCGCCATCGGCGCGAGCGGCATCGACTGCCGCCTGGATACCCTCTGCGGTCGGATTCCTGAAGTCATACCAGCGATCGGTGCCCCAGACGTTGAAATGCCCCGCGTAGGTAGTGACCTCAACACCGGGGACGAGCACCGGCCAGCCATCTCCCTGTGGTACCAGGTCGATCGGCGAGCGAGCGCGATTGTGGTCGGTGATGCCGTAGAAATCGAGACCGGACTGATAGGCGACCGCCGCCGCTTCGTGAGGGTAGCTGTCACCGTCCGAGTACACGGTGTGCATGTGCAGATCGCCGCGATACCATCCCGGTTCGACGGCTGGCGGGACGGAGGTGCGGTGAAGTTCGGCGAGGTTTGGCCAGGGAGGGATCAGCGGCGGCTCTTCGCCCGTATCCAGACTGATCGTGATCTCGATGTCGAGCCCGTTGGGACCGACCTTGTAGGCGCCGAAGAGCAGGTTCCAGGTTCCGGCATCGATCTCACCGGCGCGATATGGTGGGGTCGCCCACTGGTCGTCGATCGTGATCTCGGTGCGAACGCTGCCGCTCCACCCGCGGAATCCCGGGCCGCCGCTTTCCGTGCCCTGCTGGTCAAAGAGTCCGATATCGAGCGTATTGCCACCGTTCAGCAAGGGGCTGGAATCGATGCGGTCGTTGTAGCTGACCGAGATGTGGAATTGGTGGACTCCTGCGGGGATATCGAAGGGAACGTGTCGAAACGTCTTCTCTTCGGACGGTTCGAACCGGGTGCTGAGATGGATTTTCCGGGTCATCCGGAACTACTCCTTGACCGACCCGAGCGTGATGCCCTGGACGAAATAGCGCTGCATGAACGGGTAGAGGACCACCAGCGGCAGGATCGCGATCACGATTCCGGCCATCCGCACATTCGGCGTCACCATCGACATGCCGGATGAACCCATATTCTCGGTGACCAGTGCCTGCAGTGCGACCTGCAACGTGTATTTGCGGCTGTCGTTGATGTAGAGAATCACGGGAAGGAACTGGTTCCACCGGCTGACGAGCTCGAAGAGCGCGATCGTTGCGATACCGGCTTGCGAGAGCGGCAAGTAGATGGTCCGGAAGATGTGGAAATCGCTCGCGCCGTCGATCTTCGCCGATTCCGCGAGATCGTACGGGACGCCGGCGAAGAAGTTCCGGAGCAGCAGAATACTGAATCCGCCTACGAGGCCGGAGAAAACCAGCGCCGCCAGGGAGTTCAGCAGGCCAAGCTGCTTGTTCACCATGTACAGCGGGATCATGATCAACTCGCCGGGGATCGCCATGGTCGCCAGGATGAAGACGAGCATCAGGTTCTTGCCGACCAGGTCCTTCTGGATAAGGACGTAGGCCGCGAAGCAGCTCAGGAACACGTGCAGCACGGTCCCGATGGATGTGACGATGATGCTGTTCACGAATGCGCGCTGGAGATCGAGGTTGACCCAGACCGTCGAGAAACCCTGGACGCTGAATTTTTTCGGCCACAGGATGATCCCGTGCTCCATCGATGCAAGCGGCTCGGAAAACGCGATGGCCAGCACGTTGATGAATGGCACGATCATCATCAGTACGAGGATCACGAGCAGGGCGACAACACCATAGTGGAAGATATGGTCTCCGATGCCGTGATGCTCACCCGTGCCACTGGTGCGCTTGTCGAGCAGGTTGCCGGGAGGTGGCTGTTGCAGATTCTCGATTTGGCTCATCTTATTGATCCCGTCCGAAGCCGGTCACAGTCCAGACAACCGCGGTCATGGCAAGCGTGGCGATGAGCACGAGGACCGAGATGGCGCTTGAGAAACCGAGCTTGTATTGCTGGATACCCATGTCGTACACGTAGGTCATGATGACATCAATTTTCGATTGGACCACCGGATTGCGCATCACGAAGATCTGGTCGAAGATCCGGAGCAATCCGAGGATGTTCAGCATGAAGACCACCTTCATGGTGGGCTTCAGCAGCGGCATCGTGATCTGGTACGTCTGCTGGAACCGGCTGGCCCCGTCGATGCGTGCGGCTTCGTAGAGCGATGGATTGATACTGGTGATCGACGCCAGATAGATGATCGCCGCGTACCCCATGTCTTTCCAGATTGGGATACCGATCATCATGGCGCGGGCCCAGGTGGTATTGGTGAGGAAGCGAATCGGGCCGACATTGATCGTAGCCAGGATTTCGTTGACCAGGCCACCGCTCGGCGCGAGAAGGAGGATCCACATACCGCCGATGACGACCCACGAGAAAAGATGCGGCAGGTAGACCGTGGTCTGGGCGATCTTCTTGCCAAGGAGGGCGGCGACTTCATTCAGCGCGAGCGCGATGATGATCGGCGGGAAGAACCCGAGCAGCAAGGTGCCGCCACCGATGATGAGGGTGTTCCTGACGACCTGCCAGAACCGGGCGTCGTTCCAGACATCGGTGTAGTTCTGCGTGCCGACCCAATGGCTGCTGCCAAGGAGCTTGAATTCCTGGAAGCTCGCCACAACGCCCTGGTAGAGCGGGTAGTACACGAAGATCGCAAAATAGACGATGACCGGCAGGATCATCACGTAAAGCCAGGCGTGCCGCCTGAAACGTTCGGCATTTGGCAGGTGCATTCGCAGGTCCTTGATGAACCGGAGCGGGGCCCCAGACCGGCATCCACGCCGGGATGCCGGTCTGGGGCGGATCGGGTCGGGGAATCAGCCTCCGATCCGATCGTCTTCATGCTTACTCGTCGATGAAGCCGCCGCTGAGGAGACGGTCGTGCATGTCGGCCACACCGTCTTCCGGCGTCATATCGCCCTGGATCATCTTGATGATGTTCTCATCCATGATCGGCTGCACTTCAGCGCTCCAGTTCGGGCCGACCTGCGCGAGGTAGCCGTACTCGAGCGAAATCTGCTGCGCATCCTTCAGGCCGGGGAGCTCACCAATCGGATTGTGCCAGTTGGTGTTGTACGGGGTCGGATCGCCATGATCCATCGCGTGCTCCTGCCCGACCTCGGTGAGCTCCATCGAGTCGCCTTCGCCAGTGTAGTCGACGCCCTGGATACCGATGGAACCGAGGATGATGCCGGGGAAGGTATTCCACCACTCGATGAACTGGAACGCCGTGTCCGGATCGTTGGCATTGACCGGGATCGTCCAGACGCTCGGCTGACCGCGATTGAGGATGATCTCGCCGTTCGGACCTTCCGCCGCCGCGATTCCCTTCGCCTCGAATGGCGAATCCGGATTCGAAGCATGCACCTGCGCATTGAAGAGACCGACCCAGGTATCCCAGTAGGTGACGATACCCATCTTGTCGGTCATGAACAGGTTGCGGAAATCGCCGGTGCTGGCGGTCGCGAAGTTCGGGTCGTAAAGGCCTTCGGCGTAGATCCTGGCCAGCCACTCGTACACCGGGATCGCCGCTTCGGTCGCATAGGGAATGGTCCGCTTGCCATCGACCTCGACGAATCCGGGGTAGATGCCTTCCGAGCTCATGAACGGCTGGATGTCATAGGTGCCGGCGGTGCCAAGACCGAGCGGCTTGCTGCCGTCGCCCACGGGGTCGTTGTCGCGGAAGGCGACCATGACATCGTAGACCTCGTCGAGCGTGCGTGGAGTCTCGAGCCCTAGCTTGTCGAGCCAGTCCTGCCGGATGGTGAGCATCCGGGCACCTTCGAACTTCTGGAAGGCCGAGTAGATCTTGCCGTCGGGGAAGGTGACGAGCTTCCACTCGTCCGGCGCGATCACAGTCGGGTTGCTGAGAATCGCGGAATTCTTGATCTTGTCGGTCAGCTCGGTCAGGACTTCCTGATCGACCAGCGTCTCCACCGTATCCTGGTTGGTGTAGATCAGGTCGTACTGAACGCCGGCGGCGAGGTCGGCGAGCATCTTCTGGCTGTAGTCGGCGGTCGGGTGAACGAGATCGACCTCGATATTGGTCAGCCGCGTGATCTCCTGCGCGAACTGCTGGTCCTCTTCAGGCGTCTTGCCGCCGACGACCGCGCTGAGGATTCTGAGCTTCTTGCCTTCCTGGCTTTGCAGTTGGGAGATGAGCTCATCCTGCGCCGCGAGGAAATCCGGATCGATTTCGCCTGCTGGCGATGCCTCCGGGGTTTGTGCCCCGGTGAGCGCGAAATGGCTGATTGCCATGCCGGCGCCGAGCGCCGACCCCCGCTTGATCAGTGAGCGTCGCGAGAATCCGGCACTCGTATGTCGTGGATCTGACATCGAAAACTGCTCCTTCTCTGAATCGACAAGGCGCGAGTCATCGCCCAGGCTCATCCGCACGATGCAATCGGGCATGGTGAGGATGACCTCGCCGCTGTCCGGTGCATTTGCCAGTGTGGTGTCTGGACCAATGCCTGCCCCTGAGTCGCTCGATGGCGCGATGCATGTCCTGTCGCCATGCCCATCAGTGTAGCGGAAAGGCGCGGGTGGGGACACGAAAATCGCGTAAACATCATGTAATACGGTACCCGGAAGGTGATTTTGCGCCTCGATCCGAACCCGCGTGCCCGGGATCCACACATCGGACATGTACCGGAAAAGATCGTGAAATATACGGGAGTTTTCCTGCTTTTCCCCACTGATGCATGGATTGGGTCTAAAATGTCTGCAACTCATGCCGCTGGTCATCCGGGTGGAAAATGTACCCGGTGACGAGTAACAGGGAGCGCCCCGGGTAGCGGGGCGATACATGGTCGTCTGGCATGCCTGGGCGCCGGGTCAGTTGATTGATGCGATGTCAGGGCGGGACGTGTTGGATCTGGAACCCTGCCCGAAAAAGATGGAGCCAAATTATGGTCTCGATAGAAAACCAGGCTGATCGGGTGCCAGAAGATCCGACGATCAATGGTATGGCGGTCGACCAGTTCGTCTCGGTCGGTGACGCCTTGCAGCCCACGCTCCCGATGACGGGCAGACCGCACGTGGTGGTGATCGGTGGCGGGTTCGGCGGGCTTTCCACGGTCCGGTCGCTCAAGGATGCCGATGTCGATATCACGTTGATCGACCGCCGGAACCATCATCTGTTCGTGCCGCTGCTGTACCAGGTGGCGACCTCGCAGCTATCGTCCGACGTCATCGCCCAGCCGCTGCGGAGCATCCTGAAGCGCCAGAAGAACGCGACCGTGGTGTACGACGAGGCGCTTGATATCGATGTCGACGGGAAGTCGGTGCGGTTCGCCAGCGGCAACAGCATCGCCTACGACTTCCTGGTGATCGCCGTTGGCGCGAAGGACTCGTATTTCGGGCACGATGAATGGGCCGAGCACGCGCCGGGGCTGAAGAGCCTGGAGGATGCCGAGCGTATCCGCCAGCAGATCCTGCTGTCATTCGAGCGGGCGGAGAAGACCAAGGATGCGCAGCGACGGAAGGCGTTGCTGACGTTCGTCATCGTCGGCGGCGGTCCTACAGGCGTTGAGATGGCTGGCGCCATCGCCGAGATTCGCAACCACACGCTCATGAACGAGTTTCGCAACTTCAACCCGCGGGATGCCCGGGTGATCTTGCTGGAGGGGTTGCCGCGCGTTTTCCCGATGTTCAAGGAGAGCCTCTCGGCAAGGGCGCAGAACGACCTGGAGCAACTGGGGGTCGAGGTTCGCACCGGCTCTCTGGTCACCAACGTCGATGCGGAAGGCGTGACGATCGGCGGCGAAGAGCGGATCGAGACCGATACCGTGATCTGGGCGGCGGGCATCCAGGCATCGTCGCTGACGCCATCCCTGAAGGATGTGACCGAGATCGACCGGTCCGGCCGGGTGCCGGTGACGCGCGAGCTGCATGTGCCGGGGCATCCGGAAATCTTCGTGATCGGTGACGCATCGATCGTGAAGTCGCCGGAAGGGAAGCCCCTCGGCGCTGTGGCTCCCCTGGCGATCCAGGGTGGCGAGCATGTCGCGAGGAACATCCAGCGCTCCATTCGCCGCGAGGCATACGCGCCGTTCGCCTATAACGATCGAGGCAGCATGGCGACGATCGGTCGAAACCGCGCTGTGGCCGATATCAGGAACCGGCAATTCTTCGGCCCGATCGCCTGGCTGATGTGGGCGGCGGTCCACATGATGCAACTGGTCACCTTCCGCAACCGCGCTGTGGTTGGATTCCAGTGGGCGATGGACTACTTCGGATACAACCGGAACGCCCGGGTGATCGTTGACTACACCGGGGATGACAAGTAGTCGAGAGAAACCAGGTATCTCATTCGCGCCCCGGAGGTCACCTCCGGGGCGCGTTGTGTTTTGTCGGGCTACAGTGGGTTACAGGATAGTTGGCATGGTTCACGTCCATGCCAACTATCCTGCACCTTGCTCTGAGGTTCCCTCGCGCGTGGACATCGAGACGCTGCGATTGGCCTGATCGTAGGCGATGTCGAGGCTCCCTCGCGCGCGTGGATATTGATCCTGGATTATGGCACACAACCCGTCATCCCGAGCCCGAGTCGCAAGCGGAGCGAGTGACGAGGTGTCGAGGGATCTTTGCTCCATCCTGACGGGATGGTTGGTGAGAGCAAGGATTCCTCGACTGCGCTCGGAATGACGACCTGTGTCGACCCAGCATGACAGGGCGTGAGAGCGATGAGGCCTGCACTCTCGCGCCAAGCCGCTTTAAAACTCGCCGACGAGACCGATCTCCATTTCGAGCTGATACCCGGAATCGCGCTGCACCGCTTCCTGCGCGTGATGCGCGACATCGAGGACATCTCTCGCGGTGCCGCCGCCGAGATTGACGAGGAAATTCGCATGCTTCGGTGAGATCTGGATGCCACCGACCCGGTAGCCCTTGAGACCGGCATGGTCGATCAGCCGACCGGCACCGACCCCCTCGATCTTCTTGAAGACAGACCCACAGGAGGGGAACTCGTCGATCTGCGGTTGCCGTGCGATCCGCCAGGCCAGGTTGGCCTCGGCCTGGGCGACGATCTCCGCGGTCCGCCTTGGCTCCAACGCAAACGTGACGGAAAGGACGACGATCTCCTCGTGGTGGAGGATGCTGTCGTCGTACCCGAATTCGAAGAACTCGCGATCGACCACGCGACGTCGTCCCGAACGGTCGAGAATCTCGGCCGATTCGACTACGCTTTCGATGAACAACGTGGACTGCCGATCCGGTGCGAGAAAGTGCAGGTTTTGCCAGATTGCGCCACCGACGCTGCTCGGGATACCGGCAAAATGCTCCAGGCCGGATAGCCCGAGATCGGCCGTGAGCGCGATCAGCTCGGCGATTGTGGCACCGCTCTCAGCCGTGATCCGATTGCCGTCGACCACGACGTGGTTCGCCCGGTTGTGAATGACCAGTCCGCGAAATCCGCGATCTCCAACGAGGATGTTTGCACCGGTGCCAAGGAGAAACCACGGTGTATCGCTCTCCCGGGCCGCTCCGACGGCATGTACCAGCTCGTCGGTATGCGTCACCTCGGCGAAGGCATCGGCGGGACCGCCGATCTGATAGGTGGTCAGGGGGCCGATCGGGACAATGTGCTGGAGGTTTGGCAAAGTCAGTCGCGTTTCCATGCCGTGAGTGTACTGCACGGGATCAGGGGTAGCTCGTTGCATCGTATGGATCGGTGCCGGAAGCGACCTCGTTCTCGTCGCTCACGCCATCGCCGTCGGAATCGAGCGGAGCTGGCGGAGCCGTGGGAGCTGCCTGCGGTGGCGCGGGCGCCCGGAGTGGATCCGTACCATTCGCGACCTCGGTCCCGTCCGGGATGCCATCGCCATCGGTATCCGGATTCGTTGGACTGGTCTTGTAGATGTACACCTCTGCCCCGTCGGACAGGCCATCCTTGTCGGTGTCGGGATCGAGGATATTGGTTCCGTAGACCAGTTCGCCGCCGTCGTAGAGAAGGTCGCCGTCCGTATCCGAATTGAGCGGGTCAGAACCCCAGATATTCACTTCATCGCCGTCGGTGATACCGTCATCGTCGGTATCCGGGTTGTTCGGATCCGTTCCGAGCTCCCGTTCCTCCGCGTCGGTCAGTCCATCATCGTCGCTGTCCTTGTTCGGATCAGGCGTCGGGGTTGGTGTTGGCGGTACGGGCGTCGGAGTTGCGGGAAGGGGCGTCGCCACCGGGGTGGCCGGCTTCTCGACCTCGGGCACGGATGCTCCGATGAATCCCGCGTAAATGACCGAGCCGTCGGCGATCGCCGTGATCGTCAGATCGCCGGAGAAGACTGCCGCTTCCTCGCGCGCGAGCTTTTTGGTGGTGCTGCCGCTTTTGACCTCGACCTCCCCGCGGGCGACGTAGACCGCGGTGGGCGTGGCGCCGGCGGGGATGGCGGTGTTCTCGTCCTCAGCCAGGACATCGCGCAGGAGGTCCGTATCGAAATCGCCCGCGTTCGACGCGAAACTCGCGCTAATCAAAATCCGATTGTCCGATGAAAAGATCGGCGTGGCATTGTCGGGCACGATCGACAGAAAGATCACCGTGTCCGGTGCGCCGAACGTCTCCAACGTCAGCGTGCTTCCCGCAGGGACCATCATCGCCTCGTCGGTGGCGAGACGCGTACGGAGCCCGCTGTCCTGGTCCGTTACCAGAACCGGGGTCATCTCCGCGATAAGGAAACCGGGTGTCGTGAAGGTGACGGGTTTCGCGCCGTCCTCTGCGACGAGACGTCCGATATGCCAACGCGTCTCGCCTTTTTCGAGGGACACGATGCCGTGGGCGACCACGGAGGCGTGGCCGGATGCGGGGGATGGTCCGGCAGGGCCGAACCCCTGGGCGAAGACCGTCGCGACCATTGCGGTGATGATCAGCCCGGTCGCGATCACGGAAAGCAGGATGCGGGGGGAGAATCCGGACAGGGACCGAAGTCGGGGCATACGCATGTCCTTTATCGGATCAGGAGACGACGACAAGCATGCCCTAACAGTACGGGGCGAGGGGATCGGGCGTCAATGGTTGTCAAAAGCCACGAGGGTCATGCGCCAGATCGACGCATGACCCTCGTGGGAAGGTTCTCCGGAAGAACGTCGTGAGCCTACCTGGCTGACTGGTAGTTCTTCTCGGCCTCGTCCCAGTTGACGACGTTCCAGAACGCCTTCAGGTAGGCCGGGCGGGCGTTCTTGTAGGTGAGGTAGTATGCGTGCTCCCAGACATCGACGCCGACCACCGGCACCTGGCCGTCGGTGAGCGGGCTGTCCTGGTTCGGCGTGCTGACGATCTTGAGCTGACCGTTGTCGACGACCAGCCAGCCCCAACCGGAGCCAAACTGCCCGGCCGACTTCGCCTCGAGCTCTTCCTTCATCTTGTCGAACGAGCCGAAGGTCTCGTCGATGGCCTTGGCGAGGTCACCGGTCGGCTCGGAAGCGCCGCCGGGCGTCATCAGGACCCAGAAGAAGCTGTGGTTCGCGTGGCCGCCACCATTGTTGCGAACGGCGGTGCGCTTGTCGTCCGGAAGGGAGTTGAGGTTCTTCATCAACTCATTGACATCCATGTCGGCGTACTCGGTGCCTTCAACAGCGGCGTTGAGCTTGTCGACGTATGCCTGGTGGTGCTTGTCGTGATGCAGGTGCATCGTCTCTTCGTCGATAGTCGGCTCCAGCGCGTCGTAGGCGTACGGAAGCGGGGGGACTGTGAAAGCCATGGGGCGTTTCTCCTTCTCTGGACGAGACGAGTCCGGAAGAGGTCACACCGGTATTTCCGGTACGATCGGCTCTTCCTCCAACGCCTTCATTGTCGCAAATTGCATTCCAACTGTCATCCGGGGTAGGGCGGTCCCGCGCGATCGGGTGGGGAGTTTGGGGAAAGGGGCTTGACAAGCGATTTTCTGTCGTTTACGCTGCGAGCGTTATGAATACGACACACGTCAACACACCGGTCGAAGAGAGAGAAGGGATGAAAACAGCGAACCGCTGTTGGTCTCTTCCTGATCTGTCCTCGTCCCGGTATTATTTCTGGTTTACCAACCCCCCAGCTGCGCTGGCGGGGCCTTCGGGGTTGACCGGATAGGGAGCCTGAAAGCACCGACCAACACACGCAGCATACGGGGGTAGCCGAGACACATGTCTCGGTTTTTTGTTGTCCAGCAGCATCCAGATCGAAGCCGGAGAGGGAACGAGCCATGTTGATCACCGTGAATACCACAGCCGAGGCGACCAAACGCGACATCATCGAGCAGGCAACCCTGCGCGGTCTGATGACCCAGGCGATGAGCGATGGTGGTGCAAACACCGTGATCGCGGTCGGCGGGGCGCTGCCGGACGAGATCGTGGCGTTGCCCGGAGTCGAGCGCGTCGTGAAAGCGCACAAGCCGTACATGCTGGCGAGCCTGGATGCTCGCGGAACGAGCACGATTCGTGTTGGCGACGTGCAGGTTGGCGGCGGCGAGCCGGTCATCATCGCCGGTCCGTGTTCGGTTGAGGGACGTGATGCGCAAATCGAGGTGGCGCATCAGGTGAAGGCGGCGGGTGCGGTGATGTTGCGGGGCGGCGCGTTCAAGCCTCGTACGTCACCGTACTCGTTCCAGGGACTGGGCGAGCTTGGTTTGCAGCACCTGGCGGATGCCCGCGAGGAGACCGGCTTGCCTGTGGTGACGGAGGTGATGGAGCCGGATCAGGTGGAGCTCGTCGCCAGCTACGCCGACGTATTGCAGGTCGGGTCGCGCAATATGGCGAATTTCCCGTTGCTCAAGAAGCTGGGTCACACCAATCGCGCCGTGCTGCTCAAGCGTGGCTTTTCGGCGACGCTCGAGGAGTTCATGATGAGCGCCGAGTACATCATGGCCCACGGTAATCCGAACGTGATCCTTTGCGAGCGAGGCATTCGCACCGCCGACACGGCCTTCCGCTTCAATCTCGACCTGAACGTCGTTCCCGGTATCAAGGCAGTCTCGCACCTGCCGGTGATCGTCGATCCGAGCCACGGCACGGGACGTCGCGATCTGGTGCAGCCCATGTCGCTCGCCGGTATCGCGGCCGGAGCCGATGGACTGGCGATCGAGGTGCATCCGGATCCGGACAACGCGCTCAGCGACGGCTTCCAGACAATCACCCCGGGAGAGCTGCGGCGGATACACACCCGGATGCTGGCGCTGCATCGAGTCTTGGTCGAGACCGGCGAGGATATGGCGGACATCACACCGCTGCATCCCAACGAAGCGCCCGTATCGGCAATGGCCGGCGCGTGAACTATTGATTTTGCGGGGCCGGTATCTCCCCGTTTGTTGGGCTACCGGTCGCCGATTCACCTGTTTCCCTCGGGCAATGGGACAGAGGCGCGGTATCCGCCGCGCCTCTGTACATACCTGCGTATGTTCGCGGTATTTGTTATCGGATCCCTGGTTTGAAATGGCGGTTTTTCATTGACAGATGCCTCGCCCCGTGTTAATGTGGGGACACTGAGGCATCGGACCAACAGCTGAACAAATCGGGCTATCGCGAAATATCGATCCGCTTCGAACAGTTCGGCACTGTGGGTGGCCGGAACCTCGCGGAAACGCGTAGACAGTACCGGATTTCTCCAGGAACCCGGTCAGATGCTATCTTCGGCATCTGATTGCCTGACGGATAGACCGCCGAAAGCACCACCACTGCGTGTGTATCCAACAGGTCCTCGCTCTCGGTGAGGGGTACATCGGGGTTTCGATCAGGGCAAATGGCCTGTCGGCCTGGAGCGTTGCTTTTCCCAGGGCAGCGACCCGTGAGGGATGCTTCGGAATAGATTGTGACGACGGCCCCGAAAGGGGCCGTCGTCGTTTTTCTGCTCTGTTGATGTGAGATTCCGGCCAGCCGTGCGACATGTTCCGGATACCATCGGCGCGAGGTCGGGGACGTGGTCCCGCGAACGACTTGTCATTCTTGCAGCGCATTGTGGGAAGGTTGGTGGGGTCGCCTGAGGATCGATCCACTTACTGCGCTCAAGGTAGACCCGGACGGCGATCGGCCGAACCTCCTTGTCATCCCGAACCCGTGATTCGCACAGCGCAATGAGGGGAGATCGACCCATTCGCTTCGCTCAGGGCAGGCTCGGACGACGACAGGGCGGCGAGCCTGCGGCCAGCCGCCCCTACGGGCACATACTCTGGAGTCTCACATTTTGGAGCTGCGACCGGCGTGCGAGGCACGTCGCAGCGGGGATTACTCGGAATTGCCGAGCGGTTGGCCGCAATGCGCGCAGAATTGGCCGTTCGGGGTGATCAGGTGGCAGTGAGGACATTCCACCCGTGAGTCGTCGTTCCCAAGAATGCGCCGGTCGTGAGCGATGGCCTGGCGCATGGCGCTCATATAGAAGAACCCGACTACGATCGCGACGATGAGTCCCCACACGATTTCTGCCCAAAGCCCGCTTGCCGAGATCTGGATCGAGACGAAGGCGAACAGCAACACGCCTCCCGCGCCGATTACGGCAGGGATGATCGAGCGCCCGATCTGGCTCGTGAGCATGTACTGCCACGTCGCGACCCCGAGCAGACCACCGCAGAGCGTCCAGACGAGTGGCCGGGTGATCGTGAGACCGATGACGGTCAGTGTCCAGGTCGATGCATCGGAAACAGGGCCGCCGCGCGTAGTCATGGGGGCGGCAAAGGCGATCGCGGTGCCGAGGGAAATGCCAGCGCCCATGATCGCGCCGAGTGTGAGGCCGTCCATCATCTCATTACGCAGCGACACGGTTTGCCGGAGGGCGAGCGGCACGCCGATGATAGCGGCGAGCGCCAAAACCGGGAAGACAATTCCCGCCATGAACCAGGCGAGGAAGGGAGGCGACCCGGCATCCTGGGCGAAATTGCCGCCCAGCCCGGCCGCCCCGTAGTTCAGCACACCGGTATCGAACCAGGTCTGGTCCACGATCAGCGAGCTGAGCCAGCCGAGAATAGCGCCGACGATGACTCCCGCAGCGCCGACTCCGAGGAGGATAGGCCACGGCTCGTTTTCGAAGACATCGCTGTGGAGACACCAGTACACGAGGATCAGTGGCAGGATGGCTGCGCCGATCATGAGCGCCAGCGCGCCACTGTTCGCAAGGAGCGCGAGCAGCACGAGCAATCCGCCAGCCGCCATGATGAAGCGGACTCCACCGGGGCGCGTCCAATGCCCGACCGGATCGAGCAGCCGCTCCGCGCGTTCAAGTAGACGACCGGGAAGCGTTGCCGACGTGAGCGCGCGACGATTCTCGGTTAGCGGCGCGCCACAGTATCCGCAGAAATGCAGGGCATCCGTCTGGCGCCCGCATACCGGACAAATCGTCTCGCCCGTCGGGGTACCGGCGGCAGTGGTCCCTGGCGAACGGCCCGGGTCTCCCTCCGGCGTGCGTGATGCATCAGCCTCGCCGGTGCTTTGCGAAAAAAGATCGGATTCCTGGTTGACCGGATCGTCTCCAGCATGACCGGTGTAGACCCGGTCGCCAGATGGAGCCTCATCGCTGCCTGCTGACGCGAAGCGAACCCGGTCCGAGGGGGCGATGGTATCGCCACGCATACCGGGTGCCGTGTCGACGTCGAGCTCCTCCCCGGTGGAGGCATCGTCCACTTCGTTCGCCGGATCGCGGGTCGGCAGCGGCATGTGCAGATCGACCTGGTCGTCTACATCATACGGATCGGGCGCGACTGCGTCGTCGTCGTGATACTCGCCCTCCACCGGCAGTGGCTGGTGTTCGTCGATCTCATCGGTGATCGTATCCTCCCAGCCGTGACTGTCAGGGAGCTGGATCGGCTCGTCCGGGGATTGGCGCTCGCCCCGCTCATCGATATCCCGTGGCGGGGCCGTTGGCTCCATACCGGGGAGCGGAACGATCCCGGTGGAATCGTTTTCCGAGCGCTGTGACAGGTCAGCAGGTTCGTCTTCTCGTGATTGATCTGGATTCTGGTCCATTCGCGCTCCTCGATCGGCCTCGATACCACGCGTGGCGATCTCCGTGGCTCATCCGGTGCGTGTCGGCTCTTCTTTCGCCATTAGTTTGCCACGGCGATACGCCATATGCATCGCTGTCGCTTTGTTACACTGCCGAAATACATTTCCCTTCGTCGAGTACCGTCGCCTGCATGTGGGGATGAACGCTTCGTGTCGATCATCGAAGTCCTGGGTCTGGTCGTCTACGGGATGACCGTGGGAATCGCGCTGGCCGCACCTATTGGCCCGATCAATGTGGAGTTGATTCGCCGCGGGATCCGCGATGGTTTCCTGCATGGCTGGCTGGTCGGTATTGGCGCCCTCTCGGCCGATACGATCTACGCCGCGTTGATCGTCGGCGGCCTGACCCCGCTCGCAGACCGGCCATCCCTTCGCGTGCCCCTGTTTCTTGCGGGCGGCATCATGCTGGCCTGGGTCGGGTGGAACAGCGTCAGGTCCGCCTTGCGGGGCGGGTCGATGGCGGAGTCCGGACCTCCACCGGCCCGTGGGCGTAGCTACGTGACCGGGTTCCTCATGGCGGTCTTCAATCCGATGGGCATCGTCTACTGGCTGTCGGTGGGCGCGGCGCTGGTCGCGGAGGCGGTCGATCGGGTGGGCCGGAGCGGCGCGCCGATGCTCGTATTCGGTGTCATGTTCGGCATCTTCTGTTGGGTGACGTTCATCTCGGTGCTGGCGCAGGTCTCCCGCCGGTTCGTGACCGGATCCGGGATGCGTTGGGTGACCGGTGCCAGCGGGGTGATCATCATCGGTTTCGCGCTCTGGTTCTTCTGGCAGGGTTTCCGGATCATGATGTAGCGTCGGGCCGCCTGACGTTCTTGCGATGCGACCGAACCGAATTCGATCGGCGTACGTACAGTAGAATGGTGATTGGCGATTCAATCGCGGCGTGACCGAGATCGGGAGAAGAGCACGGAACTCATGAGCAAGCCAGCATATCCGGAACAGCATGGTGACAACAGGAGAGGCCTGAACAGGCGGCAGGTGATCCGCGGCGTCGGCGTCGGCCTGGGTGGGGCGGCACTCGTTCCGGCCGGACGGCATTTGCTCGCCCAGGATTCTGCGACCCCCGGCGCTTCCCCCTCTCCGTCTCCCGTCGCATCCCCGTCGGCCTCACCGGTCGCGACACCGATTCCGCCGGTGATTCCCGAGACGTCGCTGACGATCGTGCGCGATCAGCGACCGGAATACGGTGGCACGCCGTCGAAGGGCGGCGACCTTCGGATGTATGTCCGCCAGGACGATCTCCTCGATTTCAGCCCAACGGCCCAGAAGCAGGATATCCAGATCCTGGTCAGCCTGTACGATCCGCTCGTCTGGATCGATGAAGCCACGATGGAGCCGAAACCGTGGCTGGCCGAGTCGTGGTCGTGGAGCGACGACGGATTGTCGCTGACGTTCAAGCTCCGCAAGGGTGTGACGTTCCACGATGGAGACCCGCTCACGGCCGAGCACGTCGCATTCTCGTTCCTGGCGTATCGCGATGATTACGACAGCGTGATGGCCAACTTCTTCGCGCTGGTGACGGATGTCCACGCACCGGATGGCCAGACGGTTGAGGTCGTCTTCGCGGAACCGGATGGCGCATTCCTTTATAACGCCGCGAGTCAGCCGGTCTTCTCCGCCGCGCAATACCAATCGCATTGGGAATCGAAACCCGAAGGTGAGCGCACGTTGTCCGACTATCCGTGGGACAATAACCCGCCACTGGGAACCGGTCCGTGGAAATTCGCGGATGCCGATGACGGGTCGATCACGCTCGTGCGGAACGACGGCTATTGGCAGGATGCCCCGTTTTTCGATCGGCTCGTCCTGACCGGCGAGAACGACCGGGAGAAGCAAATCGAGGGCTGGAAGAAGGGTGATGCGGATATCGTCTCCCCGATCCGCGCCACGGACATGCACGATCTCTGGAGCGAAGATGGCAAGCTCTATGTCGCCCAGGCACCAGTCGCGTTTTTTTCCGCATTCAATTTCGTCAATCCCGCCAATGCCACCCAGGACATGATGAAAGACCCGGCATTGCGGGAAGCGTTGACTCTCGCGATCGACCGAACGCGATACGCTCGCGACGTTTTCTTCGAGTTCATCGACGAAACGAAGGCGGGAACGATCGTCCAGCCCTGGGCGCATGACGATGCGATCGCCAACCCGGAACAGGACATCGAGCGCGCGAACAAGCTGCTCGACAACGCCGGATGGGTCGATAGCGACGGTGACGGCATGCGCGAGCATCCGAGTGGGGATGTCCTCGATCTCTATTGCATCGTGAACAATACCGAGCGTCCGGAGTTGCTCGCTCTCCTCGGGATGCTGGGCGAGGATTTCGCGAAGATCGGCGCCAGGCTGACCGTGCAGGAGATCGAGCCGGACGAATTCGATACGCGCTGGGTGGAGAACCGGATGTACGACATGGTCGCGTACTCACTGGTCGGATACCCGGCGTTCGCCGAGTACGATCTGTACGGAACCGCGTGGGATATCCGCACCAACACGGTCGGCTGGAACCCGGGAGGATACAGCAACCCGGACGTCGACCAGGCGATCGACGAGTATTTCGCGTCCTGGACGCAGAAGGATATGCGGAAGGCACTGGTTTCGCTGCAAAAGGCGGCGAACGATGATTTGTTCGGACTCTGGTTTGGCTTTCCGAGCGATCTTGTGCTGGTGAAGCCCGACATTCAGGGCTTCTTGCCGGACATGTACTTCCAGACCTGGAACACTCGTCTCCTTTGGCGCGGTGAGACGGTAGCACCGGAGGCGTCTCCGGTCCCGGCCACGCCAATCGCGTCTCCCGCAGCGTCATCGGTTGCCACGCCGATCGGCACTCCCGGAGCCACGCCGGTCAAATAATCGCTCACAACGTCGAGCCGTCCCGCAAAGGGGCGGCTTTTCGTTTTGGCCGGAGGGTTTGCGGTAGCATGGCTGGATGACATTGACCGCAATCGGAAGGACCAATGCTGGTGAGCGACGACCAACTCATTCTCGCGATCGATCAGGGGACGACATCCAGCCGGGCTGTGCTTGTCGATCGTTCGGGACGCTTCGTCGATGTGGCGCAGGAGGAAACACGCCAGATCTTTCCCCGGTCCGGATGGGTCAATCAGGATGCCGACAATATCCTCGATGTCACCTTCCGGATGGTCCGCACCGTGATCGACCGTCTCGATGGCGGGGTCGGGCGCATCGCCGCGATCGGTATCACCAATCAGCGAGAGACGACGGTCCTGTGGGACCGCCAAACCGGCGAGCCAGTCGCACCGGCAATCGTCTGGCAGAGCCGGCAAACGGCGGATATCATCCGCGACATCAACGCGCGGGGCATGGCGGATCGATACCAGGCGATCACCGGTCTCGTGCCGGATGCCTACTTCTCGGCATCGAAGATCGCCTGGCTGCTGGACCGGGACGCCAATCTCCGTCGACGTGCGGAGGCTGGCGACATCTGTTTCGGCACGATTGACTCGTGGCTCATCTGGCATCTTACGGGTGGCAAGCGACACATCACCGATATGTCGAATGCGTCGCGCACCATGCTGTTCGATATTCGCAAGCAGGCATGGTGCGCGGAATTGCTGGCCGATCTGCGGATTCCCGCTGCAATCCTGCCAGAGGTCGTGCCGAACTCCGGCGAGCTCGCCATCACTGATCCATCGGTGTTCGGCGCCGGGATTCCGATTGCGGGATCGGCTGGCGATCAGCAATCCGCGCTCTTCGGGCAAGCGTGTTTCCAGCCAGGCGAGGCGAAGAATACCTACGGCACCGGATCCTTCCTGCTGATGCAAACCGGCGAGGAGGCCCGGGCGTCCACCTGCAACCTGCTGACGACGATCGCGTGGAATATCGATGGGCGAACCGAATACGCGCTCGAAGGTGCGATCTTCGTGACCGGGGCCGCCGTGCAATGGCTGCGGGATGGTCTCGGCATCATCAGACACGCCTCCGAGGTCGAGGCGCTGGCCGCCTCGGTCGGCGATACCGGCGGCGTCTCGTTCGTTCCGGCGCTTTCGGGCATGGGCGCCCCGTATTGGGATGCCGACGCCCGTGGGACGATCACCGGTATCAGCCGGGGAACAACATCGGCGCATATCGCCCGGGCCACGCTGGAGGCGATTGCGATGCAGTCGCGGGATGTCCTCAAGGCGATGGAGTCCGACTCCGGGATCGGGCTTGCGGAGCTTCGCGTGGACGGCGGAGCCGCGCAGAACGATCTGCTCATGCAGATGCAGGCGGATGTGCTCGGGGTGCCGGTGGTACGGCCGAAGAACGTGGAAACGACCGTGCTCGGCGCGGCATATCTCGCCGGTATGGGGGTCGGCATCTGGACCGATCGGGAGGATGTCCGCACGAGCTGGGAAATCGATCGCCGATTCGAGCCGAAGATCGACGCTGCCGAACGTTCTCTTCGAATCGAGCAATGGCAGGATGCGGTGGGCCGGGCACGTTCGTCGTAACTCTCTGCACAATCGTGCATGCACGTTTGTCGCACCGGGGTCGATGCGAGAACTACACTTGTCGGTAAAGGCATATCGCGGAGTCGGCCCGATAGGGGCGTGGGATGCGGGAAACCATGAAAACGGACGACGAAAACCGGTTTGACCTGATCGTGATCGGTGCCGGAATCAACGGCGCGGGAATTACCCGGGAAGCAGCGCTGGCCGGGCTCAGGGTGTTGCTGTTGGAGAAGGATGACCTCTCCTCGGCGACGACCGCGACGTCGAGCCGCCTGATTCATGGCGGTTTGCGATATCTCGAGTACTACGAGTTTCCGCTGGTGCGGGAGTCTCTCCGTGAGCGCGAGCGCCTCCTGAGCGCAGCGCCGCATTTGGTCCACCCCCTGCCGTTGACGCTGCCGATCTACAAGGGCCACTCTCGCGGTCCGTTCATGATCCGTCTCGGTATGATCGCGTACGATGTCCTTTCCTACGACAAGTCGCTGCCGCGCCACCAGATGTTCACGAAGTCGGAAGCGTTGCAACAGGAGCCGGGGCTCGCCGCCCAGGATCTTGAGGCGGCGGCGCGATACTACGATGCACAGGCGGAATACCCCGAGCGCCTCGTCGTCGAGAACGTCCTCGATGCCGTTGCGAATGGCGCCGAGGTCCGCACCCATACCGAAGTCACCGGATTCGAGATGGAGGCGGGCGTCGTCAAGGGCGTCATCTATGAGGATCGCGAAACGGGAGAGCAGGGGACCGCATGGGCGCCGCTGACGATCAACGTCTCCGGGCCCTGGGTCGATGATGTCCTCGCCGACCTCACCGGCGTGCAAAAACCACCGCGTCTCGTCGGTGGCACGAAGGGAAGCCACATCGTGGTCGAGCCCTTCCCCGGGGCACCGAAGGACGCGTTGTATATCGAGGCACGGCAGGATGGGCGCCCCTATTTCATCATCCCGTGGAATGATCTGTACCTGATCGGGACGACCGACATCCGCTTCGATGGCGATCGGGATCACATCGTCGCCTCCGAAGATGAGATCGAGTACCTGCTGACAGAAACGAACCTCGCCATTCCCGACGCGAAGCTGGAACGCGACGACGTGCTCTACACGTTTTCCGGCGTGCGTCCGCTGCCGTACAAGGAGGAAGGCTCGGCAGGCTCGATCACCCGAAAGCACATCATCAAAGACCACGCGCCGCAGATCGAAGGCATGTTGTCGATCATCGGTGGCAAGTTGACCACGTATCGCGGTCTTGCCGAGGAGACGATCGACGTCGCGTTCGGGAAGCTCGGTCGTACCGCGCCGAAGAGCAAGACGCGAAAGGCGCCGTTGCCGGGCGCGGAGCGCGATTTCCCTGCCTTCGTCGAGCAGTTCGTGCGCAACCGGCCGGAGTGGCTCTCCGAGGAGAGCGCTCGCTGGTTGCTGCGTGTCTATGGAGGCCGAAGCCGGGAGATCGTTGCGCTGGCGGAGCAGGACGCCTCGCTTCGTCAGCCGCTGGTCGATGGCAAGCCGGGTATCGCCGCGGTGATTCCGTTCTCATTTGAGCAGGAGTACGCCAAAACGCTCGCCGACGTCCTGCTACGCCGGACCATGCTGGCGCTGCAACCGGATGCCGGGCTGGATGTGGTCGATGCCGCCGCGCGGATCGCCGCGGAGTCGCAGGGCTGGGACGAGGAGCGAATGCAGCGCGAGATCCAGGGTTTCCGCGACGAGATCGCGGAGCAACTTCCGCGAGAAATGATGCACCAGGGCGGGGTGACTGCGTAACCCGGCACCGTTCATCGCCGAGAATACGTAGGGGCGGCTGGCCGCAGGCTCGCCGCCCTATCGAGCGAAGTTCGATGTAGAGCGGTTTGCAGGAAGGTTACGCGGTCCACCACAACAGAGTGGGGGCGGATGGCCAGAGGCTCTCCGCCCATCGGTGCCCGTGTAATACGGAATCCGCATGAACGCTCGCGGGTCGCCGTGATGTCGCTCCGCGACATGTCTCGGGCACAGGACCCGAGACTACAGCCTTGTCATAGAGGCTGATCGTTCGGATTCGGTATAACTTCTCTCTACATTGCACTGTGCGCATTACGGGTCCGAAATCCTCCAGCGGCCGAAAGGCACACGCGACTCCGCTGCCGCCCATCGGCACCCCAGCCTGCCCTGAGTGCCGCGAATGGGTCGATCACCAGGCGACCATGTCAACCATTCTGCGACTCGCTGTAGTCGCGGTCCTCAGCAAAAAAACTTCCTCTGCTAATCATCCTGTGCGCAGCACAATGTTTGAGGGAACCTGTTGCCCCTGTACTGCGGCTTCGCGGGAGGATTCTTCGCTGATGCCCAGAATGACGGGCTATTTGTGTGGCATACCGACATATTCCTGCCACTTGCACCATGCAATCGCTGCGCGTCGGACCTTTCTACGAAATCAGAATGAGGCCCCGGGTGAGGAATCACCGGATCGGGTCCGTTTTCGTTCGAGGCGTCGTATTCATTCCGTCACTTTCACGTTCGGAGAGTTACCTGCGTTCGTACGATGCCCGGAGATGATTTTGCCAATCTGTCAATTCACCTCAAAGCGGGGGCATTGAGGGTATTTCCGCGTCAGAAAACGCGAAGGGATTGCGGAATCCGGCTCATGTTGCTAAGATGATGGACAGATAGATGCGGTGCCCCCACTCCAGGGGCGAACCCGTTATCGCGTGTTACAAGCACCACCAGTAACCGTGAACTGACTCGAATTGGAAGGGAAGAATCATGCAGAGCGCTCCCACAAGCGCAATGACCCAGGGCGTCGTGCGCCCAACGCAACTCGTCGCGGAGGCATTGGTCGACGGCCACGATCCGGAAGAACTCACGTCCCGGGCGCGCCAGCTTGGCTACTCACGCGATCTGACAGAAACCGTTGTGGCCGTCTGTTGCCGCAATGGCCGCCCCTGCGAGACACCACGCCGGCCTGCCGCCTCGGCTGACTGATCCCCTCCAGTCGTTCCGGGGTATTTTTGACCCAATTTGCTGCCTGTGCTACATTCTTCTTGCATGACCGCCGGAGGCGGTTTCTTCTTGCATGCGTTCGAACTGGCTCGCTGGTATCGATCTGGACCGGAAACAAGGTGACCCCGTCGCGGGGAACAGGCGCCGCCAATCGCGGTGTCGATGGGCCACAGTGCGGCCTGTCTTCCGGAAACAGGCGCAGAATGCGTCGCCGCAGGAAGATCTGTTCGTTGCCGGAAACCTCAGCCGAATACGACGGAAGCCATGACATTGATGCATTGCCGGGCATGAAGCCTGGTTGATCTCCAGATCAGGGAGTTTTTGACTGTGATCAAGCTTCGACTTCGCCGCATGGGTGCGAAGAAGCGTCCGTTCTATCGTATCGTCGCCGCCGAGCATAGCTCACCCCGCGATGGCCGCTTTATCGAAATCCTCGGCCACTACGATCCGCTGACCGAGCCGGCCACGATCAAGGTGAACGAAGAGCGCGCCAAGTACTGGCTCAGCGTCGGCGCCAAGCCGTCGGAGACGGTCGAGGGATTGCTGAAGCGCGCTGGCGTCATCGGTGAGGGCGCAGCCGCGAAGGCTGAAGCCCCGGCCGCGGAAGCCAACGCGTAATGACGGACGATGTGCGGGACACAGCACCGGACGACGAATACGTTGTCGATCAGGATGCGGTCGACCGGGCGATGGATGAATCCGCCGCTGAGGGCAGCGACGCTGTCGAGCAGTTGCGCGATCTGGTCGTTTGGCTGATCGAGGAGCTTGTCGACGATGCGGACAGGGTGAGCGTCGAAGCCGTCGAGCGCGGTTCGGCCGTCCAGATCCAGGTTCGTATGCCCGAAGAAGACCTGGGCAAGGTCATCGGTCGGGGCGGACGGATCGCGAAGGCGATTCGCACCGCGTTGTCGATTGCCGGGTCCCGCCATCATCTGCGAGTGAGTCTGGACATTGAAGGACAGGAATAACACCCCAGCCAATTCGAGGTCCACAGCGAACGGGGAGCCGGTAGCCGGCTCCCCGTCGGTGTCTGGCGCCTCTGTACGGCGGAACCGGCGTCAACCCCAGCCGCGTACGCTGATTGAAAGCACGGGCCCTGAGCCGACCACGCCGCTGGAGGACGTCCGCCTGACGATCGGTCGTCTCGCGGGACCGCATGGTGTCCAGGGCGAGATGAAGCTCCGGCTTCTGACTGACGAGCCGGATCATCTGATTGAGGTCGAGACGGTCTATCTTGGCGATCGGGATACGCCGATTCATCTTGAAGGCATCCGCTTCGTCAACGATGGGGCGCTGATCTCGCTCGAAGGCGTCGACACGCCGGAGGATGCGGCGACGCTTTCCGGTTTGCCGGTGAAGATCGCTGGCACCGATGCCCGGCCGCTGGAGGAAGGCGAGTTCTTTCTGTACCAGCTTATCGGGCTGACAGCGTATCTCGAAGATGGGACGAAAGCCGGGACCGTGACCGATCTCGTCGAGACTGGCGCCTACGATGTGCTGGTCATCGCCGACCGGCCGGGTGCATCCGGCGATTTGATGGTGCCGAACCATCCCGATTTCGTGCCGGAGATCGATCCCGCCGCCGGTCGTCTGGTTATTCGTCCTCCGGAATGGGATTCGTAGACGCGCCGATCTCCCGGTCCGCTGTCTTGCGAACGTTCTCGCCAGTCCGGGCGCAATCGAGGAATCCTTGCTTCCCCAGCCCTTGCGTCGAGTTGGAGTAAAGGTCCCTCGATACCGCGTTGCTCGCTGCTCGGGCTCGGGACGAAGCGGTTTGCAGGAAGGTTGCGGATCTCTGTGATGCCGCTCCGCACTCATGGTTCTGGGCATGTCTCGGGCACAGGACCCGAGACTACGGAGGTTCGCACCGGCGGAGATCTACCACAGTTCATTTGGATTTCGTATTACGGCTTCCGGCCCCGTGATGCGCCCAGCGCAATATGGTGAGGAATGATACCGAATCCGAATGATCAGCCTCTATGACAAGACCGTAGTCTCGGGTCCTGTGCCCGAGACATGCCGCGAAGCGGCATCATGGCGACCCGCGAGCATTCAGGAGGATTCGGTATAACAGGCCGCGGAGAGACCGGCGCTGCGGCGCCGGGGGATCCCTCACGTCGTTCGGGATGACAAGGCGGTGGGGCGAGGTCGCTTCAGCGTCCGACCGGCGAGAGCAGCCCGGTTGCCGCCTATCCGCACCCGAGTCTATTCAGAGCGCAGCGAATGGACCATGTCGACCTGTATTCCGTGAGAACGCCCTGGCTCCTGGGCTACAGCGCGTCGTCCAAGAGGCGATCGACCGTGGCGACGGACAGGAGCGCCGCCCGTTTGCCGACCTCGGCAGTCGGCAAGGCCGATTCGGTGCCTTCGAACACCGAGGTCTTGTGGAATTCGTTGTTCGAGATGTCCTTGATCGTCAGGAACGGGACGCCGTGCAGCGCCGCGACCTGAGCGATCGCCCCGGCTTCCATGTCCTCGCACAGCGAGCCCGTCCGCTGGTGGGCTGCGTCCAGCATTGCGGAATCCTGCAGCCACACATCTGCGGAGGAGACCACCCCGGTATGCACCCGGATCTCGCCGCTCTCCGGATGAATCGGCAACCGGTGCTCGTCCGGCCACGCGTCGAAGACAAGTCCCTTCGAGGCGGCTTCCGCGGCCGCGACGAGATTCGGATCGCAGGTTAGCTCACCCATTTGCTCCGGTTCTCCGGCGACGGTGAAGGGGATGTCCATCGGCACCATCCCGGTATCTGCGGTCATCCGCATGCGTCCGTGGTGAGCCAGTTTCGTCCCGATGATGACATCGCCGGGAAGAACCTCCCGCGTATGCGCGCCAGCGCAGCCGAAGTTGATGACGCATCGCGGATCCCACGCCGAGATGGCGTATTCGGTCGCTGCGGCAGCCGCGACCATACCGATGCCGCTGCGCATGGCGATCAGCGTGGCGTCGCGATAGGTCGTTCGCATCGTGGGCCAGACATTCTCCAAGGTATGTTCCCAACCGGGAATGAGCTGTTCGAGATGCGTGCGCTCGCTCTCCATTGCCACGATGAAAACAATCGGCGCGGTCGGGACAGTATCCATGGAGGATTCCCTTTGGCTAGATGTACGAGAAGGCGACGGATCCGATCAGGATCAGGACGATGAGCGTGGTGAGGAGCCCGAACTGGCGATCGCGCGCGCGGAAGAAGTTCACTGCGAGGGCCAGGACCCCGACCAACGGTGTGAGGATCATGACCAGAACGCCGACGCCGACGATTCCATCTGCGTGCCCGTGGATGAACTCGCGGTAAACGTGCCCCGGCGAGCCGAGGGAATCCGGCATTGTCTCACCGCGGACGAAGCCGACGATAATGCCGACCACGATGAGCGCGAGCGAGATGTAGAATCCCCATTCGTACACCCGGATGGTATCGCCAATCAACGTTGCTTGCTGGACATGGTGCCGATGCTCGCCATGCGTGGTGTCTGGTGTCGTGCTGGACATGAGTGATTATCCCCCGATGGTGATGCCGAAGGCGCTGAGCAGCATCGAGATACCGAGATACGTGAGGATCACGAAAAAGAGGATCACGAGACGCTCGGTATGGATGCGCTTGGTCAGATGCGATCCATAGCTGGAACCGACGAAGGTGCCGAGCATGGCCGGCACCGCCACTTGTGGGTCGATCTTGCCGTCGGCGTAGAACACTGCGGCTGTCGCCAGCGCCGTCATGCCGACCATGAACGAGCTCGTCCCGGCCGCGGCCTTGACCGGCATTTTCATCACCAGGTTCATCAGCGGTCCCTTAATGACGCCGCCGCCGATGCCGAGCAACCCGGACATGACACCGGCCAGCGTGCTGACCGAGATCCCGATTCGCAGGTTGCGCGGGATATAGCGGACGACCTGACCGGTCGATGGGTCGTCGAAGCTCGCCATCAACCCCAGTGGATCAGGCTCATCCTCCGGTACGTTCGGATGGACGACCTTGCGATTGCGCATCATGCTGAACGCCGCGTAGACGAGCAGGACACCCAGCAGCGCCTTGAGGAAATCCGCGTTGATCGCGATCGCGACCGCGGCGCCAGCGATTGCGCCGATGGCTGTGGTGACCTCCATCATCGTCGCCAACCGGACATTGACGAACCCGTTCGAAAGATGCCGCCGGGATCCGACCACCGAGTTGGTGACGACCGCGATGGCGCTGGCGCCGACGGCGATCTTCGGGTCGACGCCCAGATAGAGTGTGAAGAGCGGAACGATGAATACGCCGCCTCCCAACCCGAGCATGCTTCCGAGAATCGAGGCGACGAACGCCGCGCCCGCCAGTGCCAACGAATAATCGATATCCACGTTGTTGCCTTCCCCTGATTGCCCTGAACTGTGACGGCGTTTCCGCACGTCCCGAACTCTTATACACCATCATCTGGCAGAATCTGCGTTTGGGGTAGAATGTGGCTGCGGAGATGTGCCGCCTGCACGTTGACAATCAACTCATCGCATTTCGACCTGTGGGGAAGCCGGTGGAAGTCCGGCGCTGTCGCGCAACTGTGAGGTTCCGGATAGGGACCAAGCCAGGTCACCACGACGGAATGCGTCTGAGACCCTTCGCGATTTCAAGGGTGCAGGACAGTCGCGGCCCGGTCGATCGACCGTCCGCGGGCAAGGAGGATCGGTCGAGGGAGATCGGTTCCAGGGTCAGGCCCACTCATCGCATTGAGTGGGCTTTTTGTGTTTCGATGAGTTGGAGGAAGCAGGATGAAGAACAAGGGACTGGTTCGCGCGATCGCGATAATCGTGCTGGCCCTGGCAATGACGGTGCCGGCTGCCGCCCAGGATGCAACGCCGGCATCGGCGACGGGGAGCAATCTGGAGACGGCGACCGGTTGGTTGATGGATCAGCAGCTTGAGGACGGCGCTTTCGCCGGATTCTCCGGCGATGCTGATGCGGGAACGACGGTTGACGCGATGTTTGCCCTGGTCTCGGCGCGTGATGCCGGGATCGATACGGGGACATCAATCGAGGATGCGTTGGGATACCTCGCCAGTGGCGATGTCGCGTTGGTCTACCAGCAGATCGGTGTCGGCCAGGCTGCGAAGCTGGCTCTGGCGCTGATTGCGGCCGGGGAGGACCCGGCGGACTTCGCCAAGACTGCGCCGATCCTCATCGTCCAGCATGGGCAGGATGCCGACACCGGTATGTATGGCAGCCAACTGTACGATCATGCCTACGCGATGCTCGCCCTGGTGGCCCATGACGACGAGATTCCGTCGAGCTCGTTCGATGTGCTGACGTCGACCCAGGCCGCGAACGGCGGCTGGGCATTCGATGGCTCGACCGACGAGGCGAGCGCGGACAGCAATACGACGGCGATGATCGTGCAGGCCCTGGTCGCGTCCGGAAATGGCGAGCACGAGACGATGGCCGGAGCGCTTGAGTTCCTCGCCAGCACCGTGACTGAGTCGGGTGCGGCCTACGCTCCGGGAGCCGAGGCGGATGGTAATTCCACCGCATTGGTCCTGCAGGCGATGATCGCGACCGGTGGTGACACCTCCGGTCTGCAGGCGGCGTTGGCGACGTTCCAGAATGAGAACGGCAGCTTCTTCTATCAGGCGGCGGACACGTCGGATAACCTGTTCACGACCGTCCAGGCGATTCCGGCAGCGGCGGGCGATGTATTGCCGATCGTTCCGACCGGTGAAGCGACCCCGGTCGCCGCGACATGGCAGATCGCGGCCTAGAGCGGTTTGCAAGAGGTTGCGAGGTCCACCAAGTCAGGTGTAGGGGCGGTCGGTCCGAAGGACTCGCCGCCCATCGGCGCCCGAGCCTGCCCTGAGCGAGCGCAGCGAGTCGAATGGGTCGATTATCCGGATTCCGTATTAGCCATTCTGAATACCTCGCTCGCTAACGACCCTGATGGCGGGAGATGCGGAGCACCGCGTCTCCCGCGATGGGGCCCATCGTCATGACGATATCTCATGAGAACCCAACCGTTCGGTGGCGCCAGTGGACGCTGGCGTTCTTTTGCGTGCTCGCTATCCTTTTCGGCCACATCGCCCCGGTTTCGGCGGCGGACATTCATGTCGCGGGATTGATCGTGGATTACGGCGATGGCCGCATTTCCTACGCCTGGGTGCCGTTCACCGAAGACGAGATTTCCGGCGTCGATCTACTCGAGCGAAGCGGGCTGGATGTGGTCACCGTGAGTTTCGGCGGGATGGGTGACGCCGTGTGCGAGATCGACGATACCGGTTGCCCCGTCGGCGATTGCCGGAAACGAATGTGCCAGACCTCAGACCCTGAGTCACCCTTCTGGCGTTATTCCCGGCAGGTCGACGGGGGAGACTGGGCCTTCTCGGCGACGGGGGCAAGCGGGGCCAAGGTGCGGGATGGCGATGTCGACGCCTGGGTGTGGTCAGGGACGGATGTCGATCTTCCCGCCATGACGATCGGCGATATCGCCAAAGTTACCCGCGCCGACACATCGTCCCTGGAAAACGCCGCCGAGTTGCCGCCTGCCAGGGTCGTGACCGAAGGATCGCTGGAGCTGGGTAATGACGATGCCGATCTTCGGCAGCAGATCGGTCCGACCGTCGTGATCGTCGTCGTCGCTGGGTTCGCGGTCTGGTGGGTGCGACGCCGGCAGGCGGCACCGCGATGACCGACGGGTCGCTGGATAGCCGGACCTGGTTGCTGTGGGGGCTCGCCGCGATTTTGCCACTGCTGGTGGCGCGGAATCCTTGGGTCGTACTGGCTGTCCTGATCTGCGTCCTGATCGTCCGTCGTGCCTGGGCGGCGCACCACCGGGCAGGGTGGGGATGGATCGTCCGTCTGGCGGTGCTCTTCATGGCGGTCGGCGTCGTCTTCAATGCGCTCACGGTGCACTCAGGCAATCAGGTGCTTTTCACCATTCCCGCCTGGGTCCCGCTGGCCGGGGGGCGAGTCACGATGAACGCCGTGGTCTACGGCATCGTCAGCGGCGTCGCGATCGTCTCTCTGGTGCTCGCCGGGACGACCGTTGCTGCCGGGCTCGTGTGGTCGGACTTGATGCGCTTCTTGCCGGCACGGATCGCTCCCCTGGCGGTGGCGGGATCGGTGGCGTGGAGCTTTCTTCCGGGCGCATCCCGCACATTTCAGGAGATTCGCGAATCCCAGGCCATGCGCGGGCATCGATTGCGCGGCGTTCGCGATATGCTCCCGCTGGTGGTGCCTCTTCTCGGCGGTGCGCTGGATCAGGCGATCACGATGTCCGAGGCGCTTGAATCCCGCGGGTTCGGTGCGTCTGATGATGAGCGGGACTCACGCCCGATCGCGCGGGTGGCCCTCGTCGTCGCGATCTCGGCGTTTCTTCTCGTTGGGTACACGGTCGCCGTCGGGCAGGTCCGAATGGCGCTCGTTGCTGGTGTGACCGGGGTTGTTTTTGCGGTTGGCGGGCTTCGCGGCGCAGGCTCGGGACGACGAACCACGAGATACCGGCCCTCTCATTGGAGCGATGCGGACCGGTTGGTCATGGTTTTTTCCCTGGCATCTGCCTTCATCTTTTTTTGGCGGAGCCGGGTGCATCCCGACGCCGCGATTTTCAATCCCTACCCGAATCTGTCTGTGCCGAAGCTTGATCTGTTGATGCTCGCCGGGCTCGCTCTGCTGGTTACTCCTGCATTGCTGGTGCCCGCCAGACCGGAGGGCGTCTGATGGCGGCGATCGCGACGCTCGACGATGTCCGCTACCGGTATCCGCATGCGACGGATGCCGCGCTGGATGGGGTGTCGTGGGATATCGAGGATGGCGCGTTCGTGTTGCTTCTCGGGCGTTCCGGCTCCGGGAAGTCCACTCTGCTGCGATGCCTCAATGGCCTGGTCCCGCATTTCACTGGTGGTCGGTTCGGCGGCGTCGTACGCATTGGCGCGCGCGATACCCGGATTCACGGACCTCGGGATCTGGCGAGCGATGTCGGATTCGTATTTCAGGATCCGGAGTCCCAGATGCTCACGGATCGCGTCGATGACGAGATCGCGTTTGGTCTGGAGCAGCAGGGCACCGATGTTTCGCTGATGAGAAAGCGGGTTGAAGAGATGCTCGATCTCCTCAACCTCGTACATCTTCGCGATCGCGCTCCGGCGACGCTCTCGGGCGGCGAGCGGCAGCGGGTCGCGATCGCTGCGGCCATGTCTACCCACCCGCGGCTTCTGGTGCTGGATGAGCCGACGAGCCAGCTCGATCCGTGGTCCGCAGAAGAGGTCCTGACCGCATTGACGCGCATGAACGAGGATCTCGGGATCACGATCGTCCTGGCGGAGCATCGGCTGGAGCGGGTGCTGTCCCATGCCGATCAGGTACGGTTGTTGGACGATCATCGCGTTGCATTCGACGGTACGCCGGGCGAGGTTGCACACATTCTGGATGCCGATGCATTGCCACCGGTAACGTCGCTCGGACGGCGTCTGGGGTGGTCGCCACTGTCGATGACGGTGAAAGATGCGCGGCGGCACCCCGAAACGAGGCAACTCCGGCAGCATTTGGCGGGTGCCCGGCCACCGGCTCCATCGCGGCCGGGTAGAGCACCATTGCTGTCCGCGGACAAGATTCGCGTCGATCTCGCGGGCCGGTCCATCCTGCGCGACGTCTCGCTCACGGTCCGTGAGGGCGAGTTTGTGTCGCTGATGGGGCGAAACGGGAGCGGGAAAACAACGCTGCTGCGGTCGCTCCTCGGTCTGCAGGCGTTGTCGGGAGGGCAGGTCACCGGTCAGGATGGCCATCGAATTTCATCAGAGAATGTTGGAGCGCTGGCCGGGTATGTGCCTCAGCAACCATCGTCGCTTTTCTTTCACGAGCGGTTGATCGATGAGTTGCGGTATTCAGCCCGGCAACGCGGGTTTGGCGACGAAGGGCTGGAGCAGATTCTGGATCGTGTCGGGCTCGGATTCGCCGGGGAGCGTCATCCTCGCGACCTTAGTGGCGGCGAACGGCAGCGTGCTGCCGTGGCGGCCGTGTTGGCTGGCCGCCCCCGCATGTTGATGCTGGACGAGCCGACGCGGGGAATGGATGCGTCTCACCGGCGTCAGTTGGTCGATATCCTGAAGGACGTTCAGGCCACGGGCGTCGCGGTGGTGATGGCCACGCACGATGTCGAGCTGGTTGCGCGCGCCACCGATCGGGTGGTGATGCTCGGCGATGGCTCCATCGTCGCCGATGGGACGCCGACTGACGTCCTGTCTGGCTCGCTGACGTTCACGACGCAGATCAACAAGGTCCTTGGTGGACCGTGGCTGACAGTCGACGAGGTGATCGCGGCAGCGGGGGAATGACGGTCTCTCTGTGGTTCTGCTACGTCGCCGTTCAGAGGCTCGAAGGACCGACGTATCCTGTGTGAAGCGATGCCGTGTAGGTAGGTTGACTTGTTCGCCGAGAGGGCGAACGGGGCCGCGTTCGCTTTCCAGCCGCTGAAGCGGCCTCACCCCACCAGCCTGCGGCCAGCCGCCCCTACGTCCGACGTGCGTGGTCAGCGCTGGCCTCAAGGGCGGGATCGCTCCTTCTGAGGACCGCTTCGCGTAGGATTCTTCGCTACGCTCAGAATGACGAAGATGTGGTTCAGGATGACGAAGGTGTTCGCGCCCGACGGGTTTTGGCGCCGGTTCCCTGGCTGACCGCCTGCGGTGTTGCGGCGGGAATTGCGGTTTCGGGCTGGTTCGAGCCGGAATCCGGCGTGAACGCGTCGTCGTGGTACCAGTTGTTGGGATCCCAGATGAGCCAGCCGGACAATCCCAGCTCTTCCACGGCGTCGATCTGGGCGCGCACTTCCTTGGCCCCGTACTCCATCATGCCGGGCATGTTGAAATCCTGGAGCCACGGGCGCAACTTCATCCCGTCGCCGTCGAGCTTGTCCAGCGCCAGCTCCATGCTGTACTTGATCGTCTCGTAGGGGAAGTCATTCGGGTGCCCGTCCACGGGAACCGAGCCTTCCGGCCAATGCGACGGATAGATCATTGGGCTGAGATAGTCGACATGGGGCGCGAGCCGAGGAACGTTCTGGCCGATTCCGAGATCGTCGTCGACCTTCACCGTGTAGCCGAAGATATCCGCCGACAACCGGACCCCGGTTGGCATCAATGTCTCGCGGGTCTTTTCGAGGAGCTTTTCGATGGCATTCTGGCGATTCTCCTGGGTATTCGGCAAGCCATACTCGACCCGAGACAGGTCGCCATCGGTCGGGAATCGCACGTAGTCGTACTGGATCTCGTCGAATCCGCGTGTCGCTGCCTCGTACGCCAAGTCGATGTTATGGTCCCAGAGCTCGTGCAGCATCGGATTGACCCAGGCGATGCCGTTCATGTCCCGCCAGAGATCGCCGGTTTCGGTATCCTTCACGCCCAGATCCGGGTATTTCTCCGCGACCGCGCTGTCCTTGAACACGACGAGGCGGGCGATGGTGTAGATACCGTGATCGTGGAATTTCTTCAGCGTCGCATCGAGATCCATGATGGGAACGACGACGCCGGCATCCTGGAAGAACTGCACGTGCGTGTCGTAAAAGACCAGCTCTTCCTTGACGTCGATCACCACGGCATTCAGCTCGGTGTTGTCGATCAGCTGGATCAACTCGTCGACTTCCTCATCGGTGGTCGTGATATTCGGGTTGTAGTAGATGCCCTTGATTGGCTGGAGCTCCAGCTTCGCGTCCAGCGGCGTGCCGTCGGCGGGCATGGTGACCGTTACCTGACGGTAGCCGGATGCGGTGATGGTGAGGTCCGCCTCGGGCGAGACCGTGCCCTTGTCGAAGACGAAGGCGCCATCATCATCGGTGAATGCGTAGGATTTGCCGTCGGTGATCCAGGCCCGGACGATGGGGTCTCCGGCGGTGTCGGTCACCACACCGGCAACCTCACCGGATTTTCCGGCGACAGATGGTGATGCGCTGATGGGTGTGGAGACGGGGCTGGATGCCGCGACGGTCGAGCTCTGCCCGGCTGCGGGCGACGCGCTCGCTTGCGCGACCCCGGCCGCGGGGTGCATCACGATCGGCGGGATCGAACCGGATGAACTGTTGATGCTGCCAACCATGGTGACGTAGCCGTCGCGCTCGATGGTGACCTGTTCTTCCTGGTCGCTCACCGCCAGTCGTACCGAGCCGTTGTCGTCGGTCACGTATGTCGAGTTTGCGGCCAGCACGCGTGCTCCCGGCATGGGGTTGCCGGTATCGTCGTGCACGCGAATCTCGATCACGTCCTGACCTCCTCCGAAGATCGCGGTCAAGATGAGGAGGATGAGCGCGAGCGGGAGGAGAAGGCTGAAGGACCAGCCCAGCCAGGGAAGCGGTCCGTTGGATGACTTCGGAAACGGCTGAAGTGTCATGGACGTTGGCTGTATCCCTTGTCATATGCCGGAAGATCACCGGATCAGTCTGTGTGAGATGAATCTCCGTCGATCCTGGCCGAAGGAAATACGGTGAGGGGCCGAGGAAAGACGCACAAAGGGTACTACGAGGGCCCGCGAAGATGCGAACGGACTTTCCATTGGAAAGTCCGTTCGCATGGATTCAATACCGAACGACCGTTCCGTTTTCGGCGGGTGTTCCGGCCTGACGGTGGGATCGTTCCGAGGCGGTCCACCCCGTCGCGTCGAGATCGGTGCCGAGACCCGCCAGCAGGTATTTGATTTCGCTGGCCAGGGCGCAAAACTGGAATCCCTGCTCGATTCGTGATCTGGCACCCTGCGCGCCCGACGTGTGAATGCCCGGCGCTACGCCATACTTCTGGCACGTATCACGGATGTGCATGATCGCCTCGACGAGCTTCGGCTGGTCGGATTCCAGCGGTACGCCGATACCCAGCCCCATCGAGGCCGCAAGGTCGTTCGGCCCGATGAAGCAGGCGTCGACGCCGGGCACGCTCAGGATTTCGTCCGCATTGTTGACGCCGTCGATATGCTCGATCTGCACGACGACCAGCGTCGAGTCGTTCGCATGTGCGTAGTACTCGCTCGCCGAGGTGGCGAACGTCATCGCATGGCGGCTTCCGCCAACGCTGCGCGTGCCGGTGGGCGGATATTTCGTGGCGGAGACGGCGAGCTCTGCTTCCTCCCGGCTGTTCACCATTGGGACCACGATGCCCCAGGCGCCAGCGTCGAGGACGCGTTTGATGTTCTCCGCTGTATTCCACGGAATGCGAACCATCGGTGCGACGCCAGTCGTGGCGATTGCGGTAAACATTTGGCCGAGCGTGCGAATGTCGATCGCATTATGTTCCGCGTCGATCACCAGCCAATCGAGCCCGAGCGAGCTCACGTATTCGGCGGCTTCCGGAGACGGGAGCGAGAGCCAGGTGCCGAGAGATGGCTCGCCACTCTGGAGTCGCTGCCGGACGTGATTGATGCGCATGGTCGGTCACCCCTGTAGCTGTCACCCGGTCGCCATTGTCTGCGAGCGCGTGAGGATCCTGCTTCGACCCGTTCACGGTATCAGAAAAATGACCCGCCCGACAGTGCCGGGCGGGTAGCAGGCATGCACCGGTTTGCCAAGAGGACGACTGGCGACCGGGAAAGGACTGGTGATGTGATGCCCGATTCGTGAATATTCACACAATGTTGGCAAGACGTAAACGAAGCATCACAATAGCGTCAGCGTTTCCTTCAGGTATCGAAAAACGAGGGTGAATCGGCACGAGCGGGGCAGAAAAGCCCCGCCGGGCCGGGACGGTCAGTCTGTTTCACCAGAGTCGGGATGGCCGTGGTCCAGACACACGATGTCCCGCAGTTGATCGCGGAACCAGACCATCACGTCCTCTTTCTCGATGGATCGCTTCAGGGCCTGGGCCCGGCGTTGGCGCTCGGCGATCGGCATGCTGAGGGCCTCGTAGATGGCGTTGGCGGTGCCTTCGATATCCGCCGGCGCGACCACCAATGCCCATTCCCCGAGTTGCTCGACCGCACCCGCCCCTTCGGACAGAAGCAAGACTCCGTTGCGTTCGTTCACCAGCGCGCCTTCCTTGGCAACCAGCGCCATGCCGTCCATCAGTGAGTTGACCATCAGCAGGTCGTACCACTTCATGGCCGCCAGCACCCGGGCATACTTCTCGCCCATGATCAACTGGATCGGTTGCCAGCCAGTTTCCACGTTCGCGTATTTTGCGTTAATGCGGCCAACGATCGCGCTGACGTCGTCGAGATAATCCCGGTACTCCTCGACATCCATCCGGGAAGGTTGTGTCACGGCGATGTAGTTGACGCGGTCCCGGAACTCCGGGTGGATTTCGAGAAAGCGGTCGTAGGCCTGGAATCCGCGAATGATGTTTTTGCTCGGCTCCGCGCGGTCGGTCCGGAGGATCGTGTATTCGTTCCAGTGAGTCGGCAGGTACCGCTCGTACGCCCGGGCTTCCGGGCTGTAGGCGGTACGGCGAACCGCCTCGGTGTCGATCGAAATCGGGTAGGCGCGAATCTGGATCGTCCGCCCGTTCCACGTTACCGTCCGGTTCGTGTAGTCAATGCTCGCGTCCCGGACGTAGGCTTCACAGGTGTACATGAAGCTGCGGACATGATTCGGCGTCTGGAAACCGACGATGTCACATCCCAGCAGCCCCTCACAGATGGCGGTTCGCATCCGCATCGGGAGCAGGCGCCAGTAGTCCGGATCGGGCCAGGGAATGTGCACGAAATGCTGGATCGTCGCATTCGGTCGCTTGTCCCGGATCATCTTGCCGCAGAGGTAGAGCTGGTAATCCTGCAGCATGATGATCGGCTCGTGGTTGGAGCCGGCGTTGTCGCAGGCAACGAGGACTTCGTCCGCGAACATGCGGTTGACCGCGACGTATCCGTTGTCCCACGCATCCCACGTCTCGTGGGTGATGTCGGGCGCGCGCGGCGTGTCCCAAAGGTAATGCTGGAGGAACCAGAGCAGCGGATTGCTGATCTCGTTGTAGTACTTGTTGTAGGCATCGGTTTCCGGCATGACGAACCGGAGCTTGAACTTGCTGTTGCCCTCTGGCGTGATCAGCGTTTCGTTTTCAGCATTCGCCTTTTTGACCCGGGCACGGTCGCCGTTCGTCATGGCCGCGGCAATCCAGATCGCCTGGTGCTCCTGCAACACCGCGCTGACGGCAGTGACGAGTCCGCCGCTGCCCTGGCTGGCGGTGAACTGGCCGTTGGCTTGTGCGGTGAACGTGACGGGACCCCGGTTCGACGCCACGATCAGTGGACGCGCATCCAGTGTCGCCGTGATACGACGGTCAAGCTCGTCCGCGTCGTCGTTGGTCGATAGATGGCCGCCCGCGTTCGATGGTTGATGCGTCGTCACGTCGAAGACCTCCTCACGAATGTACGCGTGGCCCGGTGATCGCGATCGTTGCGACACCGTGCCACCCGCGTTCGTCTGCTGTCATGCATCAAGCATCACCGGATTTGCGGTCCGGCGCAAGGTGAATCGACAGGAATGACGATCCCCCTGCGCGCGACGTGTGCGTAGGGGGATCGCATCCGGTTCGACGGTTCTACTCGCTGACCGGGTAGCCTTCGTCATCCAGCTCGTTCTTGATCGTGGCGAGCGAGATCTTTGCCGGGTCGAAGTCGATGGCGACCTGCTTCGTCTCGGCCGATGCGATGACGCTGCTCACGCCCTCCAGCTCGCCGAGCCGGTTCTGGATGGCGCTTACGCAGTGACCGCAGCTGATGTCCGGTGTCTTCAGGGTGATGTGCTCGATGGCCATTGCCATGCCCGATTGTCCTTTCCTGCCGACCGCCCACGCGGCCGGGATTGACCAAATCAATTCGATACCGAAGTGTTACATGCCGGTGACGCTCATACCGGCCAGGTCGCCGAGCCACAGGGCTGCCGCGCCGATCACGATCGCGAGCGCCGCGATACCGACGAGATACCCGACCTCGCGAACGCGCTGACTGACCGGCGGGTGGAGGATCGCCTCCGCGTTTTGCGGCGCCTGGAACCCGCGCAGCCGGAGCGCGTTGGTCACCACGCTGACCGAGCTCATGGCCATGGCTGCGGCGGCGATCACCGGATTCAGCAGGATGCCGAATGCCGGGAAGAGCGCGCCCATCGCGATGGGGATCAAGGCGACGTTATAGGCGAAGGCCCAGAAAAGTCCCTGCTTGATCGTCTCCACCGTGCGGCGGGAGATGGCGATCGCGGTCACGATCGTCTTCGGGTTGCCGCCGATGAGCGTGATGTCGGACGACGCCATGGCGACATCGGTGCCGGTGCCGATCGCGATCCCGAGATCGGCCGTCGCCAGTGCCGGGGCGTCGTTGATGCCATCGCCAACCATCGCCACAGTACGGCCTTGCTCCTGCAGGTCGCGCACCTTGGCTGCCTTTTCATCCGGCAGGACTTCGGCCATGACGTGGCTGATGCCTGCCTGACTGGCGATGGCGCGGGCGGTGCCCTCGTTGTCGCCGGTGATCATCCAGACCTCGAGCCCGAGGGCTTCAAGCTCGCGGACAGTCTCCGTCGAGTCGTGTTTCAGCGCATCGGCGACGCCGATCACGCCGGCGGGAGCATCGTCGATGGCGACCATCACCGGCGTCGCGCCCTGCGAGGCGACTCCGGCCGCGATTTCGACGAGTTTCCCGGTTGCGACCTCGTTGTCCTGGATCAGGGCCGCATTGCCGATCGCCAGGCGATGTCCGTCGACTGTGGCGACGATGCCCTTGCCGGTGACCGAGTCGAACCGGGTGACGGTCGTCGGAGTCAGCTTCGCAGCATTCGCATGATCGACGATTGCCTGCCCGAGCGGATGCTCGGACTGCGTTTCCGCTGCCGCGACGAGTCGTAGCAGGTCGTTTTCGTGGAAACCGGACAGCGTGTGGATCGATGTGACCTCGGGAGCGCCCCGGGTGATCGTCCCAGTCTTGTCGAGGACGACCGTGTCGATCTTCCGCGCCAGCTCCAGCGCCTCGCCGCCGCGAACCAGAATGCCATTCTCCGCCGCCTTGCCGGTGCCGACCATGATCGCGGTTGGCGCGGCCAACCCGAGGGCGCAGGGGCAGGCGATGACCAGGACGGCGACCATCGCGGTGATCGCGTAGGAGAGAACCGGATCCGGTCCCCAGATCAGCCAGCTAACTAATGTCAGCGCCGCCAGGACGAGCACCGCTGGCACGAAGATGCCGGAAATCTGGTCCGCCAGCCGCTGCATCGGCGCCTTGGAGCCCTGTGCGTCCTCCACGAGCCGCACGATCTGCGCGAGCACGGTGTCGCGCCCGACCTTGGTCGCCTGGAAGACGAACGAGCCAGTCTGGTTGATTGTGGCGCCGATCACATCGTCACCCTGACGCCGCGTTACCGGCATCGATTCGCCGGTGATCATGCTCTCGTCAACCGTGGACGATCCTTCGACCACCACACCGTCGACCGGCAGCTTCTCGCCGGGGCGCACCCGGATCAGGTCGCCGACGACGACCTGATCGGTCGGGATGTCGACCTCTCGTCCGTCGCGGATGACCCGGGCGGTTTCCGCCCGGAGCCCCATCAGGGCGCGGATTGCGTCGCCGGTGCTTTTCTTGGCGCGGGCTTCCAGCCAGCGGCCCATCAGGATCAGCGCGATGATGATGACCGCGGATTCGTAATACAGGTGGTATGGAATCTCCCACCGTTCGGCGAGATCGGGCCAAAGCGTCACGAATGCGCTGTAGCCGTAGGCGACCGACGTGCCGACAGCGACCAGCGTGTTCATGTTGGTCGCGCCATGCTTCAGTGCCGACCATGTGGCCTCATAGAAGACGCGTCCCGCCCAGAACTGGACGATTGTCGCGGCAATCAGGAGGAACGGCGCCAGCGTGCGCTCGCTCATCGGCAGCGGCACGTACATCAGCACCATCATCACGATGCCGACGGCGAGGCTGATGAAGCTCTTCCGTTTCAGGTCGGCGATGTGAGCGTCCCGTTTTCGATCGCGCTCTTCCGCCTCGAGCTCTTCCTGGCTCGGGCCTGGAGGCACTGTTGAGACCGGGGAGGGGATGTCGACCATTCCGGGGGTGTACCCGGCTTTTTCGACGGCTGCCCGGAGCGTTTCGACGTCCACAGCCGGATCGTGCTCGATCGTCGCACGCTCGGTCGCGAGGTTGACGGTGGCGTCTGAGACGCCATCGACCTTTTCCAGGGCCCGTTCGACCCGGCGAACACACGAGGCGCAGGTCATGCCTTCGACGCCGAACGAGGTCTCGATCACTCCGGCCGCCTGCGTTGGATGCGGCGCCTCGATCACGATTTCTCCGGGCGTGTATCCGGCCTTTTGGATGGCCGCGCGCAGGGTATCCGGGGACACCCGGTCGTCGGCGTCGATGCTGGCTTTTTCAGTGGCGAGATTGACGTTGACAAAGGTCACGCCGTCGACCTTCTCCAGCGCTCGCTCGACGCGCCGAACACAGGATGCGCACGTCATGCCCTCAACAGGAAATGTTGTGTGATACGTCGATGTTGGTGGCGATTGGCTCATCCATGCGTCCTTCCAACCCGTCCGGGACGGGCAACTTCTCTGTCGCAATGATACCCCCATAGGGTATAATAGACAAGATCCCGGAGGCGAATTCAGGAAAAGACGATTCGGTAAAGGGACGTTCCGGTGATGTACCATTGGGACAACTTCGTGCGCGATGGGCGTGGCCTCTATCGCCGAGTCACGCTTCGTGTTTCATCGCGGGTCATGGCATCGCGCCCGGACAGGAGGATGTCCCTTGGTGGATCGCTCACGTACTCACGCCGCACGTCGACCGGGGATCGCGCCACGCCAGCGGGAATCGGCGGAGCCGCCAGCCGATCAGGGTCCGGGCGAGAAACCTCGCCAGTGTCCGTGGTGTGGCAGCACCAACACGATTTTCTTCAAACGGGGTCTGACCGGGCCGACCGACGAGCGGGACCAGTACTTCACGTGCGAGGATTGCGGACGTCTCACCTACGAGATCGTTTCCCGCACCAGCCGGGACATGCGCGTCGGTCAATTTCGCGCGGGCGGTTCATTTCGCGACAACGCCCGGCAGACGAAATACACCATCACGCGGGTGCTCAAGGCGGGGCTGAACGAGGTCCTGCTCTATCTGAAGCCGGTCATTCCCGGAGCGGACGAGCGGTCCTGACTGCACGTTGTCCAGCCGCTCGCAGCATTCACTGATTTTCGACCTGATACGAGAAAGTACATTCACTTCAATGACGACGACCACGCTTGAACCCGGCACGTCCGGGAGCCCTGTGCTGGATGCCGAGGTCGCGAAACGACGCACCTTCGCCATCATCTCTCACCCGGACGCCGGAAAAACGACCCTCACCGAGAAATTGCTGCTCTACGGTGGCGCCGTCCAGCTCGCTGGATCGGTCACGGCGCGAAAGACGCAGCGCCACGCCGCCTCCGACTGGATGGAGATCGAGAAAGAACGCGGTATCTCCATCACCTCGACCGTCCTCGCGTTTCCATACCGCGGTCGCCAGCTGAACCTGCTCGACACTCCCGGTCACCAGGACTTCTCCGAGGACACCTACCGGACGTTGACCGCCGTGGACAGCGCCGTGATGGTGCTGGATGGCTCCCGCGGGATCGAGCCGCAGACGCTCAAGCTGTTCGAGGTTACCCGCCAGCGCCATACGCCTATCTTCACCTTCATCAACAAGATTGACCGGCCGGCCAAAGAACCGCTCGACCTGATGGACGAGATCGAGCAGACGCTCGGAATCCAGACCTACCCGATGAACTGGCCGATCGGCGATGGTGAGGGGTTCCGGGGCGTCTACGACCGGATGACCAGCACCGTCCAGTTGTACGAGCGCACCGAGCACGGCTCGAAGCGGGTGCCAGTCCAGGTGAGCGATCTGTCCGATCCGATGCTTGCCGAGAAGATCGGTGAGAGCCAGGCGGAAAAACTGCGCGAGGAGATCGAGCTGCTGGAGTTCGCCGGGACACCGTTCGATGTCGATGAGGTGCTCGCCGGCCGGCTGACTCCCGTTTGCTTCGGTTCGGCGTTGACCAACTTCGGCGTCCAGCTGTTTCTCGATCATTTCATCGAGTATGCGCCCGCGCCGGGGACCCAGGAGACCGACAAGACAACGTTGGTGCCGGGCGACGATCGATTCTCCGGGTTCGTCTTCAAGATCCAGGCGAACATGGATCCCCGGCATCGCGACCGGGTGGCCTATTTCCGCGTGGTTTCCGGCAAGTTCGAGCGCGATATGGACGCCTGGCATCCCCGTCTCAAACGCAAGATCCGCCTCTCGCGTCCGATGCGCCTCTTCGGTCAGGATCGCGAGGTCGTTGATGAGGCATACGCTGGCGATGTCGTTGGGCTGGTCAGCACCGGGACATTCACGATCGGCGATACGATCAGCAGCGAGGATATCGGCCAGTTCGGTGCATTGCCCCGATTCCAGCCGGAGCATTTCGCGTTGCTGCGTCACGCCCGGGCAGACAAGTACAAGCAATTCCTGAAGGGTCTCTCCCAGATCGAGGAGGAGGGCGCCATCCAGCTTTTCTATCCAGTGAGCACCGGCAGTCGTGAGCCGATTATGGCGGCGGTCGGTGTGCTCCAGTTCGATGTCGTGCGGTACCGGCTCGAGGCGGAGTACAACGTCGAGACGATCATGGAGCCGCTGTCATACAGTGCCGCGCGCTGGGTGACGGGCGACGATCAGGAGATCACGACGATCGGTAACGGTCGTGGCCGAATGCGCGCCGAGGACCGTGACGGTAACCCGGTCGTCCTGTTCACCACGGAATGGGATCTCCGCTACGCGGAGGAAAACGCCAGGGACGTGACTTTCTCCTCACTCGCGGGCATTTGACCGCGAGGAATGCGAATCTGTAGGGGCAGACTCTTATGTCTGCCCAGTCGTCTAGCACAAGGGCAGACATAAGAGTCTGCCCCTACAAGAGGGAAGAACCGGACATGGCACAGGTATCCCAGGGACAAAGACTTCCTCACTGGAATCTGGATCAGTACTTTCCGGGGCTCGACTCGTCGGAGTTCAGCGCCGCGCTCGCGGGAATGAAGGAGGATGCGCAGTCGTTCGCGTCCCTCGTCAGTGAGACGACGAGCAAGGAAAGCGACGACCCGGTGCAGGATGTGGATCGCCTCCTGCGCGCCTCGATCGATGTGCTCGACCAGGTATCGATCATCATGCCCTACATTCACGGCCATCTCGCTGTGAATTCCCGGGACGAGCTCGCCCAGCGGCTCGCCAGCGAGGCGCAGATCGCCCTGTTGCCGCTCAATCAGGCGAATACGAGACTGACCGCCTGGCTCGGTACCCAGGATGTCGATGCGCTGATCGCAGGATCGGAGATCGCCCGTGAGCACGAGTACATGCTCCGTCAGGCGAAAACCGAGTCCCGCCACCTGATGGACCAGGCGGAGGAGGATCTCGCCGGCGAGATGACGCTTTCCGGCGGGTCCGCCTTCGGTCAGTTGCACGACGACCTCACCTCGCAGATCATGGTTCGTTTCGAGAAGCGACCGGGCGAAGAGGTGGAGCTGCCGATGAGCGAGGTCCGCAATCTCGCGATGGAGCCGGATCGGGATGTCCGTCATCAGGCTTTCGAGGCGGAAATCGCCGCATGGAAGCAGTGGGAAACCCCCATCGCGGCGGCGCTCAACGGCGTCAAGGGCGAGCATGTGACGCTCGCGAAGCGTCGGAAATGGGAGAGCGGGCTGGAGCAGTCGCTCTTCCAGAACCATATCGACCGCGAGACGCTCGATGCGATGATGACGGCCGCCCGCGAGGCGTTCCCCGATATTCGTCGGTACTACGATGCCAAGGCGAAGGCTCTCGGTATCGACAAGCTGATGTGGTACGACATCACCGCTCCGGTCGGCGACAATAACCGCGAGTGGTCGTGGACCGATGGTATGGATTTCATCATGGAGCAATTCGGCGAGTTCTCGCCAAAGATGCGCGACATGGTGCGGCAGGCGCTTGACGAGGAATGGATCGACGCTGAACCGCGACCGGGCAAGGTCGGGGGCGCCTTCTGCATGGGCACGAAGGACGGCAAATCGGCGGTCCTCTCCAACTTCACACCATCCTTCGATGGTGTCAGCACCATGGCCCACGAGCTCGGTCATGCCTATCACAACGTCTGCGAGAAAGATCGCACGGTCTTGCAGCGCAGCGGAACGCCGATGACGCTCGCCGAGACCGCCAGCACCTTCTGCGAGACGATCCTGCGCAAGGCGGCGATCGAGAAGGGCACCGAGGACGAACAGTTCGCGATCCTCGAAGGGGCGCTCGTCGATGCCGGCCAGATCGTCGTCGATATCAGCAGCCGATTCCTCTTCGAACAGGCTGTGTTCGAGCAGCGAGCCGAGCGCCGTCTTTCAGCGGACGAGTTCAGCGAGCTCATGCTGGACGCGCAGCGGCAAACCTACGGCGACGGGATCGCCGCGGAAGGGCTGCATCCATATATGTGGGCGGTCAAGGGCCATTACTACAGCCCCGATTTCGCCTTCTACAACTACCCGTATATGTTCGGACTGCTGTTCGGACTCGGTCTGTATGCGAAGTACCAGGAAGATCCGGACGCTTTCCGTGCCAGCTATGACGACCTGCTTTCGTCGACGGGGATAGCCGATGCGGCCGAGCTGACCGCCCGGTTCGGGTTCGATATCCGGACGCCGGATTTCTGGCGCTCCAGCCTGGATGTGATCCGCCAGGATATCGACCAGTTTGTTGCCCTAGTCGAGAAGAGAACGGGGAAGTAACCGCGTCTCTTCCGAGTCCTGTATCACCACGATGAAACGCGCCGGACCATGCAGTCCGGCGCGTTTTTATGCTGGCAGGTATTTTGCCTCGACTCCCGGGAGGAGGTTGGCATATGCCTGGACCACGTTGGCTTGCCCGTTTCAATCGCCGGGCGACGAACAAGCTTGCACTCACCCACGCCGGGTGGATGCCCGGTATGGCGATCGTGCATCACGTCGGACGTCACTCGGGGAAGACGTACAGGACGCCCGTGTTGCTCTTTCGCGATGGTGAGGAGTACGTCATCGAGTTGACTTATGGCGCGGACAGCGACTGGGTGAAGAACGTTGTTGCGGCAGGGGAATGCGAGGTGACATCCCGCCGCCAAACGGTTCATTGCACCGATCCGCGAATCGAAAAAGTGCATCATCATCCATGGGCACCGCTTTTCGTCCGCGGCATCCTGAGGCTGCTGAACGTCGATATGGTGTTGCGGCTGAAGCGCGAAGACAACAGCGTGCCGGGAGGATGAACGAGGCTCACCAGGCCAGATACATCACGGCTTCCTTATCCGTCATCCTGAGTGGCGTGTCACGGCATAACTGTCACCCACCCCGTCACACGCCCGTCATGCCGAGCGCCGTCGAGGCATCTCGGGACCGCACACCGTCCGAGAGCGGAGCGGCCCCAGCAGGGCCGCACGCCGCCCGCGGCGCGCATCCGCCGCAATATGTGGATACGAGATCCCTCGACATCCTTCACATACGTTCAGGACTCGACCGCTTCGCGATCTCACGGGTTCGGGATGACGGAGGTGGATGACGCACAAGGCGTGACACGCCACTGAGCGAACGCGAAGCACTCGGTATGTCGTCCCCGGCACCGATTCCCCACACCACCTCCCTCATCCTGAGCGCAGCGAAGGATCCCCGTGCGAAGCACACCCTTCGTGGGACACCAGTGCCCCGTGAAGACCGGCGTCGCCGGGCGATCTGCAGATTTCGGATTATCCGCCCAGCGGCTCGATCGGCAGGGACGGATCGCCGCCCCAGGTAATCCAGCCGGCGTCATATATGCGAACGTTGTCGTAGCCCGCCAATCGGAGCGCCAGCCAAACCTGACCGGTCTCGACCCCAAACCGCCCGTAGACGACGATCGTGTCCGTCTGTGACAGACCTGCATTCGCGAAAATCGCGGCCAAATCGTCCGGATCCCTGAATGTGCCGTCGGCCCGCATCACCGAATCCGCGGAAAGCTGTCGCGAGCCAGGAATCTGTCCCGACCGGATCGTGTCGTTCACCGTATCCTGCCGCTGATTCGCATTCCGTGTATCCAGGATCACCATTCCCGGCGAGTCGAGCAGGTCGACAAGCTCGTCCGTGGTGATCTCGTTGCTGGCGATCCACGCCTTCGTTGGCGCCGGGACCTGTTGTGGCGCGTGTGTATCGGCAGTCACCGGGAACCCGGCGCCCTTCCAGGCGGCGAGTCCTCCATCCATCACCTTCGCGTTCGAGTAGCCGCTCGTGCGGAGTTGCCAAACGATGCGGGATGCATATGTGCTCGTCATGTTGTCGTAGACGACGATGGTTTGTTCCTGGGTCGCGCCGATGTCCGGGCGGGATGCAGACCGGGCCGAAAGGTTGAACGCTGCGCCATAAACCGGAGAGTTCAGGTACATCGTGTCCTGCCACCACAGGTGGATTGCGCCGGGAACATGCTCCAGGGCGTATTGGCGGGCATCGCTCGCATCGATCACGACTGGAGGTGTCTCGCCGTCGAGCTGGGCAGCGAGCCATGCGGCGTCCACGAGAAGATCCTGGTCGGAGGTGTCCACGGGAGAGGGGGAGATCGGTGCGATTGCCTGCGCCCGGTTTGTCCGCTCGATCCCGATTCCGATCGCACCGAACAGGACCAGGAGAGCCAGCGCGATGCCCGTCATGCGAAGCGTGTCTTTGGCGTATCCGGGCATGGGTGTTCCTCGTTGGCCGTCCAATCGTCGATGCATCGCGTCGATGATACGCGAACATCCCCGGAATGAACCTTCCGGGGATGTTTCCTGCCGACGTCGTGTTGGATCAGCCGTTGCCTTGCTCGATGATGTAGACGACCTGCACTTCAACCCGGATCTCGGTCGTTCCCGTGCTGATCGGCACCGGACTTGACTCCTCGTCGCGGGCTGCCATCGGCGCCGCGAAATCGCCACTGGCATCCATACTGATGGCCTTCGGCTGCGGGGCCATGCTCTCGTTGACACTGTAGACGCCGGTGATCAGGAGTCCCTCGCTTCGGGCAAAGGTGTCCGCGCGGTTCCGGGCGTCCGCCATGGCTGCGGTTCGAGCCTGATTTGCCGCTTCTGTGGTGTCGTCGACGTACATCGAGATACCCCAGATCTGGTTGGCTCCGGCGCTGGTGGCCGCGTCGAGGATATCGCCCAGCTTGCCGAGATCCCGCACGGTGACGGTGAGTGCCGCGCTGACCTCATAGCTCGAAACGCCCTTGAAGTTACCGTTCCGGTCGTATTCGTTGATCGGCCGGACATTGTATTGCGATGTCGCCAGGTCGTCGTCGGCGATCCCGGCTTCCTTCAGTTTTGCGGTCACCTCTGTGAGGTCGGATGTCACTTTGTCCTGCGCGTCCTTCAGCTTGTCCTCGGAATGGACAACGCCGAGCGTCACCGTCGCCGTGTCGGGTTTGACCGAGACGATGCCCGTGCCACTGACCGTGATCGTCCGAAGCGAATCCGGTGCAATTGCCTCCTGGGCGGAGACCGTGGGACCGAATGCCATGATCGTCATGAGTGCGGCGAGGATTACGATGATGATCGGTCGAAGGGGTCTGTTCGAACGCATGTGTGAGCCTCCTTGTCGAGAGTTCGCCCGGGACGATTGTCAGGACGATCGGTGCTGTGTGCGGAAGCCTGGCCTTGCGAGCACCGCCCAGGCCGCGAGCGAGACGACGGCGATGATTCCGCTGGCGATCCACGCGGTTCGGAGATCGGGCGTGTCGTCGGTCGTCGATACCGGGGCCAAAACGGGAGCCGCCGTATCGAGTGCGCTGTTACTGCTCGTTGCGGATAGTCCCTGATCGACGACCTCGCCCGGCGCGGCGGCGCGCCTGCTCAGGCTTTCATTCAAGGACGTTTCGTCTTCCGGATTGGTTCCGGTGGCTGACAGGATCAGGGGACTTTGGTCGGCAGCCTGATTTTCGTCTGATTGCCCGACTGGCCCGAGTGCCGTCGCCACGCCGAGCACCAGGAACGCGATGACCGCAGCGATACCGAGGATGCGCGTCACCGGCAACAGGCGAATGATCGTGGATGCCGGCGCGGGGTCTCGTTTCGCCTGATCCTGCGTCAGCGTGAAGGATCGAGGCAGTTGCACCTCGGGCAGCTCGGCGACGAGCGATTTCACGGAGCGAAGTGACGCGAGACTTTCGCGGCAGCGTTCGCAGATGGCGAGATGCGCGCGGATGGCATCCGAATCCAGCCCGGTCGCTTCATCGTCGAGCCAGGCATTCAGCAGGTCGTCGCTCAGATGTGATGTGTGTGTCGATGCGATGTTCACTTTGGGCCCGATCCCGTCTACCGCGGTCGCGTGAGACTAGCCCGCACTTGGCCGCTCAGTATCGAAACGAGCAAAGCGCTCGGGAAGTTCCCCCGCCAGGTTGCGTTCGTGAAGCAGGTCACGAAGACGGCTTCTGCCGCGGCTGATGCGGGATTTGACTGTGCCGACGGCGACATCCATCACCGCCGCAATGTCATCGTAGGAGTACCCCTGGATGTCCGAAAGTATGATCGCCAGCCGTTGGTCATCTGGCAAGCTCCCAAGGGCACCTTCCAGCCACGCGCTCAGCTCGGACCGTGCGGCATAGGATTCCGGATGCTCGGCCGCTGGCGCCTGGGACGTCCATTCCGGTTCGCTTTCAAACAATTGGGCGTCGAGAGATTGGGCCGGGCGACGGGACTGTGCCCGGAGAACGTCGTAGGTGCGGTTCGTCGCGATTCGCAGGAGCCACGGTCGCACCAGGCCGCCCTTGAAGCTGCCCACGGCGTTCCACGCGCGGATGAAGGCTTCCTGCGTCACGTCTTCCGCCTGCGCCGGGTCCCGGAGCATTCGCAGGCAGACGCTGTAGACGGACCGCTGGTGACGGATCACGATCTGGTTGAACGCGTCGAGGTCGCCTGCCTGCACGAGGTGGATGAGTCTTTCATCTTCCTGATTGGGATCGGGGATGGCGTTGGTAGTCATACAACTCCGGCGCGCGAACGAGCCAACATACCGACATCGGCCCCGGTAGGAGCGAAAGACGTCGTCACCAAGTCTTCCGTATTTGATCATACTCTACGGAATCCCGTTTACGCAGGTTGCCGCTTGCGTATCATCTGCGAAGATACATGAACATATTGGCGTTCCCCGGGAGGGGACCATGTTGGAGGAACAACGACCTATGACAACGTCGAACTGGATAGACGGTCTGAAGGAGCACGAGCAGGCGCATCTGGATGAGCTGAAGACCCTGCTCTCGATCCCGAGCGTGAGCACTGAACCGGAGCATACGGACGACATTCGGCGCACCGCCGAGTGGGTCGCGGACCGGCTGCAACGTGCCGGTGTGCCGGAGGTGAAGATCGCGGAATCCTCCGGGCATCCGTCGGTGCTGGGACGTTGGCACGTGGCCGATGACCAGCCGACGATCCTGATTTACGGACACTACGATGTGCAGCCAGCGGAGCCACTGGATCTGTGGAAGACTCCGCCGTTCGAGCCGTCCGTCAACGGGGATGTCCTCGTTGCGCGAGGGTCGTCTGATATGAAGGGCAACCTGCTGACGGCGATTCAGGGTGTCGAGGCGGTCGCCAACGCGAACGGCGGGACGCCTCCGATCAACGTGAGCTTCATCTTCGAGGGTGAGGAGGAGATCGGATCTCCGCATCTCGGTGAGATCATCGATGCGAATCTCGATTTCCTGAAGGCGGACGCCGTCATCTCTGCCGATGGCGGTCAGTACAGCGCCGATACCCCCTCGCTGGGCGTTTCCCTCAAGGGTTTGGGCGGCGTCCAGGTGAACCTGAAGACGGCGAATACCGATCTTCACTCCGGCGGGTACGGCGCGTGGGTGCCGAACGCGGTGCAGTCGATGGTCCAGCTTGCCGCGAGCTTCCACGACAAGGACGGTCGCGTTCAGGTCGAGGGATTCTACGATGCGGTACGCGCGCTCACCGATGAGGAGCGCGCGGAAATCGCGTTGCTGCCGATCGATGAGGCCGAGGAGAAGCGCAAGCTCGGGATCGATTCGCTCTGGGGCGAGAAGGGCTATTCCGCCCGCGAGCGCCAATGGTCGCGTCCGACGCTGGATCTCAACGGCATCTGGGGCGGATTCCAGGGCGAAGGCGTGAAGACCGTCACTCCATCCGAGGCGCACCTGAAGATCACCTGCCGCCTGGTGGCGGATCAGGACCCCGCGAATATCGTCGATCTGCTTCGCGCCCACTGCGAGAAGCATTGCCCGCCGGGAGCGACCGTCGAGGTGGTCCGCCTGCCGGGCTCGGCCCGGCCTTACTCGGTGGATCGTAGCGATCCCGTGTATGGCGCGGTGAAGGACGTCCTCACGGAGCTGTATGGCAAGGAGCCGGTCATCACCCGGGCCGGAGGGAGCGTCCCGGCGACGAGCATCTTCCTCGACAAGCTCGGTGTCGAATCGATCACGATGGCCTGGGCGGCCGAGGATAGCAAGGCGCACGCCCCGAACGAGTGGTATAGCCTGAAGGATTACTACCGCGGTCGTGAAGGCTACGCGATGCTGCTGGAGCGTCTGAAGAAGTAATTTCCCGCAGACTCGACCCCCGTTTTTTCTGAATGAGACGCGATGTTCATGGCGGCTCGTTCGGAAAGGACGGGGGTTTTGTGTTCCCCGAATCGATGTGGATGCCGGTCGTCGTCCATGCCTCCCGAATGTTGCGATTTTGATACGCCGTCCCGTATCCCGGGAACACCTGTGCCACGGACTTCCTCCTACGATGTATGCAGGCCCTCGGTGCACGATGCAGGGAGGATGGCACTGTGAATGTCATGGTTGCTGTGGCCAGCCGCCACGGCAGGACACGGGAGATCGGGGATCGCATCGGTGCGGTGTTGTACGATGCCGGCTTCGATGTGCATGTGACGTATATGACGATGGTGGTGGACCTGGGCGAGACCGATGCCGTGATCCTGGGAAGCGGGGTTTCGATGGGCAAGTGGGAATCCACGGCCCGTCGTTTTGTCGATACGTTTTTTGGTGAGCTCGGGTCGATTCCGGTTTGGATCTTCAGTAGCGGGTCGATCGCTCGGGACGAGAGGCGAAACGACGAGTCGGCCATCCTTGCATTGGGTCCGATAGATTCTCGGATTTTCGTCGGCGATCCCGATCCGCACAAATTGTCGATGCACGAGTTGTTCGCGTGCAGGTTGCTTCGCGTTCCGGATGACGACGTTCGGGACTGGGACGATATCGATCGCTGGACGACCGATATCGCCGGTGCACTGGTCGAGGACCGCGCGAAGCCGGTCGGGAGGCATGCCTCATGATCGATGCACCGTTCCTCGCACCACATCTGATCCTGCTCGCCATGTACCGCGCGTTGCGCTTCGGTTCGCCACATTACGCGCGAGATGCCATGACAGGAGTCCATCATGGCGACGCCTGATTTCGAGGAGAAGCTGAATCTCAGTACCCTGATCGATGAACTTGTCCTACGCTATACGCCTGATGAGCCTGCCCGGAGCGGGTTCGAAGCGTGCGAGCATAGCGGAGGGGAGATGGATCAGGCTCACCATCCGGACCCGGCGAAACAAATCAGCAGCGCGGTCCAGGGGCTCGCGCTCATCGCCGCGTACGAGGCCGCGCTCGCGGTTGCGTCCGAGGTGCGGCTCGAACCTGTCCTCCAGCGGATCGTCGATCTCTCCCGCACCGTCGTTCCGGCGAGGTACGCCGCGCTCGGGCTGTTCGGGGCTGATGGACGCATCTCCCGGTTACTGACGTCCGGTCTGACGGCAAGGGAGATCGCACAGCTCGGGAGTGCTCCGGCCGGACACGGGTTGCTCGGCGTGTTGCTCCGCGACGATGAGCCGCTCCTGATCGACGACATTCCCGGCCATCCGGATGCGGTCGGCTTTCCAGCGCATCATCCGGAGATGAAGTCCCTGGTCGGGGTGCCGATCCGTCTCAGCGGCGAAACGCTCGGAAACCTGTACCTGGCGGATTCGGAGCACGGTAAGGGATTCACCGAGAACGATGTCGTCGCGCTGCGTATCCTCGCGGATCATGCGGCGGCGGCAATCGATCGCGCCCGGTTGTACCGGACGGTCGAAGAGGGCCAGGCCCGGGCGGAAGAGCAACTCCGTCAGTTGCGCGAGATTCTCGATACGATGCCGGCGGGTGTGCTGGTCGTTGGACCGCCCGATGCGCATATCGATCTCGCCAACAGCGCCGCGATGGAGACGATTTTCGGGTCAGATCACGAATCGAAGCCGAATCCGGTCGCCGGGGTTGATTTCCAGTGGCGGGACGCGGAAGGTGTGCCTCTGCCGCGTTCGATGCATCCCGGTGTGCGGGCGCTGGCCGGAGAATCGATGGGGAACCGGCAAGTAGAGCTCCAGACGGCGAATCGCGATCCCCTTCCGGTGCTGGTGCAATCGGCGCCATTGCGAAACAGCATGGGCGCGGTCATCGGCGCGGTGGTCGTGTTTCAGGACATCTCCCGCCAGCGCGCGGCCGAGCAGATCAAGGATGATTTCCTGTCATTGATCTCGCATGAGTTCCGGACGCCGTTGACCGCCATCCACGGCGGCGCCCAACTGCTCGCCACACAAGGCGATGTGCTGGACGATGACACCCGGCGCGAGTTGCTGGAGGACATCGTCGTCGAGAGCGGTCGTCTGGATCGCATGCTCTCCAATCTGCTGCGCGTGTCCGAGATCATGGCAGGGCGCTTTCAGGCGACTTCCGAGCCGTTGCTGATCGGGACGCTGGTGCAGCCGATCGCCGCCGAGTTCGAACGACGTTCCCCGGGGTTCTCATTCACGATCGATATCCCACATGACCTGCCGCTGGCGGATGGCGATCCGGAGCTCTTCATCCAGATTTTGCGCAACCTGTACGAGAACGCCGTGAAATACTCCCCGCACGGCGGCACGATCCGCACGACCGCGTGCCGTGACGGGAACTGGGTCTCGATCCGGGTTCAGGATGAAGGCCTCGGCATCGCGCCGGAATACGTGCAACTGGTCTTCGAGCGATTCCGTCGTCCCGGCGCCGATCCGACGGTACGGGGCATGGGCCTCGGTCTCTACCTCAGCCGTCTGCTGGTCGACGCCCAGGGCGGACGTATCCACGCGACCTCCCCGGGGCCCGGCAAGGGGGCGACGTTTATCGTCGATCTGCCGATTGCAGACGAGTGGAGCGCGGATGACGAAGGAGTGAATGGATGAGACGACACCTGATCCTTGTGGTGGATGATGAGCCGCCGATCGTGCGGTTGGTCAAGGCCAAGCTCCGGATCGACGGCTACGAGGTGCTGACTGCCTCCCGTGGCGAGGAGGCGCTCGATATCCTCAAGACGCAGACGCCGGACCTGATCGTGCTCGACGTCATGATGCCCGAGATGGACGGATTCGAGACGCTGCGCCGGATTCGCCAGCACAGTCAGGTGCCCGTCGTCATGCTGACCGCGCGAGGGTCCGATGCCGACAAACTGAAGGGGCTGCAAAGCGGCGCGGACGACTACGTGACCAAGCCGTTCAACCCCGACGAACTGGAAGCGAGAATCGCCGCCGTCCTCCGTCGCACCGCGGGAACGCCGATGGTCGGCACCGAACCGGTGCTCCATTACCCGGGCGTCGTCATCGATCTCGAGCGCCGGGTCGTGGAGGTCAATGGCGAGGAGGTCCGGCTCAGCCGCACCGAGTGGGAGTTGCTCTCCCAGTTGGCCGGAAATGCTGGCCGGGTGATGATGCACGGCGAATTGCTGGCCCGGATCTGGGGACCGGAATACCGAAACGAGACCCATTACTTGCGTACGTGGGTGAGCCGCCTCCGGGCCAAGCTCGAACCCGACGGCTCGGGCACGCCGCTGATCACGACCTATCCGGGCATGGGCTATCGTTTCGAGGCGCCGCTCGCTGAGTGAGAGTTTCGATACGGAACCCGCATGAACCGCGAAGGATATTCGCCCGTATTGATGGGTCGCCTCGGGTGTCCTCGTCGCCAACGGCGCTCGGGAGAACCTGCATCCGACGTTATGTAGTCTCGGGTCCTGTGCCCGAGACATGCCCATCACCATGGGTGCCCAGCGGCATCCTGGCAACTCTCGGCGCAGTATCCTGATTCGGTAGGAACGTACCCCGTGATGCCGCTACGCGAGGAGTCTCACACATCGCCCGTGGCTGCGAGACCACGAAACGAGACCTCGTCCGGAATCCGGATAAACCGCGATACGCCCTCGCTCACACCAACCTCGTCCCGGGTCTCTCCGCCGCAAACGGTGTCCGGGATGATGGGATATTTGCTGTTTCGGAGCGTTGATAGAGCCATCGCCAAAACCTGTCCCCGGTGCTATCCCTCGGGCAGCTCCGTGCCCGACTGCTCCAGAAGCGTGTGGACGTGCGCTTCATCCGGCTCCCGTGACAACGCGCTGGCGATCTTTTCCCGGATCTGCTCCGTTGGTTCCGGTGGGATCGTCGGCACGTTCGGGTCGGCGAGCGCGTCGATGACCACCGGCCGATCGCTCGCGAGTGCCTCATCCCACATCGATCCGATCTGGTCCGGTGAGTCGATGCGAATCCCGTGGAGCCCAAGCATATTGGCGTAGTCGGCGTACGGGAAATCCGGTACCTGCTGCGAGCCCGCGAATTGTGGGTCCCCCTCCATCGCACGCTGCTCCCAGGTGACGTATGCAAGATCGTTGTTGTGAATGACGAAGATGATGAGGCGCGGATCGTCCCAGTTTCTCCATTGCTCGGCGACAGTGACGAGCTGGTTCAATCCGTTCATCTGCATCGCACCGTCCCCGAGGAGGGCGAAGCAGACGCGGTCGGGGTAGGCGACCTTCGCGGCGAGGGCATAGGGGAGGGCGCATCCCATCGTCGCCAGCGTACCGGAGACTGATCCCATCATTCCCCGGCGCATCTTCAGGTGGCGTGCGTACCACACGGTCGATGTCCCGGAATCCGCCGACAGGATGCAGTTGTCCGGCAGCCGTGGTGAAAGTTCGGTGAAGTAGCGGATCGGATTGACTGGTGTCGCGGGTTCTTGCGCCCGGCGCCCGGCTTCCGCATCCCACTCGCGGACATACCCCTCGATCGTGGATCTCCAGGAGGTGACCGATTGGTCATCGAGCATCGGGAGGAGCGCGTCGAGCGTCTCCGCGCTACCGCCGACGAGGTTGACCTCCATCGGGTATCTCATGCCGAGCATTCCGGCATTGAGATCGATCTGGATTCCTCTCGCCTGACCCGGCGTTGGCAGGAACTCGGTATAGGGGAATGTCGAACCGATCATCAGCAATGTGTCACATTCGGTCATCATCCGGTTGCTCGCGATCGTGCCCAGCCAGCCGACTGAACCGGTGACATACGGGAGATCATCCGGCACGACTGCTTTCCCGAGGAGCGCCTTGGCAACACCCGCCCCGAGTCGCTCCGCGACCGCGATCACCTCGTCGGTCGCGTCGAGCGCCCCCGCGCCAACGAGTATGGCGACCTTCCGCCCGGCATTGAGAATGTCCGCTGCACGCTTCAGGTCGGCATCCTCCGGGACGACGCGAGGTTTCGACGCGATCCCGACCGCCGGGTGCATCGCACCGTGCTCGACGGGTGGGTGCTCCACCGCCGGTTTCCTCTGGGTATCGTGCGGCACAATGACGCAGGTGACCGTTCGCTGCGAGATTGCCGTGCGAAACGCGCGGTCGATGATCTGGTTGACCGATTCAGGTGCGCTCGCGACCTCGACAAATGCGCTCGCCACATCCTTGAATAACGTGCTGAGGTCGATTTCCTGCTGGAAGTGACTGCCCGCGGACATCCCGGATATCTGACCGACGATGGCCACAACCGGTTGGTGATCGAGCTTCGCGTCATAGAGACCATTCAGCATGTGGACCGCGCCGGGTCCCTGCGTTGAGAGGCAGACGCCGACCTCGCCGGTGTACTTGGCGTGGGCCGTGGCCAGGAGCGCAGCCGTTTCCTCATGTCGAACCTGGAAGAATTCCGGCGGGTTCTCCGCGCGGTTGAACGCGCCGAGAATCGGGTTGATGCCATCTCCCGAAAAGCCGAAGACGCGATGAACGCCCCAATCCTGGAGACGCTGTACCAGATCGTCGCTGACGAATCGTTCCTTTGCCATGATGAGCTCCCTGAAGAATCGCGGGCCTGCGATGTCTCGGCGGGCCGGTTTGGAGTCCCGGGCGCAGGATGTATGCCCCGTCCGGGCGGTCGGCGACGGAACTGGACGCTGGTTTTGCCCGTACGTTCATGTGAATCAGCTTTCTGATCCGCTGTAGACTTTCCGCTGGAGAGAGTATGGCGGGCTGGACATCTCCAGGCCCGGTGGCTGGGGAGTCGGCGTGGATTACATCGTTTTCGGTACGGGGTATGGCGCAACCTTGTTGGTGCTTGGTTGGGCTGTCCGCACGTTCGGACCCAAAGCGCGTTTTCGCGACGCCGATCAGGATTCCCCTGCCCGTGCCGATGTCCTCGTCTATCGTGCAGCGTGGAGACGATTCGCCGAGGCGCTCGGCGCGGTCATGGCGACCGCTGGCGCTGGCGTTATCGTCCTCACGTTTCTCACCGCGTTGATCAATCCTGGCGATCATGCGGGGGCCGTGATTCTTCGTGTGTGCTTCGCGCTGGTTTTGATCGGGACTGCGGTATGGCTCTGGCTGTATGTTGCCCGGTTCGGTGTCGATGGCATCATCCCTGAGCGTCTCGACATCGGACGCCTCTTCGCACCGCGCGAGCGACCGTTTACCCGTTCCTCCCAACGCCCGGAACCGGCTCCGGCCATCTCTGCGACGCCCGACTATCGTGATTCCGACGTTGATCCTCAATTTGCCTTCGATGAGCCGTACCCGTTAGACGACATGTACGGCGATGAGCTGGAGATCGATGAGGAGGAGGACGCCGAGATGGCCGTTCGCTACTCGCGGTACCAGGTTCATCATCCAGACGAGAATCGGGACGACGCCTACCGCGATCTCTTCGAGATGCACGGCTCCGAGAGCGATGTGGCGATCGGCGATGATATGGATGACACGTTCGATGACGAGCCTGACGCACCTGGGATCGTCGACGCCGATGCGATAGAGGAATCAGACGATACCGCGCCGTATCCTGCTGATGAGCCTCAGGATTTGGTGGGCGAGGCAGCGGCCGAGGCCGATGTGTTCCCGGACGACGAGGAATCCGTCGAGGTCCCGGAGCTTGACGCTCAGGACGAGACACCTGATTTCGGCGAGGATTCGCCGTTGCCCGATACTCCGGAGGGACGCGCCGAAGCGCTCCGGCGCATCCAGGCCTGGCAACCGGAGGACGATGCCTGATATCGGCGGTCCTGCAGCGAATTGCAGGATAATTAACCCATCGGCGTAGGGGCGGATGGCCGAAGGCTTTCTGCCCGATCGGTACCCGAACCTGCCCTGAGCGCCACGAATGGGTCGATCGTGAGGGCACCACGTCAACCGTTTCGCGAGTCGCCCTACGCTCTTCTCGCGCGGGAGATCGGGGTCAGGTATTCGATGATCCGGAGCAGGATATCCGCCAGGACGGCGACGATCACGATGGCGATGAGCCCCGCCAGGACCTTTGGTGGATTGTTCGTGTTGACACCGGCGAAGAGCAGCTCGCCGAGACCACCGGCGTTCACCCAGCCGCCCAGAATCGCCAGCCCGATGATCGTGATCAGCGCGATGCGGATTCCGGCGAGAATCACCGGCAACGCCAACGGTAGCCACACCTTCCAGAGGACCTGCAGCGGGGTCATTCCGACGCCACGGGCCGCTTCGAGGATCGAGGCATCGACGCCGGTCAGCGCCGTGATCGTATTGCGCACCAGGAACACCTGCGCGTAGATCACGAGCAGGATCAGCGTCGGTCGCAGGCCCAATCCCTGCGAGGGGATCAGGAACGCCAGCATCGCCAGGCTGGGGACGGTGTAGAGCGCGCCGACAGTCCACAAGAGTGGCTGACGGGCCGGTTTGAACCAGACGCCCACGACCGAAACGATCAATGCGATCGGCAATGCGATTAGCAACGCGGTGAGCGAGATGCGCAGGTGCTCCAGGGAGAGATCCCGGATCGTGTCGAGATGATTGAAGAAGTAGTCGAGGCTCATGTCTGGCTGTTCCCCGCCGGCTCAGGCGGTGCGGCAGCGTGTTGAATCGACTCCATGTTCAACGTGCCGATCGGTATGTTGCCCTCGGTGACGGTCAGGTGGGATCGCCCGGATTCCACCAGCATCCCGAGGGCTTCGCGCAGGAACGCGTGTTTGTCGATCGTCAACGTCGTATCCGGCACTTTGCCGTTGAGCGGTTGCATCGCGGCCCCTGCCGGCATCAGGCTGAGCCGGCGCAACACATCGCCGGCGCCGACCAGATCGGAGACGAACCCGTCAACGGGGGAACTGACGATTTCCAGCGGCGATCCCACCTGGACGATTCGTCCCTCTCGCATGACGACGATGCGATCGGCGAGTCGCACGGCCTCCTCGATATCGTGCGTGACGAACAGGACCGTCTGTGCGATTTGCTGGTGAATTCGCTTTAGCTCGCCCTGGAGCCGCGATCGGGTGATCGCATCCAGCGCGCCGAAGGGTTCGTCCATCAGCATCGTCGCCGGCTTTGCCGCCAGCGCCCGAGCCAGGCCGACGCGCTGCTGCTCGCCGCCGGAGAGCTGGGTGGGGTACCGACGCGCATATTGCTCCGGCGGGAGTCCGACGAGCCAAAGCAGCTCGTTGATGCGCTGGTCGATGTGGCGCGAATCCCACTTCAGCAGCTTCGGCACGACGGCGACGTTCGCCGCGACGCGCATATGCGGGAAAAGACCCGTCTGCTGGATGACATAGCCGATGTGCCGCCTCAGATCGGAGTCATTCAGTGCATGGACCTCGACGCCGTCGATCGTGATCGTGCCGGACGTTGGTTCATAGATTCGGTTGATCATTTTTAGAAGCGTCGTTTTTCCGCACCCCGATGGACCGAGCAGGACAACGAACTGCCCCGGCTCGATATCGAGATCGACGTTATCGACCGCTGGTCTCCGGGCTCCGGGATAATTCTTCGTCAGGCCACGCAGGGAGATCGCGCTGCCGGTTGCGGTTGTGGTCGATGGAACTGGCAAAACGCATGCTCCCGATCAGATTGGCTGCCAAACGGCGTGGACGAGTGTCCACGCCGCCAGCATACCAAGTGCGCGATTCCCCGGTTGGCGATCACTCAGCCGAGGAAGCCGTTCTCGTCCAGGTACTGCTTCGCGACGTCCTCCGGCTCCATCTTCTCGTCGCCATCGACCTTCCAGTTCAGCGACGAAAGCACCTCGTCGGTCAAGGACGCGGTGACGGGATTCAGGAGGTCCGGGATATTCGGGTATGCCTCCAGCACCTCCATGCGGATCACCGGAGCGACGTTGTATGGCGGCCAAAGTCCCTTGTCGTCCTTCAGGATCACGAGATCGTACCCGCTGATCTGGCCGTCGGTGCCGAAGGCGAGCACGACCTGCGCCTGGTCGTCCAGCAGTGCCTGATACTTCAGGCCCGGCGTTACCGGAAGGACCTCCATATCGTTGAAGGTGTCACCATAGACGCGGACGAGACCTAGCAGACCATCCTCACGCTCGGGGAAGTCGGCCGGTGCCGAGATCGTGTAATCGCCCGCATGCTCTGCCAGCTGGGAGATAGTCGTGATGCCGGTTTCCTCGGAGAATGAGCGCTTGACCGCCAGCGCCTGCGTGTTGTTCGCGGGGGATCGCTCCAGCCAGGTCACACTGAACTGCTGTTCGTACTCGCGCTTGACGAAGTCGTACACCGCCTGCGACATATCGCCACTCGTCTCCGGTGTGGCCCCGGCGCTGGCCGGAGACGCCATCGGCGTGGCTCCGCCTCCGGAAACTTCGTCGAGCGATGCCTGGAGTACTTCGAGAAGTCCCGTGCCGGTGTATTCCGGGTACATGTCGATATCGCCGTTGATCAGCGCTTGCTGAGCGATCTGGGTGCCGCCGAGGTTGAGGTGTTCCTCCGTCGGGATGCCGGCGTTGTCCAGCACCATCAGGTACATGTTTCCGAGAATGAACTGTTCGGTGAAGTCTTTGGATCCGACCTTGACCTTCTCGCCAGCCTGGGCGAAGACGGCAGGATGGCCGAGTGCAACGGCAGCGGCGCCGACGAAGGGAGCGACGGCAGCGGACTTAAGCAGTGAGCGACGATCGATCATCGAGAAACCGTTCCTTTCCTGAGGGAAAGATGTGATCAAAAAGCGGGTGGCGTGACCAGTCGCTCGATACCACTGAGAATCAGGTCCGTCAGCAGGACGAGAATGACGATCGGGATGCCTCCCGCCAGCAGATAGGTGGTATCCAGCAAGGAGATACCCGTGAGTATGTACTGACCCAGCGTCTTCGCGCCGACGAATGACGCGAGGGTGGCGCTTGCCAGGACCTCGATTGCTGCAAGTCTCAGGCCAGCAATTATGACTGGTAAGGCGAGCGGCAGCTGCACGCGCAGGAAGACCTGTGCCGGATTCATGCCCAGGCCCTTCGCCGCCTCCAGGGTGAAGGCATCCACATTTGCCAGACCGGCGTGGGTGTTCACGATCAGGGCCGGCGCCGCCAGGATCACCAGCGCGACCAGTGCGGGACGAAGCCCGAAGCCGAGCCACGGATAGAAGAGGAACACGAGCGCGAGGGAGGGGATGACCCGAAGTGATGAGATGGCTCCGGCCGCATTTGCTCCGGTTCGCCCGAGCCGGGAGAAGAGAACGCCGAGCGGGAAATAGATGATCGCGGCGATGCCGAGCGCCATGAAGGAGAGTCGCAGGTGAGCGATCGTGAGATCGAGCAGCCGGTCGGGGCGCTTCTGCACGAAGTCGATGAGGTCCGTTAGCCAGCTCATGGTTCGGTCACTGCCCTTTCCAGGCGATCTCACATCCGATTTTTAAGCTAGCACACATTCTGTTCCGTGGATCGCATCGAGCATCCCAATCGCACCCGTCGGCGTTCCGTGTGTCCGCCCGTCTTCCTGAGTGTCACTCCGAGCGCGGTCGAGGAATCTTGCCTCGGCCTGGGTCTCGTGATTGTCCAGAGCCAGGATCCTTCGGCTCCGTGCGACGCTTTCGACGAGCAGTCCCATACGCGTCGTGTCTGACCGTCGCTGCCCTATCCTCGAACGACCGGAGTCCGCACTGGATGGCGGGAGTTGCCGACGAACCGTGACGATTCGTTCACATTTGGACACACATCTGTAACCGGCATATCTGTACTATGCGATCTGGAGTTTCGGGAAGCGGTATCTGCACGCCGCGAATGCCCGGTCATTTGACGGAGAGATATGCGCATGTTGTTCAGGAAAAAGGATCAGGCAGATCTCGCCGGGATGGGCGAGGACGTCATCATTTCCGCCCGGAATGTCGTCAAGACCTATGACACCGGGACCACCAAGGTCCAGGCGCTCCGCGGTGTGACGTTTGAAGTACGTCGCGGCGAGATGGTCGGTGTGATGGGGCCGTCCGGATGCGGCAAGACGACCTTGCTCAACTGCCTCTCGGGTCTCGACGATGTCGACAGCGGCGAGATCCTGATCGAACAGGAAAACCTCGCCCGGATGGGCGACAAGAAGCGAACCGATTATCGCGCCCGGCGTATGGGATTCGTGTTTCAGGTCTACAACCTGTTGCCGGTACTCAGCGCGGTCGAAAATGTCGAGTTGCCATTGCTCGTCTCCAATGTGAGACCTGGCAAGGCGCGGCAGATGGCGTTGGAGGCGCTGGAGCGGGTCGGTCTGCGCGATTGGGCCGGGCACCGTCCGGCTGAGCTTTCCGGCGGGCAGCGTCAGCGCGTGACGATCGCGCGATCGCTGGTGAACAACCCGGCCATCGTCTGGGCGGATGAGCCCACCGGTGCGCTCGATTCGCAATCCGCCGGGGACATCATGGACCTGCTGCAGGAGCTCAACCAGTCACAAGAGCTGACGATCGTGCTGGTGACGCATGATCCTGGCGTCGGAAATCGCTGCCATCGCATCGTCCAGATGCGCGATGGCGAGGTCGTCGGCGAGAAGATTCCCGAACGGGGTGTGGAGTCCGGAAATGGCAGCTCGACCGAAGATGAGCTCGTCGCCGTTTCCTGAGTCGCCAACACCCGGCAGCGTCCGGTAACGGGCGTCTTTACAGAGGCATTCATCAATGGAAAAGCTCTTCGGCATCCCCATGACGTCGATCATGGTGGTGATGCTCGCCCTGCTTGGAATCTGCCTGCTCTCCGTCGCGTTTATCGCGTGGCGGCGACCGGTGATCTTCAAGCTCGGCATTCGTAATATCCCGCGCCGTAAGGCCCAGACGACGCTGATCGTCGTCGGGTTGATGCTGGCGACGCTGATTATCTCGGCAGCGCTCGGCACTGGAGATACGCTCAATCGGTCGGTGAACAGCGTTGCGCTGCGGCTGATCGGTCCCCTGGATGAGTTGGTGCTGCCCGCCAGCGATGACGAAGGCAACGCCAGCCTCGGTTCGATTTTCACCGAGACCATGCCGGAGTCGAACGTCGACCTGGTCCGGACGGCAGTTGCCGGGAGTGACAAGGTCGATGCCGTCGCCGGCGTCCTCATCAGCCAGGCGCCGGTGCTCAATCTGGGTCAGGCGGATCCGTCATCGCTCACGTCGATGGACAGCGTGATGGAGGTGGCGACTGCCTCGAATCCTCAGATCTACATCGCCGGCTTGAATCAGGAAACGGTCGAGGATATCGGCGGGTTGAAGGACGAGGCCGGAGACCCGGTCGATGTGAGCACGCTTGGCGCGGATGCGATTTACATCAGCCGGGATACGGCCGACGATCTCGATCTTGCGGCAGGTGACACTATCGCCTTTATCTCGGGCAATACGCCGTACTTCGCAACGGTGCGCGGCATCGTGCCTGATACGGTCCTGACCGGCAGCATTAATGCCGGAACCGGATCGATGCTGATGGATCTCGGTCGTCTGCAGGAGATCACCGGCAAGGATGGCCAGATCAGCGCGATCGGTGTATCCAACACCGGTGGTACGCGGGAAGGGCTCACCCACAGCGATGAGGTGACGGGCCTGCTGCGGGAGAATCTTGCCGCGGACGGGCTTGGCGTCGTTCCCTTCAAGCAGGACCAGGTCGATCAAGCGGAGCTTCTCGCAAGCATCTTCGTCACGATGTTCGTCGTCTTCGGCCTCTTCTCGATTGGCGTCGGCATCTTGCTGATCGTCCTCATCTTCACGATGCTCGCCGCCGAGCGACGCGCCGAGATGGGGATGGAGCGGGCTGTCGGTGCCCAGCGGCGTCAGCTGATCCAGCAGTTCATCGCCGAGGGCGCTGGCTATACGCTGCTTTCAGGCCTCGTCGGGACCGGGCTCGGTGTCGTCGCGACGTGGGCCATCGCCCAGGGGTTCAAGGGCTTCGCCGAGGATCAGTTCGCGATCAATCTCTATGTCACGCCACGCTCGCTCGTGATCGCGTACAGCCTCGGCGTCGTGATTACCTTCCTCGCGGTCGCGATCTCGTCGTGGCGTGTCAGCCGCCTCAACGTCGTGTCCGCCATTCGTGATATCCCCGATGTCTACCGGGCACGCCGCAATCGCAAGCAGCTCGTCTGGGGCATCGTCATGGTTCTGGCCGGGGCCGGGTTGATGCTGACGGGCATGAGCAGCAAGCAACAGGCGCCGTTCACCATCGGCATGACGCTGCTGCCGCTCGGAGTCGCCGCGATCCTGACCTTCTTCGGTGCGAACTCGCGTCTGGTCCTCACGCTTGCCGGGATCTACCTGCTCGTGTTCTGGTTGATGCCGGGCGACCTCTTTTCGAAGATCTTCGGGGAGATGAACGGCAATATCGAGATGTTCTTCGTCTCCGGTATCTGCATCGTCGCCGCCTCGACGCTGGTGATCGTGCAGAATCTGGACGCGATTCTCTCGGCGGTCACCCGCGTCGGCGGGGCATTGCGCTCGCTGTTGCCGTCGGTGCGGCTTGCGGTGTCCTACCCCGGTGCGAACAAGAGCCGCGCCGGGATGACGATCGCGATGTTCAGTCTCATCGTCTTCTCGCTGGTCATGGTTGCCGCGATCAACAACAACTTCGTCAACGCCTTCCTTGGCGATCAGGCGAACGCCGGAATGGAGATTCGGGTCGACATTCCCGGCCAGAACCCGCTCGACGATTTCACGGGCACCCTCGAACAGAAGGGTATCGACACCTCCGAATTCACGGGTGTCGGCAAGATGCTGATGGTCGATACCGTCGATGAAGCGCTCGGCAAGGATGGCGATTGGGATCCATTCATGATCCAGGGCATGGACGAGGGCTATCTCGAACATGCGAACCTGTCCTTCCAGGCACATGCGGAGGGATACGAGAGCGACGAGGCTATTCTCGATGCCCTGCGGACCGACCCGGACGCGATCGTCATCAATTCGATGAGCGCGGAGGATGCCCAGGCGGCCTTCGGCATGCCACAGACGCGGTTCGCCGGCGTTCCCTCCACCGGGACGTTCGCCCCGACGACGGTTGAGGTCCGCGGAAATGGAGATGAGCCGCGAAACCTGAAGGTCATCGGCGTGCTGGATAGCAAGCTCTCGATGCTTCTCTTCGCCTACACGGGACCCGCGGCGACCGCAGCCCTGATGCCTGATTCCGCCGCCGCTCCGGTGTCGTACTACATTGACCTGAAGGATGGCGCCGATGCGAAGGTGCTCGCGGCCGACATCGAACGCGTACTGCTGCCGTACGGCGCGCAGGGCGTCGATATCGAACAGGAGATGAAGGACGGTCAGGCGCAGCAACAGACGTTCATGTACGTGCTGCAGGGTTTCATGGGACTGGGCATGATCGTCGGTGTCGCGGCGGTCGGTGTCATCGCCTACCGCGCGGTGGTGGAGCGACGCCAGCAGATCGGCGTCCTCCGCGCGCTCGGGTTCCAGCCTGGCAAGATCGCTTCGGCATTCGTCATCGAATCCGCCATCGTCGTCGTTCTCGGCGCGTTTGCCGGTGCGATTACCGGACTGATCCTGGCCTGGGAGCTCATGACGAGCGACGAGTTCACGGAAGGTGTGAGCATCGATTTCCAGGCACCGTGGGGCACGATCATCGCCACGCTTGCCGTGGCCATCATCGCCGCGTTGCTGATGTCGTGGCTGCCGGCACGGCAGGCATCGCGCATCCATCCGGCGGAAGCGCTTCGCTACGAGTAAGCCGGCGTTCTCGGTGCGGCGTGAGGGCGGGGCAATCCGATCATTTCGTGGCTCGGTGCAAGCGAGCAGAGAGGCCATTGACCGCGCCGGGGACGTCGTCTTCTGGGCACCGAACGCGCGGTCAAGACCTCCCCTACGAAAAAGGGGCGATTCTCGCTTGGAAGGCGTTCCGGGTTTCATGCCCGACACCCCCTTCTGCGTATACTCGGTTCCATGAAGAAACATGTATTGGTCGCGGGATCGCCGGGATCGGGAAAGACATACCTCGCCGCCATTGCACGGGAATGGGGGACGAGTGCCTTCGATGCCGATCTTTTGCCGGGATTGTCCGGTTGGTTTCATCGGACGGGAGCGCCCGTCCAGTTCCCTGCGGTGGCTGATGCCACGTTTTTCCGGGAGCACCGTTTTCTCTGGAGCCGAGCGGTGCTTGAGCGCTTTCTGACGGAGCAGCCGGTCGCGTATCTCTTCGGGATGGCCGCGAACGCATTCGACGTGCTCGATATGTTCGATCGCGGGTATTTCCTTCATGTTTCCGACGGTACCCTCAGCTCACGACTGACGCATCCTTCACGTGAGAATCCAGTGGGTGCCACACTCGCACAACGTCGAATCCTGCTGGATGCTGCCCGGGACGACCTGGAACGGGCCACGACCGCGGGTCTCACGATCCTCGACGGTGAGGCCCCGGTTGAGACGATCCTCGACGAGATACGGCGTGGGTGAGAACCCCGGCAGGGATTGGGCTGCCGCCTCCACCAGACCCGGTCATTCCGGGCGCAGCCGAGGGGGCTGTGCTTCACTCTGGGATAGAGTCAGGATCCCGCCGCACGTCAGATTCGGGATGACGACGGTTTTGCGGCGATTGTGTGCATTTGCGCAATCGGCACGGCCATATGTCCACGCGTCCGCGTGGATTCCTGTACCATGGGTAGCGTTTGGATCGTGAACGGGCGACTCCGGGGTGGATCGCCCGTTCGCAATGACTCCCACGGCGTCAAAGGCAAGAACATGGAACGACGAGTCAAGATTGTCGCGACACTGGGTCCGGCGGTCAGCGAGCCGGTGCGGCTCCGCGCACTCATGGAGGCCGGGGCAGACGTGGTCCGGGTCAACGCGGCCCACGGCTCCCCCGAGGAACGCGCCGAACTGATCAGGAATGTCCGCGAAGCAGCAGCGGCGGTCGGCAAGCGGGTGCCGATCCTCTTCGACCTGCGGGGACTCAAGATTCGTACCGGCCCGTTGCCGGATGGCGAAAACGCCGTCGAGATCATGCGCGGCGAGCAGATGCGTCTTGAGCCGGGACCGGTCGAGACGTCGCGCGAACGCCTCGGGATCAACTACCCGGAACTCCTCAACGTCATTTCGTCAGGATCGCGCGTTCTCGTTTCGGATGGCCTGATCGAACTTCACGTCGACTCGGTCGCGGAGGATCATGCGATCGCCACCGTCGTGCGTGACGGTCAGCTCCGGGGCCGTCAGGGTGTGACCCTGCCCGGCGCGCCGATCAAGGGTGGCGCGCTGACCGAGGTCGACCGGGAGGACATCGCCTTTGCTGTCGAGCATGGCGTCGATTTCCTTGGGCTCAGTTTCCTCAACGATGCCAGCGACCTGCATCTTGCGCGGAAAATCGCCCGCCAGCATGGCGATGTGATTCCCGGGCTGATCTCGAAGATCGAACGGCCGCAGGCGTTGGAGAACATCGAGGAGATCACCGCCGCGTCCGATGGCGTAATGGTCGCCCGTGGCGATCTCGGCGTGCAGTTGCCGCCGGAGCGCGTTCCTCGCGCCCAGAAGCACATCATCGGCGTCGCCAACCGGATGGGTGTCCCGGTGATCACCGCCACCCAGATGCTCGAATCGATGATCCAGCATCCGGTCGCGACCCGCGCCGAGACCAGCGACGTCGCGAACGCCGTCTGGGACGGCACCGACGCAGTGATGCTCTCCGCCGAGACCGCCGTCGGCAAATACCCGATCGAGGCTGTCCGGACGATGCACCGCATCATCTGCGAGGTCGAGAAGGAAGGTCCGGTGCGCTCGCAGGCGGCGCAAGAGAAGGCTGTGGCGGCGGACGATCCGGAATCGCAATTCGCCGACGCGATCGCCCGGGCCGCATTCGCCCTCAGCGACCAGACGCCGGTGCAGCACCTCGTGGTGTTTACCAAGACGGGCACTGCGGCGCACCGGATCGCGAAATACCGGCCATTCCCGCCGATCATCGCCGTCGCGGACAGCGAACTCGTCGCGCGGCGACTGAGTCTCGTCTGGGGTGTGGACACCGTCGTTTCGTCGGTGGAGCCGGATCAGGATGCCACCTTCCGACGCGCCGGTCGGGAGATCATCGATCAGGGGCTGGCCGAGGAGGGCGAGTACGCGCTGATTGTCGGCTCATTGCCGATGTCGCACCTCGCCGGACGTACCAATCTCGTCCACTTCCGCAAGCTGGGCACCTGAGTGCGAGACCGATAACACGTAGGGGCGTATGGCGAAGGCTCTACGCCCTCTCGACTCCGAAGGTGTCGAGCGTCTGCGATGCAATACAAGGTGACCGGTAACCGGGGAGGCGAATACGCTTCCCCGGTTTTTCATGCGCGACCCCTGGACCACCTCCGCCGTTACCCTGACAGCGCCAGTCGACATATCGACACGGCGATCCGGAACGACGAGAGGGGTAGAAAACGTGGACCGTGACAAGCCGCAGTGCCGGTGCTGCATATGGTTCTCGATCGCTGTGCTGGTGATCCTCTATATCGTAATCCGGTCCCTGAATCTCAACCTCTTCGTGACGACCGATGAACCCTTTTGGCTCGGGCGCTCGGCGAATTTCTACCGTGCCCTCGCCCAGGACGATCTGGCACACACCTACCAGATGGCGCATCCGGGTGTGTTGACCATGTGGGCTGGGTCGCTCGCCTACGCACGATACTTTCCCCACTACGTGCGGGACATTACGGCGAACATCAGCGTCGTTTACGGAATCGACGGCATTTTGCGGCAACTCGGGGAGGATCCGCTCGCCTTGCTCATCGCGGCGCGAGTGATGAAGATTCTGCTCCAGACCGTCTTCTTCGCGATTTCGCTCCGGCTCATCCGTTCGCTGTTCGGTCTTCCGGTGATGATCGTGGCAGGCGGCCTCATCGTTTTCGATCCGTTCCTGTCGGGGCTCGATTCGCTTTTACATGTCGACGGCTTGTTCGCGATCACGAGTTTCGCGGCCATCCTTGCCCTGGCGGCCGTGGTCCAGGCCAAACGGGATGCCATCCTGCCGTGGCTTCTGGCTGGCGTGCTCGCAGCCTGTGCCTGGATGACGCGCGCCACGGGGGTGGCTCTCATCGCGATCGTAGGGTGCGTTGGGATCGCGCAGGCATTGCGGATCAAGGTGGCTGGGCCTCATCGCTCCCTGAGAGCGTCACTCGAGCTGCCAGCGTTCTCCGTCCTGCTCTGGATGGTTGGTGCCGGGATCGCGTCGGTGCTTCTCCTGCCCGCCCTCTGGGTCGATCCGTTCGGGACGATGCAGCAGGTCTGGGACTGGAGCAGGAATGCGGCGACGGAGGGACACGAACGGCCAACGTTTTTCCTCGGTCGCATTACCACCGGCGATCCCGGCTGGCTGTTTTACCCCGTGACGCTGGTTTGGCGGCTCACCCCAGTCGGGATACTGGGTGTGCTGGCGTTCGTGGTGATGTTCCCGGTCGCGAAACGTCGCGCCTGGCTGACGGTCTCCCATATCCGGTCGCTGGCGATCCTGGTCGGGTTTGCCCTCCTCTATACCGTGGCGATGACGACCGGTGCGAAGAAATTCGATCGTTACATCTCGCCGGTGTATCCGATCGTCGATCTCGCCGCGGCCATCGGTGTGGTGTTTGTCGCGAGGTGGCTGGTCGAGACTCGTCCGGATTGGCGCCGCCTGGCACTCCCGGCGACTGCCGGGGTGGTACTGCTTGCCCAGGCGGGATTCCTGGCTTCATCGTTGCCATATCGGCTCGATTTCTACAACCCGATGCTCGGCGGTCTGGCCCACGCGCAGGATGCTGTGCAGGTCGGGTGGGGTGAAGGCGGAGGAGAGGCGATGGCGTTCATCGTGGATGATGCGGACGGGCGGGATGTCATCGTCCAGAAATCGTCGCCAGCACCGGTGCTCTCGTACTTTGCGCCGCCGAACATTCGCTTCGATGGTTTCGGTCTCGGTACACCGGCCGGTTGGTACGAGACGGATTATTTCGTGGTTGGTATCCAGGAGTGGCAACGCGATTTGTCGCCCTCCTACCATATGATGCAGCAGTATGAACCGGTGGATGTGGTGCGAATCAGCGGCGTGCCGTTTTTCGAGACCTATACACCGAAGCGATTGTCGCTACCTGAATCGCTTCGTGGTGAGACCGCATGCTCTGCGATTTTCGGGGCCGGTCTGGAATTGATGCAAATTATCGGCCGGGATGGCACGGTCGATCTTTATTGGCTCACCGTTGGCGAGGTGCCTGCCGACGTCGAGATTCTGGTGACATTTACAGCCCCGGATGGAGAGCCGGGAATCGCGCGATCGGCGGTGTTCCAACCGGCGGGCGACGGACGCATGTCGCGCGCGACCGTCGACGATCCTCGCGGCGAGGATGACCCGGCGTTGAGCGACTACGAACTTGCGATCGTGGTGTCGAATCCGGCAACCGGACACCGTCTTTCCGGGACATTCAACGGCGCGGCGATCGACGATGGTGTCTTCCTCACACACTCCGAATGCTACGGCGCATCCTGACGCGCGACCCCTTTGGGGGTTCGTGCGTTACCGTCTGGAAGGGTTCCGTGTCGGCGGAGCCTGGGGAGTGATGGAGAGCAGGGATGTCGATTGACGGACGATCGAGTCAGCGTACCGGATGACGTGGTCGTCCGTGCCGCCCTTGAGCGCGTCGATGATTTCGCGCTGCTGTACGAACGACACGCCATGTCAGTGTATCGGTACTGCTTCAACCAGACGCGGGACGAGGATGTCGCGAACGACCTCACGGCGCAGGTCTTCATTCGTGCCATCGATCGCCTGCATCAGTATCGGCCCAAACCCGGGGCGACCTTCCGGAGCTGGATCTTCGCCATCGCGCGGAATATCGTCGTCGATCACTGGCGGCGTGAGCTCCGGTCGCAGCCGCTTGACCGGGTGATGGATGGATTGGCGACGCGCGAGCCGGGACCCGAGGAAATCGCGATTCACAGGACGCAAATGGATGACTTGACGGACGCGCTGGCGTGCCTTCCCGGTCGGTATCGGGACATCGTGCATCTTCGGCTCGCCGGGTTGACCACGAACGAGATCGCCGATTCGCTGGGGATGACGGTTTCAGCCACCAAATCCGCGCAGACCCGGGCGTATCGTCAATTGAGGGATATCCTCGAACCGCCGGAGGTCAGGAGATCATGAGCCGTCATTCCGATTCGCAAGAGCGATTGTCTGGTGACTGGTCCGGTGACGACCGGAGTGACATTGGGTCCTTCGCGGACAGGTTCGACCGGGAGTGGATGCATGCCGCCGGGCAGGAGCCCGGTGCATCGGAGCTCGATCCCGCGCTGTGGGATCGCATCCGTCGAGAGGCGGCTCCCTCCCGCGCGCATCGTCAGCGACGGGTACGGCAGCGATCCGGTGCGGGGATCTCACGGCATTCCCGGCCCCGGACAGCCGATCGGGTGGCCGCGAAATCGCATGATCCGATTCCGGTACCGCCCACTGCGGCGGCGAGACGTGGACGATGGCTCGGCACTGCGTTCGCCCTTGCGGCGCTCCTCCTGCTCCTCGTCGGGATCTGGTTCTCGCCGATCGGACCGGGAAGCCTGTTTGATGAGGGGGAGCCGATCCAGTACGCGGCGCAGGTGCCGGTCGCCTCGCCCTCCATGATTTCGTCGCCCGAATCGACCCCGGAAGATCTGTCGTCGTACCTCCCGCTGGATATCCCCGGTGTGACTTGCGATGTCGAGCCACTGACCGAGGATGAGGTCATGGACATCGTCCGCAATCCGGAGAATCGCAGCAGGCAGCTCTTCGATCCGGGTGCGCAGTTGGATGATCGATTGATGGAAGTGGCCGGGGGCGACCCATGGCAATTCACATGGTCTCTGGACTCGCCGGATAGTCGTCAGCCAAGCCCGGAGGAATATGAGCCTGTGCGCAATGCTGCGGATCAGTTTTGGTCGTGCCTGCGGGTCGGGACTGCATTCCAGGTGTGGAGCCTCATCGATCCGGATCTGGTACAGCGTGAAATCCTGTGGCCTTTCCCGGTCTTCCGCGATGAGGAATCCGTCCGGGAATATATCGTTCACTTCGGCCCGCTTCGATACAGCGCCTCCATTGCCCCTCGTTTCCCCGATCTCAATGGAGGGACAGGCCCGTTCGCTGAGAGATACGCCAATCTTGATTCTGACGGCGCGATCCTGGTTCAAGATGAAGATAGGCCAACGTACATGTACGTGAATATGGTTCAGGACTCTGATCCAGACCAGCCGTACATGATTGTTTTCCGCAAATTTGGGGATGGGAACTGGCGAGCTGTGGGAATGTACTTCGGAACTTGAAGCCGAGTACGGAGAACTGGCGCCATTCCCAGGCAACGCTCAGCGTCGCAGGCAGTCGACCGCACGCGTAGGTGAACCGGTGTAGGGGCGGACTCTTATGTCCGCCCTGTGTTGCCTCCAAAGGGCGGACATAAGAATCTGCCCCTACATACGAATCTCTCCGCAGTAGCTCCAGGTCCTGCATGGAGTAGCCACGCGACCCAAATAGCGGGCATCTGCCCCTTTCAGTTGCCTGCTGCGTTACCCCCTTGCCCGATTTGGCGTTCCCCGAGTAGAGATGGTTGAAACCGTCGAGCGGGAGGACAAACGGGGCGGGGGAGTCATGTGTGCGGTTCGCGTTCAGCAATCGATAATCGAAGACGACCGGCCGATGACTGACACGGCCGATCAAGAGTTGCGATGGATCGTTGCTGCGTGCAACAACCCTCGTGATTTCGCCCCGCTTTACCAACGCTATGCCACGCAAATCTATCGTTACTGTTACCGGCACGTCGGGAACGCTGAGGTGGCCAACGACCTCACCGCCCAGATCTTCGTCCGCGCGATCGAACGACTGCACCAGTTCCGCCCACGACCGGGAGCAACGTTCCGGAGCTGGCTCTTCGCTATCGCTCGCAATCTGGTGGCCGATTCATGGCGACGTTCGCGCCCGACAAGACCGATCGACGATCACGAGTCTGCGTTATCCGATCCCGACCCCGGTCCTGAAGAGATCGCCGTTCACCGTGCCGAGCTGGATGAATTGCTGGCCATCCTGCACGAATTACCCGAGCGCCAACAATCCATCATCCAGCTTCGCCTCGCCGGACTGACGACGAACGAGATCGCTGACGTACTGGGTGTCACGCAAGGCGCGGTGAAATCTGCCCAGACGCGAGCGTACGCCACCATTCGGGCGCTGATGGCGCCGCCTTCCGGAGCATCGTCATGACCCATTTCCACGATCGACATGCACGCCGGATCGATGCTGCCTGGGTGGCACCCGGCGATGATGACCTCGACGACCTTCTGAATACGATCGCGGCATCCACCAGGGCCCCGGGTGTCGGAGATGACGCCTCGTCACTTGCGGAAACGGCGCGCGATTTCCACCGCAGGCTGGATAAGGAGCAGGAATACGACGCTGCGTCCGCACGACCGGCTCCCGATCTCTGGGATCGGATCCTGGCGGATGCCGGCTCTCAACGAAAGGACGTCACCATGTCAGCAAGACACTTCTCGCTCGGTCGGGATGAAGCTTCGCTCAAATCCGCCGCGAGGCGTTCGACGGTGTCTCTGGAAGCACCACGTCACAGCCGGCTCGGGCGTTGGGCCAATGCACTGGCTGTCCTTTCGCTGGTGTTGTTGATGGGCGTTGGTTTTTGGTTCTCCGGATACGGCACCAATGGTTCCGGAGATAACCACCCTGTGAGATACGCTGCTCAGGTCGTGACCCCACTTGCGTCACCTGAAACGCAGGCGACGGCATGCACCATTGAGCCGCTGACGGCGGAGGAGGTTATGGACCGCATCAGCGACCCAGATGGCTGGGTGGCCGAATATCTGGGCGAACGTTTGCCCTTCACGCCGGGGCAACTCGTAGATCCCTCCCAGCTCATTCGTGACACTGCAGCCAATCTGGATGAGCCCGAACAAGAGGAATTCGAGGCGATGAAGCAGGCGACGAATCAGTATCTGGATTGCCTGCGTGAGGGAACGGTTGGGCAATTTTGGGCAACGTTTTCTCCACATATGCTGCAGCAGGAGATCTTCGGCAAGTTCCCTATCTATCGATCGGAAGAGGCTGTGCGGTCATATGTCGAGGAAAGTCTCGGCCTTGCCGCGGCGGGCTTTTCGTTCCCGCCCTATGCCTGGGATGACATCACGCTTGAGGCTGTTCCCGACCGTGCGGAATCGCGGGTCAACAGAGTGCTTGAGCCGTTCGTCTTCGCGTATGTCCCTTCGCAGGGAGTCGGTCCGGACGGAACCGTCATCGCGAGATCGGACTGGAAAGACCGCATCGAGAACCTGGTTGAAACAAGCGGGCCAGCTCCATCCCTGGGCGCAATCACGCTGGTGCAATATCCGGGGGCAGATCAGTGGTTCATCAATGACACCTGGGTGCAGGCGTCGGATATGGTTCCGGTGGAGTCACCTGCTGGTGACTCTACGGATATTGTTATCGCCGCCGAAGATATTCAGTACGATGTGACCGAGCTCACCGTTCCGGCCAAAACCGATGTCAAGATCACTGTGGTGAATAACGGATTCATTCAACACGATTTTGTGATCGATGAACTGGGTGTGAGTATCGGCCCACTCGGGAGCGGTGAAAGGGCTGAAGTGGTGATCAACGCCGAACCTGGGGAGTACACCTATTACTGCTCGGTACCCGGGCATCGGGATGCGGGAATGGAAGGAAAGATTATCGTCAAGTAACGCTAATCCAGGTAGCGTACATCATGGGGAGAGCGGCCTTGTCACCGCTCATCTCCCCTGATGCCATGTTTTGCCTGCGGATGCGTCATCGATTCCATGCTTCCGCAAGTTTCGGGTGCGACATGATTCGGGCGTATTCGTCCGGGTCCAGCTTGGGATCGCGGCGGGCGTTGAAGGCCTCCAGGACGGTGATGCCGAGAGGATCGCGCTCGACGATCTCGATCTCGCCGGAGGCCGGGGCGGTGCCCGGCTCCAGCACTCGGAAATACCAGCCGGAGTACCCGCTCTTGATCAACTTTGTCATCATCCCCTTGATACCGGTCAGCATGTCCAGCTTGTAGCAGGGCCAGCGCGGCTGGCTGATCTGGAGGATGACGTCACCCCAGCGCCAGATATCCCCGATACAGGCCGTGGTCTCGTCGATCCCCGCCAGCGACAGGTTCTCTCCCATCAGCGCGTGGATGCCATCGCCCTGGTAGCCGAGGGTCTCCCGCCAATGAACGAGATGCTGCGCCGGGTAGGAGTAGATCGCCTTGTTCACGCCGCCGTGATTGACGAGATCGGCTTGGCCATCACCCGCGATGTTGAGTGTCGTCACCTCGAATGCAGGGGCGTCCACCGGTTTCTTCCGGATACCGGAAATGACCTCCTCGCCGCGTCGCATCCCGAGGAATGCGGGCTTCCCCACGCTCGTAGAGAGGAGCGTGATGGTCCGGGTGGCGAGACGGGACTGTGTGTCGGTCATTGAGAATCGTGACTCCTTCATTCTGGTCGCCGTTCGTCGCAGCGCCTTCGGTAGCACCGGGCCGGAGTGCCCGGTGTTCTGGCAACAACATACCGTCCCCTGATCCACACACCGACCACGCCGGATCGATGCTACGACGATGTTCCCCCGGCAGCATCGGGTTGCTGTGTGCCACCTCTTCCTGTGGGCAGATCTGAGGACATCCTCGTATTCCAAAAACACCGTCATCCCGACCTCGTGAGCGAGCCCCTTTTCTCTGTCATCCCGAGCCGGAGCCGCGAGTGGCGACGTGTCGAGGGATCTCTGGTAACACTGATCGTCATCCTGACCGAAGGGAAGGATCCCCCGGCGTCCCTTTCTGCCCGCAGGGCAGAAAGGGACGCCCTGCGGGCGTTTGGACGTGCGTCGCACGGGGATTCCTCGCCAAACTCGGAATGACGGGTGGGTGGACGCGTGCTGGCCGGTCACTCAAGAGCCCGGCCACGTGGAAAAGGTAGCACCGGGCCGCAGTGCCCGGTGTCCTCGCAACAACCTACCGTCCCATGATCCACACACCGACCACTTCGGGTCGGTGCTACCACGCCCGGCCGGTTTTCCTCATCACGTCGCGAAATCCTGTACCGACTCGGGGCCGGCGATGCCGATCGCGAGGCGATCCGGATCGACGTGCGACGAGATCGCTCGCAGCAGGTCGTCCTTCGTCAGTGCCGAGATGATCTCCGGATACCGGTCCAGATAGTCAAGCCCGAGATCGTACTCCTCCAGCGTCAGCAGCAGATCGGTCACACCTCCGAGCGATTCCAGACCCAGCGGAAGCGAGCCGATGAGGAAGCTCTTCGCATCGGCGAGTTCATCGTCGCTCACGGGCTCCTCGCGAATCCGGCGCAATTCCTGCTCGATCCCCTCCAGCGCGCGGCCGATATTGGCCGGATCGACGCCGGCGCGGGATCCCCAGATGCTGTTCGCCTTGCCGCCGGAAACACTGCTGTACACGTAGTAGGCGAGCCCGTGCTTGTCGCGCACATCCGCGCCGAGACGTCCCATCAGACCGAGCTGTCCGAGCACGAGGTTCGCCACCTGCAGGGCGTAGTAGTCCGGATGGTTCCGCGGGATCGTCGGATAGCCGATCGAGATATCGGCCTGGCTGCGGCCGCGCACCGTGATCGCGCTCCGGATCGAATGCGCTGGCGGATCGACCGGGGAGACCTCGTGCGGCTCCGGAATCTCGTTCGCCCAGTCACCGAATACGCGTTGCAGACGCGCGACCGCCTCCTGCAGGTTCTCGGTCCCGCCGACGATCGAGATGGTGGTTGCCGTTGGCCCGAAATGCGCCTTGTGATACGCGGCGAGATCGTCGCGAGTGATCTTCTCGACCGATGGGATGTCGCCGCTCGATGGCGTCCTGTACGGATGCCCTTCCGGGTACATTAGCTCCCGCAGCGCCTTTCCGGCCATCGCGCCGGTGTCCTGCTCCTGCTCGCGCAAGCCGGTGATCGCCTGCTTGCGGATGCGCTCCAACTCGTCTTCCGGGAACGTCGGATGCCGGATGATGTCGGCCGCGATGTCCAGGACCGCATCGAGATCCTCCATCAGCGAATGCCAGCCGACCTCGATCGATTGCCGACCCGAGGAGACGCCGAGCATGGCGCCGATGCTGTCGATCGCCTCGTTGTAGTCCTCGAACGATCGATTCTCCGTACCCCGGTTCAGCATCGACCCGGTCATTGAGGCGCGACCCGGTATATCGTCGTTCGTCGCCGCATGGCCGGCCCGAATCCGAATCGACCCGTCGATCGCCTGGTCCCCCGGTCGAGGTTGCGCCAGCACGATGATGCCATTCGGCAACTCGGTGCGGACAAAACCGTGCGACGAGACCTCCTCGCCGGTATAGCCGAAGATTTCCGGTGCGTAGGCGATCACTGGCTCGTCCTGCGGCATGTCGACGCCAGAGCTGACGACATCGTCGTCGGGGATTTGCCAGCCGATTGTCCGGCCCTCCGGTACAAGCCAGGTCTGGACGACGCGCTGGACGTCCTCCGGCGTGACCGCGGCCAGCTCGTCGCCGAGCGTATCGACGCGCGTCGCGTGGTCGACGATCTCCATTTGACCGAGCCAGAACGCCTGGCTGGTGACGCTCTCCTGCGAATAGATGTACTGGGCCCGGCTCTGCTTGCGCGCCTTGAGGAACTCCTCCTCGCTCGCCAGCTCGTTTTTCAGCCGTTCGATCTCGGCTTCGAATGCGGCTTCGATCGCTTCCGGCTCGACACCCGGCAGTGCGGTGGCGCTGAAGTTCCACAGGTAGGGATCGAGATTGAGCCCTGCCGACGATCCTGCCGAGCGGGCGAGACCGCTGGTGACCAGCGCGCGATACAGGCGGGATGAGCGTCCCATTGCGCTGCCACCGCCCATGCCCATCGCTTTCGCCCCGGAAAGCAGCGCGTCGGCGACGAGGATTGCGGGCATATCCGGATGCTTCGCGTCCGGAATCTTGTAGCCCATCATCATGTAGGCTGCCGCCGAAGGCTTGCGGACCGTCCCCCGGCGCTCGCCGTATTGCGGCGCGGCTTCCGGCACGAGGGGGATGTCGAGATCGGAGTTCTCGATGTTGCCGAACGAGGCGCGGATCTTTTCCGCAAGTTCACCGGCGTCGAAGTCGCCGACTGCCGTGATGAACGCGTTGTTCGGCCGGTAGTAGCGGCGATAGTGGTTGTAGAGATCGTTGCGGCCCATCGTCTTCAGGTCGCGTTCGTATCCGATCACGGCATGACTGTAGGGATGTCCCTGAAACGCCGCGCCGATGACCTCCTCGTACAGGTGATAGGTCGTCCGGTTCTCCGCGCCCTGCCGTTCGGAGAGGATCACCGTGCGTTCCGACGCGACCTCTTCGGGATCGTAGAGCGAATTCACCATCCTGTCCGACTCGATCTGCAACGACAGGTCGAGCTGGTCGGCGGGGAGCGTCTCATAGTAGCCGGTCCAGTCCATCGAGGTCATCGCGTTGAGCTGACCGCCGACGCGGGAGACATCGCCGAAGATTTGACCCTTGGCGATCGTCGGTGTGCCCTTGAACTGCATGTGCTCGACCCAGTGGGAGACGCCGGTGAGACCGGGAAGCTCGTTACGGCTGCCGACGCGGTACCAGGCCCAGAATGAGGCGATGGGCGCATCGTGTTTTTCCTGGAGGAAGAGGGTGAGTCCGTTGTCGAGTGTGGTGATGAGTCGCTTGGGTGATTGTTGAGGCACCGGGGCATCCTCTGGTGAGCGCATGTGCGCAAAACAGTTGTGCTATCGAAAGTATACGGCGGAGTTGCCGGGATTCTCGCATGGACCGGAGCGAGGCGGATACAATTCAGGCAGAAGAATTGGCTGCCCGTGCGCCGGGGCCGAGACAAGGAGTACGTCCGTGCAGATCGATCCGAGACCCGTCTACCACCATGGGCTTGCCGAAATGGTGATCGCCTGGTTGCAAACGAAGGATCCGAGCATCTTCCCGTTTACCGCGAAGTTCGACGACGAGCAGCGAACGGCGTTCACGCGCGATCTCCGGATGGCCCTGAACGATATTACGGAGAGCGGAAGCAAGCGAGGCACATCGTCGGTCGGCTTCCCCACCAGCGATCGCCGGCTGTGGGCGATCGTGGACGATTGGGCCGCCGCTGATGGTGGATGGCCGGAAACGCAGGATCCTACCAACCCGTACGGCATTGGTGGCGTCGCTCCGTTCGATGTCGATCCGGAACCGGTGTTGTAGGAAAGACCATCAGATACACAAAAGAGTCTCCGGGATGCGATAGCAGATATCACGTCCCGGAGATTCTTTTACGTGAAGCATCTCTCTTGACACGACCCATCCCTGTCCATACTATGGTCACTGAATTCTGACTGAATAAGTCGGGTATGTGATTGTGCCATGGGAAACCCGGGCGCGTTGGTATAGGTGACAGGAGAGGCCAGTGATTCCGAACGAGGCTCATCGTATCTTGTCCGCGACCGTTCCGGCCCGTGCCCGGTTGTGGGTTGTCCCCGGCTTGGCCGTCACGGTAGCCGGACTGCGTTCCTCCCACGTCGTGGCGCAAACGACCGTTGGCACACCCGAGGCGTCGACTGCCGTTGTGGCCGGTGACGCCGACCTCACCGCCCTCAAAGCCTATGTGGTCGACCATGTCGATTCGCTTGTCGCGGGGGCCGATGAGATACACGCGCTCGCCCAGCAGTATTACGATCTTGCTGCATCGGCTGATTTTGATTACCAGCAACTGTGGGATACGAACGGTCCCGAGCTGAAAACGATTCTCGATCGTGGCCGCGACCTGTTTACAACCGAGGCCCACGGCAATTACGAATTGGCCGAGGGACTGGTTGCCGGGCTGCCGGCCCTGGTGGATTTCGACGACTGGCTCGATGCTGGTCCGTCTGGCGCCGAGGATCCGTCGAATGCCCGTCAGTGGACTCTGGAGCTTCCCGACGGTACGTCGATGGAGAATCCGGGGAATATCTTCCATACGTTGCTCGAGCCGGTCCTCTGGAATACCGACCCGGATCAGTTCGGCGGCCTGATCCTCGACACGGATGATGATGGCGCAATCTCGATACCCGACGGTTTGCCCGACGCGAATCTCCTGCTGGGAATCACGAGCTCATTGGTGGATGCATCCGGCCAGTTGCAAGCGGCGGTCGATGCCTGGGAGCCGGTGCTGCCCGATGCATTCACGGCACTCGTCGTCATGTTGCCGACCGCAGACGGCTATTTCGCGGATTGGGCTGCCTCGCCCTTCGTCCTCGGCGACAAGAGCACGCAGACAGGTTTTGTCGCCAACAGTCGTCTTTTGGATGTGTTGGGAATTTACGGCGGCCTGCAGTTGACATGGGACAAGGTCGGCGGGGAGGTCGCGGCCGTCGATCAGGCACTGGCCAATCAAATCCAGACGGAGATGGACGCGCTGGTTGCCTTTGTCCAGGATTTGTACGACCACGAGCAGTCGGGGACGCGGTACACGCCGGAACAAGCCGATCAGTTCGGCACCGAGGTGCAGTCCCGAGCGGAATCGCTGGCCGGCCAGATCACGCAAGCGGCTGCGCTGCTCGATATCGAGATTCAGGCTGGCGAGTAGATTTCAGGTTCCGCGGGTTATTGCCGGGATGTACATATGGTCACATCTGCCCTTCGATTTCGGCTCGTCTTGCTCGTCGTACTCGTCGCCTATGGTGCGATGCTTGCAGGGCCGGTCATTCCCCTGAATGCTGTCCGGGCCAGTGAATCCGTCCGCGATCCAGGCACGACCGCACTGGCAATCCGGTCCGGGCTGTACGATGCCCAGCAGGACATCCTGAACGGAGACAACGGGAGCGCCCGGAAGCACCTTGATGGTGTTGCAGACGATGTGTCTGACTTCGTGGCATTGCTCGGAAGCGATTCGGCGGAGGCGGAGAGCATCGAATCGTCGTGGTCGGATGCCGTCGCTGCGGTGGAGGCGTCCGACCCGGCCGCACTGGCCTCGGCGCGCGGCACGATCTGGACGGCGATGCTTGGTGCTGCCTACATGCAGATCACGTCAGCGGTGGCCGTGGGCGATGCCGGGACGGCCGGGTCGTGGTTGCTCCTGCGCGAGTTTCGTCCAACAACGAAATTCTCCCGGCCCGGAGCGAACGCAACGTTGTCGATCCGGAACCTGAAAGATGGCTCGATCTCCCCGGACGAGGCCCTGGCGGCGATCAACGCCGACCTTCTCGATACATACCAGAGCAAGCTCGACGACGAATTGCTGACGCTGACGACCGCGACATCGAAGGGGTTCACGGTTCGGGCGGCAGAGTCCTCCGCGATGATCCAGGGATACTGGAGCATTCTCGAACCTACCTATGCCACCCAGTTTGGACCGGAATCCGCTGCCGACGCGAATGCGACGGTTAGGGAGCTGGTGGATACGGTTGCCGAAGGCGGAAGCCCCGAGGGCGCGATCGCTGATGTCACGGCTCTGTCGCGATCGTTCCGCGCTGCGCCATTGTCCGAAGATGAGCTCGCCCGGCGGGCGGGACAACTCACCCGGTATCTGTCTTTGGTGCCGGTCGAATATGGACGTGGCGTCAAGAACGGCACGGTGATCCTCGATCTCGAAATTCAGGAAGCGCAGACATTCCTGGACGCGTCGCGCGCCTCATTCGCGGATTTGCACCTGTTTCTCGAGGGGCAGGACGCGGCGAAAACCGATGAGATCGAGGCGATACTGCTGAATCTCGATTCCCAGATCAAGGCTGCGGCAACGCATACCAACGTTGTGGACAGCAGCGAGATCTCGCGACAGATCGACGATGTTTCCGCCATGCTGAGCAGCATGTTGCCGGAGGCGTGGACGCGGAGCGGCGGTGAAGCTGATTTCGACGTGATTCACTCATTGCTCGACCAGATGGAGCTGGCGGCGAACTCCGGAAACTGGAAGCTGGCGGAGTCGGCTCGGCTGGAGGCGTACGCGATTTATGAGGTGGGCGCCGAAAAGCGTCTGCTTACCTTCGCACCTGAATTGGCGAACCGCACGGAGCAACTTTTCTGGCAGGGAACCGGATCGATTTCCGGCCTGGCCACTGCGCTCCAGGATCATGCGGGCACCGATGAGATCGGGCAGATTCGGATTGAGCTCAACAAGGCGCTGGCTGAGGGGCAGGAGCGGCTCGGCGTCGGCCGTCCGGCAAAGGCAGTCGTGATCTTCAATGCCGGGACCATCGTTTTCCGCGAGGGGCTGGAGGCCGTGCTCATCTTCGCGTCGTTGATGGCGAGCATGGTCGGCGGGAATCAACGGTTCAAGAAGCCTCTCGTGTGGGGCGCAGCCGCAGCGTTCCTGGCGACTGCCATGCTCTTCGTCCTGGCGCGGACAGTGCTGTCATCGCTGTCCAAATACGGCGAAAAGCTGGAGGCGATCGTGTCCTTGATCGCCGTGGCTGTGCTTCTTCTCATCATGAACTGGTTCTTCCACAAGATGTACTGGACCCGCTGGATCGGGCACCAGCATTCGAAACGACGCGATGTCGTCAAGGGCGCTGTTGCCGGGCAAACGGTGGGTCTGGTGACGCTGGGTTTCACCAGTGTGTTCCGTGAAGGTGCGGAGACGGTTCTTTTTCTGCAAGCGCTCGTGCTCGACGCCGGAGCCTGGGTGGTGATCCAGGGCACCATGCTCGGGCTATTGGGGACGGCAGTGGTCGGTGTCCTCGTCTTCATGCTGCAAAAGAAACTGCCGCACATGAAGATGTTGAAGGTCACGGGTGTGATGATCGCATTCGTGTTGGTGACGATGGTCGGAAACACCGTTCACGTGATGCAGATCGTCGGTTGGATGCCGATTACGGCGGTGGACGGGCTCACGATTCCATTCTGGATGGGGCAGTGGTTCGGAGTGTATTCCGTCTGGGAGAGCCTGATCGCGCAGGCAGTCGCGCTGTTGCTGATTTTCGGGAGCTACTTTGGTTCCGAGTTTGTGAATGGGCGGGCACGCAAAAAGGAGCTCGCCGATTTCCGCACCCAAAACGCGGCGGCTGGTCACGCCTGATCCCGAATCCGGATGAACCGCGGCGAGGCTATACAGCGAATTGCAGGATCGTTGACATCTCGTGGCCTGATAATCGACCCATTCGCGTCGCTCAGGATGCGAACGGGGCTGCGTGCTCTTTTCGGCCGACGGCCTCACCTCCCCAGCCTGCGGCCATCCGCCCCTACGTCCGAGTGGAGGGCCGTGTCACCTCCCTGTCATCCCGAGCCCGTGAGGTGACGCAGTTGCCGAACGGTGTCGAGGGATCTGTGCTTCTGGCCACCACGGCGGTTTGGTAGAGCAGAGATCCCTCGACTTCGCTCGGGATGACAGGAAAGGGGGGCTTATACGCTCAGGACGACGGGGTTTTTGAGGGGCGCTAAGCCTACAGTGGTTTGCAAGAAGGTTGACATGGTGTCCGAATGATCGACTCCCTCCGGGAGCCGATGGGCAGCGAGCCTCCGGCCGCCTGCCCCTCCACCCGGTGAGGTGAGCCTCGCAACCATCCTGCAAACCGCTCCAGGGTACAGGACCCGAGACGACGGCCTCGTCACATGCGCTGACCCGCGATCGATCGTCCGGATTCGGTATCACACCATGCGAGCCACTCTCTTCCGGAAACGGTGCTACCCCTTCATGCCACTCCGGGTGAGCGCCTGGATAAATTGACGCTGCAGCACCAGGAAGACCGCGAAGATCGGGATGAGCGACGAGACCGCTCCCGCCGAGATCAATGCCGCGCTGAATCCTCCGCTTTCGTCGAAGTACCGCGTCAGACCGAGGGGGATCGTGAAGTTCGATTCCGTGGTGAGCATCACCAGCGGCGTTTCGTAATCGTTCCAGCTCCAGACGAATGCCAGGATCGCGAGCGATGCCATCGCCGGTTTTGAGAGCGGCAGGATGATGCGCCAGTAGATCTGGAACTCATTCGCGCCATCGACCCTGGCGGCATCTGTCAGATCCTGCGGGATGGTGAGAAAGAACTGCCGGAGCAGGAACGTGCCGAAGACGGTGAAGATCCCCGGAAGGATGAGCGCCCACAGTGTGTCGTAGATGCCGAGCTGCCGGTACAGGATGAAGCGGGGGACCAGCAGCATCTGGTGCGGGATGATCAGCGTACTCACGTAGAGAATGAACACGACATCGCGACCGCGAAAGCGAAGCCGGGAAAACGCATACGCCGCGAGCGAGGCCGTGAAGAGCTCGCCGACAACGCGCGCTGCTGCCACAAGCATCGAGTTGCCAATGTACTTCGTCAGCGGATAATGCCCGGTCCAGACCTTGATGTAGTTGCCCCACGTCAGGGGATCGGGAATCCACTGCACCGGGAGCCGGAAAACATCGATCTCCCGTTTCAGCGATGACACCACCATCCACACGAATGGCATGAGGAACAACAGGGCGACGACCCACATGACGATGCTGATCGCGGTCCAGCGAATCCGCTCCTGCCGCGTCACCACTTGTCCCATCCCCATGCGGAGGCTCGGTTTTGGCGAACGCGCGAGTGGTTTTGCCATCGAAAGGATCCTCCCTACCCGTAAAACACACCGCGTCGTTGCACCCGCCAGAGGAGCATCGTCAACACGAGAATGAAGAGGAACATGACCCAGGCGACCGCCGAGGCATATCCGAACTTGTAGAACCGGAAGGCATTGACGTAGACGTAGTAGGAGAGCACGGTCGTCGATGACCCGGGGCCCCCTTGCGTCATCAGGTTGATCATCCCGAACGATTGCGATGCGCCGATGAAGCCGGTAATGAGCAGGAAAAAGCTGGTCGGAGTGAGGAATGGGAAGGTGATGACCTTGAATCGCTCCCATGTGCCCGCGCCATCGAGTGCTGCCGCCTCGTGCAGGTCTTCGGGGACATCCTGCAGGGCCGCCATGTAGATGACCGCCGCGAAACCGGCTCCCTGCCAGATCGCCATGATGATGAGGGAGGTCAGCGCCCATTTCGACGATGCCAGCCAGACCGGCGGGTTGTCGACGCCGAGGCTGGAGAGCATTCGGTTGATCGGCCCGTATCTGGGGTCGTAGAGAAGGATCCAGGTCGAGGCGATCGCGACCGAGTTGGCGATAAACGGGATGAAGAAAATCAACCGCAGGAGGGCGCGTGCCGGAATCGGCCCATTCAGGGCCAGGGCGATCATCAGACCGAAGGCCGTTGTGATCGGGACGCTGACGCCGGCATAGAACAACGTCCGTCCCCCGCTATGCCAAAACTCTCCCGTTTTGGACAGGGACGTGAAATTGTCGATTCCCACCCACTTGATGCCGTCGAGACCCGAGATGACATCCCATGAGGTGAAGGCGATGAACAGGGAAAACAGAAGAGGGAAGAAGGTGAAGATCGCGAACCCCGCGAGGTTCGGCGCAAGGAAGGCCCACCCGATCCAGGCGGCGGGTTCGGGAGAGCGCCGCCGTCGGCGGCGCCCTTCCACTTTGGTTTCGGTATCGATGGATTGCCTGGCTGCGATCACGGTTATGCGCCCGCCGCTGCAATCGCCTCGTCCGATTTGGACTTGACTTCGGAGACCAGGTCATCGAGCTCGATCTCGCCGATGAGATACCGGTCCAGGTTCTGCTGGACGATCTGCTGGATTTCGGCCCCGGCGACGAGCACGGTGTCGTTCGTCAGGACAGCGCTCTCGTCGAAGGCCACCGCCTTGAAGGAGTCGACGTCGTACCGTTCCTCAGGCGATTCGCCGAGCAGTCCGCTGGCGATCGCATCCTGATCGAGGCCCGGGAAGGCAGGTTGCTTTCCTGCGGCCAGATAGAACTGGGAACCATCCGTCAGACGGTACTTGATGAACTCCCAGGCAGCGTCCTGCTTTTCGGACTTCGGGCTCATGGTGATCCAGTTCCCCATGACGCCGGGGTTGTAGACGGGATCTGCGTCGGCCGGAACCGGAAGCGGCAATGTCGTCGTCAGGAAGTCGTGTGGATATTCCTCGGTGTCGTTGATGTACCGCATGACCCAGAACGCCGTCGGCCAGAAGGCGACCTGATTGGTCAGGTAGAGGTTTTGCTGGTAGACGCGCAGGTTCCGGGCAAGCACGTCGCTCCACGGGAACGAGCTCCCGTCGTCGATCATCGACCGGTGCGTCTCCCAAGCCGTGCGGAAGGCGGGATCGTCGAAGTTCGACTCCGTCGCGCCATCCTTGTACCAGTAATCGCTGCCGAGCATCTGCCGCGCGATATCCGGCGGGGCGAAGGTGCCGTAGGCGAAGTTTCCGGACAGCTCCTTGGAGAGCGACTTGAAGTCGTCTGTCGTCCAGGCGTCCGGGATGGTCACGCCCGCGTCGTCGAGCAGTTTCTGGTTTGCGAAGATAACCTGCGGCTCGCGGACGCAGGCGATACCGAAGACCCCCTCATCGTTGCCGAAGACGGCTTCCGGCTCGGAGCCGATCCAGTCGGCGATATCAGCCTCCTGCTCGATATATCCGGAGAGATTGCCGACGGCTCCGGCACCGATGCGCTGGGCAAGCCGCGGGTTGCCGTACATCTGGATGACGTCGATCGGTGTACCACCCTGCAGCGCCGTGTCCAGCTGGGTGTTGCCGGTGTCGTCGTTGACGTAGCGGGTGTACTTGACCTGGATGTCGGATTGAGACTCGTTGAATGCCGCGACGAGTTGTCCCGGTCCGCTTTCCTCGGGCTCACCGCCCCAGAATTCGAGTTCCACGGGGCCACTCTGGCGCAGATTGAGCATCGGTGCGGCGTAGGCCTGCGATGCCGCGAGCCCTGATGCCGCCATCGTGGCGGCGGTTGCCCGAATCATCTGACGTCGGGTGAGCCGACGATTGATTATGCGCGATGCAGTCATCGTTCCCTGTCTCCTTCGTACGTGATTGACGAAACCGATTCCGGGACCTCGAAGAAAAGCGTTAATCGCGGTTGGTCTCAACTCCTTTCACGCGATCAGGCGTCCGGTGGATATACGCGAATCTCAACGATACGTGCGGTGGGGATGCCATTCGTGGCATGGACGGTCAAGGTCATCGATTCTGTTTCGCGAGGTTCGATCGTGTGGACCCGTTTCCTCTGGTGGTTGCACGTCACCTCGACGAGTGTGCTGTCACCGGCATGGAGTGAGTAATCCGACACGACGCAGGGGAAGGGACCCTCCCAGATCCATCCGCTCAACTGGGAATCGAACGTGACCTCGATCGTGCCGATCGTCACCGGTTCCGGCCAGGTGAGGGTGAGCGATTGCGGCAGGCTCTCGGAGGGGTCCGAGATCCACATATTCGTTGCCTGTTCCGGGCGATTGATGCCGGAGGAGATATTGTTCGCCTCATAGGGTCGGCTCACGGGATCCGTGGCAAATACCAGCGTGCCGTGGAACCAGCGCCAGTAGCCGAGCTCGGTATCCCAGGCGCCGGCCTGCGTGCCGGAAGGCTCCTGGGTCGAAAGCACCCAGGACACGCCTTCCGCCGGTTCGAGGACAAGCACGATTGGCCGGTCAGGAACGACGTCCAGCGCTTTTTCCGGAGTGAATGCGATCGTCGATCGGCCCGGAGGCACGTCGGCGTCGATAATGGCGAGCGTTTCTTCCCCCGATTGTGATTTCCGGAAATCGCGGAGGTGGCGGGCCTGTCGCACCTGCATTCTGACCTTGACCGGCGTCTCGTTTTCCGACACCAGCTCGACGCTGACCGCGTTCAGCCGGGATTCGCTCATGACGAACGCCTGGCCGGTCAACTTGTCCAGCGCGACAGCCCGGTCGTCGCCGATGCCCTTATGCTCGGGGAATCCGGTTCCAGCTTCCTCCCAGCCCATGTCCGGACCGAGGATCAATGCTGCGTCGCTCGTCGCGGTGATCGAGACATCGGAGCGGCGTGCCAGGTTGCCGTCGCTGTCGCTTCGCAGTGGCAGGTACAGACCGTCCCGAAGGAGGGTGATCTGGAGATCGCGCAGGGAGGTTGCATTTTGGCGAAGTGCGCGCGGCGTCATGTCCGCCTGAAGTGATTTCGCCGCGGCGACACCGGCAGCCTCCCCGATCACGGCGCAGGTTTTCATGACCCGGGTGGTGCCATGGGCGACATGCGTCGTGCTGATGTCGCGACCTGCCAGCATGAGGTTGCTGACCGTGCGACTGTAGAGAGACGAGAGCGGGATGCCATAGAGGCCGGGCAGTGGCGGTTGCCAACAAGGCTGTTCGGATGAGTAAACGCCATCCGGTGTGTGGAGGTCGATTGGCCAGCCACCATGAGTGACGACATCGTCGGGCACACCGTCGAGACCGAGATGAACGTCATGTTCGGTCATGATGTGATCGCCCTCGAACCTGCGGCTCTCGCGTTTGCCGGGAATGTGGCCGATCCAGTCCATCGTCCAGGTCGCGGCGCGCTCGCGCACGCCCGGCACGGTGCAGTGGTTCTTGATATGGTCCCAGACACCGAGCACCGCCCGGTGAAGCTCCTTGCGGATGGCCTCGTTATCGGTGATCGTGTCGAGTCTTCCTCCCCACTCGATCCACCAGTAGCCGGCGTCGAAGTTCTCGTGGGTGCGGTAGGGGAGCGACTCTTCATCGGGGAATGTGTGCGCCCATTCGGGGGCGATGAACGGCACCGGACGTCCCACATCTCGCGCCGCGAACATGATTGTCGAGCCGAGCACGACATCGTCGGCGGTTTCCGGCGCCCACGACTCGTTGAATTCGGATTTCGCCTCTCGTCCATACCGGAAGGGCGCGCCTGCCTGGAATGCGACGAAGCCGTCGCCGGTCGCGTCGATCAGCATGTCGCAGGTGAAGTGGAAGACCTTCTCCGTACCCTGCTGCACGGCCCAGATCGCATCGATTCGCCGCTCGTAACCATCGACATCGGTTTCCGACGTGGAGACGCCGACGACGCGCGTGTTGAGCTGAAGCTCCAGATTCGGCTCGGCATCCACCTTCTCTTCGAGGATCACATCCCAAAATGGGTAGTGGTTGCCATTGAACTGTTTCAGGCCGTGCGCCCGGGCCCGGACATCGAGAAATATCTCTTCGATGATGCCCGTTTCCCGGGCGTCCCGGTTGTAGCCACTCTGGGACGCGCCGACCGGGCCGACGCGCACCTCGCTGCTGCTGTTGCCACCGAGAACCGGTCGCTCCTGGATGAGGACGACGGACACGCCTTTTCTTGCCGCCGCGATCGCGGCACTGGTGCCCGCGAGCCCGCCGCCGACGACCACGAGTTGGACGTGCCGCTCATCCGTCGCGACCAGGCCATTGCTATCCATGCACATGCTCCTCCTGTTGCTGATGTTCGCTGGCCGATGTATCGGGGCACGGGCCGGTTGACGCCCGCACGACAAGCTTGACTGGAAGCAGGAGCCGCGATTCCCGCTTCTTGTCTTCCTGAACGATTCGCATGAGTTCTTCGACGGCGGCGACGCCCCAGTCGTAGCGATTGACCCGAACGGTAGTCAACGGTGGATAGGCGTAGGCAGCATCGTCGTCGTGGAATCCGACCACCGAGATATCGCCGGGGATCGACAGCCCGAGATGCCGGCAAACGCGATATCCGGCCCGGGCCATGGCATCCGTGGCGAAGATCATTGCCGTTGGTGGTGAATCCAGAGAGAGAAGCTGTCGAGTCAATTGCTCGGCGGTGTGATCGCTGAATCCCGCCGTACCGAGGCGGAAGACGAGAAGATGTGGATCGAAGGTGATGCCGCTGTCGGCGAGTGCCGTCAGGTAGCCGGCTCTCTTCTCGCGCGACGTATAGGTCGTATTCGGGCCGTTCACCAGTGCGATTCGGCTGTGTCCGAGACCGGCCAGGTGCCGTGTGGCCTGGTACATGCCGTCGAAGCTGTCTGCCGCCACGCTCGGGATACCTGCACCGGGCACGTGGCCACCGATGATGACGATCGGTTTGTCGTTTGCCTTGATGCTGCGAATCAGCCCTTCGTCGACCTCTCCGCCGCTCATGATGACGCCGGAAATCCTGGAGTAAAACGGGATCGACTCATCGCTCGACAGCAAATGCGATTGCTGCCACGGATACGGCACTGCATCATAGGCGCGGCAGGCGACCTCGACCCCGCCCAGTACCTGGTCCAGCACGGACTCATGCTGATGATCCGTCATGCCATCGGACGAGTGGCTGTGCGTGATGCCGATCATCATCGGCACGTTCGGGTCCTCGACCTGAGCTGTGGAGGAGAGCTCCTCGATGGCGCTCTTCACCGCATTTCGGGTGAGCTGGCTGACCCGTGGATTGTCGTTGAGCGCTCGCGAAACGGTCGAGATCGAGATGCCCAAATGGTCCGCGATATCCCGTTGCGAGATGCCTTTCGGCAATATCATCGCTGTTCCCCGGAAGAAACGAACGTTATCAATGTGATGTTTTTCATCCTAGCATGCTGCCTTTCATTGTGCAAATGGATCATTGCCGAATGACAGGTCGATATTTGCATCGATGCCTCATCCTGCAATGCGTCCCGGTGAGGGAAGGACCGATATATGGGATCGGAGGGATTGGATCGACCTTCCGGTGATGGTCTCCATGGCTTTTGATGGGCATGAGAAACCCCGGAGAGATATTCGTTCTCTCCGGGGTCATCACGTCATTTGGGGAAGGACGTCAGGAACCGTTCGCGACGATCTCGACGTTGATGTTGCCGCGCGTCGCCCTGGAGTAGGGGCACGTCTCGTTTGCGGCGTTTGCAAACTCCTGCACCTTTGCGGTTTCCATCCCCGGGATGTCGACGGTGATTCTCGCACCGAGTCCGGAGTTCCCGTCCGCGTCGGTTCCCTGAAGGATCTCGACGAGCACCGTCGATTGCGATGCGTCCTCGCCGGCGTTTTTCGCGGCGCCGATCAGGGCCTGTTGGTAGCAGCCACCCCATGCCGCCGCGAAGAGTTGTTCCGGGTTCGTGCCGCCGGAGTCGCCGTTCGCTTTCGGACGACGAAGCTGGACATCCAGCATGCCGTCATCGGATGTCGCGTGACCTCCGCGTCCGCCGGTGACGGAGACGCGTGCCGTGTAGCGCGGTTCTGTGATCGGACCCATTGTTCGTCAATCTCCCTGGCTTGTGACCTTACTGAAACGGTCGATCCGGAAATGCTGGAGCGTGTTGGCGCTCTCGTCGGTCGCGAGGTCAGCCAGCAACTCACCGATCACGGGTGCAAATTTGTAGCCATGCCCGCTGAAGCCGGCTGCGATGGCCACGCGGTCGTCCCCGGGATGGCGGTCGATGATGAAGTCCTCGTCCGGCGTCATGGTGTACATGCACATCGCGGAGTTGTTCAGCGTGTGCCGCACGCCCGGCAGGTGCGCCGAGAGGAACGCCTCGAATCGGGGTGACATGTCGGCTGGATGAACCTCGCGATCGAAATCGTCGGGATCGACGATGTTGTGGTCGCTGTGATCGCCGATCTTGATCGTGTCGTCGCCATGCCCCGGCAAGCCGTAGAAATTGTCCTGCGCCATGTGCGCGATGAATGCCGGGAACATGCCCGAGCCATGCGTCTCCCGGTTGTCGACATCGAACCACATCACTGGCTTGCGGATCGGCTCGAGCGGCAACTCGAGGTCGGGGAGGAGCTTTCCGGCCCACGCGCCCGGAGCGACGATGAGGCGGTCCCCCGCGAATGTGCCGTTGCTTGTCTGTACCGTGACGCCATCCGGACCGGATTCCCAGCCGAGGACTCTCGTGTTGTCGACGATCCTGCCCCCGGCCGCTTCCAGCTCCTGCGTCAGCGCCCGAAGCGTCGGGTTGACGAGCAGGATGCCGGCTTCCGGGTCGAGACATGCTTCCCAGTCGGGCGGCAGGTTCCACGCCGGGTACCGTTCGTTGACCTCATTGCCGTTGAGCATTTCGTACGGCAGGTCAAACATCGCCGCGCTCTGGGCGGCGTTCCTGGCGCCCGCCTCGCCCGGTTCCGCCAGGTCGAGACAGCCGCAGCGGACCATCAGGTCGATGCCGGTGCGGTCCTGCAGGGCCGCCCACGCCTTGTCCGCCTCCACCGTCCACGGGACGTAGGCGGGTCCTTCGAAGTAGGCGTGGCGGAAGATGCGCGTATGGCCGCCGTGGCTCGCCAGCTTGTTGATGTGGCCGAATTGCTCGAGCACGATCACCGAGTGTCCGCGACGGGCGAGCGCCCATCCCGCGGCGGTCCCCATCGTGCCGCCGCCAGCTACGATGACGTGCGCCCGATTGCTATCCATGTAGATGTCTCCCGAAACGATGATTTGCCGGAAACGGATTGCCGTTCATGTACGCAAAGTATTGACGGGAACGCGCATTTCGGAAAGGTGCCGGAAGTGGTGACCCTCGCCGAAGGTCAGGTAGCGATCAGGTTCGCGGAAGGCGGTCGCGCGGTCCTGTGGGCCGCGAACGTCCCCACAATAGACCTGCCATTCAGAGGTTATGGTTGAGGCCGCAGTCTCCGAGAACAAAATGCCCGTCATTCAGCGCAAAATGAAGAATCCTGCGCGAAGCGATGCTGTCAACCAAGATATGTTGCATTTTGCCGCACGAACCCATGGACCGTCGCGAGAGGTTTCATTCGTACTTTTGGGACCGCTTCGCGCAGGATTCTTCGGCTCCTGCGGCCTTTGAATGACGGAGGCTTGTGGCGGATTGGGCGACCTGCCCTACCGGAAGCCCTCGGTGACCGCGTGTTTCTTGTCGTACCACGGCAGATCCTCGATCGGATCGGCGTTGCCGAAGGTCCGCGCCGGTCGGTTCACCGGAGCCGCCCATTTCACCGCATTCGCGATCACGCGGCGAATCTCCTCGTTGTAGTAGGTCGGATACGTCTCGTGACCGGGTCGGAAATAGAAGACCTTGCCCGCACCGCGATGATATGCGGCACCGCTGCGGAAGACCTCTCCGCCCTGGAACCAGCTGACGAAGATCAGCTCGTCCGGCTGCGGGATATCGAAGTGCTCGCCGTACATCTCCTCCCGTTCGAGCTCGATGTACTCGCCGATGCCGGCGACGATCGGGTGGCCGGGATTCACGACCCAGAGGCGTTCCTTCTCATCGGCCTCGCGCCATTTCAGGTCGCAGGTCGTGCCCATGAGCGATTTGAAGATCTTCGAGAAATGCCCGGAATGGAGCGCGATCAGACCGGCCCCTTCCAGCACTCGCGCCTTGACCCGCTCGACGATCTCGTCCGAGACGTCGCCATGGGCCATGTGTCCCCACCAGACGAAGACGTCGGTGTTGGCAACCACACCCTCGGTCAGGCCGTGCTCCGGCTCCTCGAGGGTTGCGGTCCGGGCTTCGATACCGTCGACCGCGTTCAGTCCCTCGGCGATCGTACCGTGGATGCCATCGGGGTAGACCCGGGCGACCTCCTCGTCGATCTTTTCATGTTTGTACTCGTTCCAGACAGTTACACGAATAGGATCGGTCACACTGTGCTCCCTTCTGCGATTTCCAGGTTCGCTCCGGTGATTTCCTCGTCGATGACGATTTCATGGCCCAGTTCGGCCGAACGATAGATCGCATCGATCAGGCGAACGCGATCGAGCCCTTCGCGCCCATCTGGCGACATGGGAGTGCCGTCGAGGATCGCGCTGACGAAATCGCGAATGATCGCGCCATGTCCCTCAGTCTCGACCAGACGGGGCTTGCTGTCCATCGTCGTATCGCCGAAGCCGCTGTAGACCTCCAGCGTATCGACGAGCGCGTAGTTCTCGGCGAAGATGCGCGCGCCGCCCTGTGAGCCGTAAAGCTGGATACCGAAATCATCCTTCATTTCGGTGAATGCTGCCCACGATGCCTCGAGCAACAGTGTGCCGCCATCCTCGAAACGCATGAACGCGGTCGCGAGATCCTCGACCTCGTATGCCTGTCCATCGGCGAGCTGCGAGCTACGGCGTCCGACCCAGCCGCCCTTACCCTGCGGTCCGATCTCGGCATAGGTGCTGGCGGTCACGGAAGTCACCTTCGGGTTACCGAGGACATGCAGGATCATATCGAGGACGTGAACGCCGAGATCGATCAGGGGACCTCCGCCGGCGCCTTCCTTTGAGGTGAACCACGACCCGAGACCGGGGATACCACTCCGGCGCATCCACCACGCCTTCGAATAGTAGATACGGCCGAATGCCCCGTCGGCGACCTGTTGACGGAGGAGCTCGACATCGTGCCGGGTGCGGCGCTGGAACGAGACGCCGAGCACCTTGCCGTGCCGCTCCGCCGCTTCGACCATCTTCACGCCTTCTTCGGCGTTGCGGGCCAGCGGTTTTTCGATGAGGACGTGCTTCCCGGCCTCGAAAGCGGCGAGCGCCACCGGCATGTGCAGCACGTTCGGCACGGCGATGCTCACCGCGTCGATATCATCGTCGGCCAGCAGGTCCTGATAGTCGCGATAGATGCGAGGCACGTCGAACTTCTTCGCCAACATCTCGCAGCGATCGGTATCGAGACCGGCGAGCGCGACGACCTTGGCCCGGGGTTCGTTCTGGTAACCCTCGAGATGGAAGATGCCGGCACCGCAGCCGATGATGCCGACCCGAAGCTGTTCCTGTTGCGCCATTGAGACCTTCCTGTCGACAGGAGGAAAGCGAAGCCGTACGGTCCGGGGCTTGCGCGGTGCCTGTCTCGTCAGACGATGCGAACGCATACGAAACGATGACGCCGGTTCATCATCATGTTTTCGTCTGAGCATCCCACCCGTTGGGGACGGATGCAAGGAGGAATGCAGAACAGCGTTCCAACATACTCTCGGTAGCACCGATCCGAAGTGGTCGATAAACGGACACTGGGCGTGTTCAGGTAGCACCGGGCACTGCGGCCCGGTGCTACCTGAGGGGATCAGTCTGGTTATATCGTCCCGATGTGGTCTTGGTAACATCGACCTGGAGTGCAGGGCCATCTCTTTCACGAGCCGTTCACGGTCTTGAGATGAGGGCGTGAAGGGAGATTTGCCGGACGGCTGGACTGCGTGATTGGTGCGTGTTGCAAGAAGGTCAATTCGGTAGGGGCGGACTCTTATGTCCGCCCTTTTGGCGTGGCACTGGACGGACATAAGAGTCCGCCCCTACAGGTGATGCGCTTGGGTCGTGTCGACCAGGCTGCAATTCGTATTAGCCGATCAGTTTCACCAGCACCACTTCCGGCGGGCAGTTGAGACGCACCGGAGGACGATACATCCCGATCCCGTTGGAAACATACAGCGTCATGTTTCCGATCTCGTAGCGGCCACTGTCGTACTTCTTGCCGAGCTTCGGCGCGGCGATCGCCCCGATCCACGGCAAGCGAATCTGCCCGCCGTGGGAGTGCCCGCTCAACATCAGGAGCGGACCGAAGGGCTCCATGCGTTCGGCGTGATCGGCCTCGTGCCATAGGGCGATAGTCAGCGCGTCGGCGGGAATCTGCTCGAAGGCGATGGCCGGACGATCTTTTCCGAGCAGGATATCGTCGACGCCGGCGATCCAGAATGTGCCCTTCTGCGTCGTTACCTGTGTAGCATCGTTCTGCAGGAAGGTGATCCCCGTATCCGCCAACCCGCCCAGCACCCGTTGTCGTATGTTCGCGATATCGTGGTTGCCGAGAATGCCCCATGCGCCGTAGACCGCCGTCGATGCCATGGCGGCGAGTGGCTCCCGCGCCTCGGCGACGTAGCGCGGCGACTCCGAGATGTAGTCGCCGCCGAAGAGGACGACATCCGGGTGGGCGCGTCGCAGGATCCGGACGACCGGCTCCAGATGCTTCGCGGAGAAATGCGGTCCTACATGGGTATCGGTGACGAATGCCAGGGTCGTGCCGTCCAGATGCCGGTGCGTCCGGGGAAGCTGGACCATCAGGTGGGTGATCCGGAGTCGAAAGGGAGCGACGAACCTGGCGTATAGCGCCGTCGGGATGCCGATCGCCACGACGAAGAGACTGATGTATCCGAAAATGCGACGCATCACAGGTCGATCAGACCCTTCACGATCATGGCGAGGGTCACGATCACACCGTATCGCAGATGCAGCCGCGTGGTCATCCCGACGATGGCGGACGTCAGGTGCCCTTCACCAACATCGCGCATGTGGCGAACCGCACCGAAAGATGCCGGAAGGATCGCGAGCGTCGCCAGCAGCGGCCAGTAGCCGGGCGTCGCGATCACCACGGAGACCGTGATCGCGAGTGGCGCGAAGACCAGGGCCGCATACTCGCGCACGCCCCACGTCCAACCGAAGGTATTCGCCAGCGTGTGCTTGTGGTGATCCAGATCGACGTCGAGGTCCCGCATGTTGTTGCTGTGGAGGATTCCTGCCGCGTAGAGTCCCGTATTTGTCGCCAGCAACGCGACGGGCCACGTCAACGTCCCGGTGTGGACGTAGTAGGCTCCGCCGACCATGACGATTCCCATGGCGACGAAGACGCCGAATTCGCCCAGCCGGTTGTAGGCGAGCGGCCAGGGTCCGCCGGTGTAGAAAAATGCCACTCCCGCGCCGATCAACGCGAAGGCGACGCCGATCCAGCCGAGCCGGACGATGATTGGTGCGCCAAACATCAGCGCGAGGACGAAGGATACGATCATGCCACGGCGGATGTCGCGGTCGGTCAGATGCCCGTCCTGCAGCATCCGCCCCTGACCCTCGTTCTGGACGATATCGACGCCGGATTCGTTGTCGAAGTAGTCGTTCGTCAGGTTGCAGCCGACGTGCGTCAGGACCGATGTCAGGAGCATCAGCAGGCCGAACGGGATCGACATCTTGCCGTCCTGCCAGGCAAGGGCGGAGGCCATCAGGATCGGCACGACGGAGATCGTCAGGCTCCAGGGACGTACCGCAAGGAACCAGACGCGCCAAGCTGACATCGGGATTGGAGCTGGTGTCATGGTCGCCATGATTACGCCTCCATGCTCCGCCACGGCACGACGAGATGCTCGACCAGGTCGAGCAGCAGCGTCAGCGCCCAGCCCATGATGCCGGTGATGACCAGCCCGACGAACATCTGCTGGATGCGCAGTGTCTGGTAGCTCTGCCAGATCATGAACCCGATCCCCTTGTCGGCGGCGAGGAATTCGGTGCCGACGATGACGATCAGGGCGAACCCGAGCGAGAGTCGCATTCCGGTGAAGATGGCAGGCAGACTCCCCGGCAGCGCGACGGTGGTGAACAACTCCCAGCGTGAGGCTCCGAGATTCCGCGCGACATCGCGATATTGCGTATCGATCGAGAGCACACCGCTCATGGTGTTCAGTGCGACGAGGAAGAAGATCGAGATCGCGACGATCATGATTTTCGACAACTCGCCGATACCGAACATGATGATCACCAGCGGCAGGATCGCGATCTTCGGCACAGCGTAGATCGCCGAGGCGAGCGGCATCATGAAGATTCGGAACGGCCAGAACAGCCCCATCGCCAACCCGATGATGACTCCCGGTACCGTGCCGATCACGAAGCCGCCGAGAATGCGGTACAGGCTGATCGTGATGTCGCCGAGCAGATCCTTCTGTGTGAAGAGAACCTTTGTCGTCTCCCAGAGTGAGCTTGGCGGCGGCCAGAAAAGCGGATTGATCGTCTTCGTGCGCGAGAGGATCTCCCAGATCAGCAGCAACGAGACGGGGCCGGCGAGGGTGAGGACGAGCTCGATCGTACGTCGCCGCCTCATGCCGTGCCCGCCGAAAATGCGCCGCCAGCTTCGACTTCCTCGCGCAGGATCGACCAGGTGGTCGTGAACAGGTCGGCGAACACCGGATCGGAGCGGACGTCGGTCAGGAATCGGGGACGGGCGAACGGCACATCGATTACGTCCCGGATCGTGCCCGGGTGGGAGCTCATCACCACGATCTTGTCGGCGAGGATCAGCGCCTCATCGATGGAGTGGGTGACAAACAACACGGTCTTGCCGGTGCGCTCCCAGATTCGCAGTAGCTCTTCCTGCAACAGGAAGCGCGTCTGCTCGTCGAGCGCGCCGAACGGTTCGTCCATCAGGAGCAGGTCCGGATCGACCGCGAGCGCCCGGGCGATGGAGACCCGCTGACGCATGCCTTCCGAGACCTGATGCGGCCAGGCGCCCCGGAACTCGCCGAGACCGACCATGTCCAGCAGGTCGTCGGCCCGCTCGCGGCGCTCGCCGCGGCTCACTCCCGAGAGTTTGAGCCCGTACGCGACGTTTTGCCTGAGGGTGAGCCACGGGAAGAGCGTTCGGCCGTGGAAGACCATCGCGTTCGTCGGGTTCCTGCCGTCGGGCCGTGTGACCGATAGCGTGCCCGATGTCGGGCGATCCAGTCCCGCGACCATGCGCAGGAAGGTCGATTTGCCACAACCGGACGGGCCGACGATGACGCAAAAGGAACCGGGATCGACGGCGAGGTCGACATCGACGCAGGCGTCGACCGCACCCTTCGCCGTGGCGAAGCGGCGGCCGACGCCCACAGCGTCGATCCGGGCGCCCGTTTCGCGTGCGGTCGCAGCGAGACGGGCCGATTGTCCGCGGGGTGGAGGAATGGAACCGGGTTGAAATGAGGCGTACGCCATGATGTCCTGTCGGGGTGCCTTACTCGCCGCCGATCAGGGCAAGCGCGTTGTCGATAACGTCCTGGTCGATGACGGTGGTGGGATCGATCGTGCCTTCGAAGTCCATCAGACCGCGTTCGCTGAAGAACTCCTGCAGCGTGATGAGGTTGTCGATGTTGATCTCGCCATCGACCTGATAGACCGGTTTGACGGCGTCGGCGATGAGCTGCAGCGGCACGTCGGTGTACTTGTTGATGATCGTCAGGTTGAGCGGATCGTTCGGCGCCTCCATCAAATCGCGGCAGGCGCGGAGATACCCCGCGACGAACCCGGCGGCGGCCTCAGGATTCTTGGCGACCCAATCCGAGTTGGCATAGACGGCCGTGACCTGCATACCCTGGACCGGGAAGTCGCTCGCCAATCGAACGAGGGTGCCCTGCTGCTCAGCCTGGGTGGCCAGTGGCTCGCCGATGATCGCGCCGTCCAGCGCGCCGGCGTCGAGCGCCGTGACAGCATCCGGGAACGTCAGGTACTGCAAATCGACATCGCCAATCGTCAGTCCACCGGTGCGCAGCGCCGCATCGAGCCAGTATTCCGTGGCGCCGGGTGCGTTGACCGATACCCGCTTGCCTTTGAGGTCTGCAACCTCGGTGATGGTGCCCTCGTCGCAGGCTTTCCGGGCGATCATCAGCGGGCTGGCGACGGGGTTTCCTTCCTCGTGGCCTGGGGCGACGATCGTGAGTGGCAGACCGGTGTCGATGCCGTTCCAGAAGGCCGGACCAATACCGCTGAGTCCGATCTGGAGCTCGTTCGTCGCGGTGAGGACGGCGATATCGGTGCCGCTGTTGATGCCGGTGGTCGAGACGTCGAGACCTTGCTCGGCGTAGTAACCCTTTTCATACGCGACGTAGATCGGCGCGTAGATCATCACCGGCAGGGTGCCCATGTTGATCTTGATCGCGTCTGCCGGAACCTCGAACGGCGGGATCTCGACCGGTTCGATCGGTGCGGACGGCGATGCCTCCGGACTGGCGACCGGGATCGGGCACCCGGTGGTCTCCTGGGCAAAACCGGATCGCGCGAAGGACGCCGCAATCGTTCCGGCGGTGGCACTGGCGATCAGCGAACGGCGGGAAAGAGCGTTGAAAGACATTATGTGTTTGGACCTCCTGTGGAGTGGGCCGGAGCGGCAGCGCCGCCGCTCCCAGGGTCATGTCCCCCGACAGTATATCCGGATCGCCTGACGATGACTGGTTGGGGACAACGCATGCGGGAATCGCTAGATGTTTCCAATCAGGTCCAGCGCGTCGGCGACGACCTGTTGCTCGATCACGGTCGCCGGATCGATGGGATCAGGGGAATCGAGAAGATCGCGTGCGCCGAGAAATTCCTGGAGCGTGACGAAGCTTCCCGTATTGATCTCGCCATTTACCTGGTAGACCGGTCGCACCGAATCCGCGATGAGCTGCAGCGGAACATCAGTGTACTTGTTGATGATCGTCAGGTTGAGCGGATCGTTTGGCGCCTCCATCAAATCGCGGCAGGCGCGCAGATATCCCGCGACGAATCTGGCGGCAACATCGGGATTGTCTCCCAGCCAATCAGCATTCGCGTACACTGCGGTGACCTGCATGCCCTGGACAGGGAAGTCGCTTGCCAACCGAACGAGGGTGCCCTGTTGCTCGGCCTGGGTCGCCAGTGGCTCGCCGATGATCGCGCCGTCTAAGGCCCCGGCGTCGAGCGCCATGACGGCGTCGGGAAACGCGAGATATTGCAAACTGACGTCCTCAATCGTCAGACCGCCGGTGCGCAGCGCCGCATCGAGCCAGTATTCGATTGCGCCCGGAGCGTGGACGGAGACGCGTTTGCCTTTGAGGTCTGCAACCTCGGTGATGGTGCCCTCGTCGCAGGCTTTCCGGGCGATCATCAGTGGGCTGGCGACGGGATTGCCCTCTTCGTGACCCGGCGCGACGATCGTGAGCGGCAGACCGGTGTCGATGCCGTTCCAGAAGGCCGGACCAACGCCATTCAGGCCGAGCTGGAGCTGATTGGTGGCCGTCAGGAGAGCGATGTCCGAACCGTCGTTGGTTGCGGATACCTCGACATCGAGACCCTGTTCGGCGTAGTAGCCCTTTTCATAGGCCAGGTAGATCGGTGCGAACGTCAGGTGCCGGACGGTACCGACTTTGAGCCTGGCCGCACCTTTCGGGACATCGAATACCGGGATCTCGACCGGCTCGACCGGAGGTGATTGCCGGGTGTCGCCGATGTGAAGCGGGCAGGAACCCTGAGCGAGAGCTGCCTGCCGCGCAAGGATCGCGGCGAGCGATCCTGTTGTGGTTGCGGCGATAAAAGAGCGGCGGGAAAGAGCGCGGTACGTCATTGTGGGGCGATCCTCCTGCGAAGCGAGCCGGGGGAGGGCAGCGTCGCCGTCCCGGCGTCATTCAGGAGCGAGTATATTCGGCGGCGTTCGGTCGGAATCGGCATCGCTGCGCGGATTGTCGATGGTGCTGGCTCGAATCTGCCGATGCACGAATGGTCTTGAAAGGTCGTCGTCATCGGGCTCTCCTCCCTTGCGGTTCTCCAGGACACCCCCTCCTCTTCGCAACGAGCAACCTGCGATCCCGAGTGGTGCGTCACGCCTTTTGCGTCATCTGCCCCCGTCATCCCGAGCGCAGTCGAGGGATCTCGATGCGAGGTTGTTACGAGATCCCTCGACTGCGCTCGGGATGACGGGGGATGTGACAGTTTTGCCGTGACACGCCACTGAGCGAAGTCGAGAGATCCCTGCTTTGCCCAATCGAAAAGGTGGCCTGCAGCAGAGATCCCTCGACACCTCGTCACTCGCTCCGCTCGCAATCCGGGCTCGGGATGGCAGGGATGGGGTTACCGTGAATTGCACAGTGGTTGACTCGGTCGCGTCGTGATCGACCCGTTCGCTTCGCTCAGGACGCGAACGGGGCCGCTTCCGCTCTTCGGACGTTGCGTGGCCCCATTCCTGAATAAGGTTCCCGATGATCGAGCTATCTCTCGATAGGGCGGCGAGCCTGCGGTCCGCTGCCCCTAGAGCTATTTGCAAGAAGGTTGATGTGGTCATTTGGTGATCGACTCCCTGCGGGAGCCGATGGGCGGCGAGCCTGCGGCCGCCCGCCCCTACGTGCGATCGGCTTTGGCGGTGTCAACCTTTGTGCAATTCGCTGTACGTCCAGTGCTCCGGGGATGTGTCAGCCATTTCTTGCAGCACATCTTTCAGGACTGCGACGTCGTCTAGCGTCGTCGTCCAGTTGACGAAGGCGGCGCGGATCGCGGCGTGGCCGTTCCAGCTCGTGCCGCTGACGAAGGCGCGGCCACTCCGCTGGATTGCCTCGACGGCGCGACGGTTCAGGTTATCGATCGTCTCGTCGTCAACCCCGCGGCCAACAAAGCGGAAGCAGACGATGTTGAAGGGATGCTGCCGGTATCGATGCCCGTTCACCAGCTCCATGCCCGGTTGCCGATCCACCCAATCCGCCAGGTCGCGCGCGTTGGCGATGCAGCGTTCGACCATATCGCGATATCCGTCGCGGCCCAGCGACTTCAGCGAGCACCAGGCGGCGAGGGCGCGAAATCGACGCGAGAAGAAGGGGTTGTGCGCGTCGGCGTCGAAGCCTCCCGTTCGCGTGAGATAGGCGCCTGACGCCGAGAACGCCCCGTGGAGAGGCGCGGCGTCCCGGACGAACGCGAAACCGCAATCGTACGGGACGTTCAACCACTTGTGTGCGTCAGACGCGACCGAGTCGGCCCGGTCGATTCCTTCGACGAGGTGCGCGTACGTCGGAGATGCGGCGGCGAACAACCCGAATGCGCCGTCGACATGCAGCCATGCACCTCCCGGATGCCGGTCGCGCAGGTCGGCCAAGGCGGCGAGATCGTCGAATTGGCCGGTGTTCACCTCCCCGGCATTCCCGATGATGATCGCCGGACCGTCGATCCGGCTGAGGTGATCGCGGAGCGCATCGATGTCCATCGTGCCGTCCGTCGTCGGGATCTGGGTGACCGTCGATCTGCCCATGCCGAGCGTGCCAAGCGATTTGATGGCGCTGGCGTGAATCGCCGAGCTGGAGACGACGTGGATCGGCGGATTCCCCGCGAGTCCATCTTCTGCCGCGTTGAATCCGAGTTGCTCCGCCTCCCATTGCCGTGCTGCGGCGAGGCCGATGAGGTTGCTCATGGTGCCACCGGAGGTGACGATACCCGTCCATTCTGGTGGCAGGGCGAAGAGCTCCTTGAGCCAGCGGAGGACGACGAGCTCGGTTTGGGCTGCGGCGGGACTGAGCACCCACAGCGCCGCGTTCTGGTCGATGGTGCTGGCGATCCAGTCCCCGGCGAGGGCAGCGGGGGTGACGCCACCATTGACGAAGCCGAAGTAGCGCGGACCGGGATCCGCGATGATTCCCGCACCCGCACGATCCATCCACTCGCCGACGATATCAGCGGGGTCGGATGCCCCGGTCGGGAGTGGCTCGTCGAGGGCGGCCGCCATCTCGTCCGGTGTCTGCATCGTGCTGACGGGCCGATCGGAAAGTGTCTCAAGGAAGGTGCGTGCCTGGGCGTGGGCGGCATCGAGTGCGCGAAGGGTGTCGTCGAGGGGCGTCGTCATGCGGTGCTCTCCGTGTATCTGGACGGATATCTCGCATGATTATGACGTGAATCGGGGCGAACATCTGGAGTGGCGGATTTGAACGCACCGAAATCCGAATCACCACCATGCGGATTGCGTTCGATATCCTCCTGTAGACTGTGATACGAGGCGGATATTGCGAACCCTGAAACGGGTCTTTTCGCGCAATCAAGCCCTGCACTACGGTCATCAATGGCTCGGGCACGAAAAGGGCGGACATGAAAGTCCGCCCCGTCACCGCAATCGTGTCTGGTTTACACCGTAGTGAGCTTGATCATCGGTCGGTAAGCCTTGGCAGGATCTTCCGGCTCGTCGAAGATCCCGTTTTTGCGATCCTCGATGACGGCGTAGATCTCCTTGGTCAGCTCTTCGAGCATGTCTTCTTCCAGGCAATTCTTGACGATCTTGCCCTTGCGGAAGATGACGCCCTTGCCGTTGCCCGAGGCGATGCCGACATCGGCGTCCCGTGCCTCGCCTGGCCCGTTCACGACGCACCCCATGACGGCGACGCGGATCGGTTCGGTGATCTCCTCCAGCACTTTGTCGACCTGATTGGCGAGCTTGAAGAGGTCGACCTCCACGCGGCCGCAGGTCGGGCAGGCGATCATCGTCGCCCCCTTCTGCCGGAGCTCGAGGCTCTTCAGGATCTCGTAGCCGACGAAGACCTCTTCCTTCGGGTCGGTCGTTAGAGAAACCCGGATGGTATCGCCGATACCCATCGACAGGATCGTGCCGATACCGACGGCCGAGCGGACCGAGCCGGCGCGCGGCGTTCCCGCTTCGGTGACACCCACGTGCAGCGGATAGTCGTTGTCCAGCCTGGCGAACCGGCGATAGGCCTCGACCAGTACCGGCACCTCGAACGCCTTGAGGCTGACCTTGGTGTCGTAGAAGTCAAGATCCTCGAGGATCTTGATATGCCCGAGTGCAGAGCGGACGAGCCATTCGGCGCGCAACTCGATCTGCGTCGCGTTCTGCTGTGCCATTTCGTCGACGAACTCTTCCGGCATCGGGGCGACCGAGCCGAAGTTGACGCCGATCCGGATCGGCACTTGTCGCTCTTTCGCCTTGGCGACGACCTCACGGACATCTTCTTCCTTACGGATGTTGCCCGGGTTGAGGCGCAGGCCGTGGATACCGGCGTCCAGCGCCTTCAGCGCGAGCGTGTGCTCGAAATGGATGTCGGCGATGAGCGGGACGGGAGAGTAGGGGACGATATCCGGCAGGGCCGCGGCGGCCTTGCGGTCGGGTACGGCGATGCGCACGATCTCACAGCCGACATTCGCGAGATCGGTGATCTGGGCGAGCGTGGCTTTCGGGTCGCGGGTATCCGCGGTCGCCATCGACTGGACGCGAATCGGGTTCTGGCCGCCGATCCCGACATCACCGACGTGGATGACGCGAGTCTTGCGGCGTGGGGCGAGGAGTGACATGTGTGTGGATTGCCTCCGGCGAGGACGTAAGCGCAGATGGATTGCTGGCGCGAGGAGGCGCCAGTCTCATACCGCTTCAATAGTACGACGATGTGCAAAGGAATGTGTGGAGTCCGGCCCGGGTCACGGCAGGATCGATTTTCCGTCGATGATCCGCGAGATGTCGCCAAAGGCGATGAAGAACATCAGGCCGATCAGCAGCACCATGCCGGCGAGATGTACCAGCCCCTCTTTCTCGGGAGCGATGCGCTTGCCGCCGCGGACGATTTCGAGGATCACGAACATAAGGCGTCCTCCGTCCAGCGCTGGCAACGGCAGCAGGTTCAGGATGCCGAGCGAGATCGAGATCAGCATCGCGAGGCTGGCGACCGCCCAGACCGGGTCCGGCGAATTCTTGATGACCTCGGATGTCAGCTGACCCATCCCGATCGGGCCGGTGAGCTGACTGGTGTCCACGCCGTTCGTGGCCATGTCACGGATCATATCCACCGTGCCAGTGATCAGGTACCAGGTTTGGTCCCATCCTTCGGGAATCACCCGGGAGACCGGGACGTGCTCGTAGATGATTTCGCCGAGGATACTCATCCCGGACGCCATGAATGCCGGAACAGGCGCCGCCGAGAGCCCGATCGACCCTACCGGATCGTACCCGGTGGCATCTTCCGGTGCGGCCGGTACGGCGACGGTCGTCGAACGCTCCTTCCCCTCCCGGGTGTAGGTGACATCGATCGTCGTGCCGGCATTGTCCCGGATCGCCTTAACGAAGGCCGGACTGTTGCCGACCGGTTGCCCGTTGATCGCGGTGATCTCGTCGCCCTCGTACAGCCTGGCATCGGAGGCGGCGCTGCCGCTCTGGACACCACGCACGAGGATGCTGGTCGGCGGTACCGCAATGGTGATGTCCTGCGACTTGCCGTCGCGAATCACGCTGACCGTTGCGTTTTGTCCCTGTGCCCCGTTCAGTAACCCGACGGCCTGGGCGAAGGCGTCGATCTGGACGCCGTCAATCGCGACGATCCTGTCACCATCCTGGAAGCCGGCGTCCGCGCCGACCGATCCCGGGTTTACCTGGTTGATCGTGACGGTGCTGAGGCGACCATCATCGACTGCGATGCCGGTTGCCCCTTCGCCGGATGGCGGGTCTGTGCGCGGCGTGACGACGGACTCAAATGTCTGTGTCCCGCGCTGGATGGTGATGTCGGTCGGTTCGCCGGCATGGTCGTTGATGGCATTGACGATCTGTTGCGTATTGTCGAGCGTCACGCCGTTGACCGCGACGATCCTGTCGCCGGGACGCCAGCCGGCTTCTTCCGCCGGGGACGACGGTGCCACGGATCCAATATAGAGCGGCGCCGTCTGGACGGGTTTCCCCTGAAAGGCGATGATCAAAATGGAGATCACCAGCGCGGCCAGCAGATTCATCGCAGGTCCGGCGATGAGGAACCAGGCTCGCTGGAGCGGTCCGGCCGCGTTCATCGACCCTTTGCTCATGTCCGCGCCGTCTTCGCCCTTGACCCGGACGAAGCCGCCGAAGGGAATCGCATTGAGCGACCAGAGAACGCCCTTCCATTTCCAGCCGCGAACGCGGGGCGGAATACCGATGCCGAACTCTTCGACTTCGACTCCGACGCTGCGTGCGGCGAAGAAATGCCCGAGTTCGTGAATGATGATGAGGAATGCGAGGATGCCGACGGTAACGAGAATCGGGATCAGAATGCCCATGAAGATTGCGTGCCTTTGAGTGGGGTGCCGGGAACCGCTCGACGCGGAATGATCCCGGAATTGCGGGGTTCGGAGCGACGGTCCGGAAATACCCGGATTTTCAGTTTCCATGGTACCAGAACGGGCTATGCAATCCGGGGCACACGGTATCCTGAAGAGACTGATTGGCGCGACCAGTTTCCCAGGCGTTGGTCTCATTCAGACGCTCGGGGCGAGAGTGGGGAGTGACGATGATTGTTGGAGTACCGAAGGAAGTCAAGATCCTGGAAAATCGGGTCGCCGCGACGCCCGCCAGCGTGCATGAGTTTGTCTCCCGGGGGCATACCGTGCTGGTGCAGGCATCCGCCGGTGTTGGCAGCGGGTATCCGGATGAGGAGTATGTCGCCGAAGGGGCGGAGATCGTGACGGATGCACCGGAGGTGTGGAGCCGGGCCGACATGATCGTCAAGGTCAAGGAACCTGTCGCGTCAGAGTTCGACCTCATGCGTCCGGGGCAAATCCTGTTCACATACCTGCATCTGGCGAACGATGAGCCGCTTACCCGCGCCCTGATCGAGCGGGGAGTGCAGGCGATCGCCTATGAAACCGTGCAATTGCCATCCCGTCAGCTTCCGTTGCTGACGCCGATGAGCGAGGTCGCGGGCCGGATGTCGATCCAGGTCGGCGCGCATTATCTGGAAAAGACGCAGGGTGGCAAGGGCATCCTGCTCGGAGGTATCCCCGGTGTGCGTCCGGCCGAGGTGGTCGTGATCGGCGGTGGCGTGGTCGGGACGAATGCCGCGAAGATGGCGCTCGGGATGGGTGCAAACGTGACGATCATCGAGCTCAGCATCGACCGGCTGCGTTATCTGGACGATGTACTGAGCGGGCATATCAACCTGCTGGCGTCCTCGCGCCGGAACATCGCCTCATCCGTGGCGGATGCGGATGTCGTCATCGGCAGCGTGCTCATTCCCGGCAGTCGGGCGCCGAAGCTGGTCACTGCGGACATGGTGGCCACGATGCGACCGGGCAGCGTGACGGTCGACGTCGCCATCGACCAGGGCGGTTGCTTCGAGACCTCACGCCCGACGACGCACAGCGACCCGACCTTCCTCGTCGATGGTGTCGTCCACTATTGCGTCACCAATATGCCCGGAGCAGTCGCTCGCACGGGGACGCAGGGGCTCACCAACGTCACGACCCCCTACGGCGTGGCGATCGCCAGCAAGGGATGGCAGCGTGCCTTGACCGACGATCCGGCGTTGGCGCTGGGTGCCAACGTTATCAACGGCCATGTGACATACCCGGGTGTGGCTGATGCCTTCGGGCTTCCTTATGTGCCATTGGCGGATGCGACCAGTGGCAAGCAACATGCGTAATTATCCCGAAGTGACTTTGGGTTTCCATACCACGAGGCCAGATAACCCGATTGTACGAGGGATGACGAATGCAGGAGCAAGTTGGCCAGTTTCTCGAATCGATGCAGGTGGAGCGTCATTCGTCCGCGAATACGTTGGCCGCCTATCGAAGCGATCTCGCGCAGCTGACCGAGTACGTCAGTCACCCGGGCGACGATGTTGTCCCCGTGTCAACGTGGAAGGAGCTCGATGGCGAGCACCTCAACGCGTTTCTGGAGTACATCAAGGAACAAGGGTACGCCCTTTCGACGGTGGCCCGGAAAACGGCGGCTGCGAAGTCGTTCGCGACGTGGCTCCAGAAACGTGGAGTTACCGATGTCAATGCCGGAGAGGACGTCCGCTCGCCGCGCGTTGAGAAATTCACACCGAAGATCATCTCCGTCGATGATGTCCAGCAGCTGCTGGAGGCGCCGACAATTGGCGATGAGACCCGGCCCGACGCCTTGCGCGATCGCGCCATGTTGGAAACGCTCTATGCCACCGGCGTTCGCGTCAGCGAGCTCGTCGCATTGAACGTGGATGACATCGATCTGGATGCCGGCACCATCACCTGCGCCCGGAATACCGGCCGGATGCGTACGCTCGTGGTGCCGGATCGCGCGCTCGACGCCATCGAGGATTACCTGGTCGATGGACGTCCCCAGATGACCGGTCACGAGACGCCAGTGCTGTTCCTGAACCTGCGAGGCGGGCGATTGACCCGGCAGGGAGTCTGGCTGATCCTCAAGTCGTGGGCGACTCGCGCCGGAATCGGCGAGATGACACCACATACACTTCGCCACTCCTTTGCCGTCCACGAGCTCAAACGCGGACGCTCATTGCGGGAGTTGCAGGAGATGCTGGGGCATGTCAGCCCGGCGACGACGCAGGTGTACTGGCAGATGGCGCAGGAGCCGGAGTAGGCAGCGAATTACGCCTACAAAGCGGCAATGATGATGTAAAGACAGATATTCGGTCGAATATCAGAGGCATTGGTTATGTCAGGGCGGACTCTTGTGTCCGCCCTGATGCTTTATGCGTCGACGCGATGTCGTTTGTCCTGAAATTCGCCGACGGGCGTATCGCTCCCGAATCATCGTCCAACGGTACCCGCACCCGCTATAGTGATATGGATATTGCCGGTATCCGGAGCCTCTGCATGCCCCGGACGAGACACAAGGACCCTGCGTTCAATGAGCGAGCAATCCCAGACGCCCCGAGCCGCCACCATGGACAAGATCGTCGCCCTTTCCAAGCGGCGCGGTTTCGTCTTCCCCGGATCCGATATCTACGGCGGTCTTGCCAATACCTGGGATTTCGGACCGCTCGGAGTGGAGCTGCGCAATAACATCAAGCAGCTGTGGTGGCGCACCTTCGTCCAGCATCGACGTGACATGGTTGGTCTCGATGCCGGGATCCTCATGCACCCGCGAGTTTGGGAGGCGTCCGGCCACGTCGTGAACTTTAACGATCCGCTCGTGGATTGCAAGACGTGCAAGTCCCGCTTCCGCGCCGATCACCTGCTTGAGGACAAGCTCGGCATCGAGAACGCCGAGGCGCTCACGCCGGAGGAGATGTCTCGCATCCTGCGGGAGAAGAACCCGCCATGCCCGGTTTGCGGAAACCGTACGCTGACCGACGCGCGCCAGTTCAACATGATGTTCAGCACGACTATCGGGCCGGTCAGTGAAACCGGAACACAGGTCTACCTGAGACCCGAGACGGCTCAGGGGATCTTCGTCCAGTACAAGAACATCCTTGCGACGTCCCGTCAGAAGTTGCCGTTCGGCGTCGGTCAGATCGGCAAGGCGTTCCGCAACGAGATCACGCCCGGAAATTTCGTCTTCCGCGTGCTCGAGTTCGAACAGATGGAGATCGAATACTTCGTCAAGCCGGACGATGCGCCGGCTCAGTTCGAAAACTGGCTGGAGGCGATGCAGCATTGGATCAGGCTGATCGGCCTGAATCCCGAGCATGTCCGGGTGCGCGAGCACTCGAAAGAGGAGTTGTCGCACTACTCCGATCGCACGGTGGATTATGAGTACCTCTTCCCCGGCTCGATGGGCTGGAAGGAGCTGTACGGTCTCGCGAACCGGACGGATTTCGACCTGACCCAACATCAGGAGGTCTCGGGTGAGGATCTGCGCTATTTCGACCAGGAGGCGAAGGAGCGCTATCTGCCACACGTCATCGAGCCGACCTTCGGGGTCGACCGGACGTTCCTCACGGTGCTGCTGGATGCGTACGATGAGGAAGAGACGGTCGATGTCAACGGCAAGGCCGATACCCGCGTCGTGCTGCGGCTTTCCCCGAGACTCGCGCCGTACAAGGCCGCGATTTTGCCGCTCGCGAAGAAGCCGGAACTGACGTCGGTCGCGGAGGACCTGTTCCAGCGCGTGCAGGCGGAAACCGGGGCGATGATCGACTACGATGTCACATCCAACATCGGAAAACGCTACCGACGCCAGGACGAGATCGGTACGCCGTTCTGCTTCACGGTCGATTTCGACACACTGGAGGACAATGCCGTCACCGTTCGTGACCGCGACACGATGTCGCAGGAGCGCATCGGACTGGACGAGGTGAGCGCGTACATCACCGCGCGGATTCGGTAGGAATCTTTGGAATCGTGATGCATAGGGCCGCTCCATTTGGAGCGGCCTTCTCGTGCCATTGGTAGCACCGGGCCACCAGTACCCGGTGTCCGCATGACATGCGTTATGCACGTATCGCGGGCTACATCCGTCATCCCGAGCGAAGTCGAGGGCTTTCGTCACTGGGTGTGTCTCGAGCGGCTTCGCCGGGGGATCCTTCACTGCGTTCAGGATGACAGACTGGTGCGCCCGGCCAGCACACGTTCCTCATCCCAGTCATCCCGAGCCGTGAAGGCCGCAACGCGGCCGGAGCGTGTCGAGGGATCCTGGCTCTGTTACACCGCGTTGATTGACTGGAGCCAAGATCCCTCGACTTCGCTCGGGATGACGGGCTTTTGTGGGGCGAGTTGGGGATAACATCATGGGTGCCATGATGTTGGGATGCTGCGTCGCGTAGGGTTCCGAGGCCGTTTCGCGGGCGAACGCTCACTGCACGATCCGGGTCGACGGGACTGCGGTGGATCGGCGCTACCGCGATGCCTCGTCCATGATCAGCTCGGCCATCGCGACGCTCGTGGGGCCGCCCTGGGCGCGAAGCCCGGCGGCTGCGCCCTCCCGGTCGATCATCAGGCGATTTTGGCTCGCCTTGGTCTTGCCGATGATCCGGGTGATCGGAATCTCGATGCCGACGATGTCCGCCAGCATGCCGTCGATGTAGTCACGCGGTGCGTCGGACATCTTCCACGGGCGTTCGGAGGTGATCGCTTCCATCTTGCGCGTGAGCTTGCCGCAGACACCGCGCAGCCACTTCTCGTCCTCGTGGACGACCATCGGGCCGTAGGCATGGACGACGGCGTAGTTCCACGTCGGAACCGCCTTGTGTGTTTCGCCCTTGGTCGGGTACCAGTTCGGAGAAATGTAGGCGTCGATCGCGTGGAAGACGATCAGGGTTTCCCCTTCGTGGTATCCCTCGCGCCACAGATCGTTTTTCCGCGCGACGTGCCCGATCAGGGTGCCATGAGGACCACGGTTCGGTTCGAGAATGAGCGGGATATGATCGGCGCTGAGGCCATCCGGTCCCTGCGTGACCATCATCGCCAGAGGCGAGCGGTCGATGATCGCCTGCATGATGTCCGGATTGGAGGCATCGAAAGATTCGGGCAGGTACACCATCGCGATCACTCCTGGTTCTGGAGCCGTGTTCTGGCCATGCTTAAGGCAAGCGGATTCGCGTCTCCGATACATCATACCCGGACTCGTCCTCGGCGACCCGGGCCAGACCGTCGCGCTCCAGGCCATGAACCAGCTCCAGTAGCCAAGGGAGGTCGGCATCGCTGTAGTCCGCTTTGAGGACTGGACCGAGCTCGGTCACGGGCACGCCTTCGCCCTCGTGCTCGCGCAGGGCGTCGACAATGCGACCGCGGAAGAAGCGATTCGTCTGTTCGAACGGAATCTGCTTCTCGCCTTTCGGGGCTTTCGCCTGGGCGGCGATTGCGCTCTGGATGTCCGGATAGGCGTTGCATTCTCTCTGGAGTGGGCAGATGACGCACAGAGGTTTGCGGGCGGTACAGTGAATCGCCCCGAACTCTATGAGCGCCTGGTTCCAGTCCCATCCACTTCCGGGCGGAATCACCGCCTCCGCGAAGGCAAGGACATCCTTGTCCGACGCGGTCGGCTTCGGCACATCGATGCCGATGAAGAGGCGGTGCAACACCCGCCGCATGTTCGTATCGATGAAGGGGACATCCTGCTCGAAGGCGAAGCAGGCGATCGCTCCAGCCGTGTATGGACCGATACCGGGGAGGTCCAGCAATTCCTCGACGGTCTCCGGAAACTCGCCGCCGCGCTCGACCACTGCCTGGGCCGCGCGTTGCATGTTGACGGCTCGCCGGTTGTAGCCGAGTCCTTTCCAGTGGCGAATCACCTCCGATGTCGGCGCGCTGGCGAGATCGTGAATGGTCGGGAAGTCCTCGAACCAGCGATGGTAGTAGGGAATGACGCGATCGACCTGCGTCTGCTGGAGCATGATCTCGGAGACCATGATCCGATACGGGTCGCGGGTGTGGCGCCACGGCAGGTCACGTCGATTGGCATGCCACCAGTCGAGCAGGTGCTCGCGAACGGCATCGATCTTGTCAGCGGGAATGTCGGTCGTCATTTATGCCTTGCGGGTACTCACATTCGTCATTGCACGCGGGGCAACTCGCGCCGAGAGATCGGTCGTGATGGACCAATCTGTAGGGGGAGTTTCCTCCTCAGCGTAGAAGCGCTGGATGTCTCGCCCATTCCATGACGGCATGGCGAAAGACAAGCTCACTGTCTTTGCGTTGTCCGGGATCGGCGGCAGGATCTTGAAATTGAATTCGAAGAAGTGTGACCCACCTCCGCCATGGGTAGGCATTGCAACATATTCCGTCCCCAAATCGTCGCTCATGGTCATTGTCATGAACGGGTGGCCCGGGCGTCCCATCTCCCTCCACGTATGCTCCGGGTGCCCTGCGCCAAGGACCAACGAGATGGCCACGATATTCATGTCCGAATAGAGGCTGATCTGGGTGACGGCGAGCCTCTCGTGCTCGGTCTGCGCGAATGCGGCGACTGGGACAACCCCGATGAGACGTGAATCAGGCTTTTCCTGGAATTGCTCAAAGATGTGCTGGCGAGACATGGCGATCCCTCCTTGCTGCCGAGATGGCTCTGCAGATGCGAGTGGTGCCATTGTAGGGCAAGGGCGGAGAGCCTTCGGCCATCCGCCCGTACGTGGTGCCGCTGAATCCTAGTCCCGTGGGGCTGGTGGGGTCGGGCGCTTGATTTCGAGCACGTCGGGGCGATCGCGGACGATGTCCACGAACTTGTAGAAGAAGTCCAGCGCCTCTTCGTCGCTCTCGTGCCAGGTGAACTTCAGGTAGGCCGCATTGCCGTTGTCGAACACGATCGTCGGGGTCCCGAAGACGCCGATCTCGTTCTTCCCCTTCAGGTACTCCTCGCGCACGATCGAGAAGACCTCGTCCGACTTCAGGTCCTCGCGGAAGCGGTCCATATCCAGCCCGGCTTCCTTGGCGATCTCTTCCAGCACGCGCTGTCCTGCGAGATTGCGACCATCGATGTGGCGGCGGATGTAGAGCCCTTCCTGCACCTTGTTGAATGCATCCTCGCCCTGCCTCTTCGCCGCGTGAGCCGCCTGGTAGGCGCGCATGGTGCTGCTGGTGCCGTCGTTCGGGTACTCCCAGACCTTCCTGTCCGGATCCTGCTGGTTCACCTGCTCCAGCGGGAAGGCGCGGTAGGTGACCTGCAGCCGATCGCCGAGCTGCTTCTTCACCTGGCTCAGCCAGCGTTCCGCCGCCCACGATGTCGGGCAGGTGTAATCCGAGTACACGTCGAGAATATAGGTGTCGTTGTTTTGGCTCTCACTCACCGATGTCAATCCTTTCCTTTCGGAAGCGTCAATACCATCGACAAGCATAGCCCATGCCGCGTCGACCGTCGCTTTCAGGTCCTCGATCGTGCCGGAGTTGTCGATCACGCGATCGGCCCGGGCGATCTTGGGTCCCATCGGGGATTGGGCGGCGACGCGCCGGCGGGCTTCCTCCTCGGTCAACGTATTGCGCCGCATCAGGCGAGCGACCTGCAGATCTTCGGGGATGGTGACGACCCAGACCTCGTCGCAGACGGCGTCGTGACCGCTTTCGACCAGCTTCACAGCGTCGATGATGACGACGCCCTCCCGGATCGCATCGACCCGCCGGTCGCTTTCGGCGATCACGGCGGGATGGGTGATGCGATCGAGGAGGGCGAGCTGCGCGGGGTCCGAGAAGACGATCGCACCGAGCGTCTTGCGGTCGAGCGAGCCGTCCGCCGCGATGATGTCGTTGCCGAATGTCTCCGCCAGCGTCTTAAGCAACGGCATGCCCGGCCGGATGAGATCGTGATACACGGCATCCGAGTCGACGTGATGCGCGCCGTGCTCCTTCAGGATGTTGACGACGGTGCTCTTTCCGGAGGCGATGTTTCCGGTAATGCCGAGGACGATCTTGTCAGGCATGGCTGCGCGAATCCTCACGGTTCGGTAGCACCGACCCGAAGTGGTCGGTGTTCGTGGACCATCGCCAAGCATCGAAGCCACCAGAAGCACTTCGGGTCGGTGCTACCGGAAATGACACGGCACTGGTCGCACCGGGCCGGAGTGCCCGGTGTTTACGCAACAGCCATGGAACGCAATCAACCATTGGCGACGGCCATCTCTTCGGCATGCTGCGAAAGTTCTTCCCATTCGCCGTAGATGTCGTCCAGCTCGACCTGGACGCGCTCGAATTCCTCACCGAGCGTCGAGATCGCATCCAGATCCTGGTCCTCTGTCGCAACGGCGATGGCGTCGTTGATCTGGTTCAGACGTTCCTCCAGCTCGGAGATGGAGCGCTCGATCCGGGCCAGCTTTTTCTGGACATCGGCACCGGCCTTGCGCGGTTTGCCCTTGGCGGAGACCTCCACGACCGGTTCCGGAGTCGTCTTCTCAGGTTTCGGCTCGGGTTTCCCCGCAGCCTCCTGCTGCGCGCGTCGGCCGAGCTGCCGTTGGTAGTCGGTGTAGTTCCCGAGCGAGGTCGTGATCGTGCCGTCCTCGACGTGCCACAGCTTCGTCGCGATCCGGTCCATGAAATACCGGTCGTGCGAGACGAAGAGGATGGTGCCGTCGAACCCCTCGAGCATATCCTCCAGCGTTTCCCGGGCGTAGATGTCCAGGTGGTTTGTCGGCTCGTCGAGAATCAGGAAATTCGACTGCTCCAGCAACAGGGTCGCCAGCGCGAGGCGCGAGCGTTCCCCACCCGACAGGCTGGAGATTTGCTTGAATACCTCATCGCCGCTGAACAGGAAACGTCCCAGCCACGTCCTGGCGTATTCCTCGCTCATCGCCTGGGTGTTCATGATCAGCGAGAGGGGAGTGCCGTCGCCCTTACCGCGTAGCTGTTCGTGCGACTGCGCGTAGTAGCCCGGTTTGACGTTCGTGCCGTAGTTGTATTCGCCACGGAGCGGCGACAGCTTGCCGACCAGCGTCTTGATGAGCGTCGTCTTGCCAGCGCCGTTCGGGCCGAGCAGGCCGATCCGGTCGCCGCGCTCGATCGTCAGTTGCGGCGTCGTCAGCAACACGGCCGGACCTTCGGGATCCTGATAGCCGATCTGCATTCGCGATGAGGTCAGCACATTGCGCCCGGAGCGGATGTTCGATCCGAGCCGGATGTGCATCTTCTCGTGTTCCTGGGGCCGCTCGATGCGCTCCAGCCGGTCCAGCTTCTTCTGGCGACCGCGAGCCTCGCGATAGCGTTGCCCGGCCCCGTATTTCCGGATGAACTCTTCCTGGCGGGCGATGAACTCCTGCTGCTCCTCGTATTCCTTGCGGCGGCGCTCCATGCGCTCCTCACGCATCGGCAGGTATTTCGCGTAGGCGGCAGGGTAGTCCTCCAGCCGTCCGAAAGAAAGATCCAGCGTTCTGCTGGTCACGCGGTCGAGGAAGTATCGGTCGTGCGAGACGATCAGGCAGGCACCCGTCCAGCGACCGAGGAACTCCTCCAGCCATTCCAGCATCTCGAGATCGAGGTGGTTGGTCGGCTCGTCGAGCAGCAGCAGGTCCGGATCGGCAAGGAGCGCCTTGGCGAGCGCCACGCGGGTTTTCTGGCCACCGCTGAGCCGTGCGACCGGATCGTCGAACTGGCCCTGCGTGAAGCCGAGCCCCTGCAGGACCTCGTCGGTGCGGTGCTCGACATCGTAGCCGCGTCCTGCTTCAAAGCGCAGGCTGAGCTTGTCGTACTCCGCCATCAGGGCATCGAGATCGGCATCCGGTTCGGCCATCTCGTGCTCGATCTCGCGCATGCGCTCCTGCGTTTCGAGCACGGGTGCGAAGGCGAGCCGGGCTTCCTCGCGGAGGGTATTGTCACTGGTGAACCGGGCTTCCTGCGGCAGGTAGGTGACGCGGAGCCCGGTGGCGCGGGTTACTTCGCCTGCGTTCGGGTGCTCGATACCCGCGATGATGCGGAGCAGGGTCGACTTGCCTGCACCATTGACGCCGACGAGCCCGACATGTTGCCGCTCGAGGAGCTGGAAACTGACGTTGGCGAAGATCTCTTCCACGCCGTAGGACTTGGCGAGATCGGTAACGGTGAGAATGCTCAGGGGTGGCATGTTGGCCTTTCCGGAAATTGATGTTCGACGGACATGACAATGAATGGCGCGGTTCCGGAGAGAACGTGTAGCGCCGGGGGCTCATATGGAGGTTGTCACTGCGTCCGTTGTGTCACGAGCATCATGTCCGAAAGCGTATGCGGGTTCGAAGGGAATGCGCCATCCAGGCGGATCGCGTCAAGTATACCAGCGTGGTTTTGAAGTGGCATGGAGACTGGATGGTGAAAGCAGCTTTCGTTGTTACAGCGAATCGCAGGAAGGTTGCGAGACGATACCAGGTGGAGGGGCGAGTGGCCGAAGGCGTCAGTAGGGTATCGATCTGTATACGAAATCCGCATGCATGCTCGCGGGTCGCCGTGATGCCGCTCCGCGACATGTCTCGGGCACAGGACCCGAGACTACAGCCTTGTCACATGCGCTGTGCGCATCACGGGTTCGGAAGCCGTCAGAGGCAGCGCCACGGAGAGACCGGCGGTGCGGCGCCGGGGGACCCCTTCCCGAGCCGTCCCGGTGACGATCGCTCAACTCACGCGGATGCCGGTTTCCCTTGCAGCCTCAATCGCCGGTTGGCCTGCGTGCTGCGGATCATGTCGGTTGCGAGCAGGACAAGCGCCACCCAGACGAACCCGAAACCGATCCAGCGGCTCGGCGGCACGTCCTCTCCCAGGATGAAGACGCCGGTGATGAATTGCAGGACCGGCGCGAGGAACTGCAGCAGGCCCATCGTGACGAGCGTCACGCGACGGGCCGCGGCGGCGAAGAGGATCAGCGGCACCGCGGTCACCACGCCGGTGGTGAGAAGCATCGCGGTGTGACCGGCGCCCGCTGAAAGAAACGTGCCATTGCCGGATAGCTCGATCCAGATGATCGCGATCAGCGCAAAGGGTGCCAGCACGACCGTTTCGATGGTCATGCTCGGGAGCGCGTCGATGCTGGCGCCAACATGCTTCTTGATGTACCCGTAGGTGGCGAATGTGAACGCGAGCGAGAGGGCGATCCAGGGCAGGCGGCCGTAATCCACAGCAATGACGGCGACCGCGACAGTTGCCAGCCCGATCGCGGCCCACTGCAGTGGGCGCAATCGCTCGTGCAGCAGGAGGACGCCCATCAGGACCAGGATGATCGGGTTGATAAAGTATCCGAGCGAGCTTTCGACAACGTTATCGGTGGTGACGGCGTAGATATAAATGCCCCAGTTGATTCCCAGGATCACGGCGGCGGTCCCGAGAATCAACAACCGGCGGGTATCCCGCAGGAGGGGCACCCACGACCGATCGCCGACGATCGCACCGAGTGCGAGGCAGAATACGAGCGACCAGACGACCCGGTGGACGAGAATCTCGATTGCCGAGGACGGTTCCAGCGAATGGAAGTAGATCGGAAGCAGGCCCCACGAGGCGTATGCGAGAAACCCGTACAGCGTACCCTTCCTCGATTCCTCAGGGCTGGCCATGTCGGAAGGCGCTTGGGATTGGGCCGGGGATTCGGCGGTTGATGTCACATGTGTGTCCTGTGCGATGCGCAATGTCCATTCGCGCATTGTACGACTCATGACTCCGGTCCGGTGTGCGAAAATGCCATCGACTGGAGTGCCGCTATCGTCAAAGGATGTTCCGCGCGTGATCACGCAGAAGCAGATGACCCACGTTTGGCCGGATGACACCCACCGCAATGAACGGGGCGAGATCGTTGTTGGCGGCGTCTCGCTCGTCGAGATCGCCGAAACCTACGGGACTCCCGTGTACGTCTACGACGAGGCGACCCTGCGCAAGGCGATGCGACAGTTCCGGGAGGCGTTTGTGCAACGGTTGCCCCTGTGCCGCGTCGTCTATGCGGGGAAAGCGTTCCTTACGACGGCGCTGGTCAGGCTGCTCGTCGAAGAAGACCTCGGGCTGGATGTCGTCTCCGCCGGGGAGCTGTACGTCGGGCTTTCGGCCGGGATGGATCCATCGCGCATTTCGCTGCACGGCAACAACAAGACCCGGGATGAGCTGCGTATGGCGCTCGATGCCGGGATCGGCAAGATCATCGTCGACAATTTCGACGAGATCGAGGATCTGGAGACGCTCTGCGCGGATCGGGAAGAGCCGATGACCGTATTGTTGCGGGTCAATCCCGGTGTGGACGTTCACACCCACAAGAAGATCAGCACCGGTATGGCCGACTCCAAATTCGGGCTGCCGATCGCCGACGGTCAGGCGGCACGTGCGGTGGAGCGTCTGCGAAGTATGCCGGGCGTCCATCTTGCGGGATATCACGCGCATGTCGGCTCTCAGCTGTTCGAGGCGGATGCATCCGTGGACGCAATCGAAGAGATCCTCGATTTCGCGGTCGACATGCGTGCACGGTACGGCGTGGAGATGGAGCAGCTTTCGCCTGGCGGTGGATTCGGTATCGCCTATCTGGATCACGAGAATCCCCCGGCGGTGGAGGATTGGGCCGACCGCCTCGCCAGTGCCGTCATCGACGGCTGCAGGGAGCGGGGGATACCGATGCCGGTGGTCGTCATCGAGCCGGGCCGGGCCATCGCCGGTCCGGCTGGCGTGGCGGTCTACCGTGTCGGGGCTCGCAAGGAACTGCCCGGCGTGCGAACATATGTGTCAGTCGATGGAGGCATGGCGGACAACATTCGGCCGGCGTTGTATGACGCGGCATACACGGCCTCGATCGCGAACCGCTCCGGAGATGCCGTGACCGAGCGTGTCACGATCGCCGGAAAATACTGTGAATCGGGCGATATCCTCATCGAAGAGATCGAGCTGCCGCGTCTGGAACGCGACGATCTGTTGGCAATCCCTGCTGCGGGCGCCTATTGTCTCGCGATGGCGAGCAACTACAATATGTCTCTTCGGCCAGCAGTCGTCATGGTATCGAATGGTGAGGCGAACGTGATTCGCCGTCGCGAGACGTTCGATGACCTTTTGCGACTTGAGAATGACGCGGTTTCAATTTCAGACGCGGCGAGCGACACGCACCGCGCCTGACGTCACGCGGATGGGAGTCGAGCTTGAGCGAGCATCGACACGGGACCAGAAGAACAACACAGTCCGATGACGCCCTGGTGGTGGATGAGTCCTCGGACGATCTCGACCAACGCCTTGCAGTGCTGGGCGAACTCGTCAGCGACCAGTCAACGCTGGACGATGAAGAAGCATCTCTCGCCGAGGTGGTCGAGGACGAGGACGAAACGCCGCTGGCCGACCTTCGGAACGCCGTGAGCGTGGACGCGATCGCGGAGAGCGATCTGGCGTCGGTCAGTCTCGATGACCCGGTCCGAATGTATTTGCGCGAGATCGGCCGGGTGCCGTTGCTCACTGCCGATCGCGAGGTCGAGCTCTCGACCGCGATGGACCTCGCCGAATACCTCGACGACGTACGCACCCAACTTTCGGCGACCGGCGGGGTCGAGCCATCTGCAACCGAGATCGGCATGACGATCTGGCATGCGTTCCGCGCCGGATGGCCGCTGGTGCTCGAGCTCTGGTCGAGAATCGAGCCGGATCGAACGCTGGAGACATTCCCGGACGCATTCGGCCGGTTGCTGCCGATCACCGGCGTCGACAATGGCGTGCTCAAAACGATGGCGTCCGAATACGAGATGACCAACGCGGAGATCGAGGAGCATCTGCGACTCCGGATGGTCGAGTGGGATCTGCTTCCGGAGTCCATCCAGGGGCAACTGACCCCGGCTGGATCCTGGCCAGACGATGCGTCGATCCGGGCGTTGTGGGAGCGTCGCGAGTTGCGCCAGTCCCGCCGGTGGATGGAGATCGAGCGCAACGGTCATCAGGCGAAGGTGGCGCTGACAGAGGCAAACCTGCGCCTCGTGGTCTCCGTCGCGAAGAAGTACATGGGTCGCGGCATGAGCATGCTCGACCTGATCCAGGAGGGGAACCTCGGGCTGATTCGTGCGGTCGAGAAGTTCCGGCATCACAAGGGCTTCAAGTTCAGCACCTACGCAATGTGGTGGATTCGCCAGTCGATCACCCGGGCGATCGCCGATCAGGCGCGCACGATCCGGATCCCGGTTCACATGATCGAGACGATCAACAAGATCATGCGCACGAGCCGGCAGATGCAGCAGGAGCTTGGGCGCGAGCCGACGAACGAGGAACTGGGCGAGCGGCTGGAGATGCCGCCGGAACGCATCGTCGAGATCCTGAAGCTGAGTCAGGATCCGGTGAGTCTGGAGCTGCCGATCGGCGAGGAAGAGGACAGCACCCTCGGTGACTTCATCGAGGACGAGAAGCTTCCTGCGCCGGCCGATGCGGCGGGTCGGCAGATGCTCCGCGAGCAGGTCGAGGAGGTCCTCGACACGCTGACCGAGCGCGAGCGTCAGGTGCTGTACATGAGGTACGGGCTTGAGGACGGCCGAAGCCGAACGCTTGAAGACGTCGGGCGCCAGATCGGCGTGACGCGGGAGCGTATCCGGCAGATCGAGGCGAAGGCGCTGCGCAAGCTGCGGCATCCGAGCCGGGCCAACATGTTGCGGGATTATCTGGAGGAGTAGCTGCCTCGAACGGGGGAAGTCCATCCGTTCGAGGCGCGAAATGAGGCGACATATCCCTTTGAGCCGATTAATCCCGCAACATGTCACCCCTCAAATGCTTAGATCGTAGAACCGCCTGCCAGTCTTAGCCGCGGCTGCGCAGGTTGGCTCTACGATGATCTGGCACCACGCCAGTGAAGCCTTGTCGCGCTACCTGGCAGCTATTCCCATCTGCCTTGCGGAATCGTCCACAGCGATCGTTTCGATCGTGATCGGGATTCCGCGTATCCTTTACCTTCACGCGACGGGAATGCTCCAGTCGTGTCAACCCTGCATTCAGTCACGTTCGGAGAACCCCTTTCATGGCACTCGTCGATACAGCACGCATATTTGTTCGCTCCGGGAAGGGTGGGAATGGATCCACCCACTTCCGGCGCGAGAAATTCGTCCCCAAGGGTGGACCGGACGGTGGCGACGGCGGGCGCGGCGGAGATGTCATCCTGCGCGTCAAGTCGAACCTGAACAGTCTCCTGCCGTTCATTTACGTCCATAAATACATTGCCAAAGATGGCGGTGCGGGCCGCGGCCAGAAGATGACCGGCAAATCGGGTGCATCGGTCTATGTGAACGTACCGCCGGGGACGGTGGTGTTTCTCGATGAGGAGGACGAGCCGATCGCTGACCTGACCGACGAAGGCGAGGAATTCGTCATCGCCAAAGGCGGTAAGGGCGGTCTCGGGAACGTTCATTTCAAATCGTCCACGCGCCAGGCTCCGCGTATCGCCGAGCTTGGCGAGCCCGGAGCGGAGATGTGGCTGCGATTGGAGCTTCGTCTGATCGCCGATGTCGGGCTCGTTGGTTTGCCGAACGCCGGGAAGTCGACCCTGTTGGCCTCCACGACCCGGGCGCGACCGAAGATCGCCGACTACCCGTTCACGACCCTCCAGCCGAATCTCGGTGTGGTCGAGGTCGGCGGTCCCGGCGGCGATACTTTTGTGATGGCGGATATCCCGGGGCTGATCGAAGGCGCGGCCGAGGGCCATGGCCTAGGCCATGAGTTCTTGCGGCATGTCCGCCGGACCAAGATCCTGCTGCACGTGCTCGATGCCTCGGGCGGCCTCGAAGGGCGCGACCCGCTGGAGGACTTCCGGACGATCAACGATGAGGTCTTCGATTTCGATCCGGAGATGCGTCATAAACCCATGATCGTGGCGTTGAACAAGATCGACCTGCCGGAAGCGCAGGACAACCTGCCGCGTCTGCGCCAGATCCTCGGTGTCGAGGGGTTCGCGCTCTTCGAGATATCGGCGGCGACCGGCGAGGGTGTGGCGACGTTGATGAACGCCGTCGGCGATCGGGTGCGCGAGATTCGCGAGCTTGAGGCCGCCGAACGGGAAATGCAGGAAGAAAAGCCCAAGCGCCGGGTTTACACGATCGGGGATGTCGACGAGCAGGCGTGGGATATCGTGCAGACGAGTCCGGACCACTTCGTCGTCTCTGGTGTCGGGATCGAGCGCTTCACGAAGATGACCAACTTCGAGGAGAGACAGTCCGCCGAACGGTTCCAGCGGGTTCTGGAGCGTTCCGGAATCACGGAAGAGCTCGGAAAGATGGGGATCGAGGAGGGCGATACCGTCCAGATCGCCGACTTCGAGATGATCTGGGGCGATCAGGGCGAGGAGAAACCGTGGATCGCCTCGCACGACGAACGACTGGAGCAGCTCATCGCCGAGGAGGAAGGCGAGGATTGGGACGACGAATAGCCGCCTCATCCCCCTTTCGTCGGCCCTTTCCGCGTTGAGCCGATCTTCGCTGCGGTGGTTCGCATGCCATACCGGGAATACGAGACTCCATCATCCCCGCGCCGCTGAAACGCCTTGAAGGCGCCGAAGGATTTACAGCGGCACAAGGGTGGACACGGCGCCCTGATGATCGACACACTGCGTGTGCCGATAGGGCGCAGAGCCTTCGGCCATCCGCCCCTACGTGCGATGGGCGTGGTCGGTGTCACCCATTGTGCCGCCATCCGGATTCCAAATGACATGATGGTCGCGAGACGCAGAGATTCCTCGACTTCGCTCGGAATGACGGAATTTACAGCGAATTTCAGGAAGGTTGACATGGTCGCCCGATGATCGACGCCCTACGGGCGCCGATAGGGCGGAGAGCCTTCGGCCATCCGCCCCTACGTGTGCCGGCTTCGACCGTGTCAATTTTTCTGCAACCTGCTCTAGGGCGTAGGTTGCTGCGCGGAAAGAAGCGTGGGTGCCGTAGGACGTCGATCCTACGGACGCCGATCGGGGCCGCGCTCGCTTCTCGGCCGCTGAGGCGACCTCACCCCACCAGCCTGCGGTCATTCGTCCCTACGTGATACGTGAGATGCTTAATCGCCTTGCAACATGCTTGTAACGCGGTTTCATGGTGAAGGCTGCTTTCACCCCACGTTCGGACCGGTATTCTGCGCCTGGTCTGGACCGTAGATGCCGCGGTAATCAACCGGGAGCATATCGGCCACCCGTCGCATGATGTAGTCGATTGCGGCAGCCGAGTTGGTTCGCTTTCCGTCGATCTCGTCCGGGATCAGGAACGGCTCGCCGAAGGTGATCCGCACGCCCTTGTGTCCCGGGTTCGGCATGGCCGTTCCCCGGCGATGTTGCTTGTTTCCGTTGAACGGCAGGCGCTCGGAGCCCGTGATGGCTGCCGGAACGATCGTGATCTTGTCCTGGATCGCGATGAGGCCGGCTCCAGGCAGCACGCGCTCGATCTTCATACTCCGGGAGCGGGTGCCCTCCGGGAACATGCCGAGCGCGACACCCTGCTGCACGGTGGCGTGGGCGCGTTTGATGGCGGCGCGGTCCATCTTGCCCCGGTTGATCGGGAAGGCTCCGCCCCAGCGGAGGATGCGCCCCAGCACCGGGACCTCCATCAGCTCGACCTTCGCCATGTAGTGAAGAGGACGTGGGCAAGCGATGGAGATCAGCACCGGATCGAGATTGTGCAGGTGGTTGGCGACGATGATGCACCCGCCTTCCTTCGGCACATTCTGGGTGCCGCGCACATCCATCCGCGTCAGGATCTTGGCGAGTCCGTACAAGACCCAGCGAAGCCAGGTGAACGTAATCGGACGCATCGTCCCGGCGCGAACGTCGGTCTGTTCCTGCCTCTCGCTCATGCGGCGTCACCCCAGCGTCTGATGGCGATTCTCTCGATTTCGGCCACGATGTCGTCGACGGATCGTCCGTCACTCATGATCCGGATCGCGTCGTCCGCGGCCCGGAGAGGGGCAGTTGCTCGTGATGCATCCTTGAAGTCGCGTTCCCGGAGGTCGTCCAGCACCGCCGTGAAATCTGCGTCGATACCTTGCTGACGCAGATCGTTGTAGCGCCGCCGGGCGCGCTCCTCAGCGCTCGCGTCGAGGTAGATCTTGGTGCCTGCATCCGGCGTGACGACGGTGCCGATATCCCGCCCCACCATCACGACCTTGCGTCCGTCCGCGATCCGGCGTTGCACGCCGAGCAGTGCGGATCTCACCGCGGGCCATGCCGAGACCTGCGAGACGTTTGCATCAACATCCGGTGTCCGGATCGCCCAGGTAACATCTTCTCCGTCGAGGAGGACGTCCACAAGACGGCCGTCGGGTTTTGACGCCGGTTCGAGGTCGATCCTGGCGTCGCGCGCGATGCTTGCCAGAAGGGCCTCGTCGGCGAGATCTGCGCCCTGCCGTAATGCAGCCAACGTGACTGCACGGTAGAGCGCGCCTGTATCGAACAGGAGAATCCCGAGTTGGTCGGCCAGATGGTGGGCGACGGTGGTCTTACCGGCCGCGCCCGGGCCGTCGATTGCGATCACCCTGCGATGGTCGTGAGGCATTCGTCTTCCTTCCGGAGCGTGTGTGTGAGTCATCGCGGCGTGGGGCCCCTGAACTGCCGGGACGTGCGGCTGGTCGTCCAGCGCCCGGCGCCGAGCCTCCCGCATTCCGCGATTTGGCTCCTGATTGTGCCTGCTGCGGTGCGTGGGCAAAACCGCCTGTTGGCGTCACCTGCATTGGCCGCTTCGCGTTCATCTGCTCTGCAGCCATCGGATCGAGTCCAAGCGCAGCGTACAACTCGGTCAGCTCGCCGGGTGTCAAGTCGCGCCATGCGCCCGGCGGAATACCCGTGATGGTGAGTGGCCCGATCCGCACCCGGCGGAGTTTGTCGACGACGATCCCGACCGTTTCCATGATCTGGCGAACGACGTGGTAGAGCCCCTCATGGAGGACGATCTTGACGATCACGCCCTCATGCGTCTCGCGCAGGATGCGACATTCGTCCGGCGTGATCGTCCGGCCCTCGATCTCGATGCCGTCACGAATGCGTTGCAATTGCCGGTCGTTCGGTTTTTTGCTCGTGATGACGTGGTATTCCTTGGCGAGCTCGTATTTCGGATGCATCACCCGGTTCGCGACGTCGCCATCGTTCGTCATCAGGAGCAGGCCCTGCGTTTCCCGGTCGAGACGGCCGACCGGGTAGACACGCTCCGGCACCTGAACCAGATCCATCACGGTCCAGCGTTGCTTCTCGTCGCTCACGGTCGTGATGAAGCTGCTCGGCTTGTTGAGCATCAGGAAACGCGGACGTTGACGCTTGAGCACTTTGCCGTCAACGCGGATTTCATCATGCATCGGATCGACACGAGTGCCGAGCTCGGTCACGGTTTGGCCGTTAACCTGGACCCGCCCTCCCGTGATGTATTCCTCCGATGCCCGGCGGGATGCGACACCTCGTGCGGCAAGGACGCGCTGCAGTCGCTCACCCCGGTACTCTTCGGGAGATTCGACGTCGTCGTTTCGGGATCGCTTGCTCATGATCGTGCCGCCATTCGGAAGAGGGGAGACAACGAGGCGCTGTCGCCGGACTGATAGATCGGCACCGTGCCAACTTCATCGTCACCGTAGTAGAGATAGACCGACCCCGCGCGCTGGCCGGGATCGGCCACCGGGCCGATTTGCAACCGGTAGCCTAACGTGACATCGCCGGTCGGAACCGGAATCGCCGGGGGACCCTGGAACTGTACGTCCCAGACGGCCATCTGCTCGTTCAGGCCGGGCAGGACGCCGTCGGCGTTCGGCGCCGTCCAGGTGAACTGGCTGTCCATGTCGTTGATGATCGCCTCTGCATCGTCCCACCGGGCGTCTTCGAGCGTCTCGTAGCTGTGATCGGCCCCGATGATCGAGATGAGGACGATGTTGGAACCACCGTTTACCTCGCGCGCGAGGACGACGTTCCCGCCAGCCTCCTCGGTCGTGCCGGTTTTGACGCCGACGACGCTGGCGTCCTGGTAAGAGGACCCGGCCTTGATGAACTCGTTCGTCGTTTCGCTCTCGTACGCGCGGTTTTCGGGACCGACGGAATAGAAACGATACCCGGGCTCGCTCACAACGCCGCGCAGGAAATCGTTCTCCATCACCTTCTGCGCCAGCATGGTGACATCGTGCGCGCAGGAATAACTGTTTGGCGCGTCAGTCCCATCCGGCACGGTGAAGCGGCTGTCTTTCAGGCCAATACTGGCAGCGTAGTTGTTCATTTCCTGAACGAAGGCTCCGGTTGCGATGCGCGGGTCATCGCTGCCGCTGAGCTTGCCGCCGACATACCGGGCGAGAGCCTTGGCGCCATCGTTCCCCGAGGGAATCATCAGCCCGTAGAGAAGCTGGCTCACCGTGAGCGTGTCACCGGCCTGGAGATTCATATTGGAGTACATGGTCGTGTCGACGAGATCGTTATCGATGATTTTCACCTGCTCGTCGAGCTCGGCGTTGTTGATCACCACGAGGGCCGTCGCGAGCTTGACGACGCTCCCCACCTGCCGGTGCTCGTATGGATCCTTGGTGTAGAGCTCGACACCGGATGTCATATCGTAGACATAGATGCTCTTCGCGGTTACCTGTGGCGACGCGATCGCGGTCGTCCGGCCGGAATCGCCCCCCCCTCCGGGCGCGGCGGATGCCACCGGTGCGGTGAAGACGAGGCACATCAAGAGGGTCAACACGATGCGGGAGATACCGGAAGGCAGGCATCGTGGTGTGGTTTGGCGCAACGGCATCGACAGTCGCTCACTTGCTTTCATATCTGGAGAACCTGTGCGTCGATCGTACGCAGCGGCGCTCTGGGTTGCTCGGGCGCATTTCACCGAAGATGAAACCGCACATACATTCAATCGAATGCCTACAGCGTGAAAATGCCGTTCGTGTCATGCGACCAGCGTTCGGCCCGCTGCAGACCCGTACGAATGGCGCCTTCAGTATATGGGCCCTACGCCTGCGTGAGCCACCTGCGAGGCAGATGCGGCCGTGAAGTAAACTACCCGCGTGGCCGTCCGGAGTTTCATGAATCGCGATCAGATGCCGGCCAACTATCTGTATCGGGAGTCGGGGCCAGTTCGTGAGTGAGTTGCGATTACAACCTGTCCGGATCGCCGCGGTTGGCGACCTTCATATCCGTACCACCGCCCCCGATGATCTCGCGGAGGAATTGTCGCTGCTCAACGGCCAGATCGACCTGATGGTCGTTGCTGGAGATATCACGGACGGCGGCCGGGTGCCCGAGGTCGAGGCGGCGGCGGAGGTGCTGTCGGTCATCCACGCGCCGATGATCGGCGTGCTCGGAAATCACGATCGACGGGGATTGCGGCGCACATTGATGCGGAAGACGTTGGAGCGCGGCGGTCTGGAACTGCTCGATGGCCACGCGGACATGCTGACGCTCCCGGACGGACGGACCATTGGTTTCGCGGGAATCAGTGGAACAGGCGGTGGGTTTCGACTGGACGAGGACGAGGCGGCGATCGGCGGCCGGATCCGGCAGGTCGTTGCGGTCAAGGCGCGACGCGAGGCGCAGCGGTTGAAAGATGCATTGCAGGAACTGCACGATCCTCAACCGGACGTCACGATCGCCGTGACCCATTTCGCGCCGACTGTCTCCACACTTGGCGACGAGCCGGTGGTGAAGTACTGGATGCTGGGGAACTCCCTGCTCGGCCAGGTGATCGACGAGGATGGCCGCGTCGATCTCGCGATTCACGGCCATGCCCACCTGGGAAGCCGGATCGGGGAGACGCCGGGCGGGGTGCCGGTCCGGAATGTTGCGTTGCCGGTGACCGGCGGTATCGTTATCTTCGAGGTGGGACCTGATCGTGAGGTGCGGGCTATCAATACGGTGCCCGGACCACATGATGACCGGAACTCCGAGACCGTTCGTTTTCGCATGCTGGACCTTCTGCGAAACGAGTAGGTTGGGCTGTTCCGGTGGTCCACCGTGTATGTATTTGTGTGACAGGAAATTCGTGATCTCATCGACGTCATCCATCCATACCCCCAAGCGAGTTCGGCTGGACCTGCTCGCCAATCCCTTTGGGCCAACCGACCGCGTCTACGACGCCATAAGCGCAAACGATCCATACGGGGAGTCGAGCGAATCGCTCGCCAACCGTTTGCGGGATCGTCTGGGCGCATCGGCGGGCGTGCCTGCATCGTGGATCGTGCTCGCCAACGGTATTGACGAGCTTCACGCAATGATCGCCCGCTGGCGAACGGAGCACGGCCCGATTGTGACCTTCCCGCCAAGCGATCCGCAGCTCGATGCGTGGATCGGCCAGTACAGAGGCCAGATCGAGGCCATGCCGCGCCTGAACGGGTTCCGGCTTCCGATTGAGGCGGGGGAATCCGGGTTGCCGCGAGGCTCGACGGCGCTGGTGATGTCGCCGAACGACCCGTCGGGATCGATCATTGGCGTGCAGGATGTCGTGCGGCTGACTCGCCAATGCTCGGTCGTCGTGATCGACGAGCGCCACGGAGCGTACAGCCTGCGATCTATCTTGCCGATGGTGCGTGAGTTCGAAAACCTCATCGTCATCCAGACGATGGAGACGTTTGCCGGATTGACCGCGATGCCGCTCGCATGGGCGGTGGCCCCGCCATCGATGGCGCAAAAGATCGGACAACAGGGGCGTCCGTCGGGCGTCTCCCGGCTGGCGCTGGTCGCCGGTCTGGCCGTGCTGGATGATCGCGAGCATGTGATGCAGACGGTGAAGTGGGTGATGCGGGAGAAGAGCCGGTTGTTCCGGCAAATCCGCAAGCTGAACATGATCAGCCCGCCGTACCCATCCTGGGGGAACTTCCTGCTTTGCCGCTTCGAGCGGGGATCGTCCGACTTTTTTGTGCCGAGATTGGCGGAGCGTGGGATCGATGTCTACCGTCCGCCGCACGCGAACCTGAGAAACCATGTTCGGATCAGCGCCGTCTCCGCCGAAGCGACAAACGCCCTCAAGAAGGCGCTCGTCGACATCGCGCTGGAGCTGTGATATCCGGATGCAATCCGCGCTACCGGCGCAGACCGAATCCAGGCGGTCAATCGCGGATCGGCGCACATGACGAGACCCTCGTAGTCTCGGGTCCTGTGCCCGAGACATGCCGCAGAGCGGCATCATGGCAACTCTCGACAGATCATCCGGATTCCGTATAAGAGTCCGCCCCTGCCGAATCTACTTTCCCTCGATCGCCGCGTTCTGGATCGCGAAGAGCTGGTCGAGGCCCGTACTGGCCAGGCCGAGCATCGTCTGCAACGTATCCGGCGAGAACGGACGTTGCTCGGCGGTGGTCTGGATTTCGACGAACTCGCCTGCGTCGGTCATCACGATGTTCGCGTCAACGTCTGCCTTCGAGTCCTCTTTATAATCGAGATCCAGCATCGGGACGCCATCGACGAGACCGACGCTGACCGCGGCGATTTGCCGGATCATCGCGGTCTGCCGAATCTTCCTGCTTTTGACCAGGCTTTCTACGGCGAGGTGCAGGGCGACCCAGGCGCCGGTGATGGCCGCGCACCGGGTTCCGCCATCGGCGCGGATGACATCGCAATCGAGGATGATCTGCCGCTCGCCGAGCGCCTTCATATCGACCGCGGTTCGCAATGACCGACCGATCAGGCGCTGGATTTCCTTGGTACGTCCTCCTTCGATCGAGCTACGCCGGGTCCGGGTTGCTGTGGAGCGGGGGAGCAGCGCATATTCCGCGGTGACCCACCCACTGCCGGAGCCCTTCATCCAGCGAGGGACGTCTTCCTCGACCGATGCCACGCAGAGCACGTGTGTATCACCAACCTTGATGTAGGCGGAGCCCTCCGCGTGCGGGATCGGGTCGATCTCGATTGAGATGGGGCGCATCTCGTCGAGCGCACGTTTGTAGGAGCGTGGTTTCAGAACGGTGATCGTCATGACAAAGATGACCTTTCGTATGGAATGTGCCCTGCACAGAAGCGTAACCGTGTTGTGTGTTTGTGGAATACTCTTTCCCCGGCGTCATTCAGAGCGAAGCGATGAATCCTCCACAATGGGAAACCTGGTTCGGCTGACAACCAAAAGGGGCCCGTCATCCCGGGACAACCCGCCGACGAGATCGCTCGACGTCGCTCGGGGTGACGGAACTTTAGTCATTCGTCACGAACCCTCGCCCTGCTGTGTCTTCCGGTAGATCTCGCGGATGCGTTTCAGGCGGTTGCCGAGCTCGCGTTCCAGACCCCGATCGGTCGGCTCGTAATACCGGCGTCCCTGTACGTTCTCCGGCACGTTGACCTGCCCGACGATCCCGCCCTCGAAATCGTGGGCGTATTTGTATCCCTTGCCGAATCCCTCCTGCTTCATGAACCGGGTCGGAGCATTTCGCAGGTGGATTGGGACGGGATCGTTTCGTGTTTCGGCAACATCACGCTGGACCGCGCCGTACGCCTTGTAGATCGCATTGCTTTTCGGCGCCAGCGCGAGGTAGACAGTCAGTTCGGCGAGGGCGAGTGCGCCTTCCGGCATGCCGAGGAAATGGACCGATTGCTGCGCGGCCATCGCCAGCTCCAACGCCGCGGGATCGGCGAGACCGATGTCCTCCGAGGCGAAGCGCACAAGGCGACGGGCGACGTAGAGCGGGTCGTCGCCGCGCTCCAGCATTCGCGCCAGCCAGTACAGCGCGGCATCCGGATCGGAACCCCGGATCGTCTTGTGGAGTGCGGAAATCGTGTCATAGTGATCGTCGCCGCCCTTGTCGTAGGTTGCGGCGCGTCGTTGGGCTGCTTCCTGCACGAGCCCGAGCGTGATCACCCGGTCCTCATCAATGCCGGTCGAGGCGAATTCGAGGGTGTTGAGGGCGAACCGGGCATCGCCGTTCGCCATATTGGCGAGAAACTCCAGCGCGTCATCGGCGATCGTCAGGTTTTCGCTACCGAGACCTCGCTCCGTGTCCCTGAGGGCGCGGGTGACAATGATCTGGATATCGTCATCGGAGAGTGACTTCAGCGTGATGACGCGCGATCGCGACAGCAGCGGGGCGTTGACCTCGAACGACGGATTCTCGGTCGTCGCCCCGATCAGGATCACCGTGCCATCTTCGACATGGGGCAGGATCGCATCCTGCTGGGCCTTGTTGAACCGGTGGATTTCGTCGATGAACAGGACGGTGCGCTGACCGTTCATCCCGAGCCGGTTCTGGGCCTCGGCGATCGCCTTCCGAAGATCGGCCACGCCCGAGGTGACCGCGCTGACCGAGACGAAATCCGCCCGCGTCGTGCGCGCGATGATCTGGGCGAGCGTTGTCTTGCCCGCGCCGGGAGGACCCCAAAGAATGAGGGACGAAAGCCGGTCGGCCTCGATCGCCTTGCGCAGGAGCGTCCCCGCGCCGATGACGTGTTGCTGACCGACGAGATCGTCGAGCGAGCGTGGCCGCATACGGGTCGCGAGCGGCGCACGGGATGCGAGCTGATGTTGCCGGTTGGCCTCGAAAAGATCCATGAGTATGCCTGATGGGGATTGGGGAGGTTGAATGTCCGTTTTCGCGAATGCGACTCACGTCGTCTCGGGCACATGACCCGAGACATGCCCATACCTATGAATGCTCGCGGGTCAGTGCACGCCACCGTAGTCCCGGGTCCTGTGCCCGGGACATGCCGCCGAGCGGCATCACGGAGACCAATTGGCCCTTGCCAGGGTCGTTGAAACCTGGATCTGGTCGCAGGATACCGACCTACAATCGATGTCTCGGGCACAGGACCCGAGACGACACGAGTATGAAACCCCGGAAGGCGCCGTTATTTGCCGTCCGGCGGGGTATCGGATTCGAGCCTGTTGAGTAATGCCTGGAGCTCGTCCCGCGTGGTGACTCCAGCCTTGTCCATCGTCTCCAGGGCGTCCTCGATCTCTTCCATCCACGACATCGCGTCGGCAAGGGATGGTTGCCCCGCTTGTTTGCGCCGGGCGTCGTCCAGATTGATGATTCTCGGTTTGTCTGGCATGGAGCCTCCTAGGCGACCAGTTCGCGGATCGAGAGCACGAGCAAGGCAACCCCGGCCACGGCCCCGTACTCCATCAGGTCGCGCCTCCGGACATCGACGCGCTGGACGCGGATCATCAGCAACCCGGCGACCGCGTAGAAGACCGCCAGCAGGATCGCCCCGCCGGTCCATCCCCAGGTGGGCCACCAGTTGAGCGCGACCATCACCTGACCGAGAACCCAGCCGCCAAGAATCGCGTGAAAGACGCGGGGCGGTGCCGAGATACCGGCTCGCTCCAGCGTTTCCAGGATGAGGATGAACCCGACCAGCGCGACGAGCGGCACCGCCACCCAACTGTTGAACTTGTTCAGGTAGATTGCGCTGAACGCGAGAAACGCGATCGCGTGGACGACGAGCATGTGGATGGTTGAGGCGATCCGGCTCGATTCGGCGTCCGCTTCATCCAGCAGATCGCGGGAAAGCAACGCCCCGGCCGTGCCAAAAAATGCGATCAGCGGACCGATGAGCAGCATCCAGCGATTGTGGAAGGTCGCCGTCAGGATGATCGCGGCGAAGACCGAGATCAATGGGACCGCCCAGGCGGTTGCCAGATTATTGCCCGGACGTCCGGTTCCGGCCTTTTCTGCAGCGGCGGAGGCGGTTCGCTCCGCGTATTGGGCTCCGGCCGCGGTGGCCAGGAGAACGACCGCGGAGATAATCCAGAACAGCGTCGTCGTTTGCTGGAAGATCGGTGGCGTGCTGCCATCTCCTTCGCCGACCGCGATGATGGCGAGCAACAGCAGCGCCGCAGCGCTCAGCAGCGAGATGACCACACCCTGACCGTAGGTCGGCTGGCGGTCCTCTGCATGCATGATACCGAGCCCGAAGACTTTGTGGTCCTCGTCGGCCGGTTCGTCATCATACTCATCGTAGTCGTCATCGTAGCGCGGATCCGTTGGTGGATCCTGTCGCGATGAAAACGGGTTGTTGCTGTTTCGCTGCATCTTGGCCCCGATCTTTGGCGTTTGCCGCGGAGTGCGTCAGTCGTCGGACGCAGTGTGGTTCATTGTATCGGTGAGGGCGACGTTGGCGCAGCCGCGCACCTCGTTCCAGGCGCGCTGGATCGCGTCGTTGCTGATCGCGCCCTCTCGTATGACCGTGATGGTATCACCATCGCGCCGGATTACCGTGGACGCGAGCCCGCCGGGTGCGATGCCGCCGTCGAGAATGACATCGACCCGATCGCCGATACTGTCGCGCACCTGTTCCGCGTGACTCGCGGGAGGCTCGCCGGAAAGATTCGCGCTGGTGGTAGCGATGGCGCCACCGTTGTGCTGGGCGATGGTGAGCGCAATCGAATGGTCCGGTACCCGGACGCCGACCGTACCGTCCTCGGCCTTGACCTCGGCTGGCAGCGATGGCTTGGCGGGGAGCACCACCGTCAACGGTCCCGGCCAGTAGCGGGAGGCAAGAAGCAGGAGCTCCTCATCCGGCGCGTCCGTGAGCTCGGTGATCAGGTCTGGCTGGGAGATCAGGACCGGCAGGGATTTGTCCGACTGCCGCCCCTTGACCTCATAGATGCGCGCAAGGGCCTCGGGATGCCTCAGCGATGCGCCGAGCCCGTAGACGGTATCGGTCGGAAAGACGATGACACCGCCCTGCTGCATCGATTCGATCGCGGTTTCGAGAGCCCGGCGGTCTTCGAGTGAGAGAAACGCCATCGTGGCGCGTCCTTTCCGTATCCATTGAGGGGGCGATGACGGGCATCCCTACCCGAGCGTTGTCTTGATGTTTTCCGCCACAGACTTGTTGATGCCCTCGACGGCGACCAACTCGTCGATAGATGCTTCACGGATACCCTTCAGCGATCCGAACGCTTTCAACAACGCCTTCTTGCGGGCTGGTCCGACGCCGGGAATCTCGTCCAGCCGCGACTTGAACGTGTTCTTCGATCGGGTCGAGCGGTGGAACGTGATCGCGAAACGGTGCGCTTCGTCCCGGACTCGCTGCACGAGATACAACCCCTGCGAATCACGCGGTAGCAGGATGGAATCAGGTCGTCCCGGCAGGAAAATCTCCTCGTTTTCCTTGGCGAGGCCGCAGATGGGAACGTCCATACCCACCTCGGCCAACGCCTCCAGCGCGGCATTGAGCTGCCCCTTGCCGCCGTCGATGATGACGAGGTCGGGCAGGGTCGTCCACTTGCCCTCCTTCTCTTCATCGGCCTCCCGGGCGCGGCGGAAACGCCGGCCGATGATCTCCTTCATCGACGCGAAATCGTCGGCGCCAACCACGGTCTTGATATTGAAGCGACGATACTCTTTCTTCGCCGGTTTCGCATCCTCGAAGACGACCATCGACGCGACGGGCGATGTCCCTTGCAGGTTCGAGTTGTCGTAGCACTCGATCCGGCGGGGCATGCGCGGCAAATCCAGCGCATCCGCCAGCTCGGTCATCGCGGCGGTCATCTTCATCTCGTCGGAGAGGAACTTCAGGCGCGCCTGCTCGAGATTTTCGTCCGCGCTCTTGGCGACCATCTGGACCAGCTCGCGCTGGTTCCCTCGTTGCGGGATGTGAAGCTGGACCTTCTTGCCGCGGCGTTGGGCGAGCCAATCCTCGATCAACTCGCGCTCGTCATCCGGAACGTGGTGCTGGAGGATGAGCCGGGGCGGGACGACGGCGGCATCCTCGTAGAATTGCTGGATGAAGACGGCGATGATCGTCGCCGGATCGTCCCCGAGCGTCGCGTGCATCGGGAAGAACTCGGAGCCGATGATCTTGCCGTTGCGCAGGAAGCCGACCTGCACACCGGCATCGCCGCCAGCCCCCTGCGAAACGGCGATGATATCCGCGTTCGTGCCGCTGGTGCCGACGATCTTTTGTCGTTCGAGCACGTGGCGGACCGCACTGAGGCGGTCCCGCAGCTCGGCGGCGCGCTCGAAGTTCCACGCCTCGGCGGCCTGGTCCATCTCATCCTCGAGATCGGTGACGATCTCCTCGCCTTGCCCGGAAAGGAACTTCACGGCCCCGTCGATCGCCTTCATGTACGTGGGGCGGTCAACCGCGGCGATGCAGGGCGCGGTGCACTGATGCATGTGGTAGTAGAGGCACACCTCGTCATTGCCGGTGATCTTCTTGTCGCATTTCCGGTAGGGGAAGAGCCGGTTGAGCAGGTTGATCGTCTTGTAGGCGGATCCGGCCGATGTGTATGGCCCGAAGTACTGGCTCCCGTCGTTGACGATGCGGCGGGTGCTGATCACGCGAGGCCATTCCTCATTCGTGATGCGAATGTAGGGATAGGTCTTGCTGTCCTTCAGCATGATATTGTACTTCGGCAAGTACTTCTTGATCAGCTCGTTTTCGAGGATCAGCGCCTCGGTGGCGGTATCGGTGCGGATCACCTCGAAATCGGTGATATGTGCCACGAGCTCGCGGGTTTTCGGATCCTTGTGCCGCTGCGACTGGAAGTAGGAGCGCACACGATTGCGAAGCGCGATCGCCTTGCCAACGTAGATGACCGTGCCCTCGGCGTTCTTCATCAGATAAACGCCGGGTTCCTGCGCGAGGGCGGAGAGACGGGTGGAAAAATCGGGTCGCTGACCAGTGTCGTTCATATCTCAAGTATAACGGTGGCATGCGAGGTTACCGCGCAGATCGGGCATGGCCGCAGGCTGTTGTCTGGAAATGTCCGGAAATCGGACGCATCATAGGGAGCATGAGGAACGGTGCCCGTTGGCCGCCGAACCGAACGCCGCATGTTTACCAAGGAGAGTTTCGTGGAAGACAATCGTACCCAGTTCGCCGCATTCTGGCTCTTTACCCGGCGTGATGACTGGCGCGAACTGGTTCACGATGACTGGCATGCCGCGGTGGAGGAGTTCACCGGCGCCATCGAGCAGCCGGGCGAAGGCGTTTCCATTCGTGCGACCTACTCGCTGATGGGACTGCGTCCCGATGCCGAGATGATGATCTGGGTCCACGCCGACCGACTCGACCAGATCACCGATTATGCCGTGAAGCTGGACCAGACGACCATTGGCCGCGCCATGAAGCGTGCCGACGGCTACATCGGAGTCGCGGGCGGCTCGCAGTATGACAAGGAGCACGCGCCCGCGTTCATCAAGGGGCTCGATGCGAAGCGCTACCTGAGCGTCTATCCATTCATCAAGACGACCGGCTGGTACCTGCTCGATTTCAAGGAGCGCCGGAAGCTGATGCTCGAGCATGGCGAGTTGGGCCGCGAATATCCCGACCTGCTGACGAATACGGTTAACTCGTTCGGTCTGCAGGACCAGGAGTTCATCGTCGCGATCGAGGGTGACGACCCGCTCCGGCTGATGCGGATGGTGCAGGACCTTCGTGCTGCTGAGGTGCGCGAGTACACCAAGCTCGATACGCCGATTTACCTCGGCGAGGCGAAGTCGATCGCCGACGTGCTGGGGGACATCAAGGGGTGACAAGATCCACGGGAAACACCCCACCATAGGGGACGTCTTGACCGAGCCGCAACACGAGTCTGGCCAACTGCTAGTGGCGCGGTCAATGGCGTCCCGGTGTCGGGCGTAATCATGTCGGCTGGCGGCGCGCATCCACGGCACGGCCCGCATCGCTCACCGGCAAGGGACGCCGTTGGACGCGCAGTCCGCGGCTGTTCAGATGGATTCCCGTGCGCATCCAAGACGTCCCCTACGGAGAAGTGAAGTTCACATATTTAGTAATTGTATGCGTTCTAGAGCTGTTTGCAGGAAGGTTGACATGGTGTCCTGATGATCGACGCCCTGCGGGCGCCGATAGGGCGGAGAGCCTGCGGCCATCCGCCCCTACGGACGATGGCTTCGACCCTCTCAACTATCCTGCAATTCGCTGTAGAGCGCATTGCAATGATATTGACGCGGCAGGGGAGGACCTTGTGTCCTCCCCTCCGTGGGATGCATCTGCACCGGGTCAATCATTGTGCAAACTGCTTTACGATCTCAATTCGTGCTCCAACTCCTCCAGTGCAGCGCCACCGGCCATGAGCTGCATCACGGCGTCCCGCGTCGTTTCATCCTTGCGGAACGTTCCCTCGGAGCGGCCTCGGCTGAGCAGCGTGAATTTGTCACCGATCGCCCAGGCGTGATGGACGTTGTGGGTGATGAAAATCACCCCGAGACCTTCCTGACGCGCATTGTGGATGTATCGCAACACGACCCCTGCCTGATGCACGCCGAGGGCGGCGGTCGGCTCGTCGAGGATCAGCACCTTGGCGCCGAAATACACGGCCCGCGTGATCGCGACGGACTGCCGCTCTCCTCCGGAGAGGGTGCCAACCGGTTGTGAGGTGTCCCTGACGGCGATCCCCATTCGATTCAGTTCGGTTCGGGTGATCTCGTCCGCCGTCTTGACATCGAAGCGGCGGAACGGTCCCCATCCCTTCGTCGGCTCCGTGCCGAGAAAGAAATTCCGCGAGATGCTCATCAGCGGGATCATCGCCAGATCCTGATACGCGGTCGCGATCCCGGCTCTCAACGCCTCGCGTGGCGACGAGAATCGGACAGCACGTCCCTCGACCAGGATTTCCCCGGTGTCCGGTGGATGGACGCCGCTGAGCGTTTTGATCAGCGTCGATTTTCCAGCGCCGTTGTCGCCGAGCAGACAATGCACCTCGCCCGGGTAGACGGTCATCGAGACTCCCTGGAGCGCTCGCACGTTCCCGAACGATTTCGCGATGTCGCGAATCTCGACCAGCGGACGCAGGGGGTCGTTCTTCGTCATCCGCCGCCTCCCATCGCGCGACGACGGACGAACTGGTTGATCAGGACCGCGATCAGCACCATCGATCCGAGGAAGACTTGGAACCAGTCGGCGTCGACACCGGCGTAGACGATGCCCTGCCGGACCATGCCGAAGATCAGTGCACCGATCGCGGCGCCGATCGCCGAGCCGTAGCCTCCGGTGAGGAGTGTGCCGCCGATCACGGTCGCGATGATTGCGTAGAACTCCTGCTGGGTGCCGCGAAGGACATCGGCGCCGGTCGAGTTGATCACCTGGATGACCGCGACGAGCCAGGCGGCGGTGGCGGTTAGCATAAAGAGCAGGATCTTGACGCGGTTCACCGGGACGCCGGTATTGCGCGCGGCCTGTTCGTTGCCGCCCACACCGAAGATCCAGTTGCCAAACGGGGTGCGCATCAGCACCCATGTCGCAATCGCCGTCAGGCCGAACCACCAGAGGATCGTCACCGGGAACTTCGTTCCGAAGATAATGAAATCGGACCCGAAGAGCCGTTGGGCGGAGGCGTAACCGTCAACATTCTTGATCCCGCCGACCTGCGTGCGGTTGGTGACGATCCGCGTCAGCGCGATCGTGAATCCCCGGATGATGAACAGCGTTGCCAGGGTCACAATGAAGGACGGCAAGCGCGACCAGCGTACGATGACCCCGTTGAAGAAGCCGACGAACAGGGCGACGATCAGGGCCACTCCGGCAGCGGGCCAGAGGTTCCATCCGTAATTGACCGAGAGGATGGCGACGATCATGCCGCTGGCACCGATCATCGAGCCGATCGAGAGATCGAACTCGCCGCCGATCATCAGCAAGGCGACGGCGATCGCGAGGATGCCGAGCTCGGCGGAAACCTCAAGGTAGCTTGCGGTTCCGCGCAACGTCAGGAACCCGCGATCTCCGGCGACGACCGCGAAGTAGAGCCAGAGCGCGAGGGCGCCGATGATGGCGCCGACTTCCGGACGCAGGAGGGCACGACGAAGCGCGCTCGATTTTTGGAGCCGATCGTCCTGTTTCGCTGATGTCGCCGGTACGGTGTCAGGTGTCGCCATGCCTGCGCTTTCGTTGCGTGAAGGAAAGGGCGTCTGCGAACTAAACGTCCGTCATCCCGAGCGAAGTCGAGGGATCTCGTAACACGCCTGGCCGAGATCCCTCGACTTCGCTCGGGATGACGAGATGAAAGCTACCGGGTGCCTGCCTCGGTCAGCTCGATAACCTTGTCGACGTTGCCGCTGTCAACGAGACCGGGGCCGGTCATGATGATGTCCTGCGCCACGGTGTTGCCGTTGCGGTTGTACAGCGCCAGTAGGACGATCGGCAGATATCCCTGCTCGTACTGTTGCTGGTCAATCGCGAAGAGCACGGTGCCATCCTGGATTCCCTGGAGGACTTCCGGCGACAGATCGAAGGTCGCGAGCTTGACTGAGTCGGTGACGCCGGCGCTCTCGATCGCCATCAGGGCCGGAGCCGCGCCAGCTGGGCCGAGTGCCATGATGCCATTGATGTCCGGATTCGAAGTCATCGCGGCGTCCACGCGTTGTTGCGCCTCGGTGGGGTTGTTCAAGTCCACCACCAGTTGCTCGACGGTGCCACCCGTTTCGGCAAGGCCGTCTTCAAAGCCGCGGCAGCGGTCTTCCAGACCGGCGTTGCCGGCCTCGTGGATGAGGCAGATTGCGGTTGTCACGCCTTCGGCGCCCATGCGCTGGCCGCCGCCGAGACCGGCGTCGTACTCTGTCTGCCCGACGTGGGTGAGGAGGCCGAGCTCCTTCGAGACTTCATACCCGGAGTTGATCGAGATCACCGGAATGCCGGCGTCGAGCGCACCCTGGATCGCGGGAGAAAGTGCATCGCCATCCGGGATCGAAACGACGATACCATCCGGGTTCGCCGCGACCGCGGCATCGATGAGCTGCGACATCTCGACCATGTCGTAGGTCGTCGGCGCCTGGTATTCGGCGGTCACGCCCATGTCCTTGCCAGCCTGTTCGACACCCTTCTGGACGACCGACCAGAAGGGGTCAGACGCCTGACCGTGAGTGACGACGATGAAACGCAGGTCGTCGGAGTCCTGTGCGTTGGCGACGCCGAACGAGGCGATGGTGCCGAGAGCGAGCATCAGTGTCATAAAGATGCGGAAAAGAATGCGCATGGTGGCTTCTCCTCGGTGAACTCGTGGGTCGGCCCGGACGATGTGCCGGGCGACAGCGACGTTTGGAGAGCGAACGTGACGCGAGAGGGGGGCGGCTGCTCCTTTCATGAAGACGAACGCGAAAGACGCCGGGGGCCCGGAACCGAGTGTGCTGTGTTCTTTCTATGAACGCAGGATACCTGAAACGGCAGGGGAACGCAGCCGGTCATCACCGGGATCGGGACCACGATGTCTCTGGGGATTGTCCTGACCGGCCGCTAATCGGCGGTGCTGGAAAGAGCGCCTGCGTTCGCCAGTACCTCGTCCTCGATCCGTTTTCGTTCGTCGAGGATGCCCTGAATCCGGCGCTCGCTGGGGAGGAGCCAGGCCGCGACGAGCGAGAGCAGCATGATCGGAATCTGGGCCCGAACCGCGTTCTGGGTCCCCGCGGCGTCCGCGATCACACCGAAGACCGGCGTGCCGATGGCCCCGGCGACGAAGCCGAGCCCGAGCAACAGGCCAGATGCGACGCCAGCACGGCCGACCATGAGCTGCTGGGCCATGACGAGGAGAAGCGGAGATGTCGATGCGGACAGGAAGCCGATCGCCGCGCCGGAAACAAAGCCCCACCGGCCGGGAAATTCGGCGAACGCCCAGACCGCGGGCAGGCTGAGGATGATTGAGCCGACGATGACCGCCCGACGACCGTACCGGTCCGCGAGACGTCCCGCGCCGAGAGTGCCGAACGCGCTGGAGAGGACGATCGTCGTCGCCAATGGTCCATAGAATGAGGGACCGTAGCCCATTTCGTCATACCAGAGGGGAATGAAGTTCTGCAGGCCAAGGGTCGGGAACATGCGCAGCATCATCACCGCGACGATGATGCCGATCAGCGCCATCGGAACGGCGTGTTGCACCGCCGGGGGCACGTATGCCTTGCTGCGGGAGCCGGTGACGGCCCGCGCCTTCATCGCGAAAAGTAACCAGATCGCTATCGAAAGTCCTGGCAGGATCATGACTGCGGTGCCGCGCACCCCGAAGACGCTGAAAAGGATGGCGCCGACGATCGGGCCGATCGAGACACCGAGTGTGCCGCCCATGACGTAGATCGACATCGCCGTATTCCGGTCGGCATCGCCGATGACGGCATTCGCGTTAATCGCGCCGAACGGGTGAAATGCCCCGGAACCGAGACCCGCCAGCGCCGCGAAGAAGAGCAGCAGCGGGAAGGTCGGCGCAAAACCGATGGTCGCGAAGAGGATTGCCGACCAGGCCAGCGCGAACCCCGTGAAGCGGGTGCCATACCGGTCCGCAAGCCAGCCGAAGAACGGCTGGGAGAGCGACGATGCGCCGGAATAGGCGAGAGCGACCATGCCGACGGTTTTCAGGTCCAGGTCAAAGCGGCCGGTCAGGAGCGGGTAAAGGACGGGCAGGAGCCCGCCATACATATCGACGGTGAAGTGCCCTGCCGCCAGGGTCATCAGGGCACGATTGCGGAAGATCGCTCTGGTGGAGCTCGCTGACATGGGTTTGGTCGGCCGTTCGCGTATGTTCGATGACGATTCGTGGTTTTCAGACCCGGATCGGGTCTGCATTGGTAGTTCTACATCTGACTTTCGAGGCGGTCAAACCCGGGCAGGGGTATAGGCTATACTTTGTCGGTTGTGAGGCGGTGTTCGCACGGCTGCGATTGGCGTGGGCTTTGCGAGCGGGAGCGTCATTACCCTGACCCTCCGGGCCGTCATTTTCCTGCAACGATTCCATATTGGCTTTTACAAGGAGTTGGATACCGGCATGGCGGACGAGAAGAGAACGCTGAACCTGAATGGCGAGGACATTGCGTTTTTGCTCACGTTGCTGCGCAACGCGACTTCGCCCCTTTCGACCCAGGATCTCATCGACGCCCTGCGCCAGCGTTCCGGCCGCTAACCAGATCCGTTCCGGCGCGATCGCGCCATCCGCAGTGTTTATTGAGGAGTGCAACACCCCATGGCGACTGAAACCGGTATGCCACCTTCGCCGACCTTCTCCGGGTCGGAGCAGGCGCAGGATGCAGCGTCGCGCGCATTCGACGTCATGCGTCAACGCGGCATGTTCATGTCCGACAATATGCCGATTCGCGTCCTGAAAGAGCAGCTCGTCGCGTATCTCGTGGACACCGGCGCTGCAACTGCCGATGTTGAGACCGCGCTAACTGGAAACCCCTCCGTCTTCGCGATCGAGACGAACGACGAAGGTCAGGACGTTGTTGTTACGACCCGTACCGGCGCTGTGCCGGTCCCGGTTGTGGAAGATACTTCCCACAGCTTCGCGAATCGCCTGATGACGCCGCAGCCGAAACCCGCGACGCCGGCGACCCCGGTGCGCGAGCGGCTTAGCGTCGACCCGTCGTGGGCGACGTTCACGGTGCCGGAGTTCGACGAATCCGAGCTTGCCGATATCCAGGCGGATGAGATCGAGGTGCCGATCGACACCGAGATTGTCCTGCCGGAGCCAGAAGCGGTGGTGGAGACCGAGCCGGTGGTTGAGACGCCGCCCGTCGAGATCCAGGCTGTTGAGGCGGAGTCTGTTCCCGAGCCGGTGATCGAAGCCGAGATCGTGACCCCGGCACCCGAACCCGTGGCGACCGATGTGGCCGATTACGACGATGACGAGGTCGCCGCGGCGCTGACCCGGAATCTGGAGCCGGATATCCATGTCGCACGCTTCGGTGACAAATGGATGTCGGAGGAAAAGGTCGATCGCCTGAGCCGTGGTGATATGCGGCGTATCCGCGAGTACATCGAGGAGCAGGAGCAGCCGCTGACCGACGAGTCGCTGGTGCAGGATATCCTCGGGGTGCGGCCGAATACGCCTGACTATGAGCGAATCGTCTTCTCGTTGAACTACCGGCTCTCGAAGGAGCGGGACTTCGACTTCGTGGGAACCCGCGAACAGCGGTTCTGGTCGGTTCCCTCCCTGCCATCGATCGGCACGGATCGCCGTAAGCACAACGACATCGGCACCGATTACCGGTATCTCGTGGACGAGGTGCCGGAGGGCGTCAAGGCGCGTTCCACCAAGTCCATCGACCACATCGTGAGCTTCTACGAGTACACCCTCGGTCTGCTTCCGTACGACGAAGAGATGCAGAAGCTGATGCCGGAGCCGGTTAGCCCCGATCAGCGATCGGCCATCCTGACCTTCGAGATCCCGCAGACGTACACGACGTATCTCGTCGAGCTTCGCTACCCCACGCCGAATCGTGGCGGCTTCTTGCTCGGACTCGATGACTTCTACGCCGATTGTGCCGTGCCGGGAGCCGTGATCTCGATCAACGCAACCGACAACGACGGGCACTACACCATCGAGTACCTTGAAACGAACGATCAGGAAGATCGTCTTCTGGAGTTGGACGACCGGCGGACTCCCCGCTACACGTTCCGGCCGATCACCTACACCTGCGTCGTGGACGACCAATGGCTGATCAACGAGGATCGCTTCCCGAACCTCGCGAACGACAAGCCGCTCGCCGACAAGGTGCGCCGGCGCACCGAGGATGTCGTTGAGGCGACGTTCGACCGGATCGGGATCGACGACGGCGAGGGCGGCAAGCTGGCGTCCTTCGAGGATTTGCTGGTGGCGGTCAACATCGAGCGGCCATTCTCCGAATCCGTGCTCCGTGCGGCGCTCGATGCGGACGCGAATGTGTCCGGTGATGACGCCAATGGATACACCTATGCCTCAGGATCATAACGACGAGCTTGACGAGAACATGCACATCTTCTCCCTTGAGGAGACCGGCGAATCCGAGGACGAGCCGGTCGACCTTGAGGAAGATGCCTACGAGCTCTACGCGGCCACAACTGGTCCCGGGTTCGAGGCGGCGCTGGATGCGATTCAGGAGGACACGGTCGAGCCTGTCATGCTCACCGGCTTTTCCGGCATGGATCGCAACCAGGCGCGCCAGTTGAAGAAGGTCTGGGCGTCTTTGCCCGACGATGCCCGGCAGCCAGTCGCCGATCTCGTGCTCTCGCTCGGGATGGACGACCTGCTGCTGGATTTCAAGCGCTTCTTCCGGCTGATGATCGACGACACGCTGTCCGAAGTCCGCGAGGCCGGAGCGAACGGCCTCGCGATGGATGAGGACGAGGACCTTATCGATCCGCTCCTGAAGCTGATGGGCGGCGATCCCGTGACGCGAGTCAGGGGCGCGGCAGCACAGGCCCTTGCGACGTACACGACGCTTGGCGAATTCATGGAGCTGCCGGACTCGACCGTGCGCAAGATGCGCAATGCCCTGATGGCGATCGTCAACGATGCATCGCTGGCATCCGAGCTTCGGGCCGCTGCGCTGGCATCTGCCGCAGTACAGACGGGCGACAAGGAGATCGTGCGGGCGATCGAGAGATTCTCGAAATCCGACGATCAGGATCTGCGGCTCGGCGCCTATCAGGCGATGGGCCGTGCCGGAGACAGGCTTTGGGTGAAGCATCTCGATGCTGCCTCGCGTAGCCAGGATCCGGACATCCGGGCGCAGGCCGCCCGGGCGCTCGGCGCGTTCGAGGAAGAGGTCGTGCCGATCCTCACCATGCTCGTGCGGGAGGATACCGAACCTGCCGTGCGGACAGACGCGATCGATGCCCTCGGGCGAGTCGGTGGCAAGCGCGCACTGGATGCGTTGCAGAAGTTGCGTCCCTACGTCAGCGACGACGAGCGCGGCCTGGTAGACGATGCGCTCGTCGAAGCCCAGGAATGGGCCGATCTCGAAGACCTTGAGGACGCGTTCGAAGACGATCCGGACATCGGTGCCTGGTAAGTAACGCGCCAGTCTGGATATCGCAATCGGGCGGGGCTGAGTTCCTGCCTGATTGCGATCGTTGCGCGGTAAGGAGTGTTCCCATACTTCCCCTGTTGACATCTTCAATTGCTCCGTCGTCCGATTCGGACAACCCTCTGGCGTCCGACTGGGATCGCCGGCTTCTCGAGCATGGCGGTCATTTATTGCAGTCGTGGGGATGGGGCGAGTTCAAGTCGCACTTCGGATGGGCTCCGGACAGGGTAATCGTGAGCACCGATGCCGGCGACGGTCAGGCCCAGGTGTTGTACCGGAAGAAGGGGCCCATCAGCGTCGGGTATGTCCCGCGCGGCCCCCTCATGACCGGCGATCCGGATCGCGTTTGGCCGGTCCTGCGGGATGCGATCGACCGTTCGGCGAAGCGCCATCGTGCCATCGCTGTTTATCTCGAGCCGGACCGTCCCACCGGGCTTGGCGGAACCTACCGGGAGGCCGGTGTTGTGGAGGGGCCGGAGCATTTCCAACCCTCACGAACGGTGAAGGTCCCCTTACTCACCGATGACGCGATCCTGAAGCAAATGCACCAGAAGACACGGTACAACGTGCGTCTCGCGATGCGCCGCGGCGTCGAGATCGAGGTGAAGCGCTGGGACGATACGGCGGCTTTGCGCGAGTTCTATGACTTGCTCGAAGACACATCGAACCGGAACGAGTTCAGCATCCATTCGTACGAGTACTACGACCGCTTCCTGAAAACGTTTCGGGACGACGCATACTTTGCGTTCGCCAAGTGGGACGGGTTTCTCTCCTCGGTCGTCATCTCCGCCGCATTCGGACCCGAGGCCGTCTATATGTACGGGGCCTCATCCACGGAACACCGGGCGCATGGCGCGTCGTTCCTTTTGCAATTCGAGGCGATGAAATGGGCCCGGGATCGTGGCTGCGTCCGGTATGACCTCTGGGGGATTCCCAAGGTCGACCCGGAGACCCTGCGTGCGGATGACAACACATCCATCGCCGGATCGAAGGGAGAGGATTGGCGCGGTATCTTCCGGTTCAAGACCGGATTCGGTGGCGATATCGTGTCCTACCCGCCGATGATGGAGCGCCGGTATGTGCCCGTGTTGCCGGAGCTGGCGCGGAAAATGGGTGTCATTCAGGGATAACGCATGATGACTTCGGTGTTCGCGCGTGAAATGAGTGTCCGGCGATTGGCCCAAGCGGCAGGGGCCGGACACCTGCTTGGCGACGGCGACGTTCGCGTCACCGGAATCACCTACGACTCCCGGGACGTGCGACCTGGCGATCTCTTCGCAGCGTTACCCGGCAGTGATTTCGATGGTCACCGCTACATCCCGGCGGCGATCGAGCGGGGCGCCGTCGCCGTTCTCGCTGAACGTACCGTTGAGGCAGACGTACCTTGCATTGTCGTCCCGGATTCGCGAGCGGCATTGGCTCCGATTTCGGTTGCGTTCTACGGCGATCCGGCGCGGGAGATGTCGCTGATCGGCCTGACCGGCACCGACGGCAAGACGACCACCAGCTTTCTGGTTCGCGATATCCTGCGGGCGGCCGGACGTCAGACTGGCGTCATCGGCACCGTCGGCATCGAGCTGGGGGATGGGTCCGCCCACCACTTGCCACACCAGACGACGCCGGAATCCAACCTGACCCAGCGTTTCTTGCGGGAGATGCGGGATGGGGGCACCACCGACGCCGTAATCGAGGCAACCTCGCACGGTCTGCATATGCACCGTCTCGACGGCACCGCATTCGATATCGCCGGTGTCACGAACATCACGCACGAGCATCTCGAGTATCACAAGACGATCGAGGCGTACCGGCTGGCCAAGGCGATCCTGATCGAGCGGGTTGCCGCCGAGGGCGGGACGATCGTCCTGAACGCGGACGACGAGGGCGCGCGTGCGATGGCGGCTCATGCCGGAGGCGCGACCGTCCGTTGGTACAGCATGACCGATCCGAATGCGGACTACTTCGCGGAGGACATCGTCGTCACCGGCAGCGGATCTCATTTTGTCCTGCATGCGGAAGGTGCGGCGTGGCCGGTGTCGCTGCCATTGCTGGGCGACTTCAACATCGCCAATGCCTTGTGCGCGATCGGCGTCACCCGCGCTGCCGGTCTCGAATTGTCCGTCATCATCGATGCGCTAGGGCAGACGCAGGGCGTTCCGGGCCGGATGAACCGGATCGATGAAGGGCAGCCCTTCAACGTCATCGTCGACTACGCTCATACGCCCGAGTCATTGCGGAAGATCCTCACGCTCCTGAGAGGTTTGCATCCCGATGGCAAGCTCATCGTGGTCTCCGGGAGTGCGGGGGAGCGCGATCGCGGCAAGCGTCCCTTGCAGGGGGCGGTTATGGCCGAGTTGGCGGATGTCGCTATCGTCACGAGCGAAGATCCACGAAACGAGGACCCGGACGCGATCATCCACGAGATCGGTGACGGGGCTCGGCGGACAGGTGCTGTCGAGAGGGAGTCGCTGTTCGAAATCACAGACCGGCGAGATGCGATCGCGAAGGCGTTCGGCCTGGCCGGACGTGGCGATTGTGTCTTGCTCGCGGGGAAGGGGCACGAGACGAGTATCATCTGGGGGTTCGAGCATCGTCCGTGGAATGAAGCCCAGGTTGCCCGGGAGGAATTGGCGTGTTGGAGAGAATAGTTTGTTTTTAGGAGAATCACACGACATATCCCATTTAGACTTTTGAAACCACCATAACTCTCCCCAGACATCTCGCAGGAATTCGAGCCCATGCACGACCAGCAACCCATCCCGCGCCGCACATTCATCCGCTTCGGACTCGGAGCCGCTGCGATGACGTTCGGACTTCTGCCATCCGGTCGGATATTCGCGGCCAACGACAATCCTCCCGGCAAGATCGCCTATGCGAAAGACGGCGACATCTGGGAATGGATGTCCGGTGTCAAGCCACGGCGTATTGTCGAGGATGGGGCGGCGATGGACCCTGCCTGGGATCCTGCCGGCAGCCTGATGCTTTATGCACGGAACGGCGGCAGCTTTTCGGACCTTATCCTGATCAACCCGCAAACCGGAGTGCGAAAGGCGCTGACCGACAACGAGAGCGACGCCCAGCAGGGAAGTCCGGACTACGTCAACGGGTGCTCCTGGGCGCTCGATCCTTGCTGGAGTCACGAGCAAGTCGCCTGTTTTGTCAGCGATGCAGACGCCGAGTATGGCGAGATGTCCTTGTGGGTGATCCTGCCAGAGGCCGCCTATGCGTACGAGGCGGCAAGCGACGGTGGAGACCAGGGCGCGATCGAAAACGTATCGGTCGATGGTGGGGCGACGTATTGCGTCTACACCGTGCTCGCGGCTGGTGGAACGGAGGGTGGAACCACCTATATCACCCTGCGAGACCTGAACACCGGGACGACCTGGCCGATTATCGAGGGGCCGTTGGGCGCATACGACGCTGCCATCTCGCCCGACAGCAAGTGGATCGTCACGTCCATTCGCGACGAAAATGGCGTCAGCGATCTCTGGATGTTCGACAGGGAACAGGAGACGTTGACCCGCCTTACCGAGAACGAACAGGCATCAGGATCGGTCTGGTCGCCCGATGGGGAATGGATTGCCTGGCTTGCCCGGGAAGAATCAGGCTTTGGAATCAAGGCGCTCAGGATCGATTCGAATTCGGGAAATCGGATCGGGGACGCGAAACGGCTCGTGGATCCGGATGGAATCGATGCGACCAGCGGCCTGTCCTGGGCGCCACGTTAGCGCGCGTTGCAAGAAGGTCGATTGATTGGGTAGGGGCGGACTCTGATGTCCGCCCTTGGGACACACATCACTGGGCGGACATCAGAGTCCGCCCCTACGAGTGATACCGAATCCGCCTGAATGCTCGCGGGTCGCCGTGATGCCGCTCTGCACGCATGGTTCTGGGCAGGTCTCGGGCACAGGACCCGGGACGATGGAGGAATGCGGATGCTGCGGTATCAGGGGCTGCAGTGCCCGGTGTGCTCACAACGACCGACCATCCCCTGATCCGCCCACCGACCACGCCGGGTCGGTGCTACCTATAGGGGCATGTCTCGGGCACCGGACCCGGGACGACGAGGTTCGCACCCGCGAAGATCCACCACAGTTCATCCGGATTTCGTATGATGCGCTGTAGACCCGGTGATCGCCTCATTCGCCGCGCGTAAACCCGGTTCGTGGTTATTTCGTGCCGGTCAGCACCGGCGAGGTGATCGCCGCGAGTGAAACCGGGTCGCTCGCCTCGGTAACGTTCGGAAGCGAGACGACGAACGCCTCCTCTACGCCGGTAACCGCGAGGATCTCATCCAGAGCCTCCTGCGGGATTTCCTCATCCACGTTCGTCACCATCATCGCCTCGCCGCGCGGCATATCACGGCTCACCTGCATCCCGGCGATATTCACTTCGTAGCTGGCGAGGATCGTACCAAGACTGCCGATGATCCCCGGCTTGTCCTGATGGTGGGTGATCAGGACGTAGCCCTCCAGCGGCCGAAGCAACGAGAACCGGTCGACCTCGACGATGCCCGCGATACGCCGATCCCAAGTGATGACGACCGAATGCGATGTCTCACCGTGAACCTCGAAGCGGAACTGCGGCAAGGAATCCTCATCGCCATCGTCGGCGCTCATCGTCGTCGAGATCTCCAGCTCCTCGGCCACCATACGCGCGTTCACCGGCGTCACCCGGCGATCCAGCCAGCGCTTCAGGGCTTCGGCCAGGGCGGCGCCCATGACATGCTCGGTGATGTCGTTCGAGATCAAACCGCGGGCCTCAAGTGAGATACCGCCCGGAAGCCCCGGAGAGAGCACCGACATGAGATGACCCGCCGCACCGGCGACGGAGGTGAGGAGCTTGAGCGCCGGTGCTTCCAGCGATGCCGCCGGCAAGTTCACCGCATTCGGGACGGCTTCGCCCCGCAGGGCGGCGATCGTCGTTGCACCGATAACGCGGCCAACCGCCTCCAGCGCCTCGGCGCTCGATCCGCCCGTGTGCGGCGTGACAATGACGTTCTCCAGCCCGAACAGGGGACTTTCGCGGCATGGCTCGGAAGGGAAGACATCGACGCCTGCGGCCGCGATGTGACCGCTACGAATGGCCGCCGCGAGTGCTTCCTGATCCACGACATCGCCCCGCGCGGCGTTCAGCACGATCGCGCCTGGCTTCATCTTCGCCAGCGTCTCCTCGTTCAGCATGTGCCGGGTTTCCGGCGTGGATGGGCAGTGGAAGGTCAGAACATCGCTGCGGGAGAAGAGCTCGTCGAGCCCGACCTCCATCACACCCATCTCGGCAAACCGTTGCTCGGGCAGGAAAGGATCGTGGGCGATGACCTTCATCTCGAACGCCTTCAGTCGCTTCGCCACGATCGAGCCGACTCGACCCAATCCCACGATGCCGACCGTGCGTCCTCGCAGGTCGATCGGCTTCACCTGCTTTCGCTTCCACTCGCCGGCGTGGGTCGTGGCATTCGCGAAGGGAATCTGCCGCGCCAGGGCAAGCAACATCGCGATCGTATGCTCGCCGGCGGATGTCGCGTTGGTGCCCGGTGCATTCAGCACCAGCACGCCGGCACGGGTTGCCGCCGGGATGTCGATGTTATCGACCCCGACTCCCGCCCGGGCGACAACCTTCAGCCGGGGAGCGGCAGCCAGGACATCTTCCGTAACCTGCGTTTCGCTCCGGACCACCAGTGCATCCGCATCGTGGATCGCAGCGAGCAACGCCGGCAGATCGGTGCCATCGACGTCGACGATTTCGCCGTGCATCTCGAATTCCTGCCGGGCAATCGGGTGGATCGCATCCGACACGACGATCTTCGGCCGTTCGGAGTCGCTCGTCGTCGGCTGGAGCGATTCGAGATGCCGCGACCGACCGGATTGTCGCTTTGCATCCTCAAGGTGCTGCAGAATGTCGTCGTATCCACGCACGCGGATGATGCTCGATTCGGCATCGACCGCCTCGGATACGTCAGGGCCGAGTAGGAAGCAGTTGACACCCCCCGCAGCGTAGTTGAACGCGTGGCGCTCGCTGTCCTCGATCGCATAGCCGCATCCCTGACGGCGGGCGACGGCGGCCTTCTCGTCGGCGAAGATCACATTGCAGTTGACGAAGCCGTGGTGTTTCAGCCAGTTGATCGTCATTTCGGCGGATGTCTCGGGTCGGGCGGTGATGATCATCACATTGCCGTCACCCAGCACATCGACCAGCTTCGCGACGAACGCCTGCGCATTCAGCGCCGGGTAGAGACGGGAAGCCGGTCCTTCAAGACCGTAGACCCACTCGCGAACCTCCATCGGCACGTTCAACCCGGCGGAATCGATGAACGACCGCTGGGGAAGGGACAGGCCGAAATGCTCGTTCGCGGCGGTCGCCAAGGGTCCCGGATGTTCCGTCAAAACCCCGTCGAGATCGACGGCAACACGCAACTGGGGACGCGAATTCGGACGATGGATCATGATGCGGGTGACACCTTTTCGAGGAAAGCAACGACCAGCCTGGGCGAAGCCGGCTTCGTTGCCGGTGTACGGCAAGTGTAGAACTTCACAAGCGCCGGTGTCAGCCATCCTCCCTCTCGACGCCGCAGCCCGTATCTGCGATAACCACAGGACGAATACGCGGTTTCAGGCAGGGAGCACAAGATGCAGAAAATCACCCCGGATATCTATCGAAATCGTCTTTCAAAGGCGCAGGATGCCCTCCGCAAGGCCGATATCGCGGCCCTGCTTCTGGGACCGTCTGCGGACTTGACCTACCTCACCGGTTTCGATGCCCACGGCAGCGAGCGGCTCAACCTGCTGATCGTTCCGGCGGAGGGAGAAATCTCGCTGGTGGTGCCAACGCTGGAAGCCCCCCTCGTCGGCGAAGCCGCCGACCTGCTGACGCTGCATACCTGGGCGGATCACGACGTTCCCGCCGGGATCGCCGCCGATGTGATCGGCGATGCGAGCGGCAAAACGCTCGCAGTCGGCAACCGGCTCTGGAGCGCCTTCCTCCTGCGATTGCAGAAGTCCGTGCCGGGCGCGACCTGGGTCGAGGGCGACCCGGTCATGCGCGATCGGCGGATGCTGAAGGAGTCGATCGAGATCGAATTCCTGGCAGAGGCGGCGCGGCTGACCGACCTGGCGTGGGAAGCGTTTATCAAATCCGGTCCGATCTCCGGACTGACCGAGCTCCAGGCTCTGCAACGCCTGGTCGACATCAGCGGCGAGCAGGGTCTCGCCGATGTGCATGGCATTTGCGGCAGCGGTCCCAACTCGGCGTCGCCGCACCACGGTGGTGGCGATCGGGTGATCGAGGTCGGCGACTCGGTCGTGTTCGACTGGGGCGGCATCATCAACGGCTATCACTCCGATGTCACCCGGACCGTCCATGTCGGCGAACCGTCCGATGAATACCGGAAGGTCTACGACATCGTGAAGCGGGCGAACCGCGCCGCATACGAAGTCGTGAAGCCAGGCGTGCCACTGCAGGAGATCGACCGTGCCGCTCGCAAGGTGATCGCGGACGAAGGATATGGCGAGGCATTCCTGCACCGGGTCGGCCACGGTCTCGGCATGGAGGTTCACGAAGAGCCGTACCTGGTTGAAGGAAACGCGCTTCCGCTCGCGCCGGGTATGGTCTTCAGCGACGAGCCAGGCATCTACCTTGCGGGCAGGTTCGGAGTCCGGATCGAGGACACGGTCGTGTGCACCGACGAGGGTGGCCGCTACCTGAACGATGCCACGCGTGACCTGGTGGTCATGGAGTAGACAACGCCACACGTCTCCGGGCGGACGCGGAAGTTCGCCCGGGTCAACCGGTGATTGAGGGGTACATGGACGACCAGGAAGCCACCTACGAGATCGAGCACGGGCATGACGCCTATACGGACGACGAGCTGCTCGAACAGGCGCAATTCAACGCACAGGCGCTCCTGCTCGCCGCGGTTGCCGCGCTGGAAGGCGGCGTGGATGCCACTGAGCGCTGGACCCAGGGAGTCGCCGATGTCTTCCTGCGGGGCTGGGATCGGGATCGTGAATGGCGCGCCGCCGAGATCCTCGACGCCCTGCTCACAAATTACCGTTCGTTCGGTGCGCAGGTGATCGAAGTGGATTTTGACGCGGCTGCACCGTCCGCCATGGTCGCCGAGTTGCCGGATCTCGAGCTCTCCGAGGCCTTGGGAGTCCCGGAGGAAAAGGCTGACGCGATCTTCCGGATCGGCGCTCACATTGCTTCGGCGTTGGGATATGTCCTTGAGTGGCACCGGTCCCCGGATACCGGCGACGTAACACTGACGGTCTCATGAGCGCCACGATCGGAAAGGCCGCTGTCTCCCTCTATTTCGAGGCGACCTTTTCCCTGAAAGATAAACGCGGCGAGATGCGGCGCATTTCCAGGCGTATCCAGAACCGGTTCAACGTCGCGATCGCCGAAATCGCGGATCTCGACGACATGCGCGTCGGCACGCTCGGTCTGGTCGTTGTCAGCACGTCGGCAACCCATGCCGACCAGATGCTGGAGACGATCATCGCCGCAATCGAGGACCTGCTGGATATTTCCACGATCGGCGACATCGAAACGGAGCTGATCCCGTTCTGATACGGAATCCCAGCAGATGGTTTACGCGAAGGTGAAGGGGATCACCGGTCATCCTGGATTGGCTGCCAGGATGATTGATACGCAATCCGCGTAAACCCATCGGGGATGGTGCCGGGTATCGACCCATTCGCGACGATTAACGCAGGATCAGGTGTCGATCCTTTACGGTGGCCAGGACGCCGCCACGCCTTCGGACATTCGGCCCCGACGTCCTACCAATGAATCGATTCCGCGTCCCACGTAGGGGCGGACTCTTATGTCCGCCCAATTCCGGGCGATGAAGGCGGACATAAGAGTCCGCCCCTACCGAATCGACCTCCCTGCAATGCCCTCTATGTCGCCGGGCTTGCCTCGGGCGACGCCATCGGACTCGCGCCGGGCGATGCCGGTGGCGCGATGAATCCTGCCGGGAGTGCCGGGGCGAAGTGGATCACCAGACTCTCGGTGTTATCCGTCACCAGGACCATGTCATCCGGCGAGGTCGCGATACCGAACGGGCGGGTCACATCGACGTTGTCGATGCGGACGAATTCCTGCCCGTTCCAGGCATCCACCTCACTCCGGGACGGCGATGTCAGGTACAGGATGCCCCGGGCATCAAACGCCATGTCGTTGATCCGGTTGACACCTTCCTGTCCCGCCCATGAGGGAACCTCGATCGTCTTGACCACGTCCCCGCGTGGGGTATAGACCACGAGTCGGCCGTTCCCCGAATCCGCGACCCAGATATTGCCGTCCGGACCAGCGACGATCCCGGTCGGTTCGATCAACTGGCCTTCACCCGTCCCGAATCCACCGAACGCGCGAAGGAAGGTGCCGTCCTTGCCGAACACCTGCACGCGTTCGTTGCCGGTATCGGTGACGTAGATCTCGTTGTCCAGCACGGCCACGCCACGCGGGCCGAAGAACAGACCCGGATCGGTTGAAGGATCGCTCCCGTCTCCGATGTCGGTCAACACCCCGCGCTGCCCCAACTGGCGGACGACTCGCCCTTCCTTGTCGAGCACCACCACGATGTGGTTCCAGGTATCCGCGACATACACGAGCCCGTCATTCCCGATCGTGATGCCGGAGGCGCCCTGCCCGTTGGTGTAGGCGAGGGACAAACCCGGATCGTTGGTGGAATCCCACACCCCGAGGAACTTTCCGTCGCGGGTGTAGCGCTCGATCCGCTGGTTCCCGGCGTTTACGACGTAGATCACCTGGCCGTCTTGCGAAACCGCGATCCCGGTCGGACCCAAAAGCTGACCGAGCCCACTTCCCGGACCGGGGGAGTTCTTCATGAACAGATCGAACGGCCCCAGGTTCGGATTGATCTTGTTGCTCACCCGGAAAGCGTATCCGGTCGCCACCGTGCTTGGCGGTTGAGAGGAGTCCATCTCCCGGAACAGCAGGTAGCGGATGCCCGCATACCATTTGCCCGGCGAGAAGAGATCGCCGAAGATCGTTCGCGCCCGGAGGTCCGCATGCGCGGTTGCCGTCCGGTTTTCGAACGCCCGTTGCTGCACGACGAACCCGGCCGAATCCATTCCCTCCGGCGTCAGCCCGATCACGATGTCGTCATTCCCGGACCATCCCGCAGGGCCGGCGACCCTCGCGTTCGGATAATCCCGGAGATACCACATAAACGGCCATTCGACTTCCGGACTGACCGCAATCCGGAGACCCTTGGTACCGGTGTTGTCCACGTTCGTCAGGTTTTCGACGCTCAAATCGCGGGAAAGCCGGTCGATCTGGGCGACAAGCTGGCGCATGCCGGACGTGGGAATGTTCCGCGCCAGCAGCTCGTTGCCGTCGTCCGCCCGGTACCACGCCAGTTCCGTCGCGCTCCGGAACGTGAATAACCCGAGTAGAATCGCGAGAACCAGCAGGACCGAGGTGCCAAGCTCGCGCATGCCCCTGGCATCGCCCGTATGCGACCAGATCAGCCATGCCATCGGGATCAGGACGACGATCACGACGAACGCGATCTGGAAGACCGGGGCAAGCGCGTGACTGTTGAGCGCCTGCGGATCGTTGGAGCGAGCGATCGCCACCCCGAGCGCGATCACACCGATGAAGAGCCCGAATGTGGCCAACGGCAGCAACCCGGATCTCGTCGTCCAGAAACCTTTCCAATCAACCCGGCCCAGCACCCGTCCAAGTCCCATTCCTCCCAGCAGGAGAAGCGGCAACGCGGCCAGCACCGTCTGCTCCGACACCCGGCCGGAGGCAAAACTCATGAGAAGGAGGACCACCACGAACCAGGTCCCGAAGAACGTCGTTCCCAGACGACGATGGTTCGGGATCGCGATGTCGTCCCGCGATGAAAAGACGGCGACGAGCGCGAAGACGACCGCGAGAATCTCGTACAACAGCAGCGCGTAGACGAAGAACGACGGTGGCAGAGGCGTCGAGCGCGACCCCATCATCCGACCCCAGTCAGCGAAGGTCGTCAGGATACCGGAAAGTGCGGTGAAATCCGAGAGCAGGCGGCTGAAAAGAACGATCAGGGCCACCACGAACGATACGACGAAGACTCCCAGATCGAACGGCGAGCGGAGCAGGAGGCCAACCGCCGCCCGGGCCGCGCCATCTTCGCGCTTCTCGACCGATGACGCGATGACGAAAGCGACGGCGATCGCGATCAGCGAGGTGACTCCCGCCGGACCACTGGCCAGCGTGGCAGCAGCGCCGAACCCCGCCAACATGACCCAGCCCGTCCGCGTGCCACGCGGATCCGCAATCGCCGCGCGCATCAGCGAGACGACAAGGAGCAACGTGCTGAAGGCCACCGCGATCGCGGGATCGACCGTACGCGAAGCAAACACCAGCGTCGGCGAGATGGCGGTGAGGATCACCATCCCGACGAGGGTCGCCCGTGAGACGAACGGACGCAGGGTGAGGACGAGCGTGACAATACCGAACCCGAGCAACGCCGGCGCAAGCCGCGCAATGGCGTCCGTCACGCCGAAGACGAAAAATGAGAAGGATTGCAGGATCAGGAAGAAGGGCGATGTCTCGGGCAGCGATTGGGACCCGGGCAAGGGATGTCCCTTGAAAAGCGCCCAGCCATCGTAGGCCCAGACAGCTTCCCCCCGGGAGAGAACGTAGGCATCGAGGTGAACCAGCCGTAACAGGGCAGCCGTGATCAACACGATCGCCACAACAAGCGTCGCACCACCCGCGAAGGCCAGCGACACGGGTCGCCGCATCAACTCCTCGGACGGGGAGCGTCGCTGTGGGGCAGCGAGATCGGTCGTGGATTGGCTATCGGCCGCGCGCTCTGCGCTCACTGGACGCCTCCTGGTCGAGAATGGGTAATCGATGTCGTGGTGGACATGATGGACATGAATGCACGGAGCCCGTCCCCGCCACCCTTCGAATTGCGATCAATGCCCTCCCGGGGCAGGGAACAACCGGGAAGGAGGACATCGATCGCGCGTTTCGCGGTCGCGGAAACGGGTTCCCCCGCGTCATCAGGTCCTCCGCTCCACCTGTCAATCATCCCTAAAGCACTTCTATTCACCATAGCGAATGTCATTGTAGTAGGGCAGCATATCGTTGCGGACGTAGATGCGGAACTTGTACGGGTTGAGCCCCTGTGGCAACTCCCGGAAGAGGACGAGCCGGAGGAGCCGTTGTTGCCCTTCGCGCGTCCCGGCCTGCTCGAAGCTGTCGATGATCGATTTCGCAATCGCCGTCAGGTCGTGCGGATTCTCCTCGACGCGCCAGGCCGAGCGGAAGGGAGGGATTTCCGGGGCGATGGCGAAGTCGCGATAGATCGCCTCCTCCGGCTCGTGCCAGCGCAGCACGTAGGTCTGCGCCGTGTAGCCGTCGATGTCCTGGGGCATAGAGCACCGGCCGTCCCACTCGGCCGGCACCCCGATGATGACCGGCGGCATATTGCCCGGATCATCCGGAGGGACGCTGATCATGCGCCGGTTCGGGAAATCCCGGAAATACCAGTTGAGTGGCCACTGGGTGCAGCCGTCGTACATGATCACCATGCTGTCGTCGCCATAGACGAGCCGGGACATCGCGGTCAGGTCGTGCGTCATCTGCGTCACGTCCGGCGAGGTCGTGTTGTAGATCAGCGTATCCAGCGCCGTGTCGCCCTCCAGGAACGACAGCCGGAATCCCTGGTGCATCTGGAACAGGCTCATCACGACGAATGCCGCCGTCACCGTCGCATACGCCGCCCGCCGCGGCCCGATCGTCCAGATCGCGACGGCAATCACCATCAGCGCCGCCACCGGCGGCACCGCCAGCAGCCACCAGTCGTGGATCGCCCAGCGCGGCAGCTCCCGTTGCACGCTCCCGGCCGAAACCTGCGTCCACTGACCGTACGTCAACCGAGCGGCGACGAGGAACCAGGTGACCGCCAGCAGCACCAGCCCCCCGCACGTCCCCAGCATCCCGAGGCGGAACCGTCGCAGGTGAGACATCGACGCCCGGTTTCGGGCGAACCAGTCGAGCGCGCCCTCGACGATCTCGTTGAGCAACGCGCCCCCGACGAGGAAGCCCGGCAGGGCGAAATGCATGATCAACCACGGCATCTTCTCCCCGGCCCAGGACAGGACCAGGAAGAGGAAGACGAACCAGACGGCGTTGAAGACATTGAACAGCAGGTTCGGCCCGGGATCTCGGCCGAGCAGCCCCTTCACCAGCCGGACACCGACCAGGATCGTCCCGGCCGTGGCGAAGACGATCCCCAGCCACTCGTACTGGAACCCTTCGGTGAAGAAATAGAACCACGGTTGCTCGCCGCGGCGGACGTCCTGTTGCCCGAGCCAGTAGAGCAACGTCCCGTCCGGGGCATAGGTCGCCGTCGCCAGCCCGTGCAGGTTGGTGAACAGCGTCGTGAACAGCGTGACGACGATGCCGAGCCCGACGAGCAACCCGATGCCGAGTCCCGCCGGGTCCCTCAAGGCGTGATAGACCCCGTACGCGACCGTGTTGGGCTCCGCGTCGCCGAAGAGCACCTCGACCATCGAGCCCTCGCGATCGGACCGGGCAACCTGCCAGCGCAGCGCGATCGCGCATCCCACGAGGAAGACGATGCCGACCACGTAGAGGCCGATGACGAACGGATGGGTGAGCACCGACTCGTAGAAATGCCGGGTTTCGGCGGGGGAGGCCGTTTGCCACGGGATCGCGGGCCACGGCTCGGCATCCTTGACCAGGACGTAATCGAGCCCAGCGAGGATCACCGCGACGACATGCACCGGGATCAGCACCCGGAGCCGGGTCCAGAGCAACGCCCCCCACAGCACGATCACCATCGCCAGCACGATGGCGAAGACGATCTCGTGATTGGTCAACAGGAAGGCGACCATCGCGAAGGCGATGACGATCCAGCGTCGTTGGGGCCGTTCCAGGTAGCGAAAGACCGCGATGGCCAGGAGCAGGGCACCGGCGGCGGTGTACGGATCGTGCCGGATATACCGCGTGTAATAGAGGAACGCCGGCGAGATCAGGAGCATGAATCCGGTGGCCAAGGCCCCCCAGGAACCGAGAAAGCGGCGACCGCGCAGCAGCCACGGCAGCCACACCAGCAGCACGCCGAAGGCGGCCGGCACGAAGCGTGAGGTGGCGTCGGAGACGCCGAGGAGCTGGTAGATCAGCGCGTTGGCGTGAAAGAGAAAGGGCCCGTGCATCAAGGGATTGTGGACGTAGGGAATGTCGCCGGTCGAGAAACCCCAGGAATAGTAGGCATGGAGGGATTCGTCGTGATGCAGCGCCCGGTAGCCCAGGTTCCAGAACCGGGTGACGACGGCCGCGAGCAGCAGAAGGGCCCAGAGCAAGTGCTCGACCGTGATTGTCAGGAAACGTCCGCCTCGCCAGGCCTGCTGCGCGTCGCCGGAGCGATCGGTGAGACCGGGCGCATCGACCGGGATGGATTCACATGGGGTCACTCGGAGCTCTCCACTCGTACCAGACTCGTCTCGGGGTGAGGCGCACAGCCGCCCGTATCCCACCAAAGAGCATAAACCGCGCCGGGCGTCCGTGCTGCCGGGGGCCCTTGTCTTTTGCAAACGGACCTGCACTGGAAAAGGTTTCGCGAGAGATTGTCGCGTCCCGGCGCTGTAGAATACCAGCGTTAATGACGGTGCGTTCAATCAACGCCCGGTCGCGAGCTGACAGGCATACGGCAATGAAGGAGAACTCATGGACCATAACCACGGCCACAATCACGAACATGACCACGATCACGATCACCACCATGTCCACGCGCACGAGGTGCGCGACCCGGACGAGCTACGAGAGGAACAGGCGGAAATCGCGCGTGAAATCGGCGCGGATCTGACGGATGCCTTCGTCGGGTACGTCCGTGGTGAAATCGCCTTCGATGATCTCGTCTTCGGCGTGTTCGACGCACTCAGCGATCTCAACGTCGTCGCGAGCGGCGAGTACGAGATCGAGGAAGAGAACGAAGAACCCGATACAGAGGATAACTGATTCCTTCCCGGCAGCATGCCTCCGCAATTCCGTTCCCGGGACAGGCTGCGGAGCCGTAGCAAGACATCCTGACATCCTTTCGACGACGATGTCGAAGACCCGGCAATGGTGCTGTAACGATCATGAATACCCAGTCACATCACACCCGTACGATCCAGCGACGCGTTATCTGGACTCTCGTGGTCGTTTTCGCCATCATCCTCGCGGTCGGCACGCCTCTCGTCGTCAACGACGACCTGCGGTACGACCTTGCGATGCGCTTCGAGCTCATCCCGGGAAAGCATGCCGAACACCTGGCGGACGCCGATGACGATGCGATCCTGGTGGTCTTGCCGATTCACGGCAAGACCACGTCCGGAAACGATCGGATCTTCTATCGCGCACAGTTCATTGGCCGCCCGGACGCTGACGGAACCAAGCTGACCGACATCGACTCCGGCACGACCGTGAACATCCCCATCGCCGATGTCGACTTCATCGCCGCCGATCCGACGGGCGAGCATGTGTTGTTCCGGGGCAAACGGAGCGAGCCAGCGGTGATGGTCGATACCCGGAGCCTGACCGCCGAGAGCCTGCCACCGGGACAACAGGAACCGGATCTCCCCGGCGACTGGGAGACCGCCATCTGGGACACCGGGGCGGGATTGTGCGACCGGTATTCTCCCGGGAAGAAGTTCGTCGTTTGTTTCCAGCAAGCCAGCGCCGCCAGTTATTTCGCCGGTGACTGGCAGATCGATATCCAGCTCTATGGAGACTACAACGTCTCCGAGCCGGTATTCCGGGGCAAGGGCTTCCTGCTCCCCATGGTCGGCTTCGCGAACGACGACACATGGATCTACTTTCAGGGCATCGACGGGATCTGGCGCGTCGAGGTGCCGCACGATCTGCAGGAGAAAGCGGGTTCGTGATGCGGCCAGGACAGCGGGCACATCATTCACGACAATGAACCGGTCTTTCCCCGCAGAATCCGGGTATCAGCGCACAGTGATTTCTTGTATGTTAATTCACAATCAACGACAATCCGTTTTCATCATCACGGCGTATGATGGTGCCAAGTGCACCTGACCCGTGATGCACCCGCCAGACACCACCCACCTGCTCCCGGGACCCAGCCGGCCCTTCGTTCGTTCCCTGAAACCACGTCACATCGAGCACGCTCATGCAAAATGCACTCGCGGTCCTCGTGCCGCTCACCATCCTCATATCCTGGCTCCGCATGATCGGCGTTGGCTCGCGGCAGATGGACGGAACAGTCATCGGCACCATGCCGATCCCGCTGCTCGCCCGCATCTACATGCATGCGGTCCCCGCCGGAATCGCCTTGCTCGCCGCTTTCGTCGCTACCGTCACGGGCGCACTGCCGTGGTGGATTCTCGCCGCGGCAGCCGTCTCGGCAATCCTGTTGATCTCGCTTCCGCTCGGCTACACGTTGACGGACAAGGGGATTCGGCGAACCTTCGGCCGCTTCCGCCGCTGGACCGAATTCGCCGGAGTCGAACGGGCCCCGGGCGGCGCCCGCCTCAAGCCACTCCGGAAATCGCCGCCGGCGCGCATCTGGCTTTCGGGCTCGCGCGGCGACGATGAGTTCCTCCAACTGATACGGACGTTGATTCGCAACGCCTATCAGGGACGCTCCAGCCTCCCGCCGTTCCCGGGCACCGCGAATCCGGACCGGCCGGAATCTCCCGCATCGGAGCGATCCGCCGCCTGCGCCGTCGGGTAGAACCTGAACGACCCGTTCACTCCGCTCAGGACGCGGACGGGGCCACGTATGCCTTTCGGCCACTGACGCGACCCAACCCCGCCTCCCTGTCATCCCGAACGCAGTGAGGGATCCCCGGCGCCGCAGCGCCGGTCTCTCCACGACACTGCCACTGGCGGATTCCGGATGCATGCACGCAGGTCGCCGTGATGCCGCTCCGCATTCATGATTATGGGCATGTCTCGGGCACAGGACGATTGGTCACAAGTTAACGGGATCCAGGCGTTGTCAAGGGCCTTTTCGAGCCGGGTCCTCCGGAAGATCACGCCTCGCTCACCATCTCGTACGGCGAACGTTCATGGACGTACGGGTCGAGTCCCCCACAACATGGATACACCTTGTGCTCGCCGAGGACAAAGAGGGGCGAAAACTGACCTTGAAATACGCGGTCATACCTTAACTTGTAACCAATCGCACAGGACCCGAGACGACGATGACGTGCGCTTGCCCACGATTGATTGTCCAGATTCGGGAGGAACCGTCTTCCCCTCATCCTGAGCGGAGCGAAGGATCCCCGTGCGACGCACATCCACGGCGCGTGGGTGTCCCTCTCTGCCCTGCGGGCCGCGGCGTCGCCGGGGGGATCCCGCGGGGTGAGACCACTGGTCGAAAAGCGAGAGCGACCCCATTCCTACGGTCAGGATGAAGGGAGGTTGTTGTGTGAAATCCGGATAATTGGTCGGGGGTTGCCATGACGCCGCTCCGCGGCGTGTCTCGGGCACAGGACCCGAGACTACGACTGCATGGGCTCCCGCGTCCTGTCATCCCGAGCCCGAGTTACGAGCGGAGCGAGTGACGAGGTGTCGAGGGATCTTTGCTCCATCCTGAAATTCGCTGGAACGTGACCTCACCCCACCTCCTGCGGACCAACCGCCCCTCCGCCTGGCGCGGTGGATCTCGCAGTCTTCCCGCAATTGCTCTACCGCGCCCCGAAGAGCGCCCGCCCGATCCGGATATGGGTCGCGCCTTCGCCGATGGCGACCTCGAAATCGCCGCTCATGCCCATCGAGAGGGAGGGAAGGGGGAGTCCGGTCGATTCCCGCAGCCGATCGCGCAGTTCCCGAAGCTGCCGGAATACCGGGCGGATCGTTTCCGGGTCGTCGACGAACGGTGCGATCGTCATTAGCCCCTCACACCGCAACTCGGGCACATTCATGATCTGCCGTACCAATGCCTCGGCCTCACCCGGCTCGCACCCGGACTTTTGCGCCTCCCCCGCGACGTTCACCTGCACCATCACCGAACAGGAACGCTCCTGTCGCTGGAGCTCCTTCGCCAGCGTATCGACCAGCCGCGCCCGGTCGAGGGATTCGATGCAATCGACATAGGGGATCACCTGCTTTGCCTTGTTCGTCTGCAAGGGGCCGATCAGGTGCAGATGCGCATCGTCCGGCAGCGGCACCGCGAACTTGTCGCGAATCTCCTGTACCCGGTTTTCGCCGAACACGCGAAGTCCCGCGTCGTACGCGGCGTCCACATCGGAGCGAGGGAACGTCTTGCAGACCGCGACGATCGTGATTTCCGCCGGATCGCGCCCGGCCTGGCTCGCCGCCTCGGCCACCCGGTGGCGCACCGTCGCGGCGCGCGTCTCGAATGTCGCTTCCATCGTTCCATCTCTCAGCACGGCCCGATCCCTTCTTCTGTCAGCATAATGAGCGACGCCTGCCGTCCCGCTCCCGGTCCATGCCCACGATGAGAAAACCAGGTCTCCGTGTCGCACTTCGTGCATGCCGCCGAGACCTCGATATGCTCCGGGCGCACCCCGGCCCGTTGGAGCAGCAGGGTGTTGGCGCGCGGCACATCGAAATGCTCTTTCGGACCGGGTTTCGTGACGGCCAACTCCGCCAATGGTCCAAACTCTCGCACCTGCTCCCGCCAGGCAGCCGTCACCTCGGGGCCGACCTCATTGCAGCAGCCGCCGATCGAGGGGCCGAGATATACGAGCAACTCCGCCGGATCTGAACCGTACGCCTCCTGCATCGCCCGGATCGTCGTTCCCGCGATATCGGCCACGGTGCCTCGCCAACCCGCATGAACCGCCGCGATCGCGTGATGATCCGGATCGGCAATAAGCAGCGACTGGCAGTCGGCGTGTGTCACGCCAATCGCGAGATTCGGCTGGTCGGTCATCAGCGCGTCTGCGATACCCGCGAGCTCCCGTTCCGGGGAGGACCCGCCGCCCGCGTGCTCCGCCGTCACCTGCAGCACGTCGGTACCGTGGACCAACCCGGTGAGCACCAGGCGTTCCGCCGGAAAGCCGATCGCCTCGCACCAGACCTGACGGGCAGCCCAGGCATCGCCACGATCGCGGGGCGGAGCGTAGCTGAAGTTGCTGTCCGCTGGGCCCATGCCTTCGATCCGATGGGTCACGCCATGAATCACGCCTGGCACGCTGGAAAGAAGCTGGCTCCGCAAGGGCGTTGGCTGGCTCGTGGTGGCGAATACGGTTCTACTCATGGCGCGGATTCTTCTTTCGTCGCTTCGTCGATAATCATCTGGTCGACCACTCGCTCCACCGGGGCGTGATCGTCCGTGAAGACGGTGGTCACCTCGGTCACTTCCCGGATGTTCCCGGTGCGGATCGCGCTTTCGCCCACCTGTCGAAGCAACGAGCCCTCCGGCTGGCGAGAGACGGATGCCGCAAAAGTGTCGATCCCGGACGGCGATTTCGTCGCGATCACCATCGTGTTCGTGTACCGCTCGGTGTCGATCAGGTAGACGTTCGGGAACACTGATTTCATCGTCGACGCGATGACATCGACCAGCCGGTAATCGGTGCGCGTCCGGCCGACGTTCATCACCGCAACACCTTCGTCCGTCATCGCGTCCGAGACCTCCTGAAAGAACTCGCGGGTGGTCAACTGGAAGGGGATGTACGGCTGCCGGTACGCATCCACTGCTATCAGATCGTACTCCGTTTCCGTGGTGCGCAGCACGTACCGACCATCGTTGACGATCACGTTCAGGTTGGGCTCGGTCATGTCGAAATACTCGCGACCGACGCGAACGATCTCGGGATCGAGCTCGACGCCGTCGATCGGCACCGGACCATATCCCGCCGTTATCTGCTTGCTGGCCGTCCCTCCCGCCAGGCCGACGATCAACGCATTGTCGATGCTCGCCGGACCGGTTTGCTCCCGGAAGAGCGGTCCGATCATGAAGTAATCCCAGGGCCCTTTCGTCAGGAGCTGGGTCGGATCGTAGATCGAATGGGTCGCGTGCCCGTCATTAAGCGAGAGCATCACCCGATCGCCACTTCGAGTGACCTGGATGTAATTCTCGGATGACTCGGTTTCGTACACGAGCTCACCGAACTCCGGCACCCGGATCGTCTGCGCGCTGACCCAGAGATTCGTCAGGATCATGATCGCCACCAGCGTCATCGTCGCCATCGCGGGCACGATCGCCCGAACCCGCAGCAAACCGATCAGGGAAGGTGCGAGCAGCAACAGGCTGAGGACGAGAAAGGTCCGCGTCGTGCCGACCCACGGGATCAGGACCAGTACCGGCAGGAAGCTTCCGGCAATCGAGCCGATCGTGCTCAGCGCGTAGATCGTGCCGGATGTCTGTCCGGCATCCTCGACGTGTTCCAGCCGGAGGCGGATCGCGTACGGCGTGACGAAGCCGAGGAGCGTGATCGGGAGCGCGAGCATCGTCAGCACGCCGATGAGAGCGCCGTAGAACGCGCCGATCTCGACATCCCTGAAGGCCTGCAACGATGCGCTGAGGATCGGGCGCGAAAAGAACGGCAGCAGTCCGGCGGCGATCGCCGCGATCGAGGTTGCCACGTACAGCAGCCAGAGTCGCGGGTACCGATCCGCCATCCGGCCGCCCAGCGCGTATCCGATCGCGAGGAACGTCAGGGTAAAGCCGATGACCGTCGCCCAGATGAAGGTCGACTCGCCGAAATACGGAGCGATCAGGTGCGTGGCAGCGATCTCCGTGCCGACGCTCGTCATCCCGCCGAGGAAAACGATCAGGCGGATCCAGAGGTCATCGCGGCGCGCCAGCCGGGGAGTGGTATCGGGAGGGCCAGTATGAGTCACAAACCTGCCAGGGAGTCAGGAGACGAAATGGTCACGTCGATCGAGTATACGCGAGTAACGGCGTCGCGCAGGCGTTTCCACCATGCCCGGATGCCAGCACCCGCGTCTTGACGCACCTCAACCCGGATGATCTCATGATCGCGTCGTATGCGATATGCACCACGGATTGGAGTCACCAACGTGTCGAATCACCTGAGTCTTGCGGTCTCGACGTATTCCTTCCATCGCTTCGGGAGCGGTCCCGAAGGGGATGCCCTGCCTTCGATGGAGACGATGATCGACCGGTGCGCCGAGCTGGGCATCGACGGTCTGGAGATCATCGGCAACCATCTCGACAAGATGGACCGCACCTCGCCGGAAGACATCGCGGCGCTCCGTCAATACATGGCCTTCCGGGGCGTGGCGCCGGTGTCCGTCTCCGCGCATCACAACTTCGTGCAGCCCGATCCGGTCGCCCGGGAGGCGGAGCTCGACAAGCTGGTGCGGTGGATCGATGTCGCGGCCAGCATCGGGGCACCGTTCGTCCGCGCATTCGGCGGACGATGGGGGACGATCCGCAACTTCGACGACTTCATGAAGGTCAATGGTGAGGAGCCGCCGATCGAGGGGTACACGCGCGACGACGCCTTCGCATGGACGGCCGAGTGCTTCAGGATCGCCGCGTACTATGCCGGTCGGAAAGGCGTCACGCTCGGTCTGGAGAATCACTGGGGCCTGACGGGTACCGCCGAAGACACCCTGCGTATCTTCAACGACGTCAACTCTCCCTGGTTGAAACTGGTGCTGGATACCGGCAACTTCATCCACGCCGACGACATGTACGCCGAAATGGGCAAGATGCTTGGTGACGTGGCGCTCGTCCATGCCAAGACATACGTCGGCACGTCGATGTACTTCGGCGATTTCGAGATCGACTACGATCGCGTCGCCGCGATGCTGGCCGAGGTCGGATACAAGGGCTACGTGTCGATCGAGTTCGAGGGGCTGGCGATGCCGGACGAAGGGATCGCCGAAAGCGTGAAGCGCTTGCGGGCTGCCTTCGAGAAGTAGCCACCGGTCGCCCCAGCCCAGACAACGGAGCCGGGATGCGTGGATTCGCGTTCCGGTTCCGTCAATGTCCGACGCCCTGATAGCGATTGAGCGCCTTTCCCCAAAGCCAGGCGGTGAACATCACTACAAGGGCCGCCGCAAGCGGCGTTGCGAAACCGAGCCAGCGCCAGCCGGTATCGCGATGCAGGAGGACGAGCGCGGGGAAGTAGCTGATGAACGCGTAGGGGATGACGATGGTGACGAGACCCTTGATGACCAGATTGTAGATATCAAGCGGGAACTTCGCGAAGTCGATGAAGAGCGCGACCATCGTCGGCAACGCGCTCTGGGCGGAGGGTTCCCAGAATCCGATCATGTTGATGATGTAGTTGATCGCGCCGATCATGATGGTGCCTGACAGGATCGTGACCCCGAGGAAGGGGATCATCCACCAGGAAAACCCCATCGCCGACCGGCTCATCCCGAGCCAGAGAACGATGATGCCGAGGATGACTTGGCCGAGTCCGTGGATCGAGACGATCGCCGTGGCGGATTGCAACGCCGGCGAGATCGGTCGCACCAACACACGGTCGAACTCTCCGGTATTCACCTTGGTGCGCAGCATCCAGGGACCGTCGCAGAAGAGCTCCGTGATCCCCTTCGGGATCATCGCCAGACCGTACAGAAGCGCGATGTTCCAGACGGTCCATCCTTTCACATCCGGGATCTGGCTGAACAACGCCGAGATGAAAACGAGTCCGGCCGCCTGTTGCAACATCGCCCCGACGATGCCAATCCAGAAATCGCCGCGATACTCCACCGCTGCCCTCAACTGGGCGAGCTGAAGCGTGAAGTAGATGCGCAGGTTGCGCCGGATGGATTTCACGGATGGGAGGGCAAGGTTCATTGTTGGAAGCCTCCAATCAAAACGGACTCGTCATTCTGACCCTGAGCGGAGTCGAAGGGGAAGAATCTCCCGGCGAAGCCGCTGCCCGAAGGGCAGAACGGAAGCCCTGCGGGCGGTTTTCTGTGCTTCGCACGGGGATCCTTCGCTAACGCTTAGGATGACGAACGCTTTTCCGGATGCCATCCGCCTCACTCGCACATCATCCTCCCTGGATTTCGACGGCGTTGAACGCCTTCCGCCAGGCTTTGTTGGCGACGATCCAGAGCACGGCCAGCCAGAAGAATTGCAACCCGAGCAGCCAGGCGATCTCCCAGCCCTCCGCCTTCCCGAGATACAGACGCAGCGGTGTCGAGACGATACCCCGCATCGGCAGCACCTCGGCGAGGATGCGCAACCAGCCCGGCATCATCTCGATCGGAACCAGCGTGCCCGAGAGAATCGCGATCACGGCCTGCTGCGCCCACATCAGGCCGACGCCGTTCAGCGTCCAGAATGTGAGCAGGGAGACGATGAAAAAGATCAGCGCCTTGGTCACGTAACCAACGAGGACAGCAAACAGGAAGAGGACGAACATCCCCGGGGAGGCAGGTGCCTGGATATCGAGGATGAACAGCCCGAGACCGAGTGTCAGGACGAAACTGATGATGCCCTCGACGATGGAAAAGCCAACCGCCATCGCCAGCTGGGTGTTGCAGTAGTTGAGCGGGCGCACCAAATCGCGCACGATCTCGCCGGTCCGGATGGCGCCCATCATCTGCGAACCGACGCGCCAGCCGACGAGGGCATTGATCCCGTAGGCGAGGACGACGTAGGTGCGCATCTCGGCCCATGTGTAGCCGGAGATGAGGTCGCGCTCCGAGAACGCCGCCGCCCACAGGTAGTAGAGGATGAAAACCCAGATGAACGTCAAGGCGACGTTGAACAGCGTCGTCACCCGGTAGGCGATCGCCTGCTGGAACGAGGTAAAGACGATCGACAAGTATTTGGGCCACGGCCGGATACGAGCGGTGTCGGTCATGGTGCCAGCCTGTGGAAGATCGTCATTCCGAGCGCAGTCGAGGAATGACGACCTTGTCGTGGGACGAGCTGTCCTTCGCTCCGCTCTGAGTGACGGGTTTTGTGGTCTATGTTCGGCTTCATGATCCCGCCACCCCGCTCTCGAACGACAATGCTCCCTCGTACAGCTTGCGGATGATCGATTCCGCCGTTGGTTCCTTGATCCGGATATCGGCGATCGGCAAGGCCGTCGCGAGGTCACGGATCAGCTCGCCGGAGGTCGCCTCGCGGCTGTCGAAGACGACCATGAGATGCGTCGCATCTGGCTGACCGATCCGCGCATGAGTGTATCCGGCGAGGGCGGTTTCTCCGATGGATGACGCATCCGGGGTTTCGTCGCCCAACGTGAGGTGAATCTGCTGCTCGTATCCGAAGCGGCGAGTGACCTCGGCGAGCGCGCCATCGTACACGATGCGGCCCTTGTCGATCATCACCATCCGGTCGCAGAGCTCCTCGATATCGCCGAGGTCGTGCGAGGTGAGCATGACGGTCAGCCCGCGTTGCCGGTGCATGAAGCGGATGAACTCGCGAAACCGGGCCTTCACCGCGACATCGAGCCCGATCGTCGGTTCGTCGAGATAGAGTACCGGGGGCGAGTGGATCAGCGAAGCGGCGAGATCGCAGCGCATCCGCTGACCGAGCGAAAGTTGCCGGGCCGGCACGGTCAGCAACGAGCCGAGGTCGAGCACCTCGATCAGCTCGTCGAAGGTGCGCTTGTACTCGTCTGCCGGGACTTCGTAAATATCGCCGAGGAGGCGGAAGGACTCACGCACGGGGATATCCCACCAGAGTTGGGTCCGCTGACCGAAGACGACGCCGATGTTGCGCGCATTCTCCATCCTGTTCTCGAAAGGGGTGAGTCCGCAGACGGTGATCTGGCCGCTGGTCGGAACGAGGATGCCGGTGAGGAGTTTGACGGTGGTCGACTTTCCGGCGCCGTTCGGCCCGACATAGGCGACTGATTCACCGGGCATGATCCTGAGATCGACATCATCAACTGCGATGAAGTCGGTGTACTCGGGACGAACGAGGTGGCGCAGTGCACCGGCCATGCCGGGTTTCTTGACGGGTCGACGAAAGCGCTTGGTCAGGTTCGTCGCCCGAATAATGGGATCAGCATTGGTATCAGTCATCGGGACGTATGGGCTCCCCTTATCACGACCTACAGCGAATTGCACACGGGTTAACATGGTCGCCTGATGATCGTGTCAACCCGCTTTACCCCTTGTCATCCCGAACGCAGTGAGGGATCCCCCGGCGCCGTAGCGCCGGTTTCTCCGCGGCCCTGCCTCCGGCGACCACGGCCGTTTGCGGGAGCCAGGATCCCTCGACTTCGCTCGGGATGACAGGGAGGTTGACGGGACATGACCGCCATCCTGAATGGATGCGGGCGACGATCAGGGATGCCAGCGATTCTGCCCGACCTGTCCGTCGATCGCCTCGCGAATCAGATCCGCATGACCGACGTGGCGCGCGGTCTCCTCGATCATGTGAAACAGTGCCCACCGGAGGGTGACGCCCTTCTGGAGCGGGTGCGAATCGACCAGCACGGTGTCCAGCGGCGTCTCCTTCACGATCTCGTCGCTCGCACGAATGGCCTCGCGGTAATCGGCGATGACATCCTCACACGTTTCTCCATCCTCCAGATGCCACTCGTCCCCCGAGTGATCGAAGCTCAGGACATCCGGCCCCAACAGGTCTTGCTGGAGCCAGCTTCGCTCGACGCGCGTCAGGTGCTTCACCAGGCCGATCAACGTGAGTGAAGAAGGTGGATGCATCTGCTGAAGGTGCTCGCAGGTGAGCCCTTCGAGCTTCCAGAGCAGCATGCCGCGTTGCATCGTCAGGAACCAGGCCAATTGCGCGCGTTCGTCGCCGGTCCAGTTTTCCTTGCCGTCAAATGAATCCATCCCGAACGCATGTCCTTTCGCTCAGTGCGTCTCGCAGACATTCCACAATCCGACATCGTCCTGCTGCGCGATATCCTGCGCCTCGGCGAGAACGTCGTCGTACAGATCGTCCGGCGGGTAGGAGCGAGCCTTTGCGTAACCGCCCAAGACGAGCACTTCCGAGAGCAGGTAATACTCGCCGGTTTTCTCGTCCTGGATGAAGACATGGCGGAGGAAGCGATCGTTGACATCCTTGTCCGAGATGTCCCGCTGCACCCAGACGTGTGTGCCCTTCGGCAAAAGCGCCTTCAGGAAGGCCGTCGCGTCCTTGCCGTAGCACTCCTCGTGCTTGTAGCCCTCGATCTCCGGCGCCTGGATACCGATCAGGCGGTATTTCTCCCACCAGGTGTCGTTGGGTTTGGTGAGATTGATGGAGTCGCCATCATGCACCTTGTCGACCACCATCTCTTGTGCATCGTCCGGCAGCTCCCACGGAATCGCGCCGAAATAGTCGAAGTCATCGGCGACGTTCACGGGTGTCGGGGTCGGGTCCGCAGCGCTGGCAACGGTGAGACCGCTCAACAGGAACAGGAGCGTCATCACGACGGCACCGGCTCGGGAGAGAAATCGCATGTCGGTGTGGTCCTTTCCGGATCATATGGCATCTCCGAGGGAGTTTACCGTACATGCGGGAATCACCAGCGCTCCGGGGAGAGGCATGAGCCGTGCGATCAGGGGGAGGACATACGGTATAAACACGTCACGACATCGCCGTTCGACGTCGCCTGTTTACAAGGAGTGCACCATGCCGAAATCATCCATCTCGATCGATCATTCGCTCGGAGAGCAGGAAGCCCTGAACCGGTTGAAGGGAATCCTCGACCAGGTCAAGGAGAAATACGGGTCGCAAGTGTCCGATCTCCAGGAAAACTGGACCGACAACGGCGGCGATTTCTCGTTCAAGGCGATGGGATTCAAGATCGCTGGCGACCTGACGGTGACCGATTCCAAGGTGCTGATCAACGCCGAATACCCGTGGGCGGCAAAGCCGTTCCAGGGCACGATCGAATCGACCATCCGCGAGCGAGCCCAGCGCCTGCTGGAGTAGAGGTCAGGCGCGGACATCCCCGGTCACGTTGTGTGGCCGGGGATGTTGCTTGGCATTTACTCCGTTCTCGGTAGCACCGGGCCGTAGCCCGGTGTTCGTGGCACATCTCGTTGATTGGCGTTTTCCAGGACACCAACCACTCCGGGTCGGTGCTACCAAAGACGCTATGGTGCTGGACCCGGACCTCCCGGTTCCCTGACCGGCGACACCGCTTCGCGTTGGATTCTTCCCCTTCGCTACGCTCTGGGTCAGAATGACGAGGTATTTTGCGGAGAGTCGACCTATTCCCCTCGTTCCCGTCGTCGGCTAGACTGCCGGAGGAGCGATACACGGGGCCGATGCGCCCGAGCACAGGGGAACAGACCCACCCATGACTGACGAAACGAAGACCACCGACCAAGCGGCACCCCAGATTGACGACGTCACACCCGATCCGGTCGTGCGCCAGCACGAGATCAAGGCCGGCGGCAAAACGCTGAAGTACACGACGACGACCGGGCTGATGCCGATCCGCGACGACAAGGGCACGCTGAAAGCCCGACTTTTCTACACCGCCTACACGCTGGACGAGCCAAAATCCGACACTCCCCGGCCATTGACCATCACGTACAATGGCGGACCGGGTTCCGCATCCGTCTGGTTGCACATGGGTGGCCTCGCGCCAAAGCGGGTCGAGATGCTGGAGGATGGCGGCATGCCGAAGCCGCCGTTCACGCTCGTCGACAATGAGTACACCTGGCTGACCGATACTGATATGGTCTTCGTCGATCCAGTCGATACCGGCTACAGTCGGGCGGTCGATGACGATGCCGCGAAGGCGATCAAGGATGTCAAGGGCGACATTGCGACGATGGGCGAGTTCATCCGCATGTACCTCGTCCGCAACGCCCGCTGGACCTCGCCACTCTTCCTCTGCGGCGAGAGCTACGGCACCTTCCGATCGGCCGGTCTCGCCGGGTACCTGATCGAGCGCGGGATGGCGTTCAACGGCATCATCCTGATCTCCAGCATCCTCAACATGCAGACGGCCCGGTTCACGCTGGGCAACGATCTTCCGTACCAGCTCTTCTTCCCGACCTACGCGGCGACGGCCTGGTTCCACAACCGCGTGGCCAAGGACCTGAAGAAGAAGTCGATTCGCGAGTTCCTGGACGAGGTCGAGGCTTGGGTCGAGGGCGAGTACGTGCAGGCGTTGTCGCTCGGTGACCGGCTTCCGGAGGACCGCCGCGAGAAGATCCTCGACGCTCTGGAGCGCTACACCGGCCTCTCCCGCGCCTACCTGGATCAGGCGAACCTGCGAATCCAGATCCACCAGTTCTGCAAGGAACTCCTGCGAGACGAGATGCGCACCATCGGACGACTCGACAGCCGCTTCAAGGGACTGGACAAGGACGGAGTCTCGGAATATCCGGAGTTCGACCCGAGCATGTCCGCGATCCGGCCGCCGTTCACCTCCGTGCTGAACACGTACTTCCGGACCGAGCTCGGCTACGAAAGCGATGTGGAGTACCACATCCTGCGCGGGCTGGACTGGAACTGGGGCGATGCCGGGAACGGGTATTCCGATACGTCCGATGACCTGCGGGCTGCCTTCACGAAAAACCCGTACATGAAGGTATTCGTCGCGTCCGGCTACTACGATCTCGCGACGCCGTACTACGCGACCGAGTACACGCTGAGCCACATGAATCTCGACCGCGAGGTTCGCGGCAATATCGTCGTCGATGAGTACCAGACCGGTCACATGGTCTACATCGACTACAAGGCGATGCTGCAGCTCAAGGAATCGGTCTCGGCGTTCATCAAGGATGCGATCGAGGGGTAGCCTGCCAGCAAGAACCTCGTCATCCTGGGTGGCGTGTCAGGTCTTTTGCGTCATCCACCGCCGTCATCCCGAGCCCGTGAGGTGGCGAAGCCGCCGAACGGCGTCGAGGGATCTCGTGTCCACACATCGCGGCGTGGGGCCCTGCTGGGGGCCGCTCCTCTCTCGGACGGTGTGCGGTCCCGAGATGCCTCGACGGCGCTCGGCATGACGGGCGTGTGGCGGGGAATGTGACAGTTTTGTCGTGACACGCCACTGAGCGGAGCGAAGGATCCTGCGGCGAAGCCGCTGCCCGGAAGGCAGAACACGCGGTTGCCCACAATGTGCTTCGCACGGAGATTCTTCGCGAACGCTCAGAATGACGGGTTGAGTGAAGAGTGAATTGTCGATAGGGACGATGGAGGCGTCGAATGTCGAGCGACGAGCATGACGAACGAGGCTGGTTCGGGATCGGGACATTGCCGTTCGCAGCAGCGGTGCTGGTAGCGCTGAACGGGCTCTACATGGCGCTCGTCGCATTCGGCAACATCACGGATTTCGATACCAACCGCGCCTTTGTGCAGCATGTCCTGGCGATGGATACCACGAACTTCGGCGCCGAACCCGGCACCAATCTCGACCCGGATGTCATGTGGCGCGCGATCACGAACGGCACCCTGCAGGATATCGCCTACATCGCGATCATCGCGTGGGAGACGGTCACCGCGCTGGTGCTGCTCGGATCGCTCTTGTGGTGGTGGAGTGGCGGCGATGTCGGATACGCCCGGGCCCGATCGATGTCGACCGTCGGGCTGCTGATGCTGATCGCGCTCTTTTTCGGCGGGTTCATCGCGATCGGCGGCGAGTGGTTCCAGATGTGGAAGTCGCAGGCGTGGAACGGGATCGACGCCGCATTCAGAAACTCGGTGCTGGCGATGATCGCGCTGATTGTGGTGCAGATGCCGTCGCCGCAGTGGCACTCCGCAGGAAAGTAGTACGGAATCCGGGTAGACAGATGCCGATCCTTCACGATGTTCCGACACCGGCATGCCTTCGGACGTCCGGTCTCGATGAATCATCCGGGTTCCGGATGAGAGCGCATCCGGTAAAGCGTCTTATCTCCAACATCCTGTCATCCCGAGCCCGAGTCGCGAGCGGAGCGAGTGACGAGGTGTCGAGGGATCTTTGCTCCGGCCTGACATGGTAGTGGCGGAGTGCACAGATTCCTCGACTACGCTCGGAATGACGGAGCTTGGGTGTAGCTTGCCGCATAGAAAGAAACGGGGGTGGCACACGGTCGACAGCGCGAACGGAGCCGCGATGCGACCTCACCCCGCCAGCCTTCGGGCCAGCCCTCCCTCTACGTGAGTGTTTCTCCGCCGAACGCATGGGCGGTTTCGTCGCGCAGTTTCAGCATCCCCTCGCTGAACTCGACCGGGTAGGGTTGGTCGGGCGTCAACGCCTTGAAGCGGTCCGGGAGAGCGTCGATATTCGCCATCGCCAGCTCCCGGATGGTCTTCAGGTCGGGAGATTGACGCACGACCTGACCGTCCAGCACCCAGGGCGTGATGAGCGCCCGCGCGTTCGCCGGGGCAGGTTCCTCGTCACGTGCGATGAGATCGTGATCGTAATCGCCGATCCGGTACGGCATCTTGCGGCCGGGCCAGGTGCTCTTGCCGCCCGCCAGTTTGATCCGGGCTGGCGCCGCGCCATCGCCTTCGTACCAGACGAGTTTGTAGACGGCCCCGATCACACCACCGACCGTCCCGCTCTCGATCGTCCCGAGACCGACCCCCAGGTTCCCGCCGACCCCGAAACCGTCGATCGGCGCGCCACCAGCCAGTAACTTCTCGATCTTGTACTCGTCCATATCGCCGCTGACGAGCACCTTCACCGCGTCCAGTCCGGCCGCGTCCAGCTTCTGACGCACCATCCGGCTATCAGCCGCGAGATTGCCGCTGTCCAGCCGGACCGCGGTCAGCACGTGACCGGTATCCTTCGTCTCCAACGCGACCTGGATCGCGTGCTCGATCCCATGCGCGACATTGTAGGTATCGAGCAACAGGGAATAGGACGGCAGCGACTCAGCGACGGTACGGAAGGCCGTCACCTCGTCCGGGAATGCCTGCACCAAGGCGTGCGGGATCGTCCCCGCCGCCGGGATGTCGTAGTCCTTGGCCGCGGCGACGAAGGATGTGCTGTCGCAACCACCGATGTATGAAGAACGCGCCGCGAGATACGGCTCGTGCGCCCGGCGGAAGGCGAAATCGCTGACGGAGCGACCTTTCGCTGCAAGAGTGATGCGGGCGGCCTTGGTCGCGAGCAGCGTCGAGATGCCGATCGTTCGCAGCAAGCCGGACTCGAGTAACATCGCCTCCGCAAAGGGCGCGGTCACACGGAGCAGCGGCTCGTTCGGGAAGGCGATCTCGCCTTCCTCCATCGCGTAAATCTCGCCGGTAAAGCGCAGATTTGCGAGGAAGTCCAGAAACGCCGGTTCATAGCCCTTGATGCGCTCGAACCATGCCAGATCGTCCTGGGTATACCTGAAGGCCCGCAGGTAATCGAGCGTCGGCCCAAGTCCGGCAAAGAGCATGAACGCTCCGGCGAACGGGGCACGCCGGGTGTAGACATCGAAGGTCGAGCGGCCATTGTGACCGGACCTCCAGGCGATGTAGGCGGCATCCACATGATAGAGATCGGTGAAGAGAGCGGTTCCCGTCGCATCATGCTCCGGCGTTCGGGTCCGATCGTCGTCAGCCGGAATTGTTTCGGGACCTGTCAAAATCGAATCCTGATCGTCACGAATCATGGAGCCACAACTCCCCGGAAGATATCCTCGCCTTCGGACGTGATTTCCGACACGATGCGGATCCCATTGCTGGCCATGTGATAGAGGAATACCTCGTGGAAGAATTGGGCGGGGTGCGCCTGGCCGATCTCCGTGTCGTCGCCAGCCGGAATATCGAACGTATCCACCACGTTAACAGGAACGATTACCTCGAAATCCGCCAGCCCCAACGCGTTCGCGCGCATCCGCAGATGCATTGCGAGCTGGTATACGCACAGGTCGGTACAATCGCCGACGACGATCGCCCGGGTGAGATCGGGATGCTCGTCCCACCACGCGTCAAACGACGTCTCGACCGCCGGACCGAGCGATCGCTTCTCGATCACCGTCAGGGCCTCCGCGAAGGGAAGTCCAGCGATCTCCGGGATCGTGGCGGATTCATCCGTCCCGACCAACGCATGCGGCGGATAGGCGCGGAACTCCGGCGAATCCGGCTGATGGGTATCCTGCAGGAGCACGAACTCGCGAATGCCATGCTCCCAGCCCCGAAAGAAGAGGCTGACAACCGGATCGACGAGGGCGTTCACGCGTGGCGAGGCGAGTGGCCCGAAATGGACGAAGCCGTTGATCATGTCGGCCGAGAAGAACGCTGCATGCTCGGGCTCCGGCACCAGCTCCGCCATCGCGATCGACGAAATCGTCGCGAACCAGTCGCGTACGAACGGAGGCGCCGAGGTAGGATTATCGGTCACAAAACACTCCTTCCAGGGGTGAAGGTCGGTGCAATTCACCCTATTCTCGCACGGATGTTGCCGGGAGCGTTGACGCTTGACCCTCCTGCTACAGTGAGAGCGAACGAGACCGGGAAACATGACCCGGCCTGAAGCGAGAACGATCCGTGCTACCGATTATTGGCGCCAGAGACTATATCGAGCCGCGTGGGTTCTTCATCCACGAGTGCCCTGCGTGCCACACGCAACGGGTTTTTTCGGTATACGACACGCGGCGCAAGCTCACGCTCTATTTCATCCCGACCGTGAACGTCCGCTCCCAGCAAGTCATGGAGTGCACGACGTGTCACGGGCGCTGGGGAATCCCTGACGATCAGGTCAACGCCCTCCAGCATCGGTTGATGACGCAGGAGCAGGTCACGGAGAAGCTTTACCAGGCACGGAAGCCGCCCGAGCTGCCACGCCGGGCCCGGACGTTCTACCAGGTGTTGCAGGTCGATCAGGAAGCCGAGCGCGACGTGATCGAGGCCGCCTTCCGGCGTCTGGCGATGAAGTACCACCCGGATACGAATCCCTCGCCGGAAGCACAGGGCCGGATGCGCGAGATTCTCCAGGCAAGGGACATCCTGCTGGACGAAGTTCGCCGGGCGCAATACGACCGATCGCTCGGTATCGTCCGCCGCGTCGAGGCCCTCCGCCCGGAAGAGGTGTGACGCTCCGGTATCACTGACGTCCCTTTCGTGTTGCGAGTGGGCGGCTTGTCGCTCCCGACGAACAAAATCGTTGGTCAGGTCGGTTGCTTGCCGCGTAGATGCCGTCCTACATGCCCTACGATGAAACGCCTGTTTTCACTATCGGCATGCCAATAGACCATGACGGTATTTTTCGGAGCACCCCCACCATTCCCAACGTGATGATCGCAAAGGATCTTCCGCGACTTGCCGCCAACGACTATCGACCGCTCGTAATCATCACGATACTGGCCTCTCGATGTGTCCGACAGGCTGGTTGCGTATCCCGACTCGCCTTCATCATTGAACATCGCCAGAAACCCCATACCGTCATCGCTTTGCTCGTAGTATCGCTTGGCAACCGCCCGTATGCGCAAGAGCATATCCAGCACCGATATCATGCTTCCCCGGTATGGAGCACTCCGAGCGCTCTTCATGGCCTCGGGTAAAAACCATAGATAGGATTCATCGGATATCTCCTGAACCAATTCAACGACATCGACGAGCCTTCTGCAGCCCAGGGCGCGACGCATGAGCGCAACGCTTCTATTGCGCGCCTCATCCACCCGGTCATGTAACGTTTCCCGCTCACTTTCAAGCCGGTACATTTCACCGGTCTGTTCATTCAACTGGTTTTGAATCTGCTCCATCTGTTCGATAGCATCGTAATAGTCAGCCTCTGTAGCAGCTATTTTTTCCTTTGCCATCATCTCTGCCCGATCAAGCAGCTTCTGGGTTCGAGCCTGTATTTTTGCCGACGCGCTGGCACGATATAATTCCCAAGCCTTGGTATCAGACGTAATCCCCAGAGTAGACGCCGCAGAGATCATGCTAAAAAGACGGCCGGGGAGACGAGTCGCCAGATCATTGTCCCGAATCCGGTCGGCCAACCAAAGTGGGTGGTTGTGCGGGGGATCGGTGATGCCGCAATCAGGCCAATACAACCGGATCGCTCCGTTATAGCAACTGAGCTGTTTTCCATGCAGAGCTTCCGTCAATGCAAAAGCAGACTCGTACGATGGCAATATATAGACCCTGCTGAGACCCGCAACTTCCATTGCGATCGCATCCGGATCGCATAGAAGACTTTCATCCTCGGTTCTGGATACTACAATGACGGGAATTGAGCGGTCAGGGCGCAGGATGAGATCGTGAGCAAACGTGGCAACCTCGGCCTCACCTAAATGTCTTGGCCCTACCGTAGCATGGACATTTCCGACCGAGACTCCATCAAATTCCGAGAGTATGTCGCGGATCAATCTTGGAGACTTGAGATAGTAGGTTAGAGGTCGGATGCGATCAACCAGTGACCCGAGGAGAAGCCGAATGGTTACCACCTCTTCGCCGTGTGCATCGCGTGCCTGGATTTCGACCCTGAACTGCACGTATGGGACATCGACGCCATTCGGCGAATACGGGTGCGTGATGATGGCCCGCCATACGCGATCGTCGTCCTGACGGACATGTTCAGCCGTGATCGAAGCGGTCATGTCTGTATTCGATACCTTGGCATCCGAGTCGAAAGAGGGTGGAACAGTGATGCCATATCTTTGTCCGACGGATATCAGCCAACGATGGCAGACTTCGACAGCATGATCGTGAAGGACCTCCATCGGATGATCATCATCCGGCAATATCGTCAGACGGGTTGCATACACTGGCCCCATGGCACACTCTCCCCTTGGCAAGAACCAAACGCTACGTCGTAATCCCCCAGAACGTCGATTCTACGAGAACACGCGGGACAAGGAAAAGGCAATGGGGCACCTGGAGACTGTTATGCATTTTAGGGGTGGGGCGTCGTACCCTTTGGTGGCATGGACACGACACCCCGCACCTCCTATCTTTCCGATGTTTCCAATGACGAATGGGCGTTTCTGGCTCCCTACCTGACGTTGATGCGCGAGGATGCCCCGCAACGGAAACATTCGTTGCGCGAGCTGTTCACTGGGCTGCGCTCCATCGCTCGCACCGGGCTGCCATGGTGGCTGATGTCGAACGACTTGCCACCATGGCAGGCGGCCTCCCAGCAGCCCCAACGCTGGTTCGACGCCGACGTCTTCGCGGCGAGCATCGCCGAGCTGCGCGTACTGATTCGGCTCGGCGAGCGCCATGATCCTCGACGCTGCATGTGATGCCGGCCAATGATCAGGACCGGGCACAGGTCGCGCAGGAGATGACCGGCGAGACGGTGGAGATCGCATCCGTCGATCAGGGGTAGGCTGGCGACGGGCCACGCCAGGCAGCGGCCGATCATGGCATCCACCTGCCAATATCGTCGCTACCGGGCGTGCAGTCTCGGCCAGGGGATACCGGGATCACCACCCGCTGCTTACGTCGCCCACGCTTCATCGCTGCCTTTGGACTCGGACGCCGATTCTGACCGGCCGGGGTTCGGAGCTGCTGTCTCCACGCGTTGCAGGTAAAGCAGCGTCACAGCGATAACCGAGAGCGGAATCGTCAATGCGTAGAGCACGCTACTGACACCATTCGCGAAACCAACCGCAGTCCTGCCCAGCGTCAACAAACCAAATCCCACAACAATGCCAGGCAGGGTCGCGAGCAGGTCGAAGACCAGCACGGCGAAGAGCGTTTTCCACCAGCGATTCCGGACGAGAGCGCCGCTGGAACGCAAGGCGTCGATGCTCGATGCGTCTTTCCGGAACATCAGGACTTGTACGAAGAAGTGCCACCGCACCACAAGCCACAATGTAATGGGAAAGCCGATTACCACCAGAAGCGGAATCCCCGCGAGAACGATCAGGATCAGGAAGGTGATCGCCACCGCCAGCGTCCGGGTCGAGGCGATGCGGTACGCGCGAAGAACGCCCGGCTTTTGTCCCGATCCGAGGTCAATGATCGCCTGGATCACCGCTGGCGCGATGAAAAGCAGCATGGCGAGTTGCTGGATACCACCAACGGCCGTGATGGCGGTCAGGCGAGCTCCGGTAGTGTCGTCAAACCAGTCAACGACGTACCTGAGCGGTTGCCTATCGATGAGAAACGCCTGAATGATGTTGAAGATGATGCCGATCGGAATCGCAACCAGCCCGATCCCGACGAAAAGCCGCCAGTTCTGGCGATAAAGCCTGATCGCCGCCCGGAACAATGGCATGGACGGCCGGGAGAAGCGTACCAGCGCCGCCACGATCACCACCAGCAACGGCAGTGTGACCCACGGATACACCATGGCGTAGATCAGCACTTGCGATCCCGCGGCCGTCAGCGTGCAGAACGCCTCGGTCATGCTCGGCCCCAGCGCTTTCGAACCCGGCACGACGATGCTGAACGGCCGCCAGTTGTCGGTGGTCGTCCACGGATCGAGCCAGCGGCTGTTGAGATTCGCGCCGAGCGGACCATTGAAGGAAGAAGGCTGTCGTTCGCCCCAGCGTCCTTCATACAGCAGCCAGGCAAAGTCACCCGCCGGGTCGATCTCGTCAGGAACCAGGACGGCATTCAGCGGAACGCGAACCGACGGTCCCGAGGAGACATCGCATCCGAAGCCGGAATTCCGTTCGCCCCAAGCCAGGAACGTCTCGTTGCTGAAGAATGTCGCATGGGAGCCAGCGGCGGGAAAGACGAGCGGGTGCGTATCGTCTTCGAGCTGCACCTTCCGGTCGCCCCACGTCGCCATCTCACCGTTCCCGTGCTGGGAATAGCCAACGCGATCGGGCGGCATCCCCAATGCCTGGTCGACATTGGAAACGTCGTCCCACATTAACTGGATCATCTCCCAGTCGGATTCGTGGGTGTTGTTCCAGTCATTGAAGTACCAGTAAAACCAGTATTGGAGCGCGAGCCTCTGGTTCTCCTCATCGAACACGATGTGCGCGTACGTCGTCGGCTCAAGACCGATTTCCTCGATCCGGGCCCTCTCATCCGTCTCATACGTGCAGCCGGGTCGACGTGGATCGCCGGGAAAATCCATATACGTGTCAGGACCGTATGTCGCAAGCTCCGATGCGCTCACGCCGGTTGCCAGCACCTCGTCGTGATTCGCGCCGTCACGGATGAGCACGCGATCGTTGTCGAGCACCATCTCGACCGGAAGGGGCAGGTACGGCTCGCCTCCGTACGGCGGAACGGCACAGGCGCGCTCTTGTTCACGAAGATAGGCAACGGGAACATATCGATCGACCAGTTCCTGCGCGGCCGAATCACCTCCCGTCTGTCCATAGACGGACGAGGCGAAACCCGCAAACATCATGATCGATCCGATGACAATGAGCAGGATGCGAGCCGGACGCGTCATACATGACTCCAGGAACAGGCCGGTATCGACAGCGGTTCGTGCGACAGAATGCACGATCTGGCGGGAACCAGTTGAGCCGCGTTTTCGACGCGGCTCACAGAGCTGGGGATGGCAGCGACGACGGGATTACGCGGCGAACACGTCCTTCAGTTTCTGCTCTTCCTCGAAGGAGAGGTTGCTGGCGATCAGCTTGTGGGGCGGAAGATCCTTGAAGGACTCGGCGACGCGATCGGTGACTGCATTCGACGAAAGCAGGAAGAGTGCCGATGTGCCTTCCGTGACCTCGTTTCGGACTTTCCGGATGAAGGAGTCGTCGATGCCGACATCGATCAGGGAGCCCTGAAGCGCGCCGATCGCAGCGCCAAGAAGCGGAACGAAGAAGATCAGCCCGAACAGCAATCCCCAGAAGGAACCGTTCAGGGCGCCGGCACCGGCCAGGTTGTGAAGCTGTTCGGTCTTCGGCTTCTTCGAGCCCGTGGGCCAGGACACGATCGCGGCATCCTGGATCGTAATGAGATTCTGCGACTGGAGATCGGACAGAACCCTCAGCGCCTGATTGGCGCCCTCGGGATCCTCGAATTCAACGACAGTTAATGTTGCCATTGCGTACCTCCATTTGGCACCTCTGGCAAGCACGTGTTCTTGCCAGCACCGCCAATCTAGCCACCCACATCACGGGGAAGCAAGAGGTATCAATCCCGATTGCTGACTATGGAAGGACAAATGGTCCATTTGTACTACACCATAACCATTCTCACAGGGTGGGCGTAAAATGGTTATGTGTTGCTTCTCGCCGGCGTGATTCACGATCCCGGAAGCCCACAGGATCGAGGTGCGTGATGAGAGACATCCTTCCCCTGGCTCGAATGGAATCCGCCTGGGATATGGCGAACCTCGGTTCAACGCCACAACGCCCCGCAGAAAACCTTTTGCCCACTCAGACGATGCTGGGTTCTATCCTCGAGCGTCCCCGACTCATCGATGCGTTCTCAAACCCGACGGTGGCTCAGATAACCCTCGTCATCGCCGGTGCCGGATGCGGCAAAACCACGCTCCTGACATCCCTCATGTCACATGCCACGAAGCCTGTGGGCTGGATAACGATCGGGGAAGCGGACAACGATCCTGTCGAAATCGATGGCCGGCTGACCGACGTTGCCCGGACCCTGGGATCACCGGAGACCGTCAGGACGGGAGGGCTGGCAGACGTTCCCTCAATTATCGGGAGCATCCCGGAGCCGTTTTACCTGATCCTGGACGATTACGACCGTATCCATGATGGGCGAGTCCATGACCTGATGAATCAGGTGATCAACGCTATCCCTCCGCATGGTGTGATGGTCTTTCTCAGCCGGACAGCACCGCCGCTGCGTCTGGGACGTCTCAGGGCACAGGGGAAGGTCCGGGAACTCGGTTCCCGGGATCTCCGGTTCACGCTTGGCGAAACATATGCACTGCTCTGTCAGTATCTGCAAACGCCTCCCACCGACGATGCGGTCTGGCAACTCTGGCATGCCACCGCAGGTTGGGCTGTTGGCGTCGCCCTGGCTGGTCTTGCATGGTCCCAGAACGCCATCGGGGACCAGGACGATCCCGAGCTCTTGTGGCGGGAGTTCGTCGACGCGTTCGTACGGGAAGAGGTGCTGGATGCGTTACCGGAGGAGGACCGGCAGCTCGCGCTGGCGATTCCGGATTTGCCATATGTCACGAACGAGCTTTTGGCCGTCGTGACATCGACGGATACGATCGACCGCGATATCGAAGCATTCTCCCGTACCTTTCCGTACCTTGAGCCGGTGCAGTACGCAGAACACCGCTTCGTTTTGCAACCCCTGATCGCCTCCAGCCTGCGCAGTGTGGCGAACCGGGAACTGTCCGCAGAGCAGCGCCAAACGGTCCAAACGAACGCGATTCGTTACCTGATGGATCGAGGCGATATCCGGGCTGCGTGCCGGCTCGCCACGCGGGCACCGGGTGTGCCGTGGCAACGCGAACTGGTGGAAACGATCTGCTGGCGCCTGGCAGATCGAAGCGACTTCGACGGGCTGGCGGAGATCCTGGCGGAGATTCCGGATGACTGGCGCCAGGAAGATCGGAACATCCAGTACTGGACCATCATTTCCCGGCTCGGTCTCGGGATTACACACGGGATCGCCGACTCGCTCGACGCCATCGAATCCTCCTGGCTCGAAAGCGGTGATCCACGAGCGTCCGGCAGGCTCCTTCTCTGTCGCGGGATGCTGGCGTATTACGAGCACGATCGCGAACATGCCGAGGCATGGCTCCAACGTGCGTTCGACGTCTTGCCCACAGAGGCGCTGACAGAACGGATGTACGCCCAAACGATGCTTGGACAAATGGATCTGGACGACGGGCGCGATGCCAGGGCCGCCGCCCACCTCAAATCGGCGGGAGATCTGGCGATCATGCTCCCAACCGACGAGCAGTGGGCATGGAAGGCGATCGCTGCGGAGCGAGCCAATACCTATGCGCTGCGCGGAGATTTGTATTCGGCAACCACCAAGTACAAGCTCATGATCGATGAGCTTCCGCCACTGCTCATGCATCTGGAAGGCTGGCTTCGATGTCGCCTGGTCACCCTGTGGATCGAGCGCGACGATCTGGAACAAGCGAGGATCGAGCTGAGGCGCGCCGAGCGGCTCCGGCCGGAGTTTCCAGGGTCGTGGCATCACGACCTCGCCCTGGCCCGGGCCCGGATTCGCATCGCGAGCGGGGATATCGATGGCGCAGAGCAGTTGATCTCGATGCATATCAAGCAAGTACGACGGCTTCCTGCGAAGAACCAGTTCGTCCTTCTCCTTTCCCGTATCTGGCTCCGACGAGGGGAGTTGTCACTCGTTCATCACTGGCTGGCCGATATGGATTCCGATCCCGTCACGGATGTCCATGTCTTCGGAAATGTGTCGCGAGAGTTGATCGAGATCGAGGCAGATCTCGCGCAAGGGGAGTTTCGGAAGGCTGCCGACTCGGCGACGACACTCGCGGATACCGCCCGGACGACGCTGCGGTGGTCTACATACATTGAAGCGAATATGCGTAAAGCCGTGGCGATGCAGGCAACTGGCGATGAGGACGAGAGTTTTGCGGCTGCCCGCGCGGCGATGGAGAAGGGAATCGGCGGCGGCTTCGTCCGCTCGTTGCTTGTTCCCGGATTCGATACGGCGGAGATGTTTGACCAGGTGTTCCGCGAATTTCACGACGGACCGAGCGTACGCCAACGTCTGCGTCACCGTAAAACCACGTCTCACGACGGCACCGCATCGATGCTGACGCCCCGGGAACTGGAGATCATGACGCGAGTTGCCGCAGGAGAAAGCAATCAGGAGATCGCGGATTCGTTGTTCATCTCCACGAATACGGTCCGAAACCACCTCGTGAAAGCATTCCGGCAGCTGGAATCCAGTTCGCGGAGCGAAGCGGTGTTCCGCGCTCGCGAGTTGGGTCTGCTGGATTGATCTCCTGAGGAAACACCCCAACGCACCTACCGTGATCTCGGGAGAATCCGGACCCCGAAAAGGGCAGACCATTCCTGGCGATTAGTCACTTTGTACTATGTCGGATACCTACGCCTCGCCGCACAATACACGCAGTTGATAGATGGCCATGTACCCCGTTTCCTCTTGCCGCGATGCGCGGCTTGACACTCGTTTCTGATCGATAGGACGTCGTCAGCGAGGAGGCCAGATATGTCGCAGCGTTTTTCCAGCGAGCTGGAGGAGCGTTTGGTCCGGTATGCGTCGATCGATACCAAGAGCGATGAATCATCTCCGACATCGCCAAGCACATCCAAACAATTCGATCTGCTGGAGTTGCTTGTCAATGAGCTGGGGGAGATGGGCGCGCAGGATGTGCAGCTCACCGGATATGGCGCGGTTCTCGCCACCATACCCGCCACCATCGACGACCATACGGCGCCAACCGTCGCGTTCCTGGCTCATGTCGACACCTCGCCGGGGTTCAATGCCAGTGGCGTGAAGCCGATCGTCCATCGGGATTACGATGGCACCGATATCGTCTTGCCCGATCGCCCCGACGCGGTGCTGAGCCCGGCGGACGCACCGTATCTCGGACAGAAGATCGGGGACGACATCGTCACCGCCAGCGGCAACACTCTCCTTGGCGCAGATGACAAGGCAGGCGTCGCCATCGTCATGACGATGGTCCGACACCTCCTCGAAACACCGGGAATTGCCCACGGACCGATCCGGCTCGGTTTCACGCCCGACGAAGAAATCGGCCGGGGCGTGCACCCGGATCTCCCGGGCGACCTGCAGGCGGATGTCGCCTACACCCTCGATGGCGCCGAGCTCGGCGAAGTCGTGTACGAGACATTCTCGGCGGACAAGGCCACGGTGGTCATCGAAGGCGTCTCGATCCATCCCGGTCAGGCAAAGGGCGTCATGGTCAACGCCCTCCATCTCGCATCCCGCATCGTGCTCGCCTTGCCCCTCACAACCCGCACGCCGGAATCGACGGAAGGGCGCGAGGGGTTCATCCACGTGTATCAGATAGAAGGCACACCTGCGAGAGCGGAACTGCAGTTCATCCTGCGGGACTTCGAAGAGGAGGGACTACGGGATCATGGCGCATTGCTCCAGCAAGTGTGCGCGACGATCCAGGCAACCGAGCCGCGCGCGAAGATCAGCTGCGAGATCACACCGCAGTATCGCAACATGCGGTACTGGCTGGAGGACGACATGCGTCCGGTCGAGCTGGCGCGCGAGGCGTGCCGCGCCCTGGGGATCGAGCCTTTCTCCACGCCGACCCGGGGCGGAACCGACGGCTCCCGCCTGACGGAGCTGGGAATCCCCTGCCCGAACCTCTTTACCGGGATGCAAAACATCCACGGTCCCCTCGAGTGGGTGAGCGTCGACGACATGGCCCTTGCCACTGATGTCTGCATCACCCTGTCGAGATTGTGGGGTGCCGAATGATCCGGAATGCGTTATCCGATGGACGCGGTGGACCTGCAATGGCAGGAATAATGGAAGGAGGTGAAGGATGAGCCAGGTCGCTGACACAACACCGCAGCCAGAACCCGCACGTCAGACATTCATGGAGCGGATGCTGGACGGGGTCGAAAAGGTGGGCAACAAGGTGCCTCACCCTGTCCTGATGTTTCTCTATCTGATCGGGTTCATCATCATTCTCTCCGCGATCCTCGACCTGACCAACGTCACGGTGACAGAGAGCATTGCCGAGCCTGTCCCGGTCGAAGTGGTGCCGAACTACTATGAGGACACGACGCAGGGTCAGCTTGAGCTGTTGGGAGAAAGTAACCAGTACTGGGAGCATGCCGAATTCGAGATCCATGAAGTCACGGTCGGCGTGCACAGCCTGCTAACGATCGAGGGCATCCGTTTCATTTTCTCGTCATTCGTCGCCAACTTCCAGGGTTTCGGCGTGATCGCCGTGACCTTCATCGCCATGATGGGCGCGGGCGCCGCCGAAGGCGCCGGCATGATGGACGCGATCATCCGCAAGCTGGTGAAATCTGCGCCAGCGTCCATGATCACCTTCCTGATCGTCCTCGTCGGCGCGTTATCGAGCGTCGCTTCTGATGCGGGCTACCTGATCCTCATCCCGCTGGCCGCGGTCGCGTTCTATACCCTCGGGCGCCACCCCCTCGCCGGTATGGCCGCGGGATTCGCCGGGGTTGCCGCGACCTTCGCCGTCAATGTCATCATCCAGCCGACGGACGCCATGATCACGGAGATCGCCAATGAAGCGATCGGGATGACCGGCGGCGAACCCTTGACGGTGGTCAACAACTACTACTTCGGCGTCGTTTCCATGCTCGTGCTGTGTATCGTGGCCACGATCATCACGGAGCGCCTCATCGAGCCTCGCCTCGGACCGTGGGATCGCTCGATGGCCCCGGAAACGGACGGCGAGACTGTGGCGGAGCAGACTGAGGAAGAGCAGGCCGCCGAGGCCAAGGGACTTCGCTACGCCCTGTACGGATTCCTGGCGGTCCTCGCGATAGTCATCCTGATCACGGCGCCTCCGGGCGCGCCATTGCGAGATCCTGCGACCGGCAACATCATCGGCAATACACCATTCATGGATAGCCTGCTCTTCATCATCGCGCTCTTCTTCCTGGTCTCCGGCGTGGCCTTCGGGATCGGTGCAGGGACGGTGACCAGCGCGGACGAGGTGATCGCATCCATCACGAAGACGTTCAACAGCCTCGGGGGCCTCGTCTTCATGCTGTTGATGATCGCCCAGTTCATCGCGTACTTCAATTTCACCAACATGCCCCGGGTCGCAGCCATCGGCCTGTCGGATCTCCTCGAACGGGCAGGGTTGGGTGCATTGCCCTTGCTCGTTGGCTTCATCATCGTCATCTTCCTGCTCGACTTCATCATCCCCGGTGTGGTGCCCAAGTGGGCTATCTTCGCCCCGGTGTTCATCCCGATCTTCGATCGATTGGGTATCGCGCCACAGACGCTCCTTGCGGCATACCGGATCGGCGATTCGCCGGTCAACACCCTGACGCCGCTGATGGTCTATTTCCCGTTCATCGTCGTGACCGCACAGCGATACCGGAAAGATGCCGGAATCGGGACCGTGATCTCGTTGATGCTGCCGTACGCTGCAATCATGGGCATTGTGTGGATCCTGCTGTTCGTAGTCTGGTACCTGGCGGGCATCCCGCTCGGCCCGGGCTATCCGGTGGAGTTCTGATCGTGATGCGGCCTCGAACCCGAACCCGGGGCATCGAAAGGCGGCGCGCATGAGCGACCAGGCGATCATCGTCACGATCCTGGCGGTCGCCGTCGTGGTGTTCATCTGGAATCGCCTGCCTGTCGGCATCGTCGCACTCGGCGTGGCACTCTCCCTGTGGGCGACGGGGATCCTGACGCTGGAAGAAGCCCTGATCGGCTTCTCCAACCCCACGGTGGTCCTCATCGCGGCGCTGTTCGTGGTCGCGGAAGCCCTGGATGCCGCCGGGGTGACCACATGGGTCGGACAGCTGGTGGTCAATCATGCAGGCGAGAGCCCGTCCCGGCTGATCGTCCTCGTGATGAGCGCGGTTGCGGTGCTGACTGCCCTCATCACACCGAACGGATCTGTCGCGGCCCTGTATCCGATGGTGGTGGTCCTCGCGGTACGGACGGGTCTCGGCCCGTCGAAGCTCCTGATGCCGGTCGCGTTCGCCGCGCACGCCGGTGCGCTGCTGATCCTGACCGGCTCCCCGGTTTCCCTGCTAGTCTCCCAGGCGGCTGCGGATGCCGGGGCGGGACGGCTGGGCTTCTTCGAAGTCGCGCTCACCGGAGTGCCCCTCCTGATCGGGACTATCGCGGTTGTCGTGCTCTTTGGCGACCGGTTGCTACCGGATCGAGTGCCGAGAGCGTTCTCCCGGGATCTGAGCAAGCTGCCAGCGACGCTGAAGGGCCAATACCTGCCCGAAGAGGATCTGGAGCTTTTGCACGTCGGGGCAGATTCTCCCTTTCTGGGCGTTCCCGCGGAGAAAATCGGCAGTGTCGCCCAGCACCCCGACATCCACATCATCAGCCTCAAGGATTCGCAGGGAGCGCTGGTGCGCAACGATCCCATCGACGACGACACGCGCATGATCGTGCGCGGTCCGTCCGAAGCGATCAGGGATTTCGCAGCAGCCAACGGCCTCATCCCCTCGGTGGAGGCTGGCACGCGACCGCTGGAAAGCGGGTTGGTCAATCGGGAGTTCGGCGTCGCGGAGGTCATCGTGACGCCCCGCTCGGACTACATCGGGGATCGTGTTTTCCCCGGAATGGTCACCGACAGCGGCAATCTGGTGGTGCTTGGCGTACAGCGATACGGGACTGATCCGGGCGTCGCCGAAACGACGTTGCAAGCTGGCGACTCGATCCTCCTGCAGGGTCGATGGGACGCGCTGGACGCACACACGATCGACCCGAATGTCGTGCTCGTCGATACGCCGGATGCAATCCGGCGCCAGACCGTGCCACTTGGGGCAAAGGCCTGGCCAGCGTTGGCCGTATTGGCCGGAATGATCGTCCTGCTCGGCACCGGCGTCGTCCCGGCCGCGGTCGCGTGCCTGCTGGCGGCAATCGCCATGGTGCTACTCCGGGTGGTCACCGTCGAGCAGGCCCATCTCTCGATGTCGTGGACCACGTTGATTCTGGTCGCCGCGATGATCCCGCTCTCGAACGCGATCACGGACAGCGGCGTCGCGGAGTCGGTCGCCTCGGGGTTGATCGATGTCGTCGGGCATGGAAGTCCGTTCCTGATCCTGACCGCACTCTTCGTGATCACCGCGATCCTGGGGCAGATGATCAGCAACACGGCCACGGCGCTGATCCTGATCCCGATCGCCGTGTCGATCGCGGCGGAAGGAGGCTATTCCCCCCTGACGCTGTTGATCTGCCTGAATACGGCAGCGGCGGCGGCACTCCTGACCCCGATTGCCACACCGGCCAACCTGATGGTGATGGGGCCGGCAGGCTACAAATTCGGGGATTACTGGAAGCTTGGGCTACCCGTAATGGCGGTTTATTACGTCGTCGCCGTCATTCTCGTGCCCTTGATCTGGCCAATGTAGCGATCGATGGCCGGGCGCCTGGCCATCGAGACGCTCTCTGTTGCGGACTCTGAAGGGACATCACCATGGATCGTGCACCTGTCGATTTCGTCGTCGTACGGTTTCCCGGAACGGAATTTTCGAGCGATATCGCCGCTGGGCTAGTGGACCTGACGCGTGCCGGGACCATCCGGATCGTCGATCTCCTCTTCCTCGTGAAGGATGAACGTGGCGAATCGAGGATCCAGGAGCTCACTGACCTCGACGATGCGGTGTATCAGGGATGGGACATGATCGTTGGAGATGTCGCTGGTTACCTCACCGACGATGATGCCCTCCTGATCGCGGATTCTCTCCAGAACAACAGCTCGGCCGTGCTGGCCCTCGTCGAAAACACCTGGGCGAAGGAGATGGTTCGTGCGATCACTGATGCTCGTGGCGAGATCCTGATCAGCGAGCGGATACCTCGTCCGGTCGTCGAACAACTCGTCCTGGATCATTGATTTCCGGAAAAACACACGTCGTTTTGCAGTCGATGGAGGATGCGTCATGTTTCGCAGACGACAACCAGTTGGACATCGTGGCCCCGGTTTGGCCAGCACCGTCGCTCGCACAGCGGTAATCGCAGGAACCGCAACTGCCGCGTCGGGCGCGGTTGCCGGCCGGCAGGAACAGAAGCGACAGGCGGCGGTCCAGCAATCCTCGGATCGCCAAAACATCGCCGAGTTGCAACAACAGGTCGAGCAATTGCAGGCTCAGGAGATCGAATCGAACATCACACACGCCACTCCCGGTGCTGCTGGAGACGATCTGATCTCACAGCTCGCTCGGCTGGGCGAATTGCATCAGCAAGGCATCCTAACGGCCGCGGAGTTCGAGGCCGCAAAGGCCCGCGTAATCAACGGCTAGCAATCCGGCAAGAACGGTCGATTGCGCGCGACATCGTTCATCGTTCAAGGAGGCACTCGTGGACATATTGCTCGGGCTCTTCCTTATCGTATTCGGCCTGGTGATCGCGTTCGTCGGGCTGCAAATGTTCGTGGTGATGCTTCCTCTCCTGGGGTTGGTCTCAGGTTTCTACGTCGGAGCCGCCGCGGTTGCCGCGATATTCGGCGACGGCTTCCTGTCGACCGTAACCGGGTGGATGGTTGGCATCGTTGTCGGAATCATCTTCGCGACGCTTGCCTGGTACTGGTAGTATGCGGGCGTCCTCATCTCGTCGGCCGCGGTCGGTGCGATCGTGCTCTCCGGCATCGCCAGCGCGTTTGGCTTTCGCTCCTCGTTGTCGTTGACCCTCTTTGCGATCCTCGGTGCGGCTGGCTTCATCGTCATCATGCTAATGTTCAACATCCCGGTCTACATGGTGATCTGGAACACGGCGCTCGCCGGAGCGGCGATTACCGTTTCAGGCGTGATGCTCATGTTCGGCCAGATCGATCGGGACGACCTGAGCGCCGGCTCGGCCGTGGCAGCGATCAACGATTCGTGGTTTTGGATCCTGGCCTGGGCCATCGTCTCTGCGATCGGGATCATGCGCCAGTTGACCCTGCGCGAACGGGTTCGGTTGCCAGAGAATCGTTGGACACCCTCCACACAGGGAGCCGTGCGATGAGCGAAGCCGCGGCACCACTCGTCAACAAGAGTCTGCTCTGGCATTGCCGGGATCGGCAACAGGAGATTCACGATGATCCCGGCTGATCCCATCACGAGACGACTGAGGAGCTTGCATCAGGACATCGTGGAGACGAAGGAAGGGCAGCTCGCAAGCTATATCCCGGAACTGGCGAACGCCGATCCGGAGCTCTTCGGGATCGCGCTTGTCAGCTTGCAGGGCAACGTCTATCACGCCGGGGACACGAGCACCATCTTCACAATCCAGTCCGTCTCCAAACCGTTCGTCTACGCGATGGTATTGGCCGAGATAGGGCTCGATACCGCGCTCTCACACATCGGGGCAGAGCCCAGCGGGGAAGCGTTCAACGCGATCAGCCTCAATCGCGAAACGGGCCGACCGGCAAATCCGATGATCAACGCCGGTGCGATCCTCACCACGTCGCTTGTTGCCGCGCAGGACGGTCGCGACAGGTTCGACCGGATACGCCAGAGGCTATCGGCATTCGCTGGCCGCGATCTCGACGTTGACGAGGCCGTCTACCGCTCGGAGCTGGCGACAGGAGACCGCAACCGGGCTCTGGCCTACCTGATGCGGAGTGCCGGCGCGCTTCAGGAGGATGTCGAGGAAACGCTGGATGCGTACTTCCGGCAATGTGCGGTGCGGGTCTCCACCATCGACATAGCGATCATGGCCGCAACCCTGGCGAACCGGGGTGTGAACCCCGTCACAGGCGAGCACATCGTGAGCGCGACGGTTGCCGACCAGGTCATGACGATGATGGCGACATGCGGCATGTACGACGCTTCTGGAGAGTGGCTGTTGCACGTCGGTCTCCCGGCCAAGAGCGGCGTCTCTGGCGCGATGGTGGCGGTCAGCCCCGGCGAGTTCGGGATCGGCCTGTTCAGTCCGCGCGTCGACGCGCAGGGAAACAGCGTCCGCGGGGTTGCGGCATGTCGGGAGCTCGCGGCCCGCTTCGATCTGCAATTGATCCGGCGGACCGGCCAACCTGCCCCGACGCTGTATACGCAAGGTCTCGACGAGTTTGCGTATGGAACCACCGGCTGGGAACCCGGTGGTGAGAATGCCCACAATCTCCCGGATAACCTGGTGATCAGGGGGCCGCAGGGCGACATTTGCTTCTCGGATGCCGAACGCGTGTTGCGATCGCTCGATTCGGTGATGTCCCGTGGGGATTCTGGTGAAACGAGAATCATCGTCTTCGATCTGCATCGGGTCGGAAACATGAGCCGTGCGGCACATGCGTTGGTCTCGACGATGGATCGCGATCTCTCGGAGTTTGGCCACCACGTCACCGTTGTGGACGATCGGGAACGCACGCTGATCGATTTTCTCAAGGTATTCCCTTCGCTCAATGACGTCCTGCTATGGGCAGGGCAAGCGTCATAGGGCGAGATTCGGAGGACATCCATCATGGAAAACACCAGTGACCAGGCACGGGTATATGCCCGGGCGAACGGCGAGAAGTTCCGTAGCGAATTGTTCGAGATGCTGCGCATCCCGAGCCTGAGTGGCGATCCCGCGTATGCGACGGATGTCCGGCGCATGGCGGAGTGGCTCGCGGCACATATGAGCGAGCTGGGCCTGGATCAGGTTGCTGTCATGGAGACGGCCGGACATCCCGTCGTCTATGGCGAATGGATGGGGGCGGGCGACGATGCCCCGACGGTGCTGGTTTACGGGCATTACGACGTGGTGCCAGCGACGCTCGAGGATGGGTGGGATACGCCACCATTCGAACCCGTCGTCAAGGACGGCAAGATCTATGCGCGGGGTGCCACCGATGACAAGGGGCAATTGTTCATTCATGTGAAGGCGCTGGAATCATGGCTCCAGACGGCGGGAGCCGCGCCGGTCAACGTGAAATTCCTGATCGAGGGCGAGGAGGAGGTCTCTTCTCCCAATCTCACGCCTTTCATCGCAGACCACCTGGATCTGCTCGCCGCCGATGTCTGCGTGATCAGCGACTCCTCAATGCGGGTGATCGAGGAGCCAGCGATCACGCATAGTCTGCGCGGGATGACCTATCTGGAGATCGAGGTTCGCGGACCGCGGGAGGACCTGCACAGCGGCTTCTTCGGCGGTGCCGTCCACAATCCGGCATTGGCGCTCGTGGAAATCCTCGCGAAGCTCTACAACCCGGACATGACCATCGCGGTGCCCGGCTTCTACGATGACGTCGTGGAGCTGACCGATGCCGAACGTACCATGGTCGCGAAGACGGACCTGTCCGAGGAGCAATTCCGCGACGCTACCGGGGTGCCTGCGGTTTGGGGTGACGAGCGGTTCACGATTCGCGAGCGCGTGTCCGCCCGGCCGACCCTCGACATCAACGGCATGTGGAGCGGCTACAGCGGCCCCGGCCCGAAGACGATCATTCCGGCGGTAGCCGGAGCGAAGCTCAGCTCGCGCCTCGTCGGGAATCAGGATCCGGATCGGGTCTACCAATGCATCAAGGACTATATCGAGTCGATCGCACCGCCGACCGTGGAGGTCTCCGTTTCGTTGATCACGACGGGCAAACCGGCACTGATCCCCTTCGATATCCCGGAAATGCAGGCGGCGGCGCGGGCGTACGAGCGAGGATGGGGGCACACACCGGTCTTCACGCGTGGTGGCGGCAGTATCCCGGTGATCGCGGACATCACCGACAAGCTCGGGATTCCGGTGGTGATGATGGGGTACGGACTCGACACGGACGGGCTGCATTCACCAAACGAGCACTACAGTATCGAGATGTTCGAGCGCGGCATCGAAACCGCCATCGTCTATCTCGAAGAGCTCGCACACATCCCGTAGTCTGTCCCTGTCCTTGCACTTCAGGAGGCGAGGTGGTTGCCCGGTGAATATCTCAAACGCCGTTGACCGTAGATGGCATCGGGTATCCGGCCTTCTCGTCTGGTGGAAGAGCTCCCGGAGCGACGAGTGGATCGAATTGGTGGCGGTCCTGCTGCTTGCTTCGGCGTCCCTGGCCGCTGCCTGGTGTGGTTATCAGGCAGCGGCATGGAGCGGACTGCAATCGACGCTGTATTCGCAGTCCGCTTCTGTGCAAAAACAGGCGATCGACACCTCGACGCAGGCCTTCCTGTTCGAGCTGGCGGACCGGCAGTTGTTCAACGATTACGCTGCGGCATATACAAATGACGATCAAATACTCATGGACTTCTACCAACGTCAATTCTCCCATCGCCTCAGACCGGCGGTGGATGCATGGATCGCAACCGAACCTCTCGATAACCCGGCCGCACCGGGCACGCCGTTCGATTTACCTGAATACATCGTGCCAGAGAAGGATGCAGCAACCTCCCTCCGGGCCAAAGCCGAGGAACTCTTCAACCGGGGAACCCATGCGAACGAACAGAGCGGCGAGTACGTACTGAACACGGTGTACCTGGCCACCGTTCTCTTTCTCGCCGGTATCTCCACGAAGATCAAGGGAAAGCCCGCGCGAGCGCTGATCGAGGCGATCGGCGTCATCTTGCTGGGATACGGCATCCTGCACATCGTGGCGCTGCCGATGAGTTGATCGCACAGAGTATCTCGGTTGCGAGATGCGAGATGCGAGACGACGATGTTCTCGTAGGCGTAGGAATTCCGTATGACACCGAGCCTGGATGATCCATCGCGGAGCCGCGCATATAACGACAAGACTGTAGTCTCGGGTCCTGTGCCCGAGACTGTGCCCGAGACATGTCGCGAAGCGGCATCACGGCGACCCGCGAGCAGGCATCGGGATTTCACACACCCGCCTTCATCCTGAGCGGAGCGAAGAGCCTGTCCAGAGGACGCGGTCTGCCCGGCGCAACCTCCGTCATCCTGACCGCAGGAATGGGGTCGCTCTCGCTTTTCGGCCAGTGGCCTCACCCTGCGGGATCTCCCGTCGACGCCGCTGCCCGCCGGGCAGAACGGGACGCCCTCGTGCCGTGGATGTGCTTCGCACGGGGATCCTTCGCTCCGCTCAGTGGCGTGTCAAGGCAAAATTGTCCTGCCACCCCAAAAGCCCGTCATCCCGAGCGCAGTCGAGGGATCTTTGCTTCTCGTAACCGACGTGACATGAGAGAGCCAAGATCCCTCGACACGTCGCCCCTCGCTCCGCTCGCGACTCCGGCTCGGGATGACGGAGGTGGATGACACACAAGACCTGACACGCCACTCAGGATGAAGGAATGGCGAATGACGCGTGTCAGCCGCGAGATGATCGACGCCCTACGGGCGCCGATAGGGCGGAGAGCCTCCGGCCATCCGCCCTTACGTGTGCTGGCTTCGACCGTGTCAACCTTCCTGCAACCTACTCTAGATCATGAGATCGCCGCCATTGATGTCCAGCGAGGCGCCGGTGATGTACGCGGCACGCCCGGACACGAGGAACGCAACGAGCTCGGCCACCTCCTCCGGCTGACCGAGCCGTGGGATCGGGAAGCTCGCCTCGTAGGCGCGGACCCGCGCATCGTCGATCGTGTTCCGCACCATCTCGGTATCGATCAGCCCCGGACAGACGGCGTTAACCGTGATTCCGTGCGCGGCGACCTCCTTCGCCAGGTGTCGTGTGAAACCCAGGATACCGGCCTTTGCCGCCGTATAATGCGCGCCGCCAACGGTACTGACGTTTTTCCCCGCTGTCGACGAAAAATTAACGATGCGGCCCCAGCCAGCCTGCTGCATCGGACGTAACACCGCCTGCGAACAGAGAAACGTCCCTTTCAGGTTCACGTCCACGACAACATCCCACTCGGCTTCGGGGATGTCGATTACGGGCGTGGGACGAAGCACCCCCGCGTTGTTGACGAGGATATCGACCCCGCCGAATCGCTCCAGCGTTCGGTCCACCATCGCATGGACTGCCGCCCGGTCGGTGACGCTTCCCGGGATCGCGATGGCCTCAGCCCCGCTATCCCGCAAACTTGCGGCGGTGCGTTCAGCCCGGTCCGGATCGACGTCATTGACGACGATGCGCACGCCACGATCCGCCAGCGCATGGGCCACGGCGCGGCCCATGCCTTGCCCGGCCCCGGTGATGATGGCCGTGCGACCATCGAGGTTCTCGCGATCGACCATGTCCGCTCCCTCCGTCCTGCAAACGATCAGATGATGCCCAACGCGCGGCCACTTTCCTCGAAGATGGTCAGCGCGCGATCGATATCCTCCCGGGTGTGGGCCGCGGAAAGCTGGACGCGGATCCGCGCCTCTCCACGAGGCACCACCGGAAAGCTGAAGCCGACCACCAATAGTCCACGCGCGTTGGCCGCGCGGGCGAGATCCATGGTCTGTCCCTCGTCGCCGATCATGATCGGGACGATCGGGTGGATGCCATCGACGATCCGGAACCCGAGCGCGGTCATCGCCTCGCGAAAGTGGCGAGTATTCTCGAAAAGCCGCTGCCGCAGTTCCGGAAGCTCGTCGACGAGGTCGAATGCCCGGAGCGACGCAGCGACGATCGCAGGGGCGAGAGTATTCGAGAAGAGGTAGGGGCGGGATCGCTGACGCAGCATATCGATCACCTGACGCTTGCCGGTGGTGAAGCCGCCGCTGGCGCCGCCGAGCGCCTTGCCGAGCGTACCGGTGATCACATCCACCCGGTCTGCCACGCCGAAATGCTCCGGCGTACCGCGTCCGGAAGAACCGACGAAGCCACTGGCGTGGGAATCGTCGACGACGAGCAATGCGTCGTATCTCTCCGCCAAATCGCAGATTCCCGGCAGCGGTGCCAGATCGCCCTGCATGCTGAAGACGCCGTCGGTGACGATAAGCCGGAATCGGGCACCTGCCGCGGCGCGAAGCTGCTCCTCAAGGTGACCGAGATCGGCATGCCGGTAAACGTGGCGTTTCGCCTTGCACAGGCGAATACCGTCGATGATGCTCGCGTGGTTCAACGCGTCGCTGATGATCGCGTCCTCTTCTCCCAGCAGGGTTTCGAACAAACCGGTGTTGGCATCGAAGCAGGAGCTGTAGAGGATCGTATCGTCGGTTCCGAAGAACCTGGCGATACGCTGCTCGAGCGCCTTGTGGATATCCTGCGTGCCGCAGATGAAGCGGACGGACGCCATGCCGAAACCGTGGCTATCGAGTCCTGCGTGGGCGGCAGCCAGGATATCCGGGTGATTGGCGAGCCCCAGGTAGTTGTTCGCGCAGAAGTTGAGCATCGGTCCGGACGAGGTCGTGATTGCCGACGATTCCGGGCTGGTGATGACCATTTCCTGCTTGTAGAGGTTGTTCTGCCTGATGGTGTCCAGCTCCTGATCGAGCCAGTCAAGCATGGTTGACGAGGGCATGGCGGTCTCCTCCGGATGGACGATCAAGGTGGGGTCGGTTCCCCCGCATTCTCTCCATTGGCGCGTGCTTGTAACCGCGCAAAATAGGGAGCGAGATGTCGCGTCATCGCTGCAAGCCCGGCGGCAACATCGCCATGACGCAGCGAGTTGATGATTTCCTGATGTTCATCGACGACGCGAATGGTCGTCTGCTTCTGCCTGTTCTGAAGGCGAAGCATGGATGGCTCGCGCAACAGATAGGCGCGAATCTGCTGCTCGATGATCGGCAGGGCGCTCCGGACGATGCTGTTGTCGACGACGCGCAACAACCGGGTGTGGAACTGAATATCCGCGGAATTACCGGACCGCCCTTCGGCGACCTCCCGTCGATGCCGGGAAGCGAGTTCCTCGATCTCGGCGATGTCCGCGGGCGTCGCCTTTTCGTAGATCAGCGGGATAGAGCCAACCTCGAGGATATACCGCAGCTCCATCAGGTCGCGAAACTGAACGTCCCCGGTATCCATCGCATCGATGGTCGCGGCAAGGGGAGCGCGGTCGAAATCGGCGACCTGCAGCATCCGTGGGGAAGGACGCTCCAGGATGTGCTCCCCAATGAGCCGGTTCAACGCCTCTCGCAAAACGGTCCGGCTGATGTTGAGCGTGTCGGCCATCTGGCGCTCGGCCGGCAATCGATCGCCGGGCTGCATATTCTCACCGATGATGAGCCGTTTCAACATCAACGAAACCTGATCGGAAAGGCTCTCCCGGGGCGGCAATGCCACCTGCTCCAGTTGCTTGAGAACATCCATGTCCTTTCCTGCCCCGTCGTCCTTGCTCGCCATACCAGGTCGTGTCGCTTCATCATAGCAGGGTATTGTGCTTTTTGGTCTGTTGGTATACCATGATCCAAATCACACATATAGTCCGATTCCCGGCAAGGTAGAGGGACTTAAGGCATCAGAAAGCCCGGTGGTTGGCCGTCTTCCGAATGGTTGGACGACCGTCGATATCCGCGAAGGGCACCGTCAGGATCGGCTTCATCGATCGAGTGGCATGTCAGTCTCATCACATCCAGAAGGAGATCCGGAATGAGAGATCAGGCACTTCGTTTCGATTCGCTGCTGAGCGCAGCCTCAACGGGAAGCCTCTCCCGTCGCGAACTGGCGCGCAGGGCAGCGGCCCTCGGTCTTGGCGCCCCGATGATCGCATCGCTTCTGCACGCGTCCTCACCAGTGGCCGCCATGGCGCAGCAGGAAATGACGCTAAGCTTCGATGCCGGAGCCACGGGAGGCGGTGGAGGCAAGCCGAACTCGGCCGCAACCGCATACTGCTACATCGTGAACGGCGGTTCGCAATTCGAGATCAACCGCATGGTCGATGCATGCCTGATCACGCTCGACGCCAGTTTGCAGGAGTTCGTCGGCGATGTCGCAGATTCGTGGGAGATCGAGGACACGACAGTGACCTTCAAGCTCAACCCGAATGCGAAATGGCACGATGGCACCCCGCTGACCTCGAAGGATGTCGCCTTCACGCTCAACGTCCTCACCGATCCCGCGACGTTGTCTCGCTGGGGCGGCGCATTCAAGAGCATCGAGGGCTATGCCGAAGCGCAGGAGGCAGAGAGTCCCACGTCACTGTCCGGCATCGAGACCCCGGACGATCAGACGCTGGTCCTGCACCTGACCGAGGCCGATTCCGGCCTCCTTGGCGGCTTCATGTATGTCTGCATCTTGCCCGAGCATATCCTGGGCGATGCCGATCGTGCGACGATCGATCAGAACCCCTTCTGGACCGAGAATCGCATCGGCGCCGGGCCATTCAAATGGGTCCAGCTCGTCGAAGGTGAGCGCGTTGAGCTCGAAGCGAACGAGGATTATCACCTCGGGGCGCCGCAAATCAAGAAACTGAACCTTCTCTTCTTCTCGAGCTTTGAAACATCACTTGCGGCATTCCAGCAAGGATCGAACGCCGTTGCCGCGATGACCTCCAACGATGTCGAGCTGGTCGAGGGGATCGAGGGGGCCGAGATCATCACGACGCCGGCCGGCGTCGGCGCCCTGTTCATCAACGTCTCGCAACCGGATTTCGCCGACGTCCGCGTGCGACAGGCGCTGTCCTACGCGATCGACCGCAAGACGATCACGGAGACGCTGTTCCAGGGATACGCCGATCCGGTTTCGACCGAGGTCCCGTATCTCGAATGGGTCCAGCCGGACGATGCGAACCCGTACGACTACGACCCCGACAAGGCGAAGTCGCTTCTCGAGGAAGCGGGATGGGACGGCAGCAAGACATACGAGCTCTGGTACTACTACCCGGATCAGGTGACGGCATCGGTAATGGAAGCCATGCAGCAATACCTGGCGGCAGTCGGCGTGAATGTCGATCTCCGATTCGACGACGGCAGCGGCGTGCGGGTCAAGGAGTTCGACGAAGGCACCTGGTACCTGACCTACGGCTCCTTCGGCGTCCAGCCGTCACCAGCCAACCTCTCGGTGATTTGGGGGCCGCAGGGACGGCGAACCTATCACTACGACAGTGAGGCGTTCGATTCGGCGATGGATGCAGCCCTGCGTACTTACGAGCGGGACGAGCAGGCGGAGCACTACAAGGAAGCGATCCGCATTCTCAACGAAGACTGCCCCTGGGTGTGGCTATTCGATCGCAAGAACCTGATTGCGTTCAATACCAAGACGCTCTCGACGGGAGATGCACCGGCCTGGGGTCCAGGAAATGTGCTGTACCACAACAACGCCAACGAGTGGGTGGTAACGGAGTAACCAACACCCAGAGTGAGGGAGCGCTGATCCAGATGACCGGATCAGCGCTCTCATCAGGACAGGACTGCATCGGGTGGCGTCTTTTCTCGCACAACGATTCCTCCATGGTCTCACGGTCGTGCTGGGCGTGAGCCTTTTGATCTTCATCGCCGTCGAGCTGGCGCCGGGTGATGTGGTCGACGCCATGATGCCTCCGGAAGCGCAAACATCGCCGGAAGCCAAGGAACGAATGCGGGAGCAGCTTGGCCTGAACGATCCTGCGCCATTGCGATATGTGCAGTGGCTGGGCAGGACATTCACCGGCGATCTCGGCTACTCGATGACATCCCAGAAACCCGTGATCAATATCGTGATGACGAGACTACCGGCGACATTGTATCTGGTGGGGTTCGCGCTGGTCGCGTCGGTCGTGATCGGTGTCGCCACGGGAACGATCGCCGCGGTGAAGCAGTACTCCTGGATCGACTACCTGTCGACGCTCATGTCCTTTTTCTGGTTATCCGTACCCGGGTTCTTCCTGGGCCTCGGGATGATTTACATCTTTGCCGTCAGGCTCGGCTGGTTCCCCAGCTTCGGCGCGACATCGGCCGGCGCATCCCACCCAGCATTCGACCGCATGCATCATCTGGTGCTCCCGGGCCTGACGCTCGCACTGGAGCTGGCGGCCGCGCTCACCCGATATACGAGGGCGAGCGTCGTCGATGTATTGCACATGGATTACCTGCGCACGGCGCGGGCAAAGGGGCTGGCGGAGCGCCGGGTGCTCACCGCGCATGCATTGCGCAATGCGTTCATCCCGATCATCACCGTAATCGCCGTCCGCATTCCGTACCTCGTCGGCGGCGCCGTCATCATCGAGACGGTTTTCCAATGGCCGGGGCTCGGGACCCTCATGCTGAACGCATCCAAACAAAAAGACTACCCGGTGATCATGGGGCTCGCCCTCATCATCACGATCCTGGTCGTCCTCAGCAGCCTGATCGCGGACATCGCGTATAGCGTGATCGACCCGAGAGTACGAGTGCGATGAGTACCACTATCGCGATGCCCGTCGATGCCAAAGAACCGGGCATGAGCACGATTCGAAAACAGCGTGGGTTCCTGCGGCGACTGATTCGCCACCGGATGGCGTTCGCCGGACTCATCGTCCTCATTTTCATGATCCTGGCCGCGTTCCTGACACCCTACATCTCTCCGTATGATTCGGAAGCGATGCAGCTGACCGAAGCCAGGAAACCGCCGAGCCTGCAACATCCGCTCGGGACTGACAAACTGGGGCGTGACACCCTGACGCGCGTCTTCGTTGGCGGCCGGGTGTCGATCATGGTCGCCCTGTCGGCCGTGGCGATCAGCACGCTGATCGGCACCGTACTCGGTGTGGCGGCTGGCTATCTCGGTGGCTGGACCGACATCATCATCTCCAGAATCACCGATGTCTTCCTGTCGTTTCCGCTGTTCGTCCTCTTGATCATGCTGGTGTCCATGATCGGTCCGAGCCTGCTCAACGTCGTGCTCATTCTCGGTCTCTTCGGCTGGATGGTGCTCACGCGGGTCGTTCGGAGCCAGGTCATGATGGTGATGAACGAGCCCTACATCGAAGCCGCGAGAGCCGCTGGCGCGACACATATCCAGATCGTGTTCCGCCAGATTCTGCCGAACTCATTCGTCCCCATCGTCGTCACATCCACAATCGGGATCGCGAACGCGATGCTATCGGAAGCGGCGCTCAGCTTTCTCGGTCTGGGCGTTCAGCCTCCGATTCCATCGTGGGGCAACATGCTCAATGCCGCGCAATCGCTACAGGTGCTGGTCAACGAGCCATGGGTCTGGATCGGACCCGGAGCGGCCATCGCCATAACGGTCCTGAGCATCAATTTCGTTGGTGACGGATTGAGCGATGCGCTCGACCCGCACTCGCATGGCTAGGTGAGTGGCGTGAAACACTGGTATGTCACAGCACCGCGGGTGCTGGAAATGACCGACGAAGAGGTGCCGCTACCGGGTGACGGGGAAGTCCTGATCCGGATGAGGTACACGGCGCTCAGCCCCGGCAGCAATCTCCATGTCTATCTCCACGGTGCGTACGGCGATGCGGCAACGCCCTCTCCCGTCGACATTGTGTACATGGGCAGCGGCGAGATCGCAGACGTCGGATCGGGAGTCAGCCGGGACAGAATCGGGGAACGGGTCGCCTTCAATGGATTGGGGCATCAGGAGTTCGGCGTATTGCCGTCGCGGCTCGCTCATACCATCCCGGACGGCGTTCCACTCGATGCCGCCAGCCTAGCGTACCTTCCTGCCTGGGCGGTCAGCGCCCTGCATCTGGGGAGCTATGCGGCTGCCGAAACGGTCGCCGTCGTCGGGCTCGGTCTGGTCGGTGCATCGGCCGCGTTGGTCTCGGACGCAATGGGCGCGCGGGTCCTGGCGCTCGATGTCGACGAGCAGCGAAGGACGCTGGCAACGCGGCTCGCGCTGGGGCAGGTAGGGAACCCACTGGAGCTGGACCGAGATCGCCAGATGCAGGAGTTCCTCGCGGATGGTGGTGCCGATCTCATTATCGAAACCTCCGGCAATTGGGCGGGGTTCCGGACCGCGATGTCGCTGGCAAGGGATTACTCCCGAATCGCCCTGATGGGAATCTATCGCGATCCTCCACCATCCGACATGATGCCCGACCTTCATCGTGAGATATTCGGCTTTCCAAGCAAAATGCACTATCAGCGAATCCAGATTATCGGATGCGGCTCCGATCCGGATTCGATTGCCGAGCCAACGTCCCGAAATGCAACTCGCGGCAAAAACTTCCGCTGGGTACTGGAGCAGGCCGGTCGCGGACGCCTGGACCTCGCATCTCTCGTGACGAGCATCGTTCCTGCAAACCAGGTCGAATCCGAGCTGAGCCGGCTGGCCACAGGCGACAAATCCCACCTTGGGATCGTCTTCGACTGGAGCTCGCAGTGATCGGCATCATCGAATCATGACGAAACATCGCGTTGCGATTCTCGGCCTGAATCACTATCACGTCACCGGCTGGCTGGGAAGCCTTCGCTCCCTGGGTGAGACGCTGGATGTCGTCTGCGTCCACGATCCAGACCCGGCCCGGCTGGAAGCCGAGGGACCGGATCATTCCGATCCCTCGCTCCCACGAGATTACCCGTCGTGGCTCCGCAACGTACCCTTCGAGTCCGATCTCGATCGGATGCTCGACGCGTATAAACCCGAAATCGCGCTTGTCACGTTGCCGAACGCGTCCGCCTCGGATGCTATCGCCCGGCTCGCGAACGCCGGCGTCCACATCCTGAGCGACAAACCGGGAGGCGTGACCGCACGGGATGTCGCATCGGCCTTCGACATTGCCCGGCAGTCCGGCGTCAAGGCTGCCGTAGCCCTGACCCGTCGCTATAGCCCGGGCTGGAGAGACGCGAAAGCCGTGGTGGAATCGGGCGCGCTCGGGCGGTTGCTCTCTACCGAAAGCGTGTTCGTTACCTCATCCGTCGCCGTACGAGGCGCGACCAACACGATCTTCAGTCGGGAACAGATGGGCGGTGGCGTCCTTCACTGGCTGGGAATCCACGATCTCGACGCACTGCGGTGGCTCACCGAAGATCCGATCGTGAACGTGCTGGCGAGAACCGCGACGACCGGGGGCAACGACATCGATGTCGAGGATACCGTATCGGCCTCGATCCAGTACGCATCCGGCGCAATCGGGACCGTGCATCTGGCGTACGCGCTGCCACGCTCGACATCCGATGGCTACATCGCCTTGCGCGGCACCAAAGGATCGCTCCGGATCACCCCCGACGGCTCGTGGACCTTCACCGGACCGGCATCACCGCTGGAGCCCTTGGCTACCCGAACGTCGAAGTATGAATTCGGGCCTTCAACCGGATACGGAACGATCGGCACCCCGATCATCCAGGATCTCCTGGACGCCATCCATGACGACCGGGAGCCCCTGGCCCGGGGTCGAGACGCGGCAAACGCCTTGTCGGTTGTGGAGGCGATGTATGAGTCGGCCGCTCGCGGGAAACCCATCGACGTGACATATCAGGAGTGACGACCTGTCGAAGAACGAGATCAAATTTGAGACACGCAGTGGAACGCAGAAGAGGAGGGGAGACATCATGAAACTCGTTTCATACCGGCGGGATGGTCGCATCCGGGCGGGAGTTGTGACGGATGCCGGAGTCGCGGACCTGCAGGACGCAGCGGCGCAGCTCGGGTTGGAGGCACCGTCCGGCATCGTTCAGCTCCTTGAGGAGGGCGATGCGGGTATGGAAACCGCGCGGCGAGTCGCCGAGGCGGCGACGGCTGGCGAGATCAACACGACCCCCGAAGCCGATCTCGCGTTGCTCCCGGTGCTGCCCGAACCGACGACGATCTACCTGCTGGCGGCGAATTACCAATCGCACATCACCGAATCCGGCGCGCCGCCGGTCGACAAGACGAAGATCACGCCGCGCCCGTTCCTCAAACCCGGATCGTCGGTTATCGGCAGCGGCGATCCGATCCCGATCCCGCAGGACTCCGACACCCTCGACTACGAGATCGAGATCGCGGCAGTGATCGGCACGCCGGCGAAATCCGTGTCCGTGGCCGATGCGCCGGCGCACATCGCCGGATACACCGTGTTCAACGACATCTCCGCCCGAAGCCTGAAGATCAGCGAAGGGCGCGCCGAACGCAACGGCGACTGGTTTTTCGATTGGCTCCTGGGCAAATGGTGCGATGGCTTCTCCGTCATCGGACCCTGCCTGGTCACCAGCGACGAGATCGCCGATCCACGCGATCTGGAGATGTCGCTGAAGGTCAACGGCGAGCTTCGCCAGCACTCGAAGGCGGGCGAGATGATCTTCACCGTACCCGAGGCGATCGCGTTTCTCTCCCGGTTCGTCACCCTGCGACCCGGCGACATGATCTGCATGGGCACGCCGGGCGGCGTCGGGGATACCACCGCGACGTATCTGAAACACGGCGATGTCGTCGAGGGCACGATCGAGAAACTCGGGACGATCACCAATACCGTCACCGGTCCGAACGCCTGACGATGGGCCACCTGACAGGAGTGTGGGTCGCGATGCCGACCCCGTGGACTGCAGATTGGTCCATCGACCGGGGCGCGGTGCGCGAGCTGGTTCTGCGGTATCACGCCGCCGGTCTGGACGGCGCATACACGACCGGAACCGATGGCGAGATGCATGTTGTCGATCTCGTGGCGTTCCGGCAACTGGCATCCGTCTTCGGTGATGCGACCGCCGGGACGGGTTTGCCCGCCCAGATGGGATGCACTGCCAGCGACATCCACGGTGTCATCGAGCGCGCGCGGATCGCGGCGGCACATGGTGTCCGGCGTATCCAGGCGGCGTTCCCGTCCTGGGTGCAGCTCACGGATGCCGGCGTCCTCCGGTTCTTCGCGGTAATTCAGGACGCGCTGCCCGATATGGAGATCATCCACTACAACCTGGCGACAACCGGTCGCTTCCTGACCGGGAACGATTACCGGGCCATTCGTGAGGTCGCGCCGAACCTGATCGGCTCCAAGCATACCGGAGGCAATATCGCCTCACTGATCGAGATCACCTCCGCGACACCGGATCTCGACCATTTTGTGGTCGACAGCCAGATCATCCCCGGCGCACTCTTCGGTGCGAGAGGATTCTACAGCTTCCTTGCCAACCTGTCTCCCACGCTTGCCCTGGCGATCATGGATCATGCCCGGCAGAGATTGTGGGAGCAGGGGGCGGCGCTACGGCGACGAATCGATGCCTTCATGAGCACCTGGCTCCGGTCCTGTCTGGAGATCACCTCGTCTCCAGCGCTGATCAAGATCGCAACCGGGGCCGGTGTCCTTCCGTCCATACCGCTCCGCGTCCGTGGCCCGTGGGAATCGGGCACTTCACACCATGTCGACGCTCTGAATCGTATGTTCTCGCAAATGTTTCCGGAGTATGTCCATGAACTCGAATGAAAGCGAACCGCACGCACCGTACCGGGTCGGCATCGTTGGCCTGAGCTGGATCACGTCGGAGCCGGTCCGACCGGGAACGCATCCGGTCCTGGGCGACGCCCCTCCGCACAGCCACCTGTCCGCCATGGCGACCATCCCGGCAATGCGGGTCGTGGCGGGGTGCGATATCGTGCCGGAGGCCCGGGAGCGTTTTGTCGAGAATTGGGAGACGACCTGGCCCGGACTCGTCACGTACGATGACTACCGGACGATGATCGATACCGAGAACCTCGATATCGTGTGCGTCGCCACGCCGGATCACCTGCATGGCGATGTCGTGCGGTATGCCTCCGGGCACGGCGTACGAGGCATTTTCTGCGAAAAACCAATGTCGGTCGCGCTGGACGATGTCGACTCCATGATCGAGGCGATCGAGAGACACGGCGTCACCGTAACCGTCAATCACACCCGTCGCTGGATGCCCGTCTACGTTGTCGCACGGGAGGCGGTCCGCTCCGGCTCGATCGGCACGCTGTCGCAGGTGATCGTGCATTTTGGCGGGGAGCGGGCGATGCTGTGGCGCAACCACAGCCATTTCCTCGACATGATCACGTACTTTGCGGAATCCACACCGGAGTGGGTCGTCGCCGAGCTCGAACCGGGATTCGAGGATTACGGCACAACGTACCGCGGCGATGGTGGACGATCGCCGGAGAAGGAGCCGGGCATGAACGCGTATATCGCCTACGAAAACGGTGTGCGTGGCTACATGAGTGGGATGAAATCCGCCGCGCAACAGATCAGCGTCCAGATCATCGGCAGCGTCGGGCGTATCGAGCTGAACGATCAGCACGGATCGCTCATCCGGCAAACGGAGAGCGGCCTGTCGACGACACCGATCATCCCGGTCGGAACCAAGCAGGGGATGCAAGGCGGCCTCCTCGATCTCCTGCGCGCCATGGAGACGGGCACCCCCTCCCAGAGTCCACCCGCCGAGGCGCGAAAGACCGTCGCCGTAATCGAGGCGATCCTCGAATCCCAGCGTCGGGAAAATCAGCGGGTGAAGATCCGAAGCTAGAGCTATTTGCAAGAAGGTTGATGTGGTCACTTGATGATCGACTCCCTGCGGGAGCCGATGGGCGGCAACGGAGTCGCGTTCGCTTTTCGGCCGCTCACGCGACCCCACCCCACCCCTTCGGCCGCCCGCCCCTCCACCCTGTTCGGTGAGCCTTGTAACCTTCCCGCAAACCGCTTTAAGACGTGGACACGCCACTCCATATCCAGGAATATGGAGTGGCAGGCACGATATGAGGAAAGCCGAGAGCCTACTTCGACGGAATGGTGAACGTCGTCTTGACTCGCTTTTGCTCCTCGAATTCGAGGAGATAGATGAGGAGAGAAATCCGAAAGCGCACATCGCCCTCAGCAAGATTCATCCCCAATACGTCTTCGAGCTTGCCGACCCGATATTGCATGGTCTTGTGATGGATACTCAGGCGTTCTGCCGCCCGCGCCTGGTTGAAACCACAGTCCGCAAGAGCTCGTAGTGTCTCGATATACACATCTGCATGAAGCGATTGGTGGATCGGGGAGAGCATTGTCTCGATGAACTGCTGCTTGGCGCCATCGTCTCCATCAAGAATGCGCGGCAACACCGTGTCCCGATGCCAGACGATGTGACCGGAGCGGGCCCAGGGAATAACAGCACGGGCTTCTCTGTAGCTGAGGTGGACACCATCGGCACCAGAATGGACCTCCCCGACGCACATAGAGATCGAGGCATCCAGTAGCCCTGCCGTAAGGTGATTGAGATCGGTGTCTTTGGGCACGACCATGGCTATCTCGTTCATTGACGGGGAGATAAGTGGTGGGATTCCGTACGAGGTCATGCGCCGGGCGAGCCGGGAAATGAACCGTTCCCGCCGCAGGTACCCGGTTCGGTTCAAGGGGAGCGGCTCGTTGAGGATACAAACCGCGACTCGATGCGCCAACGCTGGTTGATAACCCATCAAGACGGCGCGTTCCAGCCCCAATGCATCGCCGCTGAATTGCCCATCGAGCAGCGTATCGATCAAGGAAAACCGAAGACGTTGTTCGACATTCACGACCGCCCGATCTCGCGCGATATGCAAGGCAATCACCGTTGCCGCATGCTCGACCGCCTGAATCTCGAATTCGCCTAACGGCCTGTCATCACCCCAGATGCAGATGATCCCTTCCAGCTCATGTTTCAGCCAGATCGGGCAGATGATGATCGTGCTGGTTTGCCCACTCCGGCCGAGGGTGATTCGGGAGGCGCTCTGCGAACTGTGGATATTTGCCCAATAGCCCTTCTCGACGAGTGTTTGCAACACGCCGCTCGTACCGGTGCTGGCCGGAGATACGCTCCTGAACATGGCCGGAGCCCTCGACCGGTCGGGTAACGAGGAAGCCAGCACCAGACCGTCGACATCTTCCAACACCACCGGACGGTGGATCAGCCGGGCGAATTCCCGAATGATATCGTCGAGAGATTCCGCCTCGATTGAGGACCGCGTCAGCGAACGGTGTAGCGCGTCCGCATGCTCCCGATACCGCTGCTGTTCCGCCACAATTGCGCGGTTGACACGTTCCGAAATCTTCGCAAAAGGGATTTCCCACGGCACCTCGATCAGTGGCAAGCCAACCCGATTTGCCTCGGACTTCGCGACATCGGGGAAATGTGCGTGATACGACGGCACCGCCAGACAAATAGCCGCAACACCACGGCTATCCAACTCGCGAATGAGGTTGATCAGTTCCGAATCGGTTCCCGGCCAGGCGTACCCGGTCGACAGGAGAATCTGGTCCCTTCCGATCCACGGACCAGGTTGGGGCAGATCCACAACATGAACCCAGCTGACGCGCCGCTGAAGTCCGCTATCACCCGCAACAAGACAACCTGCATCAAGAGGCGGCACCTCAAGAGCCTCGGAAACACGCATCTCCTATCCTTTCGGGTCCCATTTGTCTCATATAGACAAAGTATCTCACGATAATCGATCCATATGTGATAATCCCGATTTTTCAACACATCAATAAAATAAACGCACCTACAAAATCTGCCGGTATCCGGGAGGGCTCAGGGATGTGGATCCCGAGCACACGGATGCCAAAAAGGGAAAGGTCTGCGCATGAACACGAGGCTTTCAGCCCAACAGTCAGGCCCCAGTGCGGATGGGACGAAGCGATCAATGGTGAATCGGCGGACATTGCTTGGTTATGGAGGAAAGTTCGCACTCCTCGGGGCGATAGCACCCCTTGCCGGAACAGTCAGGATCGCGGTGGCCCAGGACGGTGGCGATCCTGTCAGCGGCGGCACCCTCACCTTGATCCGGTCGGATGACGCGGTCAACCTGACGCCGGGAATCAACACCGGACTCGCCGACATCGCGGCAAACTTCTTCCTCTACGATGCGCTGGTCATCAAGGATTTCAACGGCGAGATACAGCCTGCTCTGGCCGAGTCCTGGGAGACATCGGAGGACGGCCTTACCTGGACATTCCATCTCCGTCAGGACGTGACATTCCATTCTGGCGAGCCGTTCACCAGCGCCCATGTAATCGACCATTTCACCCGTTGGCGAGATCGACCGACCAGCTCGAAGATCAATTTGCTTGAGGACTTTGAGGCGCCAGATGACTACACTGTCGTCTTCACCCTCAGCACACCGAACCTCGTGTTCCTCAACAATATCAGCCAGACGGAGTGGACCTACGGCTCGATCCCGAATATGAACAAGGTGGCCGAGCTGGGCGACAGCTATGGCGTCACCGAAGTCGACGGTACAGGTCCGTACAAACTGGAAGAGTGGATCAAGGACGACCGAATCGTCCTCGTGCGAAATGAGGATTACGCTCTCGGCGGCAGCATCTACGACAATCAGGGTGCGCCATATCCGGAACGCCTCATTATTCAGGTTGTGCCGGAGGGGTCTTCCCGGACAAACATGATGGAAACCGGCGAGGCAGATTTCAATGTCGAAGTGTCCCCTTCGGATGTCGATCTGATCTCAGGGTTCCCGGGAGTCTCGATCGAGTCATTCTCCCGGATCTCCTCCAACCACTTCGGGTTCAATTTCGACAAACCACTGTTCCAGGACATCAATATTCGCAAGGCCATCACCCATGCGATTCGCCGGGATGAAATCACACAGTTCGTGATGCGTGGTCAAACCGATCCGGCCGAAGGGTATCTCCATCCCGAAGTTGTGGGAGCCCTCCCGCGCGAAGAGACACGCTCATACGTAGAGTACGATCCGGAACTCTCAAAGCAGCTTCTCGAAGAGTCAGGCTGGACCGGCGACGGTACCCGGCAGAAGGACGGCCAGGATCTCTCCTTCAACTGCTACGTCCCGTCGGAAGAGGCCGAACGGATCATGCAAGCCGTCCAGGATCACCTGCGGGACGTCGGCATCGACATGCAAATCACTCGCCTGGACTCCGCAGCTTTCAACACCGCGACGCAAGCGGGTGAGCACGATGCCCGGTTCACCCCAATGATCTACACCACCGCGGATCACATGTATTTCTTTACAACGGACTCGATCCCCACGCCGAACAACCTCTTCTACAGCAATGCGGATTACGATGCGCTGTTCGAGAAGAGCCAAACGACAGTGGATCCGGACGAACGGAATCAGGCGTTCGGGGAAATGGAGCGGCATCTGCTCGAAAACGTCGTCGTCGTCCCGATCCAGCACGTGCGCTGGATATTCGCGCTCCAGGAACGCGTTCACGGGACGAAATTCCACAATATCCATGGCGCCTACAAGCTGCTCGATACCTGGGTGGACTAACGTCCGGGCATTGTCGTCCGGACAGGAGTTCCGGGTTGGTGATGGTCATCGCCAACCCGGAACTCCCTCGAATCATCAAGGAGATATCATGTCGCTCACTCGAATTGACGCGGGGATCATCGTCGGCTTCCAGGACAACGAGCACCGGATTCTCCGGGATGGATGCGTCGTTATCGATGGCAACGAAATCGTCCACGTCGGCAAGGACTACGACGGGGCAGTGGACAACGTCATCGACGCCCGCAATCGAATGATCACGCCCGGATACATCAATACGCACACCCACCTCTCGGAATCACCTCTGGACAAGTCCTTTTTGGAAGATGTCGGGAGCCGACAATTCTCGATGTCCGGACTACCGGAAATGTTGCCGATTCGTAGCGCCGCGATCGATGAAGAGGCACGTCGCGCGTCCATCGACTACTCCATGGCCGAACTGATCCGGACCGGCACGACGACGGTGATGGAAATCGGCGGTCATGGCGATTACACCGCGGATGCCGCCGAAAAGGCGGGGCTCCGCGCCTATATCGCCAACGGGTACAAATCAGGTCGTTGGCTGACACGGGATAGCAAGCGTGTCACCTATGAGTGGAATGAAGAAAACGGATGGACCGGGTTCAAAAGCGCGGTTGATTTCATCGAGAGGATGAAGGGGCGCGCCAACGACCGCATTCGGGGCTTCCTTTCTCCAGCACAGATCGATACCTGTACGGAAGAACTTCTCCGCGAGAGCCGCAAGGCGTCTGACGACATGCAGGTGCCACTGGCCTTGCACACCAGTCAATCCGTCTTCGAGTTCGACGAGATCGTCGGCCGTCACGGCAAGACACCGGTCGAGTGGCTCGAGTCGATCGACTTCCTCAGCGAATGGAATATCCTCGGCCACGTCATCCTGACGGCAGGAAACAGTTGGGTGCAGTTCGACGGCGACGATCTCAGTATCCTGGCGCGACACAATGCCTCGGTCGCCCACAATGTCTGGGTCTTCGCACGACGAGGCATCGTCATGGAATCGTATCCGGCCTACCTCGCAGCCGGGGTCAACATGTGCCTCGGTACTGATACGGCACCACAATCCATGATCGAGGCGCTGCGGTGGACGGCAGTTCTCGGCAAGGTCACGAGCCGGAATACCCAGAAATCAACCGCGCGAGATGTGTTCAACTCGGCCACGCTGAGCGGCGCGAAGATGCTCCACCGAGACGACCTCGGGCGCATCTCCGCTGGAGCGAAAGCGGATCTCCTGTTCTGGCGAATGGACGGAATGTTCATGGCCCCTCTCCGCGACCCGATCAAGAACCTCGTCTTCAGCGCCACAAGCGAGGAGCTCGCAGACGTCATGATCGATGGCGACTGGGTGATGCAGGATGGCGCGGTCAGCCACGTTGACGAGGCCAGCGTCACTCGCGAGTTGCAAGCGGCAGGTGAACGCATGTGGGCCAACATCGGTCCTGGCGATTGGCAGAACCGGTCGACGGATGAGCTCGCACCACCATCCTTTGCCGACTGGATGGAAACCTCGAGCGTCCAGTAACGCACGAATCGCAGATACGGGAACACTTCGATATGGCGAACTACATCTTGCGCCGCCTGGCACTGATGATCCCGACGCTGATCGGCGTTTCGTTCCTCGTCTTCCTGCTGACACGTTTGACCCCTGGCGATCCGGTCCGAATGATTGTCGGACCGGACGCCCCACAGGAGCGTGTCGACGAAGTACGAAGGGATCTTGGACTGGACAGGCCCGTCATCGACCAATACATCCGGTTTATGGGAGGAGCGCTGCAAGGTGATCTCGGTCAATCGTTGCGTACCCGGCAACCGGTCATGACCGAACTGGCAACCCGGTTTCCCCTGACGCTCCAGCTGACGATCCTCGCCGTCTCCATCGCCGTCGTTATCGGGATCCCTCTCGGAGTGGCGTCCGCCACGCGGAAGGACACATCGCTAGACAAGGCGGCGACGGTTATTGCGCTGTTCGGCGCATCGATGCCGCTGTTCTGGATCGCGATTATGGGAATCCTGTTCTTCTCGGTCAAACTCGGCTGGCTTCCTACGGCTGGCAACGACGGTCCAATTTGGACCTGGGCGGGACTACGGTCGTTTATCCTGCCGGCCGTGACGCTTGCCCTCAGCCCGATCGCGCTGATCATGCGCCTCACGCGCTCGTCGATGCTTGAGGTCCTGAATCGTGAATACGTGACCGTCGCCAGGGCAAAAGGCCTGATCGAGTCGAAGGTGGTGGTGCGCCACGCGCTGCGAAATGCCCTCCTTCCAGTCATCACATTCGTCGCGTTGGTCTTCGGTGCCCTGCTGGGCGGCGCTGTCGTGACTGAAACGATCTTCTCCTTGCCGGGACTCGGACGACTGGTCGTGACCGCAATCAACCAGCGCGATTATCCGATCATCCAGGGCGCGGTGCTGATGCTCGCCGTGGTGTTCTCGCTCATCAATTTCGCAGTGGATATCCTCTACGCGTTTCTCGACCCGAGGATCCGATATGACTAGTCAGCAGGTCGCCCTCCCGGGCGCGGCGATGTCACGTGCCAACATCGCATCGGGTGAAGCGAAATCCGCGAAGATCAGGAAATTCTGGCGACTCTTCCGGAGGAATCAGCTCGGGGTTGTAGGCGCCGTCATCGTGCTGATATTCGTCCTGATCGCGATCTTCGGCAAATGGTTGACCCCGTACGACCCGATCGCCCAGCATTTGCCAAGCATGCTGCAAGGCCCGTCGTCGCAACACTGGTTTGGCACTGATGATTTCGGGCGGGATATCTTCTCCCGCGTCATCGCCGGAACCCGTGTTTCGCTTCTCGTCGGTGTCGTGGCGACGGGAACCGGCGCCCTGATCGGCAGTATCGCCGGACTGATCGCCGGATACTACGACCGGTTGGACACGTGGATCATGCGGGTCATGGATATCCTGTTGGCATTCCCGAGCATCCTGCTGGCAATCGGCGTCATCGCCGTTCTTGGCCCCAGTCTGACCAATGTGATGATCGCGGTCGGCATCAGGTCCATCCCCACCTACGCCCGGCTTGTGCGATCGACTGTCCTGTCGGTCAAGAATCACGAATACATCGAGGCAGCGCGTACCATCGGCTGTCGTGATGGCGCGATTCTCTTCAAACACATTTTTCCAAATTGCGTGAACACCCTGATCGTCGTCTCGAGCCTGCAAATCGGTGACGCGATTCTCACCGCGAGCCTGTTGTCCTTCCTCGGACTCGGGGTTCAACCTCCGACACCGGAATGGGGACAGATGGTCAACGCCGGTCGTGGGCTTTTGCGTGAAGCACCACATATCGCAACCTTTCCCGGCCTCGCCCTTTTCCTCGTCGTCATGGGTTTCAACCTTTTGGGGGATGGGCTCCGCGACGCTTTGGATCCGCGAATGAAAAACACCTGATACATGCCATCAATGCCGTTCGAAAACGCGGAGGGCAGCCAAGGCTGATCCTCAGGCTCGCCATGAAGCACAAGGGAGCGAAATATCATGAATCACCCGTCCACGTTTGAACCCCGGAATTCGTCGGTAGCCTCAGTGACCAATCAGGAGCACATGCGATCGCTACGAGAGACCTACGTTTCCCGGTCCGTTAGTCACAGCACCCCGGTCGTCGCCGAAAAGGCGCATGGAGCGGAATTGTGGGATGTCGATGGGCGACGATACCTCGACTTCGCGGGTGGCATCGGCACCCTCAATGTCGGTCATACTCACCCTCTGGTCGTCAACGCAATCGTCTCCCAAGCGCATCAACTCACGCACGCGATGTTCGGCGTCGCCATGTATCCGTCATACATTCTGCTGGCAGAAGCTCTGGCCCATCTGACACCGGGAAGCTTCGACAAAAAATCTGTCTTGGTAAACAGTGGGGCAGAAGCTATCGAGAATGCCATCAAGATCGCCCGGGCCGCGACCGGGCGATCCCGGATCATCTCATTTACGAATGCATTCCATGGCCGAACCGCAATGACGATGGCCTTGACCCACAAGGAAAAGCCCTACCGATATGGATTCGGCCCGCTCCCTGACGATCAGGTCATTCGGGTTCCGTTCCCCTACGAGTACCGGCCATCATTTCCCGGGAATGAGACACAGGGCTGCCTTGATGCGCTGAGAACCGCATTCGAGGATCACCCCGGCGAAATCGCCGCTGTCGTGTTCGAACCGATACAAGGCGAGGGCGGATTCATCGTCTCACCGAATACATGGCTACAAGGTGTGGTCGATCTGGCCCGACAGCACGGAGCTGTGTCTATCGCCGATGAGATCCAGACCGGGTTTGGCCGAACTGGTCGATGGTTCGCTGTCGAGCATGCCGGAGTCGAGCCGGATTTGATCGTCATGGCGAAGTCCCTGGCTGGCGGCATGCCGCTGGCTGCCGTTACCGGACGAGCTGAATTAATGGATGCTCCCATCGTGGGAGGGTTGGGCGGAACATTCGGCGGTAACCCGGTCTCATGTGCGGCCGCGCTGGCCGTGATCGACGCGATGAAAACCGAAAGCATCATCGCCCAGGGTGTCGAGATCGGCGCCCTCATCGAAACAGAATTTGAGGCGTGGCGAGAGGAGATCGATCTCATCGGCGACGTTCGGGGCCGCGGTGCCATGATGGCCCTGGAGCTCGTCCGGGACCAGACCACCAAGGAACCGGCGGACCGTGAGACCGCCAGGGTGATCGAGCTGGCCTGGCAACGCGGTTTGATCCTGATCCGGGCAGGATCACTCGACAATGTCATCCGCATCCTCGTTCCGCTCGTAGCCTCACAAGCGAATATTCAGGAAGGGCTGAAGATATTGAAGCAAGCCATCCTGGATGCGTCTGCTTCCTGACCAGGGCGGGCATGAGGCAACTCCCATGTGAGAGCCATCAGCGGGAGGATTCCCGCGGATGGCTCTGTTCTTCGCCCGCCAGATGCGTTTCTGATCTCAGACAAGAGATCCCGGGCTCGGGATGTACTTGCTGACGAGGGTGTCGGCAAGGCGGAAGGCGAGTGCGCCGACGGTGCCGGTCGGGTTGTAACCACCATTCTGCGGGAAGCTCGATGCTCCGCTGATGAAGACGTTGTTCACGTCCCATGCCTGGTTGAACGGGTTCACCACCGAGGTTGTCGGATCGCTCCCCATGATGACACCACCGGTGCAGTGCGTCGACTGGTAGGGCACGATGCTGTAATCCTCGATCGTGTCGGAGACGCTGTATTGCGATGCGCCCATCTCCTTCGCGATCTTCTCGAGGACGTTGTCGGCCACCCACTTGACGATCTTGCGCTCGTTGTCCGTCCAGTTGAAGGTCATACGTAGCAGAGGGTTGCCGTACGAATCCTTGTACGTCGGGTCCAGATCGCAATAGTTCTGCCGGTAGGCGGGCGATTCCCCCTGCATGCTGAAGCCGGTGCTCCGGTTGTAGTTCTGTTTGACGGCTGCCTTCCACTCGCTGCCCCAGTCCGGGGTGCCGGGCGGCACCGGTCCATTCGAGCCGATCGGCCGGGCACCGGTGTTTTGACAGGAGATGTTGCCGCCACCGAAGAACCCCAAATCCGAATGGTCGAAGTTATCGCTGTTGAAGTCGTCCATACAGTAGCCGTTCGCACCGGATCCCATGAACCGGTTCATGATCTTGTCGTCATAAAAGACAGAGACGCCGGCCCCACTGAGCTGGTAGGTGTAGTTACGGCCGGTGACTCCCTCGCCGGTCTTCGGATCGTAGGGTTCGCCGATGCCGGAAAGCAACGCGAGCCGGATGTTGGAGAGCGTCCAGGCACCGACCACGATGATGTCGGCCGGCTGCTCCTGTTCCTGCCCCGTGGCGTCGTAGTACGACACACTCGTGGCCACCCCATCCTTGTGATTGATCTTGAAGACGTTGCAATATTCGCGCACTTCGACGCGTCCACTCTTGAGCGCGCTCGGGATAACCGTGACGATCGGACTGGCTTTGGCACCGGTGTGACAGCCGAAACGCTCGCAGAAGCCGCAATAGTCGCAGGCGCCGAGCTTCATGCCATCCGGGTTGGTATAGGCTGCCGGGCTATTCGCCGTCGGCTGCGGGAACGTATGGTATCCGAGTTGGTCGGCCGCACTCTTGAACAGGGTGGGACCATAGGCGATTTTATTCGGCCCCTGAGGGTATTCTTCGGAGCGCCAGCCCTCAAAGACGTTCCCGCCCTGCTGGATTTCCCCGTTGAGGTTTCCCGCTTTACCCGCGATGCCGAACGTCTTGTCGAACTGGGTGAAATACGGTTCCAGTTCGTCGTAGGTAACGCCGAAGTCCTGGACGGTGCAGTCTTCAGGCAGGAAGTCCTTCCCATACCGCTCTTCGAGATGGCTGCGGTATTGGAAGAAGTAGTCCAGGAAACGCCAGGCCGCACCGTTCCAGTGCACCATCGCCCCGCCGACCTCGTTGCCAGGGCGGAACGAGCCATATTGGCGCATCGGGAGCGCCGTTTGGCTCACGTCGTTACGGAACGTCAGCGTCTCGCTCGTGAGATTCTGGAATAACTGGCTCTGGAAGGCATATCGCCATTCATCGAAGTGATCCATCAGGAAATCGCGCCCGGTCGTGCGGAACGGCCCGCGCTCGAGCGCGACCATATTGAGTGTGGTTCGCTTACTGAGCTCGTTGGCGATCGCACCACCCGTGAGTCCGAATCCGACGAAGACGACATCCGTTTTCGGAAGCGTTGCCATGACTACAGTCCTCCATCAAGCTCGGTTTGGTAGTCTGCCAGACTCTTGAATTCCCCGGTGAACGGTTTGCCGTAGTCCTCGATCAGGTCGGCGTAGCCCATTTGGGCGCCGGGGAACCCGATCAGCTTCCAGCCGACCATGTCGCGGTTTCCACCATGGATCGGATCGGCGAAGAATCCCGCTTTCACGTATTCGAGCAGCAGGGAGAAGAAGGCGCTGGCCCCCACCGCAGACGGGCTTTTCGTCCCGGCTTCGCCGAGGTTGGTGGGAGGGAAGGTCGTGGAGGATGGGTCGCCGAAGGCATCCGGCGTTCCCTTTTCCATGTCGGTCAGGATGCGATCCTGCTGCTCCCCGGTGAGCGAGGCAAAACCGCTCTGATACAGCTGCTGCGCGTAGGCATCCATGCCGGCGATACCCAGCCGGAATCGATCCGGTGTCGAAAGTCCGGATTGATCTCCCTGGGTCGGTGTCCCCGCCATGAAAGGTCCCTGGTTGTAGATCGGCCCGGTGTAACCACGGGTCTCATGCGCCATCTGACGATCGATGAAGTAGAGGACACCGGCGTCGGTTGCGCCCGGTCCGTTGTCGTCCTTGGGGATCAGGCGTTCGGCGGCGGCCAGGATGACGGCGGCGTCCGGCGGACTGAAGTAGACGAGCCCCTTACTCAGCGGGTCGACATTCCCCGCGGCGCCCATCCCGGGCATGGACTCCATGCCGACCGGTGTCGCGGCCGCCGGAGTCGCCTCCTGGGCATGAGCGACGGTTGCGAGTGTCTCCATCCCGAGCACGGCGCCAGTGGTGGCGCTGGTGGCCAGGAAACGTCGCCGGCTCATGCGCCAGACCGAATGTTCCGATTCATCCGTTGCGTCGATCGCGTCAGGTTGCGACATGGCGCGTGGTTCTTCATCGTGGGTCATGAGGGTGCCTCCTCTTTCTTGCAACGACGAAATGACCAGGGGAATCCAGGGACTCCTTTCACATGGTGCCCGGCCACAGGCAATGCACGCGAATGCCGACGGCGGTGGCGGGCGCAATACACCGTCGATGGGTCAGGCCGACGGAAGGCAAAGGTGACGCGGGAGGGAATGGAGGTGAAGAACAGGCGGGCTTCAGCATACGGATGCCCACCCACACATCGATCCTGGTTCAGATTTGCATTGTTGCGTACTGACTCAAGTTTCGCCGACGCGTGCTCCGCATAATGTATGCCTTGGGAGTAGTGGGCCGTAGCTTGGTCTCCCGGGCTGGGCAGAAGGCAAGGCAGCCAGGCGACATGAGGCCTGCGACAATCAAGGAACATCAACGAGATGTGGCCGGGAGAGAGGGTTTCCCCATCCGTCGGGGTTGGTTTGCCGGGGAAACCATCATTTCCCTTGACCGCTGTCGGGACTGCCGTTTCAATTAACAGAATTGAATGAACGGTGTCGACTTCGTATGGGGATAAACTAACGTGCAACATGTAACGATCGTTGGCGGTGGCGTGATTGGCCTCTCCACAGCCTGGGAATTGAGGCAGCGCGGGGCGGAGGTGACGGTTCTCGACGCCCGCGAGCCAGGCACGGCAGCTTCGGCGGTCAACGCCGGTTGGGTGTCGCCATCGCTCGCCGGTCCGGTACCGGCGCCCGGATTGATCCAGCAATCCTTCAAGTGGATGCTCGATCCGGCAAGCCCGCTCTACATCCGACCCCGGCTGGAGCCGAGCTTCCTCGTCTGGCTCTACCGGTTCTGGCGATCGTGCAACGAGTCGAAGTACATGCCGGCGCTGGAAGCCACGGCACGCCTCGGCCAGGAGACCCTCGCGGACATGGACCGCTGGGTATCCCAGGGCGTCGAGTTCGAGATGCACGACTACGGCCTGCTGTTCGCCTTCCGCGATCTCGATGAGATGGAAAAAGAGCTCAAGGCCTTCGAGACCGTCATCCCATATGGCTTCGAGCGTCCCACACCGTGGCTGGGCGACGATCTGCGCGAGCAGGAGCCGGTGTTCGGCAAGGAAGTGCTCGGCGGATACATGGTCAAGGAAGAGCGGACGGTGCAGCCCGTTTCCCTGGTGAAGGGGCTCATCAATGCGCTGGAGAAGTCGGGCGTCGAGCTCCGGGCCGGTTCGCCGGTGGTCGACATCGATGTCAGCGGTGGCCGCGTAGTCGCCGTGCGCACCCCGACCGAGCGTATCGAGACGCAGCACGTGATGATCGCCGCCGGCGCATGGACGCGCCAGGTTGCGAAGCTTGCCGGCGCCAAGGTGCCGATCGAGCCGGGCAAGGGCTACGGCCTCGACTTCCGGCCGAAGCCAGTCTCGCCCCGCAGCTCGCTGTACCTGCATGAGGATCGGGTGGCCGTCTCGCCCTTCGATGGCGGATTGCGGCTTTCCGGCACGATGGAGCTCTCCGGCATCACGGAGCGCTTCACCCAGCGCCGGATCAATGCGATCCACAAGGCCGGCCAGAAGCTCCTCAACGGCTTCCCGCAGGATGCGAAACCGGCTCACGTCTGGACCGGCATGCGGCCAATGGCACCGGACGGCATCCCTGTTTTGGGCAAGGTGTCTGGTTTCAGCAACCTGACGGTTGCCACGGGTCACGCGATGCTCGGCGTCACGCTCGCCGCAGTCACAGGCGTCAACATGGCGGAGCTGATCACAACCGGCAAGACGCCGGATATCCTGAAGCCATTCGACCCGGCCCGGTTCAACGGCATCCTGCTGTAGGCAGGCAAAGACCTGATTCACCAAGCCAGCCTCCCGGCGAAATCGCCGGGAGGCTGGCTTTTTGTCGTCGGGTTGGGCAACGGGTCACGGCATCGAAACCGGCCGGGCTATACTTGCCGTACATGACAGGATGATTGCGGAAAGGGTAGCGACGTGGATACCGAATCCGGGACACCGAGAGACGAAGCAGAGGTCAACAGGATCGAATCGTTGCTCAAGCAGGAGACGTACTCGCCACAAGAGGCGGCGGAGATCCTGGGCGTGCGCGAGCGAACGATCAATTCGGCCGTGTATGGTGGCGAGCTCAAGGCATACGTCGTCAACCATGACATCGTGTCGATCGATCGGGCCGACCTGATTGCCTGGTTAAGAAACCGGGGCTGACCTCCATCCAAACAGGATTGCGTGCGGCCAGACGCCGATGGAGCCCAGTGACAAATACGTGATCCCAGACCGATGTATCGGCGGATCACCGCGTCACCGGACACCATCGGTGTCTGATCGTGGTTCTCTGTGTCAGCTTTTGCCCAACCGTAAACCTCGTGCCCGCTTCAGGAGCCAGAGCAGCAACGCGACTTCGCCAACAAAGGTCACCGACGCCAGCTCGAAACCGAGGTCGCCCGAGACCAGGAATCGCAGGCTATCTACAAGGTATCCAAGACCCGCCAGCGCAATCAGAACGGCGAGCCAACCCGCATCGTGGCCGTCGCTCGCGACAGATGCCTGTCAACGCTCTCCAGATATGTGTACAGAGCAATGGCGACGATGATATCCAGCACCACTACGAGGCTGAATAACCAAGCCGCCAGGGACGTATTGTCAGATTCCAGGGCGCCGAAATTCGCGTAGCCACCCAGGATCGCCATAACGAGCAGGCCCAAACCGGCCAGAAGCGCGGATTTGTTTCTGGTTTCGATGCTCTTCACACTGTCGATCATGCAAAGCCCTCACGATCAAAACCAGCATATGTGTCGCTGGCACCGCTGACCACCCGCTCAGTGTAGAGCACCGAAATTGCCCGCTCCATGCATACAAGGACCACGGGGCGATCCCACATCCGGGTGAGAGCGGCTCCCAGGGACCAGGCCCGGAAGAAGGCAATGTCCGCTTTGGAAGCCTCGACCCGGTTCTTCGGGATTCGGTATCAGGCAACGAAAAGGGACCGGGAGTGATCCCGGTCCCTTTTCGTTGCCTGATTGCCAAACAGTGCCAATCAGATGCCTGATCGTGCGGGTCTGCCGCCGACCGTGGTGGTCGTGTCCGTCCGGGCCGCATCGTCGCGGTCCAACCGACCCCACGGGGTCCCAAGCGCCGGGAGCAGCCAGCGATCGATGCCGAAGTAGCCAGCGACCTTCCACCCAAGGATCAGGAAGACGGTCATTCCGAACAGGACCGGGTTCGTGCTTGTTGTACCGGCGAGCATGAAGCTCATGTTCATCAGCGAGCCGAAGAAGGCAGCGATTCCGACCAGGGCGCCGACGATCAGACCGAGACCGATCATGAACTCACCGACTGCGACCAGCTTCGCGAACCATGTGTACCACTCGTGGTCGATCATGTAGTTCAGGAAGTCGCGGAACCAATCGTAGGTGATGGCGGGGCGCCGTCCGGAGTCCGCTTCCGGAATCGCGACAGCGTTGTTCCAGTATCCGAGGAGAGACTGTCCGCCCTTCATCCAGCCAGCATCGCGAATCTTGCCTTCACCGGCCGAGATCCACTCGGAGCCGAGGAAGAACCGGAACGGGAGCCAGAGGATCGCGAAGTGGGAGTTACCCATGATCAGGCGCCACAGCTTCGGATCTTCCGCCTGACCTTCGGTGCCGCCGCTCGCCGACAGCTCGATGAGGTGATCCTCGTCGCCGAGCTTCTCGGCCTGCAGGTATCCTGCTACCGGAATCAGGATCAGCATCAACCAGTGGAGCCAGGTGCCGCCGGTAATGCTCTCCTTGTCGAAGAACGGTCCGGTGAAGAACTTGTCCGCGAAGGCGATACCGAAGAAAACGAACAGGACCGCGGCTGCCGCCGTAAACGTATAGATCCTGCTCTTGTTGATCGTCATGGTGAAACCCCTTTCACCGCTCCAAACGTGTAAGCCAGTTTCTGATCCCGGGCCCTGTGGCTCTCTCCCACCGGGTCTCACACCCCGTTCTCATGTCACGATCATCATGCCATCGGACCCGTCTCAGTGGCGTGAACGGTGCAGCCGGGGCGTAACAAAATCGCAACAACCGGCAAATCGCACAGGAATCCCCGGATCGAACGTCGATCCGGGGATGCTTTCGGTCGAGTGTCGTGCGTTTCGATCAGGCAGCCGGAGTGGCTTCGCCCATGTCCTGGGTATCGAAGATGTAGACAGTCACCTGAACCTGGTCGTCACCAAGGTTCAGAATGCCGGAGTTGTCCTGGTCCAGAATCGCGATACCGACGACGGTGCCATTTTCGTATGAATTCAGGGCGATCACGAGCTTGCCATCGTCCTTGACACCGGCGATGTTGCCGCAGGCAACGAATGTGTCGTACTGGTCGGCACTTTGGTGGATGACGATTGCGTTGACGTCATTCGCGAGATCGTCGAGCGTGCTGTCGATCTTACCGGAAACACTGAGGACCGTGGGGGCCGCCGTTTCCTTGCCGATCGTCTCCACGTTGTCGCCGTTATCGGCGCCGATCGCGGTGGCGTTATCCATGGTGAATTTCGGCTGCTCGGTCAGGTTGCTACAGGTCCCCTGATGGACCGCGACCGGATATCCTGCGGAGGGACCGACAGGTGTCGAAGCGGGGGAGGCGTCCTGGGCGAGCACTGAACCGCCCATGAAGAGTCCGGAAAGCAAGGCCGTGGTGCCGAACGCAACGGACTTGACGAGTGACAATTTCTTCGCGTGCATGGTTCAACACTCCTTCACAGATGACGCGGTGTGTGGCGAGGCGATCAGTCACCTCCATGACCGCGCATGCGATCACGAGCGGCCAACGCAAACAAAGGGCCACGCTTCTCCACAGGGGTCTGGTCCGGCTGGCATATCGACGTGACAATGCCGCAGAATCGCCAAACCTCATCGCGCGCCACCGTCTATCCTTGGACAGAACTGCCCGGTCGTATCCGGGTCTGGGAATGGACGATCAGCAAAGGTGGTTGCATGAGGCGCAGAGGATGTCTTTTCGGCTGTAGCGGCATGATACTCGTGGTTATCATTCTGTGCGGGCTGCTCTATTTCGTCGGGCTGCCGAGATTCCAGGACCGGCTGCGAGATGACTTGGGGGACCAGCTTTCGACGCAGGTATCCCGGCAAATCGATACCCAAATCTCCGGTGTGAAGCTGCAGCCCGGCGAGTACCGTCTGTCGCTTGCAGAGCTTCAGCAACAGATGAACGCGAACAACGACAACGACCAGATCAGCGGATTCGATGTCCGGGGAGATGGCGATGAAATCGTGCTTCGGATTCGCGCCTCCGGGCAAGATCTCGAATATCGGGGGGTTCCGGAGATCGTCGATGGACAGCTCCGTATGACCGATATGACGAGCACAAGCGGCGTACTCGACTTCTTCCTGCCTCCGGACAAGCTGGGCCAGGCGATCGACCACGGCGTCAATTCCTACATCGACGCGCAGGGCCTGACCCTGCAAGACGTTCGCATTGAGGCGAACGACCTCGTTTTCGACGTCGCTCAATAACAACGTCAGCTTCCCGAATACGTTTGGGAGAACAGACCAGCCGTCATACCGGATCCCTCGTTGCATCCCGGTATGGCGGCTGGCCGCATTCCGGCCGCGGGCATTCATCATGTAACAACTTGCTTCATCACCCACGCTCAGGTTCCCCAGAATCACCCCGCGTGTTGGGCAAGGAGACACCCCGGCAGGTCCGGATTCAGCCCGCGTGCCACATCGTCCCGGTACACGGTCATCCAGTATCAATGGCGACCGTGCCCGGAACGCTGCAATAACGATGTACCCGACAGCCATCCAGTCCCGGTTGGGAGGGTGGCGGGTGCTATCCTTTGCGATGCTGAAGGATGATGTGACCGGATTTCCGGCACGCATGCGCGTCGGTTCGACGTCAAGGGACATGCATGAGTCAGGACGAAACGCAGTCGACACCACCGTCGGTGGATTCCGAAAACATCGCCGCTGGCCAGCCGAAGGCACCAGATCAGCCAGAGGGAGACGAGTCCACGATTGGCACCGGAACATCGATCGCGCTCGGGTGCATCGCCGGAACCCTTCTGTTGATCGTCATCGGATTGATCTACCTGGCCATCGTCGCGCTGTTGTAGCCGTGGCTGGGGCAGCATGCTGGTATACTGGGTATAGCTTTTCGCGTTGATGCTGCGTCCACGCATCGACGCACCCCGGTCGTGGTGTTCGATGCGCCAGCATTTCGGATCCCCGCCGGTCCCGATCCGGAACGATCCACGCGGAATCGGGAGCGCACCCCGTTTTTGCTGTCGCACGCGTATTGCGATGTAAGCCTCCGGGCAGCATGTCTCACGTCGGCCGGCCATTCATGCCGGAGATGACGCGACAGGCATCAAAAGCCGGGAATGCGCGCCAGGAAAATCGACGGGATGTCCCGTCCCCGACACCGACCCGGCCGGAAGGCAGCGGAAAGCTGTCAGTAAAGACCGGATATGACTGCCGGTCAGGAACAGGATGTGCGAAGGCCATCCGCATGGACATGGAAGTAAGTGACGCTTCCGGAACAGAGCGTTCCGGTCAGGCGCCGAATGAATACGCCTCCGAAGACACGGTCCAGCAAGGACCAGAGGGGCATCGCATCGCGTGTGCCTAAAGGGGAGGCAGGAGTACATATCGTTGGATAACCAGGACAAGAAACAACAGAACGACCAGCCGGAATCCGCAAGCAGACGACCACGCCGTCGTCGTCGCCGTCCGGCCAACCCACAACAGGGACCCCAGCAGGAAGCGGCTCCGCAGCAACCGGCAGCCACGCAAGAGGCCGGGGAAGGTGGCGACCAGCCGGCGCGCAAACCCTCACGTCGCCGACGGCGTCCGGGCAAAAGCACCGCTCAGCCTCAGGCGCAGGAAACGCAATCCCCCCAACAGCAGCCGCAGAAGCCCCAGGGCCAGAGAAGACAGGGACGCGGCCAGAACCAGGGAGAAAGTCGGCCGGAACAAGCCGGTCGAGGCAACCAGCAACAGGAGCAGGCGAAGAGCCAGTCCCAGCGCACCGGTCGACGCTCGATCCGGCGTCCCCGCCGCGAAGAAGAGGCACCCGAGCGACGATCCGTTTCGCCGCGCGGCCATGCCGCATTCTCGGTGCTCGGGCCGATCGACAACCAGACTGTGCGTATGATCCCGCTCGGCGGTGTCGGCGAGATCGGCAAGAACATGACCGCGTTCGAATGCGGCCGTGACCTGATCCTGATCGACGCCGGTGGCAAATTCCCGGAAGAAGACCAGCGCGGGATCGACCTGATCATCCCGGACATCACGTTCATCAGGGACCGGATCAGGAATTTCCGCGGCATCCTGCTCACCCACGGACACGAGGATCACATCGGCGGACTGCCGTACATCGTGCCGCAACTCCGGGAGGGGATGAAGGGCAAGGTGCCGATCTACGGCACGCCGCTCGCCCTCGGGTTCGTCGAGCGCAAGCTGATGGAGGCACGGCTCGAAAAAGAAGTCGAGCTGCACCCGGTCGAGGGCGGCGAAACGGTCCAGATCGGCGATCTGACCGCCGAATACATCCATGTAACACACTCGATCCCGGATGCCTGCGCGATTGCGATCCAGACACCAATCGGGACGATCGTCGATTCCGGCGACTTCAAATTCGATCCGACCCCGGTGATGGGTGGTCCGACAGACGAGCGACGCCTGAAGCGGCTCGGTGACAAGGGCGTGCTCGCGCTGTTCTCCGACACCACCCGGGTCGAAGTCGACGGCACCACTCCGTCCGAAAAGGTCGTGCTCGACAAAATCGAGGAAGAGATCGCCGACTCCAGGGGTCAGGTGATCATCGCGACATTCGCCTCGAACATCAGCCGTATCTACATGGCGCTCCAGGCTGCCGAGAAGCATGGACGCAAGGTCGCGGTCGCTGGCCGCAGCATGGAGCAAAACTCCAGGGTAGCGGTGGACCTCGGCTACCTCGATCCGCCGGAAGGCCTCCTCATCACGCTGGAGGAAGCGCTGCGCCTGCCGAAAGAGAAGCGGGTCATCGTCTGCACCGGCAGCCAGGGTGAGGTCTCGGCCGCGCTGGCGCGTATCGCGGCGGGAGAGCATCCGAAGATTCGGGTCAGCAAGGGAGATACGGTCATCGTCTCGGCGACACCGATTCCCGGCAACGAGGACACCGTCTCGCACACGATCAACAACCTGTTCCGGCTCGGGGCGGACGTGGTCTACAGCGCCCTCGATCGTGGTGTGCACGTTTCCGGGCACGCCGCGCGAGAGGAGCTGGCCCGGATGATCAAGCTTGTCCGGCCGAAATACGCGGTGCCGATCCACGGCGAGTATCGACACATGGCGCTGTATCGCGATCTGGCCATCGCCAATGGCGTACGACGCGACCACGCGATGATCCCGGAAATCGGCGGCGTCATCGAATTCACGAAGAGGGGCGCCAGCCAGAAGGCGAGGGTCAAGTCCGGCAACATCCTCGTCGACCGCCTGGGCGACCGGGACGGCGGGCAGACGGTTCTCCGCACCCGCGAGGACCTGATCGACGACGGCTTCGTGGTTGTCACCGTGGTGCTCGACCGTCAATCTGGCGAGCTCATCGCCGGGCCGAACCTGATCGCCAACGGACTCGGCAAGGAGTTGAACGGAGCGCTGAAGGAGGCCGAGCGCGAGCTCAAGCGCATGCTCGATCGCCGGAAGCAGGGTTCGCCCCAGTACGGCTATGTCGTCCAGCGCTCGAAGGAAACGGTAGCGAAGGTGCTGTATCGCCGCACTCGAACGCGGCCGCTGATCCTCCCGATCGTGACCGAGCTTTAGGCAGGTTGCAAGAAGGTTGCGAGGCTCACCTCACGGGGTGGAGGGGCGGTCGGTCCGAAGGACTCGCCGCCCATCGACTCCCTCCGGGAGTCGATCACCAAGTGACCATGTCAACCTTCTTGCAAACCGCTCTAAAGCGGTTTGCCGGTTAATTGACAGGCGGTGTCACGGAGGACGTGAACGCACATCTCAGCACGGAGGTCACTGCGTTCACTGTCCTCCTTCGTACACTGAAACCCGTTCACCCTTTTATACCGAATCCGGATGCATGCTCGCGGGTCGCCGTGATGCCGCTCTGTACGCATGGTTCTGGGCAGGTCTCGGGCACAGGACCCGGGATACGTAGTAACGGGGATGCCGCGGTATCAGGCTGCAGTGACCGGTGTGCTCGCAAGGACCGACCATCCCCTGATCCGCCCACCGACCACGCCGGGTCGGTGCTACCACCCTGGTCCGATCAGGTAGCACCGGGCCGTAGTGCCCGGTGTCCTGGCACAACGATTCATCGCCGTCCTCCACCGACCCGGTGTGGTCGGTGCGACCTCTATGGGCAGGTCTCGGGCACAGGACCCGAGACGACAGCTTTGTCACATACGCTGACCCGCGATTGATCATCCGGATCGGTATTGGGTCGAGATACAGCAGGGGGCACTACAGCTGATACAGGGGCAGTGAGCCTTCGGTCGACTATCCAGGCACACGTGCGATGACAAACACGCCGTAATGCTGGCGAGCATTACGGCGTGTTTCGTTGTATTCGTGGACTCTCCCGGCTTGAGATGGAACATGGCCATGTTCCGGACTTCGCAGCCGCGGCCGATATCCGGATGTAATCGATCGCGGCATTCAAGATGGGGGAGGCATTCGAGTGAATCCCCCCGGACACAACGAACGGACCGAGATCATCGGCACCTGTGTGGTGACGAGATGTCTCGATCCGTCCAAGGAGTCGGGGGGAGATGATGATGTGCCGAAGGAAGCCTCAGTCCACCTCAACCCATCGTTCGGCCCAATCGGAGAGCGCATCGGTGACGGCGTTGAGCTGCATTCCCTTCATGGTCAACTGGTACTCGATGCGAACCGGGGTTTCGGGATGCACGATACGCGTCACGATCCCCTCGGCCTCGAGCTCCTTCAGACGCTCGGAAAGCAATCGATCGCTCAGACCGGGAACGGCATGGATGATGTCGGTGAATCGGGTCGCGCCTTTCAACAAGGCACTCAAAATCGCCCCGGTCCAGCGTCGTCCCACCAACTCCACCGCCTTATGGAATTTGGGACAGACACTGATGTTTGCGGCTGGGGTTTTAAAGGTTTGCATGTCTGGTTCGTCGCCTCATCTCTGTATCGGGATACACTATTTGCCCCATTCTTCATAGTATAGGGTGAAAAACGGTCATATCGCCATTTTGCCTTGCTCACACGTTGTCGGGGGCAGGGAAGGCATCTCGCAGGCGCGTCAAGGGATCGGGCTCCTGCTCCTTCGCTTCCCTATCCCATGGCAATGGCACCCGAGTATACATTTCCGTCGACAACATCGACTTCGCCACCTCGCTCGATGGGTCAACCATAGGATTGTCCCGGCTGATCTGCGTCAGGTGTTGCATCAGGATCTCGTGCTTCGGCGCCGCCTTGCTCCGAACATCCACCCAATGCGTAATCTGGTCGATCGGCGTACCGTATTGCGCAAGTACCTCTTCGCTCATCCCGTAAAACGGGCTTTCCGGATTGCGGGTGGAAAGGAGAATACGCTCCCTCGGCATGGTGACGTGGTAGTGGGCGTCGACGCGCCACGGCGTTCCCAGACCCGGCTGCCCGTCCTGCGCGGCCTCGATCACGGCCTGGTCAAGTACCTCACCGATTCGAATGTGGTCCGGATGACCATAGATACCGTCCGGGCCAAAACCGATCACCGCACGGGGACGAAGCTCCCGAATGTACCCGACGACGTGGGAGACAACCTCATCGATGGGAATCTGCACCAGGGATCGCGGATTCTCATTCTGCAGCGTTCCCGCCATGCCGGAGTCGCTGAAACCGAGCATCCGCAGGGTATCGACATGCGCCAGCCGCATCGCTCGCCGCAGCTCCTGCTCGCGAACCGCCGCCAGCGAGGTCCGCGTGGCGATGGCGGGATCGCGGATTTCTCCCGCCTCTCCACGGGTGGCGCAGACGAGGCCTGTCGTCATTCCGGCATCGTGTGCCAGCAACATTGTCCCCGCATTGCCGAAAGACTCGTCGTCCGGATGCGCGAGAACCCAAAGGAGGTCGATTTGTGGGGCGAGGGGAGCGGTCATGAATATGTCTTCTCCATGTCGTGTCGAGCGTTCTTGTCCGTAATCAGGGTATTCATCGCGGATTCGTATCGTTCCAGCCGGGACCGGCCTCCAGCATAGATGCAATGCCGCTCTGGATCGGGTTCGTATTGCTGGACGGGCGGAGTTCCAGGATCGAGCAGGTCATCGATCACCCGGATCGATTCCAACGCACAGATCGCGGCTCCCCGGGCCGAGGCTTCGGCCTCCGCGCCCAGCGACGTGATGGGATGTCCCAACGCATCGGCCAGGATCTGCATCCATAGCGGGGAGCTGAGTGCCGCCGCCCCATTAGCGTGAATATCATGCACCGGTGCGACCAACACCTGCAGGTCATCGTAGATCGACGCAAACCGGTAGGCCGTCGCTTCGAGAAACGAGCGAAAAATCGCTCCGGACGTCGTCGCCAACGTCAATCCGGCGATCATGCCGGAGGCGTCGTCGTTCCAGGAGGGAGAGCGCTCCCCGGCGAGAAACGGAAGGATCGTCAGGCCATGACCATCAGGGGCGATCCCGGCGGCATCATCGGTGAGCCGGTCGAAATCGTGATCGTTCACCAGATCGGCGAACCACGCAGTGACGTTTCCGCCATTGCTGATCGCACCTCCGGCCACGCGGGAACGGCGGTCCAGCCGATATTGCCATAATTTCGGTGACAGTGCCTTGGTAAACGGCTCGTGGTCCGCCTGGTCACGAATGATGGCCCGCATCGCGCCGGAGGTCCCGATCGTCAGCGCGATCCGATCATCCCCGACACACCCGGCGCCGACATTCGCCGCGGCGCCGTCGCCGATCGCGGGAAACCAGGCGGCATCGGCGAGCGCCGGCCAACGCTGCCGCCAGACGTCAACCGGCGGCGGCAGGAACATGTCGCGATCGGTCAATGCCGGAAGCATATCCGGCGTCAAATGCAATGCACGGAGCATTTCCCCGTGCCATCCGGCGCCGCTCGAATGAAGTAGCCCGGTGCCGGATGCCATCGAGATCGATGTGGCCAGGTCGTGGTGTATGGTCCACGCCAGGTAGTCCGGAAACGAGACCCACTTCGCAGTGGCATCAAATCGCTCAGGCTGGGTCCGTCGCAACCAGTGCAACTTGGCCGGCCAGTAGCTGGAATGCAGACGGCATCCCGTTTCGGTGTGGATGCAATCCTCATCGAGCTCGACAGCAAGAGCATCCGCATCACGGCCCGACCGGGTATCCGACCACATGAAGACAGGTGTCGTCGGCTGGTGGTTGGCATCCAGCCCCAGCAGGCTGTGCCAAAATGACGTGAGGCCGACCGCCGCGATCTCGACGCTCCGTGTCTCCACAACGGCCAACACGGCGTCGATGCAGGCACACGTCTGGCGCAGAAGGTCATCGGCATCGATGGTCGCGCCGCCATCTGATGTTACTTGTGGATGATGAACGATCCGATGCTCGGTCCCCTGTACCGGACGGGACGCAGCATCGTAGAGGATTGCACGGACCGACGAAGAGCCAATATCGACGGCCATGACAAGGGGTGATTCGGCGTCCCGGAGCTCGACTTCGCGCATGCAATGCTTCCCTTTCGGTCATACCCCGGTAGTATCACACGATGTCGTGACGTGTCACCAAACGCCTGAAAATCCCTGATTGATCCACGATTGGTTCGATTTTGTGCTGCATAATCGGCCAGCAAGAGCTTGCGTCGCGACGTTTATGCAACGCGGCTCACAACCGACAAAAAAAGAGATGGCCGACCATCCTCTCGACATCCGAGCACGCGGCATCCGATGCATGGACCCTTGCAGACGCCTTCGGTCTACCAACCATCGGACGCTACGGTGAGGTGCAGATCTGGCTCGGCACTAAAATGGCCAACCGATATCTCGCCAGACATTGACCTCTACAGGCATCCGAGCGTGAAAGGCACCGGATGGGGATGGAAGCCACGATCCAGCGCTGCGTACGTATCAGAGTCGCCTGAGACGAAGACGCTAACCTGCGGAAACGATCAGCTCCACATCATCGGTAGTGATGCGTTCGACCGTGGCATCTCGCCGACCGGCGGATTCGGCAAGAGGATGGATGGCAATGGTAAATCGCATCCCAAGCACTCGTGCCAACCGGCTGAGGGTAGAAAGCTTCGGCTCATGCTCCCCCAGCTCCAGCCGACCAACGACCGCCTGGGAGACACCGAGCATACTTGCGAGGGCACGTTGCGAAAGGTCGTGGTCCCGTCGGTAGCGGACGACCTCGTTCGCCACCGCTCGTGCGAGAACGGTGCGCTCCCAGTCCTCCCGGATTTCGGGATCGTTCGTTAGCTCATTCAGCATATCATGCAAGGAAATGGTGTTTGTCATAGTACCTCCTCGTAGTCGGCCAGTCGTTCCTCGGCGGTGGCGAGTCCCCGCCGAAAACCGCGGGGATCGTGTTGTGCCTCCGGCACGATCGCCAGAATGATCAGCTGGTCGCCTACCTGCCGGTACAGTGCCCGCCACGGGGAACGCCCGGCCCGTGGCCGCAACTCCCGGAGTGCCGATGTCTTGACCTGACTACTGTGCGGATACGGCAACTGTGGTCCGATCACCTGCAACTTCTCCAATGCATTCAGCATCGCCCGCCGCTCGGGGACCGGCAAGGCTCGCAGTTCATCGGCGGCAGCGGATAACAGGTGCACATCCATATCGAACACTATAACATACGTGTTATAGACTAAAGACGATGATGGCAAAGCCGTCTCCGTCTCGCTCTCGAACCCTGACATCGCGGAGAATGCGGAACTGCCCGACAATGCCTAAATGAACCCGGAGGCGAATGGCGATCCTGCAGGAGCGGATGCGGCATCGGTGGCAATGTCCTCCGGGTCACCAAGTACCGCACCATATAGAAAAGGCAGACGGTCAATGAGCGAGTTAACAGTTCAGCAGGTGAGAGCCCAGGTTTACGGCTCCTGCCACGTCCAGTAACGCGCCGATGGCCGATGGCGGCGACCGGAGTGAATCCTTGATAGCTGCCTGGTCGTGTTCGCATTGGTGAGTCAAAAGTGATGGAAATTGCATCCCTTGAGGACATCAGCAGGTATGATGACGCAGGTGGACCGATTCAGGTCACGGTAATCAACGTGCACGAGAGACAGGACAATGGAACCCTATGAGTGATTCCGCCAGCGTGAACCGGTCCAGCCGGGACACGGTCAGCATTATCCCGATCGAGGGAATCGGCGAGATCCACGCCGGAGACGACCTTGGCACCATCATCGGCGACGCCATCGAAACGTCGACCGGCAGCCTGCAGGATGGCGATATCGTCATCGTGACTCACAAGATCGTCAGTAAGGCCGAGGGCCGCCTGGTTGCGCTGGAGAGCGTGACCCCCTCAGCGCTGGCCACGCAGTGGGCGAACGAATGGGACAAGGATGCCCGACAGGTCGAGGTGGTGCTCCGCGAGGCGAAGCGCATCGTGCGGATGCACCGTGGCCTGATCCTTGCCGAAACGAAACATGGCTTCATCTGCGCAAATGCCGGGGTCGACGCCTCAAACGCCGGAGCAGAGACCGTCTGCCTGTTGCCGGATGATCCCGATGCGTCCGCGGCGGCGATCCACCAGGAGCTGACAACCCGCTTCTTTCCGGGGACAGACTCGGGTGGCAGGCAGGTCGGCGTCATCGTCACCGATTCATTCGGTCGTCCGTGGCGGAACGGCATCGTGAATATCGCGATCGGCGTCGCCGGGATTTCGCCGTTCGCCGACTACCGCGGGCAACACGACCCGGACGGCTACGAACTCCGGGCGAGCGTCCTTGCCGTCGCCGACGAGTTGGCGAGCGCCGCGGAGCTGGTGATGCACAAGGTCCATCAGCGGCCGGTCGCGATCGTCCGCAACTACGAGTGGGTCGCCAACAGCGGCTCAGCGCAGGAACTGGTGATGCCCCACGAGCGGAACCTGTTTCCGTAACGTGTCGATTTGCGTACTGAAACGGATCGCCTCATCCGATCAGCGGTTGGATGACGCTTTGGCGAGATGAAAGGAACACGATGAGTAATCTGGGTTATGCAGCATCGTTCGAGCAGTTCCACCCGACGGATATGCTGGAGTACTGCAAGCAGGCGGAAAAGGCGGGGTTCAGCGTCGTCACGGCAAGCGATCACTTCCATCCCTGGGTGCCATCGCAGGGTCAATCTGCCTTCGTCTGGTCGTGGCTCGGCGCACTCGGTCAGGCCACCTCGCTCCGGTTCGGCACTGGTGTGACACCTCCCGGCTGGCGATACCACCCGGCGATCATTGCCCAGGCCGCGGCAACACTGGAGGCGATGTACCCGGGCCGGTTCTATCTCGGGCTCGGGGCGGGCGAGGCGCTCAGCGAGCACATCACCGGCGAGTACTGGCCAGAGGCGCCGGTACGTCTGGAGCGGCTGGTCGAGGCGATCGAGGTTATCGAGAAGCTCTTCACCGGCAAGAAAGTGAAATTCTACGGAAAGCACTTCACGCTCGAAAGCGCCCGGCTCTACACGATGCCCGACAATCCGCCACCGATTTATGTGGCAACCGCCGGCCCGATCATGGCCGGACGCACCGGCAAGCTGACCGACGGCATCATTACCGTGGGTGCGGCCGACGAGAAGCTGAAGATGCTGATGGAGCGGTTCGAGAAGGGAGCCCGCGAGGCCGGAAAAGACCCATCCACAATGAAGCGCATCCTGCAGGTGAAGGTCAGCTACGCGTCGACTGACGAAGAGGCGATCGAGTCCGCGATGCGTGACTGGCCAAACGGTGGCATGAACTTCCCGAAGGCCGATATCCGCAATCCCGAAGACTTCGAGGCGATGGCGAAGCTGGTCCGGCCGGAGAATTTCAAGAATCGCGTGCTGGCCACGGCCGATCTCGAGAAGCACGTCGCCTACATCCAGCATTTCATCGATCAGGGCTTTGGTGAGGTGCACGTCCATAATGTGAACGTCGATCAGGAGGGCTTCATCGAGGCATACGGCAAACATGTCGTGCCGAACCTGAAGTGGTAGACCATCCTCGCAAACGAGGTGGAAACAGAGGTGCCGCGTAGCGCGGCACCTCTGCGCGCATCACACGGATCGCACTCGATAATACCGACCATTGCGAGCGGTGCGAGAAACGCTGGCCGAAATCACAATGCCGGAGTGATATCCGTTTGCGAGAAGTCGTTGCCGATGAAGAGCAACGGTTCATCCCGCTCCTTCGCAAGCGCGTAGGCAAAGCAATCGCCGTAGTTGAGCCGGGCTCCGTGGCCGCTTCCCTTGCCATATGTCCTGTATGCGGCCCGCGCGATGATAACCTGAGCTTCCGTTACCGGCTCGACAACAATTCGCAGGCTTGAGAGAAGCTCATGTAGTCTCACGCTCAACATGCGAGCTCTCGCACCATCGATCACAATGTATGTCTCAAACAAATTCCCCGCAGACACTCGGCGAACCGGCGCGGACAGGATAGCATCGAGACATTTATCACCATCAGGTTCATCGTGGACGATGGCCACGAGCGCTGAAGTGTCGATGATCACTTGGGCAACCCGTGCTCGTCATAGAGAAGGTCTCCGTGCGTGAGGGAAAGACGCTCGTCATCTCTTCCCATTTCACGCCGTATTTCATGGGCCAACTGCTGAATCCGCTCCTTGATCACTGCTCGCTCTGCCTTCGGGATGGGGCCCCTGCATTCAGTGTCAGCGTTTACAGTCGGTAATTCTGTTATCTCAGGAAGCTGTACGGTGACCACTTGTCCCGGTCGTGTATCCGGGATCGTCACGCGGCCATCCTCGTCGACTTTCAGATGAAATGTCTGCATGATTTTGCCTTTCGCTATCGGGCCCCGCAATGGGTTCAATCGTGTGCGCCTCATTCTTGCAGGTTGCCTCACTTCGAGAATACACGAGAAACGCTCGGGTGAATTCACCCGAGCGTTTCTCGTCGTGGAATGTGTTCTCGTTCGGGATCTACGCGACCCGGGGAGCAATCGCGGGCGGGAGAATCCAGGCGCTGCTGAGAAGATCCTCGCCGTGGGAAACCGCTTCGTCGTAGCTCATTTGCGACAGGATGATGTTGCGCACGATACCGTCCCGGTCAATGAAGATATGGGTCGGGAAGTTGGCGATCTGCCAGTCCCGCGTCATCAGCGCCAGTTGCTGGGCGACTTCCGGTTGCTCCGTCTCGTCGATCATTCCGGCGATAAGCGTGGGATCGACGTAGACCGGAAACGTCGCGCCGACCGAATCGCGGTAGGCGAGGGCATCCTGCGGCGATTCCTGCATCGAAATCGATAGCACCTGGACACCATCGGCCGACAGCGTCTCGTAGGCATGCTGGACATCAGGCATCTCGGCCCGGCACGGTGGACACCACGATCCCCAGAAATTGATCCAGACCGCCTGGCCCTTGAGTTGGGAGAGCAGTACCGGCTCGCCATCGGTGCTCATCGTGAAGAGCTCCGGAGCGGGTTCGCCGACCCGTGGCAGCAACTTGGCATTGACACCGCCCTGGCCGATGGTCGTCCAGCCTTGTCGATCGCCGATAAACCAGGTCGCTCCGACGATCGCGAGTGCGAGGAGCAACCCGAACATGATCCGGAGCGATCGTTCGCGCCCGTTCATTTGCCGGGTTGCCCGCTTGTCGGTCTCCTGATCAGGTACCTGCTGGTCAGATGTCGTCGTGGAAGTGTTGTGTACCTGTTCAGCCATTGATTCTAGACACCACCGTATGCGTGGAGACCGCCGAAGAAGTAATTGCCATAGTAGGTGAAGATCGTCGCGCCAAAGCCGAAGAGCAGCACGTAGGCGCTCCGGCGACCACGCCAGCCACGCAGGGTACGAGTGTGCAGGTAGACGCCGTAGACCAGCCAGGTGAAGAGGGCGGCGGTTTCCTTCGGGTCCCACTGCCAGTAGGTGCCCCAGGCCTCATGCGCCCAGACGGATCCGAGGATCAGGTTCAGCGTGAAGAGGGGGAATCCCACCGTGATCGCACGGAACGCGATGTCGTCCAGCATCTCCGGGCTGGGCAACCAGGACACGGAGAAGCGCTCGGCGATGAGGAAGAGCACGGCCGCACCGAACGCAACGGTGAACGTCGCGTAGGAAAGCACGGCGGCGCTGACGTGGGCGGTCAGGATGCCGTTGTTCTGCAACGCCGGAATCAGCGGGTTGACCTCGCGCATGCCGACCGGCAGCGACCAGATGTAGAGCGTCATCAGGGCGGTGACGCTCGAGGTGATCGCGCCGAGCTGCAACACGCGGTACTGGCGCTCGAAGATCAGCGTCAGGATCGAGAGGAAGCAGACGAACAGCAGCGAGAACTCGTACATGTTCGTCAGCGGGAAGTGCTTGGACGCACCCCAGCGAAGGACGAACGAAAGCACGGCGAAGAATGCCCCGAACGCGGTCAACATCGTTCCCCAGCGGGCGAAACCGATCGGTCCGGGCTCCTGTTCCATACGGCTACTGGTCACCGTATGCCCGGTGGATGTCTCCAGCGTGTGTCGCAAGACCCGTACGCGGCCCACCGCGAAAATGATGTACATGACCGCGGCAGCGATCAACGAGAAAGATGCTGCCGCGAAGCAGTAGAACGAAAGCTTAACGAGTGTATCCATACGCGAGTCTCCCCCTGCCATAGCCGCCGGCCGAATCGCCACGACCACGATACTGACACCAGTCTACTGGCTGGCTGTGCTCCGCCCCTGTCTATCCGTGAGATAGGCGTAGTCGGTTGCGTTCTTCGGAAGTTTAACCTCCGGTTCCACCCCGATGACCGCATTGGCCTTTTCCAGGAAGGAGAAGAATTCGCGCTTGCCGCTCCAGTCCCGCTTCGCCAATGGGGCGAGGGTCATCGTGGCTCCCGCTTCCGCCGGGGCAATAATGCCGCGAATTCGACGATGTGGGAAGTAGAACGTGACCACCAATCCGCCTAGCACAGCGAATGCCGCGATGATGAAGATCGGGACACCGGGGTTATACCCGACCTGGAGCACGGTGAAACGGCTCTCCCGCTCGAACGTCACGATCAAATCGCCGATCCGGGCCGGTTGCCCCTGGGTGATGATGACGCCGTCGCCACCATCGCCCGACAACACGCCGGATTCCCCGAGCGTCTGCACTCCCACCCAAAGCTGACCGCTCTTCAGGTTCAGGGTATCGAGATCGGGACGATTGCGCGGGTTCGAATCCGGCGCGATCAGCGTGAGCTGGGTGTTCTGACCGGGTAATCGCACGAATCCCGCGGGAGCATCAGGGTTGTTCTTCGCGGTAAAGATGCCGAGCTCGGCAGCGTCCTGATAGACGATATTGCCGTTACCATCGGTGATCGTCAGTTGGGCCGCGTTTCCGAAACTGGACTGGTAAAAGGTCGCGCTGCCATAACTCAGCGGGTGATTGACGTTGATAACCCCGCTCTTGACCGCATCGCCATCCTTGTACACGGTCACTTCGCTGGTGTAGGCGGAAGGTTGCCCAACTTCCGTCCACGTGTCGCGAAAACGGTTCAGCTCCACGCTGAGCCCGGTACCGTGACCGACGGATCGTGTGGAGCCTTCCGGAATCACGAACTCCTCGTCCCGGAATCCGTAGACCGAGGCAACGATGCCGCCAACGAGGATCAGGATCAACCCCAGGTGGAAGGGGAAGGTGCCGAGTTTGGAGAGACGGTTCTTGTCCGCATAGACATGCGTCTCGTCGCCCTGCTTTTCGGTGAAGACGCGATAACGTTGCTTCTTGAGGATACCCGCCGTCGTGTCCGCCAGGTCATCGACCGTCGTGGTCGTCGCGAACGTCGCCGAGGTCTCGGTACCGCGCAGGAAGCCGCGGCTGGTCGCGATCCTGGGATGGGAGATGGTCGCCCAAATCTGCGGCACACGGTTGATCGTGCAGATGATGATCGCGACCGCGATCACGGCGAGGGTCAGTGCGAAGATCGCCGAGCGGAACATGTCGAACGCATACCAGCGATCCACCAGCCCTTCCAGCGGCGGCACGAGATCGGCGATATGCCGCGGTACCGAGCTGCCCCGGAGTGTGCCGATGAGGACGAGCAGGGTGAGGAAGGCGATCTCGATGACGGCATTGCGGACGGAGGTGAAAAAGCGCCAGATCCGGTCGACGACGATCTCGAGCATCGATCGCGATTGGTCCGGTTTGGTATGGGCAGTGATGTCAGCCATAAAAGATCCCGTATTCCGCGAGGTCGTCGTGCCACAGGGCGCTAAATGTCCGGCTCCCACGGTGTCCATGGGGCAATGCGAATGATCTCGGTGAAGAGATTCTGGTAAATCCCCAGGATCATGATAACGCCGACCCCGAGCATAACCGCACCGCTGATCGTCGTCACCATGCGGAGGTGCTTGTTGATGTGCCGCAGGATGTTCGGCAACGTCCCGATCGCAAACGCCGCGCCCAGGAAAGGAATCGCCAACCCCAGCGAATACACCGTCAGCAAGACCGTGGCCCGCTGGATGCTGCCTTGTCCGGCCGCCATCGTCAGGATCGCGCCGAGGATCGGGCCCATGCAGGGGCTCCATCCGGCGCCGAATCCGACGCCAATGACGAATGACGAACCGACTGTACCCGGATTTCGGCCATCAAGCGACATACGGGCATCCCGGTACAGGAAGGGAATGCGGTAAATACCGATCTGATGCAACCCGAGGATGATGAGCAGTGCCCCGCCAATCCGGACCAGCCATTCCCGGTTTTCCGAGAAGAAGGCGAGCGAGTTGGCAAATGCCCCGGCTGCGCCGAATGCCGCGCCGAAGGCGATGAACACGACCGAGAACCCGGCGACGTAGGCGATCGCATTGCGCATCACGACCGGGCGCGCGGTAGTTTTCGATTGTCCGACCGAAACCCCGGCGATATGCGCCAGGTAAATCGGCAACAACGGGAGGATACACGGCGAGGAGATCGAAAACACGCCGGCAAGAAACGCCGCCAGAAATGAAACATCAGTCGTCATTGGAGAAAACCGTACCATCCACCCCGGAGGTGCGTTCGGGGACGAAGTGCGATGCAGTGGCAGGACGCGCCAACCCGTCCGAAACGCCGGCGGGAGCCCTGTCACCTATCATACCTGCTCCGGCGTCTCGAGTGGCCCACATCCTGCACGCAGGAAGCAGCCCCGGACGAGTATCGTGTACCCTTGCCGGACCTGAAACCATGAGCTGGAGAGCGAAGAGTGAGATGACGGATTCCCTGCGCGAGCGTCTCTACCAGACGGAAGCCATTGTGTTGAGCCGACTCGATTATGGCGAAGCCGACCGCATTCTGGTGATATATACGCCGGCCCGGGGCAAACTGGATGTCATCGCCAAGGGCGCCCGCAAGAGCAAGAGCCGCCTCGGTCCCTCGCTGGACTATTTCTCGCGGGTGTCGATCGAGTTGGTGCGCGGCCGTGAGCTGGACATCGTCCGCGGGGTCGAGTCGATCGATCGATTCCCCCGCCTGAGCGAGAATCTCGACGCCTACGCCCACGCCAGCTATTTCGTGGAGTTGGTGAAATCGCTGACCCAGGCACGGGAGGAGAACCGGCGGGTGTACGACCTGCTGGCGAGTTCGCTCACGCTGTTGAACGAAGGCGTCGACGCCTGGATCATCGCGCGTCATTTCGAGATGGCATTGTTGTACGAGCTTGGCTATCGTCCGGAGCTGTTCGAGTGCGTGAACTGCCGTCGGCCGATCGAGGCGGAGGTAAATGCGTTCTCGGCGGAGTTGGGCGGCATACTCTGTCCTGAATGCCGCAATGCCGATCCGGCAGCGATTCCACTCTCGGTCAACGCACAAAAATTCCTGCGGCTGCTGGAGCGCGAAGGACTCTCCGCCGTCGCGCGAATCCGGCTCAGTCTCGCCGAACGCCTCGAAATCCAGCAGGTAACCAGCCACTATGTGCGTCACATTGCGGAGCGGGACATGTACAGCCTGCGGGTACTCGCCTCGTTGCAACAAGACACGCTGCAGCCCAACCCGGGAACGGGATAGGGAACAGGCGCAATTACCCTCCTGTAGGGGCAGGAAGGTTGATGTTGATCGACATCCTCCGGATGCCGATAGGGCGGAGAGCCTGCGGCCATCCGCCCATACGTGCAGTGGGCGTGTATCCTGTCAACTATCCTGCAACTTGCCCTACGATGCCGGGTCGCTTTCCGAGAGTAAATCCGGTCGCCAGCGGGCGGTGCGGAGTCGCGCCTGCTCGCGGCGCCAGGCGTCGATCTTCGCGTGATGCCCGCTGAGCAGGATCTCGGGAACATCGAGACCCCGGTATTCCGCCGGACGCGTATAGTGCGGATATTCCACCCCCGTCGAATCCGGACTTGCATGCGATTCGTCGAGGATGCTCGCCTCGGTGATTACCCCCGGCACGAGACGAATCACCGTGTCCGCGATCACCATCGCAGGGAGTTCACCTCCGGTCAGGACATAGTCGCCGATCGAGAGCTCGTCAGCGTGGAGGAGTTCCGAAACGCGCTCGTCGATCCCCTCATAATGCCCGCAAATCAGCGCGATGCGCCGCACCTGCGCCAATTCCTGGGCGATCGGCTGGCTAAACCGACGCCCGCCCGCCGACATGATGGCGATATGCGTCTCGCCGATCTTGTCGCCGAGCACGCTCTCCACCGCCTCGACGATGGGGGGCGCCTTCATCACCATCCCCGCACCGCCGCCGTACGGCGTATCGTCGGCGGTGCGATGACGATCGTGCGTCCAGTCGCGAATATCATGGATGGCGATCTCGATCAGGCCTTTCTCCCGGGCCCGCTTTACGATGCTCTCGCCAAACACGCCCTCGAACATCCCGGGAAACAGGGTGAAGACATCGATTTGAAGTGCGGGTCCGTCGCTCATCGGTCGTTCTTCCCGAGATGCCGGAGAACCCACGGCGCGACATCGTTCATGGTCGTGACGACGGCATCCGGCTCCGATTCATGCTCGCGATCGACGAAGGTTCCGGTAAACCCGTTCGAGAACCAGACGGCCGACATTCCGGCCTGCTGCGCTCCCCAGACGTCCCACTTCGGCGAGTCCCCGATATGAACGCTGGAAGCAGGATCGGCATCCACAAGCCGCATCGCGTAGCGATAAATTTCCGGATTCGACTTGTAATGCCCGGAGCTGGCCGACGTGACGACAAATGCGAGATCGTCCCCCAGACCGAACGCTTCCAGCGTCCACTCGAGAAACGGGTGATAGACCGCGCTGGAGATAACCCCGACCGGAATCCCCTGCGCCGCGATCTGGCGCACGGCCTCGATCGCACCGGGCACCGGCGCGGCATGACGCGTCGCTTCCCGCATGAGGTCACGGACGCTGGCCGCGATCGTCGCCTCGTCGATGGCGAGACCGAGCTGGCGCGCGATCCTGTCGACGCCCTCGACGGCGTCGACCTCCCGACCGGAGCGCATCACCTCCTCGCGCAGACGGCGATACCGCGCGGTCACGTCGTCGCGATCCGGGACGAACGCGGGATCGATCCTCGCGAGTGCCTCGGCGGGCAGATCGCGAATCTCGAGCTCGAACCACGGGTCGCAGGTCGCGAGGGTGTTATGAAAGTCGAATGTCACCAGGGATTGCACGATTGTCGTACCTTTGCTCGACGCGTTTGACAGAACATCACTCCGTTACCTGATTCCGTCACATCCCGAAGATTGTACTGGAGGGCGGTACAATGCCGGGCAGACAGGATGGCCGCGTAAAGGAGATGACAGCGTGCCGAAGGCGCTGACGATCGATGTCGGGTTCGCGAAAACAGAAAAATACGCCAGCCGCGAGAGCGGGGATACGGTGGAGTTGGTCGAGCGACCGGGCGGCGGGTTTTCCATCGTCATGATCGACGGGCAAGGGTCCGGCAAGGCGGCGAAGACGCTGAGCCTCCTGCTCTCATCGAAGGCAGTTGGCCTGATCAAGGAAGGGGTCCGCGATGGTGCGGTGGCGCGCGCCACGCACGATCATCTTTTCGCCTTCCGGCACGGCCGCGTCTCCGCCACGCTGGACATGCTTTCAATCGACATGAAAACGCGCACGATCGTCGTCTCCCGCAACGCGGACTCGCCGATGTTGGTGCGCGACGAATCGGGCATCCAGATCGTGCCGGTCAATTCCGGGCCGATCGGATTGTATCAGTGGACGAAACCGGCCGTGACCGAATTGCCGATGCTTCCTGGCACGACGATCGCGTTGTTTACCGACGGCATCCCGCATTCCGGACGTCGCCAAAGTTTGCCGCCGATCGATTTCGAGACGCTGGCGACCGAAACGATGGAACCGGGAGGGCCAGCCGAAGTAACGGCGGAAGCGATCCTCCAGAAAGCCCTGGAGCGGGATGCGAACCGGCCCGGCGACGACATGGCAGTGATCGTCGTCTCGATCGTGGAGCAGGAATCCGACATGCTTCTGCGTCGCATGAGCGCGCAGTTCCAGATGGCCTGAAGAGCGCCAGCCGGCTTCCTTTCCCAGGAGGATCTATCAATGGACAAACCGGACGTATCGGTATCGCCACCACGGATCGTGGTGGTCGGACCGTGCGCCTCCGGAAAGTCCACGCTGGTTAGCCAATTACTGGACGCGGGCTACGACGCGAGAGTGGTTGCGCAGGAGCATAGCGCGATCCGGGATCTCTGGGCGAAGCGTCACCCCGATATCGTGGTCGCGCTGGATCTCGATCTGGATACGTTGCGGGCGAGACGCTCGCCGGAATGGTCGGCGGAGGTCTTCGCGCAGCAACACGAGCGCCTGCGATCCGCCTTCGACGCCGCTGATCTCATCATCGACACCTCCGTGCACGGGGAGAAGGAGACAGCGGCGATGGTGTTCGAGTTGTTGAATATGAGGCGAGCCTGATACCGAATCCGGATGAACGGTGGTGGGTCGTCGCTGGTGCGAACCTCGTCGTCCCGGGTCCTGTGCCCGAGAGCTGCCCATACCCATGCATGCAGATGCCGGTAGCACCGACCCGGAGTGGTCGGTGGACGGATCAGGGGAGGGCCGGTCGTTGTGAGCTGCACCGGGCCGCAGTGCCCGGTGCGACCAACGTGCAGCGCGTGGCAGCTCTCGATACCCAACGCCCCAACGCTCACTGCAGCCTGATACCGCAGCATCCGCATGACTGTGTCGTCCCGGGTCCTGTGCCCGGGACATGCCGCAGAGCAGCATCACGGAGACCCGCGAGCATTCAGGCGGATCCGGTATCAGGCCTGTCCACGGGAAGAGGTAGAACAAAGCGCACTGTGACCCGGTGAACGACACCGACCACTTCGGGTCGGTGCTACCAAAACCAGGGTTGGTGAAATCAATTCTCGGTGAACATCCCGCCGGGGTGGTTCAGCGCCAACCCCGCCGCACCGGCGCGCAAGAGCAACGCCAGCTCCCGCTCCATCACCAGCGACAGCGCGGTCAACCGCTCGACTGCAGTGTCCGCCTCCAACAGGCGCTGCCGCTCCCACGTGTGCAACGGAAGCCGCGAGGCGAGGTCGTACGAGGCCAATACCGGGTCTTCCGGCAGGTGAACGCCATGGAATGTCCGGCGGGTTAGCCGGGTGATCCCCGCGGCGTATCGGTGGAACTGGGCGGCGACGATCCTCAGGATGGCGTCGGCCTCTTTCGGATCACCCAGCGGCTCGTCCAGCCACTCCACCGCCACAACGCTGTAGGGATGGAGCTGATCGAGACCGACGATCCGGAAACGACGTCCACCCTGCACGACGAGATCCCAGCGGCCATCCTCGTGCAACGTCTTCTGGACGATCGTCGCGGCGGTGCCGACCGATTGCGCGGGCCAGGGCCGATGCGGTTGGCGATCCGACTGGATCAATGAGACGCCGAAGGCGAGCGGATCGTCCCCGTGATCGCGCATCAACTGCCGATACCTCGGCTCGAAAACATGGAGGGGTATCGGCAAGCCGGGAAAAAGCACGGTTCCAAGTGGAAAGAGGGGCAGCGAGGTCGACATGATGGTCTTTCAGCATCCAGAGGCGAACAGCAATTGACAGGCGCCATTGTACGACCTGTATCGGTGTGCCGCTGTAGAATCCATGCATGAAGACGCGAACGCTCCTCTCCCGCCGAACATTCATGCTCGCCAGCGCCGGTATCCTCGCCAGCGGCTGGTCCGCACGCCCGACGCTGGCAGACACCGCATGGTCGCCGGGTGACGGTTTGCGGCTGGCCGGTCCATCCCAGGGCATCGAGTCCCTCGATCCCGCACTTGCCCGGGATCTCGACACGATCTTCGTCACCCGTCAATTGTGCCGGGGACTCATCGGATACGATGACGATCTGCTGCCCATCCCGGAACTGGCGGAATCGGTCGACGTCTCCGCTGATGGCCTTGAATACACCTTCTTCCTGCGTCAGGATGCGCGATTCCATGACGACCGTCCGGTCGAAGCCGAGGATGTCGTCTTTTCCCTGACGCGCGCGCTCGATCCTGCGACCGCCAATAGCGATCTGGCACGTCTCCCAGGGCCGACATTCCTCGCGGATATCGCCGGTGCCGAAGCGCTGATGCGGGGAGAGTCGGACCTTCTCGCTGGCGTTGTCGCGCGCGACAGCAACACCATCGCGATCTCGCTGGAAGAACCGTCTTCGACATTCCTGATGCGTCTGGCAGCAATGCCGGCGGCGATTCTCGATCGGCATCAGGCGATGGACTCCCCCGACTGGTGGCATGCCATCAACGGCAGTGGTCCGTACCAGCTTGCGTCCTATGGCGACCTGGCACTGGAGTTACAGGCCGTCAAAACCTGGTTAGGTGACGAGGTCCCTGTAAAGAAGGTCGAGGTCCGGGTCGGGATCAATGCCTCGCAACCCGTCAATCTCTTCCAGAGCGGCACGGTCGATCTGGTAACGCAGGTACCACCCGAGCTGGTTTCGCTCGTCCACGATCCAGCCAGTGGTTTTGGGGACATCTCCATGCTGGATACCCCGGAATTCGGGCTCGTTTACATCGCGCTGGGTAATCAACATCCGCCGCTGGACGATGTCCATATCCGGCGGGCGCTCCAGCGAGTGTTTCCGGCCGCCCGGTTTGCCCAGGCCGCCTACGACGGACGCGTCTTGCCAGCGGAAGGAATCGTGCCTCCCGGCATGCTTGGGCGAGACTGGACGGCGCAGATGCCGACCGTCGACATCGACGCCGCGAGGGCCGAGATCGCCGCATCCCGCTACGGTGAGGCCGGGTCCGTGCCCCCCATTCGCATCCGCGCCGCCGATATCGCGCCGGTCGAGGCATTGCGGGATGTCGCACAGGACGCGCTCGGGCTCACGATCGAGGCGGTGCAGGTCGACTGGTTCGATTTCCTGCAAGGGCTCTCGACCCGGGAATGGGACGCCTACTCACTGTTCTGGAGCGTCGATTATCCCGATCCAGCCGCATTACTCGAGGTTTTGTTCGGCAGCGGGAGTCCGGAAAATTACACTGGGTACTATAACCCGGACGTCGACGCGCTTCTCGCCGACGCACGTGCCGAACGCGATGATTCCTCACGCGCGGAGATTCTGATGCAGGCCCAGCAACTCCTGATCGATGACGCGGCGGTCCTGCCGCTGTACGTTCCCGTCCGTTACACCCTCGCGCGTGCGGGGATGACGCGGATTCCCGTGACCCCCATGGGTCTACTCGGTCTGGAGGCGCTGGCCTGATGCTCATGGGCTTCACCCGCATGCAACACGACAAAGATCAGGACAACGGGGTCCGCACGCTGACGCCGGCCGATATTCACCGACTCAACACGCGCGATCATCCGCGTTTGGAAGAGGGCGATGCCGAGGCGATGGTGATCCAGGCACCGGGTCTCTCGAAATGGCACCCGGAAAGCGGCGAGTTCATCCTCGTCACACCGTGGCGACATCGCCGCGATATTCCCTCCATCGCCATCAACAGCGCCTTTCGTCACGAGGACGCCCTGATCGAAGCGGCGATCGAGTCGGCCACGGAGCAGGACGCAGCGGCGTTCATCATGCTCGAGACGTACGAAAGCCGGCGCCCGGTGTTCTACACCCGGAACGGGATGGAGAAGCTGGAGCAGATCGTCACGTACGAGCACGCGCACCCCCGGGCGTTCCTCGCGACCATGATCGAGCGGCGGCAACGCTTCGTCCGGCTGGACCGGCAGAATGCTGCCTTGGGGCAGCAGGTGCTGGAGGTAGATCACGCCGCCTTTCCGTGGTTGTGGTGGAACTCGCCCGAAGAGTTCTCCAGCTATCTCGCATTGCCAAATATCGATGTCTGGGCTGGTGTTGTGGACGACAACGTCGTGTCCTACGTGGGATTCACGCATTATCGTCACTGGTCACATCTTGACAGAATCGCGATCCGGCCCGACGTTCAACGACGTGGCTATGGCCGCGAGGCCCTGCATTTCGCGGTCGAGTTGATGGTCGCCCGCGGGGCAATGCGAGTCGCGCTCAGCACGCAGAGCACCAACCCGGCGTCGCGACGTTTATACGAGTCGGTCGGATTCCATCCGACGCCGGACCATGACTACAACGTTTACGGCGTGATTTTGCCGGCGGGACGCCGGATGATGGACGAAAACCGGTAGCACCGACCCAAAGTGGTCGGTGTGGGTGGACCACCGACCACTTTGGGTCGGTGCTACCAGAACGCGGGTCGGTGCTACCAGAACGCGGGTCGGTGCTACCGGGCGTGTTGCGTTTTGAGAAGAACGAGGGAACGATGGGCAGCAGTTTCGGGAAGATATTCAGGCTAACGACGTGGGGCGAATCGCACGGCCCCGCGCTCGGGGTCGTGATCGACGGATGCCCGGCCGGGATTCCGCTTGAGGTCGAGGATATCCAGCACGAGCTCAACCGCCGGCGAGTCGGGCAGAGCAAGGTGACGACGCCACGGAACGAGAAGGATCGCGCCGAGATCCTGTCCGGCGTCTACGAAGGGATCACGACCGGCGCGCCGATCTCGTTGATCACCTACAACAGCGATGTCGACTCCTCCAAATACGACAACCTGCGCGAGGTCTTCCGGCCCGGTCACGCCGACTACACCTACTGGCGAAAATACGGTCATCGCGACCATCGCGGCGGCGGCCGGTCCTCCGCCCGGGAAACCTGGGGCCGGGTCGCGGCGGGTGCCATCGCGCGCAAGATCCTCGCGACGGTCGGCTGCGAGGTGTTCGGCTTCACCCGTGAGATCGGCGGGATCGAGATGGAGACGTTCGACCGCGACCAGATCGAGCAAAACATCGTCCGTTGCCCGGACCCGGTGGCCGCCCAGAAGATGGTCGATGCGATCATGGCCATCAAGGAAGAAAAGGACAGCCTCGGCGGTGTCGTCGAGGCGAGGGCAACCGGCGTTCCCGTCGGATTGGGCGAACCGACCTTCGACAAGCTCGATGCGCTCATCGGGCAGGCGATGCTGAGCATCCCGGCGACCAAGGGCGTCGAGATCGGACGCGGTTTCGCGCTGGCACGGGAACGCGGCTCGCACTCCAACGATGCTTTCCGCGTCGAGGACGGTCGGGTCCGCCTGGGCGACAACAACGCTGGCGGCACGCTCGGCGGCATCTCGACCGGAGAGGACGTGATCGTCCGGGTGGCGGTCAAGCCGACGTCCTCCATCGAGCAGGAGCAGGACACGATCAACACACACCTCGAGCCACAGAAGATCACCGTCTACGGGCGGCACGATCCCTCGGTGGTGCCTCGCGCGGTCTCCGTCGTCGAGGCGATGCTCGCCATCACACTGGCGGACTTGCTGCTCCAGAATCGCTCCGCCCGGATCGAGTGGCCGTAGGCATTCATCACCTGCGCTGGACGGGTTTGTCGTGACAGCGGAGTCTGCGATACCAGGTGGAGGCTGGTGGGGTGAGGTCGCCGGCCGAAAAGCGCAAGCGCACCCGTTCGCCCTCTCGGCCAGCCGCCCCTCCACCCATCGTGATGAGCCTCACCTTGCTGTCATCCCGAGCCGATGAGACGCCTCACGGGCCTCGAATCGTGTCGAGGGAGCCTTGCTCCCGCAAACCGCCGTGGTCATCAGAGACAAAGATCCCTCGACACGCGCCCCTCGCTCCGCTCGCGGCTCCGGCTCGGGATGACGGAACGTTGACGAGGAATGACCGCTGTCCGGAGCAGTGTCGCGGGTTGCCATAATGCCTCGCACATCGCCCGCAGCTGCGGGATCCGGAACTGCACAGACGACCATTCATTGTGAGCGCAGTTCATCCAGGATCACCCGTCAGATCGCGATGATCCCGCGTTCGAGAGCGAGCGTGACCGCGGCGGTGCGGTCGTTGACGCCAAGCTTGCGGAAGATGTGGATCAGGTGCGTCTTCACCGTCGCCTGGCTGATATGCATCCCGAAGGCGATCTCCTTGTTGGAGCATCCCTTCGCCACGAGTCGCAACACCTCGATCTCCCGCTCGCTGAGTGCATCCGACGCGGGTTGACGCATCTGCGTCATCAGCCGGGTGGCGACGGATGGCGTGAGCCACGACTCGCCACGAGCGCTGGCCGTGATCGCCTGGACCAGTTCCTCGCGGCTGGTGTCCTTCAGCAGATACCCGTTCGCCCCCGCCTCGATCGCCCGAAGGATGTCGGCGTCGCTGTCGTACGTGGTCAGCACGAGCACGGCGATCTGGTTGCCCTGTTTGCGCAGGGTCGAGATGGTGGCCGGCCCGTCCATGACGGGCATTCGCAGGTCCATCAACACGACATCGGGTAACAGGTCGGCAACGACGCGCAGGGCTTCCTCGCCGTTCGCGGCCTCGCCGATAACCGCCACCGAGTCCAGCTCGGCCAGCATCCCCGCGATACCGGTGCGGACGATCGCGTGATCGTCGACGATCAGGACCGTCACCGGTGCATTTCTTGCGGTCATGGTTCACCTTCCTCGGGCCGGGACAGCGGGAAGGAGATCGCCAGCGAGGTTCCCTCCCTACGGACGCTTTCCAGCATCCACGTACCACCGGCTCCCTCGACCCGGGCACGCATGGACCACAATCCCATCCGAAAACCGTCCTCGCGTGGGGAGATACCATCCGGGTCGAAACCGCATCCATCGTCCGAGATATCGAGGATCATGTCGTCTTCCTCCCATGTCAGGGTCACGTCGACGGTGGTCGCACCGGCGTGCTTCCGCGTGTTTCCGAGCGCTTCCTGCAGGGCGCGGACGAGGATCGCTTCGTGAAACCGGGTCAACGAACCCGGCACTCCCGACTCCGTGAAGGAGACGACGGGGGACGCCGGTCCGGACGAGGATATCTCCCGCAACGCCTCGGATATCGTGCGTCCGGTGAGGACATCCGGCTGCATCGCGGCAACCATCCGCCTGGCATCGGTGATCCCCTGGCGGGCCGCCGTGAGCGCGGCGTCGATATGGTGCAAGGCCGCATCCGGATTTCGGTCGCCACGGGATTTCGCGGCCGTCAGATTCGTGACGACGCTGGTGAATTGCTGCGCGATCGTGTCGTGGATCTCGGCGGAGAAACGCTCCCGTTCCAGCCGCATGCCAGCTTCGCGCTCCTGTTCGGCAAGATTCGCCTGGGCGGTCTTCAACTCATCGAGGAGATGCTGACGGCGATCCATCTCTCGCGCGAGACTCTCCATATACAGGGCCATCATGCCGCTGACGGTCAGCAACACCACCCCGATGATGATCTGGTACGGAGAGACGTGGATCTCATCCAGCGTCGAAAATGTAATCGTGCTGTAGCCGATCTGCATCGCAATCGTCAGCACCGCGGCATAGATGAGGGCCGGCATAGTCCGGAGAATCGCGAATCCTTGCCAGTACGCGGCAAAAAGCAGGAGCCCGAACCCATCGTACATTCGTAGCGCGAGGACGATGACCGGGATCACAAGCGCAAAGTAGACGAGCGCATCGCGATCGCGACGGATGCGGCCCCATCGTCCCCGGAGCCGATACCAGACCGTCAGAAAGATGGCGGCACCGGAGCCTGCGACCGCGCGCTTCAGGGAGACCCCGGGATCGACGAACGCCGTGATGATGGCGATCAGGGAAATCCCGCCGAACGCGAGGTCGAACCAGAAAAACCAGCGGTACCACTGGGCCTCTTCGCCATCCGGAGATGTGCCAATTCCGGGGCGCACGAGACGCTGGTCGCCTTCCGTGCCGGTCATTCCCAGGAAAAGACCCGGATGGAGATCGTCGCAGCAACGATCCCGATCGCGATCACGGCGACGATGCGGACGATATCGATGTCGGTCGAGTTCCAGGCATCTTTCATGGTGTCAATCATAATCGTCATCGGCAGCCAGGCCGTCCATTCCCGTAGCGCGTGAGGAAACAACTCCCGTGGGAAGGCGGCACCGGAGAGAAAGAGTTGCGGAAAGAAGACGATGTTGCCGACGACCTGCGCCGTCCGCGCGGTCGGTGCCCACCCACCGATCAGGAAACCGATCGCCGACATGCTGAGGAATCCGATCAGGGTCGAGATGACCAGCAGACCGGGTTGCTCGGGGGTTCGGAGATCGAAGAGCAGCTTTCCGGCAACGAACAGGATGATCAGGCCAACCACCGTAAGGAGCAGGTTCACCAGGATTTGGGAGACGATGATCGAGGCCGGGCGCACCGGTGTCGCCCGCATCCGGCGATAGATGTGCTTCTCCCGATAGGACGAGATGGCGATCGGGAGCGACATAAAGGCCGTCGTCGCGATGATCAGGCCGCAATACGCTGGAACCGACGCATCCATCGGCCCGATGTTGTCGAATCCGTCGGCAGGGTCGTTGCCGAAGATGCTGCCAAAGAGCACCAGCAGCATCAGCGGAAACACGAGCGTGAAAAAGAACGCGGCGGGTTCCCGCAGGTAGAGCTTGAATTCGGTGCGGGTCAGGGCGATCAGGGCTTTCATCAGGCCACCTCCTCGCCGGTGCGATCGACCATGCGGAGGAACACATCCTCCAGCGAGTTGGACATCATGCAGAGATCGTCGGGAGCGACGCCCTGCCGGGCGAGGTACCCGGCGACATGCGCCATCAGGAAACCCTGACCGGTGACGACCGTCTTGCCATCCCGGGTTTCGACGTGACCGAACTCGGCGAGACCCGAAAGGTCGACGCGATCCGGCGTCGTGAAGCTGACCGACAGGTTGTCGCCAGTGCCCTTCGTCAATTCGCGCGGGGTTCCCTCGGCGATGATCCTGCCCTTGTCGATGACGGCGATCCGGTCGCAGAGCGTCTCGGCCTCGTCCATGAAATGCGTCACGAGGAGGACGGTCGTGCCCTGGTCGCGGATTTGCCGGATCAGATCCCAGCAGGCGCGCCGGGCCTGCGGATCGAGCCCGGTCGTAAGCTCATCGAGAACGACGAGCTGCGGTCTGTTCAGCAATGCCAAACAAATGAACAGGCGCTGTTTTTGTCCACCGCTCAACGTCCCGAAGCGGGAGGTGAGCTTTTCGCTCAATCCCCAGTCATTCGCCAGCTTTGGCCACGGCTGCGGGTCATCGTAAAAGGCGGAGTAGAGCTCAAGCGCTTCATCGACCCGGATCAGGTCGGGAAGCTCGGCCTCCTGGAACTGGACGCCGAGAATGCGCCGGAGCTCGCGTTCCTGCCGGATCGGATCGAGACCGAGAGTGCAGACGGTTCCGCTATCAGGTGCCAGCATGCCGGCGATCATGTTCACCGTCGTCGTCTTGCCGGCTCCGTTCGGACCGATGATGCCGAAGATCTCGCCGTGACCGACCCGAAGCGAGATGGTGTCAACCGCAACGAAGTCGCCGAATTGCTTGTGAACCCGTTCGAGATCGATCGCTGGTGCGTGCTCCATGTGAGTGTCTCCGCAGGTAACTACGTCGATCGACGTTCTGCGTCCAAGGATGCCGCGCAAGGCCCCTCATTGAAACGTGCCGGTGGTGGAATTACGGATCAACCGAACGGTTGATATCTCGTGCGTACTGGTAGCACCGACCCGGAGTGGTCGGTGGATGACCATGCTGAGCCGTGTTTGCCATGACGACCATGCTGAGCCATGTTTGCCAGGACACCGGGCACTTCGGCCCGGTGCTACCCATTTCCTCTTCATCCTGGGCGGAGCGGAGAGCCGCCTCTCCGTCTGTCCACTGGAGGAGGTGGGATAAATTGCCGCAATGCCTGGGGGACCGGTCACCGACCACTCCGGGTCGGTGCTACCGGGTTCGCATCGGGGCGATTCCCCGGGGTCGGGTACCATGGAGGTCAATCGATACGAGCGCAGGCAACGGAGGATATATGGCGAACAACGGCGTGCTGGAGGACCGGAACGGCGTTCCCGTCTACGGCAATTACATCAATGGCGAGTGGAAGCCCGGGTCCGGTGGTGAGACGTTCGAGAACCGGAACCCGGCGAGAACCTCCGAGCTGATCGGCTACTTCCAGTCCGGCACCGGGGAGGACGCCCGAGCTGCGATTGCGGCGGCCAGCGATGCCGCTCGGGCATGGGCGGAGACATCCGCGATCACCAGGGCGAACATTCTCTACAAGGCCAGCGAGATTCTCGCCGCCCGCGCCAACGATGTCGGTCGCGACCTGACGCGGGAAGAGGGCAAGACGCTGAAGGAGGGGATCGGTGAGACCAATCGCGCCGTGCAGATCCTCCGCTACTTCGCCGGCGAGGCGCAGCAGCCGAGCGGCGAGCATTACCCGAGCGCGAATCCGACGACGATCCTGTACACGATGCGCGAACCGCTCGGCGCCGTCGGCATCATCACGCCGTGGAACTTCCCGATCGCGATTCCGGCCTGGAAGATCGCTCCGGCCCTGGCGTTCGGGAACACGGTCGTTTTCAAGCCGGCAACGGCCACCCCGCTCTGCGCGGTGCATCTGGTGGCGGCGCTCGCGGAAGCTGGCGTGCCCGCCGGAGTGCTGAACCTCGTCACCGGCTCGGCTGGGGCGGTCGGCGATCCGATCGTCCAGGACGACCGGATCGCGGCGATTTCCTTCACCGGATCGAATCAGGTCGGTATGGAGATCAAGCAGGTCGCCTCGGCACGTGGCGCCAAGGTCCAGCTCGAAATGGGCGGCAAGAACCCGGCGATCGTGCTGGCGGACGCCGATATGGACCAGGCGATCACGCAGGTCATCAACGGCGCGATGATGAGCACCGGCCAGAAATGCACGGCGACGAGCCGGGCCATCGTCGACCGGAAGATCGCCAGCGAGATCACCGAGCGCCTGGCCGCGAGAATCAGCAACCTGAAGGTCGGCGATCCGCTCGCGGAAACCACGAACATCGGGCCGCTGATCGACGAAAAGGCGGCGGCGCGTGTCGCTGGCGAGGTCGACCGCGCGAAGGGCGAGGGCGGCTCCCTGGTCACCGGCGGCGATCGTCCCGAAGAGTTGGCGGACGGATCCTTCGTGACGCCGGCGTTGTTCTCGAACGTCGATCCATCGTCGCGGCTCGGGCAGGAGGAGATGTTCGGCCCGGTACTGGGCGTGATCCCGGTCGACGGAGTCGAGGAAGCGATCGACATCGCGAACAAGGTGCGTTACGGGTTGTCGGCGTCGATCTTCACCCGCGATCTCGGCCACGCGATGGAGTTCATCCGGAAGATTCACGCCGGAATCGTGCATATCAATTCTGAAACGGCCGGAGCGGAGCCGCACGTCCCGTTCGGCGGCTACAAAGGCTCGAGCTCGTACTCCCGCGAGCAGGGCAAATCGGCGCGCGAGTTTTACACGCAAGTGAAGACCGTCTACCTGGATCCACCGCCGGGCACATGAGGCAACCCGATACCTGACGTAATGAGTCGGCATTCCTGCCGCGGTCCCCTCGCCGTGGCGTGAAACTGGCAGTAGAGTGGGGAGAGAATCACGCGATCCCGGATCCGGGATCATCAGCAGACGAAGGAGTTGTCATGGCCGTTTCCGTACGTGAATCCCGAACAGTATGGACAGGCGATGTCCAGAACGGCAAGGGTGTCCTCAACGGCGTTTCGGGCGCGTTCAAGGATGTCGAGATCACGCTGCCGAAGCGTGCCCAGCAGGGCGACACGACAAGCCCGGAAGAGTTCCTCGCCGCCGCGCACAGTAGCTGCCTGGCGATGAACCTCGCCGCGACGCTGACGCAGAACGGCACGCCACCGGAAGAGCTCGACGTGACCTCCAAGGTCGGCTTTGGCCCGAAGGATGGCGGTGGATTCGAGATCAAGCATGCCAACGTGACGATCAAGGGCAAGGTCCCCGGGATGAGCGAGGACGACTTCCGGAAGCTCGCCGAGCAGGCGGAGCAGACGTGCCCGGTCGCCAGCCTCTTCCGTGGCAACACCGAGCAGAAGGTCGACATCCAGTTCGAGGGATAGTTCCGAAGTGGATTGACAACGAAAACGGGCGGTCGGGAACGTCCCGACCGTCCGTTTTTTGCCTGCATGCTATTGGAGAAATGACCGATACCCCTGGTCGTACCGAGTCCTGTGCCCGGGACCCGCCCATAGCGATGACCGCGCTGCGACGGCAAAGTCGTCCTTCACGGAAGGGTCATCGCTCTTCTTCCGGAGCGAGAGTTCAATATTGCGAGATGCGAGTGTGGTAGATAATGGTCATCACCATTGTGGCCACCAGATACCAGCCGAACCAGCGTGGAAGCCCGTTGTGGCGATCCTCCGGCGCCCGGTCGGCCACATCCATCGTGATCAGCAGCGCCACGGGGATCACCGGCCAGGTCCAGTACCAGGGATGCGCGTTGACCGGCAACATCGACAGCGTCATCATCGCGATCGTCCAGGCAACAATGAGCGGTCGCGTCCACCAGACGACCCGCGACGGGAGATCCGGCGCCGCGATCCGGAGCAAACCGCTGGAGCGCCGGGTGACCAGCACGCGGATCAGGTGGACGGTGACATAGGCGAAGATCGCGAAGGTCAGGATTCCCATCCCGTAGCGCAGGATCGCCCGGTAGATATTGACCGGCTGCTGGGAGGGCAATTGCTGCAATGCCGCCTCGCCAAGTCGCCAGATCGGATGCGCGAAGAGTCGCCCCGGCTCCGCCAGCATCTCGCTGATGGTCTCGAAACCGCCCCAATACGGCAGGAATGCGGCGAGAATGACCGCAACGATTCCGATTCCGTCGAGGAACCAAGCGACGGCGATCCGCCAGGGATCCAGGCGTCCGGAATCCGGTTTCGCGAGTCGCAGCAGCGCCGTGAGTCCGAGAAGGGGTAACGTCACGAATTTGGTCGCGAACGAGACGGCCAGGACGATCAGTCCGGCACGAATCGCGGCGACGCCGCCCATGATGACCAGCGCGATACCGAGCGTGGCGAACAGCATCACGGTCGCGTCATTGTGCACCTGCCCCGAGGTCTCGAAGACCATATTGGGTTGCCATGCCACAAGGACCGCCGCAGCCACCGCCAGCGATTGCTTTCCGGTGATGTACTTGCCGAGGAGATAGATCAGCCCGGCGACGAGAAGGGCGACGATCGCCCCGTAGACGCGGAAGCCGACGATCGCGTGGACCGGGTCGTTCCCGGAAATCGACATGATGACGCGGGTGATGCTGGTCCAGACCGGTCCGTAAACGACGCCGATATCGATCCAGTGCTCGTAGGGAAGCAGCGGATTGTCCGGGAATTGCTCCAGCCGGTGCAGGTAGGGGTTGATCCCCTCGGTGCCAAGGTCGCCGATCATTGCGTAGAAGAAGACATCGGAGTTCGCCGGCGGCATGAATGTCATCGCCACATGCGAGCCTATCGGCCCGATCATCCATTTCCAGAACGATGGGTTCCCGGTTTTCAACGCCCGCCAAAAGGCGATCGCCTGCACCGCGAACAGGATGAGGAACGAGAGGCGGATCGCATAGGTCATCACGCCCGGCGGCAACGTGTAATGCGGAATCAGCCAGTCCAACGCATTTTGCCAGAGGGCGACGCGCTCGATCGCGCCCCACGAATCGACGATCTGGGTCAGTCCGTGGTTCGAGTCACGCGGCGTGCCGAGCAGCGCCCAGCACATCAGGAGCCACGCCCCCCATGCGATCACCGAGATGTGCCACAGGGTGAGGCGATTGGCAAAGCGGATGACGCGATCCCGCCACGATCCGGACTGGACCGTCGCGTCTGGCAAAGACTCTTCAGCGGGTGGGGAAGTGGTCGGGTGGCTGACCACGGCATCGTTCTTCACGTCCCGAAGTCTAGAGTGTCAGCGCCGGTTCGCCAAACAGGGACGTGATGGCGATTATCATTGCAGACAACCTGGTCGCACCGGGCACTACGGCCCGGTGTGTTGGTAGACGGCCGACCATCCCCTGATCCACCCACCGACCACGCCGGGTCGGTGCGACCGGGATCCCGTTGGGTCGGTGCTATCAGGACGATTTTTGTCGCAAGGATCATTGATGCGGAATCTTCGAACGTGGATCGTCCGAAACTGGATCTGGCTCCTTGTGGCGAGTCTCGCGATCCGGCTGGTGCTGGCGCCCCTTGCCTGGGGGTTTCTGTGGGATATGTACACCTACGGGGATTGGGCGGAGAAGCTGGTCAACCAACCCTTTTACCTGTTTTACAAGATCGCCCGTAATCCGGATCACCTCCCCGGTGATATGTACCTCCATGCCGCGCTCGGGTGGTCGTTCCACGCTGTCGGCGGGCAGGATTTCCAGGGGCCGACCTATCGTTTCCTGCTCAAGGTCGTCCCGTCGATTGCGGATACCGCCGTCGCGATCCTGATCTGGTCCGTCGTCCGGCGACAGGTCAATGAGGAATGCGGCCGGCTCGCCGCCGTGTTCTACGCGCTGAACCCCGCAACGATCTTTCTCACCGCGATCTGGGGACAGTGGGATGTCGTTTCAGGGCTCTTCCTGCTGGCCGGTCTGGCGATCGTCTGGCGCTGGCCAGAGCGCTGGCTCCTGTCGATCCCGGTCTTCGCCTGGATGGTGCTGATCAAACCGCCCCTGGCCCTGCTGGCATTGATTGGATTGCTCGTGGTTCCGATCCGGGACATCGTGCGGGGGGCAACGCTGGTGCAGATCGTCCGGATGCGAGCGATCCAGGCGGCAGCCGCGCTGGCGATCGGATTGGGGACGATCACGCTGCTGCTCCGGCCGTTCAGCGTGTCGATATCCGGCACGGGCACACGGTGGTCGCTGTTCGAGCGGGTCCAGTACGCGCTCGATCTCTACCCGTACACGACGTTGGGTGCGGCGAATATCTGGATGATCCCGCTTGGCATTCCGGATCGGATAAGCGACACCGGGACCAGATTCCTCGGGGTCACGTTGCAGGGATGGGGCAATGTCCTCTTTCTCGCGGCGTTGGTGTATATCGGCGCGATGTCGATCCGGAGCCTCCGGAAGACGACCCCGATCGTCCTCACCGTGTGGGCGATTAGCGCCGCGAACTACGCCTGGTTCCTGCTGCCAACCCGCGCCCACGAGCGCTATCTCTTCCCGACCGTGCTCTTCCTGATCCTCCTGAGCGGACTGATGCGTCTGGAGCGTCGAACGACAAGCATCGCCGCCGCCGTGTCGCTGGTCTATTTCGTCAATCTGGTCGGCGTGTACTACGGCATCCCTGGCTGGCTGTCGCCGGTGCTCTTCATCGGCGCGTCGCTGGCGAATATCGCGCTGTTCGTCGCCGTCGCCGCGATGCCATTCTGGTGGGATGACGAGAATATCGCCCAAGCCGAAGGGACCCCGCTGCCGGTTTACGCCGAGGATGTCGTCGGGGAGATGATCGAGGCCGGTGGCGCGACAGGGTGAGGGGGTTTCGCGGCCAAAGGTGATCATTGGTTGATATGGTCACCTGATGATCGACCCATTCGACTCGCTGCGCTCGCTCAGGGCAGGCTCGGGCGCCGATGGGCGGCGAGTCCTTCGGACCGCCCGCCCCTACACCTTTCGGTGAACCTCGCAACCTTCTTGCAAACCGCTGTATAGACGGAAACCTGGTCACCTTTGGGAGAATGGTCACCTTTGGGAGAATGATCACCTTTGACAGGCCAAATCCCCCGGTAGCACCGCCCCGATCACCCCCGGGTAGCACCGACCCGAAGTAGTCGGTGTTGCGTCAAACCCCGACGCATCGCAATCATCACCTCATCGCCAACACCGGGCACTGCGGCCCGGTGCTACCAGCGGCGTTGGTCGGTGCTACCAGCGGGATCGGGGCGGTGCTACCAGCGGGATCGGGGCGGTGCTACCAGCGGGATCGGGGCGGTGCTACCGGAAGACGTGTTACCCCTTCGCGGCTTCCTGCTTCAGCTCGAACAACACCCGAATCGCGTCGAGCGGGGTGAGGGCCTCGACTTCCATCTCCTTCAGGCGCTCGACCACCGGATTCGGCGCGTCGAAGAAGGTGAGTTGCATCTTCGGCGCGGACGATGGCGCCGGTTGGCGCATGACCTCACGACGTCCGGTCCGGTTCTGGCTGCCAGGTTGCGTCTGTTCCAGATCCGCCAGGATTTCCTCGGCCCGACGCGTGATCCCCTTCGGAATACCGGCCAGCCGGGCAACGTGGATGCCATACGACTTGTCCGCATTGCCTGCGACGACCTTGCGCAGGAACACCACGCGCTCGCCGTCCTCCAGCACGTCCATGCGCGAGCAGGTGACGCGCGGCAGGATATCCGCCAGCTCGGTGAGCTCGTGATAATGCGTCGCGAACAGCGTCTTCGCGCCGAGCGACGGCGCATTGTGGATGAACTCCACGATCGCCCGGGCGATGGCGAGACCATCGTAGGTGCTGGTCCCGCGCCCGATCTCATCAAGCACGACCAGCGACCTCGGGGAGGCGTGGTGGAGGATGTTCGCCATCTCCAGCATCTCGACCATGAAGGTGCTCTGACCGGTGGCGATATCGTCCTGCGCGCCGATCCGGGTGAAGATGCGATCGACGAGGCCGATCGTCGCCTTCGACGCCGGGACGAACGAGCCGATCTGCGCCATCAGCGTGATCAGCGCAACCTGCCGCAACCAGCTCGACTTCCCGGCCATGTTCGGGCCGGTGAGAATGACGATCTGCTCGGCGCCGGTATCGAGGCGAGCATCGTTCGGGACGTATTCCCCCGCCGGAAGCGTCGTTTCCAGCACAGGGTGCCGGCCGTCCGCGATCTCGATCAGGTCGCCGTCGTTCAACACCGGACGCACATAATCGCGGTCGATCGCGACTTCCGCGAGGTTAGCGGCCACATCGATACGCGCAATGATCGACGCGGCGGTGAGCAGGCGCTCGGCGTATCCCGCCAACTGGCGGACCAACTTCCGGTAGGCGTTGGCCTCGAGATCGTTGATCGTATCCTCGGCGGTCAGGACCAGCGTCTCGTATTCCTTGAGCTGCGGCGTGAAATAGCGGGTCGCATTGGCCAGCGTCTGCTTCGGGATGTACTCGTCGGGCAGGGCGGAGCCGGCATCGCCGCGCGACATCCGCTCTCGTTCGGCATTGGCGAGCGCCGACGCCGTGATTTCGAGGTAATACCCGAAGACCTTGTTGTACCCGACCTTCAGCGTCTTGATACCGGTGCGCTCGCGTTCGGTGCGCTCGAGGTTCGCGATCCACTCCCGCGCCTCCCGGGCTCGGGCGCGATGTCCGTCCAACTCGCTGGCGTAGCCGGGACGGAAGACGGCGGCCTTGCCGAGCACGGCAGGTGGCTCATCGACGAGCGCGCTCCGCAGGAGGTCGGCAACCGCACCGGTGTCCGGCAGGCGGGAGACACCGGGAAGACCATCCACCAACGGGACGAGGTCCGGCAACGAGGCAAGGGCGTCGCGCAATTGGCCGAGGTCGCGCGGCGAAGCGATCCCCGTGGTGATCCGGTTGGCGAGCCGCTCGATATCGCCGACACCACCCAACGCCTCCCGGACTTTCGCCCGCACTGCCGCACGGTTCGTGAACCACTCGACCGCGTCGAGCCGCTCGTTAAGACTGTCGACATCCAGCAGAGGCTGGTTGATCCACCTTCGGAGTAAGCGGGCCCCCATCGGTGTCTTCGTATGGTCCAGCACCGCCGTCAGGCTCAGCTTGCGGTCACCCCGGGAACTTTCGGTCAGCTCCAGATTGCGCCGGGTCTGGGCATCCAGCGTCATGAAACCACTGATGGAGTAGGTGGACAGCGTCGCGATCTGTTCCAGCCCGGAAAGCTGGGTTTCCTCAAGATATTGGAGAAGCCCTCCGGCGGCCCGGATCGCGAAGGGTTTTCCGGTCGCGCCGAAACCGTCGAGCGAATCGACCGAAAAGTGGCGTTGCAGGGACTGCGCAGCGCGGTCCTCGGTCCATCGCCACGCATCCGTCCGGCTCAGGCTGGCGGATTCCGGTAGCCACGACGACTGCGGCAGCGCAAGCGAATCCGTGAGATCGGCGGGTATCACGATCTCGGCGGCGCGGAGCCGGAGAATCTCGCGGCCAAGCGCCAGGATCACCTCCTCGTCGGTCTCCTCGCGGATCTCGGTCGTCTCGAACTCGCCGGTCGTGATGTCGGCAAATGCGATGCCGGCGCGGTTCCCCTCGATGATGACCGCGGTGATGTAGTTGTTGGTCTTCGCATCCAGCATGGCCGGATCGACGATCGTGCCTGGCGTGACCACGCGAGTGACATCGCGCTCGACGAGCCCGCGTCCCTTGGTCGGCTCGCCGATCTGCTCGCAGATGGCGACCTTGTATCCGGCCGCGATCAGGCGCGCGATGTAGCCATCCGCCGCGTGGTAGGGGATACCGGCCAGAGGCACGCGAAGTCCCTTGCCCATCTCGCGACCGGTCAGGACGATATCGAGCACCTCGGAGGCGATCTCGGCATCGCGATCGAACGTCTCGTAGAAGTCGCCCAGCCGGAACAGCAGCATATGCTCGGGATAGCGGGATTTGATCTGGAGATACTGCCGGCGCATCGGCACGACCTCTTTCGAGGCGGCTTTCTTGTCGTCGGTTTTGGCCATGCTCATGTGGACGAATCGTCTCCCCGGAAGTCACTACCGCGCAGCGTCATGCCATCAAGGATACCGTGCCAGGTGTGTACGGTCACGCCAGCCGTCGCATCCTCTCGATGGAACCCTGGATCTTGCATACGTCCTCGTTGCCCTCACCCTGAAACACTCGCCTACGACCGGCATTCATGGCCCGGCGGACGTTCCGACTGCAAGCCCTGATGTCACGGGGGCTGCCGGGATCCGGTTTACACCCTTGCAGGAATCGGATACGCTGATCTCATCACCAGCGCCCGCCATTGAGGCGGGGACAATGCATATCGCGATCGATCGTTTCGATGAGTGTCTCTCTTGAAAGGGGATACGGCATGATGACGAGAAAATCCGGAAACCTGTTTCCTTCATCGCGAGGGGTCAGTCGGCGTACGGCACTGAAGGGTGCCGCAGCACTGACGCTCGCCGGCAGCGCGGGCATTCCCTTTACGCGACTCAGCTTCGCCCAGGATGCACCCGAGGAGCTGAAAGAAGGGGGCGAGCTCAAGATCGCGATTGTCGGTGAGCCACCAGCCGTCCTCGACTCAGTCTTCTCCACCGCGACCGTGACCAACAACCTCAGCCAGCAACTTTTTGAGGGATTGTTCACCTTCGATTCGGCATTCAACCCGAAGCCGATGCTGGTCGAGGACTACGACCTTTCCGACGATGGCCTGACCTATACCTTCAAGCTCCGGTCCGGCGTGAAGTTCCACGACGGCTCCGAGGTCGATTCGGCAGACGTCCTCGCATCGCTGAAGCGCTGGGGCGCGATCAACGGACGCGGCAAGGCGATCTTCCAGCGCATGGATTCGATCGATGCACCGGACGACCTGACCGTCACAATGGTCTTCAACCAGCCGACCGGTGTGTTGCTCAGCTTCCTGGCGCGTGCCGAGGCGTTCATCGTACCGGCCGAGATTGCCGAGGCGGCGGGTGAGAACCAGCTTGGCGAGGACCAGTTCATCGGTACTGGCCCGTTCAAGTTCGTCGAGCACCTGGTCGACCAGCATATCCGCATGGCCCGGTTCGATGATTATTCCTCCCGCGATGAGGATCCGGACGGGATGTTCGGCCGTCGTCACGCCTACGTGGACACGGTCGACTTCATCCCGGTGCCGGACGAATCGGTCCGCGCGAATGGCGTGATCTCCGGCGAATATCACTTCGGCGATCCCCTGCCGCCGGACTTCCTCGACATGATCGAGAGCGATCCATCGCTGACCTCGATCGTCGCCAAGCCGTACTACTGGTATGGCCCTGTGTTCAACAAGCAGAAGGGACTCTTCACCAACGAGTCGGCGCGTCACGCCGTCCAGCTCGCCTTCAGCCAGAGCGAGGCTCTCAAGGCCGGCTTCGGCCGCGACGAGCTGATCCGTGCCGATCCGTCGATCAGCGGTGAGGAAACGGCCTGGTACAGTGTCGCCGGGGCGGAAGCATACAATCAGCCGGATCCGGAAAAGGCCAAGGCTTTGCTGAAGGAAGCGGGCTACAACGGCGAGACGATCCGCTGGATCACGACGCACGAGTACGCCTACAACTTCAAGTTCGCCGACTACGTCAAGCAGCAGCTCGAGGCGATCGACATGAAGGTCGAGCTGGTCGTGTCCGACTGGGCGACGGTCGTTCAGAATCGGGCCGATCCGGATGCGCAGGAGATCTTCCTGACCGGATTCAGCCAGTACGCACACCCGGCGACGCAGCCGTTCAACGACTCTGCCTGGCCGGGATTCTGGGACACTGAGGCCAAGGCGGCGGCCGTCGGCGCCATGATCGAAGCGTCCGACGACGAATCGCTCAAGAGCGCGATCGATCAGTACACAGAAACGATCTGGAGCGAGATGCCACTGGTCAAGATTGGCGACAATTTCGTGCTCCGCGCCCAGCGTAACGAGATGAAGGGCTTCGCCAACATGCCGGACTGGTTCTTCTGGAACGTCGGGCTGGAGTAGGGCAGGGCACCCCCGTCCGGTAGCACCGACCTGAAATGGTCGATGACGAAACACGGTCCGGTAGCACCGACCCGCAGTGGTCGGTGAAAAGACACCGGGCACTTCGGCCCGGTGCTACCGAGAGCGTATCGGGTCGGTGCTACCGAGGGATTTTCGACGTACAGGAAAAGAAACATAGCTGGCGGCGCGATGGCATCGCGCCGCCGGTGGACAACGGAGCGCACGAATGCCGAGGCAGCGTGCGCTTCCTGTGTTAGCCCCGGCCGGGATGGCGGTGCGAGAACATGGGAAGCGGTCTCCGATCCAAGGGGAATGATCAGTGGGTGCATTCATCATCCGTCGCCTGCTCGCGACGATACCGGTCCTGTTGCTTGTCGCCACGGGAGTCTTCCTGTTGCTCAAGCTCACGCCCGGAGATCCGGTCGGGGTGTTGCTCGGACCGGACGCCTCGGAAGAGCGGCGAATGGCGCTGCGCGATGATCTGGGGTTGAACGACCCGATGCTGGTGCAATACGTCCGCTGGCTGGGGGACGCCGTGCGCGGGGATCTCGGGACCTCGATCTTCCTCAACAAGCCGGTCACCAGCTCGCTCGCGGAACGTGCGGAACCGACGCTGATGCTGACGTTCTTTTCCTCGATCGTCGCACTTGCCGTCGGGCTGCCGCTCGGCATCCTCGCCGCCCGCAAACGCGGCTCCTGGTTCGATGTCGGCACCATGGCCATCGCGATCGTCGGTATTTCGATGCCGACGTTCTGGCTCGGGCTCAACCTGATCCTGATCTTTGCCGTGAAGCTGCGCTGGCTGCCCGTCGCCGGGTATTCGCCGTTGAGCGACGGATTGTGGCAATCGATCAAGTACATCATCATGCCGGCCATCACGCTCGGGGTTGCCCAGGCCGCATTGCTCGCCCGGATGACGCGATCGATGATGCTCGACGTGCTGGATTCCGACTACGTGCGCACGGCCCGGGCGAAAGGGGCCCGGGAGTTCCGGGTGGTGATGGGGCATGCCTTCCGGAACGCGCTGCTGCCGGTCATCAACGTCATCGGCCTCATCATCGCGGCGCTGCTGGGCGGAGCAGTGGTGACGGAACAGATCTTCAATATCCCGGGGATCGGTCGATTGCTGATCCAGGCGGTCGGGCGGCGAGATGTTCCGCTTGTGCAGGGTGCCGTGTTGATCATCGCGACGGTGTATGTCGTCGTGAATCTGCTGGTCGATATCGCGTCCGCCGCGCTCGATCCGCGCATCCGGCGAGGGTAGGGGGGACTCTCATGCAAGCAGCAGCAACAATCACTCTGGATTCCCATATCCGACAGCGCCCGGCGATCTCGATCCGCATCCGCCGGATCATGGCACGCCATCCCAACCTTCTGGTGGGAACGATCCTGCTCACCCTCGTCGTCCTCTCGGCCATCTTTGCCCCGATCATCATGAACCACAGCGCCACGCTCCAGAATCCTTCGGATCGTCTGCTGGCACCAGGGAGGGAATACTGGCTGGGCACGGACGGTCAGGGACGCGATGTCTACAGCCGGACGATCAAGGCCTCGCAACTCTCGCTCTTCGTCGGGGTCGCCGTTTCCGTGCTGACGATGGCCGTCGGTGGCGTGATCGGTCTCGCCAGCGGCTTTATGCCCCGTCTCGACGGCGTCATCATGCGTGTGATGGACGCGCTGATGGCATTCCCGAGCATCATCCTCGCGATCGGCATCATGGCCGTGCGCGGCGCGGACGTCTTCAACGTGATCATCGCCCTCACGGTCGTCAGCACCCCGCGGATGGCCAGGGTGGTCCGGAGCGTGGCTATCGGGACCTCGCAAACGCAGTTCGTCGAGGCGGCGCGGTCGATCGGTATGGGCACGCCGCGCATCCTGTTCCGGCACATCACGCCGAACTGCCTGTCGCCGGTGATCGTGCAGACGACCTTCGTGTTCGCGGAAGCCGTGCTCGGTGAGGCGACGCTCTCGTTCCTCGGCGCCGGCGCCTCACCGGATATCCCGTCGTGGGGGACAATGCTGTCGGAGTCCCGCGTTTTCCTCTCCCAGGCACCCTGGACGATGCTGGTGCCTGGTGCGGCGCTGACGATCACCGTTTTCGCGCTGAACCTCGTCGGCGACGGTATCCGGGACGTGCTGGATCCCCGCCTGCGCCAGCGGTAGACGAGGAACGTCGAGTCCGGTACCGTGAGCCATGTTGAACACGGTCCGCACCAAGGGAGCATGAGATGGCGTACTTTACAGCGATCTGGACGTATGGCGACGATGTCGAGCGGCGGCAGGATGTCCGGCCGAAGCATCGGGAATACCTGCAAGGGCTCGTCGATGCGGGCAAGGTCCTGATGTCGGGACCCTTCGCGGATGACAGCGGGGCAGTGGTGATCTACGACGTGGCCGACCTGTCCGAAGCGCAGGAGCTCATGTCGAATGACCCGTTCGCCCAAAATGGCATCATCGTCGATGCAACGGTGAAGGAATACAAGGTCGTGATGGCGAGAGACAAGAACCTGCTGTCCTGACACCCGACGATCAGGCACCCATCGTAGCGGGATTGATCCGGGGCGAACTCTTTTGTTCGCTCCGGCGTCCTTTGTCGTCTCGCCTCTCGTGTGCGAGACATGTGGCGAAGTGACATCACCAGGAAGCTCCCCTAGCCCGACCGGGTACAGGTCGTCCAGTTCATCCAGCGTGGTTTCCCACTCGCTTACAGCGAATTTCAGGATGGTTGACACGGTTGACGCCGATCGCACGTAAGGGCGGGCGGCCGCAGGGGTGGGGTGAGGTCGCGTGGGCGGCCGAAAAGCGAAAGCGGCCCCGTTGCCGCCCATCGGCTCCCGCAGGGAGTCGATCATCAGGACACCATGTCAACCATCCTGAAATTCGCTGCAATACACGCGCCCAACTCCCTTGTCATCCCGAGCCGGAGCCGCGAGCGGAGCGAGGGGCGACGTGTCGAGGGATCCTGGCTCCCGCACACCGCCGTGGTCGCCAGAGACAAAGATCCCTCGACACCGTTCGGCGACTCCGTCACCTCACGGGCTCGGGATGACAGGGAGAGAGGCGCGTGTATTGGACGACGGTAGAGGGGTGGGGCCGCTTTCGCTTTTTTGCCGCTACAGTGAATTACAGAAAGGTTGACATAGTGCCCGGATGCTCAGCGCCCTGCGGGCGCCGAGAGGGCGGAGAGTCCTTCGGACCATCCGCCCCTACGTGCGAGGGGCGTAACTGTCAACCACTATGCAATTCGCTCGAACGCGACCGCACCCCACCAGCCTGCAGCCATCCGCCCCGACGGGCGATGGGCGTGGTTCGGATCAACCGTCAAACAGCCTGCAATTCCACGGTAAGGGCAGGATATCGCCTGTTCCGGACACAGCGTGACAAAACACCGGTATAGTTCCTCTGAGGTCACGCCTCGCCAGTGAGTCGCACATCACGAAAGATATCCCGATGCCCTCCAGTACCGCACCACGTAAATCTCCCGTCGTTCCTGCCAAATCCGACCTGTCCCAGATCGCAAAACATGATTTCGATTTCGAAATGACGCTCGAACGCGGCATTCTGGCCGATGTTGTCGTTCGCGACGACCGGTTCAGGCATGGCATGGTCGACAAATGCCGGCTCGAAGGGGTTACCATCGCCGACACAAATGCCGAGGGACTGATCGTTCGACACACCGCGCTGGAGCGGTGCGACTGGTCGAATGCCTCCGTCGAGTCGTCGTCGTGGAGCGACACGATTTTCGATGGCTGCAAGCTGACCGGCACGAAACTCAACCGGGCGGTGCTCAAGAATGTCGAATTGAACGAGGTACGGGCCGACCTGGCCCAGTTCCAGCATGCCAGATTGCAGAAGGTGATATTCGCCCACTGCAACCTGCAGCAGGCATTCTTCAACGGGGCGAAGCTGCCAAAGACGATTTTCGATGGCTGCGACCTCACCGGCGCCGATTTTTCCGGCGCCGATATCTCGGGCAGCGATCTTCGCCGCTCCCGGATCAAGGGCATCAAGATCGCGCCGGATCAGCTGAAGGGCGTCATCGTCACGCAGGACCAGGCGCTCTACCTCGCCGGTCTGCTCGGTCTCATCGTACGGGATTGAGGCGATTCCCGGCAGGAATCCGTTGGTCATACCGGGGCGGGCATATATGCCCGCCCCGGTAACGGTCGCGTGTATCCAATCGCGAACTACGACGTCTTGCCCACCAGATCCCAGCGACCGGCGCGCTTGAGCGGTGTATCCAGCCCGAGCTCCGTCAGTTGATCCCGCAGTTCATCGCCGGATTTAAGCCCCGCCGGGAAATCCTCATCCGACGCGACATGGCGCAGAATGCGGGCGGCCAGCATCGCCGACATCTGCAATCCGCGCAGATTGGCCTTGTCGAACGTATCCGCCTCCGTATGGCCCCAGCCGCGTCCGACGCCCGACGAGGAATCGTCCGGATGGCTGACCGAGACTGTCGGAATACCACGGATCGCGAACGGGTAGTGGTCGGAATGCGGACCAAGGATATCCTGGATCTCGAATTCGTACCGCGCCTGGTCGCTGAAATCCTCGAAGTAGGGGACGAGTTCCGGACGACCGGAGATCGTCATCTTCTCCTTGCCACCACGTCCCTGACCCGCGCCATCGAGGTTCATCATGAACGCGGTCTTCGTGACATCGGCCTCGTGATCGGCGGTATACGCCCACGATCCGAAGAGTCCGACCTCCTCACCACAGAACAGGATGAACCGGATCGTCCGGCCAATCGCCTCCGGTGGCAGGGTTGCAAGGACACGGGCGGCTTCGAGAGTCACCATCGTGCCGGCACCATCGTCGAGTGCGGCCTGGGAGATGTCGTGCCCGTCATAGTGGGCGCCAGCGATCACCAGTTCGTCGGGATGCGTCGAGCCTGGAATCTCGGCGACCACGTTGTAGGACGTGTTGTCGTCCTCAAAGGTCCCACCGACCGACAGCTTGACGGTGATCGGTCCCTCGCTGCGAGCGATCAGGCGCTTGATCGCCTGTCCGTGCTCCCACGAGGTGCCGACGCCGAAAATGGCGGCAGGCTTTCCGCCAGGGGCCGCGATACCACCGGTGATGTGCAACAACCCCGGGTTCTGGTTGACGTAGATCACCCCGAGGGCACCGGCATCTTCCGCGAACCGGAGCTTGTCGGTTCGATGGGCCAGCTTCGTCGTACGCACGCCCTTCGTGTTCGTTTCGGCAGCGACGAGGACGATCTTGCCCTTCACCTTGTCGCCGAGGGCCTCGATATCCTCGGCTTCGCCGTTGCCCGCGTCGATCAGCTCGGCCTTGATGTCGCCGGCCGGACAATAGGGCTGCGCAATGCAGGAGAACGCCTTCTTCTCAGGGCTGGTGATCTCGAGCGTCGCGTGACCGCGCGTCCAGGCGCCAAACGCCACCGGTTCGAGACGAACATTTTGCAGTCCGTATTCCTCGAGCCTGGTCTTGAGGAACTCGCCGCCTTTCTTCTCGCTGTCGCTCCCGGCCCAGCGCGAGCCGATAACATCGCAGAAGTACTCCAGGTTCCTGTATGGCTCATCGCTGGTCCAGATTTCTCCCGCGATGAGCTTGTCATACCGTGCGTCAGGTGTTTTCACGTCGCCATCTCCTTGGGCGTCACAATCGATACCGTGCGAGCAGCCTATCAAGGCATGGCAAAACGCACCAGAGGGATAGGCGCAAAAGGATATGGTGTGCGGTACATAAGCACGCACAGACACCAGCGTGGGCGATACGCGTGACGCGACGACAGGGCATGCAAGATGAGTGATCCGCTGAATCTCTCCGTCTTTCTCGGCATCATCATCCTGCGCCTCATCATGCCCCTGTTCATCCCGCGTTGGCCGCTTCCTGCGATCATTGCCGCGCTCGTCATCGATGGCATCGACGGCGGCGTGCTCGAGCGTTTCACGACATTGCCGCTGGACAATTACCAAAGCTACGACAAGGCGCTGGATATCTACTACCTGGTGATCGCCTATCTCGCCACGATGCGGAACTGGACGAACCGGGACGCATTCGTCGTCAGCCGCTTTCTGATCTACTACCGGCTGGTGGGAGTGGTTCTATTCGAATGGACGCACGCACGCTGGCTTCTGTTCGTCTTTCCCAATACGTTTGAATACTTCTTTATCTTCTACGAAGTCGTTCGACTCCGATGGAATCCGGCACGGATGAGCCGGCGCCTGGTCTATGGCGCGGCCGCCGCAATCTGGATCGCGATCAAGCTGCCGCAGGAGTACTGGATTCACGTCGCGCAACTGGACGCGACGGATACGCTGGCGACATACCCCGTCCTCATCGTCATCCTCGCGGTCGTGACGATCGCGCTGCTGATCCTCCTTCGCTGGTTGATGATCTCCAAATGGCCACCGGCCGATCACCCGATATCGTTCGATACGGGGCATCCCATCCCCGAAGGGGAGATCACCACGATTCTCCGGCAATATCGCTCGCTGAGCTGGCGACTGCAGCAACTGCCGGAAAAGATCGTCCTCGTGACGCTGGTTTCCCTGATCTTCTCGCAAATCCTGCCGAATACCCGCCTGAGCACGCTGGAGATGACGCTCGGTGTCATCGTCGTGATTGTTGCCAACACGCTTGTAACGGAGTGGGTTTCCGGACGATTCTCCATCTGGTGGGGCGCAGTTGGACAATTCCTGACCATGGCGGTCATCAATCTCGGGCTCGCCCTGATCTTGAACGTCCTGACACCGTCCCGGGACGAACCGCTGGTCTTCGGAAACGTCGTGTTCTTCCTGTACCTGATCTCGCTCCTGATCACGCTGTTCGACCTGTTCCTGGCGATCTACAAGGCGAGGGAGGACGGGGTCGCCTGATCCGGCGCTATCGCGCTGGTTGAGGAGATCGCCAACCCATTCTTTGCGGATAAGCTACGTTGTGCGAAATTGATGCGTTAACGCGAAAGGCCCCGAGGGAAGACTCCCCCGGGGCCTTTCGCGCATCGGTTAATCGTGGACGTTGTCCGCCGTGTCCCGGTGCTGGCGGTCCATACCGGCCTCGTGATCTTCGGTCGGTTCGGTGCCGCCGAAGATCTTGACGACCTCGCGCCCGTCCAGCGTTTCCTTCTCCAGCAGCGCGGCCACCAGCGCTTCCAGCCGGTCGCGATACTGACGGTTCAGGGCAACCGCCTGCTTCAACGCGTTCTCCACCAACTGAGCCACCGCCACGTCAACGCGCTGTGCCGTCGCATCGGAGAACGACTTGTCCTGCGTGATCTCGCGTCCGAGGAAGACATGCTCCTCGCCGGTGCCGAGATAGATCGGACCGACATCGGGGCTCATGCCCCAGATACCGACCATCTTCTTGGCCAATCCGGTCGCCTGTTTCAGGTCGTTTTCGGCACCGGTCGTGATCTCGTCGAAGACCACGATCTCCGCGGCGCGACCGCCCAGCATGCCGATCAGGCGCCCCAACAGGTAGGTGCGGCTGTAGAGCCCGCGGTCCTCCTCCGGCATCTGGATCGTCACGCCACCGGCGCCACCGCGCGGGACGATGCTGACCTTGCGCAGCGGATCCGAGCCCGGCGTGAAGTGCGCCGCCAGCGCGTGTCCGGCCTCGTGATACGCGACGACCTCGCGCTCCTTGGGATCGACCAGCCCCTTGCGGGCGACGCCGAGCAGGATCTTGTCGAGCGCCTCCTCGAAGTCGATCGGCAGGATTTCCTTGCGATTGTTCCGGGCGGCGTTCAACGCGGCCTCGTTGACCAGGTTCGAGAGATCCGCACCGGCGAACCCGGTGGTCCCCCGGGCGATGCGGTCCAGCTCCACCTTCGGACTCAGCGGCAGGCCACGGGTGTGGATGCCGAGGATCGCCTCGCGGCCCTTCCGGTCCGGCAGACCGACCGTCACCTGGCGGTCGAAGCGGCCCGGGCGCAGCAGCGCCGGATCCAGCACGTCCGGGCGGTTCGTCGCCGCCATGACGATGACTTCCTGGTTCGTCTCGAAGCCGTCCATCTCGACGAGCAACTGGTTCAACGTCTGCTCGCGCTCGTCGTTGGAACCGCCGAGACCGGCGAACCGCTGGCGGCCGACGGCATCGAGCTCGTCGACGAAGATGATCGCCGGGGCCGCGGCCTTGGCCTTGTCGAAGAGATCGCGGACGCGGCTGGCGCCGACACCGACGAACATCTCGACGAACTCCGAAGCCGAGACGCTGAAGAACGGCACACCGGCCTCGCCAGCGACGGCGCGGGCGGTGAGAGTCTTACCGGTACCCGGAGGGCCCACAAGCAGGACACCGCGCGGCAAGCGGGCGCCGAGCGCGTGGTACTTCGCCGGGTTGCGCAGGAAGTCGACGACCTCCATCAACTCCTGCTTGGCCTCGTCCTCGCCGGCGACATCCGCGAAGGTGACCTGCGGTCGCTCGGGATCATTCTGGCGAGCCTTGCTGCGACCGAAGCCGAAGACGTTCTGCTGGCCACGTCCCATCTGGCGGGTCATGAAGAGGATGAGACCGAGGAAGAGGACGAACGGCAGGAAGCTGAACAGGACATTCGTCCAGATCGAGCCGCTGGATGTCTTGCCAGCGATGATCGCATCCGTCGATTCGAGCTGGTTCAGCAACTGGGCGTTTTCGACGCCCTGCGGCAACGTCGCCTCGACATTGTCGGTTTGCTCGATATTGCTGTCGCTGGATGGTGCGTTCGGGTCGACGCGGTCGTTCTCCGTATCGAAGTTGATCGCGTTCTTGAGATCGACCTGGATCTTCGTCTCGGACAGCGTGGCCTTGCGTACATTCCCGGCATCAATCTGCTCGGTCACGACGCTGTACGGCACTACCGTGGTCGCCGAATTATCCTGAGGGCCAAAGAACTCCCAGACATACCAGCCCACGAGCGCGAGAATGACGACGGCGACCACCCAGGTCGGGATACGGGGTGTGCGGCGTGGGGGTTCGGAGCCGTTCGGGCCCTCCCCTCCTTGCCGCTGCTGGCGAGCCCGATCCTGATCGGGCCGCATCAGCGGGAATTGCGGTTTTTTCGGGTCCTGCTGACTCATACGTGTGTCTTTCCAGGCTACGACGAATCGGATACGCGACGCGGCGTTTTCACGCATACGCGCGCGAATGCAACGAACAACTCTTCTCCGTGAACTGTAGACTACTTCGCGGCGAGTGAACACGGAAAAATCCGGCCGCGGGTACAGATCAACGCCGATAGCGTGACCGGCGCTTCAAGTATGCGTGATTTTGTGCTGAATGACCGGTCCGGAATCAGGCAGGACGTACGTGCCCGTGATCGATCAGGACGCCGACGGTCCGGGCCGTGGCCATGCCGACCACCGTCATCCCGGATCCTTGCGCTGCACGGCAGGCGTCCGCAGTCGGCACGCCGCTGGTCACGATCATGCCGAGCCCCAGCGACGCCGAAGCATCGATGACGTGGCGACCGACCATCCCGCGCGCCAGCACGATCGAAGCACCCGTGTCGCGTCCATCCCGCAAGAGCCACCCCATCACCTTCGCGATCGCCAAATCGACGTTGCGGTCCCGAGCGATACACAGCACGGACGTTGCCGAGGCGACGGCCGCCTGGTGATACCCGTCTCCACCATCATCATGACGGAAGGAAGTCCAGCAGGTATCGATGAGGGAGATCAGCTCGTCGCTCGACATGGATGGATCTGCGGGCCGTTCGCCGACCGGGGGGGACAAGGACTCATCGTCATCAATCCACCCAACGGCGGCCAATCGACGACGGTCGATGTCGCCGCCGTTCGCGATCATGATCGAAACACGATCGCCATCGACCGTGAGCCGTTCCGGCACATCGTCTGGATGCAGGAATCCATGCATGAGGGCCCAGCCGAGCGCGAGCTCTTCCGGGGCATCGGGGATGGCCCGGACCGTTCCGGCATGGCAACCATTGACTTCGATCCGGATCATCCGCTCTTCGGAAAGCTCCCGGAGCACGTCGGGTTTCAGCCACATCACGCGACGAACGGGAGCGCTTTCGGCTCTCGGCGCAAGCGCCGAAGCCCGGCGGCGGGGAACCGGGACAGCATCGACATTCGATTTCACGGGATGCCCACCTCCTGCGCCACGACCGACATGTGACGCTCTGGCACATAGTGTACACCCCGTCCGTACGATGCGTGCTACCCGTTTGCGGTCATCTTCCACCATGCCGGAACGCAGAATTCATCCGCCGCCCCATGAACGAACCCACTCCATTCGACCAGGCTGGATTTGCGGAGCGCACCGGGAATGATCTGGCCATGCAGCACCATCTTCGACTGCCGCTTGTTCTCACCCCACGCCCGGATCGCCGCTTCGTAGGCCGCACTGGTCTCCGGCACCTGCAACATCAAGTCAATGAAGTCGTTCGTCGTGAACTCGTCGCCATCGATCCGCTTCAGCAGCGCCTCGACGTAGGGGAAGATTTTTTCGACCAGATCGTCGACGGTCACCCCATTCGGACCGGTATCGTGTTCCTTGACACCCATGCTTTACTCCATTTCAAAAAGACCGAACACCCTCGTCATCCTGAGTGGCGTGTCACGGCATACCTGTCACACACCCCGCAACACGCCCGTCATGCCGAGCGCCGTCGAGGCATCTCGGGACCATTCCCCGTCCGAGAGAGGAACGGCCCCCAGCAGGGCCCCACGCCGCCCGAGGCATGTATCCGCCGCGATATGGGGATACGAGATCCCTCGACTCCGCTCGGCATGACGGAGGTGGATGACGCACAAGGCGTGACACGCCACTGAGGCCGCAGCCGAAGAATCCCTGTGCGAAGAACAATGCTCACGGCAATCCCGTTTCCCATGAGGATTCGGCGTCGCCGGGGGGCTCTTCGGCTGCCGCCTCAGGATGACGGCCTGCGAGTACGGGAAACACCCGACCAGGCGCTACGCTGACCCCTCGCCACCCGTCCGCAGCGCCACATAGCTCTCATATCGCTCCTCACCGATCTCTCCCCGGACAACCGCATCCTTGACCGCACAATCGGGTTCATGAACGTGGGTGCAATCCTGATAGAAGCACTGTCCGAGGAATGGCTGGAGCTCAATGAAATACCGATCGATATCCTCCGGCGGAATCGCGTGCATCGCGATCGACCGGATCCCCGGCGTGTCCGCGAGATACGTTTCCTCGCCGATCCGGTAAAGACGCGAGCCGACCGTCGTGTGCCGGCCCTTCCCCGTCGCCTCGGAGATCGCGCTCGTTTCCCGGAGATTCTCCGGATCGATGGCGTTGAGCAACGATGACTTGCCAACGCCGGATGGCCCGGCGACTACCGTCATCTTCCCACGCAATATCTCGCGCAACGAGTCGATCCCGTGTCCTGTTGCCGCACTTACGAGATGAACCGGATAGAGATCGCGGTAGATACCAAAGATGCGTTCCGCGATACCGGTATCGTCCAGATCCGCCTTGTTGACGACGATCCGCGCCGGCAGGCCCTGCATTTCTGCCAGGATGAGAAAGCGGTCCAGCATCCGGACATGCGGCTCCGGATCGGCGATTGCGAACACGAACATCACCTGATCCGGATTGGCCACGATTACCTGCTCGGTATCGCGGGTGTTGCGGGCAGTGCGGACCAACGCCCGGGTGCGTGGCTCGATCGCGACGATCGCGGCCTCATCGTCCGGAAGCTCCACGACCTGCACGCGATCGCCGACGGCGACGATATCGGTCCGCCGGCGATTCTTCTTGAGCACCCCGCGCATGGTCGCGATCACCGTTTCACTGGCACGCGGCCCCGCCTGCAGCGACACCTCATACCAGAGGCCGTGGGCCCGGACGACCAACCCGGGAATCGCATTGTCGGGAACAGGAAGGTCGGCGACGTTGACATCCTGTAATGGTGGACGCTGGCGGAAAGATCGCTGAGAGGAACGTCGAGGCAAACGCAAACTCCGGAATGTCTAACGGGGAATCCCGTGGCAGAACGACGGAGTAGCGAATCAACACGCTTCCCCGTATGCTCAAGTATGAAATCGGCGGTCAAGCTGGCGGCACCCAACCGGGGATCGGGCATGGAGACCACACCGCTTGACAGATATCGGGTTCCGGATATGCTTACGGAATGGAAGCGATGCCATGAGGCCGCGCCATGCCATATGCATCATCCCGAAACCGGAGGCAACACACACCATGATTACCATGACCCCGGAAGCTGTCTCGCAGCTCAAGGACTTCCTCGCCGATCAGGGCACCCCTGATCATGCGCTGCGCGTGTTCGTCGCGCCGGGCGGCTGCTCGGGTCTGCAATACGGCATGACGATCGACGAAACCGCCGACGAAGGCGATGAAGTGCTCGAGACCAACGGCGTCAAGGTCCTGATCGACAATTTCAGTGCCATGTATCTCGAAGGCGCCGAGATCGACTTTGTGAACTCCCTGATGGGCGGCGGATTCACGGTTCGCAACCCCAACGCGGTCGCGTCCTGCTCCTGCGGCCACTCCTTCGACACCGGTGAGGATCAGGCGGCCACGGCCCAGGGCTGTGGTTGCGGCAGCACTCACTAATCCTCTCAATCAGAATCGCATGTGCGCCCGGTTTCGCGGTGTTTTTCCGTGGAGCCGGGCCCTTGCTTCCCGTTTGTTACGCTCTTCACAATCATGACGCTATGTGATAAACTATTCAAGCCGGGTGAGCCCTTGCCCGGCTTCCGGCCGCACCGGATTCCCGCAGATTCCCGATCATTTGCGTACGCGCACAACACATGTATTACTGTGCCACAACAGGGTGTCTGGCATATGGGGATCATGCACTTTTCGGGGAAATTGCCGCCTACGGTATCCCATCCCCGGCAGACAGGTTTCGGTCCGGAATATATCCTGCGATTTCAACGGGAACGAGCAAGACGCGCACGACGGTCTGAACCGGCTTGCGCGCAGCCGTGTGCGGATGCTCTCCGCACAGAAGCGAAATGAGTGATAGCCGATGTCAACATACGATGTAGCAAAGATCGACCAGATCGCCCGGGATAATATCAACGGCGAAGATCGGCCGGATGTCCCAGAAGAGATTACCACGCAAATGGAGCCGGAGCAGGAGATCGAGCCGGATATCGAACGCGATCTCGATGCGCTCCAGCGTCTTGACCCGAACTTCATCAACGACCCGGTCCGCCTCTACCTGCGCGAGATCGCCGAGACGCCGCTGCTGACGCACGATCAGGAGATCGACCTCGCCAAGCGCGTCGAGGATGGCGATCTCCAGGCGGTGCAGCAGTTCGTGCGCGCCAACCTGCGCCTCGTCGTCTCGATCGCGAAGCGCTACGTAAACCGCGGCCTGACGCTGCTCGACCTGATTCAGGAGGGCAATATCGGTCTGATGCGCGCCGTCCAGAAGTACGACTGGCGCAAGGGATTCCGTTTCAGCACCTACGCGACCTGGTGGATTCGCCAGGCGATCACCCGCGCCATCGCGGACCAGAGCCGCACGATCCGCCTCCCGGTCCACATGGGTGATTCGATCTCGCGATACCGCAAGACCCTGAACCAGCTCGCACAGGAGCTCGGTCGCCAGCCAACGCCGGAAGAAGTGGCCGAGGCGATGGAGGTTCCGCCGGAAAAGATCCATCAGATCGTCCAGGCAGCCCAGCGCACGATCTCGCTCGAGACCCCGATCGGCAATGAGGACGACACCAGCCTTGGCGACCTGATCGCCGACGATGTCTCCGAGACGCCCTACGAGGCCGCCAGCGAGTCGATGCTGAAGCGCGATGTCTCGGCGGCGCTGGATACCCTCTCCGCCCGCGAGCGCCTGGTGCTCCAGCTCCGCTTCGGCCTCGGACAGGGTCACCAGCACACGCTGGCCGAAGTCGGCGAGCAGCTGCAGATCAGCCGCGAGCGCGTCCGCCAGATCGAGAACGAGGCGCTGCAGAAGCTGCGCCGCCTCGACGGCGATCGCCTCTTCGCCTACCACCAGGAGCTCTAGGATCGCGTAACCGGTAGCACCGACCCGCAGTGGTCGGTGAAGCGAACACCGCTCACTCCGGAGCGGCGCTACCAGACGCGAAAAGGGCTGGTCGAGTTGAACTCGACCAGCCCTTTTCTTTCTACGTCCGCGAGAGCGAATCCCACCCTGGCGGGCATCGTCCAAATCCGGAAACGCCTCTACACTGTCGCTGAACGCCGGTCACCAAACCGGCGGATGCTCATGAATCGCCCTACGATCGCATTTCCGACCAAGGAGACGCCGATGTCTGCTCCGGCCCCCGTTACCTTCCCGACCGATCTGGAAATCGCCCAATCCACTCCCCTCCTGCCTCCCGTCGAGGTCGCAGCCCAACTCGGCATCGACGAGCGCTGGCTGGTTCCATACGGACGCCACGTCGCCAAGGTCGACCCGGCCGCCGCCGAGGCGCAGGCCGACCGGCCAGCGGGCACCTACGTCGTCGTCACCGCGATCACCCCGACGCCGCTGGGCGAAGGCAAGACCACGACGGCTGTCGGACTCGCCCAGGGGCTGCACCACATCGGGCACACCGCTCTGCTCACGCTGCGCCAACCCTCAATGGGACCGACGTTCGGGATCAAGGGCGGCGCGGCTGGCGCGGGGTACTCGCAGGTGCTGCCGATGGAGCAACTCAACCTGCACCTGACCGGCGACTTCCACGCCGTCACCGCTGCCCACAACCTGCTCGCCGCGATGATCGGCAATCACCTCTATCATGGCAATCCGCTCGATATCGATCCGGAGACGATCTCCTGGCGGCGCGTGCTGGACGTCAACGACCGCGCGCTCCGCAACATCGTCGAAGGTCTCGGCTCGCGGGAAGACGGCATCACCCGGCAAAGCGGCTTCGACATCACCGCCGCCTCCGAGGTCATGACGATGTTGTCGCTCGCAACATCGTTCGCCGATCTGCGCCAGAGACTCGACCGCATCGTCATTGGCCGGAATCGCCGGGGTGAGTTCGTCACGTCGGGTGATCTGGGCGCGGGTGGGGCGATGGCGGTGATCCTCAAGGACGCTGCCTGGCCGAACCTGTTGCAGACGACCGAGAACACACCGGTGCTCATCCACGCCGGACCTTTCGGGAACATCGCGACCGGGAACTCGTCCATCATTGCGGATCGCGTGGGCATCCACACCGCCGACTTCGTCATCACCGAGGCAGGCTTTGGCGCCGATATGGGCGCCGAACGCGTCTTCAACGTCAAATGTCGCCGGTCCGGCCTGCGCCCCGAGGTCGCCGTGCTGGTCGCGACGGTCCGCGCGCTGAAGGCACATTCCGGGCGCTTCCGGATCGTGCCGGGACGCCCCCTGCCGGAGGAGTTACTGGCGGAATCGCCGAACGATGTCCGCGCCGGGGCGAGCAATCTCCTCAAGCACATCGAGATCGTGCGCGGCTTCGGTGTGGAACCGGTGGTGGCGATCAACGCCTTCCCGACCGATCACGAGGCGGATTTGCGCGAGATCGAGCGGATCGCCACCGAGGTCGGGGTTCGCAGCGCGATCACCACGCATGTGATGGACGGCGGTGCCGGCGCGGCCGATCTCGCGCGGGAAGTCGTCATGGCCAGACAGGCGGCGACGGATTTCCGCTACACCTACGATCTTGAGGAGCCACTGGTCGACAAGATCACCGCGATCGCGACGAAGGTGTACGGCGCGGATGGCGTCGATATCGAACGGCAGGCGGCAGCTGAACTCCGTCTTTTCGAGGAACGTGGATTCGGCAACCTGCCGGTGATCATCGCCAAGACCCACCTCTCGATCAGCCACGATCCGCGACTCCGCGGCGCACCGTCCGGCTGGCGCCTGCCGATCCGAAGCGTCCGCCTCGCGGCGGGCGCAGGCTACGTCTACGCCATCGCCGGAAACATGCGCACGATGCCGGGTCTCGGCGCCCATCCCTCCGCCGAACGCATCGATATTGACGAAACCGGCAAGATCACGGGGCTGTTCTAGAACTATTTGCAGGATGGTTGACATGGTTATCCATTCATCGACATCCTGCGAGCGCGGCCTGTGGCCATCCGCCCCCTACGTGCATCGCAAAAAATATCCGTCATCCCGAACGGCCGAACGCTCTCGGGACACGCTGGCGACGAGATCCCTCGATGTCGCTCGGGATGACGGATATTTTCCTCATCGTACAAGCTACCGAAAACAGACGTGGTCACCTATCGAAAAAGAACGGAAAAACATGGGGCAGCCTCCGGAGCGGTGGTACACTGGCTCGCGTCCTGAGTGAATCACCGGAATTCACCATTCGGCTCTTCGCCCCAGATACAGTGACCCAAAGGAATATCCTGATGACGGCAAGCCACACACCAATCGACCACCTGCCGTCCAACGCAGGTATTCAGGTGGGTCCGATCTCCAAAGCCGATCTCGTGCAGGTGGTCGGCGTCCTCTCACGGGGGATGCGGGACAATCCCCTTCACATTGCGGCATTCGGTGATGAACCGACCGAACGCGAGCGCCGCCTGCGCCAGATGTTCAGCCTCACCTCGAAGCGCCCGGGATATCTCGGCACGGTCTCTGTCGCACGACAGGCTGACGGCACGATTGTTGGCGTGTGTGGCGCCATGCCACCCGGAAAATGTCTTCCCAACCCGGTCGAGCGGGTACTGATGTTGCCGCTGATGCTTCCTCTGGGCGTCGGTAACGCCAGACGTGTCGTGAGATGGATGGGTACCTGGGCAGACCACGATCCCGACACGCGTCATTGGCATGTCGGTCCCCTCGCCGTCGACGCTCACCTTCAGGGCCAGGGCATTGGATCAATGCTGATGCAGGATTTCTGTCGACGGATGGATGCTGCCGGGGAGCAGGCCTATCTCGAAACCGACAAGGAAGCGAACATCCGGTTCTACCAGAAGTTCGGCTTTGAGGTGATCCAGAAGGGGCCAGTCCTCGGCGTACCGCACTGGTACATGCTTCGCAAACCGGACCCGGCCGCCATGTGATCGGCGGCAAACGGACTGGCTGCCTGAGTTCGAGCGGCTCATACGGATTCCGCGTGAATGCTCGCGGGTCGCCATGATGCCGCGCCGCGCGCATGGTTCTGGGCAGGTCCCGGGCACAGGACCCGGGACGACACAGTCATGCGGATGCTGCGGTATCAGGCCGCAGTGACCGGTGTGCTCACAACGACCGACCCTCCCCTGATCCGCCCACCGACCACTCCGGGTCGGTGCGACCACCCTGGTCCGATCAGGGAGCACCGGGCCGCAGTGCCCGGTGTCGTGGCGACGTCGACGGTTCGCGGTCGGCCACAGTCACCGACCACTCCGGGTCGGTGCTACCTTTGCGGCATCTGCATGCATGGGTATGGGCATGTCGCGGGCACAGGACCCGCGACGACGATCTCGTCGCATGCGCTGACCCGCGATCGATCATCCGGATTCGGTATCAGTCGCTCTCCAGAGAGGCAACATCCGGATACCCGAACATCTTCGTCCACAGCAGACGGGCGGCGATCGAGCGGCCCGGACGCCACTGTTCGGCCAGCACATCCAGCCCCTTGAAGTCCAGATCCGGCGACCCGTAGGCTCCACGCGCCGCATTGAGCAGCGCGATGTCGTTGGTGGGGTGCGCATCCGCCGCCCCGATTCCCCAGAGCAACACCGACTCCGCCGTCCACCGCCCGACCATCGGCAAGGTCATCAGCGCACGAATCGCCTCGTCGGGAGACGACCGTGCCAGCTCGTCTTGAGGCAAATTCCCCGCCAGATATTCTTTTGCGGCGACGATGATCCCCTCGGCCCGCTTCCACGTCACACCAGACGAGCGGATCAGCTCGGCCGAGGCATCCGCGAGCTGGGTCGCCGCCGGGAGCGGATAGAACTCGCGCCCGTACACCTCGATTCCCGGATTGAAGGCACGCGCCAGCTTGAACTGGGCTGCGGCGGCCGATGCCAGCGAGATGCTTTGTCCGATGATCGCGGTCAATATGCCGTCGAACAACGAGCCATCGCAATACGGCCTCAATCCAGCGTACTCTCCCGCCAGACGCGCGATCACCGGATCGGTAAACGCCGGCATCGGGTCCATCACGCGGAGGACTCGACTGGCCCACGCCGCATCCCCTTCCTCACGGCCCGCAGAGCCCTCGACGCGCAACAACCCTGGTCCCGGTTGACTCACCCGCCGCCAAAGGGTCCGTTCGTCGCGCAGCTCGACCTCGACGAGTCCATCGCCCAGCCAGGCGTGACGAGGCGACCGGTGCCCGACCCACCACGCGGGCGCACAGGTTTGCGCGAGCGAAAAATCACCCGGAATCTCGAATTCGTGACACGTGTCCTCTTGCTCGCTCATCGTGCGTGGTGTCCCCTCCCTGCCTGAAGATGTCGTCAACCACATTCCATCACTCCATCATCGAGTATCGGTTTGACACGATGTGGGCGCAACGGGACGTTCCTCCATTGGTAGAGGGACCCGGAGGTAGCCCGTAGGGGATTCGAACCCCGCCCGATGGCGATGTTCGCACCGCCAATGCACCATCTGTGTACAACGACCTCCGATCGGACGTGATGGAGGGCTGCCCGACAAGTGGGCGTGCGAGACCTTCCCGTGGCACGATGAAGCCGGATGTGGAACATGGGGCTGCACGATCATTACCGGTTGGACAGGAACGAATGGCTGAGCAGGACATCGCATCGAATACGCCGGACGTCATCTTCGGCACGCTGACAGCGGACGAGCAGCGACTTAACGCGATCCGGGAGCGCCTTCACGGGCTCTGGCACGGCGCACGTATCACCCCGCGCGATCCCGAACCGGGCGATGACGTGACGATTTCCGTCACGGTCGGCACGGACCTCTCGATCAAGGGGATGGTCGTCCGCTTCACAACGGATGGCTCGATGCCGGACGCCTCCTCACCTGCCCTGCGCGCCCAATCGGCCGGTTCACGCTGGGAAACGCTCGTCCGGGGATACATCGAGGAATGGACCGCCAGGATTCCCGCACAGGAGAATGACACGCTGGTCCAATATCGGATTCAGGCGTTGACCGAAACCGGCGAGACCGTCTGGGCCGATACTGATCCTGAAACCGGGGAGCCCGGTCTCTTCGCCTACAACGTCGATACCGCCCAGGTACCCCGCTGGTTGCGACAGGCCGTCATCTATCGCGTCATCGTCGACCACTTCGCGTCCGGTTCCGGCACATCGCTGAACGACACCCACGGAGGAACGCTTGAGGGACTCCTGTCGCGTCTCGATCACATCGCCGATCTCGGGGCGACCGCGATCTGGCTCTCGCCGGTGTTCCCATCAGGCGGCGACGCGACCGACTACACGGCGGTCGCGCCCCGTCTCGGCACGGAGGCGGATCTGCGGGCCGCGATCGACGCGGCCCATGCCAGGGGCATCCGGGTGTTGCTCGACTTGGTAACAAACGATGCACCCGACGCCACCGCCGACACCCTGATCGACGCGGCCCGGTACTGGCTGGAACGCGGCGTCGATGGCTTCCACCTCGATGACACCAATGGCTCGTCGCTGGCGTTTTGGTCGCGTTTTCGCCGCGCCCTGCTCGAAATGAAACCCGACGCCGTCTTGATCGGCGAAAGCGCCGGGAGCGCGGAAACGATGGCATTGTATGACGGGAGGCTGGACGGCATGCTGGATCTCCTGCTGCTGCAACAGATCCGTGCCTTCTTCGCCCTCGGCACAATCTCCAGCGATGCATTCTGGCGCTTCCTCAGTCGCCATCTGGCCTGGATGCCTGCCGGGCTAACCCTGCCGAGTCTTCTCGACCACGACAACATGAACCGGTTTCTCTGGATCGTGAAAGGCGACACCCGGAAGCTCAAGATCGCGGCGCTGGTGCAATGTGCCCTGCCCCATCCGCCGGTTATCTTCTACGGCACAGAGGTCGGACTCAGCCAGCGGCACGATCTGGAGAATCCGGACGGCTCGCGCCGTCTGGAAGAATCGCGGATGCCGATGATCTGGGGCGCGTCGCAGAATCGCGAGTTACGTTCGTTTTACCGGGCGTTGATCCACTGGCGCAAAAGCCAGACGATCTTCGCGACCTCGCCCATGCTCGTTCACGCCGGAGATGACGGCTTGCTCGTTTTCCGCTCGGGTCAGTGGTTCATCGCCGTCAACCGGAGCGAGGACGAGATCGCGATCGATTTCGCACGTCACGGCGAGGTCTGGCTGGCGCTCGGCACGGAGTTCGATGTCCAGCTTCATGGCAGCGCGCTCCAGCTTCCAGCCATGAGCGGCGCGATCCTCCGGGCCTCGGACACGTATCATTGATGCTCAGGAAAGAACGTTTTTCCGGCGTGGGGGCGTGAGCGTGCAGACAGCAACGGTACAGATTCGGGTCGAACGAACATTGCAGCGAGCAATCGACGCGCTGATACCCACCCTGACCGATCACCTGGCCGGCGATATCGCGATCATGCCCTCGACGATGGACCATCGGGACCTGATCGCGGAAGCGGTCTCCGGTATCCTGCCGACTTCTGCTTCGCCCCAGGTCATCACTCCGCTGAGCGGCGCCGATGCGCGGCGAGCGCTGGTGATGCCGGCGAGGTCGAACCGCTGGACGGACATCCCGATGAGAATCCCGGGCACGCACGTCGCATCGGCGCTGCTGCCGACATCGCTCATGAATCCACCGCACCGGGTCATCGTGACCGATGTCGTCGAGGTCGCGCGTCACGGCCCCTTCGTGCTGGATCTTCCGGCACGATATGTCCATCCCCGGCAGCGGTTGCGCCTCATCACTGACCGCGAGCGATCCGATCTCATGGCCGAAGTCGCCTCGGTAGTGCCGATCACCCTCGCGATCGTCTGCCTGGTGCTGCCGGAGGGCGCGTTCGTGGCAGCGACAGACGACCGCATCGCCGCCGAACTGGTCGCGCTGGCGCTGTCCGAGCGCTGTCTCGGCACCGCCCGGTCGTTCCAGGGCCCATGGGAGGACGCCGTCGTCCAGCGTGCGACCGAGCTCGGGCTCGGCGTGCTGCTTCCCGCCGCGATCCGTCTGCTGCCGGACGGATCCGCCACGCGCGAGCCCTGGGCGGATGCGCTGGTCGAGCACGTCCGGCGACGTCTCGGCATCCCGGGGACATCGAACCTGAGACCGTAAATTACGAACGCTGGCATGTCCCCTGCATGAGGAGAAAGAACGAATCCGCGTGACGGAGACGTGTATTCCTGTTACGATGATGTATCAATCGGACAGCAGACAGCGTCTCTCACGAGGTAGAGGAGTCCGGACGTGAACATCGATCTCTTGCAAACTCTTCGGGACTGGATCAACAGCCTCCTCAACCGACCGCAACCCGTGCCGGTTCGCGTGCCAGTACGCACTGACCCGCCCCGCCGCTAGCCGGTCGCTGCTCTCACCATCGCATGCCTGGTCCCTTCACGGGAGATTGATCCTGCGCGGAGAGCGTCCATGCCAATACCACAGACGACCCCGGGATCCTCGCATCGCGGGGTCTCTTTGTGCATGGTTCTCCTCTGCGCGCTGATCCTGACCGGCTGCTCGCTGCCATGGCAGGACGATGGTGGCTACGGACGAGTTGCCAGCTGCCTGGCGGAGATACCATCCCCCTCCTCAACGGTCACCGGAGTCTTCGTCCAACCTGACGACGGCTATCCTCCGGTGCTTGACGAGCTCGATAGCGCCCAATGCACCATCGATGTCACGATCTACATGCTGACCGACAATACGATCTTCACCGCATTGCTCGATGCGGAAGAGCGTGGCGTGCAGGTCAGGGTCATCCTCGATCAGCATCCGTACGGCATGTTCGGCGATCAGCAGGAGGCGCGGGACCGGCTCGAAGCCGGTGGCGTCGATGTGACCTGGAGCAACGGCGCGTTCCAGTTCACCCATGCCAAGTACATCGTGATCGACCAGCAGGTCGCGCTGATCATGAACCAGAACCTGACCGGCGCCGCCTTCACCTCCAACCGCGAATTCGGAATCGTGACGACGGACCCAGGGGTCGTTGACCAGGCACAGATGCTCTTCGACACGGACTGGGTTCACGGTACCGGATTCGATGCCACCGATCCCCTCGTCATCAGCCCTGAAACCAGCCGGGACCGGATCACCCGGCTCATCGAAAGCGCGTCTACCTCGATCGAATTCTACGCCGAGGTCATCCGGGACGACGGCATTCTCGCCACCTTCCGCGAAGCCATGCAACGCGGCGTCCGTATCCGGCTGATCGTGAACCAGAGCGTCGATCCGGCGGATCTGGAGGCGATCGCGGCGCTCTCGGAAATCGGCGTCGAGGTGAGGCTGATGCCTTCACTCTACATCCACTCCAAGGTGATGGCGATCGACGGCGAAACGGCCCTGATCGGCTCGCAGAACTACACGATGACCTCGCTCGACCGGAACCGGGAGGTGGGCCTCATCATCGACGATCCGCTGTTGCTGGAGCGCATCACCGCCGTCTTCGAGCGGGACTGGTCGCGCGCCATCCCGGCTGGGACCATCGATCTGTTCCCGACATTCCTCATCCGCGTCCGGAGCGTACCTGAAAGCGCCGCTGGCGGTATCCATTGGTGCCAATCGTCCCCGCTCCTGACCGTACGGGGCTACAATTCATGTGCCCTCTTGACAGATCCCGAAGTGTACGTATATAGTGTTCGTACAGTCCCGAGGGGCTGGGTACAGAGTGAAACCAACCGGCGATTATCAAGATGGACATTGCTGCGGGGCTTGTCCACAACCTTGGAAGAGCTGGTGGCCAGGACACGGACGGAAGCCGTTGCGGGGCGTGCGACCGAAACCAGCCTGGACGTGGATTCGCCCGGTACCCACCCGATCGGGACTTTCGTTTAACCCGGCGCTCACGCGAGGCATCTCACTGGCGCTCGGACAAGATTGGGTCCCAATCTGCCCACCTTCCCAGATGGCGGGAAACCCTTGAGGTACACCACCGCTTCTCACCGGCTCCCAACCAAACAAGATGGCAACGGACCAGAGAGACCGGACAGAAAAGCTCTGCTGGATTTAGCAGTCCTGGTATTTTTTCTTACGCGGGAGGCATTCATGCGCGTCCACGTGGATCCTCATCCGAGGAATGAAACCGAAATCCCATTTCTGGACCAAAACCCTTAGATAGCGTCGGGGTGACCGTGAACCTGGCCACTGCACCGGTCTCATTCGTTTGCCGGACGCTCGATTCCGGGCATGCCGGGAGCTGCGTCGCGATCACGTTCTGATCCAGGTACCAGCTGTACTCCTGAACCACCGTGATGGCAGATGGCGCCGGTTCCACCTGCTGGAGTGGATGCTCCGGCGCGATGCGACCCAGCCAGGTCGCCAGCACCCAGTCACGACTGTAGGCCACCGCCACACTGCTGGCGTCGGTGGTACCCGTCTTGGCCGCCACGCCCCACGGCAGCCCATATCCCTCCCCCACTGCCAGCAGGGCGTTGGTCACCCAGGTACTCTCCTCACAGGTGATGACCTCCCGCGGCCTGGCCGGGGCGCGAAGCGATTGGTCCACGCCGTCCCGGTTCCACGCACCCTGAACCATCACCGGGTCCACCAATACCCCGCCGGTGGCGAAGGGGGTGTAGCCTGTGGCCAGCTCGTACAAGGGAATCTCGGACAACCCCAGTCCCAGGCGCAGCGACAGGCTCATGTTGAGCGGCGATGCCACCCCGAACCGGTCGTCCAGACAGCGCGCGAAACCCTCTGGCGTCAGGCGCCGCACCAGCTCGGCGGCCGGCACGTTGCGGCTCCCCGTCAACATCTCGCTGGCCGATCGCGTCCCCCACGGCTCGCTATCCCAGTCGGCGATCGGATCCTCCAATCCCGGGAAAGCCTGGATACCGGGATCGTCGAGCCACTCATCCGGGGCGAGCACCCCTGCATGCAGGGCACAGGCGTAAAGCGGTCCCTTGATCGTGCTCCCGACTGGCAATGGCTCATCCAGGACGATGTCCGGCATGGCATCGGGTCCGCTGATCGAATGCACCGTCCCAACATAGGCGGCGACGGTGAACCCTGCGGGATCACTGCCGCTGCGACGCAACAACACTGCGCCGCAGTCGTTGGCGCCCTCCGGAGCCTGGGCGGCCACCGCCCGGTTGCAGGCATCCTCCAGGGCCTGCTGTGGCCCCAACTCCAGCGTGGTGGCGATCTTCCACCCGTTCCGGGAGAAATCCTTGTACCCCTGCCGCCCCAGTACGCCCATCACCTGTTCGACAAACGGCTGGGCCCGGTTGGGTGGCATATTGGGCGTCTCCGGCACGCCCAGCGGCAGACCCTGGTAATAGTCGGCGTCCTCCGTCGTGAGGTAGCCTTGCCGTTCGCTCATGGCGGCGATGACCTGGTTGCGCCCGGCCAACATATTCCCGGTCTCTCCCCAGGCAAACAGCCCGCATGGGTTTTGGGGAAGGCGGGCGAGCAGGGCCATCTCCTCCAGGGTGAGTTCCCCCGCCGCTTTGCCAAAGAACACCGAGCTGGCAGCCCCAAGGCCCCGCACTTCGGATGCGCCATACGGCCCCAAACACGCGTAGTTGACGGTGTTGAGCCACAGCTCGATGGTTCGCTCCGGTCCGCCTACCTTCTCCAGGGTCCAGGCACAGGGCGTCTCCAGGATCTTCTCCGCCCCCCGCCGGAGCTTGGTACTCCAGCCTCCACCTCCGCCCCGGCTCAGCGGTGTCCCGCTCCAAACCTTGCAGACCTGGGAGGCCAGTCCGGACCCACCACTGCTGGGACCGTCCGTGACCATGTTGATGGCCGAACTCATCAGGCGGACGGGATTGACGGGCGAATGGCTGGCGGGCGACCGCAGCAAGCCCGGGTCCTCGATCGACTCGGCGGCTTGCAACATCGGCAGGGGAATCTGATCGGCTGGCAGACGCAGTGTGGAATAGCCGGGATTGCGAAAATCCAGCAGGGTATCATTCGAGGACAGGATGAGACTGTTGGCGGGTGGTTCGTACCACCAGGCGAGGTAGAGGCCGACGACGACTGGCCCGCTCACCACCGTTATCCACAGCGCCAGCAATACTCCTCCAAGTGCGGTCTGGATGCGACGACCGGCTCGCCAACGCTCCCGAATACCGCTCCACAACGTCAGACCAACCTCAACGCTCATCAGGACATAGGCCACCGGCACCGCCAGCAAACTGATAAACACCAGTGCCTGGTAGGCTCCATCGGATAGCGGCAGAAAGGGCTCTCCGGGTAACAGCCGGTGGTCGATCGCCAGCCAAACACCCCCCATCACCACCAGCGCGGGCAGATGAGAGACGATCGCGAGCGCCCGCGGCGTGGTGCGCAGCAGGAGGCGGTTAGCCACGATCAGCCCCAGGAGGCTAAAGAGAGCGATGGTGAAAAGCGTGACGACGGTAATCAGCGTGCCATCTTCATCGCCCGGGTGTAAAAAGAACGCCAGTGCCAATTGGACACCAGCGTCAGGATGAACCAACTGATCGGCCGGAGGAACGGCCGCCACCGTTCTTCCCCGGTACCCCCACAAAATCAGCGGGGTGAGCAGTCCCAATGCTCCGAAGAAGCTGGCCAGTCTGCCCACCAGGACCGCCGGGGCGTCCCCGATCAGGTTCCGGGTCCGTGACCAGTCTGCCAGCAGCGCCATACCCAGGAAGGCGCCAAACGCCCCAGCGATTGCCCCGCATAGCTGGACGGTTCGGGAGCCAATCGCCTCCTCGGTGATCGCCGACCAGGAAGACCGGGGGCTTTGCACATGATTCCAGGGAATCATCCCTTCGCGCGACGCAAACATCAGGGCCAGATAGAGCGCCACCAACGCAGCCATCGCCAGGTAGAAGACAAACGACCGGGATCGGAAAGGCGAGTGTGGAGGAACGGTGATCATGGCGGGGCACCATCCTTTGTGGCAGATCGGCGGTATCTCCCACAGACGAGGGTCTGTCAATTGACAATACCATGCAAATCATGGCATTCAGCCATCTTCCCTTTCCCCTCTCAAGAACATAAGCAGGACGCACAACCCCTGCCAGGTCGCCTCAAAGGCCATATGTCCTGAAAAACCCGCAAGTGATTAGGAACTCAACAAGCTGATGTTGTCGGGGATGCTGCAGAAGGGGCTCAGCGCCCGCATAACGAACTATGTGAAGACCGTTCTACAAGCCGCGCTGAACGACATCGCTGACACCGACCTCATTTTCACCAACGCCGCTGTCAAATCACGCGGCGAGGCACCAGATCGAACCGCTCTCTCCCGAGGAGGTGACCACCTTCCTCAGGCATGCCCGGGAACACCGGCCCTGTGCCCTGCTCCATTTCGCGATTGCCACGGGTCTTTGTCAGTGAGAGATACTGGGACTGCGCTAGGAGGACATCAATTTCCAGTCGTCCACCCTTACGGTCAGGAACACTTTCTCATGAGTGGACAGCGAGTTCGTCCTGTCGCCATCGGGGACAGACAAGAGCCGACCCCCCACCACGCTCGGCGGCCTCCAGCGACAACGTGAGCAGCAAGATCTTGCACGGAAGGCCGCGGGCGACTCATGGGCCGCAATGTGACCTCGTCTTTTCCACAATCAGGGGAACGACCCAGGACGGGAGCAGCGTCACACATCGCACCCAGCGTCTTCTGGTGGAAGCGGGACTGTCGAAGAAGACCTTCCACATCTGTGCCACAGCACGGCTTCGTTGCTCTATGCCAATGATGCCGACATCAAGACGATCCAGGACGTGCTCGGGCACTCGCAGATCAGCCTCACAGCCAACACCTACGCTCACTTGGGCGACACCATGCGACGCGAGGCCGCAACGAAAACGGGTAACAACTTAAGCGCGTTGTCCGATTGACCCCCCAACTTTCTGGGGGGCAGCCTCACCTTCGGATCACAAAAAAACTCTGCGCCGAAAGTTTGGGGGTCTCAAATACAAAAAGGGCGAGCGTATGCTCGCGTCGGGATTGAAGAAAATGCAATGGAATCAATAGTTTTGAGAGGGTGACCCCCCCGGGACTCGAACCCGGAACCAATGGATTAAAAGTACCTAAATTCGTCGTTTCATCCCGTATCATCAGGTTATTCCCTGTCTCAAATATCCCCGTCATTCCGGCCATTATCACACCTCTTCCCCATTTTTCGTGTCATCTGATGCAATCGCGTCTGTCGTCAGTTTTGTCGTCAACGTCTCGATTTTGTCGTCAAAATCGTCGTCAGCAAATGCCCGGTCGAGACGGGAGGCCGCATCATCGGCGAGCTTCTCGGTGAGGTGGCCGTAGATGTTCGCGGTGAGCGCGATCTGCGAGTGCCCGAGGATCTCTTTCACCGTGAAGATGTCCACGCCCTCGGCCAGCAGCAGGGAGGCCGTAAGATGTCTCAGGTCATGGAAACGCTGTCGTGGGAGCTCCAGACGCTTCAGGATGCCCTGCAGGCGGTTCGTGACGTTGGAGTTGTTCAATGGCCCGCCGAAGGCTGAGGGAAAGACCAGGTCCTCACCTGGTATCGGTTTCCACCGCGTGACCGTTGCCTTTTGCTCCAGCTCGATGACCTTCGCGTGTTGACGCTCGAGCGCGGCGACTGCCTTCGCCGTGAGTCGAATCCGCCGATGCGATTTATCGGTCTTCGGATCCGAGAACACCGGGAGCATCTTCGGTCCCGTCTCGCTCGGGTTCTTCTCCCAAGTCAATGTCCGCGAGACAGTGACGACGCACTCTTCAAGGTCGACGTCCTGCCAGCGCAGGGCGAGCAGTTCCCCCTGACGCATCCCGGTATAGATCGCCGTCTCGACCAGGGGCCCGATCCGGTCGTCCTTCACGTCGGCGATGAGTAGACGCGCCTGCTCGATCGTCAGTGGCGAGATCCTCGTCTTCCGCTCTTTCCTGGGCTCCGAGAGCGCCGCGGCGTTGTGGGTGACGTACCGGGACTTCAACGCCGAGGCCAGCGCCGCACGGAGCGTGGCCCGGACGCGATTCGCGGTCGCCGGCGTGGCCCCACCGCGGACGATACCGGCCAGCATCCGGTTCACGTCGTCGGGTTCGAGGTCCCGCAGCTTGATCCCCTTCATGGCCGGCTTGATGTGGATGTCGAAGTGGGATGTGTAGGCGGTCAGCGTCGATGGGCGCACACGCTCACGGGCAACCGTCTCGAGCCATTCCATGACGTACTGGTTGACCGTCAGACGCTCGGCATTGCGAGACAAGCCGGATTCGTAGTCACGAATGGCGCGGTTCTTCTTCTCCCGTGCCTCACGCTCGGTCTTGCCGTAGAAGCTCCGGCGCTCACCATTTGGCAGGGTGATCTTCCACTCCCAACGGCCGTCGGCACGCCGGTAGCGATGTCCCTCATGATGACCACGACGCGTCGTCACAGGTGCGCTCCATAGGTCACGAAAATAGTTCATCATCACCGATTCACATATAGGGAATGTGAGTGATGATGAATATTCTGTAAAGATAAATCCGGGTGTTATCCGGTACACTAATGGCGTCATGCGACTCCTCGTTAGTCGTGTGACTGCCCTTCACCGATTGCAGTCGGTGTTAGGCGTTCCGCCCGTCGCCTGGGTCATTCAGGCGGCGGGTTTTACTTCCTCAACCTCAAATGCTATATCGTCCATGCTCACATCAAAGAGCCGAGCAATAGCTCGCAGCTGTGATGCTCTCGGCTCGTATTTGCCTGTCTCCCAGTTGTAGATCGTGGCGAGAGATGTATTGAGCTCAGCCGCTAATTGCACTGGCGACATCCCCCTTCCTTCTCTCAGCTCTCGGATTGTCTTCATCGATAGCTCTCCATCTTTTCGGTATCAATTCTAGAATTCTATCACAACTTGCTTGACAGTGTAATTCTAGAAACTTATAATAGGAACTGTTAGGGATGGAACGCCTAGCACCTACACAGTTGGGCCGGCGGTGCTGCAACACCCCGGCAAAGCCCCGGAGGGCAGAGATGAAATGCACGATGTGTGAAGGCCGGCGGGTCGTCGTCCGGATCGAGCCGGAGACATGGGGATCCTCGCGGAACTGGTGCTACACCGGTCATGAGGTGGAGCGTCGCTACCAATGTGAGCACTGCAATGGGTCGGGTCTCGAGCCGGAGATGATCGTCGTGAGCGTGCTGGAGATCGAAGGCAAGATGGTTGATGCACCGGGCTTCACCCGCGAACGCTTCCTGGAGGCCGTCGCGCGAGCCAAGCGTGAGCAGCTGCGTACCACGCCGGGAAGTGGTTGCGTGCTGGTCCAATCAGGATCCGACGATGCCCGGTACACGGTCACGCGCGATCGCTGCGACTGCAAGGCCGGCCAGACCCACCACTACTGCAAGCACCGGGCGCTCGCGATCTACTTGCAGGACGTCCAGGGCGTCGACATCATGCACGTCCCGACGATCGGGTTCAACGAGCGGGGCATCAGTGTCACGAGAGGGCGGAAGCCGGCGGCGAAGGTTGAGGTGGCGTGATGGTGAAGACAATCGAGCAGATAGCGGCGGAGCATCAGGTTCAGCGATTGCGCGCGGAGATCGAGGGGGATCATGGGGAGGTCAGTGGGTACGTCTCGTGGACCAAGGGGAACAAGATAATGTTTTTCGCATTATGCGCCCCTGTTCCCACCAGCATGGACGAACGCCGGCTGGTTCTCGAGAAGCTGGCCGAAACAGCGGCGGAGCTGCTCTCCCAACTGAACGTCGAGGAGGCCATCCAATGACACCCACCAATATGCTTCCCTGTCCTGAACTGGCGTGCTATAGCGACGACGTTCATCAGCGCGATGATGTTTCGGTTCGCGTGCTCTCCTATGCCGTGCGCTAACCAGGGGCCGACCAATGGAGCGCGGTCGCCTATGTCGACGATCCTAACGAAACGTTCTACGCACGTTGCGAATCGGATGCGTCCTATGGCGATCCCCGGCTCGCAGTGGCGGAGGTGCGGCACGGCGTCTTCGCAAAGATCCTGCAAGAGCTTCGGAATGAACCGGATGGATCCCTGCGGATCGTCAGGTAATCGCACCGGAGGCCGATACGGACGCCGCCTAAACGGCCACAGAGCTGACGGAGACGCAGGATAGGAGCGGGGACGAGTCTATTCCCGCAGGAAGGAACCACCATGCACCACGATACAACCCTCACGCTCAACGGCTACTTTGACGGCACCATCGAAGTGAACGTTACACCGGATATCCGGATCCGTCGGCATCTTCACCTTGATCGGGACAATGGCTCGCAATGGGTGGTGTACTCGGATGCTTTCAAGGGCACGGAGGAAGAGCCAGAGGCGTCCCTCGCCGAGATTCGGGTCACGGATCCGGGCATCATCCGGTTCCTCGATGCGCTGTATCTCCTGATTGCCGATCCGGAGAGCTTCGGAAAATGCCGGTTCGACGCGGTCCCTGACGAGGAAGATGCCGCCTGAGCCGCCAGGATCGTCCAGGACGAACGACAGCAGCGAACACGGCTCGTACATCATGTGCGGGCCGTCTTCGCCATATCCTCATTTACGACTATGATTGATTCACCGAAAGCGCTCGCAACCTGAAGGGAGATTCACATGTCGCAAGATTCATCAAGGGCTAAGATCAAACAACTCGAAGAGCGGATTGAGCAGCTGGAGCGTTTCATGATGAACAGCCTGGTTTTTTGCGTTGAGGACCTTGCAGAGGCGGTGAATGGACACAGTACGCCGAATGCCCGTACTGAGGAGTCTGCTGCTTGGGCCCGCAAGATTGCCGATAAGGCTCGCGTTGCAGGATTTGACGACAATCAGGGTATTTAGTGGTCGCAGAGTGGTCCAGGACATGCGACGGTGTTGGCAGGTCCGGCATTTATGCACTGCACGTACTCTATGCAGAATGCTAGCCTGCTGCCATACTTCTACCGACGGGGATCCCGACAACCCTTTTGGTCCCTTCAAGTTCGCCTTCCCCGCAACGGACTTGAGTGAGGAGCAAAACCATGGCAACCAATATTCGAACTCTCCCTAGAGAAAAACCTACTAATATTGAACGACTCATGCATGACCTCTCCCGAGCCGATGAGATGCGTGATGAGCATATGCAGAAGCTCCAGCGCCAAATCGCGCTATACGAGCGTATTTATGGTCTCACTTCTCAAGAGATGGTCGCAGAGCTCGCATCTGGTCAACTGGTCGAGAACTTCGATATCTGCGAATGGCTCATGAATTTGGACTTGCTGGCGCATGTCACATCGTCCCGCTGAGCCGGATCGTCACGGGTGGAATCGACTCGACCACTATCAGGCAATTCATGACCGATGTATGGAAGAGTGTCGTGGCTACTTTGTGGAGCACGACACTCTTCAATTTGAGGTCGCCGGACGGGACCGCATCCGGCTGCAAGGCACGATCTTCTGCCATGGCGATCTCGTGATCCATGTCAGCAAAATGCTTGAGCTCAATGCACAGCATGAGGTTCGAGGCCTGCGTTACACATACCAGGCGCAGTTCGAACCAGCCCCAGAACGGATCATTTTCCGGTATGACAATGCTCACAAGTACGAGGCCGAGGGTCACGAAGACGCTTTTCATAAGCACGTATATTCTGTCCGAACTTGGAAAGAAATCGAGCCGCCGATTTGGGTTGGTCGGCAAGGTCTTCCGGAGCTATCCAAGGTCATTGATGAACTCTACGATTGGTGGGTATTACACCGGGACGATAGGTTGATCTATCCATAGAGGATTTTGAGATACCAACATCCACACGAGGTCCCCACCTACAGCAGTTCGTCCTGGGGTGGCCGATTCCCGCGCCTCACCTGCAAGGCGAAAATTCCCACCATGAGGGGTCCCCGTATCCATGAGGTCTCCAGCCGCAAGGAGCCCCGTCCTGGCATCCGGCCGGGACGGGGCAGCGCCCTTGTCTGGATTCTCCCCCACCGGACATTGCCGGTAGGGCGCTTCTCACGCATCATGCACCGTGCTGATTTCGTCGCTCATCGGGGTCCTCCCCACGCCCGTTCACGATCATCCAGAGACTTCACGATCGCCGGTTGAATCTCCTCAACGAAGACCCGCTTGACCTCTTCAGGATTGCTGCCGTAGACCGTGATGTTCTCGATCGTCACGGATGGGCCCGCCTGGAGGGTCGGGTTCGCATTGTTCGGGCTGACGTAGCTGTTCCGCGGCATGTCGTAGTACCCGCGATCGAACACCGGAACGATGCCGCCGCTGGCCAGGTGCACGAGTTCCGGCCCGGCCTCGGCCAGCTCGGCGACCACGCCGCCGTGTGCGTAGCCCGCGATGCCGCCGTGACGCACATGCGGCCCGAGCGTGGAGTAAGCGCTCACGTAGTTCGTGGTGATCGTGGTGCTCACATCCGACGGGATCGCCAGGGCCGCATTCGCCACCGCGGCGAGCTGCCCGATCGCGAGGGCCGAGCCAACGGTCCCGACGCTGACGAGCACCTCCTCCGGGATATCGAGCGCGGCATCCCGCACCCGCCCGAGATCGCCGACGGTGGTGTCCCAGTACAGCGCGGTCACGTCGATGTGCACCTCGGCGGGCACGTCATCAACGGCGCTCCTGACGGCCATCAGCTGCCCGATCGCCAGCGACGAGCCCTCCACCACGACGCCGATCGTCATATCCGTGGCCTCGACAACGCCCTGCAGCGTCGTCAGCTGAGCCTCGGCCTCGGTGGTGTCTGCTGAGACGGCTACCTTCCAGTTCAGGTCGCCGGCCCCCGGTGCACCGTAACCGCTGGGGTCCTCGTCAAAGCGCTGGCGCACGTCGCGCCAGGACAACAGGTTCGCGATCTTGCTCTCCGCCGCACTGGTATCGGCATCGATTCTGAGCGGCGGCACCCCGCCGAGCGTGGTCGTCAGCGCATCGATGCTGTCGGTGAGTTGGGCGACTTCGGACTGAGCCCCCTCGACGCCGTTGACCGTGATCGTCCCGTCCGCGCCCTCGCTGATCAGCCCCATATCGATCAACAGGGACTTCAACACAGGATCCGCCTGGGCTGCGCCGGTGATGTAGCTACCGAACGCCTCTTCCCCGGCAGATCCCATCTCGCCGCTGGCCGCCTTGATCGCGAGCTGCTGGAATTCAAACGCGCGGCCGGCCGTGGTCGCATCCATCCAGCCCAACGCGATAAGTTGCTGTTGTTCCGGCATCATGCGTAGCGTGCCGAGATACGTCGCCTGCTTCTCCAGCAGGTCGGCCATGAGGGGCGATTGAATGGCCTGGACCGCGTCCAGGTTGTCGTGAATCGAAGCCGTTGAGACCGCGATGGAATCGTAGGCGTCCTGCGCCTTCGCATACTGGCTGTCATCGTCGAAGATCCCGCTCGTGCCAGTGATGAATCGCTTACTGACAAGCTCATCGAGGCGGCTGTATTCACCACGGACCGCGATCAGGCCATCTGCCCAACTGAGGATCGCATCAGATTGGCTCTTGATCGATTCGGTGTTGCCGACGATCGTGCTGAAGGCGATATCGGCCGCACTCCCGACGTCGAACAGGTTGTTGGCAAGGATGGCGGCATCGGAGGCGGCGCCAGCGAGGTTCCACTGCGAGAGCGGATCGTCCATACCGGCGAGCTCGCGGGCCTGTTGGATAAACTCGCCCTGTCGCTCGATGAATTCCTGATAGTGCTCGCCGGCCGCGACGATCGTCTCGTTCCAGTCGACGATGTGTTGTTTGCCGGCGGCCAATGCCTCACTTGAGGTGTTGGTGAGCTCGGCGAGACGTTGCTCTTGCGCTGCTGCCTCGGCGGCTGTTGCGGCTTCCTCGCGGCGCGCCTCGTTGGCCGCCTGAATCCGGCGTGCGTGCTCCGTTACGCTGATGCCCGACTCATTGACCCACTCAAGCCAGTCTTGCTGATCCGACCCTGGTCCCGGCATGTCCGCGAGCGGTGTCAGGCTCTCCCGGATGAGACCAAGCGTCGATGTAATCTGGCCACGTTGCGCCGGGTCCAGACCGAGCGACTTCATCAGCTGCTGGCCAAGATTGTCATCCTTGCTGATCTCATTGATGTGCATCAGGGAGTCGAAGACGGAGTCCGCCTCATCCTTCAGAAGCCCGAGCGCAGTGGCGAACCCACGCGTTGATACGGCGGCATCGTCCATGACACCAGGCACCTGTGATGCCGGTGTGATGATGATCTGCTCGAGGATTTCATCCAGGTTGCTGTCTTCGGCGGTCGTTTCGGCTGTTTGGAGGAGCTCGTTGATCCAGTCCAGGTAGGTTTGTCGTTGCGCTGATGTCAGTTTCTGGAGATTCTCGTTGATCGCGCGGGTCGCGTCGTCGGTGATATCGACCACCCGCATCAGGTCGTCCTTGACTGCGGACGTGTCGAACTCGACCGCCCGCTGGAACGATGTGCCGAGGAGTACGTTCATCTCCGGCAGGCTCGATGCGTTGATGACATCCCTGATCGCGTCAATCTGTGCGATCGTCGTCTTCAATCTCGCTGAGACCGCCGTATCGCCGGCTAGCGTGATCTGTTCGAGCGTGTCACCGAGTGAAACCAAATCCGCATCGAGTTGTCTGGTTGCCTCACCGACCTTTGAGAATTGGCTGTACAGCAGAGCCCCACCACCAACGAGCGCTGCAACGCCGAGGGTGACCGGGTTGACTGCCGTCGCCAGGGCCGTCATCCCCAATGATCCCGAGCGCGCCAGCGGACCCAGCTTACCTAGGGCACCGGTCATCTGGCCGATCCCGGTGATGGCAAAGCCCGTCCCGGCCACCATCGAGCCCAGCGGCCCAATGAAGCTGCCGAGCGCCTGGGCGTTGTCCTGAATCGCGTTGGTGAGTCGGGCCCGCGTTCCAACTTCAGAGTTCGCGAGCTCCTGTGCTGCACCTTGGTACACGGAGGTCTGCTGGTACAGCGCATTGAGACGAAATTGCGCCGCCTCCTGGTTCGTCATCGTCAGCGTGAGATTCTCGCGATCAATAGACTGCTGGTTCATCGTCAGTCCGAGATACTCCGCCGCCTCGCCCTCACCGCGGATTGCCGACGTAATCCGGCTCGATGCATCTTCGAATGACACACCATACGCTGACGCAAGATCGGCAGTGGTCTGCATCAGTTGCCGGATCTGCTGATCGGTCAGGTCGTAGTTGTTTTTCAGCGTGGCAAAGTACCGCTGCCCGCGCATGATGTCATCGTCGTTGAAGATCGAGTGCGCGGCGATGGTGTCGGCAAACGCAATATATTCGTCGGCGGCGGAACCGAACGCCTTTTGGAGGCCGAGGATGACCTGCTGCTGCTTGAGGGCTTCGTTCCCGGCATAGGCGAGCACACTGCCCAGCGTGGTCGCCACGGCGCCAAAGTCACTCAAGCTGACCTTTGCCTTCCCGGCCTCACTGCTGATGCGTTGAAGGCTCTTCTCTCCCTGGATGCCTGCCTTCTCCAGCGAATGCCCCATCGTTTTGCTCGAATCACCAACCTTGGCGAACGTGGCGCTGATGTTGTCCTTCGCCGATATTGTGACGGAAACGGTTTTCCCAGCCATCGTCCATCCCTCTTTCAACGACGCGGTCGCCGAAGCGTCCCGTTGTGCATCAGATCCCCCAGAACGCGGCGAGTGCCCGATCGACGGCTGCCTCGAAGGCGTCATCCGCCAGGACCTGCACCAGCTCGAAACTGTTCTGCATGTAGTGCGAGCCTTCCTGATACACGCTCTTGACCTTGACCCACTGACCGTTGATCTGAAACACGAGGTAGGGTGCGTTCCGGGCGGTGATTGTGCCGCCCTCTTCCCGTTGCCACGCGTACTCCATCGTGGTGCCGTACGAGCCGGACAGCGAATCCCCACCGATCCCGGCCGCAACGCCCTGGATGATCTGGATACTGTTCTTCAATGCGCCCGTATCGACCGGTGCGTATTCCCGCGCGTAGCCGACACCTTCGGACAACAGGCCGTCGATCGCGTCGGATACCGCGTCGTGCATTTCCTTCGGCGCAAGTTGCAGCGCTTCGCCGAAGAGTGTCAGTTCGGATGCGTCAATCGAGAATTCCATTACCATATCCCTTCCGACATCGACGCGTTCTCTGCCGCACACAACCGCGCTTCCGCCGTCTCCGTCCCCTTTGTGATGATTTTCTTCGGTGCGTTCGTTTTGGTCGTCATGTTGGTCCTCGTCTCAATGAACAAGCCGCCGGTCCCATCGCGTGGTCAGCGACGTTCCCGGCGGCCCATATGTCCACCACGATCTTCGGTTGGGCTGCTCTCAGGCGTTCACGTTCCTGGTTTGCAGGACCAGTTGCTGCTCCAACAGTTTGATCTTCTTCTCCAGCTCCTGGAGGTGATAGAGGTCGGCGTAGGCCTGGGCGGCCATCGCGATCGCGGTACAGACGTCGGGCGTCATCTGGCCCTCCCACGTCTGGTTGATCGCGGCGACCATCACCTTGCGCAGGTATTCCGGCGTCATTGGCGGTCCCTGTGGTTGCTCCTTGTGTGGTCCTGTCATGGCTCTATCCTCGCCCCAGCTGACGGTCCATGTATGCCCTGAGCGCATCAAGACCGTGCGGATCATGGTTCTCGCCATACCAGGCCGCCAAACCCAGTGAGAGGACGAGATCGTCGTGATTCCCGGAGCGCCAGTCTTCTCCGGCACCGTAGGTGTCGTGGCCAGTCTGCAGGTTGATCTTCGCCCGGAAGTTCTCCAACTCGCCCTTGAGGATCGTGGCGTTCTTGATCTCGTCGGGAAGATTGAGACGCCTGTTCTGCAAGAGCACCTGCAGCGTGCCGACGAGCTCACGCTTCGGCACCCGGTATTCGTTACCACGACCAGACACCGCGTCTCCGCCGTGAATCGTGACCGCGATGCAATCCAGATCGGCGGCTCGCAACGAGTCCACCACAGCGATGCCGACACCGGTTGCATCGACGATGAGCGGCATCGAGACCGTGTATTTCGGCACCGTGCCACTCCACCAGGGATCCTGATTGCATTGGTCCCACATGTCCTGATGAGCCATCTGGTTCAGCGCGGGAAGGAGTTGCTTCACCGCGGCCGCGACATCGCTGTACGACTTCCCCCGCCAGCGATCGAGCCGGATCAGATCGTAGGCATACCCGCCCTCGGCCTCCTGCCGTTGCCGCAGCACCGAGAGGGCGGTGTAATCATGTTTCTGGCCGAGATCGAGTCCCAACAGATACGTCGGCTTCTGGTTGATGGTCATGCGTCTTCTCCTGGAAGTACCAGCAGCTTGATTCCAGATTGGAATGCCGCCTGAATGTCGTCATGCGCGAACGCGGCATCTTCGAGCTCGCCAAAGATGCAGAGATATTCCTGATCGAAGGTTGGTGCGGGGATCTTCTGCCGTTCCGCCTCAAGGCGCTCAGCGCTGAAATGCGGCACGTCATAGGCTGTGATCTTCGTCCGGTGCCAGTCCGGTCCGCCGTCGGTCCATTCGTGGTAGAAGAAGCCGCGCTTGCCCCACGGCGTCGACAGCAGCACGATCCGGCCCCCACTGGCCATCAGCATCGGCCGGATCGCCTGGTAGAGCGCGTCATCAACCCGACTTGCCTCGTCCACGACCAGCAGCGCGACCGAGCTGAAGCCGCGGATCGTCGCCTCCTTGCCCGGCAGACTCACGATCCGGGAACCGTTGCTCAGCTCCAGCGTCAGCTTGTTCTCGACCGTGGCCGGGACCGTTTCCCCCGCGGCGCCGTAAAGATCCATCATCTTCCTGAACAACTCCTGCGACTGCCGGAGGGAGGGTGAGAGGACGAGGATCAGGGAGTCGGGCTTGTAGAGCGCCTCATGGACGGCAAGGGCTGCCGAGACCGTGCTCTTTCCTGCCTGTCTACTGCAGAGAAGGATTTGCTGCTGTGCGCTGGAGCGGAGCACGTCGGCCTGCCACGGAGCCGGCTCGAGTCCGGCCTGCCGGGCAAAGACAACCGGGTCAAGGGCCGCGGCGAGGTCAAGGAACGGATTAGGCGACGGTGCGACCATCGTTCCCCTTTCCCGCCTCGACGAGCGCCGCAGCAACCTCCTGTCGCGCCTCCGGATGATCCTCCAGCGCCCGAAGCACGACCCGCTGGAGGGTCTGGACCTCGACCTGCATTGGGCCACCATCCGGACCGCTCAGCTCAAGCAGCTGCTTGCCGAAGTCCTTCGGGAACCGACGTTCGAGGATCCACGCCGCCGCACGCCAATCCTCGGCCGCAGCCCCATTGATCAGGCTCATCAGCCGGGCAGCAGAGACGCCTTTCGCGCGTGTAAGTTCCTCCGTAAAGTGCGCCTTCAGGTCCTTGTCGGCACCACGCGGGAACCTGCCACGTTGCCATTCGTAGAACACCGTCTCGGAGACGCCGGCGGCTTCTGCGGCCAGGTGGTACGGCAGACCGGCACGGATGCCCTTCAGAAGCAGGTCGACCGTCTCCGGCGTGAATTTGTGGGGGCGATGTGCCGGTCGTGCCATGTCGGGTCTCCTACAGGCTGTAGCGGCCGCTGGCCTTGACCGCGGCGACCGCCTGCTCCAAGCGACCGGCATCGTGGTTCGCCCGGATGTTCGGCCAGCGTTCAGCGTATTCAGCGTCGGAGAGCGTCGGGTATTGCGGCCGCAACTGAACCCGCAGTGCCGCGTCCTTCTTCGCCTCAGCCTCCGCTGCCCGGCGTTCGCGTCCGGCGACGACCTCGGCCGCATGCACGTTCATCGCCTCGGCGTTTTTGATCAAGGCTTCGAGTGTTTCGACGTTGTTCCGCGCTCTCGCGGCGTCGGTATCCAGCCCCGTGCGAGCGATCCGGCGTTGCTCGGCGAGCGCCTCACGCATCTTCGCCGGGCGGTCAGCCGGGCTTATGCTGTCAAAGTCGGTTGCGGGAAAAGACATCTTCACGATTTGGATCCTTTCGCAGCGATGCCGTCCAAGATGTCGGCAAGCCATTCGGTGAGCAGCGTCTGACGTTCCTGCGGGTCAACCCGGCGGTTGATGGTCGGGCCTGGGGGAATGCCCCGCACGTCGGCAAGGCGGTCAATCGATGCCCGGATGCGATCGATCGCGGCGGCATCGCGGAGTTGCAACTGGCGCTCCTTACCACATGCGATGCGCGGGAAACATCGGCGCGTCTGACGTGTCGTCCATTGCAGCGGCGTGGGCCCGTTCTCGCAGCATTCCCGGCAGGTCGGCAGCAAAGTCGGCGTCGGTCGCACCGGGCGTCCGCATGTATCGTTGCCGCAGTTCCTCGGTGAGTCGTGCCAGGCGAGCCGTCTCGTAGGCCGCGTCTTTTTTCTGGCGCTCAGCGGCCTCGGCCGCCTTTTGGACCTCGTGTTCGGCGCGGATGGCCTCCTGCCCCTTCACGAACCGCGTGGATGCGTCCCACGACTCTCGGGCGTCCTGGACGATCGACCCGTGCTGGTCACCGGTGTTGAACCGGTTCGGGCAGGGCCAGATGGCTGACCACCACTCCCAATCACGGGTCTGCGACGTGGGGAAGTCACGCGCCAGATCGGCATAGGCTGTGACCGGGATCACCAGCCCGGTCTTCCGCAGTTCGGCCAGTTTCTCGCGTCGTTCTTGTTCGCTACTCATGTCATGTGCTCTCCCTGAGCCGCTGGACGGCCCGCTGTGGGTTTGATTCGTGCGTTTCGATGTATTCCTCGTTGCGATGCTTTCGGCGCGTCTGGGTCGCGGCACCGCGGGCAGGTACGCCATGTTCCAGCGATGATGTCCGCTCTCAGCGTCACCCACGTACGTTTACAGCGTACACACCGCGTCTCCAGCTCGATCGTCATCTCCGCATCCCTTCTCCAAACCACAAAGCCGCCGGCGCGGGCATGGTCTGCCCGACAACCGGCGGCCCGTACGTCCACCACAGTCTTTGACTCGTGTTCTGCCTACGCCGCTTTCGGCTCCGACATCCTGATCACCCGTACCTTCCCGCACGAGCATCTCAGTTCAAGCGAACCATCCAGCCGGTACACCACCTTCACGCCTTCGGTGACGTGAATGGTGCCGGTATGCTTGCGATGGGCGACAGGACGGCGACACGATGGGCATTGAATCTCGGATTTGCTCATGCGGCGATCTCGCTTTCCCGTGCGATCTCGACGGTCTCCCGGGCCTCCCGCTGCAGGCGGTCGATGGCGTCTGCGGCGGAGTCGGCGAGCTGGAAAAGGGCGGACGTGTATGACCGTGCCCGCCCCACCAGGTGGAGCGTGGCGTTCGGCGTCAGGTCTTTCTTCGCCTCGACGGACCAGCCCCGCTCGCCCTGTGTGATGGTGACCTCGAAGCCGGCGGCACCGAGATCAAGCGGGAGCGAGAGCAACCGGACGAACATCGCATCCCTACGGACCGCCGGCGGGGTTGCCATCCAGCGCCGGAGCGGGACCGTCAGCAGATCGCGAATGTCCTGGCGTGCCAGGTCGAATGGCGTGGTATCGAGCTCCATCACGCAGCATCTCCCTTCAGGCCATGCAGTTCGTCTTCGAGCGCGCGAATGCGGTCGACCAGCAGGCCGTACTTCCGCGGACTCATCACGTAGGCTTCGATGCGGCCATTGGTATCTTCGAGGCGCACGGCGGCCAACACCTCGTCCCCTCGCTCGCTGACCGAGATGGCTTGCCAGACAGCCGCCGGCAGCTTGGCTCGGGCATCGACCATCGAGATGCTGATGCGATCGGGAATCAGGCGAACGGTCATGATGCTTTCTCCAGGCGAATGGCGGCGGCCGAGGCGTGCCGCTGGGCGATGATCGCTTCGGCCCGTTGCAGGGCATCGACGTTATGCGCATGCCAGGGATCGGCGGGATCCTCGGCCGCGATCTCGGCGCGGAGCTCATCCAGTTCGTCCGGATCGAAGGCGAGCATGTTCCCGACTGTGCGCTCGAGCGTGGGCGTCTGCAGCAACTCCATGATTTCCGCCTTGTGATCGCGAATGAAGCTCCGCAGCCTGGTCGTCAGTCGATGCGTCGGATACGCACGGAGGCTGACGGTACCGTCGTCTTCGGTGTGCAGGTGCAGGCCGACACGGAAGGTCTGCACGTAGGTCACGGCATCGAGCATCAGAACACCTCCTCGTTCGATGCGACTGATCGAAATTCCCTGACGTTTGCCGGTCTCCCTCCCGTTTCCTCATTTGTCAGGTCGTCGTTGTATGAGGAATGGTGAGGAATGACAGAGCCCTGAAGGCAGTGATATTTCCGGGGATTGCCCTTACGGGGCTTCTCGTTGTCGACGGCGAATGGACGTGGCGTCTCCTGCAGCATCCTGCTCAACTGGTTCTGAACAGAGCCGAGTTTCACGCCAGGAATGACGTTGGCGATCGCAGCTGCATCCAACCATTCATCGGTTTCATTCAACGAGTCGAGGATTTTCTGCCGCAAATTCGGCATCTGCATCGTCGGCGGTACGTTTGTGACAACCCATCGATGGTCAGGGCCGTTGAAGGCAATGTGCTCCACTACCTTTTGGAGATTCCGACCTTCAGCCCTCAGAACTCCACGGACATCGGCGTCGTTGTCGGTGTCCTCGCGTGTGAACTGGAGTTCATCATCGAAGGATGCACGGATCGCCGTCGATCCCCGGAACGTCCCGGACATCTTGCCGGCATGGTGGCTGACAACGATCGCGGTATTGGTTTGATGCGAGACGGAGCGGAGCGCGCGCAACCGAGGCGCCATATCGTCGGACTCGTTCTCGCGACCGCCGTGAGCCTCCCGCAGGGGATCGATCAGCACGAGGACCGGCTGTATGTCCTGAATCAACTCCAGAAGCGCCTGAATGCCGATCTCGGTGTCGAGGCGAAACTCTTGCCCTTCAACGCTGCCATCAGCCCTGACGATATAGAGTGGATACCCTCCCCTCCCCTTATCGCGAGCCTTCAAGCGCCCCTGGAGCGTGGCGGCGTTTTCCTCCAACGCGATGTAGATGACCGGCCCTTCCATCACGGCCCGATCGAGGAACGGCGTTCCTGTGGCGATGCAGTAGGCCAGATCGATCATGATCAGGCCCTTACCGGCCTTCTCTCGTGCGCTGAAGAGCGTTGCGCTCCCGGAGACGAGAAGCCCATCGACCAAATACTCGATCGGCGGAACCTCGAGCTCCATGAACTCGTCACGAGAGATCGCCGTCAGCAATGAACACGGCCGAGTCGCCTCCTGTGCGATCATCGACGCACCTGACCATTGATGACCTTGATCGGTGTGAAGGCGTCACTGCGACGGCCGCGAGATTGGTCATTCATCATCGTACCCTTAATGCGAATCGGTGATGATGAACTACTCTGAGGACGATTTCCGCTCACATAAGGAGTGTCGCGGATCCCCAGCTGCGGCTTGACATCTTGCCAGCCCTTGCCGGCGCAACTGTCATGGAGGCAGCGATAGGAAACCGCCCCGCTGTTAAATTGGAAGAATGAGGCGCCGGTGTCGTGCTCATCAGAAGTCAGGCAGGATGCGAGATCGTAGGCGGTGCCGTAGGTCCGCTCTTTCTCGGTGTACTGGATTCCTGCATCGTCCAGAAGCTTCCGGAGATCATAGGCAGGGCCATCGTATGGGCCGTCCCCTCTCCCAGCCCTCGGTGCTTCCTTCGGGGCCAAGGCCGCGAGCTCTTCCAACTGCTCACGAGTCACAACGGCGGTCTCGAATGCCTTCCCGGTCGCCATGCGCCAAGGCCGGTCGGGTTGCGGCGTTGGGCTCTTGGCGTTGATCGTTCCAGCAATACGTGCGATACGCGCGGGGTTCCCGACGCCACTGTCGACGTTGACCTCTTCATCAGTGAACATCGCGCTCAGGGCGGCGAGACACCGTTCCACGATCGAAGCATCCTCAACGGGAAGATCGATCTGCCAGAGCGCCGTGGCGCCCGACCCTGAGCTCCCGACCCAGGCAGGCATCGGGAAGTGCAAGTCCGACATCAGAAAGTGCGCGATCTCGTTCCCGCGAATCTTTGCCGCTTCCTGCTCCGCATTTGTGGCGCACGTGAATCGCGGTCGAGTCGGGTCAATGTCGAGGAAAAGCCATTGAAGCCGAATGACATCCTCATCGGCGGCTGACGTAACCGCGACGTCGACGCAGGCCTGATTCCAGTTGAGGACATAGTCGGCGAGGAGATTGAGCGTGACGTAGATCCCCGCGCAGTCGGCGCCAGTGTATCGGCAAACCCACTCAACGGCCGTAGCGACGTCAGTGAAGAACCCACTGTAGGTTCTCGCCCACAGTCGATTCGGCCCACCTCGCCTGGTGTTGAGGATCCGAACTTCGAACGGAGCGCCAGGCGTGGTCACGACCTCGAGGTAGCCGCGAACGACTTCCGGGTCTGGTCGCCCGTTCTCCAGTGAGTTGTGGTAACCTGTTGGTGAAGACATTTCAGTATCCTTCTTGAGACGCTCGCAGGTGGCCGCCGTGCGAGCTTTCTCATGCAATGTCATCTTCCCTGCGTGCGTTGATCACCTCCTCGAGCGCTCTCTGGCTCACCACCATCCGACGGCCCAGCCGGATCACGGGCACGGGCAATTCGTCTCGCCTCGCCAGCTCATACGCGACGGCGCGGGAAATACCGAGCATCTTCCCGGCAGCCTCGATATTGAGCGTCTGGCAAGTAATCTTTTCGATCCGCGCCTCGATACGGCCCTGAACATCTGTTGCCATTACGAACCTCCGCTAGATCATCGTGACGTCCTGTGACAATGCGTCTGCACCCTCAAGATAAGTGGTGGGTTTTAGGGGAGCCACAACTTAAAGGAGTATTGCTAAAGTTGATCCCTACGAAGGAGTGTGAGTCCCATCTGGGCAGCAAGTTCGGTCACGGCCTTCTGTGTTCGGGCTAAGGAAACCCCGGCGCTCAATCCGATTTCCTCATAAGTCTCTTCGCCATCGATCACGCGAGTGATAACCCAGTCCATTGGGTCACCTTTTCGGAACCGAGTGTCTTTAACCCGGGCCCATCCTTCCTCTTCGGCCGCGTCACGAAGTCGCCTCTCGTAAGCCGCCAGAGAGTTCCGGAACTCACGGCCAATCTCCTTCCGGACATCGGCCCATCGTTGCGTCGTTGGTTGCCATCCCGGGTGCGTGAATGAGAATCGCGTTTCATCTGAAGACAGTAGGGGGACCATTCCCTGCCAAGCGAGAAAACGCAGCTCGCCGTCTGCTGGCGCGGTGGGATCCGTTGCCCAGATAGCGATCGTCTCGACTACAGCCTCCATGATCCAGTCATCAACCAGATGCGACTTCTCTGACCAGTGGCAAAGAGCGTTGTGCATCTCGATATAGGAGGGGGAACTCCACGATGGATTGATGTGCTTGAATGTGGCCCAACCTGGCAGGTGGCCTATTAGCAACGCCATCGTTGTGCCGATCATGGGGTCAGTCGTGGTTGCGCCATTGCTCCAGTCGCGCCAGATTCGACGGTAAATCTCGAGCGGACGACCCTTCAGATCGCGCAGAACCTCTGGCCTCAACACGGCCAATCGTGTCAAGAATCGATGACGCTGGCCTTCGACTGTGAGATTGTCGGTGGGGTCCTCATACTCTCCCGGATGTGGTCTCAGACGTCGCGTTCTCTCATCTCTACTCATGCTCCGACCATCCTCTCTCATGTGTGCCCTCACCCCGGCCGGTTCACTTCCGATACGGGATGTTTCTTCTTGACATACATAGTTCATCACTCACATTCCCTATATGTGAATCGGTGATGATGAACTATTTTCGTGACCCTTTTGCGCACTCGGGATACCTCACCAAAATAGGATGATGAGGAATTTGCACAGGGCCTCTTCAGAGTACAGGTGGCGCGCGTCGACGGGCAGCACAAAACACCGATTCAGTCGTCGCTGAAACGGTTTTGTCGTCACTTTTGTCGTCAATGGGAGCACTTGATACCGTATCGCCTGCGTCAATGCAGCGAAAATCCCCGTGGCTATGGGCTTTTCTGAGGGTGACCCCCCCGGGACTCGAACCCGGAACCAATGGATTAAAAGTCCACTGCTCTGCCATTGAGCTAGAGGGTCCGGCACCGTGATCCGGCGCCTGCATCATCCTACCGCGAGAGGCATGCGACGTGCCATAGTGAGACCTGTCGTATCCGCCCGTGTGTCCGAGGATTCCCCGCCGCATCATGCCTCTTCCCGATTTCCTCTCCTCCGACCTCGCTCGCTGGCTCCTCGCCTTCGTCGCCGCGGTCGTCATCTCCGGGAGCGCATTCCGCCTCCGGTCCCTCACGGCGGATGGTGCCGCCGCGGCAGTCGTTCTCGGCACTGCGCTCGTCGGTCTGGCGGGATGGTGGTCGGGCGTGCTTCTCGTCGTGTTCTTCGTCTCGGCCAGCATCCTCTCCCAACGTATCCGGCGCCGATCATCCATCGCAGCCCGGCGGGGACACCGGCGCGATGTCGTGCAGGTGACGGCAAACGGCGGCTTCGCCCTCCTGATGGCGATCGTCTACGCGGCGACTGGAGCGCCGGTCTGGCTCCTCGGGGTCGCCGGCGCCATCGCCTCGGCCAATGCCGATACCTGGAGCACCGAGGTCGGCCGCCTCAGCCAGACGCCGCCACGCATGGTCACCACCTGGCGTGAGGTGCCCGCCGGCACCTCCGGCGCTGTCAGCCCGGTCGGACTCCTCGGCGCCGCGGCGGGCGCGTCCCTCATCGCCGCACTGGCCGCATCCGGCGTCACACCGGGATGGTTTCCGGCATCCGCACAGCCAATCACGACGATCGTTGCCGTCATCGTCGGCGGGATCGTGGGGTCCGTCGTGGACTCGATCCTCGGCGCAACGGTTCAGGAGCAACGCTGGTGTCCAGCCTGCAACAAGCAAACCGAGATGCACGTCCACGTCTGCGATACGCCCACTCTTCCGTACGGCGGGAAGGCGTGGATCACGAACGATGTCGTCAATGCGGCCTGCACGATCTCGGGAGGTGTCCTGGCCATCCTGATCGGACTCATCCCCGGATGATGCCGGGACAAATCCGCTGCCGGATAGAGTAAGATCGTAGGGAACAAAATGGTCTCCGGACCCGAGACGAAGCATGTTTCCGGTGGTGCACCGGTCATCGTCAATGCCATAATCGTGTCCCGGATCGACAGCGGCTCTGCCGGTCCCGAATTGCAACGGAGACCCCCCGCCCATCCCGGTCACGTCGACCCACCACAGCCCGATACGAGGAGAACTATGCGGAATCCTGCACATTTCGGAACGTCACACCTGCTCCGCGCCGGGCAATCCGCCCTGCTGGTCACAACGCTTGCCGGGAGCTTGATGCTCTCCCCCGCCGTCATGGCGCAGGATGCGACCCCTGCCTCCTCGCCGGTGGCCAGCCCGGTCGCGACAGCCGAGGCAGCGTCGACGACGTTGATGAGCGCCCGATTCGATGAGTTCGTGCCCGCGCCGATGACAGTCCGAATGCTCCGGATCACGGTCGAGCCGGGCGCCTCCACCCCGATGCACACACATCCCGGTCCGGAGTTCGACCTGATCGAATCCGGCACTCTCGCGATTCGCACCGAGGGCGAGGCCACGATCACCCGGGCCAACGGGGATAAAGAGGCCGCGACCGCCGAGGAACAATCGCTTGGTGAGGGCGACTGGATCCTCTATCCGGCGGGCACCGGCATGTACTACGAAAATACATCCGATTCCCCGGTCGTGCTGCTGTCGGCCGTGCTTCTGCCGGTCGGAACCGATTATCCGGAAAGCATCACGTACACCGATGGCCAGCCGACATCGAAGGATTTCGAGGGTGTCAGCTTCAAGGTCCTCGGCGATGGTCTGGTCCAGCACATGCCGAAGGGCGGCGCGACGGTGACCATCTCGTCCATCGATATGCCCGCCGGGGCGGCGCTTCCGGCAGCAGACGGCGTGGCGATGTACTCGCAGGTCAAGGGCAATTTCTCGTTCACCGTCGACTCCGGGGCGGTCCAGGTGAGCCGCAGTAAGCTCCAGTCGCTGCAGTCCAACGCCGTCGCGGGCGAGGAATTCACGCTCGAGGAGGGCGATGCTGCCTTCTTCCCGGCCGGCGTGACCGAGACGTCACGGACAGACGAGAAGGACGCCCTGGATATCCTCGTCCTCTCCGTCGAATTCGACGAGCCGCTCGATCGGGACGCGGCCGCGCTAACGTTCACCGCCGGATCCGGGACTACCAGTGATGCGACCGATGAAACGAAGCAGGAAGACGAAGACAAGAAGGACGACGGGGCGATCGGCGCGATCGTGACGACGAATGTCGACGATCTCAATCTTCGCGCCGAGCCAAGCACCGATGCCGACGTCGTCGACCAGCTGGCGGCGGGAATCGAGCTCGAGATCGTTGGTGGGCCGGTCGAGGCCGAAGGCTACACCTGGTACGAGGTGAAGGTGACCGCCGAGGGTGGTAACTCGGGCTGGGTCGCCTCGGACTTCCTCGACGGTATCCCGGAGCCGACCGCGGAGACGACGCCGACGCCGGAGAGCACGAAGGAAGCCTCCACGGGCGATACGTTCGCATCCGGCGCGATCGTGGTCACCACGGAAAATGATGTCCGCATCCGGGCCGAGGGCAATCTGGGCGGCGAGATCATCGACGCCTTCCCGGCAGGCACCGAATACGAGATCACGGGCGATCCTGTCGATGCGGACGGGTACAAGTGGTATCCGGTGAGCCTGGTTGACGATCCGACGATCAGTGGCTGGATTCCTTCCGAGTTCCTTGCCCCGGAGGGGTAGCCGCGACATTCACGCACACAACAAACGGGTCCCGGTGGATTGTCTCCACCGGGACCCGTTTGTTATAGAGCGAATTGCAGGACATTTGATACCGAATCCGCCCACCGACCACTCCGGGTCAGTGCTACCGGGGATGCGTGTGGTAGCACCGGGCCGTAGTGCCCGGTGTGCTCGCAAGGACCGACCATCCCCTGATCCGTCCACCGACCACTCCGGGTCGGTGCTACCTATATGGGCCGGTCGCGGGCGCCGATCCATTCGCATCGCTCATACCGAATCCGCATGCATGCTCGCGGGTCAGCGCACGCCACCGTAGTCCCGGGTCCTGTGCCCGGGACATGCCGCCGAGCGGCATCATGGAGACCCGCGAGCATTCATAGGTATGGGCATGTCTCGGGCACAGGACCCGAGACTACGTGAGTTGCACCGGCGAAGATCCACCACAGTTCATCCGGATTTCGTATGGTGAGTTACAAGCAGCGGGAACGCCCCTACGCCAGAGACATGCAGGGATACTAAGGCCCCATTCGGGACCGGCCTACCCGCGCCGGGCTTGCTCCTCAATGAGCGCGGATCGCATCGCGGCGAGCGGCGCCTCCTGTCCCGTCCACAGTGAGAACGATCGGGCGCCCTGGTGAAGCAGCATGCCCAGCCCGTCGATCACGTCGTGACCCCGTTTCCCGGCGGCCAGGAGCAATGCCGTCGGCCGGTACGTGAGATCCATCACCACCGCCGACTTCGGAAGATGGTCCAGTGCCTTCGGTTCGACCGGGGTCTCGCCGTCACCCCAGCCCAGAGACGTCGCGTTGACGAGGAAGTCCGCATCGAGGAATCCTTCCTCGACCACCGTCTCCCACGGCATCATCTCGATCCCGAATTCCTGGGCCAGCGATGCCGCCTTCATATCAGTCCGGTTCGTGATGACGATGCGCGTCGCGTCCATCTCCTGCAATCCGGCGATCACCGCGCGGGATGCACCGCCCGCGCCGAGGATGATGGCCGTGCGGAGCAGCGGTGTGCCGATCTGCTCGACGATCGATGTGCGGAATCCGTAGGCATCGGTGTTGTCGCCCACCAGCCCCTCCGCCGAAGGGACGATCGTATTGACCGCGCCGATCCGGCGGGCGGTGTCGGTGATGGAGTCGACGAGATCCATCACAGCCTGCTTGTGGGGCACGGTAACGTTGGCCCCGAGAATGCCGGGCTCGCGGAGGCTGGCGATGCGCGCCGGCAGATCCTCGGGAGCCGTCGGCCACAACTCGTACGTCGCGTCAATCCCCAACTCCTGTAAGGCGGCATTCTGCAACACTGGCGACAGCGAATGGTCGACCGGATACCCGATCACTCCCGCGCGTTTCATCGCGTCTCCCGTCCGTTATCAAGAAATCCGCAGGCGATCCATTGTCGTGGCCCAGGGCAACTGGCCGGGCAGCACCCCTCCGGCGCAGATGTCCCAGTCCGGATGATACTCACAGGTCTTCCGGTTGTGTTCCTCCAGTGTCGTGCTGAAATCATGCTCGCCACTCTCGTCGTCCTTGGTGACGAAATAGAGATAGTCGACATCCGCCGGCTGGACGACCGCCTGCAGGGAAGCCTTGCCCGGGTTCGCGATGGGCCCTGGCGGTAACCCGACTGTCAGATAGGTATCGTAGGCGGTGGATTTCGACTTCTCGAGTAATTCTGTGTTCAAGGTCGGCCACCAGTTGTCAGGTGTGCCGATGCCGTATTGCTGGGCCGGATCGGCGCCGAGCGACATTCCCTGATCGAGCCGGTTCAGGTAGACCGCGGCGATGATCGGACGCTCTTCCGGAATCGCGGCCTCTCGCTCGACGATCGAGGCGATGGTCACGACCTGATAGACGCTCAACCCTTCCGCCTTGGCCTGGGCCACCATCTCCGGCGTGAACTTGCTCTCGAAATTGGTCAGCTGCAAGCGAATGACATCCGACGGCGAGGCGTTGGCCCCAACGCGATACGTGTCCGGGAAGAGGAACCCCTCGAGCGATGCGCCCTTCGGCACGCTCTCGAGAAATGAGTAGTTGCTGCGATAGTTGTCGGTGTCCTGCGCGGCCGTCACATAGGTGGTTGCTGCATCTGGCATCCCGGCATCCTGCAAGACCGCAGCGTTCTGCTCGAGTCGTTGCCCCTCGATAAAGGTGACATTGAGCGCCTCGTTCGACTGCGCCGTTCCGGTTTCCGTCTCCGCGCTCCCGGTATCCGGCACGGTGATCTCGTCGATGATCTGCGGCACGCTCATGCCAATTCGCAGCGTGTAGGTGCCGGGTTGCAATTCGACATCGCTGAAGCGCATCCGCGTCTCGAAATAGAATCCGTACCGGATCAAGTCGGCGTCTGCCAGCTTGTCGGCAACCGAGCCGGAATCGTCATCCTCGGAGATGTCGATCGTGACCGGGCGTCCGATCTCCTCGGATCGCGACTGGTCTTGCCAATAGTTGAAGAACCACACGCTGCCACCCGCGAGCATGACCGTCAGGACGACGATGCTGACCAGTTTCATCGCGGAGCTTAAAAGACGAACCAAGGGAAAATACTCCTGGGAAAGCGGGCGACGGCGCGAAGCGTTCGCCCCTGAAAGGACGTGGCGACGGTGAAGCAGGAAGACAGGTAAGATACCGGCGTGCCACGCCTGCGCGATCGTATGGACGGCACCGATCGCCGATGCCCGTGAGTGTACGGTGTCATATCGATGACACGCGCTCTATTCTACGTTGAGTCCCGATGCCCGACCAAACCGAAAGAACAATCCAGGTGGCAAAACCTCCGCTGATCGCCATTGCCGGCGCCACCGCAGTCGGCAAGACGCGTCTTTCATTGACGCTTGCTGAGCGTTTCGACGGCGAGATCGTGAATGCTGATTCCCGCTCGTTTTATCGCGGTATGGATATCGGAACCGCCAAGGTCTCTCCGGATGATCAGGCGAAGGTGCCGCATCACCTGATCGACTTTCTCGACCCCGCCGATCCCGTCTCCCTGGCACTCTTCCAGGATCTCGCAACGGAGGCGATCGCGAATATCTCGTCCCGGGGACGCGTCCCGTTCCTTGTTGGTGGCACCCCGCAATACGTGAACGCGTTGGTCGAGGGCTGGCGGATGCCCCGCGTCGAGCCCGATCCGGACGTGCGCTCGCGTCTTCAACGCGAGGCGGACGAGCATGGTTTCGAGCCGTTGCTGGCCCGCCTGCGGGAGATCGACCCTGCCTCGGCGATGCGGACCGGCCCGAATGTGCGGCGGATCATCCGTGCGCTGGAGGTCTACGAGAAAACCGGACAACCGATGAGCGAGCAGCAATCGAAGGGGCCGGAACCCTACGACGCGCTGGAGCTGGAGCTCTGGCGGCCTCGCGAGGAGCTCTACCGGCGAATCGACGATCGGGTGACGGAGCAGGTCGACGCGGGGCTGATGGATGAAATTCGCGCGCTCCTGGCTGCAGGATTGTCTCCGGAGGCCGGATCCTTCTCAAGCATCGGATACCGGCAGGCGATGCCGTTCATTCGCGGCGAAGCGACGCTGGATGAAACGATGGAGCGCATTCGTTTCGACACTCACCGTCTCGTGCGACATCAGGAGACATGGTGGCGGAAGAATCCACGCCTGGTTCGCGTCGATATGACCGCTCCCGATGCGGAAGCCCGAACCACGACCCTGATCGAAATGCATCTGGCGACACCGTCGTCCCGTTCGTAAGACGGAGACCGGTCTTCGGGGTTCCGAAGACCGGTCTCACAGACCAGGATCAGGTTGCGTTCGCGCCTTGCGAGCTCTGGAAGCGCAGGTAGGCGATTCCGGCCAACACGACACCGGACAGCAGGAAGATAATGCCCAGCAATTGGAGCGTTCCGCTGGCACTCGCGTCGTCGTTGAGCAACAGGATGACACCGAGCACGGCGGTCATCGCGCCGACACCCAGACCGCCCCAGCTATCGGCGCCCAGCTTCCGGACGACGAGCAATCCGGCGACGGTGATCACTGCATAGGCCAGCAACCCCCACCCGAGGATCAAACGGAGCGCATTGAGCGGCATGTAGTCCCAAATCCATCGTGCGGTGCCGATCGCTCCGATGGCGACCCCGATACCGGCCCGGAACGCGGTGTACAGGGCCAGGTCCGTAGATCCGGACCGGAACTCCGTAAAGATGCCGACGATACCGGCGACCAACAGGACGATCGAGGTGATCTGCAGGATTGCCGTTCCGGCGCCACTCTTGTTCACCAGGACGTAGATGCCCAGGATCAGGAGAGCCACGGCTTCGGCAGCGACGATCATCCAGTTCGTGTTACGACCCAACGGGTTGCCATGTTTCCGCAGTGCCTGTGTCGTCGAGTCCATGTGCATGCGCTCCTTTGCGGAATGCGCGCTAGCTGGTTGGAGTAGCCGGAGACCAGGGTTCTTCCGGCAGTTTGACTGTGGTCAGCGCCTTCCACTGCGAGGCGATACCGACGGCCGCCAACACGATGACGACAAGCGTCCACCACCACGAATTGTTGATGATCGCGGCGGCATTCCCGTATCCGAGATCGACGCGGTTGATCCGGTCGAACACCAGCAGGATCCCGGCAACGACCACCGTGGCACCAACGAACGCCGTGTTGAACAGCACGATGTAGATCGGCAACGCCAACCGCATCGCCAGCACGAAGAAGAGCACGAAGCCGATGACCGCAAACAGCGTGACGATCCAGCCCGCCGCATTGTGGACAATGGCTGTACCCAAAGCGGCCCCCGTCGATCCTGCCGCGATCAGCGCGCCGGCGTACCACCAGAAATACGACACCACGGCGAAGATCACGCCGAGAACGAGGCCGACGATCCACGACGTCAACGTCGAGAAGACGCCGTCACCGAAAATGGCCTGCACCCCTGCCCCGCCGACGAGAAACCCGAGCATGAACCCGAGGATCGGCAACGCGGCGAAAAACGTCCGGAGCCCGGAAAAGACGAGCACCAGCCCCAACGCGATCGCGATCAATCCGATGATGACATCCCACATACCACTCACCCCCTGCGGCGCGGAAATCCTCCCGCCCCTTATAGAACCACTGAATTCGTAGGATCGGCTATAGCTCGTCGATGCCTGTTCGACAAACCACTCCCCCTCATGATCTTGCGTCTCCTCGAATCTGTTCCATAATCGGACCCATCCACGTATATGTCAATCATGTGGGGAATACGTATGTACATTCAGCGATACGTAGAGGGGGCGGAAATGCGTGCGGTTGATATCGCATCAGAAAGGGGGAAAGGGTACCATCGATCCTGTATGAAATCCTGTCGCCTTATGGAAAATCCCGGTGCACGACGATGGAACACGCTGCCGATGATCGCATTCATCGGCGACGCCAGCCCAGGAAGGTATCGCGCATGAAAAAGCTCGAATTTGCACCGGAGTCCACGGCGCATCGGGGCTGGACAGTCCCTGCGGCGGTCGCCCTGCGCCCGATCATCGCGGTGATTGCCGTCATGCTGGCGATATCAGGTGCGGTCACGGTGCTTGCAGCGCAAGAGAGCGTTTCCCTCGAGCAACAACTCATCGAGAAGTACTCCCCCATCGTTGCCCTGAAAGACCAGACATCGGTTTGCGATACCGAGGGCGAGCCATATTTTCCGGTCGCCGTCGACGCGGTACTGAACGATCCGACAGTGGTCCTGAAACAGGCAACCACGGATTCCTCTCGCACCGATCCGGTCATCGTCACTGGCCCCTCCTCGCGGGATTTGTATGCCAAGGGGGCCGATTACTATCTCGATCTGCCAGGGAATCCGCGGAAACCCGGCTGCAGCTACGCCACGCGGTTCGCCGAGCGCAAGGATGCGCTCACGCCGACGACCTACGCCCATATCATCGCGAATGGCACCGACAAGCTCGCGATCCAGTACTGGTTCTTCTACGTTTACAACGACTTCAATAACAAGCACGAATCCGACTGGGAGATGATGCAGATCATCTTCGATGTCGGCACGGTCGAGGAGGCACTTTCCGCCGAGCCGTCCCAGGTCGCCTTCGCCCAGCACGGCGGTGGAGAAACGGCAGACTGGACCAGCAGCAAGCTGCAACGCGACGGCTCGCATCCGATCGTCTACCCGGCGGCCGGCTCCCATGCCAGCCAGTACGGCAGCGCGACCTGGCTGGGTTGGGGAGAGAACGGCACCGGTTTCGGATGCGATATCACCACCGGACCATCCACACTCGTCTCGCTCACACCCGTCCTGCTGCCGGACAAGGCTCCCGGTCCGGAAAGCGAATTCGCATGGCTGACCTACACCGGGCGCTGGGGTGAGAAGCAATTCAGCGAGTACAGCGGTCCAACCGGGCCGAATACGAAGTCGCAGTGGCGAAGCCCCTTCCTCTGGCAATCGGATCTGCGAGACAGCAGCATTGAGGTGCCCGGTTCCCGCGCGTTCGGGCCAGCCCCGACCTCCGTCTTCTGCTCGCTCTCGGCCGAGGGCTCGGCGATCTTCACACGGCTCGGGGATCAACATGCGCTTTTGGCCGCGACGGCGGCTCTCCTGATCGGAATCATCGCCGGGCTTATCGCCTACAGCAGACGTCTCGTCGGCCTGGCGACCGGTCTGTACCGGGTGAGACTGCGCTCGTTCGCGTTCATCGGGCTCATGCTGATCCCGATCGGGATCCTTTTCAACGGCTTCCAGTATCTGGTTGCGCACGTTCCGCCCGGAAACCTGATCATCGCCGTGATGGGCAAGAGCCCCGGATCCTATTTCGCCATGGCGCTCCTGGTCGGCATCGTCCAGCAATTCGCCAGCCTCATCGTCGTCGGGCCGGCCGTCATCCAGGTGTTCGGCGATCTGGAGGCGCAACGCTCGCATTCGCCAGTCGAAGCGTACCGGAGCTCGCTGAAGCACCTGCCCGTCCTGGCGCCGCCGGTCCTGCGATCCACTGCGATCATCGTGCTGCTCGCTCTGACCATCGTCGGTATTCCGTTTGCGATCCGGAATCTCGTCCGGTGGATGTTCATCCCGCAGGCGGTCATGCTCGATGGGCGGCGGGGTGCCGATGCCCGAGCCGAAAGCGAGCGATCCGTGGACGGGCATTGGCTCCAGACGGCGGTGAAAGCAGCGCTGCTCACCTTCATCGGCGCGACCCCCGGTGTCGTGATCGGGCTGATCCTGCTCGTGTTCGGGTCCGCCAGCGTCCAGATGACCAATATCGTCAGCAGTCTCGTTTACGCGGTCGTCCTGCCGTTTTCGATCCTCGGGATGACGATCCTCTACCGCCAGCATCAGGGACGAAGCATTCCGACGGTGCGCCGGCAGGATCTGCCTGGCCGGACAGACGCCACGGCATCGCCGGAGACCGCCAACGGCCCGGCATGAGCGCCAGGTCATCGACTCGCGATAATCGTTCATTGATGATCAGTACTATACTTAGGGAAGTAGTTGCGATTAAACCGGAGGATCATCATGCCTACAGATTCGCGAACCGTCGTTGACCCTGCATTCGCTGCCTATGCCCATCCCGACGTCCTCGTCACAACCCAATGGGTGGCGGATCATCTCGATGACCCGAACGTCCGCGTCCTCGAATCGGACGAGGACATCATGCTTTACGAGATCGGCCACATCCCCGGATCGCTCAAGCTCGACTGGCTCACCCAGATGCAGCAGCAGGTGGACCGGGATTTCGTCGACAAGGCCGGATTCGAGACGCTGTGCAGCGAGCGCGGCATCACTCCGGAGATGACCGTCGTCTTCTACGGCGATGTCAACAACTGGTACGCGACGTACGGCTTCTGGCTGTTCAAGTACTTCGGTCACGATGATGTTCGGGTCATGGACGGCGGTCGCGCAAAGTGGGAGGCCGAAGGGCGCCCGTGGACCCGCGAGGTCCCCGATGTGGCACCGACGCAGTACGTGGCAAAGGATGCCGACAACGCCATCCGCGCCTTCCGCGACGATGTCCTGCGACAGGTCGAGGAAGGGACCGGGCCCCTGGTTGATGTGCGCTCGAACGCCGAATATACCGGCGAATTGCTGCACGCGATCGGATATCCGCAAGAGGGTGCCCAGCGCGCCGGCCACATCAAGGGTGCGCACAACGTTCCGTGGGGCACGGCAGCCAATGCGGACGGGACGTTCAAGTCCGCGGAGGAGCTGCGCAAGCTCTATGGCGATCATGGGGTAACCGGCGACGAGCCGATCATCGCCTATTGCCGCATCGGCGAGCGCTCCAGCCACACATGGTTCGTATTGAAGTATCTGCTCGGTTACGACGATGTGCGTAACTATGATGGCTCGTGGACGGAATGGGGCAGCCTCGTCGGCGTCCCGAACGCGACTGGCAACGAGCCCGGATAGCGTCCGACTATACCTGCGTTGGGGCGCCGGGCATTCGGCCCTGCGCCCTCACGATCCCGTAAATGTTCCAGTACATGAAAGATACCTTTATGCTCGATCGACAGGATTACATCGAGATCATCCTCGACCACTTTGAAAACCCTCGCCACAAGCACCGGATGGAAGATGCCGACGTCCAACTGGGCGGCGGTAATCCTGGCTGCGGCGACCTGATCACCATGTATCTCAAGATCGGTGAGGGCGACCGGATCGAGGAAGCCAGCTTCGAAGGAACCGGCTGCACCATCTCCCAGGCTGGCGGTTCGATCATCGCCGAACTGGTCGAAGGGATGACCCTGGATGAGGTCAAGGCGCTGGGGAAAGACACGATGATCGAGGAGATCGGCGAGGACGCCGTCAAGAGCCGCGTTCGTTGTGCCACGCTCGCGCTCGGCACCGTCCAGGCCGCCGTCGATCAGTATCGCGCCGACCAGCGCCGCATCGACGAGGGTCTCGCGCCGGAAGCGCGTCCCAAGCAATTCGAGATTTAGAGGCCATTACGGAGGGACGCCATTGACCGCACGAACGCGCGGCGAGGATCCGTGCCGATGGGCGGTCAAGACGTCCCCTACGAGTGCCAATCCCATCTGTCCCTGTTATCATCCAATCAGCTACACCCTGACCTGACGCCCCTGCATCGAAGGACCGCCGCGTGCGCGAACCCTCGAATGCCGCCGAATCCGCCTCCCCACCCCGATCGCGACCCCGCGAGCTGGCGATGAGCGCTGCCTGGCATGCCGGTGCAACCCGGTCGGTCACCAGCGCCGACGGCCAGGAAATCACCATCGTCTTCCCCGGTCACTGGACGCATGGCTTCGGGCCGGATTTCGCCGACGCGATGCTCGATTTTCGGCAGGACGGCTTCCGGACCGGCGCGGTCGAGATTCACACGAAGGCCAGCGACTGGATCGCCCACGGACATCATCTCGACGAACGCTACAACGACGTTATCCTGCACATCGTCTCCATCAACGACATGGCGGAGACCCGCCGCGCGGACGGCAAGATCGTCCCCGTCGCGATCCTCACCGTAACCGACGATATCCTCTTCGCCATCGATCGACATTTGCCGGACATCTGGAGCGATCTCGGAGGCGACGTCTGCGCCGCCGAGTTAAGCCGCACCGAGGCTGGCCGTATCCGGACTGCCCTGCAACGACTCGGGGATGTGCGCCTGCACGAGAAAGTGACCGCGATTGAGGGGCTGCTTGCGGATACGCGGCCGGACGACCTCTTCATCGAGTTACTCTTCGAAGGATTCGGTTACAGTGAAAACCGTGGACCGATGCGCCAGCTTGCGACCACGGTGCTGCGGTTCGGCATTCCCGAGAGATATGCCGCCGTCATAGATTCCCCACCGCCAGATCTCGTCGGAGTCCTGCTCGGTATCGGCGGATTCCTCCCCTTCTCCCCAACCGAAGCCCACATGGGCGGCATTCTGCCCGAGGATCAATACCGGATCGAGCGTGCTTGGCAGGCGTCACCGGCGGCGTTCGCGGAGGACATCATCCCTGCCACGGCATGGCATATGGGAAGGGTGCGGCCGGCGAACCACCCGGTCGCACGGATCATGCAGGCGGCAACGCTGCTCGTGCGCACCGGTGGCTCCCCGCTTCCGGCGATGTTGGAAACGCTGCGTGCCGGAGCATCCCCGGTCGAACGATTGCGGGAATGGACGATCCGGCCCGGGCACCCCGGAATCGGAGCCGGTCGCGCGACGGCGATGACGGCGAGCATCGTCATTCCATTCGCGCTGGCGTGGGCCGCACAGCACGACGATCCCGATCTGGAGGACGCCTCCATTCGCGCCTGGCACGGATTGAAACTGGTCGAGTGGACGCGACCCGGCAAACGGGCGATGCGCCAGGTCTCCGGAGGCCCTTCCATTCGCGGTCTGGGCGAGCGCGGTCATCAGGGATTGCTGCATCTCGACCGGGCGCTCTGCACGCCACGACGATGCTACGAATGCCCGATTGCCGCCGAGGTCGTGAGATCGCGGAGCAAGGATGCATCCGGATAGTGTCGGCTCGATGTGACGGGGAATCAGGCGACCGAACCGCAGAGCCAAATCAATGCGAACGCCGGTCGCTTCGGGTATTTGTGTCCCCATCCTTGTCATCCCGAGCGCAGTCGAGGGATCTCTGCTCCACCAAACCGCACTGATCGCCAGAGGCAAAGATCCCTCGACACCATTCGGCGGCTTCGCCACCTCACGGGCTCGGGATGACGGAGGTCGAAGCCGTAACACACCATTCAGGATGACGAGTGAATTGGCAGGGCCGAAACGGAGGGTGAAGAGGCAGCACGCCGGCCACTTCGGGCCGGCGCTACCGGAATGGAGGTATCGTGTGGCGTTCTACCACTCCGTGCTGCCGACGTAGATCGTTGCACCGGAGTCGAGGTCGTTCCGACCGGCGGCAAGGACGATCGCCGCGGCGAAGTCCTCGGTCGTTGGCAACCATCCAGCCTCATCGCGCCGCTGCTGGATCATGCCCGGACGCATGCGATCCAGCAATTTCGGGGTGATCGTGCCATCGATCAGATCGCCACTGACGACGATCAGTCGGACGCCGACCTCATCCAACCGCTCCTGCATGTTTCGCAGCGCAGTTTCGCCAGCTTTCTTGCTCGCCGCGACCGGCTCGTACTCCGGCATGACCTCTTTCTGGCCGTGGAAATGCGCGAGGTGACTGGTCACGAAGACCACGACCGCACCACTGGGCAACAGCGGGAGAGCCGCCTTCACCAACCCGACCTGGGAATCGCGGTTCAGCAGCATCGCGTAGTTATCGTCGACATCCTTCTCCAAACCGCCGCTGGCGTTCAGGACCAGCACGTCCAGATGCCCGAATGACTCGCGAACCTGCGCGTACATCTCCGAGACGGAGACCGGATCGGTGATATCCGCCTGGATGATGACCGCCTCGCGACCCTGCTCGCGCACCGTATCCGCCACCTGTTCCGCCCGGCGCTCCTTGTTACGGTAATTGATGGCGATATCGGCACCGCGACTGGCGGCGATACGGGCGACCTCGGCACCGACCCCGCGAGATCCTCCGGTGACCAGGATCTTCTTTCCTGACAGGTCGACATCCGGCTCCGTCAGTGTCGAATCGATGTGCAAATCCGTCGTCATGGTCTCGTGTCCCCTTCCCCGGCCGGTTTCCCGGTCAGGCTCTCTGTTCCAGCACCAACGTGCGGTCATCTTCTTCGTAAAAGCGATGGCGTCGCAGATCGACAAGCTCGTCGATATCGATCACCGGGACTCCCTGGATCTCCAGGACGTGTTTCAGAAACTCCAGGCCTGCCTCGAATTCCGGCTGCACCACATCGTCGGCGCCTGCATTGCGGAGTTCCTGGATCTCCTGCGCCCGTACGGCCCGGGCGACGATGGTCGTCATCGGGTTCAGGGCCGTCACGACCCGCGCCGTCTGCACGGCGATCATCGTGTTCGGAACGGTCACGGCCAGCACGCGCGCCGACTCGATCCCGGCTCGCTTCAGCACCGGGATCGCGGTCGAATCACCATACAACGCCGCGATCCCCTGTGACTGCAAATCGGCCACGATCGCCGGGTTCATCTCGATTACCGTGAAAGGCAAATCGCGCCGGATCAGGGTCTGCGCCAACGCATGACCGACGCGCCCGTACCCGCAGATGATGACATGCCCCCGCCGGTCGACGAACGAAACGTCCTGATCGACTCCCGCCAGGCCATGCTGGCTGAACCACGGCAGACGTTGCACCAAAGGCGACACCCAGGGTTCCAGCAGGAGCACGACCGGCGAGATGAGAATCGACACCAGCGCGATATCGAGGATCAGGTTGAACTGGTCGTCATCGATAATCGCATGCGAGAGCCCGATGCTGGCGAGCACGAAGCTGAACTCCCCGATCTGACCCGTCAGGAATGCCGCGCGGGTGGCGACGAGTGGTCCCAACCCGGCAAGCAAGAACCCGGCCAGGGCGGCGAGGATTTTCCCGACAACCAGGGCCAGGACGACCAGCGCGATCTGCAATGGATGATCCAGAAGCAGGTCCGGATTGATCAGCATTCCGAGGGAGACGAAGAACAGCGTCGAGAAGACATCTCGCAGCGGGATGATCTCGGCCAGCACCTGCGAGTCGAACTGCGACTCGGACACCACGAGACCCGCCAGGAAGGCACCGAGCGCGTACGACAGCCCGACGAGGTGGGAGGCGTACGCCGTGCCCAGCGCAATCACCATGATCGTGAGCAGGAAGAGCTCGCGCATCCCCGTTTTCGCGATCCAGTAGAGGATGTGCGGAACGATCCGCGTGCCGACGACGACAACCACGACCAGCGCGATCGCAGCGGCGCCGAGCGATTTCGTCAGCGGGATGATGATGCCCTCGGTGTCGGATTCGAGAATCGGCAACAGCGCGAGCAGCGGGATCATGCTCAGATCCTGCAGGACACCCAGGCCGAGCGCGGCTCTGGCATGCGGGCTGGTGGCTTCGCCGCGTCCCAGCGTGAGCTTGATCACGACGATCGAGCTGCAGGCCATAAAAGCGAGGCCAAGCAGCTCGGCCGATTTCGGACTCCATCCGAGCGCGAGGCCGGTGGCAATACCAAGGCCGATACTGAGCGGAATCTGGACGAGCCCGGCAGTGAAGGCGACCTTGCGAACGGCGAGGAGCTGCCCCAGAGAGAATTCGACGCCGAGAGCGAACATCAGGAAGGCGACGCCGAGATTCGCCATCAGGAGCACGCGCGAGCTGTCCGCGACGAGCCCCGGCGTCCGTGGACCGATGACGACCCCGGCAAGGATGTAGCCGACGAGCACGGGCAGCCCGAATCGTCGCGCAACGAGCCCTCCGGCCAGCGCGATTCCCAGGGCCATAAACAGGTCGATGATCAGGGAAATGTCTTCCACGGCGCGACTCCCCTGATGCGGTGACGAACGGTGGAGTCAATCGCTCTCCGCTCGTGGTCCAATGCGTGTCTTAAGGGTACACGGTACCGGGCGGCGTTCGTGATTGGCGTCGCCGCAAAGATCGATCGGTCGAATGATGGGACGCTGGAGCGCGCCCTAGAATTCCTCGCGGAGGCGGACCCGGCGCCGGTCGCGCTCGTGACGGGCAGCCTCGCGGATCATGTCCTTGACCCGATCCGGCGAGCTGATGTTTTCCAGCTTCATGACCGGTGCCGTTGAGTCGGCGGAGATGATGTTGACATCGCCCATCCGCGTGATCCGTTCCAACGGGTGCTGTTTCACCGAGACATCGTTCACCCGGTAGAGGTCGATCTCCTCGGTGCGTCGCCCAATGAACCCACGAGTGACGATGAGCCGCTGGCTGCTCAGCTTGTACCGGGTCGTCAGCGCCAGCCGGGGGGACCAGAGCTTGCTGGGCCGCCCCTGCCAGAGAATCTGCTCGTCGTAGTCGTCATAGCGCAGGTCCTCCCCGAGAGGTCGTCCTGCCTGGTCGATCAGGCGCCCGGAGTGATCTTTCTCATCGCCGGCGGTGATGGGGTGTATCTCGCGATCGATCGCGATGACATCCCGGAGCGAACGGCCGCAGTTCTGGCAAAAGCGGGCATTCGCCAGGTTCGGCGTCCCGCAATCGGGACAATACATTTGCCGGGAAGCTGACACGCCGCGACGTCCTTTCACCTGATGCTGATCGATTGAGGCTACTCGCCATCCGTTAATTGTATCGCGTTGAGGAGACGGATGAGCTCCCGATGAGGTTGTGCAATCGCGGGCATTCCCCGATCATGGGCCATATTTGGGATGCCTGCGTCTCAAATACCGTACGCACCGTGGCCTGCGAGTTGCTTTTCTACACCCGGCTCCTTGAGGGAGGGGGCAGCGTCCATACACGAATGGACCTGCGTACACAGTGGACGGGGAGGTAATTCGTTGAAAAGAGTGATGTTGTTCCTGGCCGTGCTGGCGAGTCTGGGCCTTGCGGCGCCTCCGGTCGCCATGGCGAGGTCGGATGCCGATATCGGCGCGGTTTCGCAGGCTGTCACGGCTGCAGACCTCGATACGCTCCTGGCGAACCTCAAAACATCGCCCTCGAACGATCAGTTGCCGGCCGGATTCACGAACGCCGAATTCGCCGATCCGGCCACGATCACGGGTGATGCACGGGTGATTCGGCCTGAAGACTTCGAGAGCGCGGTAGCGACCGTCACCTATACCGTCGACTGGGATCCGACCGCCACCGATGCGACAGCGGTGGCTGCGGCGAGCCCGGTCAGCGATGCCGTGCCCATCCGGTTCGCCTCGCTCAATTACCTGTTCTACGACGCGACAGTGGAAAGCGGCGATCTCGACGAGCTTTTGTTCGGAACGGAGGGACGACCCACTCCCGAGTCGACGAACCCCGGTGAGGAAGTGTCCGTGGAGAACGTGGACCTCGATGACACCTCTGGCGTCCTCGTGACGTACACGCTCCAGGAAAACGGAGTCCAGGCCGTCGTGCAGCTGGTCGCGATCCCTGCTGGCAAAGCCATCGTGATGGCGACCGTGGTCGAGGCGAGCCGGGACGGTGTCGATGCCGACGTCGCCGCAGCATCCGTCGAGGCTCTCGTCGTGGCCGGAGCCGATTATCTTGGCACGGTTGCCGAGCACAGCAGGTAGCCAGGGATAGACGTGACCGAGAGACGAGGGGCATCCAGCGCTGGATGCCCCTCGTCTCTCGGTCATTGCGATCCGGCGCATGCGAGAATAGGGAGCAGAGGTCATTGCCTGGCAGGCACTGACGGGCATTGGCACGACCATTTGCGCCGGAGGAATCACCATGCGCACACTTTTCGCCATTCTGACCGGTACGCTCACTGCAACGTGGCTCGCGATCGCAGGGACCGCCACAGCCCAAAGCACCGATATCAACGCTATTGCCGAAATGCTCGCCCCACTATCGCCGAAAGAGATCCAAACTGCATTGCACGCCCCGATTACGGACGATCAGTTGCCGGCAGGGTTCAGCGGAGCCTCCCTCATCGGCCAGGCGGAGGCGGAGTCCCAGGTAGCGGAGGTTGGCGCGACGGACTCGGTCACCTACTCGGTCTTGTACATGCCCGGTGGAGAGCCGACCCCGGGGTCGCAGACACCTTCGCGGGCGAGCGGACCAGCCCGGCTGTACAACACCGCGTCGATCTCCTACCTGATTTTCGATGAGAGCCTGTCGCAGGAAGATCTGGCCGGTTTCGACGACATGTTGAGAACCATGGTCGGAGATCAGGCAACAGGAGCGGATGTACAGGAGATCAGCGTGGCCGGATTCCCCGCGTATCTCATCTCGACCGAGACGGAGACGAACGGGATCCCGATCGTGATCGATTGGGTTGCCGTGCCGGTCGGCAAGGTCGTCGTCATCGGCATGACGATGTCGGGTGGCGAGTCGGTCGACCAGAACGCGCTCGGCGAGGATGCCAACGCCCTGTCGATCGCGGCGATCAATCACCTGCAAGTATCCATCGAGCAGAGAGGAACACCAGCCGGATGAGCGTTGCCCGACCGATTATCACTGTTCAGGGCGAGAAAATCGCCCTCGGTCCGATCCGCCGTGACCTGATCCCGCTGTACCACGCCTGGATCAACGGTCTGGAGACGACGCGCTTTCTCCGGAGCTGGCCGCTGACCCTGGACGAGGAGATCGCATGGTTCGAGCGCGCGGTCAAGGACGACCGGATGGCTCCCTTCACGATCTACGAGCTCCCCGACTTCCGTCCGGTCGGCAATGTCGACCTGCACCGTATCGATATCCAGAACCGCACTGCCGAACTGGGCATCCTGATCGGCGAGAAGGACGCGCGCGGACGAGGCCTCGGCACTGAGGCCGTCCGGCTCGCCTGCGATTACGGATTCAACGTGCTGGAGCTGCACAGCATCATGCTGCTCACCTTCGGCTGGAACATCGCGGGCCAGAAAGCGTATGCGAAGGCCGGATTCCAGGAGTTTGGCCGACGCCGGGAAGCGCGCTATTTCGCGGGCCGATACTGGGACGATATCTACTACGATCTGCTGCGCGAGGATTTCGAGAGTCCCGTTCTCCGCGCGGTCATGACCGGTGAACTTGGCATCGACGGATAACACAACGCATTCTGCGTGGTCTCGCACACCGCCCGCGTCTGTGAGGTGAGAGACGACAAGGTTCTCATAGGAGAAGACCCACCACAGTTCGTATGGGATCCGCCCAACACAATGTATTCCACGTAATTTTGCACCTTGTGTGCGAGACATCGACCGCATGTCGATAACCGGCAAGTGGATGTTGCCGCGAAATGCCACATCAGACTGCGGTTTCGGTGATGCCGCTTCGCGGAATGTCTCGCATCTCGTGTGCGAGACTGCGATTATTTCGTCCCGGAACCATCCTCTATGGTACCGGCGTCGCCATGTCACATCCGGACTGTTCCCGCAACCACACCGACGCCGCCTGAATCACCGGATCGTCTGTTGTGCCATAGACTTGCAGATCAGTTTTGACGACCTCGTCCGGCACGATACCGCCGATGTGCTGGTTGCCGTTCCCGTCCACGTAGGTGCTCTCTGCGAGAATCAACCGCGCACCATCGAAGAGGAGGTATCCGTTGTTCCCGACTGTGTATCCACCCGATTTCTCCCCGAAAAGTCTCGTGTTCGGCTGACCGATATAGGCGACCGCCGTCGCCTCCGCCGCGCTTGCCGTCGCGGGACCGATCAGGACGGCGATCGGAGTGCCGGGCGCGACGCGGTCCGCTCGCGGTACGTCGTCGAGATTGCCAGTAAGCTCCAACCCGTCCTGATACATCGATCCAGCGTGCAAGTCGACGCGTCCGGCAACCGTTCCGTCACGGCGGACAAACGAGAGCAGATTCCCGTCTTGCAACAGTGCCTCGGTGCCGATAGTCATTGAGAAGTAGCCTCCGCCTCCGTTGCGGCGCAAGTCCAGGATCCATCCGCAGGCCACGTCGTCCTGAATCCGGGCGATCCCATCGTTGGCATCCGTTGCGTACTGGATTTGATCGGCGCCGACATCCGTGAAGAGTTCGACATAGCCGACGTCATCGATAGGCGTAGCGATCGGCTTCAGGTATGGGCTGAACGATCCAGGAATCACCTCGACCTCGAAGGGCGCGGCCTCCCCATGCCGGCTGACCGTCAGGGTCGCACCAAGCCCGACGAGTTCCTCAATCCATCGTGTACCGTTGAAGCGCTCCCCGTTGACCGCCTCGATCGTATCACCGGTTTGGATACCAGCGCGGCCTGCGGGACCGTCCGGAAAAACAAGATAGACGACGCGCCCTTGAAGGATCATTCCGGTATCGGGTAACACCCTGTCTTCGAGCGTTTGGTCGTAGCTCACAAAGAAGCTGTGATTGTCGCCCCAATCCCGCAATCTCTGGAGGGCCTGGCGAATGACCCAGTGAACATCGTCGTACGATTCCGCGTTTTCGAGCATACCGAGTGGACCGTCCCGCACGAGATCCCAGTCGACGTCCGGCGCATACCAGGCACGGGCTTCGATGATGTCGAGGACGGACTCCGCATAGAGTTGTGGCGTCACATCCGCGGGATCGAAGCTCACGCTCGACCTGATCGCATCGAAATGATCTGGATCGGCGATGAGCTCGACGAAGCCAAAGGTTTGGCCGGAGACGTTGAAGGGTGCCGGATGGACGAGGACGACGCCACGAAGCTCACGCCCGTTCAGTTGCCCTTCGAGCAGGCACGTGTCCTCGCCGTGCTCGCGCTCCAGGCGTGAGCGAATGTCACCCCAGTTCCATGATTGCGTCGCGTTGTCGCACGCATCTTGCAGATCATTGCCAGGGATCGACGCACTGACGACGAAACCATCCTCGCCTGCATAGTCGGCACGACCGTCAGAGGGAACGGTCCAGCTTACCGGAATCTGCGCGCTCAGACGCGCCCGGTGTCCGACATACACCCTCGTCCCTGTCGCGTTCGCGACGTATCCCGGAAAGGAAACGAGTACGATCGCGACAGTCAGGACGACAACCAGCGATTTCGTCCAAATACAGGCTCTCGACGCGGAGTTCATCGAATACCTCCCCATGAAATGCAGGCGATAGATTTCAGTGAGTATCGGTCGATCCTAGCATGGCGACATAGCGATCTTTATGGTTTGTTCACCGTTGTATCTTGACACGACATTCATTCTCATGGAATCATGAATTTCGGTTATTCGTTCGAATATCGAAATCCAGCGAAAAGGGAAACGCATGTCACGAAGTCACTACGCGACACGACGTCAGGTCCTGCTCGGCACCGCCGCCATGGCCGCGAGTCTGGCGATGACGCAGGTGTCCGCACAAGATGCCTCGCCTGAAGCGGCGTCGCCTGAGGAGGACGCTGTCGGGGAAACGTTGTTCGCGATGGCGATGTCCTACGCGACGCTCGATCCGGATGCTGGTGCCGCCGTCTACACCGAGAATGCCGAGTGGCTGAACGCCTTCGGTGACTGGGTGCAGGGGCGCGAGAATATCCGTGCGAAGCTCACCGAGTTGTTCGCCAGCGACGAGTTCGCGGCGGGCACGATCGTCGGCCAGCCGAGCGGCTCCGTCACCGTTCTCACGGATTCCACCGCTGTTGGTTGGACATATCAGGAAATCGAGGACCAGCAGGTCGCCGGCTCGGACGAGACGATCCCGCTACGGAAGAACCACAGCCTCGCGGTACTGGTGAAGGAAGGCGATCAGTGGCTGATTGCCGCGCACATGTTCATGGATGAGAACATCATCTGAACGACTGACCTGAATCGCAGCAACACCTCCTGCCCAAACCGCATCGTCATCCCGAGCGCAGTCGAGGCATCTCGGGACCGCACACCGTCCGAGCGAGGAGCGGCCCCAGCAGGACCCCACGCCGCCCGGGGCATTCCCACGACGCGACGTGTGGATACGAGATCCCTCGACATCCTTCACATACGTTCAGAACTCGACCGCTTCGCGATCTCACGGGCTCAGTGGCGTGTCAGGTCTTGTGTGTCATCCACCTCCGTCATCCCGAGCCGATGAGACGCCCGGAAGGCGTCGAATCGTGTCGAGGGATCTTGGCTCTCTCATGTCACGTAGGTTGCGAGAAGCAAAGATCCCTCGACTGCGCTCGGGATGACGGGCTTTTGGGGTGGCAGGACAATTTTGCCGTGACACGCCGCTCAGTACACCGACCGCTACCTTTTGTCCTGTTTGGTGAGGGGGATCGGATACACTCGAGGGATCTGCGCTCGGGCCTTATCCACGTCCCACGTCCAATCCACCGGATGCGGATCCGTATTGTGCT